>Ga0213827_1000037_pt1 | contig 213193 bp, 185 predicted proteins | sample MC6MC0898MG_FD_180669 | JGI IMG/M metagenome (GOLD analysis project Ga0213827, IMG submission 180669) | Enriched soil aggregate microbial communities from Iowa State University, Ames, United States - MC6-MC0898-MG | ecosystem: Environmental > Terrestrial > Soil > Unclassified | place: USA... | reverse complement strand
AATCGACGATTTCCCGGATTACCGACCGTGTGGCGGGTGATGTGATCGCCTGGCAAAACCGTCCGCTGGACAGCGTATATCTGATTGTCTGGATGGATGGCATTGTTTTTAAGGTCAGGGAGAACTCCAAAGTGGTCAATAAGACCATTTATCTTGCCGTGGGCCTGAACAGGGATGGCTATAAAGAAGTTCTGGGCATGTGGCTGGGCAAGAATGAAAGTGCCAGTTTTTGGATGGGAATCCTGACAGACCTGAAATCCCGGGGCGTAGAGGATATGCTGATTACAGCGACCGATAATCTCCATGGTTTCTCCGCTACTATACGGAGTGTTTTTCCTGAGTGTAGTACCTAGGTCTGTGTTGTCCATCAGATCAGAAATGCGTGCAGATATGTTGTATAGGAAGGATAAAAAGGCGTTTACAGCGGATATGAAGCCTATCTATGATGCCCCCAATAAACAGGCTGCACAAGCCGCGCTGGCAGATTTTGCCGGTAGATGGGAATCCAAATATCCCTATGCCGTAAGATCATGGAGGGAGAACTGGGATGAACTGACCGTCTTTTACGACTTTCCACTTGAGATCCGAAGAATTATCTACACGACCAATATCATCGAAAACATGAATGGGAAGATCCGTAAATACACAAAGAATAAACTGTCATTCCCCAGTGATGATGCCGTACTAAAATCTGTATATTTGGCTTTGAGAGAAATCTCTAAAAAGTGGACTATGCCTATTCATAATTGGGGCATTATCCTAAATCAGTTCTTAACTTTATTTGAAAAAAGAGTCCAGTTATAAGGAACATAACTGAACTCCGTATTTTCTATTTACACACTTAGTGGGACAGTCCCTGTTATCGCCATTTCTAATGCCTTTAAGCAACCAATCGCCTCTAAAGTTGGATGTAAGGAATATTCGACGATCATTCTCAAGTAAGCATCTGTGATCAGGCTAAGGTAACTAAACCCATGTAAAGTCCGAATATATGTGATATCGCTTACCCACAGCTGCTCGGGGCCAGTTATAATTAGTTTTATGAGGTTTGGATACCTTCTAAAAACATGGTTGGAATCTGTTGTACGCGCGATACGCTTGCGACGTCTGATCAACAGGCCATGAAACCGAAGTAAATCAAATTGGTCCCTCCCTATTTTAATGCCATGTTCAACTAACTTTGGTTCCAGCACGTACATTAGTTTTCTTGTCCCCAACATTGGCATCTGTGTCCGTATTTCTTTAATCAGCGTCAGCACCACCATATTAGCAATAGTAGCTTTTTCAGCATGTCGGATAGCGTCATAATAAGCTTGTCTCGTTACGCCAAACAGTGCACAGAGATCTCCTAGACTTACATAGGGATAGCTCTGCCTCATTCTTTTGACTGTTTGGCACCATGCTTTTTTCTTATTTTGATCTTAAGTTCTTCTTCGCTAACCTGGATTAAAGTTTCTAATCCATTTATTTTTAGGTTGGCCTTTTCCAAGGTCTTCTGCAATTCTAAAACTTGTTTGGATAGTAGCTTTATCTTTGAGCTTTCATTTGGTTCCTTCATCGGCTTTGCAATCAATCCATTAGGTGCCAAAGGAAGTAAAGAAAATTGGGTTATCCAACTGTCAATGGTCCTCCGATTAATCTTATAAGTCCTTTCTACAGTACGTTGACTGAGCCGACCGCTTTCAACTTCTTGCACGAGCCTCTTTTTTAACTCTTCTGGATAAGACCTTCCAACTCTTTGGAACGGCTTGGAATTATCCACATTACTCTTTTTTGTCATATACTTTACAATTTAGTGTAAAGCTATTTCAGGACAAGACACTTTTTTAATAAGGATATTTATGCAGTTCATTCGTATTATTGAGTTTGGATTATTGTAAATAAAATCCAGATTATAGCAACTAAATGAGCTAGCCGTACCTTATCTTATTTAATATCTTTAACCTTTCGTGTTAATGTTATGAGATTAAATATTTTCTCAGTCTTTGAAGGTGATAATGACCCTTATAATGTTAATATAAGAGCCACTTAAGTTATACTTTGAGCGAATAGCTGAAAGCATTGAAGTTAGTCTTATGTGGCTATAGATGATCCTATTAGCATGAAAGCTATAGTTTGGAAACTAGTTTATATTTTTTGAATATGCTATATAGGTCAAGCCTTATAAAAAGTTATATGGATAAATACAGTAGGTCAAAGAAACAGGAAAGCAATAGCCTCTTTGCAAATGGGGATATGGACACGATCCGAAAAATTCTGGAACGGTTATGTTTTCAAACAGATATGGAGACTGCGATCATACATCGAAAAAGTGATGAAAATCAGTTCTTTTGGTGTAGGTACGATGCCAAATATCAAAAGCTGACTTTTGATTCAGATCGATATTATTACGATGTATGTAGTAAAATTCGGGATGACCTCAATCCAATCGTTATTCAGGATGTTCACTATTGCGAGAATGGAGCATGGAAAATTTTTTTGTTGCAGAATGGGATAGGAAGTTTTATATCGTTTCCACTTTTGGATAAAGATGGCATACTGCTTGGGAAGCTCTTTTTTTTAAGTTCAACTTCAAGCTTTTTCGATAAAAAAATATTTACTCAGATGATGGCGATTTATTGCGATATTATCGTTATAAATTTTGCCTCGATTTCTAATATTCAGAAGGTTAGGGAGCGCTTGGATATCGAATTGGAATATTCCAAAAACAGAGATATCATTTTGATGTCACTGGCCCATGACCTTCAAAATCCACTTAGTTCTGTTCTCATATTGTCACAATTTTTAAAATATAAGGCATCCAGTTATAAATTAAATGAAATAGCGGGTAAGATAGTCGATGCTTCTTTAAGAATGAAAAATATGATAGGTGACATACTCGATTTCAATAAGATGAAACTGGGGAGTGCTGCTGTATTGAATTACGAATATGTTCGTGTTGAAAAATTAATAGATGAGATTATCAGTGAGTTCAGCTCAGATAACTCGCAGAATTTAATTAAAAATATTAAAAATGTAACCCCAATCGTATGTGACAAGAGCAAGATAGGTAGGGCATTTTCCAATTTAATTGGTAATTCCTATAAGTATGGGAAGAAAGGGGGAAGCATTGAGATTTCTTCATTTCTAGACAATAATAACTATGTTTTTACCATTGAGAATGAGGTGTATCCGATATCACCTAATGACTTAGCCGAACTTTTCCAGCCATTTGTCAGAAAATCAAAGGGGAACGGGTTAGGACTTGGGTTGTTTATAACCAAACAGATCGCTGAAATACATGGCGGAGGTGTGGCAGTCTCAAGCAATAATGGTAAAATTATGTTCACGTTGTCAATTCCATGTACACTTTAGATTTAGTTATTGAATTCTGTTATATGGAAAGGAGTGTAGCGTGCCGTTCAGTATTTTTAAGCCCAACAAGCATATGCATTATTGAATATTTCGAGATCCAACTCATTGATTTAACCTGTTGATTTTTAATTAAAAATGGTTAATTATATTTGAATATTTTAGGAAAAAGATATATTTGTTATACATTCATTTTAAATTTAGATTATGGGAAAATTTGTTATTAAAACTGCCAAAGACGGGCAGTATTATTTTAATTTGAAAGCGGATAATGGTCAGACCATTCTTTCCAGCGAAATGTATACGACTAAAGGAGCGTGTATAATTGGTATTGATTCGGTAAAAACAAATGCTCCAAATGATGGACGTTATGAGAAGAAAACTTCATCAAATGGCAAGTACTTTTTTAATCTGAAAGCGAGCAATGGCCAGGTAATCGGCAGTAGCGAGATGTACGAATCAACCGCAAGCAGGGATAATGGTATTAATTCAGTTAAAAACAATGCCCCAAATGCATCTGTGGCTGAGGAGTAAAAAACGTAATTGAGGATTAAATATTAACAAACGATATTAGATCATAAATAAAGCCTGCTCAATAGCAGGCTTTATTATGTTTGTCGAAATTATCAGTTCATTAATCATATTTTTTTTGTTCAAAAGCTGAAGGCATAATTTCGATATGATGTTTTTCTGACTCTTTTATCAATAGCGGTAAAAGTATACTGCTTCCCGGAATAATTACTAAGGGAACGACGATACCTATAATTTTTAATGAATCAACCAATTGGGTTCTCAGCAATAGATCGTCTTCAGGAGTTATTGCATCACCACTGATATATTTATGTATTACGACAATTGCGGACTTGTCCCCCTTGTATTCATTTTTTAGATCAGTCAAAAAAATATGAAGGTGCTGTTCAATTTCTTCTTTTATTTCTAACATTGGAATATTTTTAAAAAGTTTGTTGTTTGTAAATGGAAATTCTTCATTGGAACTTTGTGAAAAAATAGTAGGAGCTAAGATTGCCCTATATCAAGATCCAAGGTTTTATAAACCGCTGTTAATTCATTTTTAAGCTGCTTTTTCTCATTTTCGATTTTTTCTAAACGGAGGAGCAAATGACTGATCGCTTCAATTCCTTCCATATTTATTTTCAAATCGAAATAGAGACGAATATATTTTTCAAGTGCAGTCAATTGTTTGTAATCCAAATAATGATTTTTTTGAAAGAAAGTAAGTTTTATCAAGCCACGTTCATTCAATTCCTGGATAAAGGAGGTTTCGATATTATAGTGAAAACTACATTTTTCAATTGATACTTTCTTAAATTTTAATTTTGACATCGTATTCATTTTTTAGCGTTCTTTTGAAAGTTGTTCAAATAGTTCTTTTTCCTTTGCTGTAAGCTTTGTCGGAATTTGGATTTGCCAAGTGATATAGAGGTCTCCGAAAGCATCTGTTTTTTTGTATAAAGGGAAACCTTTTCCTTTCAGCCGGACCTTCGTATTGTTCTGAGTTTCAGGAGCAATTTTTAGTTTAATGTTACCAGATAGGGTAGATATCATTTCATCACCTCCTAATATCGCTTTGTAAAGATTTAGGGGCATATTAATGTACAGATCATTTCCCTTACGGATGTATGCTGTGTTATTAACAATTTCAAAGGTAATATATAGGTCACCAGCGGGACCTCCGTTAGCTCCTGGAGAACCGTAACCTGCTAGCCTAATTTCCTGGCCATTATCGATTCCTCCAGGAATGGTAATACGTATATTTTTTCCATTGATCGAAAAAGTTTGTTTATGGGTAGTATATGCTTCGGAAAGATTTACCTGTAAGTTTGCGCGAATATCCTGTCCTTTGAATTTCGTTTGATTGGAATTACCCGTCCGTTGTCCACCGAACATTGAAGAAAAGAAGTCAGAGAAGTCACCATCGTCCGAACCTCCATATGAGTAATAGCTATCGTTTCCTTGAAATGGATTACCGCCATTTCTTGCAGATCCAGCATTTGCGTAGTTACCCGTGTTTTTTTGCTGTCTTTTGGCTTGTTCAAATTGATCGGCATGTTTCCAGTCCTTACCATATTTATCATATTTCTTTCTTTTTTCTGGATCGCTCAGAACCTCATTCGCCTCATTGATTTGCTGAAATAAGGTTGCGGCTTCAGGATTGTTTGGATTTAAGTCAGGATGGTGCTTTCGCGCAAGTTTTCGATATGCTTTTTTTATTTCATCGTTCGAGGCATTTTTGGAAATGCCCAAAATTTTATAATAGTCTATATAATCCATTTATAATATTATTGATAAATTTTACTCTATTTAATTTCAATTCTTGTCGATATAATTGCGAATTTCCTTGTAATTTCTATTTATTTAATCCAGTAGGCTTGTGCTTACTGAGATTTATTCTTTCGATTCAAATTTTGATTGTTTTGACTTCAAATTTAGTATACCCTAGCTTTTATCCTATGGTTTACTTGGTGAATAGATAATCTGAAATATTATTTTCACGAATTGTGATAGTAAAAGCATCTTGCCTTAAAGGTCATATTATTTAATATTGTATTACAATTATTTAATGTAATTGAAGTGTTTGTTTGAATATTCAACAAATGCAAGGTTGTAAATTGTAGAATGGAACTTAAGAAATGTATGATTTGGAATGTTATTACCATTATTGCAGTTTTCTTTTACATATGCTACTCCGCCCGGGACACCATTTGATGGGAGTTTTATCATCGCTGGGATGGAATACATTCAATCTAGATTAAAATCATGGTAAATTATTTCACTTAAAAATTAATAATTATGGGAAAAATAATTGGTATAGATTTAGGTACTACCAATAGCTGTGTTGCAGTAATGGAAGGGCATGAACCTACAGTAATTGCTAATGATGAAGGGCATCGCACGACACCATCTGTTGTGGCCTTTCTAAAAGATGGGGAACGCCGGGTGGGAGATCCAGCAAAGCGACAAGCTATTACTAATCCTCAGAATACGATTTCCTCCGTAAAACGTTTCATGGGACGTAAGTTTGATGAGGTTCAGGGGGAAATTTCACATGTTAGCTATAAGGTTGTGCGTGGTAATAATGATACTGTTCGAATAGATATTGAGGGACGTCAATACACACCACAGGAAATTTCTGCTATACTTCTTCAAAAAATAAAAAAAATAGCTGAAGATTATATTGGGCAATCAGTCACTGAAGCGGTAATTACAGTACCCGCTTATTTTAACGATGCGCAACGTCAGGCAACGAAAGAGGCCGGGGAAATCGCGGGACTAAAAGTAAGCCGTATTGTGAATGAGCCGACGGCAGCCGCACTTGCTTATGGTTTGGATAAGAGTGATAAAGCGCATAAAATCGCTGTTTTCGACCTTGGTGGGGGAACTTTCGATATTTCATTGCTGGAATTGGGCGATGGTGTATTTGAGGTAAAATCAACCAATGGTGACACACATCTGGGGGGAGATGATTTTGACAGGCTTGTGGTAGATTGGTTAGCGGATGAGTTTAAGAAAGATGAAAACATTGATCTGCGTAAAGACCCGATGGCGCTACAACGTCTAAAAGAAGCGGTAGAGAAAGCCAAAATAGAATTATCTGCATCGAGTTCTACAGAAATCAATCTACCTTATGTCACTGCAGTTGATGGGGTGCCGAAACATTTGGTGAAAAAGCTAACGCGGGCAAAATTTGAGTCAATAACGGAATCACTATTTGAACGTTGTCTAAAACCTTGTGAGACCGCTTTGAAAGATGCAGGATTAACGCCCAAGGATATAGATGAGGTTATCCTTGTTGGTGGAAGTACCCGTATTCCAAAGGTTCAGGAGATTGTAGAAAAGTTCTTTGGAAAAAAGCCTAATAAAGGAGTCAATCCTGATGAGGTGGTTGCTATTGGAGCGGCTATTCAAGGTGCTATATTAAGTGGAGATGTTAAGGGTGTTGTCCTTTTGGATGTAACACCACTTGCCTTGGGAATCGAAACCATGGGTGGAGTAGCAACAACGCTTATTCCTGCGAATACGACTATTCCAGCTAAGAAATCTGAAGTATTTTCGACGGCCTCTGACAACCAACCCGGTGTACAGGTGCATGTTTTACAGGGAGACCGTTCTATGGCAAAAGACAATAAGAGTTTGGGAATCTTCAATTTGGATGGTTTACCGCCTGCGCCTAGAGGTATACCGCAGATTGAAGTAACATTTGATATAGATGCGAATGGTATTTTGAATGTGAGTGCTAAAGATAAGGGTACAGGTAAAGAGCAGACCATCAGGATAGAGGCAGGGAGTGGTTTGAGTAAAGAAGAGGTCGAAAAAATGAAAGCTGATGCCAAAGCCAATGAGGTTGCAGACAAAGCCGCAAAGGAAAAAGTAGAAGCCCTCAATCATGCTGATGGGCTTTTGTTTCAGTCGGAAAAGCAATTACGGGAATATGGAGATAAGATTTCCGATGAAAACAAAAAGGCAATTGAAGGAGCAATTTCAGCGTTAAAATATGCACAGGATGAAGGGGATATTGCTGGAATAGAAAAAGCCTCTGCTGATCTTAGCATGGCGTGGAATAGCGCTAGCGAAGATATGTACGGTAAAGGATCGCAACAAACCTCTGCAGGAGCTGAGGTACAGAACAGTTCTGACGACGATGTTACAGATGTACCATACGAAGAGGTATAGGGGCGATCAATTATTTATTTTAAATAACCTTCATCATCGGTTTTAGATCCCAGGGTGAAGGTTATTCCAAAATAGCAAATAATAACCAACTTTTAAAAAATATTAGAATGGCAAACTTGAAATCAAACAAAGAGGGAACTTCTTTATTTCTAGGCGATTTAATTTCATTTCGGAATGCATTGAAATTAATTCATTGGTCGATTACCGGTAAAGGAAGTTACGAGGCGCATATATCACTGGATCAGGCTATAGACTCCCTGATTGAAGCAACAGACAGGCTTGTTGAGACCTCTTTTGCACTGGAGGGTAACCTGGAAATTACCATACCTAAAACAGAAAGGCCAAAAGATTACGTATTATATATTGAAAACTTTTATAAAGACGTAGAGCTCAGAAGAAAAAAGTTATTTCCCGAATCTTTTTCGCAATCAATTGTCGATGATATTCAGGAGAGCGTACAACAGTTGTTGTTTAGGTTGAAAAGATTAGAATAAATTTTAGGAACCTACTCAAGATCATATAATTTGATAGGTGATATGGATATATTGATTACACAAAAATAAAGGAAATACTATGATACTAGATACAAATTTACTCAAGACCCTTGAGGGAGTGTTGGAGGAAATACATCCTTCCTTGTTTAAGCGATTAACTACAGGGATTGTTAAGGAAGAAATTGATAAAATAGCATCTGCGAATCGAGTTGATTTTTGTGAAGAGGTCTATGATCTATTTACATGGAAAAATGGCGTTAGTCATATGGGGATATCATCAGTTGAGCAATTGCTTATTTTTCCTGATGGTATTCCGTTCAGTATAATGGAAGCTGTGGGGGTGTATAATTCGCATGCGATCACTAAACAGCTGTTTGAACCGGATTATTTCCCATTGTTTTCAGATGGAAATGAAAATATTTTACTTATAAATCTGGATGAAGATAACGCTGCTTATAAAACGATATGTTTGTATTCCCCGTCGTTGCTGGGAACCGGAACGCCGATCCCAATATATGATTCATTGGTGAATCTGATAACCACGGTTATTGCCTGTTATCAAAAGAAAGCCTTCTGGCTGGTTAATGACTGCCTAGAAGTTGATAGCGATGCGCACTATAGCATAGCTTCAAACCTAAATCCGAATAGTCAGTATTGGCAATACATGTAAGATTTCCCGCTGAGTAGTCATCATTTTTTTTTGATAAACAATTAAATGAAACCGGTGGCTTAATATTCAATATTTTCTTTGCGGGGAATTGGAAACCTCGCAAAATAGGGGGAGGTTATTGCGTATTTATTAGACAAAGAGCTACGTCATGTAGCTCTTTGCAATTTTAGGAAGTGTTTGCCAACTGGGCGTTTAAATATATCTTATAAAAAAGGTATATCTAAAAATATCTTATAAAACACTGAATTTTACGGATTTTGATAACTAAAGTAAAAATTTAGATAACAATTTAGGCTACCACTCAATAAGGTTATATTGATAGTTTTGGCGATAAATAGCTTGCAAAGATTTATTATGAATCTGAGCGGGCAACAATATGGAGCTAGAGCTAGAAATTGGATAATCAAAAAATTAATGTCATATATCAAGAGGTAATTTACGCTAAGGAGTTTAGTTGCTTTTCGGATAGCTCTTTGGCAATTGTTATCATTGATATTTGCAGTCATGGTGAATGTATTGCGGAGAATAAAATTTATGCACTGACTTCAAAACAGTTATTTATCTATTATCCATCCAGGGAATATAAGTGGAATTTGCCAGCAGGGGCGTCTGGTCGTACCTTGATTCTAGATGATTCAGTTCTTTGGGGATTTTCTAAGCTGAAACAGAACTTTTCCTTTCTTCATCATTGCGAAACAATACTACTTAACGATGAAATATATCATAAATTAAGTGCGGATTTTAATGCGATCCAGAGCGAAATCAGCTCGGAAGTAATATTTCCGGAGATTATTGACGCCCGGGCGAGGTTAATGGCGTTAATGATAAATCTATTTTTGAAGGAGAAGTACGGCCTTTCGGGACAATCCGTTCAGAATGATATAGGCTTTCGTTTTCTCACACTTGTAGAGCAGAATTACAAAATGGAGAAGCGGGTAGCATTTTATGCAGGAAAATTATGTATTACTCCCAATTATTTGGGTACGATCTGCAGAAAACAATATCAGGTATCACCATTGGATGTTATTTACCAAAAAATTATTTCAGAAGCCAAAAAATTATTAGGCCGCTCAACTTATACGATTAAGGAGATATCTTTTGAGCTGGGCTTCAAATCTTTTTCCCATTTTACGTATTTTTTTAGGAGATATACGGGCATGACGCCTGGAGCATTTCGATCAAACCTATGATTATAAATTGGAAGCCCTATACCTTCCCGTAATCCATTTTAATAATTCTTCTTCATACATCTTCACTACCCTAATTTTTAGGGAATTCAGGTTGCTTTTGCTGACAAGATAATTTCTATGAAGCAGGATATGAGCGTCTTCGTATGAGATACCAGAAGCATGATGTACACTCAAATATTAAGTTATTTCGGATTTTTATAACTAATATCATGATTTCCAAAACATAAAACACTAACAGTCAAGGTGTTTATATTGGTAGCTTTGCCCTTGTTATAAATGACGAATAATTAAATAATTTAAAAAAAGATTATGGAAAAAGAAATCAAAAAAAGATTGAAGTATGTCTCGCCCCGACTTACAACAGAGCTTGTAGAATTGGAGCAAGGAATTGCTGCTGGATCTGCAAACATCAACACTGGTAAGACTGATGATGTGCCCAATGAAAGAGAATTTAATTCTGGATGGTCTAACGGTAAAGACTTTGACATTTAATAATAAAATTAAAAAAATGATAAAATATCACAATAAATTGAATCGTTCAATTATGTTGGGCATGGTCTCTTTGGTAGCACTGTCATGTTCATCGCAAAAAGATAATATTAATGTTCCATCTGGAGAGCACAAGATAGCTATCAGAGCTGTACATTTTTTAGATGGTGAAAATACGATCACTGTAAATTCTGCAGGAGAGGGGGGAGTTTCTGATAAGTTGTTGGCTAGTGCAAGGGCAGCTGGGAATAGTCAAGTATCAACGGCATTGAATGCTAAAGTCGAGGCTCAACTTCCTATTCAATCGTCTCATGAATTTGATTATATGGTTGATATGCAGACAAATGCAGTCAGTCAGGATGGTTCAGCTGGTCAATCGAAGGCATCGACAAAAAGTGCACCAACAAAGCGTGCGGCAGATGTCGCCATGAATGGAAACAAAAAATTCCGTTTGATCTTTATTAAGGATGGAAGTTCAACGCCTATATACAATGGTGTTTTAACTCCTGGACAAGATCCAGAGCTGGAAGTTGCTGCAAACCAAAAATATAAATGGTACGCGATTTCGATCAATGATACGAACACGGCTCCCGATATTGATGCTTCGGGCAAGATTTCCAGTACGGATTTAGCAAACAAAGATTTTATGTTTGCTTCCGGTGAAATCACAACACAGGAGGATCAAAACTATTTGGATATTCTTTTCTTAAGACAGATGTCCGCTATTGATGTTACTGTTAACACTCGAGGTATTTTTGGCAAAATAACAGGCAATTCTACATTTTCTGTTGGGTCAGGTTCGGGTTCTACTTTTACCAATATTATCCAGACTGGTGACTTTAATATTTATGATGCTAGTTTTTCTAACTTCAAGGATGCTGATCCCGTTAAAGGTTCAGAGATGACTGTTGTTGATAGCCGCTGGGGAGATGCTGAAAAGGTTGCCCGTTTTTATACAGCAAATACATCTACTACTGTTGCGGCGAATAACCTGAAGGTAAAATTAAATGCATTGAGCATCACGCTTGATGACAATACTTCAAGAAACTTCTCGTCAAATACAATTGTGCCGATCAGCCACAGTTCTTCTTTATCATTGACAAAAGGTACATTATCGAAAACCAATGTAAGATTGATTGAGTCGGGTGTAAATGTGAAAGGTCTTTTGTGGGCTAGGACAAACTTGATCTATGATGCAAATAAGCTTTATGGTTCTAGTTATACTCAAGGTAAATCAGATGCTTATCGTTTCAGACCAAATAACCAGTATGCATATGCTAATGTCAATACTGAATTCTGGAATTTCGGAACTGCTACACCTAAAGGGACAGATTATCAGACTGTTGATGAGTGTAGACGTGTTTATCCAGAAGGAACTTGGAGATTGCCACAGGAGCTAAATGGTCCACACGAGATCACAGAATTATCGCAGAATGGAAATCGCTCGACATCTACTACACGGGTGTCTGATGGATATAGACACAGCATGACATGGCAAACGTCACAACCGGCAAACTCGGCATACCCTGATAATCAGTTGGTACTTTCCTATTATGGTATTCGTGACGCTAATGGAAATGTGCAACAACAACCTTCGGGAAGTGCTTCAGGCACGGGTATCTTATTGTATAGAAGTAATAGATATACAAGCAATAATACAAGCTCGTCACTCTATGCTGAAATAAACAATGGATCCTTTGGAAACACTTCGGTACAGGAGGTTGCATATAACAGAGGAGTTACGATCCGCTGTGTACGGAATGTTGTCAATAACTAAATCTTTGTAACTTTTAACAGCTAATCCCCTATTTCCATATTCTGATCATGGTGTAGGGGATTTTTCATGTTCAATGGAACCCAAAATTCCTACTGGACTTTTAATTTTATTGTTACCAGCAAGAATTATAAATTTTTTGTGTCCGTTAGGCTCGTGGAGCTGAAATTGGTAGGGAATTAACCCATCTAATTTGTGAAATATATAATAGAAAACACAATATATATAACATAAAAGATTAACTATCAATATTATATATTGATAGCTTTGTCTTGCATACTTACAAATACTTATATGAAAAAGCTCCTAAACTATATTTTTTTACTTGACGTTGCGCATATTCAAAGATTAATTCCCATCCTTCAAAAACTATCCGGCAGATTTTACCATCATTTGGAGAAATCTATTTTGAAGTCACATATTATAAATATAATGGTGCAATGTTTAACTAAACAGTATTTATATCAAGTTATCAAGTAATTAATGAAAGATAAACAAATAACGAAAGATCTTGATTGGGAATCCAGTGTTAAGGATGATATTACATATCTCCCGCTTTTGGGAGCAAGTGAAAACTCCAATTTTTGGGCACCGGATTCTTATGTGTTTCTTTTTTTTGAAGAATGTCGCGGATGGCATTCAATAGATTTAGTGGAATACGAAGATAAAGACAACCAAGTACACATATCATTCCCCGGTCAGATCCATTCGTGGAAAACAGAGGCAGAAAGCAAAGGGCATAAGCTAATTCTTTCCAAAAATTTCGTGGAAACGCGATTAATTAAATCGGTCTTTACCACTTTGTACCTTAATAATTGTCCTGTTATAGATATGCCTAAGGATATCGCAGAGAAAGTCTTTTTTGAATTGACAATGATTGGTCAGGATATAGGAAAAGTAACTCACCATATTGTTAGTTTACGCGTGCAGCTGGTTTTAACCTTGATCGGTGATCTTATTGAGAATGAACTGGACAACGATATTCATTCGGGAGATCGCGCATCGTGGATTGTATCGAAATTTTTGAAGTTATTGGAAATCCATTTCCGGGAGGAGAAAACGGTCGCATTTTATGCGAAGTCATTAGGTATTGCGCCAGATTATCTTTCTGTTTTAGTGAGAAGGAAGCTCAATAAAACGCCGAAAGATTTAATTACAAAAAGAGTGTCGTTAGAAGGACAGCGTCTATTATTAGGCTCAGCTTTGAGTATAAAGGAGATAAGTTATACACTTGGCTTTCCAACCTTGGGTGCATTTTCAACTTTCATGAAGATCAATAGTGGCATGTCTCCAAAGATGCTTAGAGAGGAATTATATGAATCGACTTCTAGCTACCAGTAAAGATTAGTAGAATTCGTAAGTGACCATACTCAAGATAAACCCCATTTGCTATTTTGATAAACGGGGTTTATCTTATAAAAATCGATTTATTTAGAATTTTTAATGGCAGTTACATCGTTTCGGATTTCCTGGGCAATTGTTTTGGTTTGCTGAAGAGCGTTGCCTTAGCCTAGTTGTTGCGGATTTATTCCCTTTTTCATAGAAGGCTAAGGCTTCAGTTTCTGCATCTTTAATTAGATCTTTGAGTTATTTGAATTTTCCATTTTGATATTAATTTTAAGTGAATGCATTTCTTAGCTTGGGATTGATAGAAATAAGATTCTTTTGCCTATTAAATAGCTTTTTGGGACGATAACTAACCAAATAAACCCATACGCTTCTATATTTCAAAAAGCGTACAGGTTAACCAAAAAACATATATAAAAAAAGAACGATGTTAGTAGCTTGATTGGACAGTCGGCACACTAAACGAAAGCTCAGTGCCTGATATATTTCTGCTCGAGTTCCTTTTGGGATATCACTGCACTAATTTTCTTTTTGGAGTGAGTAGAAGTTCGGTTATGTCCTTTTCTAATCGGAAAAAATAGATATATAACCACAGCATAGAATGGAATCCATATCATAAATAATTTGATTAATAGTGCTGTTGTCATCTGTCCAGATTTTAAAGTTGTTAAAATTTCTAATCTTAAATAATTAAATTTCTATTCAACAGCTCCGTGGCAATCAATTGAATTATGAGAGAATTGGTTTCACATCTCCAGAACTAGGTTTAGAGGAGATTATGGTTGAACCTATAGCTACCCCTTGTGCATTTCACATATTCCACAGAAATATTTAGAGGAATATATGCCAATTTCTCATTTATAATCTTTTAACATTGATCCTAACAGATTTTTTGAATGTTGTTTATGGTATAAAATTATAATATAGATATCTTGATTGTTAATACTTTATGTTTTGTTAATCATGATTTTTATTACTTAAATCCGATATTTAGAGCCAGTATAGCATATTTTTAAATATCAATGTGCAGAATAGGGGTTGTGGGGTTAATTTTACTAAGGACTGTGGTCATTAAGGAAGCTGATCTAAACAGTCAAGAAGAAATAAGTTTAGTTTATTGTTTCTTCTTGACTATTTATGCTTTCGACATCTTTTAGGAATAAGAGCAATGCATTTTTTTATGCAGAGAAACTATCGAGCATGTCGATTGAAGGGGCGAAAAAGAGCGTTCCGGTTACAGTGGTACTAAAATCCAGTATACGGTCATAATTTCCAGGTGGATTACCGATAAACATATTGGTAAGCATTTTCTCTACAGTTGTGAAAGTGCTGGCATAGCAGATAAAGTAAGTTCCCATTTCATTCGAGGTAACACTTCCAAAGGGCATATTGTCCCGTACTATTTTAAAATCGTCACCGATGTTTGCAAGTGCACTATGCGAATTAGCGGGTTTTGTCTGGTCATCCATCTCAATATCCTGTTCTTTGGATCTTCCGATGACGTTTTCTTGCTCTTTTATGGAAAGTTCTTTCCAAGCATCGAGATTATGGATATATTTCTGAACGAATAAGTAGCTGCCCCCTCGATATGAAGGATCTGATTCATCAATGAGCGCAAAATATTCTCGGTCCTGGCCGTGAGGATTTTCAGTTCCGTCGACAAAGCCTAAAATCGAGCGGCTATCCCAATATCTGAAACCCTGAACCTCGACATGACATTGCGCAATATCTTTCATTAGATCGGAAATTATATTGGCCACATCATAGGCGTAACTTTTTTCATCTGCACGGATATGAAAATGGAGATCACCGGGTGTACTTACCGCGGTATGTTTTATTCCTCTGATCTCTTCAAATTTCTTTAATTCTTTTGGTAATGGTTTTGGGAGCTCCAATTTTATCCAGGCCTCGTATCCGATCCCCATCACGCAACTTGCTCTTGAATTTGGAAAGCGGTCCAATGCTGAATTGTTTAAATTGATCACCAAAGCACAAACACGTTGAAAAACAGCTTGTATTTTTGATGGAGTGACGTTTTCTTTAAAGTTCCAAACAAGAAAAAAGGTATTGTTATTTGGATAATCAGTGACATTCTGAGATCTCATATATGTATATGAGGGATTTTTTGTTGCCATAATTTTTATTGTTATCAATTGTAAATATTCATTTTTTTAAAGGAATGAATCCAATGCTAATTCGACCTATTTTACAGATTATTGTATTGATTTTTCTATTAAGGTTTTTAATAATATGCTATTGATTAGGTGTATAGTTAAAATATGCATTTATATTTTATATACTGTCTGGTATATCCCATATTGAGGTAAAATTGATCGCAATTAGATCACAGCAAAAATTCAGCATATCACTTGAGATAGATTTATCCCTGAACATTGGGTTCGTATTTATAAAAAATAAATATCCAAGCTCGCCACCATCTTTATCTGTGAAAGGATATGAAATATAGCTCCTTATATTATTGTGAAGCAGCAAATTCTTCCAGCCTAAATTTTCGCAGGATTCTGCATCTTCAATGACAATTGGATCACGTTCATATTGGATATTATTGCAGATATTATAATCCTCGTCTGATCCGATTGTAAGTTTATGAACTAATGCATCGTATCGATACCAGAAGGATAGCTTTTCATTTATTTTTCTATGAATGATCAATGTTTCCATATGTGTGTGTAGACATAGCTTCTCCAGTACCTTTTTACAGGTATTCATATATTTGGAGAAAAGGGGTGAAGCATCCGGCTGTTCACTCCATTTGTGGTTTTTATCCATTCGTTTTTATTTAGTTTCCTAACTCCGGGTATAGCCGAACATTCCTCTTATTTATATATTTTATATCTATATATCTCATAGGCAGCTTCTCTATGTAAAACATGTAAATAAATTCAGTCTCTGTTAGCCAAATATGAAAGAAATTATATGACCGTTGCGGTGTTTTCCAAATTTAGCTGTAGTTTTTCGTTTTGCTTTTTAGATACACAATATGTGTTATTTTTTTCACGAATCATTATACAGTCTTTTAAATTGGCAGGTCAGGTTGACTATTTAAAATGACTAATATTGTAAATAAATTATCCAGCAAGATTTGGGACATTTTGAATTGGTAGATTTATGTACAAATAGATGCACATGAAACTTAACATATTAGCTTTTGGAATTACAAAAGATATTTTGGGCGCAGCAGAAAAAGAAATTGTCGTAATGGAAGGAATTTCTGTTGGACAATTGAATCATATATTGGAAACAGATTTTCCTCAATTAAAGCAATTAAAATCTTTTTTTATTGCCGTCAATGAGGAGTATGCCGAAGGCGATCGCATCATCGAAAGTAGCGATGAGATTGCTTTGATACCACCAGTAAGTGGAGGATAGCGATATGATTGATATTAGAATTACAGCGGACAAATTGGATATAACGGATTGTCTAGCTCTTACAGAGGATCCGAGAAGCGGAGGAAATGTTATTTTTATTGGCAATGTTCGGGATATGACAAACGGGGAACGTGTTCTGCGTTTAGAATTTGAATGTTATAAACCGATGGCGATTAACGAAATAAGAAAAATAGCGGAAGCTGCTATCGCGCAGTTTTCTGTAAGGAATGTAGTCGTTCATCATCGTATAGGAATTTTGTATCCGACTGACGTTGCTGTGATTATTGTGGTTAATGCAGGTCACCGGGATAAAGTTTTTGATGCATGTCGATATATTATTGATACCACTAAACAACGTGTTCCCATCTGGAAGAAGGAGATCTTTGAAAATGGTGCTGTATGGGTTGCCGCACACCCCTAATTATGGATACATAATTTCGTATATTTAATATGAGGGTTTATTTTTAGTTAACTAGCGTTATTGTGAAATGAAAGCGGATTTACAGGGCAATAAATCGGTCAGGAAGATCGAGATTGTTAAAATGAAGGGCCTGAGTAGTTTTTCTTATCTGGACGATATTGCCATTGAAGAACCGCTTGAAATTAGATTATTATATGATCTGGGAGGAGAGAAGGTGCTTAAGAATGTGTCTGTTACGATGCGTACCCCGGGTAATGATAGTGAACTAGCCGCAGGTTTTCTTTTTACTGAGGGTATTATCTCGAGTAATCATCAGATCAAGGCTATCGGTCATTCGGAGGTATTATGTTCTAAAAATAGTGAAAATATTGTGACGGTTGAGCTGATAGAAAATTTTATACCTCAACTGATGAAAGCGGATAGAAACTTTTATACGACTTCCAGCTGTGGAGTTTGCGGAAAAGGGTCTATTGAATCAATACGGACTGTGAGCATATTTGATCTGCAGATGCGGGAAGAACGGGGGATATCCGTTCATGTTCTCTATCAATTATCAGAGAAGTTGCAGACTTTTCAGAATAATTTCAGTGCTACCGGTGGAATTCATGCTTCCGGTATTTTTGATTTGGATGGAAATCTGCTTGCCCTTCGGGAAGATGTTGGCAGACACAATGCCTTGGATAAACTCATTGGTCATGCTTTGCTTACCAACAAACTGCCGTTGGAGAATAGTATTCTTCTATTAAGTGGTAGAGCAAGTTTTGAGCTTATTCAGAAAGCAGCTATGGCTGGTATTTCTATTGTGGCAGCAATAGGTGCACCCTCGAGTCTGGCAATAGATTTAGCCAAAGAATTTGATATTACTTTGCTAGGATTTCTCCGTGATCATCGGTTTAATATTTATCACAAGGGAAACAATCTTAAAATCGAGAAAGAATGATAAGTTCAGTGCAGTTTACATTCATTGCCAGGGATAATTTTTATTAGGTTATAAAAATTGAGTAGGTGTGTTTATCGGTGATAGAAAATGCGGCATTGTAAATGTGCTTTAAAAAAAGTAAAAATGAAAATAAGAATTAAAGATAATTCGGTAAGATATCGCCTGACACAGTCTGAAGTAGCTGAGTTAGGCAAAAATGGTGTTGTATCGAGTGTTACATCATTTATCGGAAGACCATTTATTTACAAGATAGAACAAATAGATGGTCGGGAGCTAACTGCAAGTTTTGTCGAGGATAGCGTTGTGCTAGGAGTTCCCAAACATATGGTCGAAGAGCTGGCAACAACGGAAATAGTGGGTTTTAATGGGCAGGCTGGAGAAGTGAAACTTTTGATCGAAAAGGATTTTGTATGTATTGATAACACGGTTGAGGATCAAAGTGATAATTATCCAAATCCAAATCTTAATTGCTAATCATTTAAATATCAAATAAATATCGTAGGTTATGGAAGAATTTGATAAAAAAGGAGTAGAGAAAGAATTGAAAAAGGAACCTAACGCGGAGAATCCCTATAGATTACTTGATCTAAAGCTCACACATGTTGAAAAATCTGCTGCAGGTATTCCAGCAGTAATGGCGGCTTTCAGTGATTTATTTGAGGAGAAGGCAGCTATCCGAGGGATGCGGGCGTTGTTCAAAATGAACCAAAAAGGAGGTTTTGACTGTCCAAGTTGTGCGTGGCCTGATCCTGATGATGAACGTTCCGTACTAGGAGAATACTGTGAAAATGGAGCTAAGGCGCTTGCGGAGGAAGCGACTAGTAAGCGGGTTACACCAGAGTTTTTCAAACAAAATAGTGTGTTTGATCTCGCTAAACTTGACGATTATCAGATTGGTAAGATGGGAAGGCTTACCGACCCGATGTATTTGCCTCAGGGAGCGACCCATTACCAGCCAATAAGTTGGGATAATGCTTTTAAGAAAATAGCTGAGCATCTCAATGCGCTTGAATCGCCGGATGAAGCTGCGTTTTATACTTCCGGAAGAACGAGTAATGAAGCGTCATTTGTGTATCAGTTATTCGCTAAAGAGTTTGGAACCAATAATATGCCTGACTGTTCAAATATGTGTCACGAGACCTCGGGTTCAGCCTTGCGTCCTACGATAGGTATCGGCAAGGGGACGGTAACGTTGGAAGATTTTTACGATGCAGAGGTTATCGTCATTATTGGGCAGAATCCGGGGACCAATGCACCGCGTATGATGAGCGCCTTGGCAAAAGGAAGGCAAAACGGGGCAAAGATCATTGCGATCAATCCTCTGCCAGAAGCTGGACTAATGGGTTTTATTAATCCGCAGAGTGTCGGTGCGATTCTTAATGGGGGAACACAGCTGGCGGATCTCTATCTACCGGTAAAGATCAATGGTGATATGGCATTATTGAAAGCCCTAGAACTTCTATTAATCGAGTTTGAGAAGAAAAGCCCAGGTACAGTATTCGATGCACCATTCATTCAGGAAAAAACGGTAGGATATGAAGATTTTCTAAAGCAGTTTGATAACTATAATCTGGCTGAGCTGGCTTCGCTTTCAGGTGTATCCAAGGAGGCATTGTATGAGGCCGCTGCCACCTTAGCTTTTAAAAAGCGTATTATTTTCTGTTGGGGAATGGGACTGACACAGCAGCCCAATGGCGTGGACATGATCCGTGAGATTCTAAATATACTTTTACTAAAGGGGAGCATAGGAATCCCGGGCGCAGGAGTCTGTCCGGTCCGTGGACATAGTAATGTTCAGGGAAATAGAACAATGATGATTGATGAGAAACCTACGGATGAGCAATTGGATCGCCTTGAAAACTTCTATGGATTTAAGATGCCGCGAAAACATGGTTATGATGTTGTTCGGGCCATCAAGGCCATTCACGAAGAAAAAGTCAAGGTGATGTTCTGTATGGGTGGTAATTTTCTGTCAGCAACACCAGATACGACCTATACTGCACATGCCTTACGCAAACTTAATCTATTGGTATCAGTCTCTACCAAATTAAATCGTGGGCATCTCGTCCATGGCAAAGAGGCATTGATTTTACCTACATATGGTCGAAGTGATAAAGATATTGTAAATGGAGAGGTACAGATTGTCAGCACTGAGAATTCAATGGGTGTTGTTCAGGACTCCAAGGGTATGCTGGATCCAGTTTCTAGGAATCTGATCAATGAGACCCAGATTGTCTGCCGGATGGCTATGGCTACATTAGGCGAGCGGGCGGTAGTGGACTGGCAACGTTATCATGATAGTTACGATGCAGTTCGGGATGATATTGAGCAATGTATTCCGGGTTTTGAGGATTATAATGTCCGAGTACGCCAGAAAGGTGGTTTTTATCTTCCGAATGCGGCACGTGATAAGCAATATTTTGCCAAAGATCTTGGTGGCCGTGCACCCTTTACACTGACCGATATACCTGACAATACGCTTGCAATGGATGAATATATGATGGCCACTACACGTACCCATGATCAGTTCAATACTACAATTTATGGATTGGACGATCGTTATCGTGGGATTAAAAATGAGCGCAGGGTAATTTTTATGAATCAGGCGGATATCGATAAGGGAGGATTTAAGGCCGGTGAACGTGTGGACCTGTTTAATTATGATGATGGTATCGAACGTGTGGCTCCGCTATTTATTATTGTCTCCTATCAGATTCCCGAAAAGAACACGGTCACTTATTTTCCGGAGACGAATGTGCTGGTTTCAGTTAACAATGTTGTAAAGGAAAGTAATATGCCAGCCTCAAAGTATGTTAAAATAAAAATTAAAAAACACGATCCTGAGGTTTACAAAAAAGTGGATAAGATGCTTTATCAGGGCGCAATACAACGCCCTTAGTGATTAGCGAGATGTAATAACGAATAAAAAATAGTATATATTATATTGAGGATAGACGAGAGTTATGATTATACGGAAAAAGGAAAATTGGTTTAAAATGCTTTTTGTTTGGCATGGTTCTGTGCTACCAGCATTATTGCCCCGCTTGATCTTACTTTTCATATTGTCTGTTGGAGTCGCTTATCTTCATGGCATGATCTTCTCTTTTAAAGTACCTCTTAATCCAGCACCACTTACGTTGTTCGGTTTTGTACTGGCGTTATTTTTGGGCTTTCGCAATAATGCCAGTTATGATAGATTTTGGGAAGGACGTAAACTATGGGGCAGTTTATTGAATATTTCAAGATCGTTAATCCGGCAGGCACTTACATTAAGGAACAGTTCTGCGAATGAACCTGGGACGTTACACGAGTTTATTCAATTGTTGAGTGCTTTTATATTTGCACTCAAACATCAGTTAAGAGGAAGTGATCCTTATGATGATCTCAGGCAACGGCTGGATGCTGCTACCCTGAAAATTATTATTGAATCAAAGTATAAACCTATTATTTTGATGCGGATGATGGGTGAATGGTTGCAACGTGAGAAAGATATGGGTAGGATAGACTCCATTCAGCAGGCGAGATTTGATGAAAATCTAGATAAGCTTGCGGACGTGGTTGGGGGCTGTGAAAGGATTGTTTCAACACCAATTCCATACAGTTACCGTGTCCTATTACATCGGACAGTATATATTTATTGTTCACTTCTACCTTTTGGGTTGGTTGATACTTTAGGCTGGTTTATGCCCCTTATCGTTGTTTTTGTTGCTTATACCTTTGTTGCATTTGAAGCAATTGCCGATGAGATTGAAGAGCCGTTCGGGACAGAAGCCAATGATTTAGCATTAAATAGCATGAGTCATATGATTGATGAGACTATTTACGAAATGGTGGGCGAGAAGACTAATTTTGGCCAAAAGACGGTTCATAATATCATAGATTGATCCCGATAAAAGGATGATAAGAACACTAGGATAACATTTAATGATGGATCTGACTAATACCGCCCTTCAATGAATAAATCTCTTTTGTAGGGAATGCTTCTTTGATTTTCTTTGCTGCTTCCATACTACGTTGACCCGATAGGCAATAGATGACAATGGGAAGCGGAGATTTAACGAGAACAGGAAGCAGATCATGAAGTTGATTCAAAGGGATATTCTTTCCACCGATATTAAATTTTTTGTGTTCCTCGGCTGAGCGAACATCAATTATTTCAAGGTTAGGTACAGTTTGTTTTAATTGTTCTAAAGTCATCAGCGGTATTGTCTGGGGGAGGGAAGTGATGGTTGCATGCGTTGTTTTGCGCAGTTTAATTGTTTGGGTTCTACCACTAACCACATTTATTGTCCATAATTTATTTACCAGCATATCAGCAGATCCGGTTAGGTATTTAATTGCTTCATTGGCCTGCATACAGCCTACGATTCCCGCCAATGGTGGGATTACCCCACCTTCACTGCAATTGGGTATTTGTGAGGGTTCCACCTCTGGAAAAACATCACGGTAATTGCTTGAATATGTACCATCATTTTGCAATACATTCCATATACTTACCTGTCCCTCATATTGATGGATCGCACCATAGATCAGCGGTTTGCCCGCGATCACACAAGCGTCATTTAATAGATATTTTGTATCGAAATTATCCGTTCCTTCAATGATCAGATCAAATTCTGCTATCAGCTCCATTACATTGGAGGTAGAGACCCGCATTCGATATGGAATTAAATCAATGGTAGGGTTCTGTTGTTTTAATTTTTGTGTTGCTACATCAACTTTATACAATCCCAGATCTTGGGGAGCATATAAAATCTGACGGTGGAGGTTGCTCAACGAGACTGTATCATCGTCGGCAATACCTATTGTTCCTATTCCTGCGGCGGCAAGATACTGTGCAGTAGGGCAGCCAAGACCACCCATTCCTACGAGAAGAACTTTGGCCTTGTTCAGGAGTTTCTGAGACGGAACACCGAAGCCTGGTAATGCGATCTGACATTGGTAACGTTCGAATTGATCTTCCATAACTAGTATTTTTTTATGCGCAGAATCTGGCTTGCTTTCTTTGCCTCTTCTGGTGTATTAACATTCATTAAAACATCTGGATCATGTGGATCCAGAATCAGGATGTCACTATTGATCAATACCTTTCGGGGGCAAGTCACGTCATCACCTAAAAAATTAAGTAAAATGGGGTAACTTTTTGGTTCCCAAATAGTAATTAATGGTTCAGGAAGACCATCGTAAGGACTTCTATAGGTTGTTGCAATTTTTTCAGGATCGCGGCAGTTGATTAAAATTTCCAATGTTTTTCTATCGAGCAGAGGGAGGTCACAGGCTACAATCAGCCATGCGGAATTTCTATTGAAACGAAGTGCTGATAGAATACCGCCAAGGGGGCCGAGGTTGAGGAAAGTATCGGGAAGTGGGTGATAGCCAATATCCAAATTGTTTAATTGCTCCTGTCTGCATGAGATAAAGACTTCATCGCAGTAAGTAGTTAAAAGATCAGCCGCATAGTAGCGCTGCTCTTTTCCATACCATTTTAAGAGATCCTTTGGGCGCCCCATCCGGGTACTTTTTCCTCCAGCAAGTACTAGCCCATTGAGCTTTGGTAGTTTTGAGTTATCTTTTGAAATCATTTTTTCCACCAGATTTTTCGATTAATCTAATTTCCTTAATGGTGATATTATGGCTTAATGCCTTACACATATCATAAATTGTTAGCGCAGCAATAGATGCTCCTGTTAATGCCTCCATTTCTATTCCGGTTTTCGCCTCCACCTGGGCAGTGCAGTAAATTTCGATTTCATTATTATCGTTGAGGTCAATATCTATCTGACAATTTTCAAGACCTATCGGATGGCAGAGCGGGATGAGGTTACCTGTATTTTTTGCGGCCATAATACCTGCTACAATTGCCGTTTGGAAAACGGATCCTTTCCCCGTCTTAAAGTCCTCCGATGCCAGTTTCTTTAAAATTTCAACGGGCAATATTACAGTAGCTTTTGCTACAGCTTTTCGGTGGGTAATCTGCTTGGCAGATACATTCACCATTTTTGGCTGTAATTTTTTATTGAGGTGTGAAAAATCATTCATATCTTCTTAATCATTATATTTCCATATTTTATACACTTCTCCTTGTCTGAAGATATCCTTTTCCAAAGGTAACTCTATAAATGCGTCTGTATCAGTAAGGTGAGAAAAATCTCCGGATCCATTTGTATTCGCAGGGTCTGCAGTGCATTTTCCCTGCTCTGAGATACCTAATTTTACTTGAGCAAAGTACTGTAAAGCAGGAGGGAAGCTGATATTTTGCTGTAAGATAGCATATTGAAATAAGCTCTCTGATATTTTTAGGGATTTTTTCAACCAGGGAATAAAGTATCTATTCAGGCACATAAATGCAGATACCGGATTTCCTGGGAAAGCAAAGACAAGTTGCTGATTTTGGCTTTTCCCGAACCAGAAAGGCTTGCCTGGCTTTTGCTTTATTTTGTGGAAGAGCCTTTCAATCCCCAGATCTCTGCAAGCTTGCGGTAGATAGTCAAATCTGCCCATCGATACTCCGCCGGTTATGAGCAAGACGTCGTATTTCTCTAAGCAGGCTGAAAGCGTACGTTTTATTGCTGCAATGTCATCATTAATGTGGAGCAAATCTGCCTGAATTTTATATTTATTCAGTGCAGATGCTATAGTAATCCCATTTGAACGCCTCAATTGATAGGAGTTTGGTTCGACATCTGGGCTTACCATTTCGTCACCTGTGGAAATGATAATAACTTTTGGAGTTTTGCGAACCGATAAGGTCGTTTTTCCTACAGAGGCTGCTATGCCGACAATAGCCGGAGTAATCACATGATCTGCTTGTACGAGTATTTGTCCTTTTAGCTTGTCTTTACCTTTTAGATGGATATTTTGCCCTCTTTTTATAGCTATATGCTGAGGAATAGTCGCCATTCCATTCACAATTGCTATGTCTTCATAGCGGATGACTGTATCTAAAGAACTTTCTATCACAGCCCCTGTCATTATTTCTACACATTCATTATCAGAAGTAAGAGTTATAGCTGCTGTTCCAGCAGGCTGGACGGCTTTTATACTAAAGGTAGTGATTCCTCTTTCGTATGCATTATATCGTATGGCAATACCATCTACAGTCGATCTGTCAAAAGGAGGTAAATCCCTATCTGCACATATGTCTTCAGCAAGAACTCTGCCGGTCGCTGTTTCATAAGAAACAACTTCAATTCCATAATCCAGTAAATGGGTAAGAATGATATCTTCGGCTTCCTGTACGGTAATCATTTCCATTTTATCCTCCTATTGTCGCCATAGATTGCATATTGGCCGTTTCGGACTGATTTAATTCCTGTGCTACCCATCCATCATTTGGTTTATTTTGAATAGCGTCAAGAATACTATTTTTGAGCACATCATCATTTTTTCCACTGCGCATTTGGTCTTTTAGATTGATGCCACTCTCCGAATACAGGCAGGTTCTTAATACACCGGCAGGCGTTATGCGAATCCTGTTACAGTCACCACAGAAAGAGCGCGTATATGCCGCTATAATCCCCACGCTCCCCTGAAATCCGGGAATCTGATAATTGTACGATGTTGAACTTTTGGGATCGATAGTTTTGTTAATAGTTGGGAAATGTGCTTTGATATGATCTAATATCTGCCTATGATCCCATTTGATGGATATTTTTTTATTGCTCCCATTAAAAGGCATTTCTTCTATAAAGCGTATATCGATGGGATTTTTTTCGGCCAGTTGTATCAATGGGATGATATCTGTTATATTACGGCCTTCCATTACGACCGTATTGATCTTCACTTTGATGTCATGCTTCAAGAGAGCATCCAAAGTACGGATTACTTTATCAAAACTATTTCTACGTGTGATTTCCAAGAATCTGTCCTTGTCCATTGTATCTAGGCTAAGATTGACTGACTTTATTCCCAACGCTTTTAACTGTGGAATATAGGGATAGGTTAGTAAACCATTCGTTGTTAGACTAAGATCCTGTATACCTTCTAATCCCGCAATGTTGGCGATTAGGCCCATGCAGTTTTTTCTGACAAATGGTTCACCACCGGTGATTCTAATTTTATTTACACCCAGTTCTGTAAAAACTTTGCTTATTCTGTACAGTTCTTCATCTGTCAGGAGATCTTTTTGTTTGATCCAGTCGAGACCTTGCTCAGGCATACAATAGGTGCAACGGAGGTTACAGCGGTCTACTATTGCAAGCCGTAAATAATTAATTCTTCTTCCTAATTTGTCTGTGATCATGAACACTATCCTAATTCTACAACCTATGTTCTATCAAATATACTGATTGTTTTTCTAGCAGTTTATTGGTCTTTCTATTATTGGTGAGTAATGATAGTGTTATCACAATTGATGACAGCTTTTGGGTTAATAATTCTGAATAATACTCCTTAAATTAAAAATTGGGAGTTTTTAAAAGATAATGGGAAGTATTTTTTAATTTAGTGTTCTGCAATAATAATCATATTGATGAAGGCGAAGAAAGGTGCTACAAGTTCCGAAAAAAAAGATAATCGAAAAATCAAGGTCATATATCAGGATGAGGTCAGCTCAGATGAACTTAACCGTTTCCCAGAAAACTCATTTACGATTATTATTTTAGACAAATGTGATCATGGCGAATGTATAACAAACCATAATATCTACCGTTTGAATTCAAAACAGCTGTTCATTCATCTGCCGGACCGCGTCTATCAATGGAGCTTACCAAAAGGAGTATCAGGACGAAGATTGATCGTTGATGATGCTATTCTACAAACTTTCTCACCAACGTTAAAGCATACTTTTTCCATGAGCAGCCCGCATGAAATGATAGAGCCCAACGATGAGACCTATCAGAAATTAAGTGCTGAGTTCCATGCAATACGAAAAGAAATAGATTCCGAAATTATATTTCCGGAGCTTATTGATGCCCGAGTCAGACTGCTGGCGCTCATGATAAATCTCTGGGTTGAAGAAGTGAATGGAGAAGCAGGATTGAATTACCATAATAATATCGGTTTCCGGTTTCACTCCCTGGTAGATAAATACTTTAAAACCCAAAAGCGGGTATCTTTTTACGCAGGACAACTATGTATCACGCCCAACTATCTTGGGGTTATAAGTAGAAAACAATATAAATTATCACCGTTAGAATTTATTTATGAACGAGTTGTTTTAGAGGCTAAGAAGCTACTGCACAGTTCCGATTATACCATTAAGGAGATATCTTTTGAGCTGGGCTTTCAATATGTTTCTCATTTTTCATTCTTTTTTAGAACGCAGACAGGCATGACCCCGAAAGAGTACAGGGCTATTATGGACAAAAGTTAATTAGAGGGCTTGGGGTTGAAGAGAACAAAGATACCCTAAAAGAGTATCTTTGTCTTGTGCTTGGTCGTTGGCAGAACAGCGTTTAATGCTCTGTACCTACTCGGTGTAACACCAGTTATATTCTTTACGTATTTTGTGAAAGTACTCGGCTTGTTAAAGCCAAAGCTATAGCATAATTCTTTTAGTGGCTTGTCCGTAGTTGTAAGTTCCTTTTTTATTTCTATTTCGAGAAACTTATGTATAATTTTTGATGGTGATAATCCAAAGTAATTTTCAATGATATCATTTAACTTTCTTGGAGAAATATTGAGTTGGTCTGTATAGAATTTAATGGATTTATGCTGAATATAATACTGTTCTACTAAATTAATGAACGACCATATTATCTGGTCGTTCGCCTGAACTGGTGCTCTATGCTGGAGGTATTTTTCAATGGTCATAGGGTTTCTTTGTTAAAATTTATATCGTCTCTAAATAAGGATTTTTGCTTTGTTATGTTAACTGAATAAGTTTAGGATGTTCGCATCATTTGATTAAGTTAATATTGTAGGCTAGTGCTCTGAATCTTGTAGGGGCCATACCTGTATACAGGGTGAATATCCGATTAAATGCACTGGCGCTACTGAAAAGATATTTTTTTGCTAGCATGTTTATTGAAGTTTCTGTGGTTGCTAAATCCTTCTTGATTGCTATGAGGAGGCGTATTTTTATGAGTTCAGTTGCGCTAAACCCAAAATAACTTTTGATCAACTTGTTTAATTTGTTGGAAGTTGTATCTAATTGTACGGCATAGAATTCGATTGTTTTTCGAGTTGCAAAATGATCTTCGAGTAACTCGATAAAATGTCCAACCGTGAGATGCGCTTCTTTTCTGATATGTTCAGAATGTAGTTCGTCCTCAAGGATCTTTATTTTATTTTTTTTTATGCTTTGATCTTCTATTGCCTTTGACATAAGGAGATGATTACTAAATCCATTTAAAAAATCTACTTCCTATTCAACCTATATAATTAATGAAGTAGGATTAGAAGATTCATTTATCAGTTGTTAAAGTTAGGTAAGTTGCTGAAAAATAGTGTTTTCAAAATCTTTATATTATTTATAAAAATCAGATATTAATAAGAAATTTTGGATTGAAAATTCAAAATTTCCTTGTCTTAAGATACTTTACATTGAAAGTTGTACCGATATTTTTAGATCAAGGCATCCCGATTATTAAATTAAATGACTGGCGATTGTCAGAGACGAAGTCAGATTTCTATTTTGTAGTGGTTAGCACTAAAAATAATCTGATAGTTAGGTTGATATCGGAAAACTAAAATTAAAGTACTGATTTTCATAACTTATTTGCTTTACGGCAGTCAATTCATCAAGCTATCTTAGTGTTATAAAACCAAGTTAGACTAAAGATAGAAAGGAGGCTTTTATGAGCGGATAATTCCAATGGCATGACCTAATTACTAACCAAGTAGCAGCATACCTAGTTGTGCTCATTTCAGTTTTATATAAGAACAATAAATATAAATAATTTAAAAACCTTATGATAAGAATAAAAAACAAGCATAATTGTTTATATGCAATTATGGCCTTTTCCTCTATTGTACTTTTTGGAGGATGTAAAAAGACCGCACTAACTAATGAAGATTTAGCATCCAGTAATATCCGCAAGGTTGCCGCAGCCGCTGAGACAGGTGTTACAGCTACAGTGGATTGGAATCAGACGTTTCAAAAAATAGATGGGTTTGGCGCATTTGGTGGGCGTATCGTTCCATTCTTTGAATCTGCCAAGAGAGATAGCATTTTAGATTACCTATGGGGAAATAGTGGACTTAAATTAAATATATTGCGTGGTAAGGTTCTTCATACTTATCCTTTTGATCAACAGAGTAGGGTCGTAAGCATTAAACCACCCAATGTTTCAATCGACGTAGATAGGAATAGCGCGGCTTATCAGAATCTATCAGCGGATGAAAAAGAACAGCTTGGTCAGGTATGGATATTGAAAAAAGCCAAAGAGCGTTTCCAGGTTCCATTCATATTGGCAAGTACTTGGACTCCGCCATTGTCAATGAAGACAGATCCAAGTAGTATTTCCGGAAAGTGGTTCAATGGTCTTAATTTCAGCACTTCGTCCACTAATTTTGCCCGTTATCTGGCAGGATTTGTTAAATCGTTTAAAAATGAAGGAATTGTTATCAATGCGATATCGCCTGCGAACGAACCTGAAAATGTTTTTTCGGATTGGGATGCATCCTATTGGACATCTAAGAATTTAGGTGAATTTATAAGTAATAACCTAAGACCTGCATTGAATGAGGCAGGGCTTCAGACCACAAAAATAATATCATCCGAAAATGCTGCTTGGGGCACCGCAAATAGTTTCTTATCTGGTATGGATAAAAGTAATGTGGATATTCTTGCTGGCCATGGTTATGTTGAGATTAGTGAGATTATCAGTGGAAAGAGGGGCTTTAACCAGAGTCCATCAAAATGGACTTTTGGCACGGGTGGAAAGCCGATGTGGGTGACAGAGGCTTCCGATGATGGTGGTAACTATGACAGTGGAATCGAGGGGGGATTGAAATTAGCGGCAAATATGCATAAATTATTGGCCGAGTGTGATGCCAGTGCTTATGTATTTTGGCTCGGTATGCTTGCTATTCAAAACAATGAGTCCCTAATTTGTACACGTCCGAATGGTTCTCTGGAATTCCCAAAAACCTACGACGTAATGGGACACTATTCCCGGTTTGTCAAAGCGGGCTACCAACGTATCAACGTTGCAGTCCAAAATGGAGGCGGTCTTTTACTTTCGGCCTATAAGGATCCTCAAACGGGAAAATTTGTGATGATCATAACCAATAGTGGAACATCTGCTGTTCAGTTGAACATAAACTTAACTGGTTTCGCCAGTGGACCGTTGAATAATTTTCAGACAACTGCGACAAGTTCTGGACACTGGGGAAATGTGGGGGCTATTAACCCAATATCCGCTGGAGCTTATTCGATCTCCATCCCAGCCAAAAGTATAAGTACATTGGAAGGAACAAAACAATAAGTTGAAAATGTTAAGGGGGTGTTATTCCCCCTTAATTTCCACAATAGATCAAGATTATGCCTATTTCCCGGATAGCATTGAAGATCAGTCAAAGAATTTATGACTAAGTACGTCCACTTTTTGACCGATTAGATTAAACTGCCTAAATCATAAATATTGTTTGTAAACATTAGAAGTTGGTTCAGGGAAGCGCTTCACTTGCTTTATATCGGATTTTAAGAAGTATTATAAAGGTTTTAATAACTTATAGTATTGACATTTGCTGATATATGTTAATAATTTTAATCCAAGAAAAATTTACTAAAAATAGAACTTAATTAATTCATGGAGATTATGGAAAATCACAGAAAAAAAATGAAGTATGTATCACCTCAACTTAACGTGGAAGAAGTTGAAATGGAACAAGGTATCGCTGCCGGATCGGCCGCCGTTAAGCCTGGTAGCAGTTCAAATGAGGTAAAGAGTCAATGGGATACTGGCTCTGATAGTAACAGCAATGTAGAATGGTAAAAATTAATTTGGAATTTAAAGTTAAGAATATGTATGAAATAAAAAGTAAATCTCGTTCCTATACATCACCTATTTGTCTATTTCTGTTGTTGAGTGTTTTTTCCTGTAAGAGGGAGGCAAATAATTCCGTTACAAATGGGAAGGCAAAAGTTACTGTAACAGTAACAAATTCTGAATTTAATAATTCAGAAAACATCGGAACAAAAAATGCATCAGTCCATTCTCAAAGGGCTGCAGTAACTGCTCAACGAAGGATCGTCCCACTTGATGCGGACTTTTCATTGAACGTTGAACTTTCTCCTGCGTATGGAGACCAAAATGAGAAAACAGAATCAGTTTTGCGGGCTTCAAATATCAAAAGAGCAGCAGCTGTTCAAGAGGATGTCGCGTCAGGTGTAAAGTATAAAGTTGTGGTATTTGATAAATCAGGAGGGTATGTGACTGACAGGGACTATGTTCGTGGTCAAGAATCCAATGGTGAGGAATTGACATTGAATGGTGGTCAGTATACCTTCATTGCCTATTCTATCAATAGTACGGCGGAGAATCCTGCACTGACATTTAACGACCAAAGTAAGACACTTGATCATACATCCATTGCTGGCCTAAAGGGTAATGCCGATTTTATGTATTATCGCACAGATCTGAAAGTTTCGAGTGAAAATGATAATTATTTGAGTATTATTTTCAATCATAAATTTAGCCAGATCGCAACCGTTATTGATGCGACTTCAACAGGTAAGAATATTGAGGCAGTTGAAGCTTCATTTGATTCACATTATCCAAATGCGGATATTAGTTTGTCAGATGCAGGAATTACTCGTTTGGGTACCAAAGGAAATACCGCGCTTTCTTTTGCTGGAGTCAATACAGGGAAAGTTTCTGCCACGGCTATTTTAAACGGTGACGCAACTGATGGATCACTTAAGATTTCAAAATTAACGATCGGAGGAACAACACGGACCGACATCCCAGCGATAACGAACTTGACGATTACACCTGGTGTAAAATACAACCTAAATCTTACTGTAACTAGAACTGACGGTAATTTACTTCATGCAGGATTGTTTTCTGTCAGGATAAATGGTCAGATCTGGATGCGTCATAATCTTAAAGCAGATTACAATCTTGATCCTGATCAGAATCCAAGTGTTAGAGATCTAATCGGTAACTATTATCAATTTGGTCGATCGGCCGTAGCTGCCACCTCTAGTACTGGAAATGGAGCTATTTCCGGATGGAATACCAGTAGCGCACCGGATGGATCTTGGAACAGTGGGACGGAAAGCAATCCCGTGAAAACATCAAATGATCCTTGTCCTAGCGGTTTCCGATTACCGACTAGAAAGGAATATGAGGAATTAATTAAAAATACGACTGCAAGTAATATCGGTACATGGACGAATAGCAGCACAGCAAATACAATCGGTGCCGCAAAAGTTTTTACCAGCAAAACAAATCCGAATGTGAAACTAACTTTCCCCGCCATTGGATATCGTACTGCTAAAGATGGGCAGCTTACTTGGAGAGGGGGAAGTGGTGATTATTGGACCTCATCTGTAAGTGGCAGCAATTTGACACGTTTTTCTTTTGTACAGAATACAGTAGAAATACGGACTTCTAATTACAATCAGCCTAATAATTTAGGTAAAACATCCGGCTTTACAATTCGTTGTATTTCGGAACAGAAATAAGAATCTTTCATATATACTTTAATTGTTTTACAGTTCCACCTGTGCACTTTGTTTCAGACAAAGCTGCACAGGTTTTTTTATGATAGAGATATTCTATAAAAAAAGCCAGCTGCATTAGGACAGCTGGCTAAGAGAAATGTACCAGATAATTTGTGAAACACCATTTATGAAAATTACCTTGCCAAAAATACTATAACCGCGTTAGATCGCAGTTATCTAAATCTTTAAAATAGTTATGAATTTCAGCTATTTCATTATTTGGTTTCCAGATTGAGATTTTTGTTTACAAAAGAGCCGCAGCCGTTTTTCTAGGAAGGTGTAAAGGGGAAGCGCTATACAAGATAATTGATAATATACAATAAAAAGGCAGACTACTCGAGATAGTCTGCCTGAAAAATAATAACAATAATTTGGGGGATTATTGTCTAAACTAAACGATTGATTTGATAATCGCTAAGTTATGTATATATTCAAAAACAGAGGTTATCAATATTTTTAGAAAAGTTTCTGTTTTTTGTGTTCAATAAAATAAGTGCTTAATAGCAAAAAGATATACCTTCTGTAAGTTTGCAGTTGAATTGGTTGACATGCATTCATTGATCTTTTCGAAATCAATATGAATTACGAGCTTCATTTTGGAAAAACCAAGAACCATTGATATCTTTTGACGAATTACCTATATTTAAGAACTAGACGCAACCGAATTGGAGCTGTAATCGTCTTTCTGCGAATTACAGATACTTAGTATCGCAGATGCTGGAAGCAGAAATGAATGGCCACCTGTATATTTGATATGGATTCAACCAAACCAAAATCAGCAGCAATTGGTACTTAGAAACTAATGGAAGATAAATATAATTTGTTAAAAGAACATATAGAGAAAGTCGTTACACTTACTGAAGATGAATTTGCATTTGTAAAAGAATGTTTCATTCACAAGCAGTATAAAAAATCCGAATGTATTTTTAGAGAGGGCGATAGCGTAAACTATATCTACTTTGTATTGTCCGGTCTTCTCAAATTTTATTATACGGACGATAATGCTAAGCAACATATTGTTTCATTTGCAATGGAGGATTGGTGGGAAACAGATGTTTCGGCCTTTTATACAAGTGGAAAAGCTTCATTTACTTTGGAATGTCTTGAGGACACAGCGTTACTTTGTCTATCGCTGGAAAATTTTGAATGTTTGTGCGACAGTCTTCAAAAGATGGAGCGCTTTTTCCTCCGTAAATCAATTGCCGGCCATATCGGTTCACAGCAACGGATCTTGTCATTTTTAACCTTGGGAGCAAAAGAAAGATATGAGCAGTTGATAAAAAGAAATCCAGCTTTGGTACAACGAATTCCAAAATTGTTGCTTGCTTCCTACCTAGGCGTATCCAGGGAGACATTAAGCCGTCTGTTCTCTTGATTGATTTATTTAATTGTGATGTTTGTCACACAGGTGAATGTAAAAATATCTTGAGCTTTGTCTCATAATAATCTTACAGCGATGGAAAAGAAAGTAATCAATCCTTGGAACTGGCAGGATGCCAGAAATTATGTGCAGGCAGTTGAAGTTAAACATGTAGATTCAACTTTATATGTATCGGGACAGTGTGCCATTAGTGAAGATGGAATATCGAGTAATGCCGGTATGAGAACGCAGATTTTTCATACTATTGAAAATCTTGAAAAAGTAATTCAATCAAGTGGATATGAAGCTCAAAATCTCGTTCGTTTGAATATCTACACGACCGACTCTACAGCATTATTTGAAAACTTTGATGTGATTCAAAATTGGCTCACTAAAAATAAAGTAAAACAAACAAGTACAGTTTTGGAAGTCAAGACATTGTTTGAAACTTTAAAGGTAGAACTAGAAGCAACTCTGGTTAAATAATTTCAGATATAAAAAAATGGCAATAGCTCTCTATTTGCCATTTTTTTATATCTGAATTACGGTAATTTATTGGTCAGTTATCCGATTGCATCAAGTAGAAGTATCAATGATGATTCGGCTGGCGCTTGGAGGTCTACTCTTCGTTATTGGGCTACTTTGAATCCGGCCGAAAAAGTCAAAGAAGGAAAACAATAAAGAAACATAGTTGTTATCAAAGTTCTCCCTTTAGTTAGCAGCATGCTATAGAGGTCAGAATACAAATATCTGACCTCTATCATTTTATCTTCGTTTTCACAACTGTTTTACGCGTTTTTGTAGATGTTTAGCTGCAAAAATACCTTGATAAGTATAATTATTAAAATTTAATGAAATTTTTTATTTTATTTTTTGTTGCATTCGGTACAATAATGTAACTTGGGTAATAGTTATAGTCATGAAATATGAAAAGAATTTTATTAATCATTGCCCTCTTTCTGTCAATCGTAAGCTGTAAAGATGACCGCCCTGAACCTATTGGCGAAGCTAGTGAAACTAGTATATTACGTGCCGATTTCGAAAAGCAGACAGGTTATGACCAGTCAAAGGTATACCTGCTGACGCCTGCATTCAGGACCAGAATTAATTAGGATAAAACAGTCAAAAAGTACAAGGATACTATTTTAATTTCTGTTACAGTGTTGGATACCGTTCGCTTTCCCATTAATGGATTGCAGGTCGATTTGAAAAATCGTGTTATTTTAAAAGCAGTTCGAAATAAAGATTCAAAATGGAACTATTCAGCAGTTACCTTTGTTCCAACAAATCTTTCAAAAGGTTATTCTGGTCTAATTATTTCACGATTATTATCGAAGGGCATTGAAAAAATAGATTATTATAATGAAGGCACTATTTTAATTAATGACACCAATATACGTAGGAAATTTGCAGTTAGAACTTCAAAAAATCCTACTAACGCCAATTCAGGGTTAAGAGCCCGATGTATCTATGGATATGTAAACGGTATGGTAAATTTTATAAGTTGTGATAACCCTCCAGATATCACTGGTGGTGGCTCATCAGGAGGAGACACTTATGGCGATCCTGATGATTTTGAACAAATGCCAATTTTTGATGAAGAGGGTTCTCCCCCGTTTTCAGAGGAATATTACTCCATCACAAATAACGTTAAAAATCCTTGCCTAAAAGATATGGTTGACGAGGTAATTAATAAAGATATCGTATTTAAAGCAAACGAAACCTTGAAATCAATTTTTGGGGCGAATGAGAAAATTAATATTATATTCGACGAAAGCACAGATTTAGAAAAAGGTGTAAATGGCAATGCTCAGGCATCGAAAATATTTAAAGATAGCGAGGGAAATTTAGTTTCAATGGACGTAAATGTTAAGTTAAACCTAGAAACTCTCCCTAGTTCTTCACAGGAGTACATAGCAATGGTAGTGGTGCATGAGTCTGTACATGCCTATTTAAATTATAAAGGGTTTTCATATAATACTAATCAGCATGACATGATGCTGAAAGATTATGTTGGTGTGATTGCAAACTATTTGGTAAACAATTTTAATACCCCTGTACAAGATGCTCACTCAGTTGCGTTCGGTGGTTTATACAAAGCATTCCAAAATAGTGTAAATAACCAAACATGGAGCTCGATTGAATCGAAACTAGGGAATAATTTACCATCTTTGAATGATAGATCTAGAATCCTTGCTGATTACGAACTTGGGTACAAAGGGAAAAAATGTCAATAAATATCATAAATATGAAAAAATATTTTTTAGTTACGGTGCTGTTTTTGTCTATTTCTTTAACTGTTTTTGGCCAAAAGAATAATGATTTTCCATCATTTGAAAAATTTTATTCCAGCCTAGCAGTAAGTTTGAAATATCCTATCGAACTGCAGGATAGTTGCATTCCAACTATAACACTAATGAAAATTATCTTTGACAATACAGGGAAGATCGAATCTTTAAGTTTTTCGGACAGTGCTCATCCTAAATTTGTTGAATATATGCAGAAAATTAAAAGTGAGCTGGACTTCAATAGCATTTATAATGATCTTCACCTAAAAAATAATAATGCAATATTGATACCTCTTCAGATTGATTTCGAAAAAATGGATAAATGTAAATCGACAATTTCATCGGCCAATCTAAAGAAATTGTATCTTTTTGAAGGGAAACCTCTTTCAGGTGAATATTTCTTGTACCCTTATGTCTATGCCAATTATGTTGTGGGAAGAGTTCAAGAGGAGCATTTCTAGGCTTAACAAACAATAGATATCAGTAATTAAAGGATGGTTGAAGGTCTTTAGGCAATTTGAATACCCTATAATCATCCTTGTACCACTTTATCTCCCCACGTTGAATCTTTGTTATGTATTTTTGAATATTGTCGTCTTTGAGAATGCAATCATCTTCCAGGTGGTATGTGAATTCCATAGTAGTTGGATTAAATTGAATGCTTCCTTTGTATGAGTTATTCAAATATACATGCCATAAGCTGAATTTCTTTGGCGACACTTCGACCAATTGGCGGACGCCCTGATGATAGAACAGCTCTCCAATATTTTCATCAAACCGCAATATCAGCGCGTCAATACAAGCTTCTCGTATATCATCCGCAAGCTGTCCATAAACTAGCTTCCATACACCTTCTTCCTTCCTGAAAATATAAAAACTGATACCATTCTTGTTGTACAAATAGTAGTCATGGATGTCTATACCTTTATCCTCGACGCTAATGCGGACATATAATACTCGATTCCGACAAATGACTTCTAGGGGCTTCATGAAAACAAAAATACTAATAATATTAGTAAATTGTCAATAATAAAAATACTTACGGTTTCCCTTTTTTTAAATGCAATTGGATAGATGACCTTAGGAGGTTAAAAATTCAATAATTATGCAATTACAAATTTACAAGTTCCTGTCTCCTGAAGAGAGACAGATGAATGAGATCACTACTGTTGATATTAATGGTGAAGTATGGTTTGTTGCATCTGATATCTGCAATGTTTTAGGGCTTAGTAATCCTACAGAAGCATTAAGAGGCTTAGATGAAGATGAGAGGCTGACCTCAGAAATACTTAGGGCAGGTCAGACTAGGCGTGTTAATCTGGTAAGTGAGAGTGGTTTATATGCACTGGTGTTTAAAAGTAGGAAGGATTCTGCTTTAAAATTCAGAAAATGGATTACCAAAGAAGTTATACCCTCAATCCGTAAAAAAGGATTTTATGGCAAAATAGACCGTACAGCCCTGCCAAATTTTATCGAAAGGTATAAGGACAATTACCATAAGATCCCGGCAACCCATTTTTCGGTCATAAGTGAAATGTTCGCTCGTCTTTATATGGCATTGGAGAAAGTCGGTTATGTTATACCAGACAAGGGTATTGACGGCAAAAAATTAGTTCCTGATATCTCGGTTGGAAGGGGCTTCGCGACATACCTTAAAAGTACTGGTTCAAACTTCCACGGTACACATAAAACCTATTCACATTCATTTCCTGATGGGAGAGTAGTAGATGCAAATATGTATCATATTGATGCATTGCCTGATTTTATAAAATATATCCATGAAAAATGGATTCCTCAAAATGCGGAAAAATATTTCAAAGACAGAGATCCGTTAGCTTTAGACTATCTGCTGAAGCTTCTAGGGACAGGAGGGTAGTTGATCCAATAGTAAAAGCCTAGATTTTGCACTGCCCCAAAAAGTTGAACACTATTTGGAGGCAGTCCATTTTTGGTCTAGGCTTTTTGATCATTAAGGGTTTAATGTTAATGTCTTGCTTATTTGCGTTACTACTCCACAACTGCTCGTAAAAATACCTTCAATTAAAACCTGTTTATTTGTTTGGTTATGTAATAGTCCGGCGGTTCCAATCAATAAATTAGGGCCAGTATCACCGAACGACATATCAACCAAAGTGGAATTGGATTTCCATTTAATAGTTCCTTCTCCAACGTACTCCATTGTAAATTCGAACATTTCACCTCCATGTCCACTAGATGGACCTTGTATAGAAGTCGCATAGCCGCCGCCAATAACAATATCATAATCAAATGATTTCCCGGCTATTGTTGACCTTAATTTTACAGTTCCATTTGTAGAGCTACCCCCAATCCTTGATACTTTCCACTGATTATTTCCTAAAGCTGTTAAAGTTGCAATTCCAGTGGCGTTTTCCAAACTTACAGTATAAGGATTTGTAATTGTATAAATACCTTCATCGCAAATTGCGTTTGGTCCGGTGAAGGTTGATTGCGGTATTTGACCTTGATTTAACGCCATTGAGGTATACTTTGCATCTACCCAGTCAGTCCATCCATCGGTATTATATGGGCTTGGATATCCCTCTTTATAAAATCTCCAACGCGCCAAAATACTTGTGTTGGGATTCGCTAGGGTGACTGCACCCGCTGGAATTACTATATCTTTTTCAATAAGCTTTGAAATCGTATACGTTGGCCCATACCAATCTGAAGTTGAAACATCAATAACATCAATAAGTGTATTCGAAACTAAGGGGCTTAAAACATACAAACTAATTTGAGCTTTTATTGGTAAATTTGGCCAAGTACTTGAAGCAGCTGATAGTATCCTCGATACAGTAAATCTAGCCCGCATTGTTGTAGGTTGGTCATAATTTAGCAAAATTGTTCCATTTTGCTGAGGAACATATGAATATGTAACAGTTTCCAAGTTGACAATTTGAGCAATTGCAAATTTACTCACGATTAATAGAGCAAAAACGCTTAAAATTTTTATAAATCTCATAATTTCTCAGCTCTAGCGGTTCTTAAGTCATTAGCGAACTTCTCCATATCCATAGAAAAATTAAGATAGTCGATGTTTAAGGTATGAGTGTTAGGATTATAATAAATACTGTCTTTAGGGATGTTCAGTATTTTCGATGTTGCCCTATAAACGAATTCCTTCTCGAACTCTTCTCCATCAATTAAAATAGTATCCTCTTTAGGTTTTGCGGCTTCTTCTTTCTTACACGCACCAAAGCCTAGCCCCAGCAGCGCAATAAATAATAAATATCTTTTCATTTGGTAATATAATTAGTCAATAAGATAAGCATTAATGCATCAATATTTTCCTTTGATAAGGAAAATTACCCAAAAGGGTAGCTGTTTATAGATTAAATATTCGTTTCAAATAAATCAAGACATTCAAAATAGAGTTTTAGTCTCCGACTTTTCGGTATCTTCCACATAAAGCCTACATCACTCTTTTTCCTCCCGGATAATAGCTTCAGCCAGGATACATTTGAATTTTACTCGTGCAAATGTGATCCTTCTATCCTTATTGGCGTTGATAGCTACCATTGCCAAAGTACATACAGGTATTGGTCGAAAAGCATGATGAAATATATTTCGATCTGAATAATAAAGGAGGGTTAAAAAGCTGGTATTTATTGTCGTTTAAAATACTGAGACGTAGGGGCAAAGGAAATATTTTTTATTTTTTAGGGACAATTGCTTTTCACCGCCGTTTACCATATTGTAAGACAATTATATTTAACTAACAATTATAAGTTGATGAGCCACATCTTGAAAAGTATTATATCTAAAAAAGAGCCTTTTTTTTAAATAGAACTCAGTAAAACCTTGCGCTTTCAATTATTTATTATAAAAGATTAACAATATGAAACATTTATTATTATTGAACCTCTCTCTATTTGAGATCATTGCATCTGTGGTATTTATTGTCATTATTTACCTTCTTTTCCTGAAATTTTTTGGAAAAAAATCTAAATAACTTCTTGCGGAATAGGGGCTGCAGCTAGCCCCTCTCAATATCTAATATTCATCTAGGATTATACATGTTAGAGTTATTACAACCTATTTCATTGTATAGACCTATGGCACATTTATTCATCTCAATTATTTTGGCCTGTTCAAATTGGTATTCAATCCTTTGTAAATGTGCCTCATCAGAGACTGGTAAGGAGCTGGCAATTAAATGGGGATTCATCGTCTGTATCCTGAGGGTCAACAGAAACTTGAGGTCACTTTTTAATGCGGGTCTGTATTTAATTTCCAATCTCATATTTTAGCAAGTGTCTCAGATCCCATTCCTTTTTATTATACCCAGCATCGATTCCTCCTCCGATAGTATTTATAATATCTCTAACAGAACGGTCATGGTAATTCATTAAATCAAGCGAAGCACCTTTTAATATAAGAAGATTTATTATTTTGATCATATTCTCCTGACCGCGATAATTCATAACAGCTATCCATAAGGGTGTGTTCCCATTTATTTCACGTATATCGATTTCTGCACCGCAATCAATTAAATGGCTTACAATTCGATAGTTCATTTTAGAAACGGCTACATGAAGGGCTGCGAGCTCACGGCCGCGTTTATTCTGCTTATGATTTATGTCAATGCCACATTGTAAAAGAAAATCTATCAGATCTTCTGGTTGATACCTTTTGTCATATCCGGAACCCGCATATGCTATAAGCAGATTGTTCTGATCATACCTGTCGGTTTTGCAGAAATCAACACCTTCTGACCTTGTTTTTTCTAATGTATCAATGTCATTTTCATAGATCAGTTTAAATAATTCTGTAAATTCCATCTTTAAGTCTTCTAATGGTTTTTCGTCCTCTTTAAAATTAGTAATTCATCACCGAATATTCTAATTTTCAATACTCCCCAACATTCCGCCACAGCACAATATCAAAGTCAGTCAACAGCTGGCAAATTTTACCCTCGCTGTCCCTTCCGATGTAAGTAGCATAAAAGCCATCACTTGCATTGCGGCTTGATATTCATCTCCGCACTGGAAGGAATATGTTTCGATGTAGTCAAATACTAAGCTCTTAAAATAATGAAGATGTGATTGAATTCATAATACTTTTCATTGTTAAAAGGTGATCGGTTTATTCCTCTAAATACTAAAAATAAAAGTATAAAAAAGAGCTATCAATCGCCAACAAAAAGTGATTAAGCGAGATCAATTGGAATTTTGGAAAACCCATGGGGGATTGCCAGACTTATTATTTCGAATCTCTTTTAATAAATCATTTATTCTTTTTTCATTTAGCATTCTACTTTTGGTTCCGTCTAAGTAATAATTCATAATAGTGCTGACTGCGTCAAAATTGGCTGCATTATTAAATTCCGAAGTAATATCTTCTGTAAACCATACAACTTCATCGAAGGGGATGTTAAATTTAATTTTTACTTTGAAGAACTCGCTATTAGAAGAAAATTCCTCCTTAAAAAGATTATAGCTGTCAATCAATGGCTGTAAAGCATGGTATTTGTTTGTCAACTTCGGAAAGTTGATGTAATCAATTTGTTCCAAACGAGCTTCTTCTGGATAATTAATAAAAAATGATATGTGATTAATATTATCCTTAATATCATCATGCAAGATATTAGACTCTAACTTCTTATTTGCATTTTTGGCGCAGAAGTATTTTGATCTAAAAGCTATTACAGTCTTTGTAAAATAGTGATAAATTCTTCTCGCTGTATTTTCACTCGGAAAAATAGCTTTAATTTTATCATTGATTTCATTAAGATCCCCTAGATATTTCAATAATACAATTTGTTTGAAAGAATTTTCATCTATTGATTTGTATAAATCTAACGTGTTAATGAATTGGCTATTGTTTTCATGAAAGGCAAGCCGTAATAAAATCTCATCTTTTTCTTCAACATCATGAAAAATATACTGGGCTGCAAAATACTCTTGAAGCGATTTGTGCGACCATTGGTAGTATAATCCATCGAAAATCATGACCGGAACTGCTACAGTGATATCGTCAATAATATCTGAAACATTTAAAATTAAGTTTTTAGCCAATCGTAAAGAATTGGTTAGCGCTTTGACGAGACCATCCTTTGTGAATTCTGTTTTGTTCTCTGATGTCAAGCAAACAAATCCAAAACACCTTAATAGACGATGGAAATCATCTGTTAATAATCTGGATTTCTTTTCGCGTCTAAATGGTCCGCCCTTTGAATAGTCATGGCTTTCATATAATGAATCATAAACTTGTCGATAGAAGAGGTGTTTTTTATCTGGAATATCATTATTGTATTCGAATGAATGATATAAAAGCGATACAAGCAATGGTGTCTCCAAATATTCACGAATATACTTTTTTATACGAGGTTCCATAATCTTTTTAATAAGATTATTCGATACCAGACCATTACAGCCATATTTTCTAATGAGATTATGAGCTTGTTCTTTGTTCAATTTTTGGATACCATATTCTGAAAAGCTACCGAAGGACTGTAATGAACTATCTGGTCTTGATGTGATAACAAAATAATTATTACTTGCTTTACTAATAAAGCCGTTTAATTCATTAGTCACTTGGATTTTATCATCAAGTGCTACTTCATCATAGCCATCAAAGAAAAAGAAGAAATTACCATAATCTATCATTTGCAGCAGTAATTCTTCGTCAAAATCTCTCGTAAGTTGATTCAGTTGTTCTAAAACTAATTCTATAATCGTATTTTTTGATAGTCGCCTAAGTTCAATCAATATGGGTATCCCAGAGGACTTGCTAATGATACTTAAAATTAATTTCTTAATAATGGTAGACTTTCCCATACCGGCAGTAGCATTTATAAGAACATTGCTATTGTTTTCAAATAGATTGTCCTTATATTCATCAACGAGATATTTATCTCTATTATTGATATTTTTAAGCGTAAGTGGAATATAGATATCATCTAAAATAACTTCCCTACGTTTGCCATCTATAATATTCACGACAGATACATTTTTATATAAACGGGTCAGGTACTTATCTAGGGTTGTCAAAAGAGATTCTTCAGATTGACCTCTTGTCTTTAGATATATTGGATTTAAATCCTTTAAAAACGGTTTGACAAAAATTTCAGATATGACTTTAATTCCTTCTGCGTATACCGTTGAGAGCTCTGATGGCAACATATTATTATCACTCATAATTTTTTGATTAAAATCTCACATAATTCTATATTAAGATAAGTAAATTGCACTAAGGAAAGACAGATATAAACGGTATTGTCTACTATTATAGATCATAACAATGGATATCTTTGAGATAAATATAGGAGAGCGTAGATATTTAGTGAAACCCTTCAACAAAGATGGGGGCCTTTTCTTTATTACTGAGATTAATGGACTGCAGATAATTTTTGGCGGTACTGGTAATGGCCTGGAAGCAATAGATCCACCAAATATTGATGACGATCTTTTAGATGAGATCGCATCTGAGATAGATTCTTATATGATGTAATGAATATTTAGATTTGTGGTTGGTAAAAGTCTAAAGCGATCTAGTAAACTCGTCAATTTTAATAACTTAGATGAAAAGAAATAGTTATCGTATGAAAAGCCGTTATATAGTCACTCCAAAGGATAAAGCAGCAGCAGAATTGTTGGATTATAATAGGGCTACTGAGGATGACTTAATTGAATTGGTCTTGACAGAGCAACAGTATAATACATTAAATTACCATAATGTTTTTTCTAGTTTAAATGAAATTCTAGGAAGCAGCATTGATGATTTTGAAGACGAGTTGATCACCGGCGACAATCAGCTTGACATGGGTTTAAATTACTTAAAGGCCTTAAATGTAAAAGACGAAATTGCCAATAAAGTAATAGAAAAAATGATTTATTTATTTCAAGAAGCTATATCAAGAAAAACTGGTGTTTACTTCTACTTTTGACTATAAAAGCTTAGGCAGTTTGTGCTTATGTTATATAGAGTTTAGTATAGATATGGACGAAATTTCAGGAAAAGTGAGTCATATGCTTATCTAGCGGTTACGAAGTATAAAATATAGAGCTACCAATCCTAATATAGACAACCAAGATATGAAGATACAATTGACAATGATTGTCCTACTGACGACATTAACATTGACCAGCTGTGGACAAGATAATGATAATAAATCTGTACATAGCTCGGCAGACAGCACTTTTATAAAATCATTGGAAGAAAGGCAATTAGGAGAAAGTAAGTATTCTATTTCTTTACCCACAGATTATGCTATAGGTGAAACCAATGGAGAAGATTTTTCCGTTTACTATTTTAATCCTGCTGACACTACAAATCATACTGGTTTTTCGGGAGGCCTATATTTCGGTAATCATCCTAGCCAATTTCCAGCTAAAAGCAAAAGTTGCAAAACCGAGCATCTGAAAAATGAAATATTTGATCAAGATGTAAGCTGGACCATCTATAACTGTAATGGAGACTATTCAATTCAAAGCATAATCTATAGTAAAAGCGGCGAGGGGTGGAATGAAATGATTCACATGTTTGGCAATGCAAAATCAACTAAAGATCTGGACAAATTGCTGTTTATTTTTAAGACAATGAAAAAAAGGAATAATATATACAAGGAACTAAGTCAGTTTTAATAAGAATTGGCGGAAATTGTAAATATATAAGAATTAGAAAGATGAAAATTAACTATTCGTTTGTAGTATTTTTATATGCCTATTTGCACCAAATTGACCTTTCTTTGGACAGAAGTAGGTGGGAACCTCTTGATAATCTGAGGGATTTTTATCGAAGCCAAATTTCTCCTAAAAAAGTTGCAAATTATCTCATTGATAATTTGGGACTAGATGTTAAAAAATTGAATAATTTGATTTTTATTGGAGAAGAGTCTTTGTGCGATAAAATTAAAGATTCATTATTATCTTCCTTCAAGAGAGATGTTATTTTGGAAGACGATAAAGCATACTTTTTATGTCAGAAATTATTGCTTTTGGATAATTTCTTAGAGAATGGCGAGCAGGTGCATAGATTAGAAATTGAGAAATTAAGGATAGAGTTCTCTAAGCTGAATTATGGTACCATCATGTTTAAACTTATCAAAAAAGATCGTTTAAAGGCAAATAGTATTGAACATTTTTTACAAAATGAAATATTGAGTACAATTAAAATTTGTGAGTTTAATAAAGGTTATTTTTAGATCAAAATGGAGATCTAGCCAAACTGCCTCCTTTAAATGTTATAAAGAAGTTTTTTTTACTTTTTATCCTTTTATTTGGGATAAACGTCCCTTCTCGTTTTCTTACGGTTTCCCGTAACCAACCAACTTTATAAACCATTAGCTTAGCCTTACAAAGTGTGTAATAATCTAGATAGTTAATATTGACAAACATATTAAATCAAAATTAATAATTATATTCGGCTTGGGTATTAACCTTGCCCTATTGAAATGTATAAAGCCATGATAGTAACCACTACGAATTCCATCGAAGGGAGGGAGATTTCACGCTATAATGATCCAATAGTAACCAATGTTGTCATCGGCACCACTGTCTTTAGCGATATAGCAGCGAGCTATCTGGATTTCTTTGACCGTCGCTCCACCAGCTATGAGAAGAAGATGCAGGAAATGTACAAGCGTGTTAAAGAAACGCTCAAGCAGCGTGCAAAACTGATTGTCTAGATAAAAAAAATCTTATATCTACATAGTCTGTATCATAATTTAAAATAAAAACTAAACTGTATTTACTAATGTCGCACAAGATAATTGCACTAGAATTTCTCGAGGAACTTGAAAGCATTCATAAAGATGAAGGTTTATCTTTATCCATAAAATATCCCCAACTCAGGAAGTTATTGGAAAAGGTTTGTAAGAGTCTTACGTTAAATAGTTCAACGCAGTTTTCCGATTTTTTCTCTAGATTGGTTTATGTTTGCAATGAGTATAAAGTAGACGGGGCAATACATGGATTACGTACGACAGCTAATAAAGTATTGCATGAGGACCTTAAACCTGATGAAGATGATTATAAAACTCATGTATCTCTTTTCGCAGAGTTTCTTAAAGTTATTTACGGCATCAATGTTCCCGCGACATTATTATTTGAGGGAAAACGGAGGGTCGATTATACACCTATCAAAAATGTTCGGTTAAGCGAGGCAAAGGTTTGTATCGTTGAAAAACGTGAGAATCACTTGGTTTGTTACATAGATTCTTTGAGCGTTAAGGAAAATTATGAATTCGCTCCCGATAAATTAATAACCATCCAAATATTTGAAAAAGGGGTAAATGATTCTATTACATCATGTGATAATTTTTGGATTGGTGCTTTGTTGTATCTTATTGATATTGAAATTGATAGTAATGAAGTTTTTCATCCAAAAATAATTGTTTTAGAGCCAGATTATCTGTTAGATGTATCCTCTATTGCTGAATGTATCCAAGACTTTGGAGAAAGTGAGCTTTTGTTTTTTAAATCTAAGTTTGAAGAAAAGCCTGATTCTAAACATCTCTTATTGGGAAATTTCGCAAACTTAGTGGTTGATGAAGTCTTTTCAAATCCGAAAAGACCAGTAGACTTTGATAGTGTTTTCCGTAAACACTTTAAAACAACCCCACTTGAATATACTACATGTAAAGATATTACCGATAAACAAGATTTTAGAAGTTATCACGAGGAAAGCCACAAACAGTTTTTAAAAATTAAAGATATTATTGAAAATGGATTTTCCAAATTAGATATAAAGTTAGAGAATATCTCACTTGAACCATCTTTCTTATCGGAAAAGTTTGGTCTACAGGGGCGAATGGATATGCTCGATTGGCGAAAAGGTACTGATGTATCCAAGATTATTGAGCTTAAATCTGGAAGCACACCATTTCCCGATGATGGATCTAGTATTAAAGGCAATCATCTTGCTCAATTATTTATGTATTATATTCTTTATTCTCAGGTAGGGAAATTAAGTCTTAGCCAGGTGAATAGTCGTTTACAAGGTTTCATTCTATACTCGAAACCTAATGAAGGTAATCTAAGAAATACCGGAGCATATTTAAGGGGATTTCAAGAGGTAATTGATCTTAGGAATAGGATTGTAGCTACTGAACATCTTTTAATTGCAGACAATAAACAAACTACTGAGAATATTCTGCATAGGATAACTCCACAAAACTTAATCAATAAGACAATTCATCCTAATTTTAGAATTAGGATTGAACCTCAAATAATCGATTTTTTAACTCCAATTTCTTCGGCTACGGATCTAGAGAAAAGTTATTTTATTTCATTTGCAAACTATGTCTCATATGAACATTTTTTGAGCAAAGTTGGAGGACCCGACAGAGATAGGGAGGGGGGATCGAATGGTCTAGCTAGACTTTGGTTGGATAGCTTTGAGGAGAAGAAAAATAGATTCGAGATACTCTACGATTTAGAAATCGTAGAAAACAAAATTGACTGTGAAGAGCAAGTAATCGTATTTAAAAGAGCGAATCTTGACAATAAACATGTTAATTTTAGAAAGGGGGATATTTGTGTTCTATATCCTCGCAATACAGATAGTGAAATTGTATCTCACAGTCAGATTTTTAAGTGTACAATAAAGGAAATTGTCGGTGACTACGTTACGGTTTACTTTCGATATAAACAGCGGAATAAGGCTTTCTTTGATTCGTTTGGGCTGAATGGAAAGTGGGCGTTAGAGAGTGATTTTATGGAAACCTCTTTCAATTCGATGTATAGGAATCTTTATGGTTTTTTAAAAGCTCGACAATCATTTAAAGATCTAATATTGACTCAGAAGCATCCTAAGAAAGAAGGAGATTACGGTTATAGAAATCCATCTCTGTCTTTAGAACAGAGAAAAGTGATCAATAAGGCATTATCAGCAAATGACTACTTCTTATTGAATGGCCCTCCCGGAACAGGAAAAACCTCTATTATTATTAAAAATCTCGTTAAGGAACTTATTGATGCTCAAAAAAGCATTTTAGTTTTGGCGTATACAAATAGGGCCGTGGACGAACTTTGCGAAGCGATTGATAACGCCTGCGGTGGTCGAGAGAATTTAAATTTTATACGTTTCGGCTCAAAGTTGTCCACCAGCGATGAATACCAAGATAATCTTATAGATGTTGTTATGGAAGTGAAAGAAAAGGAACTGCTTGCATTGAACAAAAGATTTGACCGTGCTGAAGTAAGGAATGTAATTGTTCAGAACAATGTATACGTTTCAACCGTGGCTTCTGTCGGAAGCAAACAGAATATTTTTCAAGTAAAGACTTTCGACTATATTATAGTTGACGAGGCCTCTCAGATTTTGGAGCCGCAATTGGTGGGCATTTTGTCTAAGGCATCTAAGTTTATTCTTATAGGAGATCATAAACAATTGCCTGCAATATCTTTACAGTCAATAGAAAAATCCAAAACAAATGATAAGTTGCTCGAGTCGATAGGGCTTTCTAACAGAAAAAACTCGTTATTTGAGCGACTTTACAAATTTTGCGAAGACAATGGCTTAACGGATTCTTACGATACATTAACATATCAAGGCCGCATGCATAAAGAGATTTCTTTATTCCCCAATTTTGCATTCTATGAAGGTCGATTGCTCGAAGCTTATGATACGCCAGATATCGATATGGCTACTAAAATGCTTCTTCAAAGACAGGTTGCAAATTTGGATTTTCGCGAGTCTAGCGTAAATACTATTCCGAAATTGCTAAGTCAAAAACGGTTGATATTCTTCAATAATAAAAATGCTGATGATCTTTATGCCAAATCCAATTCATTTGAAGCTGATTTTGTCGTTAAAATAGTTAAAGATATTATCTCTTTATATAAATCAAATAATAAGGTGTTCGATCCCTATAAAACGATAGGTATTATCGCTCCTTTTAGAAATCAAATAGCCCTTATTAAACAGAAGTTGGAGGAAGCAGGGATTCCAAACTATGAAGCGATTACTGTGGATTCTGTTGAGCGCTTCCAAGGAAGTCAACGAGACATTATTATTTACTCTTTTTCAATTAATAATCCTTTTCAGCTAAGGGGCATGATAAATCTGAATGACGAAGGGGATGTTGATAGAAAGCTAAATGTCGCTCTTACTAGAGCTAGAGAACAAATGATACTTATTGGTAATGACAATATTTTATCCTGCAATCTGATATATTTGCGTCTGATCGAATACTGTAAGTCAAAGGGAGGATATATCAACAATTCGTTGCCAGATATGATAAGTGGAGCACCAATCTATTTCCCTGATGATACTATTTCTAAACGTCACGTAAAAACTGTTCAGATTGCTGAACCTTTTAAAAGAGCATTTGAAAACCTTGTGGAGATACCACTTCGAAAAGACAAACGGACAAACTGGCCGAATGAGATATTAGGATTGGATACTGATTTTGCCCGTAATAATCTTATACGATATGGTATGGCTGACTTTGACCAACAGGTTGATTTAAACTATGAGCAGAACGTAGGCGATTTAATAGGTAATCAAGGCCTTCTTACCTATTATACTGCCCGCGAGAATGTGTTACTCTATTGTTATTGGAATATGAGAAAGCAATTTCTTTCCTTGGAAAATATTTTTCTAAATCATAAAGAATTCTTTTTGTCGAAATTTCAAAACACGAATGATAGAATTATGTTTATAGACCTTGGATGTGGACCTTTGACAGCGTCATTAGCATTCAATAATGTTTTTAAATCTCATATCGGAAGGAAAATGCATTACTTAGGGATAGATATTTCTAAGACTATGCTTTCGAAGGCACAGGAATTCATTGGATCAGGAATCTTTAAACCCAATGATACTTTTGACCTTTGTAGCGCGCTAGAGGAAAGTATTCCCACTTATTACGAGGACGAGTTTATTTTGCCTCATACAGTTGTTATAACTTGCGCTAATTATCTTTCTAGTCTCGATCTTGATCTTGATAAAATAGGGGAATTGGCTAATTCTATAAATGATTTCATTAACCAATATCCTTTAAATAGTTATTTGTTGGTTTATCAAGACCCTGTGAATAGGGATCAAAACCTCAGAAAACTTTTGGAGAAAACACCTAAGTTGAATAAGGCAGTAGTTTCTCGAGAAGGTACCGTTTCCTTCGAAAATCCGCATCAAGACTGGTATGCAACAAATGAGCATTTCAAATATGAGGTGATTGAGAATTGATTATATTTTTTAAATAATTAATTATTTGCAATAATCGATCTTGACCAATATTTTTTAGTGCTTGGAAAGCACTTCTATGGCAATATCGGTATTTTTTATTGCTACTGCAAAAACACATTGATGTGCGCGATGGATAGTCATTTTTATAGATAAACTTTAGTAGCCTGTATGCCTTATTCAAATCATTCACATTTAATAGGGCATATATAGATTCTAAGATCCCCTCTGAGCCATGAGATCTTTCGTTAAGAAAATAACCTTCTTTCTCTCGGAAACTTTGATTGTGTAAGTAGGGTAGAAGGTGCTCTTTAATAAAGCCTATAAGAGTAATTCCTCTGGCACAATGGATGTATTCCTCAACAGGTGTACAAATACAAAAATGTCCGTCGAGGTATACATGCCAATCGATATTATTAGGCAACCGCTTTCCAGTTTCGTACACATAAGGAAAACTGTTGGGATAATTGCTATTACATTCTATTTTGATAGAATATCTGTCATATACAATATTGTTCTTGTCCTTGAGTTCAATACTCCCGGTTAAAAACGGAAGTGAATCTTCCCGAATACATAACTGTAGTTCGGGAAATTCACTTATTGCTTCATCAGCATCAGTCCTGAATCTTATCTGCGCGTTATTCATGGCCAAATGGATATGATGTTACCGCTCCGGCAGCAGCTGCAGCTGCGCCATATGACTTCTTTTCTTCTTTGTCTTCACCAAGAGGAAATCTTTCACCCAAATGTTTGCGCCATTGTTTACTAGCGTCTTTTTGATTGGTTTCACGGATTGCCGCATCAGCATCTTCGATAAATTTATCCAATGCACCTAAGAACTTTTCTTTGTTTGCATAGTTTTCTAATAGATCATCATTTGGTACAGCAGGTACGATGCATTTAAAAGCTCTATTCAGTTCGTTTTTAAACTCTTTTGCAATGTCTCTTAATGTGATATCATCACGCTCGTTAAGGACAATCTGATCTTTAGCATTGCTTGCTAAAATAGTTAAGGCTAATCCGCTGGGCATTTTGAAGGATTGTTGATTAGCCCAGCCTTTTAGATATTTCACAATTCTAATAAGTCGCCCTTCTTTATCTTTTTTTCCAATAAACCAGTTTATCATGGCTTTGGGATCACTGTCTTCAAAACCAACACCATTAACTGCGATTTGGTACTCTTTTCCGTCTTCTTTACAATAGACAGGGTGGTCAATTTCGTAGTCATTCGAAAATATTGAGCGAACACATTTTTTACGATTCTCCGCAGCAGTATTGGTGTAACCGTCAACAGCTTGCCGAACCCATTCTTTAAGTGTTGATGCGGTGACATCTGGTGCACGGAAAAAATAAATTCCATCGTCTAGATCGCAAATATCTTCTGATGTGCGAATTCCATTTTTCATTTTGTAAGATCCCTGGATGTAAAAATATGGGATATACTCCGGTTGGTTTTCCTTGAACCATTTTCTTATTCTGGTACGTAGGCCTTCTTTTGAGTCCTTCATTCTCTTATTCTTTTTTGAGCCAATGGATATCTCTGAGTGATAATCCTGAAATAAATTGTGACAGTTTGCCATATTGTTATTGTTTTAAAAAGTTTAAAATTTCTGTTAATCTATTTTTTGCTAACTCCTCCCCAATAGATTTCATTCGGTCTATATGCTTTTTTTTGGAAGAATTAAGTTCTATATTGTCCCCTTTCATATCGTACTGTATCCGCAGATGTTGAAATGTGTTTCCAATTTTCCCCAAAGCGCGCTGCAAGAAATTAAGATATTGCTCTGTGATTTGTGCTTGTGTATCTAGCACTATGTCTACGAGCTTCGGGTTCGGAAACAACCAGTCAAATACATTTTTCGGTCGCCAAGAGCGTTTAATAATTTGCTTTCCTTGGCCTGTTCCAAGTGACAGTAAAACTATATTTCCAATTGGAATATCTAGTTTATCCGTTGCTTCAAACACGCCTATCAAAGCAGGATTATTCGCAAAAATTCCCCCGTCAATCATATTGACATTTGTTCCTTCGCCAAACTCATTTTTAAACGAAAATGAATGAGGAGGGAAATAAACAGGGGCAGAGGCACTCGACATTGCTACATGATAAGCGGGAAGTTTATAATCCCTTCTATACTCTGGATGATGCTTGGTCTTTAGTACGTTTATTGCTCCGTCATTTCCATTGAAAGCCGGAACGCATACTTTAGTCTTCAGATCATTCATTAATGGGTCTCGTCCTCCGTTGGCATCAGCATACACACTTTTCAATTTCTTCAATAGCTTTTTGTTGCTATATATAGCGTTAAAGAAAGCTCTACTTTTTCGTGGTAAAAAGCGAAATACAAACCGAGGAAAGATAATATTGGCATGGTCTTCGTAAAATTTCGCCAAATCTTTAGCAGGTATTCCTAGAGAGATTCCGATTGCGAGAATAGCTCCTGTTGATGTACCACAAATCAAATCGAAATGCTCGTATAGTTTCTTGTCCGGCTCTTCCTTTTGAAGTTCTGCTTCCAACTCAGCCAAAACTTTGGCCGGGATAAGTCCCCTTATCCCGCCTCCATCTATGGAGAGTATTTTAAATTTTTTATCCATGCAATAGCTTTTAATTTAGTGGTACTCCATATATTCCTGACCAATCTGGGCCAAATTGACTCAAGATGCATCTTTCAAGAGATATATTCAAAGCAAAACAGGTTTGCCTAGCATCATTAAGTGCGTTTTCAGAATTCTTCGTTTGATGTAGAAGCGTAGTATTGGGAAGGTTAACGTCTATTCCTTTTGCATCCTTGAAGACTTGTTTATACCCAATCTCAAACATCTTTTGTTTGAATTCCCGATGCTTAGAAGGAATGTCGTAAGTGATTATTGTAGCCATTTTGTAAAGCTTAAATTGTTTAAAAATGGAGTCATCTTATCCTTAATAACTCCGATTAATTATTTGGATTTTTTGACTGTTTCCTTAACAGTTGTTTTAGGATGTTTATCCGCATAAGTTTTTGTTACGAATTGTCCTGTTTCTGCGTCGCGGTGCACTGATGTTTTCTTTGCCATTTTTATATACCTCCTTTCTGTTTCATTTACGGTATACAAGTCTAATTATGTGCCAAACTAAAAATGTTTGTTTTTGACTTGTTTTAATGATTAATTATATCAATATTTGATTTATAACTATCAAATATTGATATGAAAATACTTATATCTTGGCTTGCTCTTAGTAACGATTTTGAAAATGGCTTCGTTAAAACCGATGGACCAACGTTTAATTATCATCGATATTACTTCAACAATAATCAAAAACATGTACTCCTTTCTTCTGCGGATCAGCTGGACCAAAGAGCGGAATTGTTAGCTTCGGAGTTGCGTAAAGAATTTGTTGGTAGGGATATAGAAGTTCACTATATGGGTATCCTTGAAGTAATAAATATCAATATTATCAAAAGTAAGATAGAACCTTTGTTATTGGACATGGCCGAACACGAAATTGACATCTTTATGTCGCCAGGAACACCGTCCATGCAAATAGTATGGTATTTATGTCATATGACATTAGGTCTTAAAACCAATCTTTATCAAATGAAGGAACTCAAACATAGTGATAAGAAGTTGGGATATCCAGAACGAATAAGAGTGGATGTTGAAAAGTCAGTTTCAGGCTATTCAGCGTTGATTCGAGAAAATGGTATAAAAGAAGTACATGAGGACTATAGAATTACTGAGTCAATTGAGCCGATATATAAAAAAGCAAATCTAATTGCCCAGACAGATAATGTAACAACGTTGATTTATGGAGAGAGTGGTACGGGGAAAGAGCATTTAGCAAAATATATTCATACCAATTCTTCAAGGAAAGATAAACCGTTTATTGCTATAAATTGCTCTGCATTTACAGACGAATTATTAGAATCTAGGTTATTTGGTCACTTGAAAGGTGCTTTCACTGGAGCAGATAGAGACCATAAAGGCTTTTTTGAGGAAGCTAAAGGCGGAACAATTTTCCTTGATGAAATAGGAGATATATCACCATACATGCAGCAAACTTTATTGCGAGTTTTGCAGGAGAAAAAAATTCTTGGTCTCGGCTACAACAATGAAAAGAAAGTCGATGTTCGTGTTATAGCTGCAACTAACAAAAACTTATCGTCGTTAAGTGCTGAGGGTAAATTTCGTTGGGATCTTTATTATCGCCTTGCAGTTACGGAGCTCTCTCTACCTCCATTAAGACTACGAAAGGAAATTGAGAGAAAAGATTTGATCAATTTTTTTTTACAAATTAAAAAAAAGAGCTTTAAGAGGTTAAAAAAGCTTGTTTTGAATCAAGATGCATTACGTGTTATTCTAAATTATCCTTTTTATGGCAATGTTCGTGAACTGGAAAATCTTATTGAAAGTTTATATGTATATAATACAGAATTGGTAACCTTAGATTCTTTACCTCCTAGAATGTTAGCCCCAACAGACGATAACAAAATGGATTTGGCATCTGTAGAAAGGCGACATATAGATAACGTTTTAAAAATGACAAAAAGTAATGCCCAGGCAGCTAGAATACTGGGCATTGCTGTGAATACGCTGAAATCGAAAATTAAAAAGGGCTAGGTCCTAAAATAAAATATTTAGTTTAGCAACGGATTTAATTTATGGGGGAAGTACATGTCAGAATGCTTCTCATCACCATTCGGATTATTGGTGACTTTCGATAAATAGGAATTCAGATCAGAAATGTCTTTGTTAAAGAAAATGCGATTGTGCTTACATAATGTTAAATTAGCATTTATATTTACTACTGCGTTTACCGTACCATTTTTTTTGAAAAAAGTGAAACTTCCATCGCAAATGATAGCAATATAATCTGTCAATAAATATCTTGCATGCAGGGTTTCTAAGTTTTTTGGATATAAAGCTTTCCAATGTCTAATTATATTGAAATTGATATTTTTGCCAAAACGATGCGTTAGTTCAGTTAGATACTTTTCTAATTTGAATCCTGATTTGATTTCTGAAACAAAGGTAACATTTACATCTTTTGCTATCGGTAGAATATTCTTTAAAAGAGGGACAACTGTGGTTGTCAATTCTGAAGGCGTTATGTTACTTAGTAGATATTTGTCAAATATGATTAAATTTTTGAAATTATGCTTGAAATATGACATTTTTTCCCAACAGTCGAATCGATCTTTGTCCGGTACACTTTCAGATTTAGTAACCTTTAGAGAAATTCCTTTTCTCATATTATATGGAAACTCCCATGTGTTTTTTAGATTATCAGAACTAATTATCAGTTGTCCATACTTTGCGGACACTTTACTTACCCAATTGTATTCTTGAGTTATCATAAAAATAGTTCGAGGAGCCGCTTCTTTAAATATGGTTTCATCATGAATCTTTATTTTAAGATCTTGTTTGTATTCTATCTCAATAAATTTGTCAAGAAGAAATTCGAAAAAAGGATTTTCTTCACATAATCGCATAAACTCTTCGTGTGATTCGATATCACAGGCTAGTTTGTAGCCGCTAAAATCATCGCATAGAAAGGTCTCTATGTCTTTACTAGTTTCATCTATTGATTCGGTTTTTGTTAAATATTGAATAAAATCTTTTTCTAATACTAATTTCATTACTATAGAGCCTTCCTTTTTAATAGTTCAAATTTTAAGTTTGTCGCTTCATCGTAAAAGCCTTTGCCGAACTCTTTATCTATAGCTCCATTCTCTAAAAAGTTTATTTCGGATATTCTTTCATTGCTGTTTTCACCTTCACAGAAATAATAAATATTTGAATCCTCTTTTTTTAGCAAGTTATCTCCAACTAGGATTTGCATTTTCCTAATTAGATATTCACTATGGGTCTCAATTATCAAACGGACTTCAAAAGTTTTGATAACATCAACAAAGAAATCTGCAAGAAGAGATTGTAATTTAGGATGCAAATTGGTTTCAGGCTCTTCTAGAAGAATTAGTTTTTTTACAACAGAAGGTTCTTCTTTTGGTATTATCGGGTATTCTAATGCAATTTTCAATAATATTGGTAAAAATTGTGTTATACCATATCCTAAATCTGCAAGGGCAATTTTTTTACTATCCTTTATCAGGTATACCGTAGTAGCAACCCCCTCTATATTTTCGAAAAGAATTGTGTCCGCTATCTCAAATTTTTTCAGCCATTTATTAATGAATTTTTGATTTGAATCGTTAATGTCCCGAGCATTATAATCTAAGATCAGTTCATTAAAACCTGTGCCTTGGGAGTCATTTGTATATATTCGTTTCGTGTTTGCCCTAACTGCTTCAATATACTCAGTATTTTCCAAAATAGATGAAAAGTCTTGTAATATTTGCCTTATGGGCTGTCTAAGAAAAAAACTGTGGATGTTTTTAGTATCAATATTTGTTTTAAATGTATCAATCAAAAACTGTTTATACAATAGGGAGAATATTAAAATTGGTTCGTCATAAAACTCTTCTTTGTTACCTTCCTGAAGTTTAAATTTAGAAAGGATACTATACTTCTTTAGTGTATTTAAATTAGATTTAGGGGTTTTGATTTTTTTTCCATCTTTTACGATTCTAAAATTTAGAAATGACTCATTGAGATAAGAGTTCTTTACCAAAGTATTCTGATTTATCTCTAGTTCATGTTGTTGGGAGTCATCTTGAGCTAATGAAAGAATTATAATTGGCTTTAATTCGTCTTTCACAAATAACTCTAATTTTGCTAATTTTCCACTTCTGTCATTTTTCCTAAAATGTAGAAGGACTTTGATTGTCTCTGATGATTCTCCGGCATCCTCTCTCAGAATATAATAAACACTACGTCTTGTTGTTACAGGTTCTTTGTATAATGACATAGAAAATGGAGAACCATTATTTAAAGTTGTGGTTAAGCCAATTGAAATTAGATCTTCGTCGGAGCATTTCTTGTTTATTGTATTATCAAATGTTCCAAGATTATGTTTGTCTCCCGTAAAATCCAAAACTTGTAGAGAACTTGCTGTATTACTCTTTAACAAAAGTATGCTTTTTAGTACAGAACTCTTACCGGATGAATTAGGCCCGGTCAAAAAAGTTATAGGTTTTAAAGTCATCTCAAAGTCATCATCAAAAACTCTGAAATTTTTAAAAAAAATTTTTTCTATAAATGACATAATTATTATGTTTTTCTTTTCTCAAATCTATTCAATATCTAATCGCCTTTTTATGGTTTTCCATATTGACGTAAGTTTTTATTTCGTATTGTTTCAGAAATAAGTTTAGTGGTTTGTTTAATTAACAATATATTTACTTAAATTAAAATAGCTATCTCAAATTATTTTCCACTTCTGTTCCCTTCCGCTTTAGTCTCCGCATCAACAACTACAATCTCAACGATTACATTTTCCATCAGCTTAGAGTCAGTTCCATCAGCTTTCTTCTTCGGTACCTTTTTATAGTGAATTACGATTTGCTCATCTTTAGGAATTCCATTAGGGAAAAAATCATCCAAACTTTCAAAATTAAATACCCCCTTTAATATACCTATATGACGAAGGTTATACTTTTCCGGTTGATCTAAAGACTCACATTTTCCAACAAAATTTTCAGCTAAGCCCATTTTTCCACTTAGTACTTCCTGTGACCACCCCCTTTCTCCACGCAGATCTTTAATATTAAAGATTAATTCGTACTCAATTCGAAATATAGCTTTCGTTTTATAAATTTTATCCATGTCAAAATATTTACCACCAAACATTTGGTGGTCTTAATGATTGTTTTTATATTTGTTTATCCAATCAAGGATTGGTAATAAATATGTTAACTATGTCTATTTAAATAGACCATGAGTTGAACGAGCCTTTGAATCCGAAACTAGCAATTGAAAATTCAGCGTAAGGCAGCAAGTTTAACCCATGTCTAAAGATATTGTGTATCTTTGCACAATCTTTAGGCTGGGCTTGTTGATTGTTACGCTGTGGGATTGCTAGTTCCCGGATGATAGCAGGAAACAAGTTCCAGCCTTCTTAATTCTTGCTCGTTCACATAACCAAAAATGATTATGAGAACGAAACGAACAAACACCATCCAGTACCCGCATTCGATCAGAGATCGCTTGGTGAGGTATTCCCGCAAATCACATTTAAAGAACATTTTTCGTGCGCCTGAATAGACACACTGTAGAAAAAAACAGGTTGTAAAGAGCAATAAAAAGAGGAGGATTTGACTTTCCTTACTATGAAAAGGTACTGAACCTTGTTCAGTTTGATTTCCCTCTTTATATCCCTGTCACCGACCTATACATTTAGATGATTGCATAAAAGCTAATAATGGCCAATGAAATGAGCTTGTTTTAATCTCGCACCTTAAAATTAAGCAAAGTTTTATTGAATCCAAACTTTTTATCATTACTTTTTATTGTAATACAATAGTATGGTATGGGTCGGTTCTTCTTTAATTCCGGTAGGAAGCGTCATAATTATTCCTAATCAATGCCTTGTAACCGTTTTGACGGCGCTTTTCGGATAAGCTAATTCTTTATATTGTTGGATCAGTAAGAGCCATAGCTATGGCCTTTGCACAACACATTTTTAACATGCAAAAATTTTGCAACGGGGAACGTATTGCCTATTTGTTGGGAGCTGTCAGTAAACAGGCTCTTAATATTTTAAACGATTTTATTTGCCTTTCAAAGGCATTAAAGAATACAACAATGCTTTTGACATGCATTGCTGTATTTCATATGTTTAGTTTATCGGCTCAGACGCCCCGCAAGGACAGCGGGGCTAATGGGCCTTTAACAGTATCTGGTACTATAGTTTCGGCACTAGATGGTAAACCGATACAAGGGGTATCGGTTCGCATAGAAGACGAAAAGGGGAGAGCGTCCACCAAAAGTGATGGGTCTTTCTCAATACCAGTATTAGCTTCTAAAGGGACTATCAAGTTTAGCCATGTCGGTTATAAACCTCTAGCCTTACCATACTCCGCTGGAGTATCATTAACAGTAAAATTGATACCATTGGAGAATCAATTGGAAGAGGTGGAAGTAGTCTCAACAGGATATCAAAAGATACCAAAAGAGCGGGCGACGGGAAGTTTTGAGTTTGTGGACAATAAGCTCCTCAATCGTAAGGTCTCAACAGACTTTATCAATAGGCTGGAGGATGTGGTGCCCAGTATTTCAACGTCAAAATATGCTGCCTCGAGCCGGGGTAACCTGCCTAATATCAATGTCAGGGGAGTCAGTAGTATCAACTCGAACATATGGCCGCTTATTGTGATCGATGGGGTGCCTTATGTCAATAACTTTGATGATCTGACGGGTTATTTTAATAATATCAACCCCAATGATATTGAAAATATCTCGGTATTAAAGGATGCTGCGGCTGCTTCCATATGGGGTGCACAGTCTGGTAATGGGGTAATCGTTATCACGACTAAAAAAGGAAAGTTTAACCAGCCGCTTCAACTAAATTTTAATAGTAATCTCACGATAGGGCAAAAACCCGATCTCTATTATATGCCGCAGATGAATACCTCGGATTATATTGATGCGGAAGTGTTTCTGTTTGACAAGGGCTATTACAATACCAATATGAACCGTTATTCTTACAATATCACACCGGTCATCCAATTGCTTAAAAAACAAAAACTGGGGCAGATAAGTCAAGCTGAGGTTGATAAGGAACTGGATCGCTTAAGAAAGATAGATATGCGCGAGGATTTCTTAAAGTATATCTATCGCCCAGCAGTTAGTCAGCAGTACAATATGCAGCTTAAAGGCGGCAACGAAAAGGTCAATACGCTAATATCGCTCGGTTACGACAAGAACTTAAAAAATTTGGTTACCTCTTTGTATGAACGATTAACCATAAAAAACAATACCCAGATACGGCCTATTGACAAATTATTGTTGGATCTAGGTATCACTTATACCGAATCAAAATCAAAGGATGCAGACGCCAATTGGGATTTTAATGTCATGGGACGGGGTATGGGTAACTTTCCCTACATGGAATTGGCTGACAAAAATAGAACCCCATTGATCGTAGATGCGATTGGTTACAACCCTACGTTTAGAGACACTGTAGCAGGAGGAAGATTGCTGGACTGGAAATTCAGGCCACTGGCTGAATTAAATGAAACCAGTAGGATAGGAAGGGTACGTGAGGTAATGTTCAATGCTGCTATTAAATACGAACTACTGCCCAAGCTAAATCTCTCTGCCAATTATTCTTATCAGCGCGCTAGCCAGCCAACAGAAATATGGCGGGGACTGGGATCGGTCGAACATCGTGCGAACCTCAATTATTATGCTTCATGGGATGCAGACCAAGTGACTTATAATTTGCCTCTAGGCGATTACATGAATAAACAGCAGTTGGATAATACGAGCCAAATGGCGCGGCTGCAGGCGGATTACGAAAAATTATGGACCGAAGATCATCGGCTAAACGTGCTGGGGGGCACAGAGATCAGGCAGGTGAAAAGTGATGGAACGAGCAATGTGTACTATGGTTACAGCCGCGAAGACGGCAATTTTACGCCCGTACAATGGGGGAAAGCTGTACCATTGCTCAATGGTAGGGCTGGTACGGGTATATTGAGGGACTTTGGTGTTATTTCTGGGTTTATAAATCGATATACGGCACTGTTTTTAAATTCAAACTATGCGTATAGAGACCGCTATATTGTGTCGGGTTCGATCCGCAAAGATGCCTCTAATCTTTTTGGGGTAAAGACCAATGATAAGGGGAAACCATTTTGGTCGGTAGGCGGAGCATGGGTAATCACCAAAGAGAATTTTGTACCAAGCTTATTTGACCTGCTCAAATTGCGGGTGACATACGGCTACAATGGAAACATCAACAATTCGACCGCCGCGTATCCGATTATGTACAGGGAGAGCATGCCGCATTACATATCCAATGAACCTTACGGTTACATACAGTCTCCGCCAAATCCTAGCCTGCGATGGGAGCGGATAGGTACCTATAATATCGGGCTGGATTATGGGGTATTGAAAAATAGAATCACAGGTTCGGTTGAATACTATATTAAAGATGCCAAGGATCTGATTGCATTGGGGCAACTGGATCCCAGTACAGGATTTTCGGCTATGTTGTTCAATTCGGCAAATATCCGAGGAAAGGGCGTCGATCTCACTGTACAATCCATCACTGTACAAAAGAGATTATTCAATTGGTCGACTAACCTGGTGTTCAGCTACAACCGAAATATCGTCAAGAAATCCTACAATGAAAGTATACTCGGAGACAGCTATGTGAGCACCAATCCCATGGTAACACCTTTTGAGGGAATGGATCTTTATAGCCTTTTGAGCTTTAATTGGGCTGGGTTAGATCCACAGACGGGTGCGCCACAGGGGTATGTGGACGGGCAAATTTCAAAAGATTACATCACACTATATGGTAATACTTCGGTATGGGATATGGATAATAATGGGTCGGCAGTTCCGGTTTATTTTGGTTCGTTGCGGAATACATTCCGCTATGGTAAACTGGAGTTTTCCTTTAATATCAGCTATCAGTTGGGGCATAAATTTCAGCGTACATCATTTGAAAATTATCGTTTTGTCAATATGGGAGCGGGTCATGCGGATTTTGCAAAACGCTGGCAAAATCCAGGGGATGAAATGCATACCGATGTGCCGGCACTGAGCTATCCAGCCAATATGTATGCGACAAACTTTTATGCGTTTTCATCTGCTTTGGTCAGCCCTGCGGATCAGATTAAATTGCGCGATCTGCAATTGAGTTATTCATTTGGCAATTTAAAAAAGCTGAACATTCAAAATTTAAATGTCTATGCCTACGCACAAAATATCGGCACGATATGGCGGGCAAATAAATATGGTATCGATCCTGAATTTGGTACCAATTGGCCTGATCCCTTGGCAATTTCACTAGGTGTTAATCTAACAATTCGATAGCTATGAATAAAATAATAACATGCTTAATAATAATGGTTATTGGTACTTCATGTAAAGATTATCTTGATTACAAACCCAATATCAAAATGGCTATTCCTACGACACTGGGAGATGCCGAGCTTTTGCTCAATAACTACTCAGATATGAATATGGGCTACCCCAATCAGGGCGAAATTTCTAGTGACGATTATTTTCTGAACTACGATAACTGGTTGTCAATCTCAGAAATAGACCATCGCAACTTATATTGCTGGAACAATGAAATGCTAACCAATGCAATGCCTTGGCAGAACGCGTATAAAGTGGTCTATATTGCCAATCAGGTCATTCAGCTATTGGATAGACTGGACCCGACGGTCAACACTGTAAAATGGAAGCAATTGCATGCAGCGGCTCATTTTTTCAGAGCCTTTGCCTTTCATCAATTGCTTTCAACTTATACCCTTGCCTTTAAAAAGGAGACTGCCAGTATGGAACTTGGTATACCTATTCGCCTCACACCAAATATCGACGAAAGTGTTCAGCGATCTTCGTTGGCAGAATCATATGAGCAAGTACTATCAGATTTGAGGGTATCGGCAAATAACCTTCCTAAAGTGGCAGCAGGAACGAGTATGCCCAATAAGGCGGCAGCTTATGCGACCTTGGCAAGGGTATACCTTGATATGCAGTACTACGACCAGGCTCAGCAATATGCCGATTCAGCCTTAAGCGAGAATGATTTTTTGTTGGATTACAATACTATTGATGTCCATGCCGATCTTCCATTTCCTCGCTTTGGTAAAGAGGTATTGTTTCCAGCAATATCTTCGTTTAGTGAAGCTTTTGGTGAATATTATTGTTTCACAGATACGATGTTATATACGTCTTATCATTCGGATGACCTGCGAAAGGTTTTATTCTTTAAAAACTCTCCGACGGATCCTACTTATATGACTTTTAAAGGTTCTTATAATAATTCTTTTGGCAGTCCATTTATTGGATTGACGACGGCCGAACTCTATCTCATCCGTGCGGAGTGTGCAGCTAGAAATAACCAACTCGATATTGCTAATACAGCTATAAATACGCTACTGGTAAAACGTTGGGCAAAGGAGAGATATACACCTTTAAACGAAAAGGATCCCGATAAAATGCTTACACTAGTTCTGAATGAAAGAAGAAAGGAACTGGTCTTTCGGGGGCTGCGCTGGTCAGATCTGAAGAGATTAAATATAGACCCTAAATATCAGAAAACGCTAACAAGAAACCTCAACGGATTGCAGTACCAACTACAGCCCAATAGCCTCTCATATGGCATCTTACTGCCTTTGAGTGCTGTCAACTTTGGCGGTCTGACCCAAAATAAAAGATAAATAATTTATAAAAATAACAAATACAATGAAATTTTATAACTTGATAGTGAGCGTATTATGCTTATTAATTGCCACAGGTAGTTTAGCTCAACCTAAAATTGATCGTAGTAAGGAACTGCATATTGGTGATGAATTCAATTACAATACGACCGTAGAAGTCATCAATGACAAAAAGCCTCAGTTTGACTTTGCAAATTATCGGGAGGATCTATTGGTATTTGATTTTTTCGATACGTTCTGCTCGTCTTGCATTGCCAACATGCCAAAGGTCGTCGCCTTGCAAAAGGAATTTGGAAGCAGAGTAAAATTAATACAGGTTACCTGGCAGGATAAAAAGACCATTCAGGATTTTTTCAGCACGAATAAGTTTCTGAAAGAGCATAAAGCTTATCCGACGGCTATTGTTTCAGATACAACGTTGCATCAGTTATTTCCGCACCAATCGTCGCCACATGTGGTATGGATCTACAAGGGAAAAATTATAGCTATTACGGCGGTGGATGTATTGAACAGTAAAAATATACAGGAACTATTGACTAATGGAAAAATCAATCTTCCCCGTAAAAATGACTTTCTACCCTTGGCAAGTAAAGGGGACATAGAAGTTAATGACATTGCCTTTAGTAAAGTTTCGGGATTTAACGCCGATCTTAAGCAAAATGGCTTTACTTATCAATTGGATAGTACTACACTGAAGTATCGCACATCTTACAATAACATGCCGCTATTCAATATCTATCTTTCAATACTTGGGAAAATGCAGCGGAGAGACTATCTGATCACCAAAGACCGAGTAGAATGGAAGGTGAAAGATAGGAACGTCTATAAGTACGATGAAGAAGAGAAGGAACCGTCCAAGTGGATTGAGAAAAATTCGGTCTGTTACGAACGGGTCGATAAAATTCGTCGGAATGAGCAGCAACAGGCGAAGGTAGTATACAATGATATGAATAGTTTTTTTGGGCTCAACGTATATTATGGAAAAGCTAGACGAAAATGTCTTGTTTTGCAGAAGATTAAAGTAAAAGAATCTGACCAGAGCAAAGCAGATGACATGCAAAATCTCGAAGGTACATCAGTACTCGCATTTGTAATAGACTACACGAAACAATATCCTCCAGTAATCGATGAGGTAAAGAGCAAAGAGAATATTGCTATTGGCACATTTAAAAATATAGCTGAATTAAACCAACAATTGGCTGCCTATGGTATGCAATTAACGCCTGACGAGCGGGATATCGAAGTAGTGGTGTTTGAAGACATCCAATAAATAAGGTAAGGGGATGATAAAACATCCCCTTACTTTTAAACCTAATAATCAATTTTGATTAAGGTTTTAACAGTACATTACTTGATGGTGTACGGTCTTCAAGCGCAACGATCATCTCATTTTTCAATGCGTCTGTCAATTGCGGTTGACCTGATCCGCTAGCTGTAGTCTGGATAGCACAGATGCTATCGTTACCTGTACAGCTTGGAGGTGTACTCCCAACGTTAGTATAATGTACTGGATTCGTAGGGTTTGACCCTGTAAAACTAAACCAAGCCATAATTACTTTCGTTTTTGGTGTTCATAATTAGATTTATAATTCAGTACGCTGCAGTCATACCGGCCCCCATTTGGTTACGGTTGCTCGTAACCGACGGTCTGGCGGGGTACTCCTTTTGCCAGACCGTTTTTATTTGACATTTCAGATCTTTATTTATTTCTCAGGTTTTCATTTATCAAACCTAAATCCTAATGTCTAATACAAAGTACCGGATACTTTACAGCCTAAAATCGGGTCTCACGGTAGTATTTTAAATTTTATTGATCTTTTTTGCTTTCATATATTGTCTTTGGATCGATGTATAAAAATTGACTCAGCAACTTATTATTCAAACTGAGAAACAGCGCAGGCATCAGCTCTTTGAGTTTTGCGTACCTGTCACGCGCTTCCTGCGCCATAATTAGTCCCTTTTTATTGAAGAAATCTGATTTCCGCTGTCGCATGATACTGACAAAGTGATGCATGCTTGGATACTGACCTTGCAGCTCCTGCAAAACAGTCAGCGGGATACAGGCAATTGTACTTTTTTTGAGAAATTGAATATTCAGATCCTGGCTGTTAAAACTGTACTCATGCTTGGTGCCGGTAAAATAATGTCCTTCGGTCGCGATCCAGTGGAGATAGGGCTTTCTGAGTTTCATCTCATAGGCACCAATCCTACCATCAAGCACATAACACCAATAGGGACGGCTTTCATCCTCCCGGCAATAGATCTGCCCACGCTTTCCCTGGCGTAGTTTGGTATGCTTTATGAGTTCGTCGCGACATGGATCATCTGCATTGAAATAGGTGTTTAAATGTTTGGTAAAACGTTTCACAGTTAATATAGTGTAAATGAACAGTTCATAAAAAATGAAAACGCCATGAGAGAGATATGGCCCATGGCGTTTTTGTTGAATTATTTTAGATAGCCTATAGAAGCGTGTAGTAAATCCGGACGATTAAATGCCCTTCCAAACGGCGACTAAAGATCTCATTCGCTTCAGATCCGACGGGGATTTCCGGTGTATCTGACTGGATCTTGTTTGACTCATATTCCGTCACCTTGACCGAATCCCGGGAAAGTGTACTGGTGCTTTTTTCATTGGTCTGCTTATCCAAAGTGATGTCTGCCTGATTGTTAATGGCAAAAGCAATCTGTTGTGCAAGATTATTTTTGAAGTCGGCGGACAGGGATATGATATAATCAACCTGGCTCTCCGAAAGTTCAAAACGGGACATAAGCCAGCTGCGTAAGCACAGCAGGATCAGCTTTTGTTCCATCGTCTGAAATTCGATGGTCGAGTTGTACAAGTCCCGGAGCCATCGCTTGACTCCTGTGTCATCAAGTGTGTATTTATTCATACTGTTTAGTTTATCGGTGATCGCTAGTCCCAAAGGATATAGCAAGCATGCCAATGCTACACCTAGCCGACTAGTATTCACCTTGTTAAAAATTTAAATTAGTTTTATAATTCGATCGAAAAGCGAATCTAAAACCAAATCACTAAAAAGCGAAGGAAACAAAGGCCGAGATCGGCGAAAACGAAATTGGTTTCGTCGAAACAGGGATGAAATACGCATTAGGGCTGCTTAAACGCATTGGCAAACTCTACGAAGGAATAAATTAAATCTATGATAGCATGTAAAGGAAACGTTACCTTAAGTAATCATACATATTATTAACTTAGAGGTTAATCTTATTTTCAGCCTATTATGATAGCACTTAAATCTTTCTTTCGGTCGTGGTATGGGAACATGTGGATTATATTATTATTTGCAGGTATTTCATCTTGTTTCATCACTTTTTATACTACTGAAGAATCAACATTTTCGAGTATAACCATGGAAAATCATGGTTTGATATTTCTTTTTAGTTGGGTATTAATGCTATTGGCAATAGTCCCTGTTGCATTTGTCGTATACAGACTTGACTCGAATAAATACCTTGAACCGTATGAGCTCGTACGCTATCTGATCCAATTTGCGCTACTCGTTCTAGTTTTGGGAGCTGTGGCTTTAAGAATTGTTTACAAGGTTTATTTAGTGGTATTTGGGCAAGATCTGCAAAAAGGCGATTATTTTGAGCGGGATTTTGTCGTAGTCATGTTCTGCTTTATCATGGTTCAGTTCTATTATGCCTTTCGAAAGGAAAGAAAGATTAATAACTATAGTAAAAAGCGTGTAAAAGTAATACAAAAATGGCTTTTGCAGAAAGATGAGCAGATAAGAGCAGAGGAAGAAAAGAGTAGTGAGCTTCGGATGCATTATGAGCATGAATTGAATGAACTAAGAAATCGGAAGCAAAGACTGCGTGCCAATCACGATCGTTTGAGCAGTGACGAAAACAGATTGAAGGCTTGTCTCAAAGAGGCCACCCAACAGATTGAGGTAATGATAGGGGCTGTCAATGAATGCGTAAGAATACCACAGATAGCGTATTTCCATCTCAAGGAAGGCTCTGCTAAATCCAAATTGGTCGATGTACGTTTACTGGATGGCCGTGAAGGTACGGTAGATATAGACTCTCTGGCAAAAATTGAAAAACTATGGCCTAATTTATTTTTCCGCGCCGGCCGGGGGCTGTTGATACAACAGCTGGCCATAAAAGACCAATATAGGGTGGGCAGTGATTATATTGTGGAGCTATTTGGTATAGATCAGGAGCAGCTGAAGGTACCAGCCGAGGCTTACGATCGGCTGCTGAAAATAAGGGAAGAATGGATAATTGTGGATCCAAGATAGGATAAGATCCAAGGGGCGGAGAGCCGCCCCCTGGTTGGCTTTAAGCACTTAAAGCCGTTCAATAACTTCCGCTAGGGGTAAATCATAATATGCTGCAAATTCCTGTACGGTTAGCTGTTGATGCCTGGCCTTTCCATAAGCATCTTTTGCCTGCTGGTATTTGCGCTGTGCCTGTCTGGGGCTAAGGTCGAGTACGGAGGCGACATCCTTTGCACTGATACACAGTCGATATTTTTTAGTCATAAGAATAGGGCTGTGGTATTGACTATGGGCATAGCAAGCGCATGCCGCAGACAATACCTAATGGTACCATGATCTTCCTGTCAGCTGGATACCTCTCTGTCCATATTCGTCAATGTCGGTTATAGACAGCCCTTAAGAAAAAAATTAATAATCTAGAATTAACGAATCAATCGAAGTTTTGTTTTAAATAATTGTATTATAATGATTTGATGTATGTTATCTAATCTATTACATAGGGTTGTAAACCGCCATTAACGGCACATAGATTCTTCCGATATCCAAGCACGCGACCCCCGCCAGATGGATACGGTTCATTCACATTTTACATACTGCTGCGCTACTGATTGCTGTAGCTCTTTGGTAGCTTTTTAGTAGCTCTCCAGTACCTTTTTGGTAGGGGATTGGTACCTTTTCAGTACACTCCCGGTACACTGACCGTACCTAAACGCTGATTCACAATAGACAGATAGTGCCATATTATGCCATTCCGAGCCTTATGCTGTCTATTTAAGCCATGTTGGCCATATGCGGCCATTTTGGACAGGGATCAGTTTGACCCTCGACATCTTTGTATTGTCATTAAAAACTCAATATCATGGCAAAACAAGAAAGTTTAATCAAGTTTAGAGGCAAGGTCGGGGACCTTTCCTTTAGCAAACACCGCAGTCGCGGTTACGAAGTCCGCATGAAAGGTGGTGTGGACAAGGCAAGGATCCAGACGGATCCCAATTTTCAGAGGACACGTGAAAATATGGCCGAATTTGGTACTGCTGCGGGCACAGCCAAACTCCTACGTATCCAGCTGAACAATCTGCTGCGCACATTTGCAGACAATACCATGCGCAACAGGTTGACCTCACTGATCCACAGGATCCAAAAGTCGGATTCGTCCAATGCACGTGGGGAGCGCATCTTTCTGGAGGAAAATAGCGCCATGCTCAAAGGCTTTGAGTTCAACCAGGCCAGCAACCTAAAAATGCTGCTGGGCGAAAAACTGGATACAGTCTATGATCGTACTGCCGGCGAAGTCACACTGACCATTCCAGAATTCAATCCGCAGAATGATGTCATGTTGCTGCCGGGGGCTACGCATATGCTATTCACCCTGGCTGCCGCAGAGCTAAGTACCGAAGAGGTTCCGCCACGTCCGGTCATGGTAAGGTCGGGATATATTCCGTTGATCGGTGTACATGCCGAGCAAACCCTGCAGGCGCCATTGGTGGTGGATGCTGCAAAGGTCGTGTACATCATTGTCGGTATCTCGATGTATCAGGAGGTCAATGAGGAGTTCTATCCACTCAAGAACAATCCCTACAACGCGATGACCATCGTCGAGGTCGATATTCCATAGTATAGCCATGAGCAACAGGCATACCCTCAAACTCCTACGGAAATATGGGGCTGAGGGAACAAATGGAACAATCACCTTCAACCGCGAGCATATCTGCCATACCATCGAACTGCCGGACCGCAATAACATCAGGCGGATCAGCTGCATCCCGATCGGTCAGTACAAACTGGAGAAGATTCGCTACCAGCGGCATGGTGAGCAGATCGGTATTCCTCATGTACTAAACCGCGAAGGGATCTTGATCCACGCGGCGAATAACGCAAAGGACGAATTGCTCGGCTGCATCGCGCCAGTCACTAGCCTGACCGGTGAGGGACAGGGTACCGGAAGTGGGAAGGCATTAGCTAAACTCAAAGCGCTAGTGTATTGCTTGTGGGATATGGGTGATGAAGTGTATTTGAGTATTCGATAAATAGAAGGCTTGTGGTAGTAAAAGACATGATGGTGGTCATTCGCTATATTCCTTGGTGCAATTTGTTTATTGCCCAAAGGCTAAATGAATTCAAACTCACTATGTTCAGACAAGAATTCATTCTTAACGCCATTTGGCTTCATCAATTTGCAATCGGAATATCTTGCTTCTGACCGCTCATCATGTCTATTTCGCGTAACAAAATGAAAAAGATCTTTAACAAAATAGGACAGGTGCTGCAGCTGGTGCTGGCGGCGCCTGTCAAACTACCGGGTAAGGTAGGGAATGTACTGAAGTATGTGGCTATTGGATTGGGAATACTCGAGACGGTATTGGATGAGGAGGAGTCGCCGCCGGATGTATTGGACAGTTCCCCAAAAATAGATAAGGTGGAAAGGAGCGAAGCCGATGAAGCTGAATGATATCCGTATCTCGGCTATAGGTGGCACAATCTGTTCCATCTGGGCCAGTATCTCGCTGGGTGATGTCCTGCAGACAATGCTTACCGCTGCACTTGGTACGCTTGTAAGCTTTGCCACAAGCAGATTACTGGGACGATGGAAACCAAAAGGACGTAAGTAAGGAGGCCTTAGGCTACAAAAAAGGGAAGCATTGTATGTGGTGCTTCCCTTTTTTTCGTAATCGGCACCTGTCGCCTGTGGAATAAGCTATTTCTTTTTAACCTATATATATTTGATACCGTACCAATCCACTTCAGAGAGGCGATTGGGCTAGCATAAAATTACAGGAACATGGGCCGGCTACTGAACAGGTTATATGGGCCATGATGATTATTCTTGTCGGTAGACGAGGTCTTTGCTGAGACAGTGTTCTTCCCAAGGCATTTTTATAAGCCGGCTATGCGCATTTTGTGGAATGATACTTTTTGGTGTCGGCAGGTAAAAATGGTTTTTATTTCCACTTACCAGGGTACCGCGTAGATCGGGGATCTTTTTAAGGTTGCGTTGCAAGGCCGCAAAAAATGCTTTTGCGGATTTGTCAGCTTGCTTCATGATCTGCCGCAGGTGGATGATTTCTCTTGTCTGATCAGTTTCATAGCCGCCGCTTCCTGCGATTGTGTATTCGGCCACAGGCGAATCGTAGAAGAGACCAGAGCTTGTTATATCCTCCTGATCTGAAAAGGGATAAGTCGATAGGAAAAATCCATAATAATCCGATGATGAAAAGCTTTCCAGAAATGCCGACTGATTTTCCTTGCTATATTTCACATAATTCCGCTTGCCTGAATCGCGGTTTATCATTTCAATATAGGCGTGTGCATGATGTTTTTCCATCGTTTCTCCGCAATACCGAAAAAACAGTTGTGCAGGTATTGCAATCCAAAAGTATTGGCCCATTTTCTTTCTTGTATTTAATTCATATAGTTCTCGTCCATGCTGGTCTGAATGGAAGTTGTTAATGAAATTTCGGATAAGCTTTTAACGCTACTTCTGCCAAATTATGCGCTTACTTATATGTTCTAGATTATATTTGATCAGGGTAAAGTAGTCCAACAAAACTACAAAAATAATCAAATATTCAAGATCAACTTTTAACAAATAGATTTAAGAGAGTATATGCTTCATCAGTAAATTCTAACGTGAGTGGAAGATATCTAAATATGTGGTTCGTCTCGCAGACTTTCGGGGACTTTAACATGCCTATGTTCAAAGCAGGAGAAAAGAAAGCCGAAAAAAATCTTTTTTTTTATAATAGGATGATGAATTTCCTGAATATTATATCGCCTAGTATTGATATTTCTATAAATTTTATTGTTTTTCACCTGTTACATTGATAATTGTTTGGTTAAAGTTTAATATTGTTGAAAATATTATTGCCAAGTATTATGAAGTTTATATTCCCTAAATTATTTATTCCTAAATTATTTATTTATGAATAAAAAAATGAAAACGGTAGCTTTCCTATCGCTACTGTTTATAACGACCGGTATTCAGGCGCAAGTCGGAAAATATCAGTGGAAAGAGACCTCTGAGGGGGGCTATACCTATAAATACGTGACCAACGACCCGGTTCAAACCCGATTTTACAAATTGAAAAATGGATTGACCGTCATTTTAAGCCCCAATAACAAACAACCCCGCATACAGGCTTATATTGCAACCAAGGCTGGTAGCAAGACGGATCCAAAAGATCATACTGGACTCGCACATTACCTGGAGCATATGCTTTTTAAGGGAACCGACAAGTTTGGTAGTTTGGACTGGTCCAAAGAAAAACCGCTGCTGGACGAGGTTGACAATCTCTATGAAAAATACAACCATAGTACAGATGCTAATGAACGCACTGCGATCTATAAAGAAATCGACCGTGTATCGGGGGAGGCATCAAAATATGCTATTCCGAATGAATATGATAAACTGATGAGCAGTATGGGCTCCAAGGGTACGAATGCCTTTACCTCATTTGAGCAAACGGTCTACGTAGAAGATATCCCCAGCAATGTGATCGATAAATACCTGACCGTACAAGCGGAGCGATTCCGAAATCCCATCCTCCGTTTATTCCATACAGAGCTTGAATCAGTCTACGAAGAAAAAAACATAAGTTTAGATAACGATAATAGAAAATCTACCGAAGCTATTTTTGCGGCCATGTTTCCCAATAATAACTACGGCAAGCAAACCGTTTTGGGCTCTGTGGAGCACCTTAAAAATCCATCGCTCAAAGCAATCCGTGAATATTACAACACCTATTATGTTCCGAATAATATGGGCGTGATTATGTCGGGTGATTTTAATCCTACCGACGTGATTAAGCGTATAGATAAGGCATTTTCAGGCATGAAATCCAAACCCGTGCCAGCATATACCTTTGAGCAAGAGCAGCCCATCACAACTCCAATTTCAAGGACTGTCAAAGGCCCTGCTTCGGAATATGTCTTAATGGGTTTTCGTTTCCCGGGGGCAGCACATCCAGATGCGCAGATCCTCAATTTAATGGCCAATGTGCTTACCAATGGATCTGCCGGTTTGATCGATCTGGACCTTGTTAAGTCTCAGAAATTATTGGGAGCAGGTGCATTTCCTTATATTCTAAAAGATTATTCGATGCTTATTCTTCAAGGTAATCCAGGCACAGGTCAGAGCCTTGAAGATGTCAAAAAACTGTTGTTGGCTGAATTGGAGAAATTGAAAAAAGGAGATTTCTCTGCGGACTTGTTGACATCTATCATCAATAATGAAAAAAAATCACAGATTAAACTCTTCGAAAACTACACCAGTACCGCCGAACAGCTTATGTCTGGCTTTAATTCGGAGTTGGATTGGGCAAAAGAGTTGGCTTATACAGACCGCTTGTCTAAGATTACCAAAGAAGATATTGTTCGCTTTGCGAATAAATATATTTCTGACGCCAATTATGTAACCGTCTTCAAGGAAAAAGGGCAGGATACCAATGTAGATAAAGTAGTCAAGCCAGCCATTACGCCTATTACGGTCAATCGAAATGTAGAGTCTGCATTTTTGAAACAGATTAATGCAATGCCGGAGCAGAATATCAGTCCTAAATGGATAGATTTTGATCAGGAGATTTCCAAATCAAAGCTAAAGGATCTGGATGTATTGGCTGTTCAAAACAAAGATAACGAACTATTTGCCCTGACTTATCATTATGATTTTGGTAGCTGGGACAATAAGTTACTGGGCTTGGCCGTCGGATACCTGGAATTTTTGGGTACCAAGAATAGGAGCAGTGAAGAGTTTAGCAAAGCGTTCTATAAGCTGGCGTCAGACTTTTCAGTTTCTTCTGGAAATGAGGAGAGCAGTGTTTCTATTTCTGGTTTGGGTAGTAATTTTAAGGAGTCGGTCGGTCTGTTGCAAGATCTGATGCATAACTGTGTAGCAGATGAGCGGGCATTTACCGCATTCATTGACCGTGTTAAAAAATCCCGTACCAATGCCAAGGAGAATAAAGCTTCTATCATGGAGGGGCTAAAAGCGTATGCACGTTATGGTGCCAAAAACCCGTTTAATTATACCTATACCGATCAAGAGTTGGATGGATTGAAAGCTTCAGACCTAGTGGAGGTATTGCATAAGTTAGCGAACGCTAAACACCGTATACTTTATTATGGACCGGAGCCTGTGAATGAGTTGGTAAAAAATCTGACACCGCTAAAAAACAATAATGCGGCCTATGCAACAATAGAAAAGGGCGTAAAGTTTGTAGAAAAGCCGACAGATGAGAGCAAAGTCTTTTTTGCACAGTATGGTATGAAGCAGGTTGAAGTATTCTGGATCAGAAATTCAGGATTATTTGATAAAAACCAACTTCCGACGGTTACATTTTTCAATGGATACTTTGGTGGCGGTATGGGCAGTATTGTATTCCAGACGCTTCGGGAATCTAAAGCATTGGCCTATACGACTTATGCCTACTATGGACAACCACAAAAGAAAGAAAACCATGGCATGGTCGGTGCTTATATAGGAACGCAATCTGATAAGTTTAAAGATGCTGTAGGTGGTATGAATGAGCTTTTGAATGAATTACCAGAATCAACTGTAGGCTTGGAGTCGGTACGTACAAATTTATTAAAATCATTGGCTAGTGAACGTATCACAGGAGCCGGTATCCTTTCGAGCTATATGGCGGCACAACGCCGTGGACTTACCGAAGATTCAAGAAAAATGATCTTTGAAAAGATTCCTCAATTGACATACAATGATCTTAAACAATTTCACAGCGATAATATAAGCCGTAAGCCGTATATCTATTGCATTGTGGGAGAGGAGAAGGACCTGAATCAGGACAATATTACAGCGCTTGGTAAAATCACTAAGCTTAGCTTAAATGAAATCTTTGGATACTAATCCGAACGGAGGAGATATTTTTAATAGTTTATAATTTTATTGGGGACCGCGTTGGCATACGTCGGTCCCTTTTTTTAATAAGTGAAGCACCGCTGTGGTGCTTCACTTTGTATTTATTGTACTCAGATCAAAGAACCGAATCCCTTTTATGCAACTACCTTTTTGCCTAAGTCAACAAAATAGCGGTCTTCATTATTGTGACTTTTGGAAGCTACCGCTAAAAGTTTAAGCATCCCTGTCTCTTTATTAACTAATTGATGTATAACCAATGGATAAATTGTAAATGCGTCGCCAGACTTTAGTATTTGAGTTGTTATGTTTTCAAAAGCATTGGCCTCTTCTTTAAATAAAGCTGTCTCGATGGACGCTTCTCCCGAAAGGATAAAGTACATTTCAATCCCTGCCTTATGATAATGCGCTGGTAATTTTTGATTTTTGCTCAATTCAATGATAAATAGGGACATGGTATCATCGCCTATTAAGTGCGCCACCTTCTGCATCATTAAGGCGTCTTTTGTGACCTTTCCAAGGATTTCAAATCCGTTTACAATTTCGATCATTTTTATATATGGTTAAAGGCCTGTAATTCTCCATTTCCGAAAGACCAATTTTCTTTCTCATTTTCAATCATCGAAATGATAATCTCTTGTGGATTTATTCCTGTCGAAGCTTCAATATTTTCGGAAATTCTTTTATATAAGCGTTGTTTCTGCACGACTGTTCGGCCCACAGCAGCAATAATTTGTATGAAAATTATGGCTGTTGTATGTTTTATAGCCAGGTACTCTTTTGGAAACCGGAGCTGTGTATCTGGCAATTTCTCAATAATATGAAAATAGTCGTCTTTAGGAATATTAAACTCCTGTATTAGTGCGTGATGGATAGCCTGCGAAATATGGCTCGTTGTTTCGAGCTCGTAGCTTTCTGATAAAGTTATTCTTACTAAAGGCATTGTAGTTTATTTAATGTTACAATGCAAAATTCCGTAGGATAATTTACTTTCTATCTTGATGTATGTCAAGACTTTTTAGCCTTGACAAGGTTTCTGGACGAATTTTAAGATAGGACGCTATTAAATGCTGGGGGAAATCTTGTTCGATATTTTTCCGATAAGCAATGAGTTCTAAATAGCGTTCTTTCGCTTTGAGTTTGACCAGGGAGGTTTCTTTAAAGCATTTATTAATAAACAATTGGTCTGAAATACGCTTAAATAGGACAGCCCACTCTTGTTCTTTCATCAATGTACTATACATTTCCTTATCCAACACGTAGACGATCGCATCTGAATAGGCTTTTATATATGCTGGTGATAGAATATCTCCAAGGAAACTCCGATAAGAAGTAATAATGCTGTTTTGCGTATATAACTCATTGACAATGAAATTGAGGTCTGCGTCTTCAAAATAGGAATAGAACGTACCACTTTCAACGATGCCAATATAATTGCATACTTCGTTTTCTCTCACAAAGAAATCACCTTTTTTGAAGAATAATTTCTTCCCAACACGCTTAATCAAATCAATATTTATATCTGTGAGCATCCTATCAAACAAAAGTTAAAGATTTACATTTTTAGCTTTTTATAGAAAAACACGTTTAAATAAGGCGAAATCTATAATTGACCGTTCAAAGGTACGAAATAGGTAGGGCAAACGATACTTACCTTTATTTTCCGCCCATGTCGTAGGTGCCGTTTGATACCGTACCAGGCCACCACCGTTTCTCTGATTTGGTACTGAGTTATTATGCGGCGGTTTTGTCCAGAAGTAGTTTGACAAGGTCAAATTCGGCTTGCCATATATCCAGCATTGCCTTGTTGTGGTCTAGGCAGGCCCGATTGTATTCGCTAAGGATCAGCCGGCCTTCGCGAAAGGCGGCTTCTTGTTCTTTTTTTACTTCCTTTGCAAGCTGTAAAATCTGTTTCAAGCGGGCAAGTTTGCGTTCCTGCTGCCGTTGGTTTTCGAGGAGTGTGCTATTCAGCAATTCTTTTTTTAAGTTTGACTGTACGGTAAAATGCGCTGAAATAGGAATTCGTAAGGCAAAATTGACATAGCTATTGCCGTACCAGAACCGGGCTTTGTCAAGGTTTAATTGATTCCCAAAATATTGCTGTCCAAGATAAGCATTGAGCGCCAGGCTAGGAAGAACCATTCTTTTTAAGGCCCCGAGTTGTAGACGGTTTATCTTCTGGTCTATCGCAATACCTTGGATCTTGTAGTTCTGTTGTGCGAAGGTGTATAATCCTCTCCACAAATTGATGTGGAGATGATTATTTTATAATGCTGAAGGATATCAGCCCCTGTTATGCATGGTAAATTCCCATTAAATGCACGAACAGGAAATCGAAAGAACCGCTGAGGAGGGGTCAATTAAACAATTGTCTGAATGCTAGAGGTGAAACATTGGTCTTTTTCTTAAACAGTTTGTTGAATGATTGTGGATGTTCAAAACCGAGCTTGTAGGCAATTTCTGCTACTGAGAGACTTGTGGCCGTGAGCTTTTCCTTGGCTTCTTCAATCAACTTGTCGTGAATGTGCTGTTGGGTATTTTTACCAGTAACCGAACGTAGTAGGTCGCTTAAATAACGTGCTGATACATGGAGGCTTTCTGCTAAATACTCTACCGTCGGAAGCCCTTGTTTTAAAGTTTCTTCGCTATCGAAATACGCATCCAGCAATTTTTCCAATTGTGTCAGCAGCGCATTGTTAACAGCTTTTCGTGTGATGAACTGACGCTCGTAAAACCGGTTACTGTATTGCAATAGCATATCAATTTGTGACAAAATAATTCCTTGGGTATGTTTGTCGATATGTTGATATTCTTTTTCGATTTTAAGAAAAATTTCTACAATGTCTTTTTCTTCCCGTTCGGACAGATGTAATGCTTCATTAAGCGCATACGAAAAGAAGTTATAATTTTTTATTGCGGTTGCAAGGGGGTGCGTATACAAAAAATCAGGATGAAACATAAGCATGTAACCTTTTCCGCATTCGATATTCATTTTTCTGATTTCAGCAATCGTTAACGATTGAATCTGTTTGGGAGCAATAAAATTCATTGTTCCTTTGTCAAAATCGTAATATTGTTGGCCGTACTTTATTTTTGCAGTAACATCTTTTTTGAGGGAAATGCTATAAAAATTGACGCAGAACTGCTCCCAAATCTTGCTTTCATCAGGTTTTATCCCAGAGACATCTATTACACTGATGAGCGGATGTAATGGGGCGGGCAACGACAATTGCTTATGAAATTCGGATATGGAGTTGATACTATGCATCCTGTTTTTGTTTTACAAATTTACAAAAAACAACTGCCCGCAAAGACAGTTGCCGATTTAAAAATTAGGCCTCAAATTGTTTTGCGATTTCTTGCCTGAACGCTTCTTTTCCGATTGTCAAACGTCTATCATATAGCGCATTTGCATCTTCGCCTGCCAAATAGCGTATTTGATCTTTATTGTCCGTTGCGGCTTCGTACACCACCTGGGCAATTTGCTCTGCCGTGGAAGCATTTTGCATCATCAGATCCATTTGTTCAAACAGTTTGTTTTCGATGTCTTCATAGTCAGAAGATCGATTCATATCCAATGAACGACCTGCAAAATCTGTCGCAATTCCTCCCGGAGCAACGGTTTTGATCGCTATCCCAAATTTTTTCAATTCAAAGGACATACTTTCGCTCCAGCCCTCCAAAGCGAATTTTGTCGCATGATACATCGAATGTAGCGGGAATCCCATAAAACCACCAATTGATGTGGTCGAGATAAATAAGCCACTTTGCTGTGCTCTAAAATGTGGAATGAATGCTTGTGTAACGCGCAATACGCCCAACAAATTGGTGTTGATTTGACGAAGTATTTTTTCGTCGCTCAAGGTTTCAAACGCGCCCATCAATCCATAACCCGCATTGTTGAATACGACATCAATTTTGGCTAAAGAGATTGCTTTTTCTACTGTTTCTTTAATCTGCGCAGGATCACTTACATCTAATTTTAATAGCGTAACATGTTCGATTTCGGTAAGCTCGGTTTCCTTTTCGGGATTTCGCATTGTTGCGATAACATTCCAACCCGCTTGTTGAAATAGTTTGGCAGTTGCTTTTCCCAACCCGGAAGAAGCTCCTGTAATGAAAATTGTCTTTCTCATAGTGTTATTATCTGATTCAATAACACAAAAGTCTAAAGAAGGCAGAGGTTATCTGTTGCCAAATTGAGCTTGGTTGTAGCCAAAATGACGCACACTATTTTTGTTCAATAGTCGTTAAGTGGTAATTGCCTGATGTGCGCTTTATCAGAAAAACCGCAGATGTCCACGAATGATAATTTAGTTCCTGCGAATTGTAATTTGTTTAATTTTCTGTTGGTTTTGCAGCTAAATTTGAACTGTAACTAAACGTTGAATCATGAGTAGAATTGTCCATTTATTATTCTTTTTAGCTCTGGTCAATATCTGTTCCGCACAAACATGGATTGATATTGACCTGGAAGAAACGGAATATGTTGATGCTACTGACAAAACCTGTATAAAGAAAACTGGCGAGCCGTTAAACGGTAGATATGCGATAAAATTTAACCGTTACCAAACCAACTACGAGTCATTTATAGATGGTCTTAAAAATGGCGAGGCCAAAGTTTTTAGAAATAGGAAGTTGGCAGAAAAAGGTTTATATAAAAACAACCTAAAAGAAGGCGAATGGATTTATTATACCGAGGATGGGGCCATCCGCAAACGGATTTTTTTTCAAAATGGTAAAATAAAACCTATTAGCGATCTCCGGTTTTTCCCGGATTAGTTTTCGGGAAACCAGCTTGGTAAATAGCGCAAAAATGACATGATTTTTTCCTTGTAGATGGCTGTATTCAATTTAAAATAAAAAGCGCCTTTCTTGGAATTTTCTTTGTCCTTTTCTTCCAATTTGATAATGAGATCCGAGGAAAGTAGCTTGCGGCTAAAATTGCGTTTATCAAATTCGATATTATATACCCCCTCGTATAAGGCTGCAATCTGGGGAATGGTAAATTTCTCTGGCAATAATTCAAACAGAATAGGATAGAGCGCTGCTTTCATACGCAGTCGCTGCTGTGCCGAAGCAATCATCTGGTCGTGATCAAATATTAAAGTCGGATAGTTTTGCAATGGAAACCATTGTGCCTCATATTCCTCGCTTAAAATATGTGTATATTTTTGCGTATCTATCAGCGCAAAATAACAGATACTGACAACCCGGCTATTGGGCTCACGTTTTGGATCACCAAAGACACTGCATTGCTCCATGTATACATTTTCAAGTCCCGTCAGTTTATTTAATACCCTGCTGGCAGCTAGTTCAGGACTTTCGTCCGGTTGAACAAAACCTCCCATCAAACTCCATTTGTTCCGCTCCGGCTCAAAATCGCGTTTTATCAATAATACCTGCAGGGATTCGCCATTAAATCCAAATATAATACAGTCTACCGCTAAAAGGATTGCTGAGTCTTCTCTATAATATTCCATTATCTATTGTTTTGTCTCTCTTTTGACTTGATCTATTTTTTTGATAAACCTAAATAGCTGAACAAATGTACGGTACAATGCGCTCTGCCGTTTTAGACATCTGTAATTACCCTATACCTATCACCCTTGGATTTATCTTATTTCGATGAGATGAAGATAGTTCAATTTTTTAAATATGAAAATTTTCTTTCATATTTAAAAAAATAAATGTTAATTTGACACTAATTATTTTTAGGCCAATTATCCAGCTGGACAAACACCAAAAAGTAAGCTTTAAATCGAATTATAGATTATAAACCAAATTCAGTTAAAATGAGTAAATCATATGTCATCGGGGTGGATTACGGGAGCGATTCTGTTCGTTCAGTCTTGGTTGATGCAAGTTGTGGGGCGGAGATTTCGTCTTCCGTATTTTATTATCCGCGTTGGAAAAGGGGTGAGTTTTGCGATGCTGCGCTCAGCCAGTTTAGACAGCACCCCCTGGATTACATCGAGGGCCTGGAAGCTACTGTAAAAGATTGTTTACAAAAATCCGGGATACAAAATATGGGGGAGCTGGTGAAAGCAATTTCGGTGGACACTACGGGTTCCACACCGGTCGCTGTGAATGAAGCGGGGGTGCCGCTGGCATTACTGCCGGAGTTCAAGGACAATCCCAATGCTATGTTCATCCTCTGGAAAGATCATACCGCGGTCAAGGAGGCCAAAGAGATCAATCGATACAACCAAGGCTACGCTGTTGATTACCTGAAATACGTAGGGGGCGTTTATTCTTCGGAGTGGTTCTGGGCCAAATTGCTCCATATCGTTAGAGTAGATATGCAGGTGCGCCAAGCAACATTTAGCTGGGTGGAACACTGTGATTATATTCCTTTTTTGCTTACTGGTGGGAAACAGGCTAGCGCCATTAAGCGAAGCGTTTGCGCTGCTGGGCACAAGTCGCTCTGGGCTGCTGAGTTTGGTGGCCTGCCACCCAATGAATTCTTCGCCGGTATTGACCCCTTGTTGGACGGCTTTGTCGATCGCTTGTTTTCCGAAACCTATACTTCGGATAGGTCGGCGGGTCACCTTTCCCCAGAATGGGCAGAGCGTTTAGGTCTTTCTACCTCCGTTGTCGTTGGTGTGGGTGCATTCGATTGCCACATGGGTGCCGTAGGTGGGCAGATTGAACCTTATTATCTGAGCAAAGTCATGGGAACATCCACCTGCGATATGCTGGTTGCTCCAAAAGAAGAGGTGGAGGGTGTATTGGTAAAGGGTATCTGTGGTCAGGTGGACGGTTCCATTATCCCCGGAATGATAGGCATGGAGGCTGGCCAGTCTGCTTTTGGAGATGCCTATGCCTGGTTAAAGCAGTTGCTCTTATGGCCAACATACAATCTGATACCTGAACTGGAGGGGCTTAGCGATACGATGCGTGAAAACATGCTGGCGACACTGGAGGAAAAATTGTTGTTGCGATTAAGTGATAAGGCGAGCAAATTGCCGCTAACTGCGGATTCGGAACTGGCGGTGGACTGGCTCAATGGCCGTCGGACTCCAGATGCGGATCAGTTGCTCAAAGCTGCAATCATGGGATTGCAGCTCGGTACCGATGCTCCGGCGATCTTCAGGGCGATTGCCGAGGCGACCTGCTTTGGCGCCAAAGCGATCGTGGAGCGCTTTGTGGATCAGGGGATCCCCATAAAGGGTCTGATCGGGCTTGGTGGTGTCGCCAAAAAATCGCCTTTTATCATGCAGATGATGGCCAATGTAATGAATATGCCGATTCGTATCCATAAAAGCGAGCAGACCTGTGCACTTGGTGCGGCCATGTTTGCGGCCACCGCTGCCGGATTATATGATCGGGTAGAGGATGCCATGAAAGCCATGGGACAGGGCTTTGAATGCACATACGAACCGGAGGAAAAATGGGTGCCCCGCTATGCCGAACGTTATGAAAAATACAAAGCCCTCGGTGCTTTTGTAGAAAGTAGTATATCTCTGCCTGTTACTTTTTAACCACAAAATGAGTAGTATGTATAATTCAATTAAAGAAGAGGCTTATCGCTGCAATATGCAGCTGCCGCAGTTGGGACTCGTGCTTTTTACATTCGGCAATGTGAGCGTTGTCGACCGTCAGCAGGGTGTTTTTGCGATTAAACCCAGTGGTGTGCCCTACGAAGAATTGTCTCCCGATCTGATGGTGGTGGTGGACTTTGACGGTAGGGTAATCGAAGGCAAGCTTAGGCCTTCCTCGGATACAAAGACACATGCGGTACTGTATAAACATTGGCCGGATATCGGTGGCATCACCCATACCCATTCTACATATGCCACTGCCTGGGCGCAAAGCCAAAGGGATATACCCATTTTCGGAACGACGCATGCCGACCACTTAACATCGGATATTCCCTGCGCGCCGCCGATGGATGATGAGATGATCGCTGGCAACTATGAGCATGAGACGGGCTTTCAGATCATCAATCACTTCAATCAGCAGCAACTGGATTATAGGGAGGTGGAAATGATCCTTGTCGGAAATCATGCGCCATTTGCCTGGGGTAAGGATGGAATGAAGTCGGTCTACAACAGTGCCGTATTGGAACAGGTGGCCAAAATGGCCTGGCTGACCGAGCAGATTAACCCCAATGCTGGACGGTTGAAGCCGGCATTGATCAAAAAACATTACGAGCGCAAGCACGGTACAAATGCCTACTATGGCCAGTAGCCTGCTGCTTGACAAAATCTATAACGAAACTAATATTGAAAAATGAATATCAATTTAAAAGAACTCGAGGTCTGGTTTGTCGTTGGCAGCCAGGATCTATACGGTGAAGAAACATTGAAACAGGTCGCAGCACATGCGGAAGAAATTGCACATTATCTGAATGCCCAGACCCTGATTCCGGTAACGGTGAAGTATAAACCGATCGTAAAAAATACGGATGAAATCTATGCGACGCTAACGGCTGCAAATAGCACCGCAAATTGTATCGGTATCATCACCTGGATGCATACATTTTCCCCGGCGAAAATGTGGATACGGGGTTTAAAGGCATTGCAAAAGCCGTTGCTACATCTCCATACGCAGTACAACCGCGACATTCCATGGAGTGGCATTGATATGGATTTTATGAATTTAAATCAGAGTGCACATGGTGACCGTGAATTTGGACATATCGTCAGCCGCCTCAAAATAGGACGGAAAGTCGTCACAGGGCATTGGCAGGATACCGAAGTGCTCCAGCGGATCAATGTCTGGTGCCGGGCGGCAGCGGGTTGGCATGATTGGCAGGGAGCCAAATTTGCACGCTTCGGAGATAATATGCGCTACGTCGCAGTGACGGATGGCGACAAGGTTGAAGCCGAAACACAATTTGGTTTTTCGGTCAATACCTATGCCGTCGGCGATCTGGTCGAGGTCATCAACGCCAGTACGGCCGATGAAATCAATGCTTTGCTGGCGGATTATGAGGCCAATTATGAACTGGCGGATAATGTGAAGGCGGGTGCTGAATTCCATGATAATCTCATTGAGGCGGCTAAGATTGAGGTGGGGCTGCGGAAGTTTTTGAAACAGGGAAACTTTAAGGGCTTTACGGATACGTTTGAGGATCTGCACGGGATGGTTCAGCTGCCGGGACTGGCGGTACAACGTCTGATGGCTGAAGGTTACGGTTTTGCAGGTGAAGGGGACTGGAAGACACCGGCATTGGTCAGAGCATGTAAGGTCATGGGAGCGGGTTTGGATGGAACCACTGCCTTTATGGAGGATTACACCTATCATTTTGACCCGCAGGATGCCATGGTGTTGGGATCGCACATGCTGGAGGTAGACCCTGCACTGGCTGTCGGAAAACCACGTATTGAGGTTCACCCGTTGGGGATCGGTGGCAAAGCGGATCCTGCACGGTTGGTTTTCAATGGCCAATCTGGCGATGCGTTGAATGCCTCGCTTGTGGATATGGGAACACATTTCCGTTTGATCGTCAACAAGGTATTGGGTGTTGAGGTGCAGGCCGAACTGCCAAATCTTCCTGTTGCACGTGTGCTGTGGAAGCCTCTTCCGGATATGAAGACGGGCTGCAGTGCCTGGATCCTTGCCGGTGGAGCGCATCATACGGCTTATAGCTTATGCTTAACACCGGAATACCTGCAAGATTTTGCCCGGATGGCCGGAATAGAGTATGTACTGATCGACGAGGATACCACGGTGGCCAAACTCGAAAATCAATTGAAATGGAATGACCTGTATTATTTACTTGGTAAATAATACAGACTAGTGATCTTCGGGTAGCTGAATGCTATCCGAAGGTCGCTTAGCAATACAACCAATTAGGGAAAATATGGAAAAATTTGCAATGGTAGACTACGTTATCTTCGTGGTTTACTTCTTCATTGTGGCGGGATATGGGTATTATATCTATCGCCAAAAAAACAATAGCTTAAGCAGTAGCAAGGATTATTTTTTGGCCGAAGGTTCATTGACCTGGTGGGCAATCGGTTCCTCCTTGATTGCATCGAATATTTCAGCGGAACAGTTTATTGGCATGAGTGGTAATGGATTTGAAGTGGGCATTGCAGTGGCGGCCTATGAATTGATCGCTGCAGTCGCACTCATCATTGTGGCGGTATGGTTTATACCAGTGTATCTGAAAAACAAGATATTCACGATGCCTCAATTTTTAAATAATCGCTACAACGAGACGACCAGCTTGATCATGGCTATTTTCTGGCTGTTTTTATATGTATTTGTCAATCTCACATCGATTTTATATCTGGGTGCCATAGCAATTTCGAGCATGGCCGGTGGTGGGGACAGTTTCCATACCATCACCGTTGCCCTCGCCGTATTTGCTGTCATCATTACGCTTGGTGGAATGCGTGTTATTGGCTTTACCGATGTCATCCAGGTGGTGGTATTGATTGTCGGTGGTATCGCGACGACTTATGTCGCGCTGACTCTGGTGAGTGAGCATTTTGGATTGGGTAAGGATGTGCTTGCTGGATTTAATAAGCTGATGGAAGACGCTCCGGATCATTTTAACCTGTTTGTGGACAAACCGGGGGCCGGGGCCAGTCAGGAGGAAATCAATAAGTATCTGATGCTGCCGGGAGTAGGAATGTACTTGGCAGGGATATGGATCGTCAACCTCAATTACTGGGGCTGCAATCAGTATATCACGCAACGGGCCTTGGGTGCCGATCTAAAGACCGCGCGCACGGGAATCCTTTTCGCGGGTTTTCTCAAGCTGTTCATGCCCATCATTGTGATGCTCCCAGGGATTGCCGCTTATGTCCTCTATAAAAATGGGGCCTTGCAGCAGGAGATGGCTCCCGGCGGCGTATTCCATGCAGATAATGCGTATTCAGCGATATTGGGTTACCTGCCCAATGGAATGAAGGGGCTTGCCCTGGCCGCCCTTACAGCAGCCATTGTAGCTGGATTGGCGGGAAAGGCAAACAGCATCGCAACGATCTTTACCCTCGACATCTATAAGAAATACATCCGCAAGGATGCCAGCGAAACAAAGATGGTGTGGGTGGGCAAAATCACGATCGTTGTTTCGATTTTACTTTCGGTATTATTTACCTGGAATGACAGCCTGGGAATCGGGGGCGCCGGTGGATTTACATTTATCCAAAAGTACACGGGATTTATCAGTCCCGGCGTTTTCGCGATGTTTTTACTGGGGATGTTCTGGAAAAGAACGACTGGTGCAGCGGCGATCACCGGCCTGATCTTGGGTTTCGCCCTGTCGGTATTTTTTAATGAGTTCGCAACGAAGGTATTTGGTCCCGAAACATGGATCTATACGGCTTACCCAAATAAAGCGGGCATTTATGAGATCCCTTTCCAGATCTGTATGGGACTGGCATTTGCATTTACCATGTTGGCCATGATCGGCGTCAGTTTATTCGGTCCGAAAGTCAATCCAAAAGCATTTGCCCTGGATCGGTCAATGTTTAAAGTGGAGCCATCGGTACTTGCGCTGATCGTGGTAACGCTATTGATGGTGACCGCAATTTATGTTCGTTTTTGGTAGGATAAGGTATGCTGTTGAATAATTAATCCATTTATACACCTTCTCCTGGGGTAACGAGGAGAAAATCCATCGGAAAGATGGAATAAAGACCTGAATAATTGATGAAAGATAAAATAATTATTGGCTTGCTAGCCTGCGCTTTATTAACCTATGGGTGTCAATCCAATGCAACAAAAAATAATCCGCAGCATGCTGGGCTGGATACCGCCGCAAGCCCTGCTTTTGATAGCCGGATAGATGGAAAGGATGTCCGTTTATTCCTCTTGAAAAACAATAAACTAGCCCTGACGCTAACAAATTATGGTGCACGTTTGGTTAGTCTTAGCGTTCCCGAAAAGAATGGAAAAATGACTGACGTGATTTTGGGTTACGATTCGGCGAAAGAATATAAGGACAACGCGGATAATTTTTACGGCGCGATAGTCGGGCGTTATGGTAACCGTATCGGTAAAGCTACTTTTACACTGAACGGTACGTCTTATTCGCTGGAAAAAAATGATGGTGAGCAATCTCTTCACGGTGGTACCAATGGGGTATACAACAAAGTGTGGGATGTGGTCAGCAATACCGATACTTCAATTACCTTGGCGTATACATCTCCAGATCAGGAGGCTGGATATCCGGGAACGGTCAAGATGCAAGTCACTTATACACTGGAAGAAAACGGTGGTCTGGACATCGCCTATCAGGCAACGACGGATAAAGAAACTGTTTTAAATCTGACCAATCACGCTTATTTTAACCTCAATGGTGCCGGTGATCCTTCTATATTGGATCATGAGCTGCAGATTGATGCCAAAGCGATCACAGAAGTGGACAACACGCTGATTCCAACAGGAAAAAGCTTGCCTGTGTCAGGTACGGCATTTGATTTTACAAAACCACGGCTCGTGGGTGCCCATATTGAAGATCAGAACGCGCAGCTGAAGATCGGAAAGGGCTATGACCATAATTTTGAGCTCGATAAGAAAACGGGCTTTGAGAAAGTCGCCAGTGTATACGCCCCTAAAACGGGTATTCAAATGGAGATTTTCACGACCGAACCGGGGCTTCAGTTCTACAGCGGCAATTTTATGGCGGCGGATGATCCGAAGGGAAAAGCCGGAAAAAGCTATCCTTTCCGCTCGGCTTTCTGCCTCGAAACGCAGCATTTTCCGGATGCGCCAAACCACCCCAATTTCGCATCAACGGTATTAAAACCCGGCGAAAAGTATAGTTCGAAAACAGCATATCGTTTTACGGTGAAATAATATTCTCTTTATGATGAAACTAAATTTAAAACTAGGAATTGCTTTTATGCTGATCAGTGGAGTGATCCATGGGCAGAGTAGCATGAAGCTGGAACGTTCGGCGCAGGAATTCACGATCAGCAGACATATTTACGGCCATTTTGCCGAACACCTGGGACGCTGTATTTACGATGGATTTTATGTGGGGGAAAAGAATGATTCGATTCCGCATGCCAATGGCGTACGGACGGATGTCATCCAGGCCCTCAAGAACCTGAATATCCCCAACCTGCGTTGGCCCGGTGGCTGTTTTGCGGATACTTACCATTGGAAAGATGGAATCGGTCCTAAGGCGCAGCGTCCTACCATGGTGAACAATTGGTGGGGTGGCGTGACCGAGGACAATTCATTTGGCACCCATGATTTTCTGAACATGTGCGAGCTGCTCGGGGCTGAACCGTATCTGGCCGGAAATGTGGGCAGCGGCGAGGTGCAGGAGCTTGCCGACTGGGTGCAATATGTAAATTTTGCTGGCAAAAGTCCCATGTCGGACTGGCGGCGCAAGAATGGGCGCCAAGAACCCTGGAAGGTGAAATTCTGGGGGGTAGGAAATGAATCATGGGGCTGCGGTGGCAATATGACCGTGGATTACTATACGGATATCTACCGCAAGTATGCCACCTTTATGTCGGACTGGACCAATGGCGGCGGTTTGTACCGAATTGCCTCGGGTGCAAACAGTGCAGATTATAACTGGACGGAAACGCTCCTTAAAAATATTCCCGGTAGCTTGATGAAAGGGATGGGGCTGCATCATTACGCGGTGATCAATTGGGACAAAAAAGGTTCAGCAACAGATTTTTCGGAAGCGGAATATTTTAAAACCATGAAGTCCGCCTGGTTTATGAATGAACTGGTCGAGAAGAATATAGCCATCATGGACAAATATGATCCCAAAGGAAATATTGATCTGATCGTGGATGAATGGGGTGGCTGGTATGAAGTCGAACCGGGGACAAATCCGGGCTTTCTGTATCAACAAAATACCATGCGCGATGCCATGATTGCAGGAATGACCCTCAATATTTTCAATAATCACGCCCGACGTGTGAAAATGGCCAACCTTGCTCAAGCGGTCAATGTATTGCAGGCTGTGATCTTGACAGAAGGTAAAAGCATGGTGCTGACACCGACTTATCATGTCATGGAGATGTATAAGGTGCATCAGGATGCGAAATTGATCCCGATTACATTGCAATCGACGGATTTTGAATTTAACGACGAGAAAATTCCGGCGGTATCTGCGTCGGCATCAAAGGATGCGCAAGGGCGCGTACATATTTCCCTCGTGAATATTGATCCTAAAAAAGCAAACCGGATTCGTGTGGACCTGGGCGAACTAAAAGCTTCGAAAGTCACCGGAAGAATCTTGCGCGCCGACAAGCTGCAGGATTACAACTCATTCAAGGTGCCAACAAAAATTGTACCCACGGCCTATAACAAGGCGAAGGTTCAAAATGGGCTTGTAGATATAGAGATCCCGGCATTTTCCGTGATTGTATTGGAGCTTAATTAAAATTGCGATGAATCAAATGAAACGGATGAAAAAAAAGATTTCAATGTTGCTCTTGGTAACGGGCCTGGCGGCTTCGGCAAGTGCACAGTTGCCGGTTGAATTGAATATACAACTGGATAAACCCAACGGCAAGATATCACCGCATATGTGGGGTGTGTTTTTTGAAGATATCAACCTGGGGGCGGATGGTGGGATCTATGCCGAGCTGGTCAAAAATAGATCCTTTGAATTTGACAACCCCTGGATGGGCTGGAAAAAACTGGAACATGCTTCTACTGAGGGGGCTTACCTCTTGCTTAATGATCAGCAACGCAAAGGCAATAAGCGGTATATAAGATTAACGAATAGTGCTGCCAGCAAGCTGGGTTTACAAAATGAAGGCTTTCGGGGCATGGGCATCAAGGCGGGTGCTACGTATGAATTCAGTCTGCAGCATAGAAGCAATAGCTCCACCATGAACATCCATGTGGCATTGCTGGACGAAGGTGACCAGCTGATCGCTGAAGCGCAAAGGCCCTTGCATGCGACAGCAGCATGGACCGAGACTGCGCTGAGACTGCAGGCTACGGCCACGACAGGTAAAGCGAAACTGAAGATATGGTTTACGGGTGAGGGGACGGTAGATGTCGATATGCTATCGCTATTTCCACTCGATACCTGGAAGGGGCGGCCGAAGGGACTGCGTAAAGATATGGTAGAGATGCTAGCGGATATGAAGCCTGGTTTTATCCGCTTCCCCGGCGGCTGTATTGTCGAAGGCAGGGATCTAGCCAACAGGTTCCAGTGGAAAAAAACCGTGGGTCCGATCGATGAACGCGAATTGATCATCAATCGCTGGAACACGGAATTTAGCCACCGTTTGACGCCGGACTATTTTCAGACATTTGGACTTGGATTTTATGAGTATTTCTTATTGGCTGAAGATATTGGCGCGGCCCCGGTTCCGATTCTCAATTGCGGCATGGCCTGTCAGTTCAACAGTGGCGAACTGGTGCCGATGGACCAACTCGACGAATATGTACAGGATGCGCTGGATCTGATTGAATTTGCAAATGGATCAACAGCGACCAAATGGGGTAAACTACGCGCGGATATGGGCCATCCCCAACCGTTCAACCTCAAGATGATCGGTGTAGGCAACGAAAACTGGGGTCCTCAATATATTGAACGGCTAGCAGTCTTCAAGAAAGCTTTAAATGCAAAGCATCCCGAAATCGCGATTATAGCAAGTTCAGGGACGGATCCTGAAGGTGGGCGTTTTGAATTTCTTGACGACAATCTGCGGGCGATGAATATTGACATCATCGATGAACATTACTACCGACCACCTTCCTGGTTCCTGTCCAGTGCCAGCCGTTACGACAATTATGATCGCAAGGGTGCTAAGATTTTCGCAGGTGAATATGCCTCACATACCACAAGACCCAATGGTCCCGGAAAAAGCACCTGGGAGGCTGCGCTTTCCGAAGCGGCATTTATGACTGGCCTTGAACGCAACGGTGATGTTGTTGAGATGGCATCTTATGCGCCCTTATTCGGACATGTGGATGGCTGGCAATGGTCACCGGATTTGATCTGGGTGGATAATCTTCAGGTTTATGGAACGCCTAGCTATCAGGTGCAGAAATTATATTCTACGCATAAAGGCTCGGATATTATTTCGGTCAACAGGGATGGCCAGCCGGTTGCCGGAAGGGATAGTTTGTACGCTTCTGCGGTATACGACCAAAATACAAAGGAACTGCTGATCAAAATAGTCAATTACAACAGCGAGCCGATGCCTTTGCGTTTTGCCATTGCGACCGACAGAAAATTTGCACAGGTTGCCCAGAAAATCAGCCTCGCCAGCAAGGATCTGAATGTCAGCAACAGCATAGAGGAACCACTGAATATACAGCCAAAGCAAACGGATATTAGGTTTAAGGGCAAGACACTTACAGATAGTCTCGCTCCATATTCATTTACCCTGATTAAACTTCAAACCAAATAGTAGCTAGTTTATAAACCCATGAAAAATATCTTTATCGGCTTTGTCTTTTTGTTGAATGGCATCCACGGCTTACATGCTCAGGTAAAGGAATCTGATCTGTCGGCTTATTTAATGGTTTATTTTAAGGATGAGAGCCACGGTCTTTACTTTGCGCTCAGCAAGGATGGCTATTCCTTTACGGATATAAACAAAGGACAGCCGATTATCGCAGGCGACAGCATTGCCCAACAAAAAGGGATTCGCGATCCTTACATCTTACGTGGCCCGGATGGTGTTTTTTATATGGTGATGACCGACTTGCATATCTACGGCCAGAAGCAGGGTTATCGTAGCCAGGAATGGGAAAGGGATGGCAAGGAATTTGGCTGGGGCAATAACCGTGGTATTTTACTGATGAAATCCGCTGATCTGATCCATTGGAGCCACCTTAGGCTTCGACTGGACCAGCTGTTCAATGGCTGGGAAAATGTCGGTGCAATATGGGCTCCCCAACTGATTTATGATGAAGGTGTAGGCAAGCTGATGATTTATTTCACCATGCGTTTTGGAAATGGCCTGAACCGCTTGTATTATGGGTATATGAATACCGATTTTACCGCTTTGGAAAACGAGCCACAGTTGCTTTTTCAGTATCCAAAAGTAAATAAAAACTATATCGATGGGGATATCACACGCGTAGGCGACAGGTACCATTTATTTTATGTTGCACATGATGATATACCCGGGATCAAGCAGGCTATTGCGAGCCACCCCGCTGGTCCTTATCGGTATGATGATAGGGAGTATGATCCAGAAAAAGCAGCCTGTGAGGCTCCGCATGTATGGAAGAAAAATGGCGAGCAAAAGTGGATATTGATGTACGATATCTATGGCATTGCACCGCATAACTTCGGCTTTAGCGAAACCTCAGATTTTAAAAATTTCGTCAATCTGGGCAGGTTTAATGAAGGAAAAATGAAGGCGACCAATTTTTCGTCACCCAAACACGGAGCCGTTATTTCACTGACAAAGAGGGAGGCGGATCGTCTGGCGCAGCATTGGCAGCTGGACATGCCGTTTACAAGAAAATAGAAATTCATGAAACGATTAAGAAAACTTTTACTGATCTGTTCCTCGCTATTGGCTGGGACAGTTACAGCCACTGCGCAGACAGTGGGGACTGAATCCTTGCACTCCGGGAAAAAACTGGAACCGGGGGAAAGGCATCACTTTGTGGCGCAGGGAAACCCCATCATCAAGCATCATTATACCGCTGATCCCGCGGCGCTGGTCAAAGGTGATACACTGTGGCTTTTTGCAGGGCATGACTTGGCGGGTGGGCAGAAAGGCTATAAGATGAAAGATTGGTTGGTATACTCAACTACGGATATGAAAAATTGGGTTGAATACCCTGTACCCATGAAAATTTCGGATTTCGCCTGGGCCAAAAGTGGTGATGCTTTTGCTGGGCATGCCGTGGAGCGCAACGGTAAATATTACTGGTACATCAGTACCAATTGGTCAGGTATCGGCGTTGCTGTGGCCGACCGGCCTGAAGGACCTTACCGGGATGCACTGGGGAAACCGCTCCTGACCAACAAGGATTGTTTTGCCTCCACCCATGCCTGGGCTTGCATTGATCCCGCGGTACATATAGACAATGACGGGCAGGCCTGGATATTCTGGGGCAATCGCGAATGTTATTATGCCAAACTGAAAGATAATATGCTGGAGATTGACGGAGAGGTCAAACAGCTTAAGTTTGATGGCTTCGAATTTACCGAAGCGCCTTGGCTGCATCAATATCAAGGTAAATACTACCTGAGTTATGCAACGGGATTCCCCGAGAAAATTGCTTATGCCATGGCTGATCATATCGCAGGACCATATACCTACAAAGGCCTGTTAAACGAGATTGCCGGAAATAGCAATACGAACCACCAGGCCATTGTCAACTTTAAGGATCAATGGTATTTTATCTACCATAATGGGGGCATCAATACGGATGGAGGAAGCTATAGCCGATCGATCTGTATTGACACCCTGGAATATCGTGCCGATGGTACCATAAAACGGATCAATATGACAAGCGAAGGACCTGTTAATGAAATAGCGCGATGATGTGTATGAAATATAAGTGGTATTTATCTACCATAAAGAAACGAATTGCCCTTAGTGGTTTGTTGCTCCTGCTGTTTTCAGGCTTACGTGCACAAGAACTGCGGGTAGCCGGACCGGACGGAAAATTGGAGGTCAACTTATCGTTAGCGGAGGGCAAGCTTTATTATCGCGTGAACCTGGCAGGGCAGGAGATGTTAGAACGATCGCCTTTGGGCTTGCGGGGCGACAAGGTGGATCTTGCCAGTAATCTGCATTTGCTGGCCTCGGACAGCCGGGCAATTGACCAAACCTATGAGGAACCTAAAATCAAACGTAGGCTGGTACATTATCAGGCAAATGAACTGCTGTGTACATTGGAGAATAACTTAAAACAGCGGCTTGTAGTGATTTTTAGGGTCAGTAATAATGATATTGCATTCCGCTATGGTATTCCGCAGGAGGGTGAGCCTGCAAATTTTCGGGTCGAGGAAGAAATGAGCGGCTTTAAATTTCCCGCTTCAACCACCACCTTTCTGACCGCGCAAGCTACACCGATGATCGGCTGGAAGAAAACAAAACCGAGCTATGAAGAAGCTTATGTACCGGATCAGGCGATGGGCGTACCTTCGCAATACGGCGTTGGTTACACTTTTCCGGCGCTGTTTCATGTCGGTTCCCGGGGTTGGGTACTACTTTCGGAAACTGGATCGAATGGCAGTTACTGTGGCACCAAGCTCAGCGAAGGCACAAAATCGGGTTTTTATAAAATTGCCTTTCCCGAGCAAGGTGAAAATAATGGCATTGGCGACCGGGGGCCAACGCTGGCGCTACCGGGCTTTACACCATGGCGCACAATCACTGTGGGCAATACGTTAAAACCTATTGTGGAAACCACGGTTCCTTTTGATGTGGTCGAACCACAGTACGCCCCAAGTAAGCCTTATACCTTTGGACGCGCCACCTGGAGCTGGCTGGAGTGGCAGGACGGAAGTATCAATTTCGAAGATCAGAAGAAATTTATCGACCTTTCCGCGGCTTTGGGTTACGAATTTGTCCTGGTGGACAATTGGTGGGACAAGCAGATCGGGCACCGTAAAATCGAAGAGCTTGTGGCCTATGGCCAAGAGAAAGCGGTGGGGCTCTGCCTTTGGTACAACTCCAACGGGTATTGGAACGACGCACCACAGACGCCTAAAAATCGGATGAATACGGCCATCGCGCGTAAAAAGGAAATGGCCTGGATGCAGTCCATTGGAATCAAGGGAATAAAAGTCGATTTTTTTGGTGGTGACAAACAGCAAACATTGCAGCTGTATGAAGATATTCTTGCTGATGCAAATGAGTATGGGCTGACCGTGATCTTCCATGGATGTACCTTGCCCCGTGGTTGGGAACGCATGTATCCTAACTTCGTGGGAAGTGAAGCGGTATTGGCCTCTGAGAACCTCATCTTTACGCAGGATGCCAACGATAACGAAGCTTTCAATGCGACTTTGCACCCCTTTATACGTAATGCTGTAGGGGCAATGGATTTTGGCCCTGTGCTGCTCAACAAACGGCATAATCGTGAAAACAATGGCGGGACAATCCGTAAGACAACGGAAACATTTCAGCTGGCAACGGCGGTATTGTTCCAGACTCCGGTACAAAATTTTGGGTTGACACCCAACAATCTACTGGATATGCCCGCGCATGTCATAGACTTTATGAAGCAGGTTCCCACTGTTTGGGATGAGACGCGGTTTGTGGATGGTTATCCCGGAAAATATGTGGTGCTGGCGAGACGCAAAAAAGAGCAGTGGTATATCGCTGCAGTGAATGCCGAAGGGAAGGAAAAGACTATTGAGGTGGCTCTGCCGATGCTTTCTGAAAAAGTTGTGCAATACATCGGGGATAATAAGTCGCGCGGGTCGGAGCAGAAAACGATACGCCTAAGCAGAGAGAAAACCGTCAAGGTGATTTTACAACCGGGTGGTGGAGCCATATTGATTGGAAAGTAGTTGTTTTAGTTTTGCCTTTTTTGGACTTAAGCTATGAAAAATAGATTGATTTTGTGGGCCTTTGTATGCCAGTGCACACTGTTGTTTGCGCAGCCCAAGCAGGCACGTTTCTTTTCCTTGCAGGATGGGTTGAGCAACCAGCAGGTGCTGGATATTGTACATGATGACGAGGGCTTTACCTGGGTGGCGACAGAATTGGGCTTAAATAGATTCGCTGGAAAATCCTTTAAATCCTATTATGCATCCGAAAGCCAGGATGGCCTTTCGCTCAATAGCAACGAGATCAACACGCTTCTATTTGACGATCGAAAGCTCTATATCGGCACACGCTCCAATGGCCTGAATGTGCTTGACTTGAACAGCAATACGTTTACCTATTACCTGCACGATCCTAAAAATCCGAAATCCATTGCTACGAACGATATCACCGATCTAATCAAAAGTAAGGACGGCGCGATGTGGCTGGCAACTTATCATCAGGGGGTTCAGCATTTTGACCCTCAAAAAAAAATATTCACGCCGATCAATAAGAAAAATCTGCCACAGCTTCCCGAAAATAGCATTTGGTCCCTGGCCGAAGATAAAAGACGTACCCTCTACATCGGTCATGTGAATGCGGGACTCACGATATTGGATCCGGTCCGCCGCTCGGTCAGACAATTGACAAGCTTAAATACGGACTATCGCTTGCCCGATAATGAAGTGAAAGCGCTTTTTTGCGACCGCTATGATAATATCTGGATCGGCACCCGCAAGGGCCTGGCAGTTTACCATCCTTTAACGGGGCGACTTCAGTTCATCCCTTTGGCCAGGCTCGCAAAAGGCAAGACCGAACCCTTCGTATATTCCATCAAGGAAATTGATGACAAGTTATGGATAGGTGCGGAATCTTCACAGCTTTTTATCTTGAAGCCAGACTATGGCTATGACAGTCAGGTAGCAGGTTTCAGGCAACAGCATGCTGTTGATTTGGGAAAAGGAAATAATGCGATGGTCCAACATATTGCGCCTGATCGATTCGGCAACGTATGGTTGGCATTATATGGTGGTGGCCTGGGGGTCATCAGTCACCTAAAGCCATTCTTTGATTTTTTCCCGGCCGAAGGGGTATTATCAGAACGCCTGGCAACCGTCAGTGGGATCTATGAAAATGAAAATAGGACCATGAGCTTGACTACGGAAGGCTCCGGAATAGTGGATACCGATCAGAAAGGTAGGCTGTTGCGGCAATTGAACAGCAAAAGCGGCGCTCCGGATGATTTTATCCTTTCGGCTTTCAAGGATCAGAAGCAGCAGATCTGGCTGGGCCTGAGAAAGGGCGGGGTGGCGGTAAAATATAAGGGATCAGATCGTTGGCAGGATGTCTTTTTGGGAGAGCAGGTGACTGACGTCCGCACCATTTACGAAGATCACCAGGGCTTTATCTGGATCGCTGCCCAGCAAGGACTGTTTATTTATAATCCGCTGGATAGAACGGTGCAGAAGTTGTTGATCAATAAGCCTATGCTGGGAGACTACGCGACAAGGGCAATTGTGGAAGATGAACAGCATAATATCTGGGTGGGTACTTACGGACAGGGTTTATATGTATTTGACCAGCATCGGAAACTGATCCGAAAAATGAACCGGGGCAACGGCCTGCGCAATAACACCATCAACCACCTGCTACGCGACCGCAACAATACGATTTGGATCGCGACCAATGAGGGTGTGGCGATGCAGCGGGCGCAGCAGAAAATAGGTGATCTGACTCTATTGACCCCGCCGGGAGAAGGCGCCTGGCTATTTACAAATGCCCTGGCAGAGGACCAGTATGGAAATATCTGGTGTTCCACAAAATCGGGCATGCTGCGCTATGTACCGCAAGAAAAACGTTTTTTGCAGTATGACGAACACTTCGGCCTTCCTTTAGGTGGTTTTATCAATGGAAGTGTAGGAAAAAATAGCCAAGGGCGTTTGTTTTTCGGAATGCAAGAGGGGGTATGTTCTTTTGAACCGGGTAATTTACCTTTGAACTTGCCCGTATCGCCCGTGCGCATCGGTCGCTTTACGGTGTTTCAATCTGGGGAGTCCAACAGGCAATTGGATAAATATCCCGGCCCAACCCAGGAGGTGGAACTCAGGCATGACGAAAACAGTTTTCGCGTTGAGCTCGCCGTGATGGACTATGCCCTAAACGGTCTCGTAGAGTTTGGTTATCAGTTGCAGGGATTTAACAACGACTGGATTTTTTTGGGAACGGAGACAAACCTGGATTTTCGTAATATTCCCTATGGTGACCATGATCTTTTGATCCGCACGCGCATGAAAAATGGGCAATGGTCGCCAACATTGCTGCGGCTGAAGATCAAAATTGCAGCTCCTTTTTACCTGAGTCTACCCGCAAAGATCGCCTATGCATTAATTGTTTTACTGTTTATCTACACCTTAGTTTTCTTTTACATCAAGCGGATGCATGCCGAAGCCGAGCTTAAATTTAAAGACAGAAAGCATAAACAGGAGGAAGAACTCTACAACGAACGCATGAGTTTCTATACGCACATGACACATGAACTGCGTACGCCACTGACCCTGATCCTAGGCCCGCTGGATGATCTGGCGCATGAAGAGCAGTTAAATGCTAGGCACCGGGGGCTTGTGCAGACCGTTCAGCAAAGCGCCAGTCGCCTTTTTAACCTGGTCAACCAGCTCCTTGAATTCAGGAAAGTAGAATCGCAGTTTAAGCCCCTTGTGCTGGAAGCTGGATCTTTGGCGGAGATGCTCACCGATCTCGTCCATAAATATAAGGCCTTAAATAACAAGCCCGGATTAGCATTGCTTGCCGACTTGCCCGAAGCAGATGTAAGAACGCTATTTGATCCGGAGATCGTACAACTTATCGTCGATAACTTACTTTCAAATGCCTATAAATATACGGCTGCTGGCTCCATTAAGTTGCATTTACATTACGAGGGCTCCGATATAAACCATTGGGCGGTACTCACGGTGACGGATACGGGCTGTGGAATACCGGCGCCGGAGATCGACCGCATTTTTGAGAAATTCTACCAGATCCCAAAGACCGGTATTCATGGTACTGGCATAGGCCTAGCCTTGGTGAAGGAGCTTGTTGCCATTCATCAGGGACAGATTGATGTGCAGAGCACGCTGGGGATGGGTACGGTGTTTACGGTTAGATTTCGGATGAGCAAAGTCAGTCCGAAAGAAGCAGAATCAACATTGGCCAGGCAGCGTAGCCTCATCTTATTTGTTGAAGACAATCCAGAACTACGTGCCTATCTGGGCGACAGTCTATCGCAGCAATATGATGTTTTGCTAGCCGAAAACGGCGCAATAGCATTTGAGCTCGCAAGCGCAAGAATGCCGGACTTGATCATAAGCGACATTATGATGCCTGAACTGGATGGCTTTCAGCTAGTCGAAAAACTAAAGCAGACGGCTTGCACGAGTTCCATTCCCTTACTGTTGCTGACCGCAAAAGATACGGATATGGATAGACAACGTGGTTATGACTTGGGCATAGATTCTTATCTGGTCAAGCCTGTTAGCACGCAGCTGCTGCACAAACGGATACAAAATTTGCTAGGAAGGACCAAGCCACTTCACAATAACCCCGAACATCATCGGGAGCAAAAAGATACGCAGGATGTCTGGTTCCGCGAAAATGAATTTGTACGCGATTTTATTGCGATCGTTGAACAGCACATGCAGGATGAGCTGCTGGATGCGGCAGCATTGGCAGAAAAAATGAATATGAGCCAATCCACACTTTATCGGAAACTCAAGGGAATCACCGGTAAAAATATCAATCAGCTCGTTCGTAAGATACGGATTCATAAAGCGGCAGACTTACTGAAAACAGGTAAATACAACGTCACTGAAGTATCCTTTCTGGTCGGTATCAACAGTGTCATCTATTTTCGGCAATGTTTTAAAGAAGAGTTTGGACAGCTGCCTTCAGCATTTCAAAAATCTGATCTGAAATTACAGGTACAAGGGAATTAAAAATAGATTTAAAGCATTCAGTCCAGCGAACCAAAAAAAATAACCTAGAACACCAAAAAAGACTGTTTTTGACCAAAAATTGTATGCTAATTGACGGATTTGTATACGTTCTGCGCAATCAAAAACGGCTAAGTTTGGACAGTTAATCCAATTATAAATCTACATGCGGGACGAGAACAGGGCAGTATATTCTTACTGTCTTTACCAGCTGGATTTTATTATTTACTATTAATAAGTATTAAAATTTATGAACAACCTAAAGATTGTTTCTCTTTATACCATGTTGAGCGTTGTGCCAACACTGGTATATGCCCAAGAGAAGATTACGGGGCAAGTTTTTAACAAAGCCAATGAACCTATCGTAGGTGCTAGCGTTGTTATTGAAGGTGGTGGCAAGGGAACCTCTACCGACAAAACGGGGAATTTTGAACTGCATGCTGACAAAGGAATTCTGTTGGTATCCTTTGTGGGATACAAAACGTACCGTGTTCCATTAAATGGGACGAAAAACCTGAAAATTCAACTGGAAAACGACGACCACGTATTAGAAGATGTTGTGGTCGTTGGGTATGGCAAACAATCTAAACGCAATATTACCGGTGCCGTTAGCAACATCAAGTCTGACGATATTGTACGTTCTTCGTCGACAACGACTGCTGGTGCACTGGCCGGTAAGGTGCAGGGTATTTCAGTAAGGGCAAAAGATGCCCGCCCTGGCCGCGGGGCGTCCATTGAAATTCGCAATATGGGTTCGCCTCTTTACGTAATTGACGGGGTGGCCTATGGTGGTCAGGAAGGAACAGACTGGGTAGGCACGCAGAACGGCTCCGGTGCGGATATATTTAATGCGCTCAACCTGGAGGATATTGAAAGTATTTCTATCCTGAAGGATGCGGCAGCCGCGGTGTATGGCTTTCGCGCCTCCAAAGGTGTGGTGCTGATCACCACCAAGAAAGGCGCGAAGGGGGATCGTGCAAAGATCAACCTCAATGGTTACCGAGGCTGGCAGAATCTGACACGCTTTCCGAAAATGGCAAATGCCAAACAGTATACACGTGGCCTCGTGGAGGCTGCACAAAATGTAAATCGAGATCCCAATTTAGTGTATACACCTGAGGAACTCGCCAAATGGCAGGCAGGGACCGAACCAGGTTACCAAGGTTATGACTATTACGATATGGTGATCCGTAAAAATATTCCGCAAAGTTATATCAATGCAAATATTACCGGCGGAAGCCAAAAATCCAATTATTTTCTCTCGATCGGCCATTTGAATCAAGAGGCCATGATCAAGGACTTTAATTACAAGCGAACGAATTTGCAGGCGAATATGGAGGCAGAAGTGCTGAAGGGGCTGACAATAGGAACGCAGATTTCAGCACGGCATGAAGGCACGCAAGATGTTGGCTTACCTGGTGGGGATGGTTATTTTTCATCCATATTGGCTATAATGAAAAATCGGCCGACCGTGGGGCCTTATGCCAACGATAATCCGGAGTACATCAACCATACAAATGATTTCCCTTATAATCCGGCGCTTTTCAGTCGGGATATTGTTGGCTACAAGGACAATAAATACCTTGCTGGAAACGTGAATCTCTTTGCGGCTTACAAAACTACTTTTGGTCTCTCGGCGAAAGGGACTGTTTCGTACAATTATACCAACAATAAATTTGAAGGTTTTCAATATACGTATGATGTGTACCGTTATGAAAACGATATATACAAACGGACCGGGGGAAGTGATGCCGGATGGCGCTACGACACCAACAGGGAGATTGTTTCCAGGTTTGCCCAATTCCAGATTGACTACAATAAGCAGATCGGGGATCATAGTCTAGCCGGGATGTTGGGTTACGAACGTTCGGATTGGGACAGAACGTACAAAGCTTTAGGTGCAAATCCATCCAACAATTATATTCCACTATTGCGTCTTTCGGAACTCAATGGTTTAAGCGATGAATGGGCCTATGAAGCGCGGGCAGGTTATATTGGCCGAATCAATTACAACTACAAAGGAAAATATTTATTGGAAGTATTGGGGCGCTATGATGGCTCCTACAAATATTATGACGGTAAGCGCTGGGGGATTTTTCCAGGGGCCTCCTTGGGTTGGCGGATCTCAGATGAGCGCTTCTTTCAACCTTTAAAGTCTGTGGTCAACGATTTAAAATTGCGGGCTTCCATTGGGCAGACGGGACTTGAAGAAGGTGTGGGCATGCATGACTACCTGGCCGGGTATAACTGGGCGGCAGGAAGTGCGGTGCTGGATGGCACTTATGTTCCCGGTGTACAGCCCCGAGGATTGCCGGTACGAAACCTCTCCTGGGTAAAAAACACCAATTACAATATCGGTATGGATGTTTCTCTATTGAATAATAAACTAACGCTAACGGCGGATGCCTTTAAGATTATTCGGACAGGATATCCAGGCAAGCGTTATGATGTGCTGTTGCCGGCCGAAATTGGATACGACCTGCCGAATGAAAACTTAGGTAAAAATGGATACTATGGTGCGGAGGGTATTATCACCTATACGGATAAAGTTGGCGAACTCAATTATGTTGTCAGTGGAAACATGACTTTCTCGCGTTTTCGTGACCTCGAAACCTATAAACCGCGTTTCAGCAATTCATGGAATGAATACCGGAGCTCGATTGAAGACCGTTGGGGTGGCGTATGGTGGGGATATCAGGTGGTTGGAAGGTTCCAGTCGGAGGACGAAATCCGTAACCATCCCATCAACAATGATGGTCAGGATAACCGCACGCAATTGCCCGGCGACCTAATCTACAAAGATGTGAATGGCGATGGTATCATCAATGACATGGACCAACGCCCGATTGGTTATCCGACAGGCTGGGCACCGATGATGACTTTTGGCGGCCGGATCGGTCTAGACTGGAAAGGTATCAACCTGAATATTGACCTGGCTGGCGGTGCAATACAATCCTGGTTTCAGGACTATGAACTGCGCAATGCTTTTCATGGTGGGGGCAACTCGCCGGCGTATCTGCTTGAAGATCGATGGCACCGCAAAGATCCCTACGATCCAAATAGCGAATGGATTCCGGGATATTACCCGGCTATCCGGAATGGCAATTCAGGCCCCAATAGCGTCAACAGTGATTTTTGGCTGACCAATGTTCGCTACCTCCGTGTACGGAATCTTGAGCTCGGGTACAACCTACCCAAAGCCTGGATACAAAAATTAAAGGCCGAGAAAGTACGGTTCTATATTAATGCCTCGAACCTGATTTCCTTTGACAATGTGAAGGATTTCCAGATCGACCCTGAGATAGAAGCCCGAGCTGCAGTGGTATATCCGCAGCAGAAAGTATTTATGGTTGGATTTAACATGACTTTTTAACATGAAATTACGATTGATATCTATGGGGATTGCAATGTTTGCGGTTTCCTTACTGAACAGCTGCAATCACGACGACTGGTTTGATCGCGAATCAAAGACCTTGATTACAGATCAGCAGCTTTGGAATGATCCCAAACTGCTGACATCGCTGGTGGCCAACTATTATGATCGGCTGCCGACCCTGCATGGTGTATTCAATACCGGCGGAATGACCGAACTGGATGATGCCATGTGGTCCGGCCATCGTGACCAGAACTGGCGCAATGATTTTCAATTCGGTGATGACTATGGTCGCTATTGGGATTATGGTTTGATTAGGGACCTGAACCTTTCGCTAGAAAATATTGCAAAATTCAGTACGCAATTGAGTGATGCGCAGCGGAAGCAATATAATGCCGAAATACGCTTTATTCGTGCTTTTGTATATTTTGAACTGGTCAAACGTATGGGCGGTGTACCTATTGTGACGACACAGCTTATCTATGATTTCAGCGGGGATCCAACGCCTTTGCAAGTGGCCCGCTCCAAGGAACATGAGGTCTATGATTTTATCTACCAAGAGCTGGAGGAGATCAAAGAAGACCTGGCGGCAAACAACGCCAGCAAAACAAGAGCGAATAAATACGCTGCATTGGCGCTCGAAAGCCGCGCCATGTTATATGCGGCATCCATCGCCAAGTATAATAACCTCATGGCTTCGCCAATAACAACTGCCGGTGGCGAAGTAGGTATTCCCGCGAATATGGCTTCGGCCTATTACAGCAAGTCACTGGCGGCATCCAAGGAAATTATCAGCGCCCCCTTTGCCTTATATACGGAAAATGCCGATAAAGGGGCCAATTTCTACGATATGCTCAATAAGAAAACAGGCCGCGAGGTCATCTTCGCCAAGGATTATGCGACCAGCTTGAAAGTTCACCGCTTTGCTTACGACAATATTGTCAGAAGTCTTACGGAGGATAATGAGTCCTCGTCGACGATTTCCCCATCGCTGAGTTTTGTCGAGAGCTTTGACTATCTGGATGGTCGTAAAGGAACTTTACACACTAAAAATACGGATGGCAATTATGTTGCCTATCCCCATATCGATGCTATTTTTGCCAACAAAGATGCACGTCTGTATGGTACGGTTATTTACCCGGGTAGCGCTTTTCGCGGCCGTTCGGTCAGTATCCAGGCCGGAGTGGCAATTTGGAACAACAATAAATATCAACTGCACGCAGCTGCGCAACTTGGACAACAGTTAAAAGAGGAACTCGGGAAGGAATATGCTGGCGGATTATGGACCGGTTTTGATGGTCCATTGTACGACGCGCAGGATGTGAGCAATACAGGGTTCTACATCCGGAAATTTGTAAGCGATGCGCCTGCAGCCAGTACACGCGGTACCTCGGCAGCAAACTGGTGGCCCTGGTTTCGGCTAGGCGAAATATACCTCAATGCCGCTGAAGCTGCTTTTGAACTTGGTCAGGTGGCCGATGCTACGGGCTATGTGAACAAGCTGCGTGAACGTGCTGGATTTCCGGTCAACAGCGTGACCAACCTGACCATGGATATCATCCGTAACGAGCGTCGTGTTGAACTCGCATTTGAAGACCACCGTTTTTATGACCTCAAAAGATGGCGCATAGCGCATCTGGTATGGGATGGATCTGAAAATGATACAAATGCCGTAGTCTATGGCTTATATCCTTACCGTATTGCCCGTCCCGGACATGTGGATGATGGTAAGTTTATCTTTGAACGCGTCAGACCGGCACGTTTCCGAAGAGCCCGTTTCTTCCGGATGGCCAATTACTATGCATCCATAAGCCAGGATGTCATCAATAAAAACCCGAAAATCGTTAGAAATCCATTCCATTAAATTATTCGTACGATGAAAATGAAACTATTAAGCTCTCTATTAGCTTGTATAAGCCTACTTTTTGTAGGATGTGAATATGATAATTATGAAGCCCCCAAATCCACACTTTCGGGCCGCATCGTTTATGAAGGTGCACCTGTCGGTGTCAGAAATAACGGACCACAGCTTGAGTTATGGCAAGATGGTTTTCCCTTGCGCTCCTATATACCTGTTTTCTTAAATCAGGATGGCAGCTTCGCGGCCAGTTTATTCGACGGCACATACAAACTGGTCCGAAAAGGAGATTCTCCCTGGTTGCAGCAGGCTGCCGATACGATACTGGTTCAGGTAAAAGGGAATACGCACCTGGACGTACCTGTCATGCCTTATTTTACGATTAGCAATCCTTCTTTTCAGCAAAATGATAAGGGCATAACCGCGAATTTTACAGTCAATAAAATTGTAAATACGGCGAACCTTCAATTTGTTCGTCTATATCTCGGAAAGTCTATACTGACGGATCAGGGACAGCAGGAATTACGGGTGGATGCAAATCTGTCGTTGATCAGCTTTGGGCAGCCGGTCAGCATACTGGCTACTTTACCGGACAATCTGAAAAACCTGGATTACGTATTTGCCCGCATAGGTGTCAAATCAACGGTGTCCAACGAATATTATTATACACAAATTCAAAAGATCGCCTTAAAATAAGTATGCTGATCAGAAAATTGCCGAACTTAATGCTTTAATTATCCAAGATAAATCTGAATGAAAAAAAATATTATTCTCCTCCTCCTTGCCTTGTTTTTAGTACATGTTACCTGTTATATTTATGCACAGGCCTATCGCAATGGGCCGACCGAAAAGGATTTTGCCGGTTATTTATTTGCTTATTTTAAGGGCAATGCTGTGGCAGATGAAGCTGTCTGTTTTGCCATTAGCACCGATGGTTATACCTACCGTGCGTTGAACGGTAATCGTCCGGTACTGGATTCGAAGACCATCAGTAAAACCGGAGGTGTCAGGGATCCGCATATTCTCCGTGCTGAGGATGGAAAGACATTCTATATGGTACTGACCGATATGACCTCCTCCAAAGGCTGGGATTCCAATCGCGGTATAGTCCTGCTAAAATCGCAGGATCTGCTGCACTGGTCGCATCAGGCCATCGATTTCCAGCAGCGATTCACTGGGCAGGAAGATCTGAAGCGTGTATGGGCGCCACAGACCATTTTTGATGCGGCAGCAGGGAAATATATGGTCTACTGGTCCATGCAGCATGGAAACGGTCCGGATATCATCTATTATGCTTATGCGAATAAAGATTTTACCGATTTTGAAACGGAGCCAAAAGTGCTCTTCGTACCTAAAAACGGTAAATCTTGTATTGATGGCGATATTATCGAAAAGAATGGCCTGTTTTACCTCTTCTACAAAACGGAAGGTCATGGCAATGGAATCAAACTTGCCATAACCGATTCCCTTACTTCGGGAAAATGGATCGAACAGCCTGGGTATAAGCAGCAAACAAAGGATGCCGTGGAGGGATCAAGCGTCTTCAAGCGAAATCAGTCGGACCAATATATCCTGATGTATGATGTGTATGGTAAGGGAAAATACCAATTCTGTGTTTCCGATGATCTCGATCGTTTTAAAGTGATCGATCAGGAAATTGATATGGATTTTCATCCCCGTCATGGAACCATCATACCCCTTTCCAGAGATGAGCTGACCCAGTTGACGTCTTATTGGGGCAAACCCAAGGATATACCGCTTGCGCTGAAAAGGAACCCAATTCTGGACGGCTTTTATGCAGATCCCGATATTCTTTACGCCAACAAAACCCAAAAATATTATATCTATCCAACAAGTGATGGGTTTGATGGTTGGGACGGCTTCTATTTTAAGACCTTTTCTTCGGCCGATCTCATCCATTGGAAGGATGAGGGTGTCATCCTGGATCTTAAAAAAGAGGTTCCCTGGGGACCACGTCATGCATGGGCACCAACGATCACAGAGAAAAAAGTCAAAGGCGACTATAAATATTACTACTATTTTACGGCGGCGCAGAAAATCGGTGTCGCCGTAGCGGACCAGCCAACGGGACCATTCAAGGACTCGGGCACACCGTTGATCGATTTCAAACCTCCCGGCGTAACTGGCGGGCAGGAGATCGATCCGGCGGTGTTCAATGACCCCAAGTCAGGTAAAAGTTATTTGTATTGGGGGAACGGTTACCTTGCCGTTGCCGAACTAAATAAGGATATGGTCTCCATCAAAAAGAATACAATAAAGGTATTGACGCCTGACAAAACATTTCGTGAAGGGGTATATGTGATCTTTCGCAATGGAATATACTATTTTCTTTGGTCAGAAGATGATACCCGCAGCGAGAATTACCGGGTTCGCTATGGGACATCAACCTCTCCCTATGGTCCGATCCGGGTGCCCGAGAACAATCTGATCTTGCAAAAAGATCCGGCGAAAGGAATCTATGGTACTGGTCATAACTCGGTCTTGCAGGTGCCTGGAACCGACGAATGGTATATTGTCTATCATCGGTTTAATTATCCAAATGGGATCAGGATGGGGGATGCAGCAGGTTTCCATCGGGAAGTATGCATGGATCGGCTTTATTTCGATGCGAATGGCCAGATCGTACCTGTCATTCCAACCCATTAATATCAATCAGATCAACCTAAACGACTACATAACATGAGCATAATAATAAAAAATATAGCGATCCTTGCTGCATCAGTTTTAATCGGGCTGAGCTCCGTTTACGCCCAGCCGGGTTTTGGTGTCGCTCAGCGGATCAACGCAGACTGGCAGTTCCAGTTAGAAACCGCAGGAGCAGCGCAAAGTGCAACAGCAATAAACGAGCAGGCCTGGAAATCGGTTATGCTACCCCATGACTGGGGCGTGAAGCACCCCTTGAGTCCAAGCCTGGCCAGCGCCACGGGATATTTACCCGGCGGTATAGGCTGGTACCGAAAACAACTGTCCATACCTGCTGAAGACCAAGGAAAGAAGATCTTTCTTTATTTTGAAGGTGTTTACAACCGCAGTGAAGTTTTTGTCAACGGAAAATCTGTCGGTAAGCGCCCCAATGGCTACGTATCATTTTCTTATGACATCAGCCCGTATATTGAATTCGGAAAGGAAAATACCATTGCGGTCAAGGTCGACCATAACAAAAGTGCGGATTCGCGCTGGTACACTGGATCTGGCATCTATCGGGATGTTTGGGTCGTCAAGGCCGATCAGGTGCATCTGGATCAATGGGGGGTATATGCCTATCCGGAACTTAAGGGTGGGAAAGGAGTACTCCATACTGAAATTACGGTGGTCAACAGTTCGTCATTGCGTAGCCCAGTTACCGTGCAGCAGGAGCTCATCGATGCCGAAGGCAGGCTCATTGAGAAAAAATCCGGGCAGCTTACTATCGCTGCTGCAGATAAAGCACGCCTAGACCTGAAATTGACAGCATCAAATCCAAAGCTGTGGAGCTTAACGCAGCCTATACAATATACATTGCGGACGACGCTTTGGCAAAAAGGTAAACAGATAGATCAGTCTGAAGTAAAGACCGGTTTTAGGACCTTTACCTTTGATCCAGATAAAGGTTTCGCCTTAAACAACCAATGGATGAAAGTGAAAGGTGTCTGCTTGCATCACGATGCCGGTGTCCTCGGTGCCGAGGTCTATACCGAAGTGTGGAAGCGTCGCTTACTCACGCTAAAGTCACTGGGTGTTAACGCCGTGCGTACGAGCCACAACCCACAGGCGACCTCACTTTATAATTTATGTGATGAGCTTGGTCTGTTGGTCATGGATGAAGCATTTGATGAATGGGAATTTCCGAAACGAAAGTGGCTACAGGGCTGGAACGTCGGCATACCTGGTTTTGAAGGAGCGTACGATTTTTTTGAAGAGTGGGGGGAGCGGGATTTGGCCGATATGGTCCAAAGGGACCGGAATCACCTGTCGATTTTTGCCTGGAGCATAGGCAATGAAGTGGATTATCCCAATGATCCCTATTCCCATCCGATTTTGAATGGCGAGAAAAAAGAAGGTGGTTTTACCCAGGCCTCTTATGGGGGTTATAAAAAAGATGCACCAGACGCCATGCGTTTGGGCGATATTGCCAAACGCCTTGTGGCTGTGGTAAAAAAATACGATCGCAGCCGGGCGGTAACGGCAGGCCTGGCGGGTGTAGCGATGTCCAATGAAACGGCCTACCCCGGAGCGCTTGATATTGCGGGATACAATTATACGGAGAGCCGATATCAGGAAGACCACCAGCGTTACCCGACGCGTGTCATATTTGGCAGTGAAAATCGGCATGATCTTCCGGCGTGGCTGGCTGTACGCGACAATGCGCATATATTTGGACAGTTCCTGTGGACGGGGATCGACTATCTGGGCGAATCGGGCCGTTGGCCTTCGCGTGGTTTTTATTCGGGCTTACTTGATTTTGCTGGCTTTATCAAACCCAGGGGATATTTTCGCCAATCTTTGTGGGCAGAAAAACCCATGGCTTATTTGGGAACCTATCCATTGGCAGGAGCGACTACGAGGACGGATGTTTGGTCAGCTTCGGAAACTGAGCAGCAACAACGAAAAAACGAAAAACCCTCGATGGATGCCTGGCCGATCTGGAATTATCAGGACGGTCAGCTGATCCGGGTGGTCTGCTATACCAATAGTGCTGCAGCCCGGCTAATACTGAATGGGCAGACCGTGGGTGAAGAGAAAAAATACGATGCAAAAACAGGAATTATCTTTTGGGATATCCCTTATGCCACTGGTAGACTGGAAGTGATCGGGCTGGACAGCAATGGAAAAGAAGTTGTCCGCCATGCGATTCAATCCAGCCAGCGGCCGGCATCCATTCAGGCGGCACTTGTTGGGGATCCGTCGATTAAAGCGGGCGGCCTGCTGCAGCTGATGGTACAGCTTGTCGATGAAAAGGGCATTCCCGTGGTTCTTTCAGAAGATGAAATTACCTGCGATATTACCGGGAATGCACGTTTATTGGGTATGGAGGCCGGAAATAATGCCGATATGGGCGATTATACGGATAATAAACAGCGGGTCCATCAAGGCAAAATGATCGTTTATGTGCAATCAACGGGCAAATCGGGGGACCAGATTACCATTCAGCTGACCTCACCCTGGCTGAAAGCCGCCACGGTATCCTATCGCGTTAACTGATGGGCCTATTCATCTGAGCGGAGTGTCCGTATTTCTAAAATTTTATGACTGGGGGACGTTGATGTCCCCTTGATTTTTACCTCTATTGTCGACATAGTGGTACTTCCTTTGGGAAGCTTTATGCGCGAGGTTTTAACAACAGCACTGTTATCAGTGCTCTTTAGGGTTTCAACAAGGATTCCATTGATCCAGATTTCGCTGGTCCGCAGCGCAGTATCTGTCATATACTTCAGGTATAATGCACTAGCATCTGTATTTTTTAGCTGGTAACTGAACCAGCCGGTGGTTTCACGCCAACGCGTATCGTCAGTGCTCCCGGCCTTGCTACTTTCCTCCCGAAAGAAATGATCCGATTCCGGCTGTTGTTCACCTGCAATCACCTTGTCCACCGTGATTGCAGTGAGGGCAAGGCTTTCGCGTTCATCCCTTTCAATTTTATCCTGCAGCTGTTGAAGTTGGCTGGCAGTTGTTTGTGGCCAATACAGCATATACCTACTATCATGAAGACCATAGAAAGGTTCAAGTTCCATGTTTACCGTGTCTTTGCCCTGACGAAGTCCTGTGAGTGTAAAATGCAATGGTCTGTCGGAGATAGGATGAATATGTGTCGGGATCGATTTAGGATCAGTGACAAGGATAGGGATATCGCGCAATGGGATCTGTTTTCCGGATGCGATATGACCCATCCGGCTATCGTCGGCCTTTAGTCCTGTGAGATCACTTGTTCCCGAACGTGCAGCGAGCACAACAGGCCCATAGGATATGCTGTAATAGTTGCTTTGGTCAGGCAACTGTTCAGTCTGGATTTCCATCGGTAATTCCATACGCAGGCGATCGCCGGGCTTCCAGACTCGTTTTATGATGACATGTGTTTCCGTGGACTCCGTAACGGGATAAGGCTTTCCATTTATTGAAATTTTGGGATTATCTTTCAACCATTTAGGTCTGCGCAGATAAAGTGTAAATTCACGTTTTCTTTTGGAATTAATGATCAGCGAGGTATACGCTTCCTTTGGAAAGTTGTTGTCCTGAATAACCTCGATGTCCTTTTCTTTCCAATGCAATTGGGAGGGAACAAAGAGATTGACGTACAAGTCATCCTGTTTATGCGCATAAATCATTTCGCCATACTTGGCATGGTTTTCCATGCCCGACCCAACACAGCACCACATACTCGTCTGCGGTTGCGAATAGACGCGATAATGTCCAGGACGGATCTGCGTAAAGTATACCAGCCCCCCATGTTCGGGATGCTGGCTCGACAAAATATGATTGTATAATGCCCTTTCGTAAAAATCAATGTACTTGGCCTGTGGGTCTGTGCGGTACAGCATTTTTGTGAGCCGCAGCATATTGTAGGTATTACAGGTTTCGGGCCCTTCAATGCTCTGAACCATCTTTGAGAAATCGTTTGTTGGATTAAAATGTTCACTGACGCTATTTCCGCCGATGGCAATGGATCTATGTAATACCACATTATCCCAGAAGTAGCGTACGGCCCCGGTCCATTCCACATCCTTGGAGAGTTCCCCAATCCGGGCGAAACCCAGGACTTTTGGGATCTGCGTATTGGCGTGTAGCCCCGTTAATTTATCCTGATGTTTTGTTAAGGGAACCAGGATAGACTGATGGGAGAATTTACGCGCAAGCTCCAGGTATTTGGGGTTTTGGGTAATTGCGGCAACATCGGCAAAACTTTCATTGAGTCCACCGTGTTCACTGCGCAACATGTCCTGCACCTGTGCATCAGACAGTTGAGAAACCAATTTGCAAGCCCAATCAGTCATCTCAATAAGCATATTTTTAGCGCTTTTATCAGCAGTTAGCAAGTAGACGTCCCGTAATCCGGCATAGGTTTTATGAATATTGTAAAGCGGGACCCACTTTCCGTTCAGGCTAAACGTACTCGATTGGATATTTCCGGCATGAATTTCTTCCCAAATGCGTTTACCACCGGGGACACCGCCGATATAGCCATTTCCATTTGCCTGCTGACAGCGTCGCAGGTTTACAATCATATAATCAAGCCGTTCTTTGATACGTAAATCTCCAGTGGAGGCGTACATATTGGCAAGCGCGGAAAGATAATGACCACCAATATGACCGTCCAAACCCGTATTTTCCCAGTTGGTATATGACTCTTTAACGACTGCTAATCCCGCTTCCCTTAAGAATGGAGCGAGGAGACGATCGGGGTCCATCTCCAATAAATACTGCAAATCAAGCTGTTGGGCATGATAAAAGGGACTTGGTAATAATTGGACATCCTGTAGATCGAAATAATTGAGCTCTTTGGAGGCCTGTGCAAATAAAGAGGAACAAAAGAACAATGCAAGGATCGTGTGGGAAAGAGGACTGTTTAATTTCATTTTAAATTCAGGGTATCTAATCAGCTGCCTAATAATGTTATTCAGCGATTTGGTTATTGGTTCTGATGAGCTAATGTACTGTTAAACCAAAGATATAAATTAGGCAATAGTTTTTAAGTGTTTTTTTTACATTTATTATTTTTCTATTTTTTCGGTTAAATACAACCTTTTATTATCCCTCTATAATTCTTCTTTTAAATTCAAGTGGAGACATCTCGGTCTTTAGTTATTAGCAGCATGTAATCCCATTATTATTTTTATAACCAAACGGATATATATATTAATATCGCGAATCGTGAAGCAATCATAGCGAATATTAAAGGGTCATTTTTTTGCATGATCCTACACCATACTTTTATCATCAAATAGGGCGTAGGTCTGCTCTATAGCATGTTCAAAATTAAACCAAAATGAAATGAAAAAACTATTCATGAGTGTGGTAGCGGTGGCGGTGATGTCATCAGCTGCATTTGCAGGTGCAGGAAAAGCACCTATCAACAAAACAGCTGAAACCAAAGCTGTTGAAGTTACAACGGTAAGCGAAAAAAAGGAAGCACCGAAAATGGTCCACAGCTCACCGGACGGCACAAGACGTATTGAGATGGTGGAAATCAAGACGGCCAATTCATCGAAAGTCAGATGTACATTCCGAATTGATTACTACGTGGGTGGACAGTATGACGGTTCGGTAACGATCAGTGGTAATTATTCCAGCTGTGGTAATTTCTTCTGCCGGATGAAGGAACTGTTGACAGATACCTACGGTAGCAACGCTTATTACAACTAATCGTCTAGCTGCTAAGTTAATCATCAAAAAATTTAAATCCGAAAGTGGACCTCCGGGTTCACTTTCACATCTTTCAGTGCTATGAAATCTTATTTTTTAGTTTGTTTATTGTTATGTTCGGTCTGGGGTGTGCAGGCTCAGAAGCTGCATGCCGTTTATGAATATATTCCCTCCGGGGTTGCGACCTTTCGGGAGCATGTGTACGCTGAAAATGGGGTAAAAACTGTTGTCCGCGATTCCCTTCCCGTTGCACGGGATACCAATGCCGATGACCTGGATCAGGACCCGGGAAGTATATTTGCTTTATCGCTGGACATGGGCAAAAATTTCAGACGGGTGGTCATCCAAAAAAATGACGATAAGGAAATACTGGAAACACGCTCACTGGAGGGCGTCAATTATCTAGTCAAGGATCAGTTCCCAGACCTGATCTGGAATACAAACTATAGCAGTACCGACACCATGGGAAAATATGTATGCCATAAGGCTACGGCGAATTATCGCGGTACTACGCTGATCGCTTACTATACCAACAGCATTCCGGTACCGATAGGGCCATATAAATTCGGTGGACTGCCGGGGCTTATCGTCATGCTATATAATGAAAGCGCAAACCCCAATTACTGGATCCTCAAAGAAATAGGATATCCGTATGCCGGTGATATCCCCGTACAGGAATCCTATATCTACGCATTGCCTAAATTGACACTGCAGGAATATATCAGGAAATATGAAACAATCTCCGAAGAGAAAAAGCGTATTCTGGAGAGTAAATTTCCCACCAGCGAGGTTGTTATCGAGGAAAGAACCAAGGCACGGGGCACCGTGGAGCAGGCATATGAATGGGAACAGAAAAACGTAAATAAATAGGTATCTACTGTTTTTGGTCCTGTGGCCCTGCATTATTTTGTCACATGCACAGGCTCAGCTATCCGTCCATGGATCGGTGACTTCCAATGGACAGCCTGTCGGCAGTGTACGGGTAGAGCTGCGCCTATTGCAGGATTAGAATTTATTGGCCTATACCTTCACGGATGGAGCGGGGCGATATCGACTGGCTGCAAAACAAGCGGGACCGCAGGTTCTGTCCTTTACAATTACTACCAATTATATAAAAATTAGTTGATATTATACAACTTATATTGATTTATAAATCAGAACTTTGCAGGGTATTAACTATATCACTTCGAATGTTTGTCCGTCCGAAGATTAGTGCAGAGATACGGATGGGTGGATATCGAAATTTTAAACAAAAAAATTAGATATCATGAAAGCGTTGTATATTTCCCTATTTATCTCTCTCGCTATGCTCCCCACTGCGATCTACGCGCAGGATGGAAAAATAGGTACAGAAATCTCAACAGCGTTAAAGGATAATATATATCTTTCCAGGCTGAATTATCCAAAATCAGTCATCAGGTTCTATACGGACAATTATTCAGGATACCATTGGACAGATAGTCGACAAAGGCAAGATCAATCGGAAATAGCGCTCGCTATGCTGGCACAGGCCAATCATTATGGACTGTCGCTCTCCGATTATCATTTAGAAAACCTTTCATTTGAAAAGTTAAAACAATGGCGGGATTTTCCTTCCGAAAAGAATCAAAAGGAAAGAAGCATGTTTGATATACTGCTGACAGATGGCCTTATTACCTTTATTAATGACCTTCACTTTGGGAAATATAATCCATTATACCATAGGTCGCGTATTGATACCAGTAGGATCAATGGATTTTGTGCGGATGAGATATTGTCTACAGCAAGACTGCAGACGGATTTTCGGGGAGCAATACGCAATGCCCAGCCAAAGATCAAAGCTTACACTGATCTTCAGGCTTATCTGGATAGTTCCTACACAGATAATAATATGATGACTTCTCAAGCTGAAATGGGTAAGATCATCATTAATATGGAACGCCTGAGATGGATCAGCATGCAAAGTGAAAACTATATTATGGTAAATATCCCTTCATATACGCTGGAATTTCATCAAGGGGACGAGATGTCCGACTTTAAGGTTGTGGTAGGAAAGCCAACATCAAAAACACCTGTTTTGGAAAGTGAAATCAATTATTTTTCAACAGCACCCGACTGGCGAGTTCCGCAAAGTATTTTCCGTAAAGAAATGCTGCCCGAAATTTTGAAAGATAGGAGCTACCTAGCTGATCATAATTACTCGATATATGACGGATCGGGTAATAAAGTCATCGTGAATGCATCAAAATTGAGACAGATCAATAACAATCCTTATAACTATAGTGTAAGGCAATCCTCGGGTCAGGACAACGCATTGGGTACCGTCGTATTTAGATTTCAAAATCCCTATGGCGTATACCTTCATGATACTGCTCAGAAACAGTTTTTTGATCGCGAGAAAAGAGCGCTCAGTCATGGCTGTGTACGTGTGGAAAATGCGGATCGCCTTGCCGCTATGCTATTATCATATGATGGTTCAGAATACAAAATTTCAGCGCTAGAAAATGCAGTACTGTCTTACGAAAAGAAAGATTTTGTGCTGAGCCAGCCCGTGCCGATTATAATAACTTACTTGACCTGCCTTATAAAAAACGGAAAGCCTACTTTGTACACTGATATTTATCAATTTGACAAATCACTGGAAAACAAATTTAATCAAAATAAATAATGACATCAGGACAGCATAGTATCGCCGCTCATGTTAGATGTCTTTAAAACAAAATGTTTACTGCTTAGCGAAAAGTGATAAGGATCATCGTAAAGAATAGCGGTAATCATGATGTAAAAATTATTATAGATCTAACTTTAGGGTATCAAACCATTAAATAAATTTATCGCAAAAACCACGGAACTAATTGATAATAAAATTAATACGAACTAAGATCCACTCTATAAATTAGACTATTGGAGAACATATTCTGTAAAATAGTGTTTCTTATACAGTCAGTAGATAACCGTTTCTCTATTAAGCAATTTCTTTATGACATATAATATCTCCAGTCATCTTAAAGGTCTCAGTCAGGAAGAAGTAAATCGTGCCAGGGCAAAATATGGGTTTAACCAGTTGGAGGCAGGCCATAAAAGTACCGGGCTGGAATTGCTTTTGGGAGTTTTAAAGGAGCCCATGCTGATCTTACTGATCGTTATTTCACTGATCTATGTGATTGTGGGTGACTATGCTGAAGCAGCTTTTATGTTGGTAGCGATTGTGGCGGTCACTGCGATCTCATTCTATCAGGACAACCGTAGCAAGAAAGCGTTGGAAGAGCTTGAAAAACTCAATGAACCCCTGAGTGTGGTCATCCGAGATGCACAGGTGGTCAAGATTCCTACACGGGAAATTGTTGTAGGCGACCTTTGTATCACAGAAGAAGGGCGCATGATAAATGCAGATGGAATTATAGTGCACAGCAACGATTTTTCGGTGAATGAATCGTCCCTCACAGGAGAGAGTTTCTCCGTGTTCAAGGATAGTACGACAACCGATAATTTCGTTTATAGCGGCACAATAACAGTGTCGGGACTTGCTGTTTTTCAAGTACAAAAGATAGGCAAAGAGACGCGCGTCGGCAAAATTGGCGAATCCATACGAACGATAAAAGAAGAGATCTCGCCTTTGCAGGTCCAGATCCAAAAATTTGTCAAGGCAATGGCAATCGTTGGACTCGCTATTTTCCTGCTGGTCTGCCTCTTTAGTTATCTGGATACGCACAATATCGTAGAGAGCCTGCTCAATGGGCTGACATTGGCGATGTCTGTACTACCCGAGGAGATTCCTGTCGCATTTACAACATTTATGGCACTGGGGGCATGGAAACTCATGCGCGAGGGTATTATCATCAAAAGGAGCAGTATTGTAGAGACCTTGGGGAGTACCACAGTAATCTGTACCGACAAAACAGGTACCATTACGGCCAACATTATGCAATTAAAAAACCTGTATGATTATCATTCAGATACGGTGTATGCTGAAGGTGAATTTGAGCATGAAGCACTTCATGAGCTTATTGACTATGCAATGTGGAGCAGCGAGCCCGTGCCTTTTGATCCCATGGAGATCACCTTGCATAAAATATACGAAAAAACGCAAAAAAATGATTTAAGAAGGAATTATCAACTGTTTCATGAATATCCGCTGGAAGGCAGGCCGCCCATGATGACCCACCTTTTTGAAAATAGTGAGCATGAGCGGATCATTGCGGCCAAGGGGGCACCCGAGGCGATACTCAGTGTTTCCCAGCTCTCCGAAGCCGATCGAGGCAGGATAAGAGAGGTGATTAACACTTTTGCTCAGCAAGGTTACCGGATTCTGGGTGTTGCCAAAGCAAATTTTGAAGGAAATGACTTCCCTGCAAAACAGCAGGATTTTAAGTTTGAGTTTTTAGGACTCACGGTATTCTATGATCCGCCCAAAGAGGGGATAAGGGAGGTTTTTCAGCAAATCTATGCTGCGGGGATCAAGGTAAAGGTCATTACGGGCGATAACGCCGAAACAACAAAGGCAATTGCATTGCAAGCAGGAATTGTCAATGACACGCCGGCTGCAAATGGTAGCGAAATCGTTGGGAATACCGAAGATGATATCATAAAGCTAGCTGAGCGGACAACACTATTTACCAGAATGTTTCCCGACGCCAAACTTGTGGTCGTCAATGCACTGAAAAAGAGTGGTGAGGTTGTGGCCATGCTCGGAGACGGTGTAAATGACGGTCCAGCATTGAAAGCAGCGCATATCGGTGTGGCTATGGGAAATAAGGGAACCGAAATCGCCAAATCAGCGGCGGCATTGGTCATTACAAATGATGATTTGCAGAAACTCATTGTTGGCATCGCTGCCGGTCGCCGGATCTATACCAATATCAAAAAGGCTGTGCAGTATATTATTTCCATTCATATTCCCATTATTCTGACGGTATCCTTACCCTTGTTTTTGGGATGGATCTATCCACAGATATTTACACCTGTCCATGTAATCTTTCTGGAACTTGTCATGGGGCCTACCTGTTCTATTGTTTATGAGAATGAACCTATCGAAAGAAATACGATGAAACAACCTCCGAGAGCAATGGGAAAGACCTTTTTGAGTATCAGTGAATTGGGGATAAGCATTATCCAAGGGATAGTGATCACACTTGGAGTCTTGTTTAGCTATCAGTTTACTGCCCAGCATGGCGGGAGCGAAGAAAAAACAAGGGCGATGGTTTTCTGTACCTTGATCTTTGCGAATATATTGTTGAGCTATGCTAACCGTTCTTTCTATTATAGCATAGTCGAAAGCTTTAAGAACCGTAATTTTTTACTGGTAGGTATCTCTTGTGTAGTGCTTATCCTGCTATTTGTCATAGTGTACTGTAGGCCGGTTGCTGCTTTCTTTGAGGTAACAGCCCTGAGTGGATCTGAATTGGCTATAGCGCTGGCTGTCGCAAGTGTATCTGTACTGTGGTTTGAAATTTACAAGCTCATGAGGAGGGCGTAGACCATATATGTCAATATCATATCTTCCAGCTGTGGTCAGCGATCTTAAGGGCAACATAAAAGTATCTATTCTTTTCAAAATATCTGTGACTGACATTATTTAGCCTATCGAAAAAAAGAAGGGAATAGGGTGCAAAATGTTGGTGGTTGATTGTCCGATAATTATTTAAAAACAAATTGTTAGGCAAACATGTTTAATATATAGCTACTTTGTTTTTGTGATAGATAATTTAGCCCATTTATTATTTGTGCTATTGGACCATCTGACATGAAATTAATCATCCAAAATATGGTGAGCCGCCGTTGCAAAATGATGGTAAAATCTGAACTCGATAAACTGGGGATAGCCTATACATCAATCGAATTAGGCGAAGTCAAATTAACACAGCCTATTTCTGAGCATATTAAACTAAAGCTCCAGGAAGCCTTGCATCAATCGGGACTGGAACTGCTCTACGATAAGAGAGCCGAATTGATCGAAAAGATAATCAGTATTATTGTCGAAGTGATCCATTATTCAAAAGAAATTCCTGAGGTTAATTTTTCAACTTTATTGAGTGACAGACTAAAAAAAAACTATCATTACCTGGCCGAGATATTTTCCAAAACAAAGGGGATCACGATCGAACATTTTATCATACAGCATAAAGTAGAGAAAATCAAGGAACTGATCCTTTACGGCGAATTGAACCTCACAGAAATATCGTATCTACTGCGTTATTCAAGTGTATCACATCTCTCCAAGCAGTTTAAGCAGGTTACTGGACTGACACCCACATTTTTTAAAAAGCTGCCATTAAGAAAGCGAACAAATCTCGAAGACCTCTAATACCCATAAGACTACCTACCAATTATACAACAATCCATGCGAATTGTATAACGTAATCCGTTTTATAAATCAGATCTTTATTAGGAAGGGACAATCCGGTTGCTTCGTAAATTTTAAGCTGATGAAAACAGATGCAGAATTGCAGAGTGATGTTGAGCGGGCGATCCAATGGGAGCCCCAGTTGCATTTGGCGAAAATCGCTGTTACGGTTGATGGGGGAGTTGTTTCTCTCGCTGGTTATGTGGACAGTTATGCAAAAAAACTAGAAGCTGAAAATGCCGCAAAGAGAGTGCATGGGGTGCGGGCACTTGTTGAAAATATTGAAGTTCAATTTCCAAGTAACTGGGCAAAGACCGATGCTGAAATTGCAAATGAGGTTTTGGATGTTTTGCGTGCTGCCTGGTTAGTTCCGATAGACAAAATCGGGATAAAAATTGAAAATGGATGGGTTACATTGGACGGTGACCTGCAATGGAATTATCAACGTGAAGCAGCCAGAAATGCTGTAAATTACCTTATTGGTATCAAAGGGGTAACCAATAATATAAAGGTTAAATCCGATACGAGTAATGTAATTGAGAAAAAAGATATTGAAGACGCCCTAAAAAGAAGCGCTATTGATGATAGCAATCTCCTTGTGATGGTATCGGGCAGTATAGTTACCTTAAGTGGAAAAGTCAATTCCTGGTATCAAAAAGAAGAGGCAGAACGGATCGCATGGAACACGCCCGGTATATGGGAAGTGAATAACGAGCTTTCCATTGATTATGAATATGCCTTTAGTTAATAAGAGATTGTTTATAGAATAATCCAACAGACAAGAGCCACCATATATAAATAATAAATACAAATATACTTAGGAGCATTCTCAACCGAGATGCTTTTAAGTATTTTATTTAACGGGTAATAACTCTACCTTTCAGTTTATCCACTGGCGTTTTAATTGTTCCAAGCGGGCATGTATGCAGATTAATAGTCCGATATGCATTCAGGTGATATTTCATCGTAAGAAAATTAAAAGATAAAGGAGATGAAAAATGTTGTTCCACCCATCGTTGCCGATACAGCTTCGGCAAAGAAAAAAATAGCTGTAGTCGTAGCGCACCCGGACGATGAAACTCTCTGGGCCGGGGGAACCATTCTTGGTCACTTGGATTGGCAGGTGTATGTGATCAGTGTGTGTCGAGGCGATGATCCTGATCGGGCCTCAAAATTCAATGCGGCACTTAGGGTGCTACGCGCAGAAGGAGCAATGGGCTGTCTGGACGATGGGGTCCGACAGATACCATTGAGCGCATCCGAAATTCAACATACCATTCTCGCCCTGTTGCCACCTATAGTATATGATCTGGTGATCACCCATAATCCTTCGGGCGAATATACTTATCATCGAAGGCATGTAGAAGTCAGCGAAGCTGTCATAAAACTCTGGAAAAAGCGCAAAATAAAATGTAAGGAACTGTGGACATTTGCCTATCATGATGGAAATCGTCAGTTTTATCCACGACCAAATAAAACCGCCCCAATAAAAAATCAGCTCGACCTCGCAACTTATGATATCAAGTATGAGATCATGAATAGGGTCTACGGTTATCCAAAAGAGGGCTGGGAGGTGATTACAACGCCGAGCACAGAAGCGTTTTGGTCGTTTACAGATACGGGCAAGGCCATGGCTTGGCTATCCAAGGGAGGAGTGCTGGCATGAGAGTCTTATTATTATATGATTATCCACCCTCACCGGGTGGCTTGTCCACGCAGGGGGATCTACTTTATAGGGGCTTGCTCGACATCGGTGTTGATGTCCATGCGGCACATTGGCAGTCTGATCAGGAGAAAGAATGGTATTATGACTGGTTCAGGCCCGAAGTCGTTGTCGGTATCGGCTATTGGGGACATGTACCGGCCATAGTTGTGCATCCACAACTTTTTGGACAACGAGCTGTACCTTGGCTTGTCGCCGACGGATACATCGCCAATTACAGAGATACTCTCAACCAGTTGCCACTTATCTTGGTCACCTCCAATTGGGTAAAGCAAATGTATGTGAGAGATGGTATCGCAGGGGATAAGATCGAGGTGCTCCCTGTAGGTTGTCATACGGATTCCTTCGTTCCTCATCCAAGCAACGACCCCAAGATCCTTGCGGTACGGCAACAACTTGGGGTGTCTCCAGATGAGATTATGATTCTGACCGTTGGTGGGGATGCGGCTTCAAAAGGATCAAATGAAGTCATGCAGGCACTAGCCTTAATCGACAAAGATGTGCCTCCATGGAAGTATGTATGCAAAGTATGGCCACAACCGCGCACTTCTTTTCAAAATCAACATGATCACGATCTCGCCGAAAGGCTGGGCATCAGTAAAAAAGTAATCTATGCCACCAATACCATATCACGGGATTTTATGCCTTATCTGCTCGGCGCTTGCGATATCTATGCTGCACCTTCCAGACTGGAAGGCTTTGGGATGCCTCAGGTAGAGGCGGGTGCATGTGGTAAGCCGGTGATTGGTATCCGGGCCATGGGCATGCTCGATACACTCGTACATGGTGAGACTGCCTTATTGGCGGGAGTGGCCAAGGAGATTGTCGTCGACAAAGTCACTTTGGGTGCTGAATCCGGTTATGAAGATAATCACGTGATCCAATTTGATGTGCCTCGTACAGTGGACTATAGAGCAGATGTCAATGATATAGCAGATTGCTTACTGGCCTTGATGCGAGATACTTCGCTCCGTACGGCAATGGGCGCAGCAGGACGGAAAAGGGTCGAAGAGCGGTTTGACTACAGAGAGGTAGCCCGGCGTTTTGTTAAAATAATGGAACAATATTTCAAGTTCAACTAAATTAAAGAGCAGATGCTTACAGAAAACCAACTTGAGGCGATAGATGCCGCAAAGATAGCGGCTGAAGGCGTGTTGTTAAATAATAGCAATGGGCCATTTCATCATCTCCCGCGTACTGCCGCCTGGGGATATCCGGAGCCCTACAGCCGCGATCTTTTATTCTCTATCCTCGGTATTGCTAGTACGCATAACATACAGCTTTATGACAGCATCAAGAGTGTTTTGGAAGTCTTAGCCGTCACCCAGACCGTACATGGCCATATCCCATCCATCGTGTGCGACCCTAATAATTTGGGTGCCAGCGATACAACACCGCTGTTTCTGATGGCTGTGGGTATATATCGTAAAATGACCGGAAATGCTAATTTTCTTGAACAGGCTGTTAACAAATCGCTACATTGGATGAGGTATCAGAGCCCCACGGATGACGCAATGGTCGCCCAACAGCCTACCAGCGACTGGCGTGATGAGCAGTGGGTACTGGGATATGGCCTCTATGTTAACGCCATATATCACAGTGCGCTCCAGCTATTAGGCTATCAGGAGCGGGCAGATAAGCTCGCCAACGGTGTGAATACCTTGTTTGCAGGACAATATCCGTATTATGCCTTATGGACATTTAAACTATACCGTAGCGACAGGTTTGATCTGCTGGGTAATAGCCTTGCCATAATTGGTGGAATAGCATCTGCGAAAAAAGCAGATACAATCATAGACTGGATCGAATCCTCCTGTGAACTCATGCGGAAGGACGGGATTTTGGCGGTGGACCTTCCACCCAATTTTTTTCCATTTATTTATCCCGAAGATCGCGAGTGGCATGAACGGTACAGGCAGTTTAATCAGCCCGGTGATTATCATAACGGCGGTATATGGCCATTTATTTGTGGGTTTTATATCGCAGCCCTCGTGAAAGCGCAGCGATTTGACCTCGCTGAGGCAAAGCTTGTGGTCCTCACCGCACTTGTCACGAAGGCGGTAAATCATCGTTTGAAATATGGGTTTAATGAATGGCTCAAAAGTCAGGAAGGAATACCTTATGGGCAGGACTGGCAGACCTGGAGCGCGGCCTTATATTTATATGCCGCACAATGCGTTCAGACCCGGACCGTGCCATTTCTGTAGCGCTGGAAGATATCAACAGTCTTCTTTCCTAAATAAAGTCATAAAAATAATTCACTTTATATGAAACATCTACAGTTTTTATCTTTCTTTCGCGAGAGAAAGCTCCACCATAGAAGTCCTAGTATCATGTTGATTCTTTCAGCGTTCAGAAAAATTTAATCAATCGCCAGTGATCATGATGTCGGAAAGTTCTCTTTTGCAACGGCATTCCAGAATGCATCTTCGTCTTCAATTTTCTCCGAAAACAACCAAACTTCTTTTATCTTGCCTTCTTCGATACGCAATAGGTCTACACCTTTCATGGCAAGTTGTTGATCTCCCTTCTCTGCTTTGAAATGGATTGCAGCTGTGACAAGGTTGGCATTGCTACTCAGGTAATCAATGGCATCAATGGCAAATGTACCGTTGCTCCATTTCATAAAATTGCCTAAATGGGCAAATACTGCCTCTTTTCCGCTATAGGTTCCGGATTGGATCCCATCGCCAGGCTGATGCCATACGACATTATCTGCAAATAAACTGCCTACTGTAGCAAAGTCTCCTTTGGCTACAGCATCAAAATAGGATTGAACAATCATTACATTTTTTGACATATCATTTTAATTTTTAAACTGTATTAATATTGTACAAATGTCTAACTTAGCATTCTTATATACAAGTACCTACCTATAAGTAGGGTACTTACCTCAGATTAAGAATAGCTGACTGTCAATTAGATAAAATGAATATAAATATTTCTGACGAGAACTGTCCACTACGAAAAACGCTTGAAATCATAGGTGGAAAATGGACCATGTTGATAATTTTCCAGATCAATGAACGCACTATCCGCTATGGCGAACTGAAACGCTGTATCGTAGGGATCAGTGAAAAAATGTTGATCAGTCAACTTAAGTTTTTATGCGATAAGGGATTCGTTCATAAAAAATCCTATGCTGAAATACCTCCAAAAGTGGAATATACGCTGACAGATATCGGAAAAGAACTGCTTCCAGTGATCAATCAAATCATACAATTTGGTATCAATCATAAGTTTTAATACTAATTGTTACCTTGGTCCGTTAGAAGATTGTCTTGCACACGAAATCCAACGCGAATGGCTTTAAGACCGATCAGTCCTTGTAAATCCTCGACCTCAAATTTTTCGATATCGTCATTTAATAAGCCTTTGTGCTGCAGTAAATTGATATAACCTAAGTATTCGGTCTCTTCATGTCCATAGGAATAGACAATGACCAGTTTGCCTTTTTGGGTGATACGCTCTGTAGAGCCTTTGATCTTCGCCTTGTCAATACGTTTTTTAGCGATTTCATAACGTACATTGTAGGAGCCATCGATATCAAACTGCTTTTCATCCATCTTGAAACGGATGGAAATCGGCGTTGCAAAGACCAGAATCAGGGAGGTCACCTCCAACTGGTGGGGTAGTTCGGGTTGGAGTATCCTAAACTGGCTTTCCATTTCACACATGACCTGCAATTGCCATAAACGTAAATTTTTGAGGTAATAGAGCTCAAAAATTTTGTCCGGTGCGATGGAAGCGCCAATAAACATGTTGTGCTCAATACCGTCGGTCTTATAACGCTCGTAATAATGCGGAAAGTATTCCTGGGCCTCTAGTTGCTTTTCGTCAAGGATAGTCACCAACTTCTTATTGATCAGCGTGATCGAGTTGTCGTAATCCTGCCGCGCCTCATAAAGTCCGCCAATAGCCGGATTTATCCGGTCGAAATAGGTATCGATTGCCTTGACAATGGAACTATTTTTATTGTTTTTCCGAAAGTTGTCCAGAATGGGATGTACGTCGAGATTAAAATGATCCAGAATAACCTGTTCGGTATCGTTTGATAAGGATTTGTCAAGTGTCTCGAGGTTTCGCTCCAGATCAAAGATTTTCTGCTCAAACAGCGGTAATTTGTATTCTTGATTGATAGCGGTAAACAGCGCGATCAATTCAGTCGCCTGATGAATCAGATCCTGCTTAATGGCCTGATTTCTGGATTCTGAAGAGCCCTGTACATCAATCTGGCCATAGAGTGGATAAACATGTTCAAAAACGATTTCCTGTAGCGTATAATCCTTTCCAAAAGCTTTATCGTTTAGGTAATGGATCGCCTCTTCCTGAAAGCGCCATTTGACACTGGGATGAATTGAGGTATATTCTTTTTGGATAATCGCCTCAATCTGATTCTCCGTTTCAGAAAATGCCTTGGATACTTTGTCTTTGATAAAAGGTAAGACAACATCGAGCTTATTCGCATTGACCGAATTCAGTGCGCGCACCCTGGATGAGGACATTTCCAATATGCCAAGCACTTTGTTGTCCTGTATCAGCGGGGCAAAGATAAAGCTCTTCACATGCTGCTGTTTCAGTTTGTTGATAAAAAACGCTTTTTTGGGATCCGTCGTAGGTAATTTATCAATGTCTGGAACAACCAGAAGTTCTTCTTTGCTTAGCAGGCTTTCCAATGTTTCATTACAGAGCATTTCCTCACATTCAGCTATAGTGGAATCGTAGAGGAGATGGCTGTACAGCTGTTTTTCGACAATCCTCAAATTAAACTCTTCCCTGATTTTCTCAAAGGAGGTCAATCCGATGCGTAGATCGTCTATTTTGTAAATGGATCTGAAAATATCTTGGATTTCTTCCATCTGAGCCGCCTTATCTTCACGCAGTAAATTACTTTTGAAGCTTGACACGGCATTCTCCGTTGTCGCATCAAAAAGGGTCATAATGGAAAATCCTTTCAGGATCCAGCTCTGCTCAGGAAATTTAGATTTCCAGAGGGTGATATCCGAAAAATTGTCAATTAGCTCAATAATGTCTTGTTCAGAAAGTTCCACTGCGCGATCTGTAGGAATAATATCCATAAAATCTGCATTGAACAGCACCCTGTAATGATGCATAATGTTATTTTTATCCGGAATATCCAGGAATATCGGCGTATCCATGGCATCAACTTTAACACCATAGTACTGGCTGATGATCATACAGCAATTTAGAATATAATAGGTATCCGGCGAGATATCGCGGTAGCTAAAATCATAATGATCGCCGGCCTCATGAAGGATCTTGTCTAAACGTTCGCTATGATTAAAGGTATATAAATAGAACGGAATTGTAATGGCCTTGATTTCATTTTTCGTCAGTGATCTTGGAAATAGATCCGCCAAAAGTACTTTGATAATAGGCTCATAGGGATGTAAATCCGCTTTATTTTCGATACCGTCGACAAGTGCCGGATATTTTTCGATTTCTTTGAGCAAAGATTTAGCATAAGTAGCCTGGAATTCAACTTCGGACAATGCCGTTTCCTCAAAAGATTTGATAATCTTATGAAAAGCAATCAGGGTCTTAAAAGGACTGGAATCAAAGGTGAAGTTAAACTGCATAGCGCTTGTTTCTGAAAAAATTAGCTAATTATTGGATACACACAAAAGTATAAAATAATCAGGGATTGAATAGCAAAATCTTAAGTAAACGTATCGTTCTCAATATATGATTGCTTATTTATTGCATTTCGTTATTAAAAAAGGTAAATTGGACTTATTCCTTATATAATAAGGTAGTACAATAAAATAGTAGGTGAAAGCAGCATAATGTTTAGGCATCGAGATAAGGGGCGAAATTATATCCATAATGTGCAATTAGCTGCATTATTGTCCATAGTAGCCGGAGTAGTGAATATCGTGGGAGTACTTTCCTTTAAAACATTGACAACAAATGTAACTGGCCACTTTGCTTTTTTTTCGGAGGAGCTTTATCGAAATAATTACCTGTTTGCCCTGCTGAGCATACTTTACGTCATTTCCTTTCTATTGGGTGCATTTGTAGCCAATACGACGATGGAACTTACATCCAGGGGAACGGCGCATTTTTCGTATAGTATACCCATCGGCATTGAAATTATTTTACTTGCATTCGTATCACTTTTTAATATCCCCAGTTCCAACACCTCTGTTTGGCTATCCTGTACGCTTTTGCTTGCTATGGGATTGCAAAATGCGCTGGTAACCAAAATATCAGGGTCGGTTGTTCGCACGACGCATTTAACGGGATTGTTTACAGACTTAGGAATTGAGTTGTCCCAAACGATTTTCTATAAGAAAATAAATGAACGCAAGCGTTTAAAAAGAGGTATCCTGCTCAAGATCATCATCATTGCTGGTTTTTTCCTAGGCGGTATAATGGGGGCATTTATATATGGCTGGTTTGAGAGAAAGACGCTTTTATTGCCTGTGATCATATTACTGGTTGCACTTTTTTATGACCGCTTACTACTCGGATTTTACAGGCTCAGGCGGAGGCAACAAGATCATTCGGATAGATCAACGAGAAACTTTTAGCAGTTAAAAAGATCGCAGCAAGCTGAACTATTTTGTGATGCCCGATGTTCTCCATGTAATCTGTAATTTGCAGGGCATAGAGAAATTAACACATAAAACAATGAATGTATTTAATAAAAATATGCTGGGTGGCTTGATCGGAGCGGTGATCCTCAATGTAATCCACAGCGTTGCAAAAAGATTTGACACAGAAGCTCCGGCAATTGATGAAGTCGGCGAGGAAGCAATGAAAAAGACGGTAAGTGCTGCAGGATTTGAACCGCCAAAGGGAAATGCCCTGGTGGCTGCTACCTTTGGTGCTGATATCGCCTCAAACGCAATGTTGTATACCATGATCGGATATGGCGGCGACAAACATATCATTCTCAGAGGAGCCTTGCTCGGTACAGTGGTGGGCCTGGCAACATTGACAATCCCGGAGCAGGCGGGACTAGATACCCAGCCAATAAAAAAGACCGAACGGACAAAAATAATGACCGTAGCCTGGTATGTCATCGGTGGAATGGCCGCCGGGCTGGCCATAAAAGCGATGCGAAGACATCATTAATATCTCGATATAATATCAAAGCTCCTTTTCTGGCACAATGTATCTGTGCAGAAAAAGGAGCTTTAATTATTGCCTATTCCTAATGGAGCTTTATCATAAAATGCCGTTCAGCTTACCTGGACATCGCATGAATAACACCTATATGCGACCTGAAAGCAGCCCAGAATGTTTTAAATTCGTTATATTGTAATTTATACTCCTCGCATGTTTGTTTCACAATGCGATTAAGCGCCGGATAGTGTACATGGCTAATTTTTGGAAATAAGTGATGCTCAACCTGAAAATTAAGGCCTCCAAGCAACCAGGTCAATACTTTGCTCTTGGTAGCGAAGTTAGCAGTTGACTGGATCTGATGAATCATCCATTCTTCATCCACCCGTGAGGCTTCTATGGTCTTGAATTCCGTTCCCGAAACGACATGGGCCAATTGGAATACAGTTGCTAAGCTCATTCCACACACCACACCGGCGATCAATAGGCCAATTAGCGTAGGTAGCCAGCCGACATATACAACGGGAACAACCACAAATAGCGTAAAATGGATCAGCTTACTTACCCAAAAAATAACACGTTCTCTGACAGGAAAATGAAACTGCTCCTTATCATTGCCCATACGGCCACGGAAGTATTTTTCATAATCCTGATAAAAGATCCAGGCGAGATAGGAGATACCGTATAACAGCGGAAAGTAAAAGCGCTGATAGCGGTGATGTTTTTTTAATTTTTGATCATGGTGTATACGCATGAATTTGACCTCGATATCATGATCCTCACCGTCGATATTGGTATAGGTATGATGGGCAATATTGTGTTTGAGTTTCCAGAAATAAATGTTGCCTCCCAAGAGATTGAGCGAATAGGACAGTACGGTATTCAGTCGTTTATTGTCCGAAAACGAATTGTGGCCTGCATCATGCATAATATTGAAGCCTATCGCAGCAAGATTGGCTCCGAAAATGACGCATAATAAGATAGCAATGCTCCAATGAAGCGGAACGAATACCAAAAGAATATAGAGCAGGATAAAGGTGGTCAATAGAATGGAAGCTTTCAAATAAATTCTTCGATTACCGGTTTTTTGTTTTGATGAATTTATAAAATAGTGATTGATTTTTTGCTTTAAAGCTTTAGAAAACAATGTATTTACATTGTCGAATTTAACAGACTGGGACATGTGATTTTTTACGCGGGAAATATGCTTGTACTTAATTTCCAATCTTTAGTGATTGGCTACGGTGAAGTTACAAAATATAATTGATCATCAATGTATAAATAAAGTTAAATTTCATCACAACTGAAAAAATCGAAATACTCGTTTTATTTGTGTACATTTATAGAACCTCCCTACGTGCAGCACCTTGTTAAAGATACAAGACGATCGTATGCAAGGACTTCACATAAATAATCAACAATGATTTCAACGACGAAAAGAGGAATTGCGTTCCTATCAACTTTTCCCCCTCGCGCCTGCGGTATTGCCACCTACACAACAGATTTGATGAAAGCCATTTCAAGTAAATTTGAGGATTCATATGACCTTATTCCGATACCAATCGTAGAGACTCGGGATCAGGCTAATTATGATCAGGCTCCACTAGGTATACTGGAGATCGGGGATCCGGTTTCATTTGATACTTTATTTGAAAATATTCAACACTACAAAAATATCGATATAGTGTGCATTGAACATGAATTCGGTTTATTCGCTGGTCAGGAGGCCAGGTTCAGATCGCTTGTTTCAGCACTTTACGCAGCGCAGATCACGATTGTAGTTACTTTTCATACGGTACTACCATCACCAGACAGTGCCCTACGCGACCAAGTATCCGCCATTGCGGAATATTGTTCACAGATCGTCGTCATGACTCAAAATTCTGCGGATATTCTTATTAACGCTTATAAAATCGCTCCGAATAAAATCACAGTGATCGCACATGGGACGCATTTGGCTCCCGCAACAAATAAACAGGCAACATTAGAGCGATATAATCTACTGGGCAAGAAAGTGCTGAGCACCTTTGGTCTACTAGGGCCCAGCAAAAGTATTGAAACAACATTATATGCACTTCCCGCTATTATTAAACAAAATCCAAATGTGCTATTTCTTATTTTAGGACAGACACACCCCACCTTGTTGCAACGGGAAGGGGAGACCTACAGAAATCAACTACAGGAAATAATAAATCAACAGGGAATAGCTGATCATGTCAGGTTTGTGAATGAATTTCTTTCGATAGAGTCGCTATTAGCCTATCTATCCATAACCGATGTCTATCTCTTCACATCAAAAGATCCCCTCCAAGCGGTGAGCGGTACATTTTCTTATGCCTTGAGTTCGGGCTGTCCTATCGTTTCGACACCGATTCCCCATGTCAGGGAGGTTCTGAAAGCAGATATGGGCACGATGATCGATTTTGGAGCATCGGATCAACTCGCTGACGCCGTCAATCAAATTTTGGACGATACACCGAGACTAGAGAAAATCCGCCATGTGAATCTTCAAAAAATGGTCAAAACCTCCTGGCAAAATGTAGCCATAGCCCATGTCAATCTATTTGAACTCCTTATTGACGAAAAAAGGGATATGCTGTATTCTATTCCCCCGCTCAACCTAGACCATATGTTTCGGATGTCAACGGAAAGAGCATTTGTTCAATTTGCAGATATCAGTATGCCTGACCTAACCAGTGGCTATGCATTGGATGACAATGCGCGGGCCCTTATTGCGATGTTACATCATTATAAATTATACGAATCTCAGGAGGACCTTGGCTTGATCAAGAAGTACCTGGACTTTATAGCTTATTGCATGCAAGATGATGGTACCTTTTTGAACTATGTAGATATTGACGGTAATTTTACCTTGCAAAACGAGCAGGAGAATCTCGAGGATGCCAATGGACGTGCTGTGTGGGCATTGGGAGAGGTGGTTGGATTAGCCAATCTGTTACCCGAGCGGATAGTCAAACCTGCTATTGAACTTTTGGAGCGAGCTTCCAAGCATGCGCTAGTTTATTATTCAACACGATCAATGGCCTTTACGATCAAGGGCTTAAGTTTTATGAAAGGCAATAATTATAAAGCGATCATAGAAGTTTTAGCCGACCGCTTGGTAGCCATGTTTGAGTATGAAAGTACCGCCGATTGGCAATGGTACGAATCCTACATGACCTATGGCAATAGCGTGATTCCGGAAGCATTGTTGGCTGCCTACGAGTCAGCTGGAGATAAGAGATATCGTGACATTGCTTATCAATCCTTTGATTTTCTATTGAGCAGAATTATTGTTGATGACGAAATCCATGTTATTTCCAATAAAGGCTGGGCACAACGCGATCAGCCGAGAGCTCAACCCAAAGGAGGGGAACAGCCCATCGATGTTGCCTATACCATTATTGCGCTGGATAGGTTTTATAGACATACAAAAGATGAAAACTATAAAAATACGATACGGACAGCATTCGAATGGTTCCTGGGGCGCAATCATATCCAGCAAATTGTTTATAATCCGGTGACGGGTGGCTGTTTTGATGGCCTAGAAGAGCGTACTGTAAATATTAACCAGGGTGCAGAATCGACCATAAGTTATTTATTGGCGAGGCTGAAGATGGAAGCTTATTTACCAGAAACTGTAAGTTGATGTACTGATTTTAAACGATATCGTGATAAGTTTCATTACCAGAATGGCCGCTCTGATTTTACAGAACGGCCATTTTTGTTGTGCTATACGATAAATATCGTATTAATAAGCACCGATATAACGATGTCCTGTACCGTTCAATAGCTTGGCACCTTTCGTCAATTTGCCAGTTTTCCAGTTGTAAACAAATACATTTCCGGCTTCGCTGATAGGTGTCAATGGAACATACACGTTGTCGCCTACCTGAGCAATACTTTGCTGTTGATCAAAGTTTAATTTAGACTCATATTCTGTGGCAATTTTAGTTGCTGTTTTCGCATTGAGGTCTATTAGCGCCAAATAACCACCTTTTTTATCAATGTCATATAGGACAAAAGCTTTACCTTGACCTAGGTATTTCCAGGCTTTTATTCCAGCAAGACCACTAACGCCTAGTGCTTTTGACAGATCGAATACATAGCTGTTGTCATAATCATTAGTATTTTTGTCAATACGCAAGATATGTGGATAGCTCGTTGTATTTGCGCCAGTGGATTGATAAACATGGCCATCTTCAGCAATATACTGGGTCATGGTACGGTAACCATTATTACCATATTTACTTTGTGTAGACCAGATTAATTTCGGATTTTTAAACGAAGGATAGTCAACAACCAAGGTTACAGTACCAGCAATGTTGGCGGCATCACTTGGCCAAGAAACTACACCTGTTTCCTGATTTTGGCTAGGAGTTCCCTTCGGATTCACTTTCGAAATATTACAGCCTATATATACTTTATTCTTTGCCTGGTTGATGATCGGTACATCAATACGGCCGATCGAATAACCTTGAGCCAATTGCTCATCGGTAAATGGAATAGTAAATGAAGCTGTATTTAAAATACTTGGATTATCAAGATTGATAGACGCTACAGTGGCTGTAGACTTGATATTGCCAAAAGTTACTGCTGGAAATGTACCTGTAAAAGATGTCTGTGTTGTTGCACTTACACCGATACCTATCCCTTCAGCTGATTTCACCCAACGTGGTGAGGTGCCTAAAATAACAGCTGCATTCACTTCATTGCCACTTTTCACATATTTTTCCGCACCATTTACTGCATATTTCTGGAAAATGCCACCGTCAGTTCCCGTATATTGGATATCATATAAAAATTTTCCATCTGCGGATGCCTGTATACGTGAGGTTCTTGGTGAATCAAATTTCAAGCCTTTGCCATTAAAAACATCAAGCTCAAAAGCAGGGTCAATAGCTTGATCAGGTGAAATGGCATAGGCCATTGTACCGCCATTACCGTCACCATCATTTGTCAATTTTAGTGCAGCTGTCAATGTAATCCATCTGTTGTCAGTAGGTTTTTCCTCTGGAGGTACTACCGCGCCGGGATTCCCGCTATCTTTACTACAGCTACCTAAGGTTACCGACGCAGCCAATGCACCGAATAGAACAGTTTTTAATAGATTTTTTTTCATATCACTTTTGTTTTTTATAAGAATTTGCTAATCGTGTAATTAAGTTTGATGTAGAATGCTCTTCCGGGCTTTTGAACACCAAAGTTGTCATACAACGCCGTATTAAATATATTTTTTGTATCAAAACTTGCCACTAGTTTTCCGGAGGGAAAGCGATAGCTAAGCCCCAGATCATGCGCAAACTGACTAGGGGTGAGGCTCCCTTCAGAAGGATGCCAAGCGATATCGTAATGCCCAACGTAGCCCATATTATAATACAGGTTCATGATGGCTCGCTTTTGAAAGACATTGTCTAAACGATACTGCGCATTTGCGTTCACTGTAAAATAAGGTTCGTTTGGAATCTGTAGATTGTACCGGTCATCTGCACGTCCGGCTTTGTCGAATTGTCGCTTGTAAAGGGCATTGAATTTGGAAAAATTGACCATGACATTAAGCTTGTTGTCAAAAACATAGATCAACTCAGCTTCCACACCTCTGGATTGCGTGCGACCAAGATTGACAAAAGCGGATGCCTGAATATCCAGATCGGAGTCCGTTACAATACTATCGACTGTCTGACGGGTGATCTTGTCGTAGCCGTTTCGCCAGAAGGCACTGCCATAGAACGAAAATCGATGTTGGTCAAATGTTATATTTGCCAGTCGGAAACCCAGATTATAATTTATATTTTTCTCGGGCGTAAGATTGAGGTTGGGCAATATATTGGTTTCGAGATTCCCAAACATCTGTTCTTCTGAGGGCATGATTTTACCATTTTCCATCGAAGTAATCAAAAACAAATTCAGCAAGATATTATATGAAATCGTTGCCCCGTATCCAAAGTTGTCGCTAAAGGTCTTTTTTGTTTCTGGATTGAGGGTATATGATCCGTGGGCGTTATACGTCGGATTTGGATTGGTCTGACGGGTACTATTGGCTGTATATTTGACCAGGATATTGGTTTTCAGTTTATTATTGAAGGTCTGTGCTTCATAATTTGCCGATAGAATATTCTTAGTAACGCCTGTTAATATCAGTAGATCCTTATTGACTGGCCTTAGGAGATTAGTATCGTCGCGGTCTGTTTTTTCCAGCTTGTGGTTGAATGATACCCGATGGCCTGGTAATATCATATAACCCAAATTTGAACGAACATTTGTTATTTTGCGATCTACCTGTGTAATCGTCGGCAATCCCTGTTGTGCCCCGTTGGGTGATTTCATCGTAATCGGGGGAAGACCATTTTCGATCATATAATCCGTGTGCAGCACCACCGGATTTCCGTCCCAATTGTATAATGTTGTTACCGTATCCTGAACATAGGTGCTGCGTTTGCTACGTACTGCATTGACATTCAATGTCAGTCCATCCACAAAAAGATTACGTTTGCTATAGTTTAAGCTGAATACATGCGCATTATACTCTGAAAATCGACCAACATAGGGCCGATTTGTCGTTGTTCCGTGGGGTATTTCCTTATAGGTGTCAGAAATATTATAGCCCAAGAAAAACTGATCTGCCCATTTCACATCTGTAAAACCAAATTCAAAACGTCCACCTGCAGACCGGTAGGTATCGTTAAATCTTTTGGCCCTGAAATCCCGAGCCAGTATCCCATTTCTGTCAGTATATTTTGAGAATTTCCCCCACATTTCATAGCTATTGTCTGTGTAGGTATAAAAGCCGGAACCTCTAAATGAAAGTCCGGTTTTTTTATCTCGTAGGGTGAGGCTTGCATCAGCATTGAAGGTATTAAAAGAGCCATAAGAAGTCGCAACGGTCGCATTGTTATGAGCAACATCTTTTTTCATGACCACATTAATTGCTCCGCCCACATAGTCGCCCGTCAAATGGGAGGGAAGCACCCCTTTGTATACTTCGATGCGCTCAATCATGGCGGGCGGAATATTATTGAGGTTAAACGAAGATCCATAGGTAGAGACCTCTATGCCATCCAAAAATATACCTATCGTGCTACCCGACATACCATTGAGATTGTATTCAATTTGGGATCCAATGCCACCATTTTGGCGGACACGCACACCGACGGTCCGGTCGAGGAGCTCATTGGTGGTCAGGTTGCGCAGTGCGGCTTCTTTTGTTTCGACGACAGCTACAGCGAAGCCACCGATCTCCATTTCTTTCTTGGCCGAATTACGTTCTACCTTAACCTCTTCAAGGTCATTTTTGCTTCTCATTTCCACACGGATGTTGACATGTTGGCTTTTTTGATAAGCGCGAAAGGAGATTTCTTTCGCATATAGCTCTAGTGAGGAAATGAACAGCACATGATCACCGTAAGGTACATTCGTTAATTGGTAATGCCCTTGAGCGTCAGTCATTGTCGCGAGTTGACTATTCTTAAGCTGAATGGTAACGTGGGAGACGCCTTTTCCCTCGTTATCACGAACAATACCGGAAATGCGGGCCACCTGAGCATATACAAAATAGAACGAACAGGTAAGGGCAAGAGTTAATATATATTTTATTTGTTCCATTGAAACGATAACAGTATTTTTGACAATTATTTGTATTTAATCTAAATAAGGCGACGCAAAAGTAAAAAGTATTATACGCAAGAAAGTAACGTATTCCGAAAACAAGATGACGCAGAAAGAAATTTATCAAGATAGGGGTGATCTGGCAGAAGAGCCAATGGTGATAGATCGACAAGTAAATGGCTTACGGATGATTGCAGCTGAAAACTGTGCAGATTATGAAGTGAGCTTGAAAACAGAAGTTTATGCATTGGTTGTCAATCTTGCTGATCAGGTAGCGATCCATTACAACGGTTTAAAGGGGACATTACAGAGGAACGAGAACGTATTTATTAAGTTAAACGATGCCACTTTAGCTATTGCTGGCAATGAGAAAAGCACTTATTTTATATTGGCTTTTGACCATGCTTATATACGTGAAGTTGGTCTAGAAGACAGTTTTTCGCATGAACTATTATTCAGGGATGAACAAAACTGCTGTTTGATAGACCATATTCCAGCCATTGTTGGCAAACTGATGGATTTAAAACAAACGAGCCTCAAAAATGTACTTATGCGCGTCTATTTGCGTGCAAAAGTGAGTATGATCCTCTGTCTATTGTTAGATTCGGTACAAAATAATACAAAAGCTGTCCGATCAAACGTTCCGGCTGATCAACGGGAGAAAGTTCTTCTGGTCAAAGAAATGATTGAAAACAATCTGGATCAGAATTACACCATTGCAGCCCTTTCAAAGGAGGTGGGGACTAACGAGCAATACCTGAAGCTGAACTTCAAAAAGTATGTTGGTCAAACTATTTTTGGTTATATGACGGCCTGTAAGATGAATAAGGCTAAAATCTTGCTAAAGACAACTGATTTAAAAATCAGCCAGATATCCCAACAGGTGGGTTACAAGCACCCAACGCATTTTGCGGGGGCCTTTAAGCGGTTTTTCGGTTATATCCCCAATATGATCCGTTGTATGGGTTTCTATTTAGCGGATAGTTTAGAATTGCTTATTCTTGGCGAGGAATTATTGCTTCCATTCTGATAGCAATGCAATTAAAACAGATTGTTTTCAAATCGGCAGCTAATAAAAGCGAATGATAAATTTCCAGCAACGTATGCAACACAAAAAAGATATTCCGGTCAGGACACTGCCCAAAGAATTTGGTCATGGTATTGCTCTTGCAAGAGTTTCACCCGAATCTTTTTGGGAAGATGAAGAAATCATGCAGGCACATCGGCACGATTATCATTTCTTTGTTTTACAGAAAAGCGGTATTACCGTAATGGAAATAGATTTTCAGCGATACCGCACAGATAAACCGACCATATACTATCAATCGCCGGACCAAGTGCATAGGGCGGTACAGGTAGAGCATATAGAAATGTTTATGCTAATCATTAGCAATGAAAATATTGCAGCCGAATATCTTACTATTCTGCAGAGCATCTCGCCCCTAAAACCTTTGGCGATTGACTTAGAAGATCTTGCAATTATTGAAAAGACTTATAATTTGTGCATTGAACTCTACGACCGAACGAACGACAAATTGCATTTTTCTGTATTGAAGGACAGCGTAAATGCTTTGATTGCTTTACAGCTATCCGTATATCTAAAATATAGTAAAACTGCCGAGTCACAATCGCGGTTTGAACGGATTAATAAAGCCTTTTTCTTATTATTGGAACGAAACTTTCAGACCTTGAAACGTCCGGCGGCGTATGCTGCCCAATTTAATATTTCGGTTTCCTATCTCAATGAGTCGGTGAAAAATGTAACTGGATTTTCTGTCTCGCATCATATCCAGCAACGCGTAATTTTGGAGGCCAAACGATTGCTATATCATTCTGACAAATCGGTTAAGGAGATCGCTTTTGAATTGGGCTATGAAGATTATCCTTATTTTTCTCGCTTGTTTACCAAGATATGTGGCATGAGTGCCAAAGCGTTTCGTAGCAAAAACCACGATTAGTCCAATCAATACAACTCTTTATTCTTTTTTATGCTGAAGCCGGAGGCTTTCTTTGTGTTCAATCAAAACATAAGATTATGCCAAGTGCTCCAAAATGGGTTTTTGATACCCTGAATCTATTCGTATCACAAATTCCCGAGGTACAAGTAAGTCAAACTGAATATTTGTCAACAACCGTCAAACGAATTAGTTTACAGGGGGATTTTGAAAAACTGCAGTTTTCCGTCGGTGCTTTTTTTGACATACGTATTTCTGACACCGATGTCAGAAGATATACCATTGCTGAAATAAACAGCGAAAAAGACAGCCTGCAATTAATTGCACATATCCATGGTAATGGCTGTGGTAGCGACTTTATGAATCATCTGGAAGTGGGTGATCGCCTGGTACTCAACAAACCTCGAACAGAACAAAAGTACTACGATAACGCAGCAGAGAAAATCGTGTTCTTTGGCGATGAAACCTCACTGGCATTGGCCTGCTCTTTTTTACCTGTTATGCAGGAGCAAAAGAAGGAACATCTCTTCCTTTTCGAATTGGATGCAGAGAACCATGCTATCCCGGAGATACTCGGACTGGAAAACAGCATTGTGTTTCCAAAATCGACTTTGTTTTGTGATCCAGATCAGATTAAAGAGTTACCCATTTTCAAAAATGAATATTGGTCTGACGCTTATTTTGTGCTTACGGGAAATGTAAACTCCGTACAAAACTTTCGGAAAGTGATACGAACGCAAACGCATATGCGCGTTAAACATCAGGGCTTTTGGTTGCAAGGGAAAAAAGGGCTATAAATTAAAACTGAAAGGTGTATAGATATTACTCGCTGTATTTATTTTTGGGACAGAGGATTGAATCTTCTTGAAAGATGAGTAACTTTATGGGTGTTAAAAACTAAAGGTATATGGTGATTTTAAGATAAACCACCATATATCCTTTAGGACTGAACTGATAATATGGTATTAAAGCGCAGCTTTGATAGCTGCCAAACAATCGGATTGATATTTCATGATATTATCTTTGTCTGCAGCAGATATCTTTCCATCTGCAACATCTTTTTCGATTTCATTTTTAATATCCAACAGCGATTTTTCTTTATCCACTGCTTTCTCATGCGAGTCAGCATTGATACGATCTACCCATGTTTTACCTAATTTTGTATAAAGCTCTTTGGCTTTATCATTGGATAGCGTTGGAGCGGGTACTGACGCAATTGCTGCATTGGCGGCAGCTTTATTTGAATAAACGACAGCTTCGGCATCTTTCGTAGCAGCATCTTCGGATGTATTCATCGCCTCTTCATTTGCATCAGCAGCTTTCTCCTCAGCGTGTTCCATGCTGTCAGCGGCTTTTTCCTGTGGTGTCTGATTATTACATGAAACTAAGATGGCCACTGTCGCCAGAGATGCTAAAAATGTTTTGTTTAAAATCATATTATTATTTGTTTAGTGAAACTAATTAAATAACACCTGCTTTTTAGAATTCGTTTGTTTTAATTTACTTTTTAGGCTTTCATAAGCTTTTTTTTTCGAAGTCGCCATAAAATGAAATTATTTCAAACAGTTTATACCTGGACATTGTTGAATATATATAGATCGCTTGTCCGATCATGAAGAATTTTTAAAAGCTAGGCACCTTTCCAACCTAGCTTTTCTTAATTTAAAGACTAGCGTTGACAAAGAATTTATAATAAAATAAACGATTTAAAAGGTAGTTGAAATTTTAAACAATCGTGTGTTTAGATTTTGACAAGTATTTTTTGATATATTAGCCTAAATATGATTTGGTTGATGAGGGGTGTGGGATTTCCTATTATTAGCAGATTTAATTACTAAAAATTAATACTATGCGGCAGTTGGAATGTCACGAAGAAGAGATTCACCTATGTGGTAAAATTCAATTTTTTGGTTTCCTATTTATTTTTGATGACAGCGGATGTATCGCTGCAAGTGAAAACCTTATTGAGATTCTAGCTATCCCAATGAAGGAGATTTTGGGTTTACCCATGGATCGGACACTCTCTTTGTTGTCATCAGAGGTAGAATGGGATCTCAAAGAGATTGAGAAACAGATCACTGGAGAAATATTTGTCCGTTTTGTGGAGCGGATCCGTATCAAGGATGTCGATTATTATCTGAGTATCTATCGATATGACAGGAAAACATATCTTGAAATTGAAATCTGCAATGAAAATCAATTAAAAGCTACCCGCTTATTCTATTATGCCAAATATCTAGAAGAACAACATGGAAATGCCTGGCAGTCGTTAACGGTATTGATCCGACAGATCATTGGTTTTGACCGTGTCATGGTCTATTGTTTCCAAGAAGACAATAGTGGACAGGTAATTGCCGAATCTTTGGCTGAGGATATGGGATCACTCATGGGGTACCGCTATCCCGAATTTGATATTCCTGCCCAGGCACGGGCACTGTACACCAAATTTCTAGCACGACATGTAGCCGATATTGATGCGCCTGCGATATCCGTGCAGGGACGCGAGGCTACTGAGCTAGATTTGACACGCTGTAGCCTAAGAGCGTTGTCTCCTGTACATTTGCAATATCTACGAAATGCTGGTGTACATGCCAGCGCGAGTTTTTCTATTGTTATCGAGGGTAAACTTTGGGGACTGGTGGCTTGCCAGAATCGTAAACCACTAAATGTGGATCTTGCCCAACGTCATTTATGTGCATTTTTGACACAATACGCTATAAATTATTACCTTTCGGAGCATCAAAAAGAGAACCTTGTTGCACAGACAATCATGGGCGTGATGGAGCGCGACATGAAGTCCGAGTTGCTGGTCAATAATGATATCGCAGTCGTGCTTGAGCGCTTTGCACCACAGATCATGGACATCGCAGGAGCCGATGGAATTATGATCAAACATGACCGTGGCTCCAGTACTTGGGGTGAGGTTCCAGCGGAACAATTTCAAAAACAAATTGATCATCATTTGGCGCAACAGGAAGCCAATGATCTTTTTTTTACATCTACTTTTGTGTATGATCTAGTTGAAGATATACAATCCACAATATTCCCTGGGATTATTCGAATAAATATCCTCCCTAGTAATAAATGGTATATGTTTCTCTTCCGAAAAGAACATGTGTACGAAGACGTCTGGGCAGGTAAACCAGAGAAAATATACTACTATGATCCAGAACGAAAAGTAGAATTTCCATCACCGCGAACTTCTTTCGAAGCATGGCGCGAAATCATGAAGGGCAAATCCATCAAATGGAAAGAGTCCGAGCTGTCTTTTGTGGAAAAAGTCGCCCATATAACGCAACAAGCTATTGCGCAAAGAGGGGGCGAGATCGCCCAGCTCAATAAGGAACTTATGCGTTCAAATAATGCGTTGGATACTTTCGGCTACACCTTAACCCACGATCTCAAAAATCCACTGTCATCCATCAGGCTTGCAGCACAGATGATGCTAGTAAAGGACGATCTACCCAAAGATATGTTACGCAAAATGGCAACCAATATTATGGATGCAACAACTTTGATGACCGAAATGATGGATAAGGTCTACCAATTGGCACAATCCAATTATGTATCGTTCAGAACAGAACTGATAGACCCTCGGTTAAAAATTCTAAACATCTTGGAAAGCTGTAAACAACAATTTGACGTTCCCGACCTGGAGTTTGTTTTAGGGCAGACTTTAGCGATTCAGGGAGAGAGGACACTGCTCTACCAATTGTTCTTAAACTTGATCGGGAATGCCATAAAATATAGCAGTAAGAAAGATCAGCCGAAGGTTGAGGTATATAGTGAAAAACAAGGTAATTCAGTTCATTATTATATCAAAGACAACGGTATAGGCATGGATATTCAAGATCAGGCCTATATTTTCGAAATTTTTAAACGTTTACCCAATTCCCAAGGCTTTGAAGGATCAGGGATCGGTCTTTCTATCGTCAAGCGTATCGCCGATCGCCTCTCTGCCAAAGTCACCGTCGAAAGTGAACTGGATGTAGGTACAACGTTCTGCGTTAAATTCAAAGGATAATAACAGTATCTCACTCAAAACGAATATGCCACATACTTGTTCTTGAATTATGATTGATTTGGAGAAGATTTTCGCCGATGGCATAGATGCATCATTTCTTGTTGAAATAGGCCTCCGTTCGGCCATCATGTTTTTGCTTATCTTAACGATACTACGCCTGTCTGGAAGAAGAGGTGTAAGGCAGTTAACACTTTTTGAGGTAGCAATTATAATAGGCTTAGGATCTGCGGCCGGGGATCCAATGTTCCAGGAGGATATCCCGATTTTTCATGCCGTTGTTGTTTTTATCTGCGTAATTGCAATTTATAAAGCTATCACTTGGATCGCATCAAAGTCGGAAACGGTGGCTCAGTTGCTAGAGGGCAAAGTGTTGCCAGTTGTTAAAGATGGTGTATTTGACATCAAACATGAGAATGACAATACTTTTTCACGTATGGAGTTCTTTTCCGAACTACGAAATCTGAATATCGAGCACCTTGGTCAAGTTAGGGAAGGGGTATTGGAGGTTGATGGCACCCTCAGTGTACTTTTTTATACCGATGAAGATACCAAATATGGGCTGCCAATTTTTCCTTCGTCCTACAGGTCTGTTGATATTTCTGTAAATGATGGACCATTTGCATGCATGTATTGCGGAAATGTCTTATCTCATGTAAGTACTGATTGCCCGCAATGCCCGCGATGCAAACGGACGAAATGGGCTCAGGCGATAAATAGCAAACGAGTTTAGAGAATCTGGTCAGATAATCGATGACATAAGCTCTAAGCCTATGCCCATACTACAGCTATCCAAAGTGCTCATAAACTCAAATCGGAGTGGTAAATGTCCAACTCCGATTTAAATATGATTTGAATGAGTTTGTGTTAGCCTTCCACAGGAATTTCAGCGATATCATAATACACTTTTAATCCTCTTTCTTTCGCCAGCCGCACATCTTCATCTGCACCTTTGGATGCTCCTTGTATACGCAATACAGCATCACATTTTTCCAGCATCCGATGTGCAACAGGGTATTGAATTTCTTCCCATTGCTGATCACCGACCTTGGTTGATCCAGCCAATTTTATCAGTGGAAGGGCCATCCATTCGCCAATAAAAGGAATATGACCTTTCCTGAAGATGTCCAGCGCAAAAGATTCGAGCTTGTCTAGATTCCGCTTCATCAAAATCGGATCATCGTTGGTGCCACCACGATAGGGGCCTGCAATTAAAATAAGCATAGTTTTTACGTTTGTTAGTTGATGCTAAATAACGACCTTATTAGATAGAAAAAAATAAACTAGTTTAAGGTTTCCAACTTTTTTCGCTTGATCATACTTAAAAATTCAGCCGTAATACCCAAATACGAAGCGATCTGCTTTTGCTTTACCTTGGTTGCAACCTCTGGATATTTTCCGATAAATATATCATAGCGTTCTTCCGCTGTCATCGAAAGATTTTGCACCACACGCAATTGTTCCCGGATATATGCATTTTGCATCAAAATCCTAAAAAAACGTTCAAATTGCGGTACCGTCTGATACAACTTTTCTAAATCATTTTTCTTCAATTGGTAAATCGTACTCTCTTCAATAGCCTCTATGGTCAACATGGCGGGAAGTGTATTTATAAAGCAATACATATCCGTCACCCACCAATCCTTTATAGCAAACATGATCGTGGATTCTCTCCCCGATACATCCAAATAAAATGCCCGCAATGCACCGCAATCAACAAAATAGATCGAATCGCACAATTGCCCTTGTGTCAGGAGCTTGTTTTTTCGTGGTATTTTCTTTTTCTTGAGCAGGGATAAAAACAACGAACACTCGCTTTCCGTAAGCGTGATGTGTCTATTGATATTTTCTAAAAGTGACCGGTCTTCCATAAATGCTCAATCTACAAATTTCTTTGGATTCGGGCGGTTAATTTTTCATCTTCAGCCCAGTCGTTGTATGGCAAGGTCTAGACTATCTTCTTTATCCAGCTTTAGCTTTTGTTTGATCCGATAGCGTGCCATCAGAATACTTTTGGGGTCTACCGCAAGCCGATTGGCAATTTCTTTGTTGGAAAGCCCCATCAGGATATAGGAGCAATGCTTTAGATCCAGGCGGGTGAGCTTGCTATCAGCCAGCTGTTGCAGCCGATTAAAAAAATCAGGATGTATATCGACTATACTGCTCTTGATATGCTCAACATCTTCATCCATCCGCAAGTCTTCCTTGAGGATGCGCTCCATCTGTTTTTTGAGCATGTCATATTCTGGATGGTCAGCCAATTTATCGCGCATCGTCTGGAGAAGCTCATTTTTTTGCTCTACCTGCAGATTGCCGGCCAGCAATTCTTTTTGGAGCCTGTCTTGCCTTTCCTGCAACAGTTCCTGTTCTGCTTTAAGCCGCGCAGCTTCTTCTGCCTGCAACTTTTCCTGTTGAATAGATGATTTCAGCCTAAAGTGGTAGGAGCGGAAAAGAAAAATAAGTGCAAGAGCACCAGCGATAATGAGTCCGATGTAAATAACATTGAGCTTTTTGTTAAAAGCTGCCCGCTCTTGCAGCCGTTCCAGTTCTTTATCCTTCTTCTCGGCCTCGTATTGGACTTCAAGCCGCTGAGCAATGGCCATTTTTCCAGCGTCATAGACTTGGCTTTCATACTGCATATACCGCTTGAAGTAAGCCAAAGCTTTAACAGGATCGCCCGCTTTTTCGGCTACTGAAGCCAAGCCCTTTAGCATCGAAGCTCTGACTTGTAAGCTGCTGCCAACATGGCTTTCTACTTCGCTGAGTCCCAGTAAAAAAAGTTTTTCTGCCGCCTCATAGTTGCCTTCTGCCAGCTCATACTCGCTCAATATCCCATAACTATTGGCAATGATCTCCTCGTGACCAGACTTTCGACCAATGATCAGAGCCAAGTTGATGTATTTATCAACACTATCTTTATACTGTTTCGGAAAGAATTCCCAATAAATATTGGCCAGATTTAGGGCGGCAGCACCGCTGTTGATATGATTGATAATCCTGCCGGATTGTGCCTTGGACAACTGGAGCAGTTGTTGGTTATAGAAAATCGAGGAATCCAGTAATTGCCTTTTCGATGGTTCTAGTCTAAAATCCTTCAGGAAAGAGGAACCAACAGCCAGATAAGCATTACAGATCATATCCGGGTCACCCGAGCGGTACGCCGATTGAAGGCTTAATTGGGTATATGTCTTTAATTTTCCGGTGTCTTTGAGGTCTCCATAAATACTTGCTAAGTAATGATATACCAAGCTCCGATAAGCATCCGCAGGTTGTCCTTCCAAGGCCTTAAGTGCCTTAAACAAACTGGCGGTGGACCTATCCGGCTGATTAACGATATATTCCAACCAGCCCTTTCTTAACCATACATAGCCATTGACAACCTTATCCGTAGATATTGCGCTATAGATCAATGCGCTATCGATATTCCGTTGTGCGAGTACCAGACTATCCCGTTGTACATTCAGATAGGTCAATGTAGCTAATGCAAAAGCAGCGTATTGACCATCGGAAAGTCCGCGGCTTAACCGCAAGGCTTCATTTGCCGAAGCTAAAGCAGCAGGCAGATCAGTTTCATAAAGGGTTCGGCCAAGCTGCGCGAGTGCCACGGCTCTTTTTTCAGTGGCTAGATCCGGCTGACGAAGAATAGTCCGCAGTGAATCCTCAATACGCGATTGCGCACCTGCCGGCTTTAGTGCGGTGAAAAACACAAGTAAGATCAGGCTGAGGCTTATAGAGATCTTCATAACAGTTCGCGGTATGGAATAGTAATTTTCAAAATTCTTTGTTCATAAAAATACAACTTAATCCATAATATGCAGCTCATCCCCAGGATCTACAGGCGTGATAAATGGATCAAACAGCGCTGTAGAGGTTTTATAGAGCTATTCTTTTTCACTTGTAGATACTTTGTAGAGGCCATATCCTTTGAGAATATAGGCATTCGATAGCACCTTTGTATAAAAAGAACTTCATTTTAAATTTTATCTTATGGACAACAAAACCACTGCAATCGTATCCTATATCACCATCATTGGCTGGCTGATCGCTTATTTCTCTTATAAAAATCGAACAGAAAAAGATGCCTACGTAAGCTATCATCTGGAGCAAAGCCTGGGTGTATTTATTTTTAGTATCGTTATTTCGGTCATCACCGGAATCTTGGTCACCGTCATACCGACCTTATCGGGTATCTTTTCTTTACTCACGCTTGTTCCCCTGATTCTTTTGGTCTTGGGTATTATCAATGCATCGAATGAAGTCATGAAACCGGTACCGCTAATCGGAAGTTTTTTTGAGAAAAGATTCAGTTTTCTACACTAAGTTTTAATTTAAAAATGTCATGAAAAATATCCTTGTATTCCTGCTTTCCATGGTAACATCCTGCAGCGTTTACGGACAAAGTACCGAAAAGCCTTATATAGAAGTAAGGGGTATGGCAAAAATTGAAAGAACCGTTAAGTCCTATATCCTAGACATCATGATTACCGAAGAGCTTGCCTATGCCGAAGAGAAAAAGCCTTTTGAAGAAGTAAAGAAAGCTTTTTTTGAAAAGGTTAAAGCAGCGGGTCTTGATGTCACTCGATTTAAAGAAGATAAACTGGCCTTTGCACTTACACAGTACAGTGCTATAGGCAGCCAGTTCAGTTTTGAAACAACGGATCCTGGCGATATCATCAAGTTGAGTAACGTGATGGTGGATAAAAGCGGTACGCAATCCATTACCGCCCGGAGGGTGAACTATCTGCCCGTGAAAGATTTTTCAAAGGTGATCGCAGCTGCTTTTGCCGACGGAAAAGCACGTGCAGAAAAAATGGCTACCGCCATCGGTAAAAAATTGGGGCCATTACAAGCTGTAGTCGATTATTCCACCACAAATGATGAGGTGGAGGACACAGCCTATTACCAGCCCAAGGATGACAGGTACTATTACCTCTCTTTAAAATATCATGTGGAATAGATAGAAAACAAATTATAGACCGATGAAAAAGACAATTTTTAATCTTTTCGTTTTGCTCCTCACCTTCAGTATGGTAGGCTGTAAAAAAGATCAAATATCCGATAAACCTATATCGGAAAGGATATTGGGGAAATGGACCTTTGTCTCGCAGGTTACAGAAACGCTTGAACCTCCAAATCCCCCCAAGGTAAAAACAAAGCCAGGAGAAATGGGGGACTATATTGATTTCCGTCAGGATGGAACAATATCTTATGTCATCAATAGTTCCAATGAAAGACAGGATGATTATAAGCTGAATGGAGCTGAAATCGATATTGATGGTGGCACCTATACGATCATAGAGCTGACCGAGACAAGTTTCATTATGCGCAGTATTGAAAAAGAGGACGACATAACATATACAACCACAATTAAGTTAAGAAAATAGCAAGTAGATGATAATCAATAAATTTTTAGTACCTATATTCCTTATAATTGCCGTCCTTGTACTAGGTACCGCCTGTAAAAAAGACAGTCCAGATCAGGAGGGGGGCAGTGAGGAAGATAAAACCGTACAGGTCATGCGGCAGAAAATTCTGGGACGTTGGAACTTGGTGGAATTTATAGAGGAAACAAAAACTGGGAATGAGCCACCTGAAGTCATTAACAACGATCCAAAAAATATTTACTTCGATTTTTCCGCTAATGGTCGTGTAAAAACAAACGCCGAGGGTGAGGATGAGTTTCCATACGAAGTGAAAGCAAATAATAAACTCTTGTTATGGGAGAATGAACAAACGATTGTTGAACTAACGGCTAACAAGCTGACTTTTAGAAATACCGCAAGTTCGGAAGGTATCACTTACATGCAAACTTATTTTTTAACGCGGTAGGGAAAAGTTTTAAATAACATATATGCAAGAATTTATTCAGAATCAACCGGGCGAAAAGGAGGCCCGCCCCAAGTATAATCCGCAGGATGGTAATGCCACTGTTTCGGGATGGGCAGCTTTTGTACTCGCTGCTGTGGTTGTCGTGATTACCTATGCTGTGCTGGACAGGCTACGGGAAATAAACAAGGTACAATCCTGGATGTACTATAGCGGCATTGTGCTTGCATTAGCTTTGGGGGCTTTACTCGGTAGTTTTTTAGTTCGGAAAATGACCCGTAAACGAATAAAGGAGCAAAAGCGGTATTACCAACTGTATGGTGCCGACTGGCTCCCGCAGGAGAAACGGGAAGCCCTGCAATTGGATGTACCAGATGGTTATCAGCATGGGGAGTGGATCGAAACCCTGGAGTACTGGCCCTGTGAAGCCAGGGGGGCGGCAGTGAAGGATTTCAGGACATTTATTGTGACCATCAAAGAAGAACGGCTGGCGGGCAATGACCAAAGTTGGGGTGTACTGTCGGCACAGTCCTATCATGAAACCATTGACCGGCTTTTTAACGGCATGCACAGTCAGCTTTTTGCCGCCGATAAGGCATTGATGCCAGTAGAGGCCAGACAAAATATGCAGCGTAGGATAGCGGCCCTCACGCAATTGCCCGAGGCTTATGTCGAGAGCTGTTGGGAACGAAAGGATAACAGACCACCACAATTGCTCTGGGGATTTGACCTAAACCGGGTCATTGAATTATCCCGGACCTCATTTATGGCCGGATTGATCAGCGAAGAAACGGCTTGGAACAATATATTAAGAACATCAGGTTATGCCCATACGTTATTTGACAGCCTGGACGATTTCTATACGAATTTCAGATTGGGCCATGCCTATTGGTGCAACGATTTTAGACTGACCAATGAAAAGCTGAAAGCGCATAAATCTTACAACGAAAGCTGCGACTGGCCAATAAAGAAAATTAGCTGGCGTAAAAATGAGGAGCCTCTGCCCGAAGTTATCCAAAATGCCTGTGAAGAATTTGTCGCCTTTGAAACACGAAAAAATCAGTATAAGGAGATCAAGGGCTTTCAGCAGGATAATAATGAGCGTTAGAACATATTGATAGTTGATCCAAACATGAGAGAAAAAACTGACAATAGTCATTGGGAATTGTTGCCCGCTGTGGGATTAGGAAAAGTGACATTTCGGATGAGCAGACTACAGGTCGCTGCCTTTGATGAATTTTTAGGCAAAGTTACCTCAGAACATAATCCCGCAGACATGAAAGATCATGTCTTGGATACGTACAACTTACTAAAAGACTTTATTACCGAAGCCGAGTTGAAAACTGTCATGGAAGCGTTAGAAGCAACAAATGCGAATGACCAGCGGGGTATTGTCTTGATGCAACATCGAATGACAACCGGATTGACCTTGGAATATGAAAACGAACAATTGACCGAAATCTTTGCTGATAATAGGGCAGGGCAACTTCATTTTAAACAGATCCCGATCTTTTCCAGCAGCCCACTAAATTTGATCAAGAAAATGGCGGAAGATCTAAATGAAAACCCTATCGTTCAGGATGATGAACTTGTATTTCCTAAAAATAATATTTACCTTTTTTCGTTTTTGAGAAAAGATCTGACTGAAGGGAATCCTCAGAACAGAACCATGATGTGGCGAATAAAACCACGGATTTTAGGAACAGATTTATCAAACTATACAGTTTTGGAAATCATATGAAAATACGATACTACTTCTGCCTGTTGTTTTTTCTTTTCCTCTCCTGCGATGGAACACAAACCGCCCGGAATAATACAGCGACAGGAAAAGGTGGAGACAGCAGCTTAAAATGGATAGATTATCGGCAGGGTGAGCTGCCTCCGGAGGGATATTACCGCGCATTGGACAGTACCATCAAAAAATGGGGTATCCGGTATGAACGCATTGAAGGTGGCTGCGAAATTATACCGGGCGAAAAGCAAAGGTATGAACAGCATAATGAAAAATATTTTGAGATGCTGGAAAAACAGTTTGGTCGGTACTGGCGGCAACGTTTTGATCAAGAAGTAAGAATATTGGACAGCATATTAAACAATTCTGCACAAATAGGGCTTGAAAATAGCGCAAGGATAAACAACGAGATAAAGCGGATCGATACGCTGAAACTCAAAACAAGGTTCATTTGCTATGATTATAGATATTTATCAAAAGAAGCTTTCACTTGGCGACAGATACAAAGTTTTCATAAACAATGTATTAACCTATGTCGTTTCGAAACAACCGCTCCAGCTCAAACCTGAAATACTGGTGATGGACGCAGATAATAATAGGCTTAAAATAAGGATCGTTAAATGTCTACAATGGATCAAGGCCAAATATGTTATTTCGTTTTCTGAAAGCCTAATTTATTCTTTTAAAACAGTCTCTTATTTTAGATCGCACTTCCAATGTGCAACAAAGGATGCAGTATACGACATATATCGCCATCGGGGCAGGAAGTGTTCCATTTATAAAGACCATGATCAGATCGCTTGGTGGCAAAAGGGTGTGATTACCTGGCTGGAAGGAGATACCTATCGAATCACGAGCAACGAAAACGCTGATATTGACTTGCTTATTTCCTTCTGCCTTATCTTGGATAACTACAGTAGCGGTAACAAAGGCGAAGATGTTCTAACCATCAATCTAGGCTATATGGGACTACAGGCAAAGCGATTTAATAGGGAATGGGTACCTAATCGATAAAAATTAATTTTAATCTCAACAGACAGGTCAACCAACAACCAACTTAAAGCCTTTGCCGCGGATATTGACAATCTTAATCGCGGGATCCCCTTCCAAAAACTTACGCAGTTTACTGATAAAAACATCCATGCTCCGGCTATTGAAATAACTATCATCACCCCAAACATAGTCCAGCGCTACCTTGCGGTCGAGTACAGCATCCCGATGATCAACTAATAGTTTCAGTAATTGAGCTTCTTTATAAGATAGTATCTGCTGTTTATTGCCTATACTAAGCTGTAGATTCCTGAAGCTAAAATGAAATTTGCCAATGACATATTCTTCCTTCAGGCTGCTAGGAGATTGTTTAAAGGAAGAGCACCTATTGAGGAGCGCATGCATGCGAATAATCAATTCTTCCATGCTGAATGGCTTTTTGATATAATCGTTGGCACCAACCTCAAAGCCTGTGGCCAGATCCTGAATTGTCGACTTTGCCGTCAAAAATATAATCGGAACTTCGCTGGCTAGTCCACGTACTTCTTGCGCCAAGGTAAATCCATCCTTGTAGGGCATCATCACATCAAAGATACAGATGTCAGGCCGTGCAACACAGAAGGAGGAAAACGCTTTGAGACCATCCACAGCCCAAACGACTTCAAAATCTCGGAGTTCTAAGGCTTCCTTGATCAGCTTGCCCATCATGGGTTCATCTTCGGCCAATAATACTTTTATTTTACTCATAAGGATGATAACAAACGAATTAAGATTTAACTGGAATATAAAGGACAAATGTCGTTCCCTTGTCTAATTGACTCTCCACCTGAATGGTACCGTCATGGAGCTCCACGATTTTTTTTACATAGGACAAGCCTAAGCCAAAACCTTTCGTTGCATGGACATTGCCCATGGGTACCCGAAAGAATTGATCGAATACACGGTCGAGGTAATCCCTTGGAATCCCCATGCCGTTGTCACTAAATGATAACCGGAAGCACTGTTTATCCAGGCTGACAAGGAGCTGAATAACAGGCGCCTGCCGGCTATATTTAAGGCTATTATCGAGCAGATTATAGAGAATGTTTTCCAAATGGGTCTTATCCACCTCTACAGCCGGAAAATCATCTGCGATTGTTATTGTCAACGTTCCTTTCGCTTCATCAAGTTTGGGCTTTGTCTGACGCTGAAAATCATGCAGCATCTGGCTGAGATCGGTGGACTCTTTTTCCAAAATATATGGATTATCCTGTGCTAGCCGAAGTACGGTCTCAATCATGGTCGATACACGCTTGAGTTCGGCACCGCAGATATTGAGATATTCATCCAATTTTTCAGGGTTATTCTTTATCCCAAATTTGCTCATCAACTCTACCGCGAGACTTGCTGTGGCGATAGGTGTTTTGAACTCGTGGGTCATATTTGAGATAAAATCATTCTTAATCTCGGTCATTTGCTTCTCGCGATTGAAGGAATTAATAAGGGCAAGCGCAGTATAAAATAGCATTCCCAAGATAAGTATAGAAACGAAAAGTAGCCATTTCATGCCATCTAAGCTTGTGAACAGATCCGGTTCTACGCTAATCACTGCACTGTAGGTGGGGCTGATGGTACTTCTCAACAAGAGGTAGTGAGCGACGGAATCCAATGATTGCTTTGCGCTATCTGCAAGAGTAGCAAAGGACACTTTAAATTGATTCTTCAATTGTAATTCCTCAAAATTGGTGCCTATCAATGAGTCCAGCAATAAGCCAATAGCAAGCGTATCCACGTCTTTTTGTGTGGATTCGGTATCGTTTGCATAAACCCTGACGGCCGAGCCACTAAACTGCCGAGCAACGATAGACTTTGATGGCTTCTCCGGCTTTTTTGCCAATGCTGTATCAGCCAATGCGGTACCTATTCCTTTATTGCCCTTTGAAGAAAGTTGAACGAAAGTGTCTTTGAGGCTACGCGTGGTGACTTTTACATGCTTAGGGAGTTTGCCCGTATGATTTGCCCTTAAGATCGAATCGACCAGCTTTTTCTCGACATCCTTGCCAGTTTCTGCGATATCCATCCGAAATTCATGGGTCGTCTTTTTTGAGGCGTTTGTACAGGTATCACAGCTTTTCTTCGTCGTTGAATCCTTTGTAATCTGCCGATGAATCTGAACGCCTTTCAATTCATTATTGGAGACCTGGTCAAGTATCCCCCCCATGGCACGCAGAATGGACGATTGTTCCTTGGAGAGGGAGCTATCAATACCGAAGTATGTTTTGAGACGAACGACATCTATGGCATCTTTGATGGCTCCTTGTATCATGATCTTCTCCTTTTGCTGATTGATACGAAAGGCATTGGACAGCCAAAACACCTGCATGACAATAACAGCTATCGTGCTAGCGATTAGTAAGGCAATGATAACGCGTGTTTTCCTGTGTGTAGTCATAATAAAATTCTCAGCTACAATGCTAGCTAAAATCTACGAAAAAGAGGGATCTGCTAACAGTTCATAACATTACTTAACAGTAGTTAACAATTCCGTTTCCGGTTAACAGTATTTAACAAAGCAATTGGAATGGAAGCTCGACTTGCATTCTACTTTTGATCCACTGACAATATAAAAGTAATAAAAATGAACACAACAAAGTTTTCGCTGACCGCTATTATCGGTCTTTTTCTCTTTGTCCAAGGGCTATTTGCTCAAGACAATCAAGTGAATATGTTTATTAAGTATGATTTTGAACATATCGCTGACAGCACAAAAAAGGAGGCTCCTATTACACGTTCCATGTACCTATATATCGGTAACGGAAACGCCTTCTATTCAATGGCGCCCATGGAAAAAAATAAAGAACAGGGGGCACTTCATATCAGTATGGATGCTATTGACCAGTCTGATGGATTGGTCAATCTGTACACACCTTTCGGAACGGGGGAGAGCCCTTGCCTAGTGACGATGCTCGGTCAATTGTATAAAGTGTACCCCAACAAGAACTATAAAATAGATTGGGCCATCACCGAAGAAAAGCGGGATATCGGAGGATATGGATGTATCAAAGCGATAGGGCAATTTGGTGGTCGTACCTATGAAGCCTGGTTTACCGAAGAAATCCCATTCCCGGTAGGCCCCTGGAAGCTAAATGGCTTGTCGGGTGCCATCCTTGAAGCCAAAGATTTGACCAATGAAGTTCGCTTTCGTTATGCTGGATTGGATAAGGTCGCAGACAAGATGCCCCTGATGGAGATCGACAAACTACCCGAACTTCCCTATGAAAAGTACCGCAAGGCGATGGAAAACAGTAAAGCGGACAAGCTGGGAGCGATGATGGCTCAATTACCTGCTGGTGCTACCGTAAAGTTCAAGACGCAGGACGGGCGGGAAATCTCGCAGGAACAAGCCGAGGCGTTGATGAAAGAAAGCGGGAAAAATAAACAAAAATTTCAGTTGAACAATCCTGTTGAACGTACGATCAAATAACGATTCTGATGAAAGAAATCTTTTGTAGCCTATGCTTGACCATGGTGTCCACGCTTACTTTTGCGCAGGAGAAAATTGAGGGTATTATCAGTAGCAACAAACAGGCAATACCCTATGCGACTATCGTCATTGGCTACGCCAACAGCAGCCTCCATACCGTCAGAAGCAATAGTACGGGACAGTATGTATTTAACCTGACAAAAGAAGAAATGTCCAAAGTTCAATGGATCGAGGTCAGCCATATTTCGTATGAGAAAGTCCGTAAGGACTATAAAGGCCAAAGTCCGAGAGTGGACTTTGAACTCGTTAAAAAGTCCATTCAGCTGGCAGATGTTACCGTCAAGAGTAAACCTCTGGCGGTACGGCGCGCCGGTGATACCACCCGGTATGCGGTCAACAACTTTGTTTCTGCAGAAGACAGGAACATCGGCGATGTACTGCGCCGCATGCCCGGTATAGAGGTTGACGACAACGGCGTCATCAAGCACAATGGCAAAACCGTCAGCCGGATGTACGTCGATGGGGACAATATCTTTCAGAATGGCTATGGCGTTGGCACTAGAACAATACAACCCAAAGCGGTCAAAGACGTTGAACTTGTGCAAAATCATGAACATAAAAAAGTCAAACAGGGGGTAAGCAACTCCGAAGATGTCGCATTAAATCTTGTTCTTAACGAAGATGCTAAAATGATCTGGTCAGGTGAAGCTACTGTTGGTATTGCCGCACCAATCGATGGCTTTATCAATGGGAATGCCATGAGCTTCAAAAAGAAGTACAAAACCCTCAATACACTGCAATATAATTCAATTGGTGAGCGCATTAACAATGATGTGGAATCCATCAACTCATTCAACCTGACCGAACCGATTGCAGCGGCAACGCCCTCAGTACCGACAAACAAATATTACAACAATAGATCTGTCGCCTTTAACACCAATCAATTTTATAAATGGTCCGAGGCATGGAGCTCTAGTGTGAATGGCAACCTGTGGGCCGACCGGGAGCAGCTCAGCAGCGATGGTACACAAAGATATCTTTTGGCCGATGGCAGTCAGGTCACTTATAATAATTATTATAATACGACAAAAAAACCACTTTATGGGCGTGGCAGCTTCACCTTGGAAGGCAACGATAATCGGTATTATTTGAAAAATATAATCGATTTTAAAGCCGAAAACCAAAACCATCACACCTGGTTACTCGATGATGGGGCACGCTATGACCAATGGGGGCGGGATCAGCTGAATTTTATATCCGAATCCATGGAGTATACGCCCAAATTAAAAAACAAGGATCTGATCACTTTTAATCTGGATCTGGCGAAAAAATGGCATAAAGATCGCTTGGAGGTATTTCCCGGTGTAATGGCGAATTATTTAAATGAAAATCAGCCCTATGATGCTGTTCGACAAACTGTCTCTTTACCACAGACCAATGGTAATATACAAGTGGCCTATACACGTAATAATACACGCTTAAAACGTACTTACTTTGCCCGTTTGAATTACCTCAATAAAGAACTGAACTCGGCATTAGACCTGGTCAAAGATGGGACTGTATTTGATAACGAAAGGTTTCCCGACAACAATCTGCGCTGGCAACAACAGCAAATGTCCGCTGGTATAAAACTGGATTGGAAAAATAAAGACTTTATCCTTTCTGGCGCGTTTCCCTTGACCTGGAACGCATGGGATATTACAGATCGCCATGCGGGGTCAACCACAGAGACGAAGAAACTACTGTTTACGCCTTCCGTTTCCCTACAGGCTTATCTACCAAATCGAGATTATTTCCTATTGTCCCTACGTTTTAATCAGGAAAATTCGGATTTCGACCAGCTCTATCCGTACCCGATTCTGAGTAATTTCAGGGAAATAAAAAGTTTCGCTGCACCACTGTATTTCACATCAAATCAAGCGTATACATTACGTTATGCTATCGAACGACCAATCAGCTTATTTTACCTGAATGTAACAGCATCACATCTGTGGACACAAAATGATTATTTAGTCGGTCAGGATGTGACACAGCAGGGCATTATCAGTAAGTTGATGCCCTATGACAATCGGACGAGCAGTAATGCGCTGACATTGGGTATGTCTAAATCCTTATTGAAAGAGGGGATTTATCTGGGGTTGAATGCAAGTGCGAATCAAAACAAATACAATCAATTTTTGAATGGTCAATTTGCTGCAGCCACTGGCACGACAATAACCGTCAGCCCAAGGCTTGAATATAAGGGCATCTCCCACACCACATTATCCTATCAGTATACCTATAGCGATTTTCGAAATCGACTAAAAAGTGAAGCGGAGCGGAGTTCCAACCAATATACATCGAATACACATAGCTTAGGAATGCTTTATGTTGTTGGCACTTACCTCTTTGTGAAGGGAACCTGGAGTTATGGCAGTTATCAAAGTAGCGGGCTTGATCCCATCGCCAATGGCTTTCTAGACGCATCTATCCGCTATAAACCTCTTAAAAGTAAACATAGCCTGGAACTCAACATCAATAATATCCTTAATAAAAAAATATATTCCAGTTACAGTTTGACTCCGAACCTGGAAAACCGCCAAACCATTCCATTACGTGGTTTCCAGTCGGTATTAAAATATAGTTTTCTTTTCTAATACGTATGAGGAAGCGTCTCCCGCTGCACTGTTTAAAAAGCGTAGTAATACAAAAAGGGCTGACTTACATTTTTTGCAAGTCAGCCTTTTGCTATTAAACTAAGCGAGATCGCCAAAAGCGGAAATTGCCAGATTAGCTATAAGTTATTTTTTAGGGATTAACCAATGAGATCAATTGTCGTGTAACTGGATAGTTGGTTGGGACAATCTGATTTTGTCCGTAAGGAACGCCATCGCGATCTATCGCATAACTAAATACCCTGGCTTTTTTCTCCTGTGTTGGATTCCAGTTATCTTGGTGGGTTCTATTCCAGAAAAAGAGCGCTATGGTACACGGATTTATTCCCTATATTGCAAAAGAAAATAATCGGCAGGAAATGCATACAAAGTTTATTGAACTAATTACACAACAAGTCACACTTTCAAGTCTGGAAAAGGATATGTGCCAACATCATCTGGAACCGGTAAAGTTTCCTAAAAACCATATCATCGAGGAGGAGGGGAAGGTGCCCGCCTATCTGTATTTCGTTGTATCGGGCTTTGTCCGCTTGTTTCATTATAACGATAAGGGGGATGAGGTAACAACCCATATCAACTGTCCACCGGGATTTATCACTTCTTTTGTAAACTTCAACAATCAAACCCGATCGGATGAAAATTTGGAGTGCATCACAGACTGTGAACTACTGCGAATCGACAAAAGGAATCTTGATCTTTTAATTGAACAATCACCTGCATTTAAAGATTTCAGTATCTATGTGTTTCAACAGTCGCTATCCTACAATGAGAAACGAGCGAAGGAACTGGCGACACTTACAGCTGAAAAACGTTATCTGAAACTGATAGCCGAGCAACCGGAATTGCTCCACAACGTACCGATGCAATATATTGCCTCTTTTCTGGGCATGAACCCCAAAAGTTTGAGCCGCATCCGTAAACGGATCATTAGGTAACATTTGTGAAGTGGTTTTAAATCGCCAGGGCAGAACTTTGCTGAAACATTTAAAATCTACACACATGTCAACTAAAAATTTAGTATTGGTGTCCGGAGCGAACGGGCATTTAGGTAATAACCTTGTCAGATTATTGATAGGAAAGGGCTTTCAAGTACGCGCATCGGTGCGGAATATCAGTCGCAGCGACAGTCTACAAGGGCTGAATTGCGAAGTCGTTCAGGCAGACATCATGGATAAAGCCGCATTTAAAAATGTGTTACAGGGTGTCGAAACTTTCTATGCTGTGGGTGCCGCTTTTAAACTATGGGCCAAAGATCCACAAAAAGAGATCTACGAAGTGAATATGCAGGGGACGCGGAATACCATTGAAGCTGCCGCTGAAGCAGGTGTAAAAAAAATCGTTTATGTAAGCTCCATAGCTGCACTGGACTATACGTACACGCCCACCAAAGAATCCAACGGTTACAATCCGGATCGCAGGGATGCCTATTACAATTCGAAGAATGACGGGGAAAGGCTAGCGTTCAAATTGGCAAAGGAATTGGGTGTCGAATTGGTCTCCGTAATGCCCAGTGCCATGATCGGCGGTGAAGCTACTCTTCCTCTGAATGTTTCCTATGATATCTTAAGATTGATATTAACCAAACAGATTCCCGTCGACACCAATATTGCACTCAATTGGGTGGATGTCAAAGACGTCGCCGAAGGCTGTTACCTCGCCGCCACGAAAGGGAAATCGGGGGATCGTTACATACTAGCAAATGAAAAGTGTCTGCGCATCACTGATACGACCAAAATAGCGCAACAACTATACCCTGGGCTTAATCTACGTATTCCAGCCTCTGTTCCCAAGTTTATGCTCTATGGAATTGCGGGATTGATGCAGTTGTCAGCGAAGCTAAAAGGAAAGCCACCCATAATCACGACAAAAGATATTGCGATGTTCTCAGGACTTCAACAGGATTTCGATATTTCTAAGGCAAAAACGGAACTAGGATTTAACCCCAAAAGCAGCGTACAGGCAGTCACCGAAGCCCTGGCATATCTGATGGAACACAAAACTCTGCTTTAGCGCCATGCTGAGCAAAAGATGCATCATAGATCGATTTTATATGGCGTCTGAGATTATATCTTTGGCCCGAGGGTTCTTGACCAGCCATCAGAAGATTAGTGCTGCAATAGTTAATTTTTAATTTGAAGATTAAATAAGCGTTATGTATTTAATTTTATTTGATTATTTCTCAAAGAAGCTATTGTTTCAATAAATATAATTTTTTAGCTTTGGCTTAGTGTAACAGGAGTGTTACATTTATGGTTGTTAGTTTTTCATGTGGCCACGTTGTAAGCTGACTTAAATTATGATTGATTAAAAAATTAGAACGTATGGAATTAAGAAAAAAAATCCTATTTGGATTGATCATTTCCGCTTCGGCTACGCTCGTAGCTTGCAACAAAAACGCAGACAGTACAGAAGCCCCACAAGATTCTGAAGAACTGAAAGTTGTTTCAAAAGCCGACATACCAGCCGGCTTTAAAGATGCACATGTCTGTAAAGACGTCTATTTGCCTGGGGGTACAGATCCTAGAGGCGCGGTGATCAGTGCAAAAAAATGGACTAATGGCAGTGTCATCACCGTACGCTTGTATGGTGGATCGACCAAAGTACGCCAAAAAGTAATGCAATACGCCAACGAATGGTCCCAATACGCCAATATTACCTTTCGCTTTGTTACCAGTGGTAAAGCACAGTTAAGAGTTACCTTCACCGATGGTGCTGGATCTTACTCGTATATCGGTACCGACGCATTGCGCATTGCTTCTAATCAGGAAACTATGAATTTTGGCTGGTTTGATGACAACACACCAGACTCCGAATTTAGCCGGACAGTCATCCACGAATTTGGCCATGCCCTGGGTATGATCCACGAACATCAGCATCCTTTGGCGGCCATTCCATGGGATAAAGACAAGGTATATACCTATTATGCCGGATATCCAAATTATTGGAGTAAAAGTGATGTCGATAATAATCTGTTTACAAAATATGACACGACTCAGACGCAATATAGCAGCTATGATCCGAGTTCAATCATGCATTATTCTGTCAGCAGCGCATTAACGACCAATGGTTTTAGTGTTGGCAACAATACGGTACTGTCCGCAACGGACAAGTCCTTTATTGGGCAGGTCTATCCTAAAAATTAATTATTAAGCTGATCTTTTCATACACTCCGGTATATCGGGGTGTATGATCTTTCTGGTGTATGAAAAAATATCTTGCTCTCTTCTGTTCGAGCTTGTTTGCTCTTGCTGCTCCTGCGCAGGAAAAAAAGTCTAAATTCACGATAATACCTGTTATAGGTTGGAATCAGGAAAAATTGGACTGGAATATTGCGGGTGATGAAAATGGACAAAATCCAAATATATTATCCGAACTCAAATGGCGGAAACTCAGGGGGCCTGAAATAGGAATTTCCTCAACTATAGCGTTATCCTCGGCTTTACAGGCCGAAGTTGCCTTTCGCCATTTTTGGATCAGCCAAGGTACCGTCAATGATGCTGATTATGCAAGCGATAATAGAGCTGTAAAAACTGCAGACTATGATTTCAAGGCCAATCGGGGTCATTCAAGCAATATCCGGGTTGAAATTTTTTACACGATCCGGACAACCGAAAAGTTGGCATTTGCAGCACATACCGGTTATTTTGGTCGCTATCAAACGTTATATATGCTGGATGGCGCACAACCACTTGTGGAGAGTAAGGAACTGAAAAGTACTTATAAACCCCGATGGCATGGTCTCATTTTGGGATTAAAGACTGATTATCATACTGATCACTGGAGTCTGCTGCTCGATGTCAGCGGCATTTATTTCCCCCGTTATTCCGCAAATGCCAATTGGAACCTGCAGGAGGATTTTAACCATCCCATTAGCTTTACCCATAAAGCAAAAGGTATGGGCTGGGAAGTGAACTTCCGGTTGGAGCATCAAGTTACCAAATCAATTTTCCCATTTGTACAGATCGGTTATACAGGCCTGAGTACCAGAACAGGTACAGACCAACTGTTTAAGGCTGATGGTACCAGTACGATAAGTCAGCTGAATGCTGTTCATTCTTCGAGCCTTCGGTTGGGATTGGGTGTCCACATGAAGTTTTAGTTTAGAAAATATAGACCTTACATGTCCGTATATTATTTTTGATAAAAAGAGGTTTGGTATTTGTTGTATTTGCTCAATTTTTGTATCATTGAGCATATCATAACCAATGCAGCAGCTTAACTCATTTTTACACTTTACACTATCCATATTCCTGTTTATTCTACTGGGCCAACCAGAAGCATTTAGCCAGGATAATACCTATGCATTCAAGACCTTAACATCCGATCAGGGGCTTATTCATAACCACGTGAATTGTGCGCTACGAGATAAGTATAATTACCTTTGGTTTGGTACCGAATCTGGCTTAAGTCGTTTTGACGGCCAGCAGTTTACCAATTTTCGGTATTCGGCCGGTAAAGGTAGCGGGTTGAGTGCCAATGTTATTTCAGGAATCTTCGATGGTCCTGAAGGCAATATCTGGATCAGGACCAGTAGCCAAATGAATATCTACAATCAGCGGTCTGGCAAGATCATCCAAGAGCTTGATTCCGTATTGACAAATCTGCGCTTGCCTGTAAAAGATGTCTATACGATCCGTGCATTAGATGAACACAACTTTGTGCTCTTGTACAGTGACCGTACGCTGCTACTCTATGATAGCCAAAAGAAATCTTATCGAACTGTTCCCCAATTGAGCAAGGATAGTAGAATTACTGATGTAATTGAAGGGCGGGGGCAGGCAATCTGGTTAATCTATGAAAATGGCTTGTTGGGCCTTGTCGATACAAAGTCATTGAAAAGCAGGCAAACGATCCAGCTGCCTATTGGTATTAAAAGTGTAAATTTTAATTTATTCGCCGATAACGAGGGAGACCTTTGGATTTACTCAAAGGATATTCCAATTGGTGTCTATAATCTTGAAGTGAAAAGCTGGTCGACTAGACACCTGGAAAGGGAGTTGTCTAATCCCTTTGTCGGGAATGTCACTCAGGATGACGCTGGTCTTATCTGGCTAGGGACCGATCATGGTGGCATTAATGTGTACAATAAGAAAAATCAGCGTATAGAGATTATCGATCATGATGGCTATGACTTACGCAGTCTTCCTTACAACAGTATCACTTGTCTGTACAAAGATCACTCGGGGATTATCTGGGCTGGTACCTATAAGGGTGGCATCAGTTATTATCATCCCAACCTGTTGTTGTTTCCCCTAGTAAAAAACCATTCCGGCTTGCCCAAATCGCTTCCATATGATGATGTCAATAAGTTTGTCGAAGACAAAAAGGGCAACCTCTGGATCGGCACCAATGGTGGCGGACTGTTGTATTACGACAGTACAAAAAAGACCTTTACACAGTATCTCCATGATCCTGGCGATCCAAATAGTTTAAGCAGCAATGTGATTGTTTCACTACTTTTGGATGCGGAGGGCTTATTATGGATCGGGACTTATAGGGGAGGAATGTGCCGTTTTGATGGTAAAAATTTTAAGGTTTTCCATCGGGATGCTGGTCCAGGAAAACTAAACGATGATAGTGTATGGGAAATCTACACAGATAGCTTTAATCGTTTCTGGGTAGGTACACTCAGCACCGGACTATATCAATTTGATAAGAAAACAGAACACTTTTCCAAGACCTACAATACCGGAGGTGAAACTATCAAAAATAGTTATATCTCCGTAATCTTTGAGGATTCGAAAAAAAGACTGTGGATTGGTACCGCGACCGGGTTAGTGGTATTGAACCCTGATGGGAAGGTTAAAAATATCACGAGCAGCAGTTCGCCAATCAAGCTCCTGAACGATCTGATCTATGATGTGAAGGAGGATAAAAAAGGACGCATCTGGGTGGCTACACAAGAGGGACTGCACATAATCGCAGGCGACAAAATAAGCTATCTGACCGAGCAAGATAGACTCGGCGATGATGCAATCCTGGCTTTATTGACCGATTACCAAGGTAATATTTGGGCTTCCAGCAATAAAGGTTTATCCAAGATTGTGGAAACGGGGTCGCCAGAGAAATTTATTATCCGCAATTTTACACAAGAATTAGGCCTGCAGGGCAATGTTTTCAATGAGAATGCGGCCTTAACATTACGGGATGGTCGATTAGTTTTTGGCGGACCAAAGGGTTTTAATTTTATTGATCCTGCAAAAATTAGGGCGGAGCATACACTGGTATTACCTGTGCTCTCCAATCTATATCTTTTCAACAAACAAATTGCCGTAGGCGAGGAATTCTCTGGTCGTGTGATTTACGATCAATCTCTTCAAAACCTAAAAGAACTGAATTTGTCCTATAACCTTAACGCTCTTTCCGTCGAACTATCAACTTTCGATTACCTGCAGCAACATATGGGTTTCTATCAATATCAACTGCTGGGACTAAGTGATGAATGGTTTGACTTTGAACCGGGGACAATGCGGGCCAGTTTTACCAATCTGGACTCCCGAAGGTATCGTTTATACATCAGGCAGGCCATCGGTTCCAATAATTGGTCCGAACGGGTGCTGCTGCTGACGATTGATATCCAGCCGCCTTTTTGGCGCTCAAACTGGGCTTTTGTGCTTTATGCTACAGTAGTATTAACCCTGCTTTGGGCATTTTATTATTGGACAAAGCTACGGGTTAAGACACGTAACCAACTTTATTTGGCGAAAGAGCAGGCCTTGCAGGCTAAAGAACTGGATGCCATGAAAACGCGTTTCTTTACCAATATCAGCCATGAATTCCGTACACCAATCAGTTTGATTCTGACACCGGCTCAGCAATTGCTGGACGAAGAACAGGACGCCAGCAAAAAGACTGACCTTACCCTCATAAAGAAAAATGCAGATCGTCTGCTTAAATTGGTGAATCAGCTGCTGGACTTCCGAAAGCTAGAAAAAAGTGAACTGGAGCGGAATGAGGAGTACGGTGATCTAATGGAATTTATACGCCAACAACTCAGTTCATTCGTTGGACTGGCGCAACTTAATCAGATCCGTTTTCAGGTACATATTGCACCAGAGGGACAAGCCGGATGGTTTGACAAGCATAAGCTGGAAAGCATTCTCCATAATCTGGTCTCCAACGCGATCAAATTTAGCCCAACGGCTGGTGAGGTCGTCTGTAGAGTAGAGCTGACAGCTGGTGAAAAAGGACAAGTACTTCATATTGAAATTCAGAATTCAGGTGCACCAATTCCCGAATCACTGCAGTCCCGTGTTTTTGAACGCTATTTTCAGCTAGAAGTGCCCAATGGGAAATTAAACCAGGGAACAGGCATTGGCCTGTCTATCGTGAAAGATTATATCGAATTTCTTGGTGGTAACATCGAGCTAACAAGTAATCCAGAATGGACAACATTCACAGTGGATTTACCTATACAACATAGTGAGATGATTATTGAGCCGCAGAAAAACGGCCACTCAGATAAACCCTGTATTCTGGTGGTCGAGGATGATGTTGATTTCTTGCTTTACTTAGAGCGCACGCTGCAGACGGACTATATCATATTTACCTCGGCTACTGTAGCCGAAGCGAAAGCATGCCTGTTGAAGCAAAAGGTCGATCTGGTGGTGACCGACTTGAACTTACCCGTTGAAAGTGGGCTGGATCTCTGCCTTCATATCAAAAAACAGGCAAAGCTGACGTATATTCCGGTCCTTATTGTAACAGCGGTGGTCAACCAGCAGCTCGCCGTCGAAGCACTACAGGCAGGTGCAAGTGATTACATCAACAAACCTTTCCATATCGGTTTACTGCGTTCCAAAATCGCGCAGATCCTCAGCCAACAACAAAACCTGGTAAAACGATATAAAAAACAGATTCAGGTGAATCTGTCACAGCCGGAGATCGAATCCGCGGATGAGCAGTTTATACGGGCACTGGTCAGGGAAATCGAGCAGGACCTCAGCGACTCCACGCTCTCAGTGGAACTACTGGCAAAACGCCTGCACATCACCCGAGTTGGACTCTATAAAAAAGTACTCGCCATTACCGGCTATTCGCCCATGGAATATATCCGGCATATCAGGCTGAAACGGGCCATGCATCTCGTCCAGAATTCTAAATTCTCCATGGCAGAAATTGCTTATGAAGTGGGATTTGGCAATCCAAAGCAATTCAGCAAATATTTTAAATCCGCCTTTGGCAACCTACCTTCTTTTTACCGTAAGAAGCTTTAAGTCATTTAATTAGCTATCAACCCATCTAATCACTGCCTGCTGCATGTTAACAAATTACCCCCTAAAAGTTAACAAATCATAGCCTTAAGACAACCGGTTGCACCATATCTTTGATTTGTTCTTTCGTTTGGGAAGGACACCAATAACCAAGGGAATACAGTAACCAATAAATCTTATTTTAATGCGCAACATAACGTATGCTTTAAACGGTTTGATGCTCTTTGCAATCGTGCATCAGGGATTCGCACAAACTCACAAAGCTCAGCTTGAAAAAATGGCCACTGGCATAAGGGTCAGTTTCAAAAACTCCGAAACATCAATAGACCAGGACATCTATCTGGACGCCATCACGGATAAGATCGTACGGGTAACGGTAGTTCCTAGCGGAGCTGTCTTACCGAAACTGCAGAGCTTGGTCATCGTAGACTCATTGCATCGGCAGCTGAAATCACTGACCATAGGATCAAACGATTCTACTGCCACGATACTGACAGCCGATCTGCGGGCTATGGTTTCATTGCAGACTGGTAAGGTGGAGTTTTATGACTTAAAGGGCCGTCCCATTCTGAAAGAGGCAAAGCGAAATTCCAGTTCCTTTACTGCCAGTAGCCACAATGGGGATGCTTTTTATCACCTCAACCAGGACTTTATTGTCAGTCCTGAAGAGGGTATATATGGTCTTGGGCAGCATCAGAACGCTGTCATGAACTACAACCGTGGAAAACAGGTCACCCTCCTGCAGTATAATACTGAAATCGGAATTCCATTTTTGCTTTCAACCAACAACTATGGCTTGCTCTGGCATAACTATTCCATCACCAAAGCGGGTGATGTACGTCCTTTATTGCCGCTGAATGCATTGAAACTTTCATCTAAGGAGGGGCAAGAGGGCTGGCTGACGGCGACCTACATGAATCGAAATAACGATAAGGTATACCTTTCACGACCGGAGTCGATCATTGATTATGGTTATTTAACGGATCAGCACAAGTTTCCCAAAGATGTGAAGCTTGCGGATAGTAAGGTCGTTTATGAGGGTACCTTGGCTTCACCCTATACGGGCAAGCACGTGCTACACTTCAAATACTCGGGCTATATGAAGGTGTGGATCGATGGCGATCTTGTCGCTGACCGCTGGCGGCAGTCCTGGAATGCCGGTACTTTTGAGCTTGAAAAGATCCTGGAAAAAGACCAGGCGCACCAGATACGGATGGAGTGGATCCCGGATGGGAGTGAGTCATACTTTACCTTAAATTGGCAGAGCCCAATTCCTGCAGTGCGGCAGAACCTCTTTTCCTTCAATTCCGAAGCCGGGGATGCAATTGACTATTATTTTGTCCATGGCACATCCATGGACGATGTGATCGGTGGTTATCGGCATTTGTCTGGCAAAGCGCCGATTATGCCGATCTGGAGTTTTGGTTTTTGGCAGAGCCGCGAGCGTTATAAAACGCAAGCGGAAATCGAGCAGACAGCCGCGGAATTTCGCAAGCGGAAGATTCCGATTGACAACATTGTGCAGGACTGGTCTTATTGGTCAGAAAATGACTGGGGAAGCCAACAATTTGATCCTAATCGCTTTCCTGATCCGAAGGCGATGGTGAAGAAATTGCATGATCAAAATTTGAAGATCATGATCTCCGCCTGGCCAAAGATCAATGAAGAATCCACTGTATACGCCGAGTTTAAAACCAACAAGTGGATTTACCCACGGAATATTTACGATGGTCGCAAAGATTGGATCGGCAAGGGCTATACCTCAACATTTTATGACCCCTTTAACCAGGGCGCAAGGGATGCCTTCTGGAAGCTATTGGACAACAACCTGTTTAAAATAGGCATCGATGCCTGGTGGATGGACGCCAGTGAACCGGATATTCATTCGAATATTGATCTAGATGAACGTAAAGCAGTTTTCCAACCCAGCATCGGCTCTTCAGTGCGCTACTATAATGCCTTCCCACTGCAAAATGCAAAAGGTATTTACGAAGGCCAGCGGGCAACAGATCCAAATAAACGAGTTTTTATCCTGACGCGTTCATTTTTTGCCGGTCAGCAGCGCTATGCGGCGGCGGCCTGGAGCGGGGACATCGCATCCCGATGGCATGATATGAAAGACCAGATTGCTGGCGGAATAAATTTCTCCATGTCGGGTACACCGTATTGGACAATGGATGCTGGCGGATTCCTGGTCGAAAACAGGTTCCATAAACCTAATACGCCGGATCTGGAAGAATGGCGCGAGCTCAATAGCCGCTGGTACCAGTATGGTACATTCTTACCACTATTCCGCGCGCATGGCCAATTCCCTTACCGTGAGCCTTATCACATTGCACCCGAGGAACACCCGGCTTATAAGAGTATGCTCTATTCAATCAATTTGCGCTATAAATTGCTGTCCTATAACTACAGTCTGGCAGCAAAGACCTTTTTCGAGGATTATTCCATGATCCGAGGGTTGGCCATGGATTTTCCGATGGATAAAGCAGGATTTGATCCGAATGACCAGTATCTCTGGGGACCTGCATTATTAATCAACCCGGTTACCGAGAAAGGTGCAACAAGCCGGAAAGTACATTTTCCAAAGGGTGCCGACTGGTACGATCTATACGATGGCAAAAAAGTAAGCGGTGGCCTGGACCTGCTGGTCAATGCACCCTATGATCGTATTCCCGTGTATGCAAAAGCTGGTGCCATCGTTCCGATAGGTCAGCAGCTGCAATACACAACGGAGAAAAAGCAAACTGTCCTGGATCTATATGTCTATGCCGGAGCCGATGGTCAGTTTTCACTCTACGAAGATGAAGGCAATAATTATAATTACGAAAAGGGAAAATACAGTCGCATTGATATCCGCTATGATCACAGCACAAGCACCTTATCATTGGCTGATCGCACAGGTGATTTTGAGGGTATGTTGCGCGACAGAAAATTCAATATCATTTTTGTCAATGACAAAAATACTGTGGGTATCGACAGCAGCACAAGAAAGTCAACGGCAGTCGCTTATAACGGAAAAGCCTTACAGGTGAAATTAAAATAATATAAAAACCAATTTATAAATCAAATCATATGATAAGCAAACAATTGTTGAGCAGGGGCGTGGCCGTGGTGGTCATGACCGGCATGACCTCGCTGGTCTGGGCACAGTCCTTTACAGGATCGGTTGTTTCCGCTGATTCAGGCTTGCCGATCGGGGGAGCAAGTATTAAAATAAAGAATCAGCAGATCTCAACAAGCACGGATGAGTCGGGTAAGTTCTCATTGCAGGCCGCAAAAGGAAGCGTGCTAACGATATCTTACGTGGGCTATAAAACGCACGAGATTACAGTTACTGGAGCGAACAGCGTCATCCGCCTGCAACCCATCACTTCGGACCTGGAAGAAGTGGTGGTCATCGGTTACGGTGTGCAAAAGAAAAAGCTCAATACTGGTGCAAACTTGAAAGTCGAAGGCGAGGAATTGCAAAAAAGAAATCAGCTGAACCCCTTACAGTCACTTCAGGGGCAAGCACCGGGTGTTTCAATTACATCCACTTCCGGTCAGCCCGGAGCGGATATGAAAGTGGTCGTCCGCGGATTGGGAACGATTGGTAATTCAGGACCGCTATACGTCATTGATGGTGTGCCGGGCGGCGATATTTCGGTATTGAACGCAGCAGATATCCAATCTATCGATGTGCTCAAAGACGCCGCCTCGGCAGCGATATACGGTTCGCAGGCTGCCAATGGGGTCGTGTTGGTAACCACCAAGATGGGGGCCGCCGGTAAAAGCCAGCTGTCCTTTGACGGCTATACCGGTATCCAGAATGTATCACGTAAGGCGAAATTACTGGATGCCCATCAGTATAAAACAATTATGAATGAGCAATCCCTCAATTCGGGGGCTTCGACAATCAATTTTGATGGCATGCAAGGACTGGCCAACACCAGCTGGCTGGATTATATGTTCAAGGACAATGCGAAAATGGACAATTATAATGTAGCTCTGACCGGTGGTACCGAAAAATCCACCTATGCGCTGTCGATGAACTACATCAGTCAGGAGGGGATCGTCGGTGGTAAAGACGTATCCAATTATCAGCGTTATGGTTTCCGGACAAATTCGGAACATAAACTGTTTGACAATTTTGTCAAAATCGGGCAGCACCTCAATTTCAATTACATTAAAAACCGGGGCATCGGTGTGGGCAACCAATACAATAATACTTTACGGGGTGCTTTCACCACTTCACCGCTGTCACCGGTCTATTCGGACAACGGACTGTATGGCAGCCCCTTCAATGATACCTCCAACTCACCGTGGTACAATGGAGATAGCAATCCGTATGGTGTGATGATGACCAATTCGAATAACAGCAACGATGGGCAGAAGTTACTCGCGGATGTCTTTGCAGAGATCGAACCGATCAAGGGACTGAAAATACGCTCCTTATTGGGCTTTAACTATTATGCATCGGAATACCGGAGCTTTACGCCCTTGTACCGTTTTTCCATTTACACCTACAATCAGGACCATACCACCACTTCCCAGAATATGAGCAAGGGGCATACATTGACCTGGACAAATACCGCTTCCTATGATTTTGATATCCAAACGGATCACCGCTTTTCGGCCATGATCGGAATGGAGTCGCTACGATATCAGGGAACGTACCTTTCGGGCTCAAACTGGAACCTGCTTTCGCAGTTCAACGATTTTGCACATGCCTATCTGGACAACACGACCGGACAGGCGCATCTGGATGAGAAAGGAAATGTGGTGGAGACCCGCACCGTATCGGGAAAACCGGAAAACGTCACACGTCGGGTTTCGTATTTCGGCCGCTTGGGCTACAACTACAAAGAAAAGTACCTGCTGAATGCTACCTTGCGTGCCGATGCTTCATCCAAATTTTCACGCGCCAACCGCTGGGGGTATTTCCCATCAGTATCAGCGGGCTGGGTGGTCTCTTCGGAAGATTTCTTTCAGGAGAACCTGGAGGGAATAAACTTTTTTAAACTCCGGGCATCCTGGGGGCAGGTGGGCAATCAGGACATTGCTGATTTCCAGTACGCCGCACCAATCAGCACCTCAACGGGAATCACCTCGTCCAATCCCGGAGCCCATTATGTGTTCGGCACCAGCAACAACAATATCTCTGGCGCCTATCCGAGTCGCCTGTCCAATCCCAACTTAACCTGGGAAACCTCCGAACAGACAAATATCGGATTTGATGCCAAGCTTGTACAAAACCGGCTGGACTTAGCGGCCGACTTTTATGTCAAAAAGACCAAAGACTGGCTGGTGACGGCGCCGGTGCTAGCGACTACAGGAACGCTGCCACCCTTTATCAATGGTGGCGATGTGAAAAATACCGGAGTCGAACTCGGACTCAATTGGTCGGATAAGGTGAACGAATTCAAGTACCGTTTTGGTGTCAATGGGGCATATAACAAAAATAAAGTTGGTCAGATCCCAACCGAAGACGGTATTATCCATGGTCAAACAGCGATGTTATACGACAATTCAGAGGAATTTTACCGCGCGGCAAATGGCCTGCCTATTGGTTATTTCTGGGGCTATAAGAGCGATGGTCTTTTCCAGAACCAGACCGAAATTGATGCCTGGAAAAATGCCGGAAAGGGCATTCTCCAAGCGGACGTCAAACCCGGTGACGTAAAATATGTGGATCAGAATAGTGACGGGATCATCAATGCCGCGGACAAGACCAATCTAGGGGTAGGTATGCCTAATTTTACCTATGGATTTAACATTGGACTAGATTACAAAGGATTTGATTTCTCGGTCAATGCTTACGGTTCTTTGGGCAATAAGATCGTGCAGTCTTACCGAAATCATACCAATAAACAGGCGAACTATACCTCCCGGATCCTAGACCGTTGGACGGGCCAAGGTACTTCCAATTCCATCCCGCGCGTGACTGAAACAAATGTCAACTGGCAGTTTTCGGACTTATACATTCAGGATGGCGATTTCCTACGGATCAGCAATGTAACCCTGGGTTATGACCTTTCAAAACTGATCGGGTGGAAATACGCCAATCAGATCCGTTTTTATCTGCAGGGCCAGAATCTCTTCACTTTTACCAAATACGACGGCATGGATCCGGAAATCGGTTATGGTACGGACGGTTGGGTATCGGGCATTGACCTGGGCTATTACCCTAGACCACGGACTGTATTATTTGGTTTAAATGTTAAATTCTAAAATTGAGAAATCATGAAAAAAATAAACTATATCTCATATCCCATGTTGTTGGGATCCCTTTTATTGGGTTCCTGTTCGTCCAGTTTCCTGGATGTTGAACCTATGACAAGTGTTCTAGAGAACAATTTTTATAAAACAATAGCAGATGCCGAAATGGCTTTGATAGGTTGTTATGACGGCTACCAACGGACCACCTCTAACGGTAGCCAAGCTTTTTATATCACCTCCGAAGTTGCCTCGGACAACTGTTTTGGAGGTACCGGGACAACAGATGGTCGCGCTTTTCAGGCAATAGACCGTTTTGATATTGGACAGTCCCAATCGGACAACAATATTTTCGATGGCACCTGGTCGGATTACTATTCAGGTATTTTTAGATGTAATACGCTGCTGGGAAAATTGGATGGCACAGATTTCTCGGGCAATACAACGGTACGCGCACGGATCGAAGGTGAAACACGGTTCCTGCGGGCGCTCCTGTACTTCGATCTCGTTCGCCTCTTCGAAAATATACCATTACTTACCAGTCCGACAAGCGATAATATCCCGCAGTCGGATCCCAAGGAAATCTATAAGCTGATTGTTTCGGACCTTAAATTTGCCGCAAGTAGCATCCCAGCGAATGCTTATCCAAAATCGGCCGCTGCAACCAACGACGGCCGGGCAACGCCTTTTGCTGCAAAAGCACTACTGGCAAGGGTTTATCTATTTTATTCAGGCTATTATGCCGCTGAAGATATCGGCATCTCCAAAGCCGAAGCGCTAGCGGGATTGGAAGAGATAATCAAAAGCGGCCAATTTGCTCTGGTCGCTGATTTTAAAAATCTATGGCCAGCAGCGAGTTATATTCCTAACGCCGCGGACAATACATTGGATATTTCCAAATATGCGGGCAAAGGAAATTCGGAAGTGGTATTTGCACAGAAATTTAACAATACATCAGATTACGAAGGTCATATCGATGGCAACCGCTGGGTCGTTTTCCTGGGCTTGAGAGGTAAGAATTGGTCGCCTTATGGCCAGGGATGGGGAGCATGTACCGTGAGCAAAAGCTTCTTCCATACCTTTGATAACAATGACACCAGAAAGACAGCTTCAATCATAGACATCAGCGGCGAGAAAATCCCTGATTTTGATCTGAAAGACCAGCGTGAATACACAGGATACGCCATCAAAAAATATGCACCAACAGCATTGCCGGATGGCACCACAAATACGGGTGGCGATAAGGATATGCAGTTGTCACAGGATCAGGATTACTTTGTAATCCGTTATGCGGACGTTTTGCTAATGGCAGCTGAACTGGGCTCATCTAATGCGCAGCAGTATTTTGACCAGGTGCGCAAACGGGCCTATAAAACGAATTTCGTAGCATTGCCCGTCTCAAAAAGTAATATCCTGAAAGAGCGGAATTTTGAATTTGCCTTTGAAGGTATCCGCTACTGGGATGTGCTGCGCCTGGGGCTTAATAATGCTGCCGCTATACTGGAAACATCCGAAGACGTACTTAGCGGATCGGCGCCCGATAAGGTCATTGTGACAAAAAATAAATTTTTGACCACACGGGGATTTATGCAGATCCCGAATAAGCAAATCACCCTTTCAAACGGTGTACTGAAACAGAACGCCGGATGGAATTAATAAAAAGTACCGATCAATGATCGCTTGGTTTAACGATATAAATCTATACAAATGAAAAAGATAATAAGCTATGCCATTGGCCTCTTTGCGCTGATGACCACGGTTGGGGCTTGTTCTCCGGAAAAATATGCATTGGGGGAGGTCGACATCAGTCCAGCACAGCTGGCCGAAGGAAAATCCTATACCGTGGAGCACGACGCCAATAATCCGAATATTGTTTATTTAACAAGTTTAATGGATCCCAAATACACGCCTTTATGGGAACACCCGCAGGGTCGCAGCCAGAATAAAAAGGTCACGTTGAAGATGCCTTTTCCGGGGGAATATAGCATCAGGTTTGGTATTGAAACCCGTGGTGGCATGGTCTATGGCGAGCCTGTAACGTTCAAGATTGACGAGATGTACGCCGAATTTATCAGTGACGAGACCTGGACTTTATTGAGCGGCGGCGCGGGAAAAGAAAAAACCTGGTACCTGGATTTGGACGCAAAGGGAGTCTCCCGTTATTTTAAAGGACCCATGTATTTTTATGGCACTGGCGACTGGTGGGGAACGATAAACAAGACCGGCGAACCATTGAACAACGACAGCTGGAGCTGGGAGCCAGATTGGAAAGGCAATAGCTGGTTGATGCCGGCGGGCGATTATGGCAGCATGACCTTCGACCTCAAAGGTGGCGCAAATGTAAATGTAAATCATGCCATGCTGGGTAAAGTGCAGAAGGGGGTGTTTAATATCGACACGGAGAAGAAAACCATGCGCTTGACCGGGGCGTCGCCGTTGCATGGCAAGCCGCAGGATGGGATCGTGGTCGATTGGGGTGACGTACGTATTATGTCACTGACGCAGAACACGATGCAACTGGCTGTATTAAGGGATCCTGTACTTTCGAATGACGGAGCGGCCATGCTGACCTTCAATTTTATTAGTAAGGAGTATAAAGAAATTTTAGGCCAAGCGGTATCGGATTCCCAAGCAAGATAGGAGGCAGCACATGAATAGGAATAAATTAACTTTTTTGCATAGGATATGCATGGCCTTGGCTAACTATTGCTGCCTGCTGCTATTCTTGACGGTACCAAGCTATGCGCAGACAGGATTTAAAAATCCGGTTATCCGTGGATTTAACCCAGATCCGAGTATCTGTCGCGTGGGCGATGACTACTACCTCGTGACCTCCTCCTTCGAGTATTTCCCAGGGCTTCCGATCTATCATAGTAAGGACCTAGTCAACTGGAAGCAGGTGGGGCACTGCCTGAACCGGGCGTCGCAGCTGAATCTCAAAGGGGTGAGTTCGTCCGGCGGGCTATTCGCACCATCAATACGCTATCACGATGGTCTATTCTATGTGATCTGTACCAATGTATCAGATAAGGGTAACTTTTATTGTACAACAAAAAATCCGGCTGGTCTCTGGAGCGATCCAATCTGGGTGGATATCAAAAGCATAGATCCGGACATCTTCTGGGATGAGGATGGTAAAAGCTATTTTGTGACTCAGGGGGACGAAGGTATCCGTGTGACCGCCATTGACTTGAGTACCGGCAAATTGACCTCAGCGGAAAAAGTAGTCTGGGCTGGTACAGGGGGGCGATTCCCCGAAGCACCCCATATCTACAAAAAAGACGGTTACTATTACCTACTATTGGGCGAAGGCGGCACAGAATATGCCCACAGCGCTAGTATTGGGCGGAGTCGCTCTATCTGGGGACCTTACGAATCCTGTCCACTCAACCCGATTCTATCCCATTCCAACCGTTTGGGACAGGGAAATCCCATTCAAGGGGTGGGTCATGCAGACCTGGTCCAGGCCGTTGATGGCTCCTGGTGGACTGTATTCTTGGGATTCCGTGTGACACAACAGTATAGCTATTACCATATACTGGGACGCGAGACATTCTTGGCACCGGTAAGCTGGCCCAAAGATGGCTGGCCACAAATCAACGGCAACGGAAAGGTCCAATTAGATATGGCTGTAAAAACCCCTCCAGCTGTGTCGGTGGCAGCCCCCGCACAGCGCGATGATTTCACTGCTGCGCAATTGGGCTTGCCATGGCAATATCTGCGCAATCCCGACTCATCAAAGTACTCTTTGACCGAACGCCGCGGAAGCCTCTGCCTGTATACAAGTCCGATTTCATTAAACGAAACGGAATCGCCCTCCTTTATCGGTCGTAGACAGACCGAACACGACTTTCAGGCCGGCGTAAAACTTGAACTTGTCGCCAACGCCGATCGGGAAGAAGCTGGTATAACACTGTATCAAAACAATTCACACCATTACGACTTCTTTCTCAGCCGCAAGGGACGAACCTATATGCTGCAGCTGCGTGCAAAGGTAGGTTCCCTGCATTATATCGCGGCTGAAAAGGAAGTTGCGGGCAGCAAGGTAGAATTGCGTATCAGCGGAACGCCGTTGACGTACGCCTTTGCTTTTAAAGATGCAAAATCCAGTGGCTACAGCAAGTTGGCCAGCTTGGATACCCGTTATTTGAGTACCGAAGTAGCGGGCGGTTTTACGGGGGTAATGATCGGTCTGTATGCTAGCTCCAACGGGCAGACGACCAAAGCGAAAGTATTTTTTGATTGGTTTGATTATCAGCTATCTTCTTAACTTATGGAGCCATATAATTGCTATAATACTCTGCTGAAACTACTTTTATATAACAGGTATGGCCGACTACTGACTACAGTGGCAATTTGGCTGTTAATGACAGTACCCCTGATCGGACAATCCCGGCAGGAAACTATTTTTAATACCGGCTGGTGGTTTAAACTTGACAGCATCGGGCAACATAGTCATAGACGGGACGGTAATGACTGGCGTCGGCTTGATCTACCGCACGACTGGAGCATCGAGATGCCTTTCCGAGCACACAGCCCCGCAGGTAGTGGGGCAGCTTATCTGGACGGTGGGGTCGGATGGTACCAAAAATCGTTTAAGCTGAGCAAGTCGGATAAAGCCCAACGGGTATTTATCAACTTCGAAGGTGTGTATGAGAACAGCGAAGTCTGGATCAATGGGCATCCGCTTGGGAAACGGCCAAACGGCTATATCGGATTTGAATATGAACTTTCGCCTTATTTACGTTGGGATGGCAAGGAAAATCTGCTTTCAGTCAAAGTGGACAACCATAAGCAGCCCAACTCCCGGTTCTATTCGGGCTCGGGGATCTATCGCGATGTGCGGTTGGTGATCCGTAATCCGGTCAGTATAGCCACAAACAGCACATTTGTTCAAGCTAGACAGCTCAGTGAAAAACATGCTGTTGTCAGCCTGTCACTGGATATAGAACAAATCCCTCAGCAGACCAGAACACTTTCCCTGCGGACACAGCTGGTATCGCCCAAAGGTGTAGTAGTCGCCACTGAACAACATGTACTCGGCAAACGCGGACCAGGTGTCTATCCTTTCCAGCAGGAAATCATATTGGATAACCCGCTTTTGTGGGGAATAGAGACACCCCATCAGTATACTGCCCAAGTGCAGCTTCTGGCGGACGACGAAGTCCTGGATGAGCAGGACACCAAATTTGGCTTGCGCAATTTTAGCTTTGACCAGCAGCAGGGATTTATCCTGAATGGCAAGCGCCTCAAAATCCGCGGTGTCTGCCTGCATAGTGATCTTGGTGCCCTAGGAATGGCTTTTAACCGATCTGCAGCGTTACGGCAGCTGCGGATATTGAAAACAATGGGCGTCAACGGCATACGCACTTCCCATAATCCCGCGGCGCCGGCATTTTTGGATCTCTGTGACAGTTTGGGCTTTATTGTGATGAGTGAAACTTTTGATGTCTGGAAAGGGCATAAGAATCCCTTTGATTACCATTTGTATTGGGATCAATGGTTTCACCGGGATTTTGCCGACCAAGTTAAACGCGACCGGAACCATCCCTCGCTGTTTATCTGGTGCCTGGGCAATGAAGCACAGGAACAGTGGCATTCCAAAGCGGATGGTGCAGCGATTCCCAAGGCTTTAGCAGCAATTGTCGACAGCCTTGATGGTACCCGCCCAACAACCATTGCCAACAATGAAATGTCAAAAGAAAATCCTGTATTAATGAGTTCCGCCGTGGATATTATGGGCTACAATTATAACCATCAGAAATGGGCCAGTTTTACGACAGATCATCCAGGAAAGAAGTTTATCGTAACTGAAAGCACATCCGCACTGGAAAGCCGGGGCCAATATGATCTCGTACCTTACGATTCCATCCGAATGTGGCCTGAGCGATGGGATATCCCTTTCAACGGTGGCAATGGGGATAAAGCCATCTCAGCATACGACAACGTCTATACCCCCTGGGGATCGAGCCATCAGACTAGTCTACGCTTAATGGAACAGTATGATCATATCGCTGGAATGTACGTGTGGACAGGATTTGATTACCTTGGCGAACCAACGCCTTATACCTGGCCTGCACGGAGTTCGTATTTCGGGATCGTGGATTTAGCAGGGTTCCCGAAAGATGTCTATTACCTGTACCAAAGCGTCTGGACCGACAAGCCTGTCCTGCATGTGTTGCCACATTGGAACTGGAAACAGGGGGATAAGATTGATGTGGTGGTTTATTATAATCAGGCAGACCGTGTGGAACTATACCTAAACGGAAAAAAAATCCGTGAACAGTCCAGAGATACCAGCCGTTATGACCTTGTTTTTAAGGCGGTTGATTTTGAAGCTGGTGCACTTGAAGTGATTTCCTATCGGGGTCGCCAAAAGGTATTGAGCAAAATTGTCCGTACGGCAGGAAAGCCTTATCGGATCGAATTGTCAACCGAAAAATCCACACCTAATATGGTGGGCAATGAACTAACTTACGTACATGCCTATGTGCTGGACGAGCAGGGTACCATCGTGCCAGATTCAGCACATGATATTAGGTTTTTCCTTGAAGGAGAAGACGCAAGGATCGTGGCTACCGACAATGGCAATACAACTGATCTCAGGAGTTTTCAGTCGGCCTCACGGCAGGCATTTCATGGAAAAGCACTGGCCATCATCGCTATTAAAAATAAGGGAAAAATTGTTATTGTAAGAGCTGAAAGTAAAGGGCTTGTATCAGGGGAATTACAAATTGAAACAAAGTAGCAAAGCATCTAATTGGAGTATTAATTCTGCAAAAGAATGCGGGTTCAAATCATCACTAAGGTCATAAAGGAGATAGTGGACAATCAAAACCAGCGAGGATTTATCCATGCTTATTTTTTGCGTTCAGCTGTATGTATGTGAGGGTATCCAACGAGCGACCTTCGATACAATGTATAATCTAAGAAGGGCGGTATAGTTTATACTGCCCTTCTCGATTTTTATCACATAATGATCTCTTGTCGTTTTTCAGGCTATGGCAGTGTCGTAAGATCTATTGCAGGCGCAGCATTCCCATTGGTTACGGTAAACATAGTACCCGGGCTGACCACTGTATTGAAAAAACCACCATTTTTAAGGAAGAAACTATTTCCATTGCTGCCGCCCATGGCGTCGATGCGTTGGTTGCTGGAATAGGTTCCATCCACTGTAAATTTGGCCTGAACTACCGGCATCCATGTGCCCGAAGCTGTCCGTACCCATTGATTTTTATAATCTGCTGAGCGTCCAAGGTAACCGTTATCTGCATTAAAGTTTTCAAGGAAGCTATGGAAGTTGGTCAGATAAGTGGATATCTTGGGTCTTTTCCAGCTCGCAACCAGTACCCAGTTGTTGACCGAAGGGTCATTGAACCAAGCAGTAAAATCGGTGGCACCATTCCCATCAGGTTCTCCTTTAAGCAAGAATTTGTAGCTCTTGCCGCTTGTCCAACTATATTTCATATAACTCTGTCCACCAGAACCCTCGCCACCAAACTCGCCGGTCGTGGTGTTAGCTCCTTTACGGTTGAGTGTAATGCGGTCTTCAACCGGTATTTCAGCTGGATTGTCGGTGCTGTAGGGACTCCATACTGAAAACAGTACACGGCGCTCCGTAGCCGAATTGACCTGCATACCAAAATACCCTTGACCGAATCCATTGGCCATAAAGTATGACCCAATTTTATCTTCGCCAGTAGGGACATTGATCTCACTATAATAATAGGAGACCTGCTGGCTGGTCGGTACGGTGTACCCTAAGTGACAGGAAGGCCCTCGTCTTGACCAATAGTAGGTATTGTCGATATTATTGTCACTGTAGATCGCAGTACCTGTTGTCGCTGATCCGCTCAAAATAAGATGGGAAACATCGGCAAAGTAACCACCGGTTTTGGAAACTCCCTGCAGATCCATTTTAACATAACCACCAGCATTGACTGTATAGTTACCCACGGTATAATCCTTTACCGTGCCGCCCTTGAGGCTCAGTTGCTTGCTCACACCGTTGATGGTCAACTTGACCACGCTGCTGTCGCCATTGGGCAATACTTTGGCACGGATTTTCACACTTAATGTTCCTCCTTGTGGCAATTTAGCATAGGTACTCACAATGCTATTGGCATTGGTCCAGTTGGCTAAGCCGTTGCTATTGATGACTTCTGCTGCGCCGGAGGGTGCTGCAGTAACGAAGGCATTGCCACCTAGCGGAACTTCATAGCCGTTGGGACCTGGGGTGGCCGCCCGCAAGGACAGTTTTTCCTCTGCCTCTGATTTAACAATAGTTTTTTGACAGGAAACAAAACAGATCAGTGCCGCACCGAGCAATGCCGCAAATTTAATTTTTCTCATAATTTATCTTTAATTGTTTACTATTAATTTATCAAAAAACTTACATGCTACGAAAAGAAATTAAACGCAATCGATTGTGCTATTTAATTCTGTAACAAGTTCTGCACTTTTGCGGCAATTTACAACGGCTTGACATTTGAACCGATTCTTGAACCACCAATTTTTGTATATTGCACTAACCGCTTATTACCCCAAATTTGAACAGATATAATTACACTTTAGTACAAATACAGCTCTTAGAAATGGAACTAAAAATCAGACAAGCACAGGAGAATGAAATCGATGTATTACTGGAATTTGAACAGGGCATTGTTGCAGCCGAGCGCCCCTATGACGAAACCTTAAAGGATGGAAAATTTCATTATTATGATCTGCTGGAATTAATAAAATCAACGGAAGCAGAGGTACTGGTTGCTGCAACCGGCGATCAGATCGTCGGATCGGGCTATGCCAAAATAGTCGACGCCAAACCTTATCAAAAGTATGCGAAATATGTCCATTTGGGATTTATGTATGTCAGGCCTGAATATCGCGGTCAGGGTATCAATAAATTAATTCTGGAGGCATTGACAAGCTGGGCAAAGGAACAAAAGATCTCCGAGGTCAGACTGCAGGTTTATGATCAGAATGAAAGTGCAAAAAAAGCATACAGCAAAGCAGGGTTTAAGCCCAATTTATTGGAAATGAGAATAGAGATTTAATTTTTTAAAATAATGGAAGACTCAACATTAAAAGCTATCTGGAGCGAATAGCGCTGTCGGAAGCTGTTTCTGGAGATCTGGAAATTTTGAAAAAGCTTACGCAGGCGCATCCAAAGCATGTTCCTTTGAAAATATAGATTTATTTACGGCATTGTCCAAGCAATAGATACAGCGGATATTTTCCATAAGCTGGTCACTATCCGTAATAATGATGGCGACAAGAAAAGTAGTCAAATTACGAGCGAAGAAGAGCTGCAGTCTGTTTTGATAAACTACTTTAAGCTAGATACAACATCTCCCTTATTAACAACACTCTATACCAAGCTTAATGCAATTCAAAGTAGCTTTCAGGTTACACAGTAGGGGATTTGCACAAAGGTTAAGCACGCAGCAGGGACAACCGTGTTGTCTCTGCTGCGTGTAGAATAATGGATAGCTTATCATTATTTTTCTTGCACCTCTATTTAGATTTATTCAAAATAATAATATCTTTGGGCCGTTATTATTTTGAATTTATTCGGTACCATAATCATCTATCAGACCGCTACAAGAAATGAAAGTTAATCCATCTAAGCTCACAGTCGCGTTATTATCTTGTTCTTTTTCGTTATACCCATTAGTCTCCGTAGGGTCAGCAATTAGCAGCATAATCCCTTTATACAATTCGGTTCTCAATACACAACAAAAGGGTTCGATCTCAGGTCGGGTGGTCAATGCACAAGGTATTCCTTTGTCAAATGTGCATGTTCAGCTACATGGGGCAAAGAGCATCAAGTCTGACAAAGATGGTTACTTCAGATTAGCCGATATTTATTATGGTAGATACCATTTGACATTAAGCTCCGTGGGGTTTGGCAAGCTATCTCAAGATATTGAATTGCGCGAAGGGAAACTTGATTTAGAGCCCATTATATTGACCGCTGAACAACAGAGTTTGGATGAGGTTGTGGTGACAGCAAGTCGATTAGCGGAACATATTGATGAGGTACCCTCATCGATCACCTATATCGGTGGTAAGGCGCTCGATCAGCAACGACAGATCAACGATAACCTACCATCCATCTTGATGCAGAAGGTGCCCAGCATTTCACCCAGTGAAGAAAGCCAAAATAACTTTATAGCAAAAATTCGTGGGCGCAATTTTTTGGTATTGATTGACGGTATTCCACAGTCTACTCCTTTACGCAACGGTGGGCGCGACTTGCGGACGATCGATGCCAGTGCAATCGATCACATCGAGGTTATTAATGGTGCTACTGCGATGTATGGTAACGGAGCCGCGGGAGGTGTGATAAACTACATTACCAAAAAACCGCAGAAAGGTAAAAAACTGAGTTCGTCAACCTATCTCAATAATTCATTGAATCTGGTAAAGCCGAGCGAAACTTATGCGTACAACATCGCTCAGGTATTTTCAGGGCAGTTAGACAAATGGGATTATGTTATTCAGGGTAAAGCTGGGCGTACCGGTGTGGTTCGGAACTCCGATGGGGCTGTTGCCAGTCCATTCTATGGACTGGGTGAGACAGACTCTTATAATGTCCTCGCCAAAATTGGATATCAAATAGCCCCTGACCATCATGTTGAATTTATGGGTAATTATTATCGTAGTTTACAGGACAGTAAATATGTCGGTACCAAGGGCGATTTCGGCAAATCTCCTGCTATTGGTATCCCTTCTGATACCATCATTAACGGTGGCACCCCTTATAATAAAGCATTTCATTTAAAGTACGATGGTCAATATGGAAAGACGGCAGCAAATTTGAGCTTGTACTATGAGGATATGAATACGGTCTTTGAAACTTACAACCAAAATTATTCTGACCACAAAGGAGCAAGGTTAAATTTTAATACACCTTTTCAGCTGGGTGCATCGACCAGCATGTCTCTGATCTACGGAGCCGATTTTCTGAAGGATCATACCGTACAGAAAACCATGAAAGATGATCTGGTCACACCAGATATGAATATGAACAATATCGCGTTCTACATGCAGAGTAAATTGAACATTGGTACTGACTGGATTTTAAAAGGCGGGGTGCGCTATGAAAGTATCCGGTTTAAGGTGGGTGATCTGACCAAAAATGGCAAACTAACTGCTGGCGAAAATAATAATTCAGATGCTTTTGTATTTAATATCGCTACGCGGTACAATAAGTATAGTTACGCGCAACCTTTTGCTTCCTTTTCACAAGGATATTCCATCGGCGATGTCGGGCTTATTCTGCGCAATGGTGTGCCATTGAGCCAAATTGATCCCAAACCTGTTGTGGTCAATAATTTCGAATTGGGCGTAAACGGCAAGATGGATATATGGGACTACCAGGTGACAGGGTATTATAGTACGTCTAAGAAAGGGACCACTTTCGCGGAGACTTCTACGCCAGGCAATTACGAACTGAGCCAAGTACCACAACGCATTTATGGTATTGAGTTTGTCGGAAACGTAAAACCCGTTGGATGGCTATCATTGGGTACTGTGCTTGGCTATATGGATGGACGTCAAGATCTGAAAAATGAAGGCAGCTACAAAGATAAATTAGACAACTCCATTATTTCTCCGTTCAAGATTAATCTAAATGCCGATTTCAAGTTAACGGATCAATGGAATGTGTATTTGCAATACCTTCATTTGGGTGGGCGGGACGTATTTCCTACTTCAGAATATAATTATGGAAAATACCCGATTTCCGGTTATAATCTTGTTGATTTCCAAACGCGATACAAATATCAGAAATTTACCTTTTTATTCTCCATCAACAATTTATTCAATGCCGATTATTATCCCATCCATGCCGAAGTACGTGGTGCAACCAATGAGGGGCGCTATTACATCAAGGGAGCTGGCACTATGGCAAATTTAGGGGTACAGCTTGACCTCTAGGTCTACGCTTTTTTCTGGGAGTTGTCTTTTTACTGCTCTTGTTGAGCCATATCCACAGACCGGTTATGGGGAGGCTGGCCGCTAGGCAAACCGCTAAAAACACAACAATTTTTGAAGGAAGGCCAAATACGGAACCAACGTGAATGGGCTTGACCATCTTTCGCATTTGCTCGGCCAAAGGCAACTTGTTCATGGGTTTGTTTTTAATGAGCTTACCAGATCTACTGTCGAAATAAGCCTGATTGATCTGCAACAGTGCGCCAGCAAATGATTCTTTTGTCAATGAAAAAGCTAGATTTCCTTGATCCGGAAATGTCATTAGTATATTTCCAGGATTAGGATAAAGGTTGTTAATCTGCTGATACATTGCCTCAAGCGGCGAAAAGCCAACAGGAATTTCCAATGTTGGATTTTTTACTTTTTCTTTTATCGTCTTGACACCTGCACCAAATAGTCTAAAAAACTGCTTATTGTACCAGTCAAAGCTCCAGGTTAAACCTGTTAGGGTAAAAATAAGGAGGAACAATGCCGCATAGAATCCTCCCACAGCGTGAAAATCCCATACTTTTCTTTTGGTAGAAGCTGACATGTTAATTTTAAAACGTTGCTTGAGCAGGAGTTTATTTTTGGGCCACCATAGATAAATCCCGCTTATCGCAAGAAATAGGGTCGCAATGGCCGAAATCCCCGTAATGGTAGCTCCAATTTTGTCGATCAAAAGAAAGCGATGGATGTCCAATACTTTTTGAAAAAAACGCTCCGCCTGTGCTCCTTTAGACAAGACCTCACCCGTATAAGGGTTGATATAGGCATACCAATATTTTTCTTTTTTTGAGCCATATTGAACCCGATAACTCCTTGAGGGATCAGCGAAGATTTCTATACGAAAAAGCCTTTTATTCGGAAAAATATTTCTTGCCTCTGATACAACCGCATCAAGAGGTAGACGATTTTCTAGGACAACAACCCGCTGTTCTTTAGGCCATAGCAAAGGCGTCAGTTCCTTCTCAAAACTCAGTAGCATACCTGTAACACAAACGGTCAAAAAAATGAGACCAAAAAACAATCCGATATAGAGATGTAGTTGTTGAAATACCCTTTTTAGACTGTTTTTTTTGGTCGTCTTATTTGCCATTGTTTTCGATAAAGTATGATAATGGGACAAAAGTACAGTATTATTAGTAATAATTCTAAACAAGAGAGATGAATTCGCATAAATATCAGGCTAGCGTTATCTATATTATTTATCTATCGTCCAACAACCGAATGCTGAAACACAGTATTGTAGATGTAGGTATGGAGAAAATGGTAGTAGAAACCATGATATAAGTGTTAGCGATTCAAGGGGGCGGGAACGACATGGGAAAACGTTTCTTTGCAATTGTTCAACGAATCGTAATTTTCTGTTCACGGATTTTAAACAGGAGGTCATGGATATTGTCGAATCGCTTATTTTTATTTCGAAAATTTATATAGATGAAAATAATTTGGATATGCATTCAATGGTTAGTGGTTGCCACCTTCATCGTTGTGTTCGTTTTTGTATTCAACAGTTACCGTTATCTGCTCTATGCCTTGATATGTTCTTCCGTGCTCTATTTTCCATTGACAAAAATAATTGCCAGCAAATTAAGCAATCCAAATGGTAGCAAGAGGGTTCGATATGATGTCAACGGAAAACGTGTAACAATGCAAATGAGCAAGCTTACCACCTTTGTCGTTTTATTGGTCGGTGTTTATGTTGTACTGGTTTCCGTCTTTTCCGTAAGTCCGCATTTGGAGCGGAAAGAGTTTATGGTCACGCATCCGAACTGGATCGCGGTAACACCTTCCATCCGAAACCTTGCCTGTAACATTCAACGCGGGAAGACAAAATACGCGTATCTCGATTTGGAATACCAGTTTACTGCCAGCAAACATTCGTATTCAAAAAAAATGGATAAGGTAGAAAAGTTGTATTCCTTTTTTCCAATTATCGGTCAGCGACGTTTTGAAGAAATGCGGATTGAATTGTTAGACAGAGCAACCAAAAAAAATGTAGCTAAAGAATACTTATTGTTTTATAATCCTAACGATCCAGAACAGCAAAAGTTTTTTCTAGCTAACGATAATTTCTATCCACAGGGATCATGGCTGTACAATATATTGTTTGTGTATTGCATCCTATTTTTAGTCATTGTAATTATAGCCTTTTTGTTTAAAATAAGACCATAATAGTAGCATGAAAAATCAAATTATGTAGGTATGAAAAAATGCTTAATATTGCTTGCAATTTTTCCTTTTATTAGCTGTAATGGACAAAATAGGCCACATACAAATGAGTTTGTAAACAGTTCAGATCTGAACGGGAAAGTATGGCATGTCGGTAAAAGCCGTGTAATGAATAAACGTGGCGGGATTATCTTTTCCGATGATGTCTATTTACATTTTTTGGACAAAGACAGTATTCAAATGACATACTCCCGGTATTCTCCAAGCATTGGTCTTAATACCATGAGGACAAATGGAATTTACCGAGTTGGCAGAAAAAACGAAGTTTCTATTGTTTTCTCTGAACCAAAGGACGCTTTTGGACGTAGTCGAGTTTCAATAGGTGGAAAAGAAGTACAGTTTTCACTATATGCAATCTGTTCTGTCAGAAATTCCAATGAGTCAGCATTCGATATTACCTCATTACAGCAAATTAAAACGTATCATTTTAAAATCGGCAAATATGTGACGAATGGTGATTTTATGGCGGAGCTTACCTTGTTGGACGACAAACAGGCAGTCTATCCTTTCGGAACTTACAAGTTTGACAGTAATAAAACGGCAAAGCAAGAATAATCAGGACGACGTTGCCTTTTTGTTTTTTCGGGCTTCTTTCAACATCCAATGGACTATATTGATCATTAAAAAAGCGTTTTCCTGACGGGGAAACGCTACCAAAACTAATGAAATGATCAAGATAAACCTAGCAGCAAAGCTAATTGAGCTTTCGTATTTTTCTGGTCAATAAAAGAGATCTGGTATCCGCGATGGACCTCCGAAGGAGATTCGTTAGAATTTCGTAAATTACTGATTTGATGGACAGCTTAAAAGGAGCTAAGGAACACTCGATTAATTGATAAGGGGAGGAACAAAAAAAAGTGCAACAGATATCTGTTACACTTTCTTAGAAGATGCGCCATGCAACTTCGAGATTGAGTATTCTACTTAATTAAGCGATACGTACATTAGTTGCGTTAACGCCTTTTTTTCCGTTTTCCAAATCAAATGTTACGCTATCATTTTCGCGTACTTCATTGATTAGACCGGTAACATGTACGAAAATGTCTTCACCACCATCAGCTGGTGTAATAAAACCGAAACCTTTTGTCTGATTAAAGAATTTTACTGTTCCTTCTTGCATTGTATTATATATTAGTATTAAATTATTCATTATTAAACCCATCGAAAAGATACTGCTATCCCTGCAATGATAAATCCATTTGTTCGCAAGAAATGATGTTTTGTATTTTAATGGGCTTGGGTTTATGCAAGTTCAAAAAAGGTACTTCACCTATTATTTTGACAACAAAATTAGCTTCTGGAAATGCAAAAACTGAGCGGAAAGGGATACCTGACGATTTCAGAAAAGCAAAGGCGGAGCCTGATTATGTTACAAGTATAGGTATAAAATATTGATATATAATAGGTTTTACTTTTTTATTTTTAGAATAAATTCAATTATAGCCTTTACAAAGCATTAAGGCCCTTTTTATGCGATAATTTTTCTTGTTCAAGAAAATACACTATTCGACCTATTTATCTTGCTTTAAATGGGATCTGAATCTTGATCAAAATATCGTTATTTTCCTACTGCAAATGCATATCGCCATCCATGAGCTCCAAACGAGTATAGATATACGGCGGAATAACAAGTTCCTGCCGTGGCATACCGATGCTGAATTGTTGTACCTGCTTGCAAGCTAAATAAATCAGGTGAGAAGCTTTGGATGTGAATACTTACATTTGTATATCATTGGATTTCTTTACTGTTACTCAATTTTGGCATGTTACATTTATAGCTGTATAACAGGAGAAATTAAAAAAACAAGGGATTACATGGACTATAGCAATTCAAATTTTATCTACCTCGATTATAACGCAACAACCCCCATTGACGAACGTGTACTGCATGAAATGCTTCCATTTTTCGGGATCAATTACGCCAATCCGAGTAGTGCACATCTGTTTGGTATGACCGTACAGGATACCATCGAACAGGCAACTGAGGAAATAGCAAGCGCATTGGGTACGCAGACAAAAAATATCATCTATACTTCGGGTGCTACTGAAGCAATCAATCTGGCGATCCGGGGACTACAATTTTCTCCGCGGAAACATATCATCAGTATTGCCGTCGAGCATAAAGCTGTATTGGAAACTTGCGCTTTTATGGAGCGGATGGGATTTGAGATCTCTTATCTTACTGTAGATGAATTGGGGATGCCTGATCTAACTTTGCTGGCGGAAACCATCCGCGAAGATACCGTACTGGTCTGCTGCATGCTAGCGAATAACGAAACGGGTATTATACTTCCAGTAAAGGAAATCACCGAAATTGTCCATCAGCACAATGCATTGGTCTTATGTGATGCAACCCAGGCAGTCGGCAAAATGCCTGTTAACCTCCAGGAGCTAGCTGTTGATTTACTGGCATTTTCGGCACATAAATTTTATGGTCCAAAGGGAATCGGGGGGCTTTATATTGCCGATCATGCAAAAAAAGAGCTACTGCCGCTAATACAGGGTGGTGGGCAGCAACAGGGATGGCGTGGTGGTACAGTCAACACGACGGGGATTATCGGAATGGCTGCAGCCCTACGCATTGCCCTAAGTGAATTGGAGCAGGAGCAGCAGCGAATAGGTACGTTAAGAGATCTGCTAGAGACCGAACTACTGTCTATCGATGGGGCGTTCCGAAATGGTAGTCCTATCAATAGACTTTATAATACGACAAATATTTGTTTTCCCGGTGTGCTTTCCGAACAACTTATCATGCGGCTAGGGACAATCTCTGTGTCCAGTGGTTCGGCTTGTACGGCGGTAACTTCACGTCCCTCACATGTGCTCAAAGCGATGGGGCTCCCAGATCTCGACGCACTGTCTTCTATTCGCTTTAGCCTAGGCCGACTAAGCCATGAAGCGGAAATCTACCAAACGATCGAACGGGTTAAACAGCTCGTTCAAAAACTGAGAAATACGGACTAATGTCCTGTATTTTCCCGGACCTGAAAAACATGAAGAACCTGCGGAAATAATGCTTCAATGCTCTCGCGTACACCGTTGGGCGATCCAGGCAGTGTGAGTATCAACATACGGTCGGCAAAGCCCGAAATGCCTCTGGAGAGCATGGCCGTCTTGACACGTTGTTGTCCATACTGTCGTGCCGTCTCCATAATACCGGGTATATGCCTGGTTATATAAGGGGCCACGGTATCGGGCGTAATATCGCGATCGGAGAGACCTGTCCCGCCCGTAAAAACCAGGAGGTCTATTCCTGTTTGCTGATAGTGTTCCACACGCTCTCGTATTGCAGCAGGCTCATCAGCAACCACTGCATAGGCGATATCACGTAAACCTTGTTGTTCAAGAAGTTCAAAAAGGAGCTTCCCCGAAACATCTTGCTTGTGGCCCTTAGCAACCGAATCGCTACAGACTACGACTGCGGCTTTGAGCTGTCCAACCCAGGGAAGGGATTCATTACTCTTACCACCACGTTTCTCCAGCAAGCGGATACCGCCGATTTCCACTTGTTTGTCCACAGGTTTTAGCATATCATAGATGACCAAGGCGGCGACCGAAGCACCGTGCATGGCCTCGACTTCCACACCAGTTTTATAAATCGTATGTACCTCGACCTCAATACTAATCTGTAATCCTGCTAAGGAATAGCGAATGGCGGCATACTCGACTGGTAAAGGATGGCAGTCTGGAATCATATCGCCCGTTTTTTTTATAGCGAGTAGCGCTGAAGCACGTGCAAATTCAAATATATCACCTTTAGGAATCTGCCTTTGCTCGATCAGCCTGATGGTATTTTCGGATGAAACATTTACCGTAGCCTCTGCAATAGCCTTCCGTAGGGTGGCACTTTTATGTGTAATATCGACCATGTTATGTGTTAGTTTTCCATTGATGGGTATCGTCTTCAAATATTTCTTTGCCCCAGATGGGCATTTCTTTTTTAATACGTTCTACAAGCTCCCCACAGGCATCCATAGCTGCCTGCCGATGTGCTGAAGAAGTAAAAACAAAAAAGCAGATTTCACCGACCTGAACGAGCCCCTCACTGTGATAGACATGCATACAGGTCAAGGAGTATTTGTCGAAAACTGCTTCATGGATCTCCGACATCTTTGCCAAGGCCAGTTCCCGGTTGATGCTGTAGTCAATAGACCGAACAGTCTTTCCTTCCACCTGATCGGCCCGGATCTGTCCCAGAAAGATACTATGGGCACCTATTTCGGATTTACTGCCATGCATTACAATAGTTGATGCAATCTGTTCAGGAGCAATGGGCCCCTGAATAAATATATCCTTTTTTTGTTTAGTCATTTAAATAGTTTTTTAAGGCCATCATGCCACCATCCACATGAAAAATCTGTTGGTTGCTGTTTACCTGCTCATGGAAATACTGTGCCGCCGTCAAACTTCGTTTGCCACTCTGACAGATAAAGATAACGCGTGCGCTATTGATTTGTTCCAACTGCACTGGCAATGTGGCGAGCGGAATGGAAAGATGGGGCACAGGAAGTCGTGGCAATTCGTCGATCTCCCGTACGTCGACAAGCAACATATCTGTAGCATGCCAATGCGTAATAAGTTCCGCAGCAGTGATGACCTGTATCTGTCCAATTGCCGAAGCACAAGAATTGATATAATCGAAATCTTTTAATGCCTCCAATGTTTGGGGATAGCTGCTGCTTTCGGGGGTCGCGGGAGGCACATCAAAAGTAAAAGCACTATGATCGAGTAAATTGACAGTCATCAACTTATTCATCAAAACAACACCAATACCAGTCAATAATTTGATGGCTTCTGTTGCTTGTAAGATTCCTATCATACCGGGTAGCACGCCCAGAACACCGGCTGCATTGCAGTCTGGTGCTTCTAATGGACTTGGAGGTTGCGGGAATAAATGCCGGTAGCTTGTCTTAATACCCTGATCATCGGCTACATTGAATACAGCGAGCTGACCTTCATATTGATAGATAGCGCCAAAAATCAATGGTTTATCGAGGAGATGGCAGGCATCGCACAATAAGTAACGCGCCGCGAAATTATCTGTGCAATCCAAGATGACATCGTATGACTGAAGCAGTTCAGCAGCATTTGTAGACTTCAGTTGCTCCACCCAATACGTAATTTCGATATCAGGGTTCTGCAGCCGCAGTTTACGGGCAGCGACCTCAGCTTTGGCCTGACCAATATCAGCCGTATCGTATAACACCTGCCGATGCAGATTGCTCAGGTCAATCCGGTCATCATCTATAATACCGATGTGACCGACTCCGGCAGCGGTGAGGTATTGCAGGGCCGGGCAGCCCAGTCCTCCAGCACCTACGACAAGCAGGCGTGCTGCCTGTAATTTTTGTTGGCCCACTTCACCAAAACCCTGTAGCACATAATGCCTTGCATAACGCTCATTCCGCATATTTATCCTCCTGAATAGGGTGGCATCAAAGCCACGACGTCATTTTCCTGCAATACGACAGGTTTATTGATAATTGTATTATTGACAGCAATCAGCAGCTTACGATGGCTAAGTGCTGTATGCTGACTTGATAATATCGTCAGGAGCTCTTCGGTATCAGCTGCTGTGGTATAAAATTCCTTCTCCAGAATGTCTGTCAAAGCTCCAAATGTCTTTACCTGTACTTTCATTGTCCGATACGTCTAATGTGTATATTACGTAAGCCTTTTACATAGCGTCTGCCCGTGGCAAGGTCTGCGGTCGAAAGCAGCGCAAAAGGATCTTTTTCTTTACCATTGCTGGCCTGTTCAATATTGGTTACCAGTAAGGCCTGGTTACCAATTGCCGTATTGAACAACTCGTTCCATGAAAATACAACCTTATAGCCATCAGTGGCCTCACAGACCAGGTAGTATTCACTGAGTACCTTTGGTGATTCGGCTCCAAAAGGAATATCCTTCAGCAGATCTTTGAGCAGACCTCCCTGGATATTTTTAAGCGTAGAACGATAAGCCCCAGTATGGTTATAAATCCGGAGACTATCCACCGTATGTCCGGGAAGTTGCTTGATCTGATCCAGGCTCATGCTGGCCTGTTGCTTTCCCAAAACGGTAACAACGATACCTGAAGGTTGTTGCGCATACAGTACAATACACAAAAAGGATAAAATGAGGGTTGCAAACGTTATTTTCATACCATGAATTAAGCTGTTGTAAACAATAATTTATAGGCTGCCACCAAAAGCACGGTAGCGAGCACATATTTTAATACATCTTGATTTAATTTTTTTGACCCCAGATATGCGCCCAATAAGCCTCCAATGAATGCCACAGCGACATAAGTCCACATATGCGCATTGAATGAGATACCCTGTGTGAGCATACCACCAAGTCCCGACAATGAATTTACAAAAATAAATGCAGCACTGATTGCTGCAGTCTGTTTTTGGTCGGTCCACTTGAGCAGGATCAAAAAGGGAGATAGAATAATCCCGCCACCAATGCCGATCATACCGGATAATAAGCCGACAACAGCACCGATTGCCAGTGCACCAAGGTTGTTGTAAGGTTTTAATTCATCTTCGGCCGGACTTCGGAAAAAGAAAAACCGAACGATCGGAAAGAGCAGCAGCAGGCCCAGTAAACGTTTGTAGAGATGATCCTCCAAGGTGATCATTCCACCAATGAAAGCCATAGGCACAGAAGCAACAGCCACCATCAGAAACAGATTACGTTTAAAATAATGACCTCTGTAATATTGTATAAAAGAGGTCAGCGACACAAAAAGGTTAAGTACCAGCGCTGTAGGTTTCATCTCCTGTGGTGCAATACCATACAGGGCCATTAGGGCCAGATAACCGCTGGCACCGCCGTGCCCAACAGCAGCATAAAGGAAAGCGAGAATAAACAGAAGAAAATAGAAGAGCTCAAAATGCATGGTTCCCTAGGTTAAAAGATGGATAAAAACTTCGTCGCCTGCGGCGCAGCCATCCGAATCCTCCTCCAGGATCAACAGACAGTTGGCCTGAGCATAGGATTGTAGCCGATAAGACTCTTGTGCATGCAGAGGTTCGACGGCATGCCCATCATAGTGCGCCTTGAGGAAATGGGTCAAGCCGGGTTTTTTGCTATAAGTGCGGGTGGTATGTGTCTTGATGCAACGGTTGCGTTCGGGCAGCTGCATGATACGCTCCAATGCCGCTGCAACATAGAGATAAAAGCAGGTCAAGGCAGAGGAGGGATTACCCGGTAAGCCAAAAACCAGTTTCTGCTCATGTGTACCAAAAAACAAAGGTTTACCCGGTTTTTGACGGATACGATGAAAATGTTGTTTAACACCACAGCCTTTGGCAACATCCACCACATAATCGTAATCACCAACGCTGACGCCGCCGACCAAAAGGACAACATCAGCCTTTTCCAACGCCCCCTCAAGCGCTGAATGGAGTAGGTTTTTGTCGTCGCGCGCATGGCTGCTTTCCACCTTGTATATGCCCAACTGCCGTAAAGCAGCTTTGAGCTGATAGGAGTTGGATTCATAGACCTGACCATAACCGAGCGCTGTACCCGAGGATCTAAGTTCATCCCCGGTGAGAATAATATGTACAAGGGGAGCGGCATAAACCATCACTTCGGTACAGCCGATATTGGCGAGATAACCAATGGCAGCTGGGGTCATGGTCGTACCCGGGAGCATAGCGATACTGCCGGCTTCCACTTCGGATCCTGCGGGACGGACATTGTCTCCTAATGTTAGAGCGTCGTCCTGTATAAGAATTGTATTTGTTTCAGTTAGCCTTACTTTCTCCTGCATCACCACCGTATCAGCCCCTAAGGGCAGTGGTGCACCGGTATAGATGCGCATAGTCTGGCCGCTATGGAGTGTCCTTGTCGTAGTCGTACCTGCAGGGATCTTATCCACAACGGGAAGTTCCAGCGCCATGTCCGCAAAGCGGAGGGCATAGCCATCCATCGAAGACTGTGCAAATCCAGGAATAGCTTGTGCAGCAATTACCGTTTGTGATAGGATGTAACCCAATGCATCTGGAAGGGCGAGCCGTTCTTCCCGTGGAGGAGGCAGGTAATGATGAATGATATCTCTAGCCTGTTGGACACCAATAAACTGATGGGGGAGGCGGAAGTAATCTTCTTGGGTATCCACATCATATTTTGCTGCTTCATAAGGAAATATGATCCGATCATCGGGATGCTGTTCTGCAAGTTTCTTTGCTCCCTGCCGACCTTCGAGCTGCATGAGGTTATCAAAGTATTTTTTATCAAAAAGAACCGGTGCCCCCCATGTTCCGGAAAAACCTGTTGCGACAATACCCTTACCGCTGCTATCGGCAAGTTGAATTAGCTGTTGGAAGACATGTTGATCCACAAAAGGCTGATCACATAAACTAATAATACACCGGTCAACCTGTGGCTGATTTTTTAAAAGATCTTTTAATCCAACAATGATAGAAGTGGATAAGCCTGCCATCCAATGTGGATTGATCGCAACACTGACCTTACTATTTTGCAGTGCTGCATGAATCGGATCGGGATAAGCGCCGATAACAACACTTACGCTGACATCCGGAACGGTCATGGCAGCTCTACTGATACGCTTCAACAAAGGTTCACCTTCAAACTCAAGCAATTGTTTGGGAAGACCAAGCCGCGAAGAATTGCCCGCCGCCAATATAATTATACCTGTTTGCTTTGTCATCCACCAATCGTTATCATACTCCGATTTTTCAGAAAATCGGTGTCTATCTGTTCAAAATTTGTCATTAACTGTCCACCAAGTTCCTTGGACTTGGACCGTATATTTTCCTGGATCAAAGGCAACACTTCGCCACCAGCCCGCAAAGTTGTCAACAGATCTGTTTCGCCTTGGGAAAACAGACAGTTTTTAAGTTTACCATCCGCTGTGAGCCGTATCCGATTGCATCCCGCACAGAAGGGTGCTGTCATGGTGCTAATCAGCGCAATACGTCCTACATGATCGGCAATCGCAAATGCTCTAGCTGTATCGTGAGGGCCCGCGGGAATGGGGTCGGTAGGATAGACCTTATGAATTTGATGGAGGATATCAGCCTGTGTATACACTTGGTTGCTGGCCCATTTGTTTCCGCTGAACGGCATAAATTCGATAAAACGGATCTCTATAGGATTATTTTTGGTTAAGGCGACAAAATCGAGAATTTCATCATCGTTGACACCTTTCATGACAACCATATTGATCTTGGTGCAGATTCCATGCTGCAGGAGCAGATCAATATTGGCACGCACACGGTCAAAGTAATCTCTCCGGGTGATCTGAAAAAAACGTTCGGATCGTAAGGTATCCAGACTGATATTGATGCTTTTGAAATTCGCCGCCACAAGCTGGGGCAACATATCGTCAATCCGGATGCCATTACTGGTCATATGAAGTTCAACTGGAAGCTGGGATAAACGCTCAATAATAGCCGGAGCATCCTTCCGCACCAACGGTTCGCCCCCTGTTAGACGGATCTTGCTGATGCCCTGATCCACAAACAATTTGGCAAGTAGTTCGATCTCGTCGACCTGCATCAGCTGACCATGGGGTGTAAAATTATATTCTTCCTCCGGCATACAATAAAAGCAGCGCAGATTGCAGTTATCGGTAAGCGATATCCGTAGATAGTTGTGTATGCGACCAAATGTATCCTTGAGCATGGTATTTAACGTATTAGTGGATTTTCGGCATGTATTTTTGTTGCAAGAAACTTAAGAGAGCCACCTGATCGACCGCTTAAAACAGCCTTGATCTCAGCGATAACAGCAATTGCAATTTCGTCTGATGTTTCGGCTCCGATATCAAGACCGACAGGGCCATAAACAATCTTTTGCTGTACTGCGCTGAGTTCGATTCCAACTTGCTCCAGATCATCAAACATGCGGAGCAATTTGGTTTTCGGCCCCAACGAACCGATGTAGCTGGTCGGTGTGTGGATCAGCTCTTTAAGTAGTGTGAGGTCATAGTGATAATTATGCGTCATTAGTACAAAAACGGTCCAGGGATCTATACTTATTTTTTTTATGACCTCGTCTGCCGGGCCAATAATAACGCGGTCGGCTTTCGAAAATCGCCCCGTCGTGGCATGACTGGCCCGTCCATCCAGCACGGTAATTTCCCACCCCAATAATTTAGCCGTTTCCACAACAGGTTGTGTATCATTGCCCGCACCGGCAACGACCAGGTGTGTGGCAGGAGCGAGGTATTCAATAAGCACTTCCTTATTTTTTCCGGCTTCCTCAAAGGAAGCCAGCACAGACTGCCGTTTTGTTTTGGCTAGCCTGATGTGCTCCTTCAGTTCCGGCGATTGCGTATCTTCATGCGGTATTTCATCTGTTAACCCGACAACAAGCAGCCGGGTTCCGCCTTGTTCTACTTGTCGGTCAATTGAAAACTGGGTAATCAATAGGGCTTCTTGTCGCTGTTGCAATAAGCTTTCCAGCCATATAATTGGATGATCGGCCTGCTGTAGATCAATATATTCGAAAAGAATATGGACAATACCGTTACATCCAAGCTGCAGTCCGATTGCTGAACCTTCTTCTGTATTGGTATCGTAACTGACAAGCCTATTTTTTCGCTGATGAATGGCCAACAGTGCTTTTTTTAACGCATCACCCTCCAAGCAGCCACCACTAATAGCACCAGTCATCTGGCCATCTTCAGTCACCAACATACGGGCGCCCGGCCTACGATATGAAGATCCCTCCACCTTGACGACCGTGGCAAGTACCATAGCGTTATCTTCGGAAGCGGCTACACGCGCAGCTAAAACAATGTCTTTGATCTCTTTCATGCAATTATGGGCAAGACGGTTTGAACGTGGATATAATGATTAAATTGAACAGCTTTCTTATTACAATTCCGTTGATCAAATTTAACGATTTACACGGTAAAAAACACGAAAACTGTAATAATGGTAAAAACATCTGTAAAATGTATAATTATTTGATTAATTTAAATAAGATTTTGCAGTAGTGAATAGGTTGAAAGCGAATACATAAGTAAAAACTTATCGTATACAACGACAAGAAATAAAACCATTAAACCGATTAAATAAAAACTTGTAAGGACAAGAAAAAAATAACGATTATGGCAAAATATTCAATTCTGGTAAACGGTAAAAAGCACGATATTGATGTGTTGGACGATATGCCTTTGCTCTGGGTGCTCCGTGATATCATAGGTCTAAAGGGGACCAAATTTGGCTGTGGCAAAGCCCTTTGCGGTGCCTGTACCGTGCACCTCAATGATACAGCAATCCGATCCTGTTCATTTCCTATTTCTGCCATAGGCGATGGCAAGGTGACAACTATCGAAGGACTGTCTGAAAAGGGCGACCATCCGGTACAAGAGGCCTGGGAAAAACATATAGTCCCCCAATGTGGCTACTGTCAAACGGGACAGATTATGAATGCTGCGGCATTATTGAAAAAAAATGCAAAACCCTCGGAACAGGAGATTGAGCAGGCCATGCAGGGCAATCTCTGTCGCTGTGGCACCTATAACAGAATCAAAGCAGCCATCATGGATGCGGCCGGCACTCCGGTCACAACCGGCTAAGCCTTCACCAAAAAAGTAGAGATCGCATGAAAATATTAGCTCCTTTTCAAGAAAGAAAGTCCGAAAGGGTAGACTCGGAGATTTTTAGTGTTTCCCGGAGAGACTTTTTAAAAGCCAGTGGGCTGTTAACCGGAGGATTGGTACTCGGGGTCAGCTTTTTCAGCTGTGACGATAAAGGCAAAAAGGTGGCCACTGTGGCACCTCATGTTTATTTGAGCATTGCCTCGGATGGCAAAGTAACCATTGTCGCACACCGTTCGGAGATGGGACAGGGAATCCGCACCTCACTACCACTTATCGTCGCCGATGAACTCGGGGCAGACTGGAGTAAGGTAGAAATTGTACAAGCCGAGGGGGATGAAAAGAAATATGGAAACCAGAACACCGATGGTTCATTTTCAGTACGCATGTTTTATAAACCCATGCGGGAGGCCGGTGCCATCGCACGGTTGCTGCTGTTACAGGCCGCAGCCAAAGAATGGCAGGTGGGCATCGCTGAATTAGACACCAAAAATGGACAGGTCATCCAACGTGGATCGAGTAAGAAGAAGGATTTTGGCGATCTTGTACAAACTGCGCTATCCTTGCCTATTCCAAAAGTAAATGAAATCAAACTAAAAGATAGGCAGTATTTTAATATGATAGGCAAGGAAACGCCCATCATTGACCTGCACAATATCGTCACAGGTAAGGCCGTTTTTGGGATTGATGCGATTGCCGACGGGATGAAAATCGCGGTGATCAAACGCTGTCCTGTTGTTGGCGGTACTGTAAAATCTGTCAACGATAGTAAAGCGTTGGCCGTCCCCGGTGTCATAAAAGTGATTACGATCAAAGGTGCTGGCTTACCGGCAACCTTATCCAGACCACTCAGTGGGGTAGCGGTGATCGCCGAGAATACCTGGGCGGCGATCAAGGCTCGAGATCTGTTGGAAGTCCAATGGGAACTCGGGCCCAATGCAGGCTACGACTCCGCCAAACAGATCGAAGAACTCAAACAGGTGGTCGCGCAAGAAGGTACAATACGTCGCAAACGGGGTGATTTCAATGCTGCCAAGGCCAATGCTAAAAAAGTGATTGAACACACCTATATCGCGCCATACCTGGCGCACGCTACCATAGAACCACCCTGTGCCCTGGCCATGGTAAAAAATGGGAGTTGTGAAATATGGGCTTGTACCCAAAACCCACAGGGCGCACGTGATGCTGTAGCCAAGGAGTTGGGGATTGCTGTGGAAAAAGTAAAAATGAATGTAACGTTGCTGGGCGGCGGATTCGGCCGGAAGTCGAAACCCGATTTTATTCTGGAAGCGGCTATCCTAGCCAAAGAGTCGGGTCTCCCGATCAAGGTGCAGTGGACGAGAGAAGATGATATCCGTCATGATTACTACCATGCGATGAGTGTGCAACGTATTGTAGCAACCATCGACAGCCAAAATAAATTAAGCGGCTGGGCCCACCATATCGCCAATCCGTCTATCTCTGCGACCGAAGATCAAGCTGTGGTACAACCCAGTGATGGGGAACTGATGCTGGGAGCTTCGGATTTCCCCTACAATGTTCCGGCCATCAATATTGCCACACATGATGCCAAAGCACACCTTCGAATCGGCTGGCTGAGATCAGTACGCAATATCCCGCAGGTATTTGCAGCTGCAACCATGCTCGATGAAATCGCCGAAGCCCGGGGTATAGACCCCGTTGCCAATGCATTGGAACTGCTTGGAGAAGACCGTCATATTACTTTTGAACAGGAGCTGATCAAAACGACTTATCCCAACTATGGGGAAAAGATCGCCGACTACCCTTGGGATACAGGGCGGATGAAAAAGGTGATCGAACGGGTCGCCAAGGAATCGAGCTGGGGTAAAACAATGCCCGCGGGAAGTGCACTGGGTTTTGCAGCACACAAAAGCTTTCTAACCTATGTCGCCTGTGTGGTGGAGGTGCGAGTGGATCAAGACAAAAAAATCAGCATCCCCAATGTATATTATGCCGTCGATTGTGGTCTTGCTGTCAATGTAGACCGGATCAAATCACAATTTGAAGGTGGAGCACAATTTTCAGCCAGTCTGGCACTCAAAAGTACAATCACTGTAAAAGATGGCCAAGTAGAACAGGGTAACTTTGACGGTTATCAGATCATTCGGATGCCTGATTCGCCTAAGCAAATCCATGTCCATATTCTAGACAGTGACGCCAAACCGACTGGTGTGGGTGAGCCACCGGTACCACCGTTTACACCAGCGCTCTGCAATGCCATTTATGCCGTGACTGGAAAACGGATCTATACATTGCCGATTGATCTGACAGTTTGATGCACGTGTGCTTATCCTACGAAATCATAAAATAAGCAATACTGCATGACAAAATAAACCATAAAAAGGAAGCCGATGATAGTAGGCTTCCTTTGCTTATACAGAAGTTTTAAAATACCGCACTTTAAGCTCGTTGAACCCGTTTTATGAAATCCAAGGCATTACAACATCACACATCAATAAAACACATTGACCTCGTTAAAGTAACTAATCGTTCGCAGGAATGGATAACGGATTGCATTTCGGTTGAGGAACCTTTGGAAATTCAGATACGAACAACAGTTGACGGGAGTGCAGCCAATAAAAACATCTCCGTCACCATGCGTACTCCGGGCAATGATGCTGAGCTCGCAACTGGATTTCTCTTTACTGAAGGCCTTATTTCTGAAGCCAGTCAGATCAAATCGGTGGATCATGTAGATGTGCTATGTACAAGAAATAGCCATAATATTATTGTTGTTGAACTAAGCAATGGGGTTGCACCAGAAACAACCGCCCTGGATAGGAATTTTTACACGACCTCCAGTTGTGGCGTCTGCGGAAAAGGTTCGATCGCAGCAATTAAAACCGTTAGCATTTTTAGAGACCTTGTTCCCGAATGTCGCGTTTTGAGCTGCGATATGCTCTATGCTTTACCTGATCGACTTCACGCTGCGCAGGGTAATTTCTCAGCAACCGGTGGTATACACGCCGCGGGGCTATTTGATCTCCAAGGACAGCTTATCGCGCTACGCGAGGATGTAGGCCGCCATAATGCACTCGATAAGCTCATTGGCCACGCACTAATGGCTGATTTATTACCACTACAGCGACAATTACTACTGCTGAGTGGCCGCGCTAGTTTTGAGCTTGTGCAGAAAGCTGCTATGGCAGGCATCTCCATCATTGCAGCAATCGGTGCCCCTTCAAGCCTGGCGATAGAATTGGCCAAAGAATTTGACATTACCTTATTGGGCTTTTTGCGAGATCACAGATTCAATATTTATCACCTTGGAAACAATATTGAGATTGAAGGGTTAATCGTATGAAGGGTTGGTAATATAAGGCTAATATTGTTTGAGCCTATGTATATTTACAAAGAATGATAATATCGGACAGTAAATTGATAAATAGATAAAAGATGAAAATAAGGATCAAGGATAATACGGTTAGACTACGATTGACCATGTCTGAAATTAATCGGTTAGGTACCGAAGGTGAAGTATTTGGTCGCACTGAATTTATCCAACAACCTCTAAATTACAGCATTGTACAGACAGATACAGAAGCACTCGTCGCCTCTTTTGTTGATCATAAAATTACTATTGGCCTATCTGCTGTCATGATCAAGGAATTGGTCCAGACGGATCGGATAGGCTTCGAGGGACAATCGGGAAAGGTGAAATTGCTTGTTGAAAAAGATTTTGCCTGTATTGACAATACTGTGGAGGATCAGAGTGACAATTTTCCGAATCCGAATCTCAAATGCTGACCTCCTAATAAAAAATATTAGGTATGCCAAATAGCCAATCATCATGGAAGATAACAACAAAAAGCAAAAACTGGAACAAGAAATTAAGGCTGAGCCACAGGCGGAAAATCCCTATAAGCTCCTCGACATCAAGTTGACACCCGTGGAAAAATCAGCAGCGGGTATCCCGGCGGTATTAGCAGCCTTTGCAGATCTTATTGAAGAAAAGACACTCGTTCGAGGAACCAAAGCGCTATTCAAAATGAATCAGGTTGGGGGATTTGACTGCCCTAGCTGCGCCTGGCCTGATCCAGACGATGAACGTTCCCCTGTAGGTGAATACTGCGAAAACGGCGCAAAAGCCTTAGCAGAAGAAGCAACCACAAAAAGGGTGACTCCGGAGTTCTTTAAAAATAATTCGATCTATGATCTTTCGCAACTCAGCGACTATGAGATTGGCAAAATGGGGCGCCTGACAGATCCGATGTATCTAGCCCCCGGCGGAACGCATTATGAACCAATCAGCTGGGAGGCTGCTTTTCAAAAAATTGCAGCACAACTTCATACATTGACATCCCCGCACGAAGCCGCTTTTTATACCTCAGGCCGTACTAGCAATGAGGCTTCTTTTCTCTATCAGTTATTTGCCAAAGAATTTGGTACCAATAATATGCCCGATTGTTCCAACATGTGCCATGAAACTTCGGGTTCGGCATTGCGTCCTACAATAGGCATAGGAAAGGGAACTGTCACACTTGCTGACTTTTATGAAAGTGAATTGATTGTTATCATTGGCCATAATCCAGGTACTAACGCCCCACGTATGATGAGTGCGCTAGAAAAGGCAAAAAAAATGGTACCAAAATTATTGCCATTAACCCTTTGCCGGAAGCAGGTTTGATGGGATTCCATAACCCACAACAGATCAATGGAATCATCGGTAAGGGCGTAAGTTTGGCTGATCTCTACTTACCTGTGAAGATCAATGGTGATATGGCTCTCTTAAAAGCACTGGAGCTTATTATACTGGACCTGGAGCATAAAAACCCCGGGAAAGTACTTCATGCCGACTTTATCAAAAGTAAAACAACGGGTTATGAAGCCTTTCGAGAACAATTTGATACTTCCAGATACGATCTTGAACACCTAAGCCAACAGAGTGGAGTTGCTCTGGCTGATATCCAGCAAGCTGCTGAAATGATGGCCTTTAAGGACAAAATTATTTTCTGCTGGGGGATGGGTTTGACGCAGCAACCCAATGGCGTGGACATGATCCGCGAGATCCTGAATATCTTGCTGCTAAAAGGGAGCATCGGTATTAAAGGGGGTGGTGTCTGTCCAGTCCGTGGCCACAGTAATGTACAAGGCAACCGTACCATGCTTATTGACGAGAAACCTACGAATGAACAGTTGGACAGGTTGCAGCGGTATTTTGGATTTGAACCACCGCGCGAACATGGCTACGACGTGGTGCGTGCCATTAACGCCATGCATGCTGAAAAGATTAAATTTCTGTTCTGTATGGGTGGAAATTTTCTGTCAGCGACGCCCGACACAACATTTACAGCGCATGCATTGCGCAAGCTTAACCTATTGGTCTGCGTGTCTACAAAATTAAACCGTGGCCATCTGATTCATGGCAAAGAAGCACTGATTTTGCCTACTTATGGTCGTAGTGACAAGGATATTGTCAATGGGGAGGTACAGATCGTCAGTACCGAGAATTCCATGGGCGTAGTACAGTCCTCGAAAGGTGTGCTGGATGCAGTATCTAAAAATCTGATAAATGAAACACAGATTGTATGCCGTATGGCGATGGCTACATTGGGCAATCGGTCTGTGGTCGACTGGCAGCGTTATCACGATAGTTATGATGCGGTGCGTGATGCAATTGAAAACTGTATCCCCGGTTTTGAAAACTATAATGTCAGGGTACGGCAGAAAGACGGCTTCTATTTACCCAATGAAGCTCGGGATTCGCAGTTTTTTGCACAGCAACTTGGTGGTTTAGCCCCCTTTACACGAACCGAAATACCTGAAAACCACCTGGAGGAAGACGAATATATGATGGCGACAACACGTACGCATGATCAATTTAATACCACCATCTATGGACTGGACGATCGCTATCGGGGTATCAAAAATGAGCGGCGTGTGATTTTTATGAACCAAAAGGATATAGCCAAAGCAGGTTTTAAAGCTGGAGACAAAGTGGATCTCTATAACTATGATGATGGGATAGAACGCGTAGCACCTTTGTTTTTGATTGTATCCTATGCAATTCCTGAAAAGAATACAGTCACCTATTTCCCCGAAACAAATGTGCTGATATCGGTCAACAATGTGGTAAAGGAAAGCAATATGCCGGCTTCCAAATATGTGAAGATCAAGATCAAAAAACATGATTCTGAGGTGTATAAAAAAGTGGATGAAATGCTTTACCGCGGTGCGCTTCAAAGGCCCTGAGGTTTGTCCGCAATAATCGCTTTCACCCTGCTGACCTCGGCAACGGTATTAACGTTGATAAGCGTTCTAGCATCAGCAGAATCAATCAGCGCGACCTGCTGCTGGATCAATACCTGGCGTGGGGATAGTCTATTTTGAGCGATCTGTTGTTTGAGGATAGGGTAGCTGCTCGGCTCCCAAATAGCAAATAAGGGTTCGGGGAGCATATGTTGTGGATTGGTGAATGCTGTCGCAATTTTTAGTGGATCGCGGTGTTGGATCAAATAAGCGATAGCTGCGCTGTCTATTAGTGGTAAATCACAAGCAAGAACGAGCCAAGCCTGCTCAGGCAGCAGATCCAATGCCGTTAGTATACCACCTATAGGGCCAATATTCGGGTAGTTATCGGGCAGCAGCTTATAGCTTTGCTCCAATTCAAGACTATCTGCCATCTCTCTAGCTTGTTCCGCACGACAGGAAATATAAACAGTTTCACAGTAAGGCTGCAGCAGATCGAGCAGATAATAGCGTTGTTCCTTACCATGCCATTGGATCTTTTCTTTCGGGCTTCCCATACGCTGACTTCTGCCGCCTATAAGTACAAGGCCATTTAATTTAGGGGATATAGTATCATTGGAAACCATTGGTATTGCTATCTGTCAATCAATTTTATTGAAGTTACGTAATTTAGTTTGATCAGGAAAATATCACTTTCCTATCCCACGGATAGTATATTGACCGCTAACCCCAATTACGGAATTTGTTACCAATATTACCTATTTCAGTAATAATTTATCCTACATATTAGTCAAATACCTATTTTTATATATGGATTCCATCGTGGGGTAACTAAGAATAAACAATTATGAACAGCATACGAATCAATAAAAAGAAATATACGGTAGACGTAGATAGCGAAATGCCTTTATTGTGGTTCCTAAGAGATCATGTGGGATTGACAGGTACAAAATATGGTTGCGGAGTTGCACAATGTGGTGCCTGTGTCGTTCACCTCGATGGGGAAGCTGTACGTTCTTGTGTGACTAAGATGAAACGTGCAATAGGTAAAGAAGTCATCACTATTGAAGGCTTGTCAGAACATGGTGACCACCCGTTGCAACTTGCATGGAAAGATGTTGATGTACCACAATGTGGTTATTGCCATGCCGGACAGATTATGTCTGCCGCCGTACTGCTACGCGAACGTCCAGATCCTACAGACCAAGATATCGACGATGCAATGACCGGAAATATCTGTCGTTGCGGGACTTATTCACGTATTCGTAAAGCTATTCATCATGCTGCGGAACTCCAGAATCAAAAGGGCTAAAGAATAAGCATATCCATGGAACTATATAAAGAAAAAAAACAGCTAATAAAGCTCAGATTCACTGTAACACTGATTGTTATAGCACTGTTTTTAATTGGAATCGTCTCAGCTTTCTCGGATGAAACCAACTATACTACACATGAAGAAATATATGCCACTGTGAAAAAAGATAGTGTCAAATCTGTCAACGCCTTTAAAAAAGTATACGCGGTATTACAGAGTCCCCGTTGCATGAATTGCCATCCCAGCGGTGATATCCCGTTGCAAGGCGATGATAACAGGCTCCATGCCATGTTTCCCAAACGTGGTACTGATGGTAAGGGCATATTAGCGATGAAATGTACAAACTGTCATCAGACCGAAAATACAGCGGGTTTAAAAACACCCCCAGGAAATCCGGAATGGCATCTACCATCAGCTACAATGAAAATGGTGTTCCAAGGACGTAGTGCGCATGAACTTGCAAAGCAATTGGTGGATCCGAAACAAAATGGGAACAAAGATCTCAAAGCATTGATTGCACATGCCGATGATGGTCTGGTCAAGTGGGGTTGGAACCCCGGCGAGGGCAGGACATTGCCGCCTATAAGTCATGCCAAATTTAAAGAGGCATGGATCACCTGGTTGACTACTGGTGCTTATGCACCAAAGCAACAAGGGTTGGATGGATCAAATTTGAAAAATGAACGATGAAAGTAGAGAAAACAACAATAGATAGGAGATCTTTTTTGAAGGCCGCTTTGTTGGCTGGAGGTGGAATGATTTTGCAGTTTAGCTGGCCTGGGGCGATTACGGCAGCTGCTGAAAACAGTCCGGCCGAATCGGAACACTTTACATTAAACAGTTATATTAAGATCCATCCGGATGGGAAAGTGACACTTTTTAATCCCAATCCAGAGTTTGGGCAAAACGTCAAAACTTCGTTGCCGATGATTTTGGCAGAAGAATTAGACGTCAGTTGGGACCTTGTGCAGGTTGAACAAGCGGACTTTTTCCCGGAACGCTTTGAACGTCAGTTTACTGGAGGCAGCCAATCCATCCGTAGAGCATGGCCCGTGTTGCGTACTGCTGGAGCTACCGCACGACAAATGCTGATCCTTGCTGCCGCACAACACTGGGCTGTTTCAGCTGATGAAATAACGACTGATGCGGGTACCCTGTATCATAAAAAAAGCAACCGCAAGCTGTCCTATGGCGAACTTGCTTCTGCGGCTGCCCTGATACCGCTGCCAAAAAATGTGAAACTTAAAGCGATTGCCGATTTCAAAATTATTGGTTCATCCAAACACAATGTTGAAATCGACAATATTGTGACCGGGAAACCATTATTTACAAGCGATTATAAAAAAGAGGGGATGCTAATCGCTATGATTGTCCATCCTTCAAGTTTCGGCAGAGAAATTACAACCATAGATGATAAAGCCGTTCGTCAAATGCCGGGAATAAAAGATGTATTTATCATGGAGCCTTTGCTCAAGGATTATAAGAAAAACGGATTCGATGTATTTACTTATGAGCATGTCGCTGTCATCGTTGGAAACACTACTTGGGAGGTAATGCAGGCGAAGAAAAAATTGATCTTGCAACTGAGCGGCCCGACAGGCAATGCGCAAAATGGAAAACCTGATTTTTTGGAAAGCACAGCGCGACATTATGCAGATATGGACCATTATTCCACAGGACCAGCGGAGGTGAAACGTCGAGATGGTAATCCTGAGTCGGCTTTTAAAAACGCTGCACGCATTATTGAACGTACCTATACAGCGCCTTTCCTAGTACACAATACGATGGAACCGGTAAGCTGTTTTGCTGATGTCGGGGCAGATCATGCTGAATTATATGCCCCCATACAAGCACCCGAATTTATTACCACAACCTTGTCTGCTCGACTGGGCTTACCAAAAGAGAAAATAAAAATTAATCTAGCCCGAATGGGTGGTGGTTTTGGATTACGGGCCTACGGACACCATGTGGTCGAGGCCGCAGTTATTTCCCAAAAGATTAAAGCTCCGGTCAAGTTGATGTATACACGCGAGGATGAGGCGACCTACGGCATTTACCGGCCAAGTTACAGCGCGACCTATAGGGCTGCGTTAGATGAAAACAATCAATTAATTGGTTTTCATATCAAAGCGGGTGGTATCCCCGAAACTCCACTGCACGAAAATAGATTTCCAGCTGGAGCGATAGACAATTACCTTGCTGAAGCCTGGGCGATACCTTCAGCGATTACAATAGGAGCTTTTCGCGCACCGCGATCCAACTTTATCGCCAGTGCTGAACAGTCATTTTTGGATGAACTGGCCTTTGAAATGAAGAAGGACCCCTTAGATTTCAGGTTGGAATTGCTCAAACGGGCAAAAGAAAAACCTGTCGGACAGCGCAATGACTATGATGCTGACCGCTATGCAGGCGTAATCCAATTGTTAAAGGACAAAACGGCAATCTTAGCAAGGCCAGCTGGAACTGGAAGAGGGATGGCGGCTTATTATTGCCATAATACCTATGCTGCTGCAATGGTAGATATAGGCATGAAGAATAATGAACCCTATGTCAAACAAGCCCTGGCCACCCTAGACTGTGGTATTGTCATCAATAAAGACGCTGCCGTTAATATGGCTGAGGGCGCACTCATTGATGGGATAGGTAACGCTTTATATGGCGAACAACTATTTATGGATGGGGTACCATTGAAAAGTAATTTCAATACCTATCGGATGATCCGCATGAATGAGGCTCCAGAAAAAATCGAAGTACATTTTGTGGAAAACCAGGATAACCCAACGGGTATGGGGGAACCCCTGTTTCCACCGACATTTGCCGCTGTAGCAAATGCCTTATTTGACCATACGCGAAAAAGATATTACAAACAGCCTTTTGTAAAACAATATTTGGATGAGAACAGAAATTCTGTAATTTAATTGAATTACAGAATTTTACAATTTCGGGAGATTTAGTTTTTTGTGATTCAAATTTCAGGAAAATGTTCTTGGGCTATTGGCTACAGTATTCCTAGTATTGATGATTTTTAGTTGATTCTCTATTTTTCCAATCTCAGTTTTAAAGGTTTAAAGAATAGATAAACTACACCGATGCCTATTGCCATTGCCACAACATAGCCTATAAATGCGATCGTTTCCGCCTGTTGCTCATTTTTGGAAAGTGTACTTTTATCATTCCGAACGAACCAATAAACCAAGGCAAAAGTAAGGGTGGATGCAATGATTATAGAAAGCAGATCTCATGACGGGAGCTGTTTTGTAATAGCAGATGAGCCAACAAAAATGAGCAATGTAAGTAGGTAAAAAATGATCACCTTCAAATAGTTAGATACTTTTTTCATTTTTTAGGCTCTTTTACATAAAGTTAGTTGATTATTAGCAGAAATCGTTGAGCTATCTTCAATTATCCCTAGAATCGTCGATAAAGATTATCCTAGGGATAGCTTGTTAACTATTTTTACGACCTTACATCCATTTTTTATTCAGCTTTGTCGTAAGAAAATTGAATACCTGCAGTTCCGCCAGTTTCTATAAAAAGATTCATAAAGCCATGGGCAGTATCCGCTCTCGCCCAATCTCGTTGTAATTCACAGAAAAGTTGTACAACACTAACCGGCTGACCTCCGGCTTGTTCAATTCTGCGTAATGCGGCATCATGTGCTACTATAGAAGTACCCCCGACAGCATCAACGACTGGATAAACTTCGAATCCTTCTTGTAGCGCATCCAAAGAAGGGAAAGAAAGGCAGGCTTCAGTCCATAAGGCGGTCATAATAAGTTTAGACCGTTTTGTTTCTTTAACAGCCTTTAAAAATTCTACATCTTCCCAAGCATTTATTGTTGTTCGATCATAGGAAGGTATTCCTTTAAGCTCCTTCCGTAATTGAGGAATTGTTTCAAAGTTCAAACCAGTTTTTACATTGACAGTAGAAAGGATAATAGGAAGATTATAGAGCTTTGCCATCTTGGCCAACCCAACAATATTGTTGATAAGGAGTTGCCTATCCATAGAGGCAATCGAATTAACCTGTACTGGCTGATAATCAATAATGACTAGAGCCGCATTTTCTGAAGTGATCAAATGATCCTTCTTTTGATCACGAATTGGAAAACTTGCCATAACGTTGTTTTTTAATTTTTTGATAATCTCAATAGGCCATATTAGCGACCTATTTTTCTCACTGATAAAATTAGATAAGGCCACTCTTTTAAAGAATAATCTAGATTAAGTAGTAAACTTAATTCACATTAAGTTTTTGAGAATGCTATTAAAAGTTCTTTACAGCTAATTTTTATATTGCACAACTTCAAAAAAAACCATAACAAACTGAATATGAGACAAATTATAACTATTATTGTTTCATGACAGGTATCTTTTATACGTCTATTTAAAACAATCATCAAACAGACAGACTTGTCTGTTTGATGATTGTTTTCTATTTTTGCTTTACAAAATTTTAAAGAAATGGATAACCCAAGAGAGAGAGTTTTAAATACAGCCTCCCTATTATTCCATCAACAGGGATACAATAGCACAGGGATAAATCAGATCATAAGTGAGGCAAAGGTTGCCAAAGCTAGTTTTTATCAGCATTTTAAATCCAAAGATGATCTTTGCATCGCTTTTTTGACCTCAAGACATACCTTTTGGTTTTCGGAGCTCCGCGCATATACACCGGACTCAGTCAGCCATAAACAATCCATATTGGCTGCATTTGATTTTATTATCCATATGAATAATAAAGATAATTTTAGAGGTTGTAGTTTCCTAAATATTCTTTCTGAGCTCTCAAAAAATCAAAGTACAATTCTTTCTGTCATACAGTCTCACAAAAATGATCTGAGGAATTTTTTCACACAAATACTAGGTGAGGGCTTATTGGCTACGCATATCTATCTATTGTTTGAAAGCGCTATTATTGAAAGTCAGCTTTTTAGATCAAATGAACTTGTTCTGAAATCAAAAGAAATTGTTAATCATATTATTTAAAATTTATGGAACAGAAACATCCATTGCCACCTTTTACATTGGAAACGGCAAAACAAAAGATCCAGATGGCTGAAGATGCATGGAACTCCCAGAACCCTGAACGGGTGTCCATGGCTTATACAATAGACAGCGAATGGCGAAATCGGCATCTATTTATCAATGGGAGGGAAGAGATTGTCCAGTTTCTAACGACAAAATGGGCGAATGAACTTGATTATAAATTGAAAAAAGAGTATTGGTCTCATACCGAAAATAGAATTGCTGTCCGATTTGAGTATGAATACAGAAACAAAGATGGAAGATGGTTTAGAGCCTATGGAAATGAGAACTGGGAGTTTGATGAAAATGGTCTGATGAGAAAACGGTACGCGAGTATTAATGATTTAGAAATAGCAGAGGGGGATCGGTATTTGTAAAAGTGTTATTGCTTTTTGAAAACGGAACCTACCATCTTCTTATATAAGTAAGGCCCAACATATAATATCGGGCTTTACTTGCGCTTGATTATACAAATCATTTTTATTTGCTAATCAAGATCTTCGATCGTTGCATCTGGTGCGTTTGATTTTACAGATTCAATACCGTTTTCCATTCCACTCGCACTTTCATACATTTCGCTTGTTCCGATAACTTGGCCGTTGGTCGCTTTCAAGTTGAAATAATGTTTTCCATTCGTTGAAATCTTTCTTTCGAACTTATCGTTATCCTGCGCATTCCGTTTTACAGATTCAATACCATTTAAACAGTTCGCCTTTGTTTTATACCCTTCACTGTCCAAAATAACCTGACCATTTCCAGCTTTTAAATTAAACTGGAATTCGCCATCTTTTCTTGTTTTCACTACAAATTTTCCCATTTTTTCTATTATAAATTTTTATGTGATAAATGCGATTTACGCTACTAATAAAGATAACGTATTAAATTGTTTTTATTGTGAAACAACGATTAAATTATTTGCATTAAAATAGTAAGATATCAAAACAGTAGACAAAAGCTTACATTATAAAATCAAAAAAATGTATACAATATGCTTTATCAAATTTTTCTATGAATAAAGAAGGGGAGTTTCTACAAAACAAAAAAGAGCAACTTTTTACAGTTACTCTTTATTTTGCGGAAAGGGAGGGATTCGAACCCTCGATACAGTCATCCCGTATACAGTCTTTCCAGGACTGCTCATTCGACCACTCTGACACCTTTCCGTGTTTCAGTGCACAAATGTAGTAATTTTTTACTTTATTGCAATACCGCTCATGTTTTTTATAGCTTGATTTTTTCTATACTACTGAACTTAAGCCTATTGTTTTTATTTTTTTTTGAATAAAACATATTTCTTATTTTTCAGAATGACAAATAGCTATTTTGATATAAAAAAGATGGTTTTAGAAGTTTCCATCGCACGGACAAATGATCGGATCGCGATGATTGAATCTGCTCTGGAAACCGCTAGAGATTCCAGTAATGACGATACAAAAAGTAGCGCTGGTGACAAATATGAAACTTCCCGCGAGATGATCCAACAAGATATAAATCGCTACCAGGGACAACTTCTGGAAGCGAATAAAGACCTGTTACAACTGACCAATATTGCGACAACAATAGCAGACGCGACAGACTTTGTCAAACTAGGCAGCCTTGTCAAGACAAATGTAGGGCTTTACTTTATTGCAACTAGTATCGGTGCATTAAAAATAGGCGATATGAATGTCTTTGCAATTTCACCGGTATCACCTATAGGTCAGCTGCTTCTGAGTAAAAAAATAGGAGATAGCTTTCTATTTAACAAACTAAATCAGACAATTACAGGAGTCTATTAATCACCAAAATACAGGAAAGCTAAACAATATCTCAATCTAACTGTTTTTACTATGAACGAAAATAAAACGATGCGATGAAATTAAACAGCTTACTTTTGATATTTTCATTAGGTGTTTTACCTTTTGTTCACTCATGCCGGTCACCAGAATCCGATGATAAGTTAAAGTCTAAAATTGAAGAAGCTTTAGCAGATAACCAAGGCATAGCAGTGGATGTAGAAGCGGGTAATGTTACCTTGAACGGACAATTAGGATCAGATTCATTGAAACAGGTTATTGAAGAGAAAACAAAATTGGCCGGTGGTGAAAGTATCAAATCTATCCATAACAATATTATGGTCAATCTTCCGGAACCGGAAGACGCACGCGAAAAATATCATGAAATAGTTGAGGGGGCGGTGGATTCGACTTTAACCAGAGATGTCAATCGGGTTTTAAAGGATTTTCCGACGATTACAGCTCAAGTAAAGGAGGGAACAATTATAGTCACTGGAAATATTGAAAAATCACAATTGGATTCGTTAAAGAAAAGATTGGAACATATTAAACCAAAAGGTCTTGATATGAAAGGAATAACGAGTCGATAGCTCACTCGTATCCATAACAAAATAAGAGCTACAAACCTATAGGCGAGTAGCTCTTACAATTTATGCATATGTTTATTTAGCACTAATTTAGGTATTTTCCATCAAATCCCGAATAGCCACTGAAGCAATCGCACCTCCAAAAGCTGCCGGTAGATAGGACATTGTTCCATAAGCTGATTTCTTGAAATTACTTCCATCGGTATACAGCAAGGATTTTTTGTCTGGCAATTCAGTTGAGAAGGCAACTTTAACACCGTCACGGATACCATGTTTACGCAATTTTTTGCGGATGTGCTGGGCTAGCTTGCAGTTATAGGATTTACTAATATCGGCAATCTCAATTTTAGTTGGATCAACTTTACCGCCCGCACCCATTGAACTTACAAATGGCATTTTTGCATCGAGTGCCAGTCTGATGAAGAATAGCTTTGGCGTGATACTATCGATGGCTTCCACACAATAGTCAGGCTTCATGTCCAATAATGCTGGTATTTTTTCAGGGATAATAAAGTCCTGGATCACGGTCAACTCTAATTCTGGATTGATAGCTAAAAGACGCTGTCTCATGATTTCAGCCTTCGCTTCACCGTGGTTCGTTGCAAGAGCTGGGAGTTGTCTATTTCTGTTAGATGGGTCTACTGTATCACCATCTATAATGGTCATTTTACCAACCCCTGCACGACATATAAATTCGGCCGCAAAGGAGCCTACACCACCCAGGCCCAGAACCATTACGTGTGAATCCGCTAATTTTTCCAAAGCTGTCCTACCGACCAATGCCTCAGTGCGTGACAGCCAACTTAAATCTTTCATTTTTTTAATACAATCTTATAATTATGATATAATGCCTGCTTTAACATCTCTACTGGAATAGATCGGACTTGAGCGACATATTGATATAGGCTAGCAATTTCCGTTGCTATATCGGTATCTGTTTCCAAAAATAGATGTGCAAGGGGAATATTTTTCACGACTTGATCCTGGCTGCCATCCAAACAATGGACACCGATTGAAAGGTAGTACCCTTTATCAATGAGCTGTTTGGCTAAGGTCCAATTCTTGCGATAACCATGAAAGATAACCGGAAGTTGAAATTTTTCTTTTACCAAAGAAGCCTGAATCTCCTGAAAAGCACGAACACAGTGAATAATCAGCGGT
>Ga0213827_1000036_pt1 | contig 219360 bp, 191 predicted proteins | sample MC6MC0898MG_FD_180669 | JGI IMG/M metagenome (GOLD analysis project Ga0213827, IMG submission 180669) | Enriched soil aggregate microbial communities from Iowa State University, Ames, United States - MC6-MC0898-MG | ecosystem: Environmental > Terrestrial > Soil > Unclassified | place: USA... | reverse complement strand
CGTGGGCGTCTGAACGTGCTGGTCAACGTGCTGGGTAAAAAACCGCAGGACCTGTTCGACGAATTCGCGGGCAAACATAAAGAACATCTCGGTACCGGCGACGTGAAGTACCACATGGGCTTCTCATCGGATATCGAAACGCAGGGCGGTCTGGTTCACCTGGCGCTGGCGTTTAACCCGTCGCACCTGGAGATCGTAAGCCCGGTGGTGATCGGTTCCGTGCGTGCGCGTCTGGATCGTCTGGACGAGCCAAGCAGCAACAAAGTGCTGCCAATCACCATCCACGGTGATGCGGCGGTAACCGGGCAGGGCGTCGTTCAGGAAACCCTGAACATGTCTAAAGCGCGTGGTTACGAAGTGGGCGGCACCGTTCGCATCGTCATCAACAACCAGGTGGGCTTCACCACCTCGAACCCGCTGGATGCACGCTCTACGCCGTACTGTACTGACATCGGTAAAATGGTGCAGGCGCCAATCTTCCACGTGAACGCGGACGATCCGGAAGCTGTCGCTTTCGTTACCCGCCTGGCGCTGGACTTCCGTAACACCTTCAAACGCGATGTGTTCATCGACCTGTTCTGCTATCGCCGTCATGGCCATAACGAAGCGGACGAGCCGAGTGCAACCCAGCCGCTGATGTACCAGAAAATCAAAAAGCATCCGACGCCACGTAAGATCTACGCTGACAAACTGGAAGCCGACAAAATCGCGACCCTGGAAGATGCGACCGAGCTGGTTAATCTTTACCGCGATGCGCTGGATGCCGGTGAGTGCGTAGTGAAAGAGCTGCGTCCGATGAACATGCACTCCTTTACCTGGTCGCCGTACCTCAACCACGAGTGGGATGAGAGCTACCCGAACAAGGTCGAAATGAAGCGTCTGCAGGAGCTGGCTAAACGCATCAGCACTGTGCCAGAAGCGATTGAAATGCAGTCCCGCGTGCAGAAAATCTACTCCGACCGTCAGTCAATGGCGTCCGGCGAGAAGCTGTTCGACTGGGGCGGCGCAGAGAATCTGGCGTACGCGACGCTGGTTGACGAAGGCATTCCGGTGCGTCTGTCCGGTGAAGATGCGGGCCGTGGGACCTTCTTCCACCGTCACGCGGTTATTCACAACCAGACCAACGGTTCAACGTACACCCCGCTGCAGCACGTGCATAACGGTCAGGGCCAGTTCAAGGTCTGGGACTCCGTGCTGTCCGAAGAAGCGGTACTGGCGTTTGAATACGGCTATGCCACCGCAGAGCCGCGCACCCTGACTATCTGGGAAGCGCAGTTCGGTGACTTCGCTAACGGTGCGCAGGTGGTTATCGACCAGTTCATTAGCTCCGGCGAGCAAAAATGGGGCCGTATGTGTGGCCTGGTGATGCTGCTGCCACACGGCTACGAAGGGCAGGGTCCGGAGCACTCCTCCGCGCGTCTGGAACGTTATCTGCAGCTTTGCGCTGAGCAGAACATGCAGGTCTGCGTGCCATCTACGCCAGCACAGGTTTACCACATGCTGCGTCGTCAGGCGCTGCGCGGTATGCGCCGTCCGCTGGTGGTGATGTCACCGAAATCTCTGCTGCGTCATCCGCTGGCAGTTTCCAGCCTGGATGAGCTGGCGAACGGCACCTTCCAGCCAGCGATTGGTGAGATTGACGAGCTGGATCCGCAGGCCGTGAAGCGCGTTGTGATGTGTTCTGGTAAGGTTTATTTCGACCTGCTGGAACAGCGCCGCAAGAAAGATCAGAAAGATGTCGCCATCGTGCGTATCGAGCAGCTTTATCCGTTCCCGCATCAGTCGGTGCAGGAAGCGTTGAAACCGTACGCACACGTGCATGATTTTGTCTGGTGCCAGGAAGAGCCGCTCAACCAGGGCGCATGGTACTGCAGCCAGCATCATTTCCGTGATGTGATTCCATTTGGGTCTGCCCTGCGTTACGCAGGTCGCCCGGCCTCCGCCTCTCCGGCGGTAGGGTATATGTCCGTTCACCAGAAGCAACAGCAAGATCTGGTGAATGACGCGCTGAACGTCGAATAATTTAAGGATACATAATGAGTAGCGTAGATATTCTTGTTCCCGACCTGCCTGAATCCGTCGCTGACGCCACGGTTGCGACCTGGCATAAAAAACCGGGCGATAGCGTTAAGCGCGATGAAGTGCTGGTAGAAATCGAAACTGACAAAGTGGTACTGGAAGTACCGGCATCGGCGGATGGCATTCTTGATGCAGTGCTGGAAGACGAAGGTACCACGGTGACCTCTCGCCAGATCCTCGGTCGCCTGCGTGAAGGCAACAGCGCGGGTAAAGAGTCCAGCGCCAAGTCTGAAAGCAAAGAGTCCACCCCGGCTCAGCGTCAGCAAGCGTCTCTGGAAGAGCAAACTAACGATGCACTCAGCCCGGCGATCCGTCGCCTCCTGGGTGAACACAATCTCGAAGCCAGCGCCATTAAAGGCACCGGTGTTGGCGGTCGTCTGACCCGTGAAGATGTGGAAAAACATCTGGCGAAAGCGCCTGCGAAAGAAGAAGCCAAAGCACCGGCGGCAGCGGCCGCAGCGCCTGCTCCACAGCCAGCGCTGGGCGCACGCAGTGAAAAACGCGTGCCGATGACGCGTCTGCGTAAGCGTGTGGCTGAGCGTCTGCTGGAAGCGAAAAACTCCACCGCGATGCTGACCACCTTCAACGAAGTTAACATGAAGCCAATCATGGATCTGCGTAAGCAGTACGGTGACGCGTTTGAAAAACGTCACGGTATCCGTCTGGGCTTTATGTCCTTCTACGTGAAAGCGGTTGTTGAAGCGCTGAAACGCTATCCGGAAGTGAATGCCTCTATCGATGGCGAAGATGTGGTCTACCACAACTACTTCGATGTCAGCATGGCGGTCTCCACGCCGCGCGGCCTGGTGACCCCGGTTCTGCGTGACGTTGATACCCTGGGCATGGCAGATATCGAGAAGAAAATCAAAGAGCTGGCGCTGAAAGGCCGTGACGGTAAGCTGACCGTTGAAGAGCTGACCGGCGGTAACTTCACCATCACCAACGGTGGTGTGTTCGGTTCCCTGATGTCTACCCCAATCATCAACCCGCCGCAGAGCGCGATTCTGGGTATGCATGCCATCAAAGATCGCCCAATGGCGGTTGACGGTAAAGTGGAGATCCTGCCGATGATGTATCTGGCGCTCTCGTACGATCACCGTCTGATTGATGGTCGTGAATCTGTGGGTTATCTGGTGGCGATTAAAGAGCTGCTGGAAGATCCAACGCGTCTGCTGCTGGACGTGTAGTAGTTTTTGCCTCACCTGCCCTGTAGACCGGGCAAGCGTTGCGCTGCCGGTCTACAGGTTTGAAAAAAACGATTACCTGAAGGATGGATAGAACACATGAACTTACATGAATATCAGGCCAAACAGCTGTTTGCCCGGTATGGCTTACCGGCTCCGGTGGGTTATGCCTGTACTACCCCACGTGAAGCAGAAGAAGCCGCATCTAAAATCGGTTCCGGCCCTTGGGTAGTTAAGTGTCAGGTTCACGCTGGTGGCCGCGGTAAAGCGGGCGGTGTGAAGGTTGTGAAGAGCAAAGAAGAGATCCGCGCTTTTGCTGAACACTGGCTGGGCAAACGCCTGGTGACCTATCAGACAGATGCGAACGGCCAGCCGGTAAACCAGATCCTGGTTGAAGCGGCGACGGATATCGCAAAAGAGTTGTATCTCGGCGCGGTCGTAGACCGTAGCTCCCGTCGCGTGGTGTTCATGGCATCTACCGAAGGCGGCGTGGAAATCGAGAAAGTGGCTGAAGAGACGCCACACCTGATCCACAAAGTGGCTATCGATCCACTGGCTGGCCCTATGCCTTACCAGGGTCGCGAGCTGGCGTTCAAACTGGGTCTGGAAGGTAAACTGGTTCAACAGTTCACCAAGATCTTCATGGGCCTGGCGACGATCTTCCTGGAGCGCGATCTGGCGCTGATCGAAATCAACCCGCTGGTGATCACCACTCAGGGCGATCTGATCTGCCTCGACGGCAAACTGGGCGCTGACGGTAACGCACTGTTCCGCCAGTCCGATCTGCGTGAAATGCGCGATCAGTCTCAGGAAGATCCGCGTGAAGCGCAGGCTGCACAGTGGGAACTGAACTACGTTGCGCTGGATGGCAACATCGGCTGCATGGTTAACGGTGCGGGCCTGGCAATGGGCACCATGGACATCGTTAAACTGCACGGTGGCGAACCGGCTAACTTCCTTGACGTGGGCGGCGGCGCGACCAAAGAGCGCGTAACCGAAGCGTTCAAAATCATTCTCTCTGACGACAACGTGAAAGCCGTTCTGGTTAACATCTTCGGCGGTATCGTTCGTTGCGACCTGATCGCTGACGGTATCATTGGTGCGGTGGAAGAAGTGGGCGTGAACGTCCCGGTTGTGGTTCGTCTGGAAGGTAACAACGCTGAACTCGGCGCGAAAAAACTGGCTGACAGTGGCCTGAATATTATTGCAGCGAAAAGTCTGACGGATGCAGCTCAGCAGGTTGTTGCCGCAGTGGAGGGGAAATAATGTCCGTTTTGATTGATAAGAACACCAAAGTTATCTGCCAGGGCTTCACCGGAAGCCAGGGGACTTTCCACTCCGAACAAGCGATTGCTTACGGTACGCAGATGGTTGGCGGCGTGACGCCAGGCAAAGGCGGCACCACGCATCTGGGCCTGCCGGTGTTCAACACCGTGCGCGAAGCGGTAGAAGCGACTGGCGCAACCGCGACCGTGATCTACGTTCCGGCTCCGTTCTGCAAAGACTCTATTCTGGAAGCGATCGACGCAGGCATTAAACTGATCATCACCATTACTGAAGGCATCCCGACGCTGGACATGCTGACCGTAAAAGTGAAGCTGGATGAAGCGGGCGTTCGCATGATCGGGCCAAACTGCCCGGGCGTCATCACCCCAGGTGAATGCAAAATCGGCATCATGCCGGGCCACATTCACAAGCCAGGCAAAGTGGGCATCGTGTCTCGCTCCGGTACCCTGACCTATGAAGCGGTTAAACAGACCACTGACTACGGTTTCGGCCAGTCCACCTGTGTGGGCATCGGCGGTGACCCGATCCCTGGCTCTAACTTCATCGATATCCTGAAACTGTTCCAGGAAGATCCGCAGACTGAAGCGATCGTGATGATCGGTGAAATCGGCGGTAGCGCGGAAGAAGAAGCTGCAGCTTACATCAAAGATCACGTGACCAAGCCGGTTGTTGGCTACATCGCGGGTGTGACGGCGCCAAAAGGCAAACGTATGGGCCACGCAGGCGCCATCATTGCCGGTGGTAAAGGCACAGCGGATGAGAAATTCGCCGCTCTGGAAGCCGCAGGTGTTAAAACCGTTCGCAGCCTGGCCGATATCGGCGAAGCGCTGAGCGCTATCATCAAGTAAATCCTCTCTGCTCTCCGCAAGGGGAGCTTTGACATAATAAATGTCCGTTTCGACATGGTTGGCCGCTGAAAAGCGGCCTTTTTTATGCCATTTATTTCTCGTTAAACCGTTTACCGGCCAGGTTTTCAGTGTCGGCGTTTCGCCACCAGCGTGAAGTTGTAGTCGTCGCTATTGAATACGTTACGGCTGAACTCAAACACTCTACCGTCTTTCAAAAACCCGCGAGAGACTTTTTCGAGGATCGGTTTTGCCGGATCGAGCGACAGGGCGGCGATCGCCTCTTCTGAAGGCATGACCGGCAACAGTTCCTGCTCGCTGCGATCGATAACCATCTTTTTGATCTGCTCAATATAGTGATATTTCGAGTTTTCCATCACCTCCCAGGTGAGGTCGGCAAACAGCGCCAGCGGCATCCAGGTCTCTTCCAGATTCACCGGTTTTTGCTTGATAAAACGCACGCGTTTAACGTGCCAGACCTTGTCATCCGGGGCGAGCTGTAACTTTTCGGCAAGCTTTGCATCGGCTTTTATGACCTCAAACACTTTCACATCGCTGTGGGTGTCGACGTTGCGGTCCGCCAGCTTTTCGTAAAAACCGGTGAGCTGATAGATATCGTAATTCACCCGCTCCTCTTTTACGTAAGAGCCGCTGCCCTGAATACTTTCGATAATCTGCTCTTCCGTCAGCCGCTTTAGGGCTTGCCTTATCGTCACGCGGCTGACGCTGAACATGGCCTGAAGCGCTGATTCGGTGGGGAGCGCGTCACCCGGCTTCAGTTCGCCGCTGCTGATCTGTTCGCGCAAGGTGTCGGCGATCTGGCGGTACATCGGTTTCTGACTCATAAACGTCCATTTTTGTATTGTTCAGCTAATACCATTCTTTTGAATTATGCCCTGAGTATTCAGATTGTAAATAATACAACATTAGTACAAATATGATGATTAAGTGAAAATGATCACATAAAGGTATTATCTGGTGTGCCAGAATCTGCCGTACATTAAAACGACAATTCTGTGAGGATCTGATGAACCTGACGACTCTGACTCATCCCCAGGCGATCTTTCTGCATGCGCGATTTACCGATCGTGACGATGCGATCCGCCAGCTGGCACAGCGGTTGCACGATCTGGGAAAAATAGCCGATCCGGAGCGTTTTCTGGCTGATGTTTTACAGCGCGAAGCGCAGGGACCAACCGCGCTGGGCGAGGGGCTGGCGGTTCCGCACGGTAAAAGCGCGGCGGTGAACGAAGCGGCTTTTGCGGTCGCGACGCTGCACAATCCGCTTGAGTGGGAGGGGGTCGATGGGCCTGAAAACGTCGAGCTGATTTTCCTGCTGGCGATCCCGCCTGCCGAAGCAGGGACCACGCACATGAAAGTGCTGACGGCGCTGACCTCGCGTCTGGCCGATGATGTCTTGCGGGCGCGTGTGATGGCGGCTGATACGCCCGACGCCCTGCTGGCCGCGCTGGACGAAGCACCCGAAGAGCAACCCGTGGCGCTGCTGTCAGATGCGCCGACGATTGTTTGCGTCACGGCCTGCCCGGCGGGGATCGCCCACACGTATATGGCGGCGGAATACCTTGAGAAGGCCGGGCGCAAGCTTGGCGTCAATGTGATTGTCGAAAAGCAGGGGGCGAACGGCATTGAAGGGCGCTTCACGCCCCAGCAGCTCAAGGAGGCGAAGGCCTGCATTTTTGCCGCCGACGTGGCGATTAAAGATCATGAACGTTTTAACGGCATTCCTGCGCTGTCGGTCCCCGTGACCGAGCCGCTGCGCCACGCCGAAGCGCTGATCAATCACGCGCTGGCCCTGAAACCTTCTGAGGTTCAACGGCAGCAACAACCCGACGCCGACGGGCGAAAAAACCTGAAAACGGAACTGAAGCAGGCCCTGCTGAGCGGGATTTCGTTTGCCGTACCCTTGATCGTTGCAGGGGGCACGGTGCTGGCGGTGTCGGTATTACTGGCGCAAATGCTCGGTTTGCAGCACCTCTTCGATCAGGAGAATTCATGGCTGTGGATGTATCGCAAACTGGGCGGCGGGATGCTGGGCGTGTTGATGGTGCCGGTGCTCGCAGCCTATACCGCGTATTCGCTGGCAGATAAACCCGCGCTGGCCCCCGGTTTCGCGGCAGGACTTGCCGCCAACATGATTGGCTCCGGGTTTTTGGGCGCTATCGCCGGGGGCCTGATCGCGGGCTATCTGATGCGCTGGGTGAAAAACCACGTTCGTCTGAGCAATCGCTATAACGGTTTCCTGGTCTATTACCTCTATCCGGTGATAGGCACGCTCGGCGCCGGCAGCCTGATGCTGTTTGTGATCGGTGAGCCGGTAGCGTGGATCAATAACGCGCTGACTGCCTGGCTGAACGGACTTTCTGGCGCAAACGCGCTGCTTCTCGGCGCAATCCTTGGATTTATGTGCTCGTTCGATCTGGGCGGTCCGGTGAATAAAGCGGCCTACGCCTTTTGCCTCGGTGCGATGGCGAATGGGGTGTACGGCCCATACGCTATTTTTGCGTCGGTCAAAATGGTTTCTGCGTTTACCGTGACGGCCTCAACGCTCATCTCCCCGCGGCTGTTTAAACCTTTTGAAATCGAAACCGGAAAATCGACCTGGCTGCTGGGGCTGGCAGGGATCACCGAAGGGGCGATTCCAATGGCGATTGAAGATCCGCTGCGAGTGATTGGCTCGTTTGTGCTCGGCTCCCTGGTGACAGGCGCGATAGTCGGCGCGATGGGAATGGGGCTTTCCACCCCAGGGGCCGGAATTTTCTCCCTCTTTTTACTGCATCCCGCCGGACTGAGCGGCGTGGCGGCCGCAGCGGGCTGGTTTGGCGCCGCGCTGGTGGGGACCGCCATATCGACCAGCGTGCTGCTCCTTTGGCGGCGTCAGGCGGTAAAAAGCGGCAAATACATTCCCAATAGCATCATGCCTTAACTGGACAGGAAACGAAGATGAAAGCTGTATCTCGCGTTCACATCACGCCGCACATGCACTGGGACCGTGAGTGGTACTTCACCACCGAAGAGTCACGCATTTTGCTGGTCAATAATATGGAAGAGATTCTCACGCGCCTTGAGCAGGATGAGGAGTACAAATACTACGTTCTCGACGGGCAGACGGCGATTCTGGAAGATTACTTCGCGATAAAGCCGGAGAACAAAGCACGCGTCAAAGCGCTGGTGGAAGCCGGAAAGCTGATTATCGGGCCGTGGTACACCCAGACGGACACCACGATTGTTTCGGGCGAATCCATTGTGCGCAACCTGCTGTACGGAATGCGTGATTGCTTGGCCTTCGGCGAGCCGATGAAAATCGGCTATTTGCCGGATTCCTTCGGCATGTCGGGTCAGCTTCCGCACATCTACAACGGGTTTGGTATCCAAAGCGCGATGTTCTGGCGCGGCTGTTCTGAACGTCATGGCACCGACAAAACGGAGTTTTTGTGGCAGAGCAAAGACGGCAGCGAAGTGACAACACAGGTGCTGCCGCTGGGCTACGCGATTGGTAAGTACTTACCGGAGGACGAAGCCGGGCTGCGTAAACGGCTGGACAGTTATTTCGACGTGCTGGAAAACGCCTCGCTCACGAAAGAGATTTTGTTGCCGAACGGACACGACCAGATGCCGCTGCAGCAAAACATTTTTACGGTGATGAAGACGCTGCGGGAGATCTATCCCCAGCGGGAGTTTGTCATGAGCCGCTTCGAAGAGGTGTTTGCCCATATCGACGCTCATCGTGATGCGCTGGCGACGGTCAACGGCGAGTTTATCGACGGGAAATATATGCGCGTTCACCGGACCATCGGCTCCACGCGCATGGATATCAAAATGGCCCACGCCCGCATTGAGAACAAAATCGTCAATATTCTGGAGCCGCTCTCTACGTTGGCCTGGACGCTGGGCTTTGAGTATCACCATGGGCTGCTGGAGAAAATGTGGAAGGAGATTTTAAAGAATCACGCCCACGACAGCATCGGCTGCTGCTGTAGCGATAAAGTACACCGTGAGATCGCATCCCGTTTCGAGCTGGCGGAGGATATGGCCGACAATCTGATTCGTTTCACTTTACGTAAGATCGTCGACAACATGCCGCAAACGGATAAAGACAAACTGGTGCTGTTTAATCTGATGCCGTGGCCGCGCGAAGAGGTGGTCAATACTACCTTGCGCCTGCGCGCGAGCGCGTTCCGCCTGCTGGACGATAAAGGAAATGAAATTCCCTACTTTATCCGCGACCGACGGGAGATCGATCCGGGGCTTATCGATCGGCAGATTGTGCATTATGGCAACTACGAGCCGTTTATGGAGTTTGATATCCAGCTGCGCCAGATTTTGCCTTCGATGGGCTATCGCACCCTTTATATCGAACCGCACGTGGCAGGAAAAGTATTGCCGGGCCATCAGGCGACGGCGGCGCTGCTGGAAAATGCTTTCTGGCGGATTGACCTGAATGATGACGGCACGCTTCGCCTGCGGGATAAAGACTCCGGCCTTATTTATGACCGCGTGCTGGAGATCGAAGAGAGTTCCGATGACGGGGACGAATACGACTATTCGCCGTCGCGGGAAGAGTGGCGGCTGACATCACGTGAGGCGCAGCATACCGTCGAGGTGATTCACGAAGCCTGGCAGAGCAGGGCGGTGATCCGAAGCCGCATGGCTATCCCGGTCAATCTGGCTGCGCGCTCTGCTCGCCTGCGTAACGGCCACCTGGGCATTGAAATTGAGGTCACGCTCAGCCATCACAGCCGTCGTATCGACGTTGAGGTGCGCCTGGATAATCAGGCGGACGATCACCGGGTGCGGGTACTCATTCCGACCCCCTTCAACACGGCGGAGGTGCTGGCAGACACCCAGTTTGGCTCGGTTGTACGCCCCGTGCGTGATGAAGCGATGGACCGCTGGCAGGAAGAGGGCTGGAAAGAGGCGCCGGTGCCGGTGTGGAACTTACTGAATTACGCGGTGTTACAGGAGGGGCGCCACGGCATGGCGTTGTTCACCGAAGGATTACGCGAGTTTGAAATTGTCGGTGAGGAGAAGAAAGCCTTTGCTCTGACGCTACTGCGCGGCGTTGGGTTACTCGGAAAAGAGGATCTGTTATTACGCCCAGGCCGCCCCTCTGGCATAAAAATGCCGGTGCCAGATTCGCAGGTGAGGGGAGCGCTGCAGTGTCGTTTCAGCCTGTTTAACTTTTGCGGAACGCCTCTTAATGCGGGCGTTGCCCAGCAGGCCAGGGCCTGGCTGACGCCGATCCAGTGCTATAACAAAATCCCGTGGGATGCGATGAAGCTTAACAAAGTCAGCTTCGTCACTCCTGCGACCTACAGCTTATTGACCATGTCTCCCGTTGGCTGCCTGGTGGGGGCGTTGAAAAAAGCCGAAGATCGCGACGAGATTATCTTGCGGGTGTTCAATCCTTCCGAATCGGTTTGTTGTGATACCTCGTTCAGCTTCAGCCGTGAGATCAGCCGCTGTGCTGAAACGGGAATGGATGAAGAGATTCAGAAGGGCGATAGGGTCGTCAACGGGACGGCTGAAACCCTGCGGCCCTGCCAGTCCAGAACCTTTAGCATCAAACTTGCCTAAAAACCCGTCGAACGAATCAAAGGTCACATTTTTGTGACCTTTTCGTTTTCTAAATAGTCACGCCGTGGTGTTAATTTAAAGATTAATAAAAGTAAAATAGATGTTTCCGCTTCGACTGAAAACCCCGCGATGGAAAGTCACGTTAAAGCAGCTATCCTTAAGTGTTTGTCAGTGAAAATGACCAGACGGCAAACAGCGTTAAAAAAAATCACTTCAATTTATTTTCATCCCTGTATTTGATAACCATCACCTTGCTTAAATCTACATATCATTAACATTGATTTTACTATGGCTACTGCATTTAAACACCATTAACATAAAGTCGCGTTTTTGATTTAAATCAATGTTTAATGCTTGGAAAAACACCTCAAAAGGCGCTAAATTGTCGGCGATCAAACTGGCTGAAAATGTGTAAATTCGCTATATATTGATCACCGTCGTAAAACGTAAATCTCCTTCAATAAAAACCTGTTTATTGTAAGGGCTTTGCAGCGTATTATATTCGCGGGATCAATTAGAGTTTTTTCTTAACGTATTTGTAACCTTTCATCATGACTTTTTCCTCTAGTGAAGAAAATAAGTCACGACGAAGGGAACAGATAACTTTGTATTGGGGCATGTGTGTGAACCCGTCTCAGGGATTCACTCTCGGAGTCTTCATGCGATGAGCAAGGAGTCATGATGTTAGATATAGTCGAACTGTCGCGCTTACAGTTTGCCTTGACCGCGATGTACCACTTCCTTTTTGTGCCACTGACGCTCGGTATGGCGTTCCTGCTGGCCATCATGGAGACGGTCTACGTCCTTTCCGGCAAACAGATTTATAAAGATATGACCAAGTTCTGGGGCAAGTTGTTTGGTATCAACTTTGCACTGGGCGTGGCGACCGGCCTGACCATGGAGTTCCAGTTCGGGACTAACTGGTCTTACTATTCTCACTATGTTGGGGATATCTTCGGTGCGCCGCTGGCCATTGAAGGTCTGATGGCCTTCTTCCTCGAATCCACCTTTGTAGGTCTGTTCTTCTTCGGTTGGGACCGTCTGGGTAAAGTTCAGCACATGGCAGTGACCTGGCTGGTGGCCTTAGGCTCCAACCTGTCCGCACTGTGGATCCTGGTCGCTAACGGCTGGATGCAGAACCCTATCGCGTCTGATTTCAACTTTGAAACCATGCGTATGGAGATGGTCAGCTTTGCCGAGCTGGTCCTGAACCCGGTTGCTCAGGTGAAATTCGTTCACACTGTGGCCTCGGGTTATGTCTGTGGCGCGATGTTCGTTCTGGGCATCAGCTCCTACTATATGCTGCGCGGTCGTGACTTCGCTTTCGCCAAGCGCTCCTTTGCCATCGCGGCAAGCTTCGGTATGGCGGCAATCCTGTCTGTTATCGTGCTGGGTGATGAATCCGGTTACGAAATGGGTGACGTACAGAAAACCAAACTGGCGGCTATCGAAGCCGAATGGGAAACTCAGCCAGCTCCGGCGGCGTTTACCCTGTTTGGTATTCCTGACCAGGATGCGCAGGAAAACCGTTTCGCTATTCAAATCCCTTACGCCCTCGGCATCATCGCCACCCGTTCTGTTGATAAGCAGGTGACGGGCCTGAAAGATCTGATGGTGCAGCACGAAGAGCGTATCCGTAATGGTATGAAAGCGTACGGGCTGCTGGAGCAGCTGCGTTCAGGCTCTACCGATCAGGCTGTTCGCGATCAGTTCAATGACGTGAAGAAAGACCTGGGTTACGGCCTGCTGCTGAAGCGTTATACCCCGAATGTGTCTGATGCGACTGAAGCACAGATTCAGCTGGCAACCAAAGACTCCATTCCACGCGTTGCGCCGCTGTACTTCGCGTTCCGTATCATGGTCGGTTGCGGCATCCTGATGCTTCTGATTATCGCGGCCTCCTTCTGGTCTGTGATTCGTAACCGTATCGGCCAGAAAAAATGGCTGCTGCGTACCGCGATGTACGGTATTCCATTGCCATGGATTGCTATCGAGTCCGGCTGGTTTGTTGCGGAGTATGGCCGTCAGCCATGGGCGATAGGTGAGGTGCTGCCAACGGCAGTGGCTAACTCATCCCTGACTGCGGGAGACCTGATTTTCTCCATGCTGCTGATTTGTGGTCTGTACACCCTGTTCCTGGTGGCCGAACTGTTCCTGATGTTCAAGTTCGCACGCCTTGGCCCGAGCAGCCTGAAAACCGGTCGCTATCACTACGAGCAGTCCAACGTGGCTACTCAGCCGGCACGCTAAGACAGGAGTCGTCAAATGATCGATTATGAAGTATTGCGTTTTATCTGGTGGCTGCTGGTCGGTATCTTACTGATTGGTTTTGCGGTCACGGACGGTTTCGACATGGGGGTGGGCATGCTCACCCGTTTCCTCGGTCGTAATGACACCGAGCGTCGAATCATGATCAACTCCATCGCCCCGCACTGGGACGGTAACCAGGTGTGGCTGATCACCGCGGGTGGCGCACTGTTTGCCGCCTGGCCGATGGTCTACGCGGCTGCGTTCTCCGGCTTCTATGTGGCGATGATTCTGGTGCTGGCATCCTTGTTCTTCCGTCCGGTCGGTTTTGACTACCGCTCGAAGATCGAAGATACCCGCTGGCGCAACATGTGGGACTGGGGCATCTTCATCGGTAGCTTCGTGCCACCGCTGGTGATTGGTGTGGCGTTCGGCAACCTGTTGCAGGGCGTTCCGTTCCACCTCGATGAGTATATGCGTCTGTACTACACCGGTAACTTCTTCCAGTTGCTGAACCCGTTTGGCCTGCTGGCGGGCGTGGTGAGTGTGGCGATGATCATTACTCAGGGTGCCACTTATCTGCAGATGCGTACGGTGGGTGAACTGCACCTGCGTTCCCGTGCCACCGCGCAGGTTGCGGCGCTGGTAACACTGGTTTGCTTCGCGCTGGCAGGTGTTTGGGTCGTATACGGTATTGATGGTTATGTGGTGACGTCTGCTATCAACCATGCTGCGCCGTCTAACCCGCTGACCAAAGAAGTCGCGCGTCAGGCAGGGGCATGGCTGGTGAACTTCAACACCACTCCTGCGCTGTGGGCTATCCCGGCTCTGGGTGTGTTGCTGCCGCTGCTGACGGTCCTGACCTCTCGTCTTGAGAAAGGCGCCTGGGCATTCGTGTTCTCTTCACTGACGCTGGCATGCATCATCCTGACTGCGGGCATTGCAATGTTCCCGTTCGTCATGCCATCCAGCACCATGATGAATGCGAGCCTGACCATGTGGGATGCGACGTCAAGCCAGTTGACGCTTAACCTGATGACGTATGTTGCTTGCGTGTTCGTACCGATTATCCTGCTCTACACCACCTGGTGTTACTGGAAAATGTTCGGTCGTATCACGAAAGAAGACATCGAAAGCAACACTCATTCCCTGTACTAAGTAAGGAGCTGAATATGTGGTATTTCGCATGGATTTTGGGGACGCTTCTTGCCTGTGCATTTGGTGTCATTACCGCGCTGGCGCTTGAGCATATTGAAGCGACCAAAACCGGTGAAGAAAAGCACTGATGATGAATGTTATCGCAAAGCTATATGCGGTAATGGACAAGCGCCCGTTACGGGCGCTTTCCTTAGTGATGGCATTACTGCTGGCAGGCTGTATCTTCTGGGACCCGTCGCGCTTTGCGGCGAAGACGAGCGAACTGGAAATCTGGCATGGTTTCTTGATCATGTGGGCAGTTTGCGCGGGCGTCATTCACGGTGTGGGCTTTCGCCCGAAAGCCGTTCACTGGCAAGGCATTTTCTGCCCGCTGGTCGCTGATATTGTGCTTCTCGCCGGACTTGTTTTTTTCTTTAGCTGAATAAGAACTGTCCGTTAATCTTATGGGCTTACTCGAGCCCATAAAAATTTACTCTCCGTTTACTTTCCCCCATTCCAAACCATCATTCCCGCGCGTATAGTAGCGAAGTTTAAAAGCTCTAACTTTTGTTGCATTACCAGGATGTAAAGTGAATACAACGCTGTTTCGATGGCCGGTTAGGGTCTACTACGAAGATACCGATGCCGGGGGTGTGGTCTACCACGCCAGCTACGTTGCTTTTTATGAACGGGCACGCACTGAGATGCTGCGCCATCATCACTTCAGTCAGCAGGTTTTGTTGGCTGAGCGAGTTGCCTTCGTGGTACGCAAGATGACGCTGGAGTATTTTGCACCCGCCAGACTCGACGATATGCTCGAAGTCCAAACGGAAATAACATCAATGCGCGGGACCTCACTGGTTTTCACGCAGCGGATCGTCAACGCAGAGAACACAGTACTGAACGAAGCAGAAGTCCTGATTGTTTGTGTTGATCCACTCATCATGAAGCCTCGTGCGCTTCCTAAGTCTATTGTCGCGGAGTTTAAGCAGTGACTGACATGAATATCCTTGATTTGTTCCTGAAGGCTAGCCTTCTGGTTAAACTTATCATGTTGATTTTGATTGGTTTTTCAATCGCATCCTGGGCAATCATTATCCAGAGAACCCGTATTCTTAACGCTGCTGGCCGTGAAGCCGAAGCCTTTGAAGATAAATTCTGGTCTGGGATTGAGCTTTCTCGTTTGTATCAGGAAAGCCAGGGGCGCCGTGATAACCTTTCAGGCTCCGAACAAATTTTCTATAGCGGTTTCAAAGAGTTCGCTCGCCTGCATCGCGCAAATAATCATGCGCCTGAAGCGGTCGTTGAAGGGGCATCGCGTGCCATGCGCATCTCGATGAACCGTGAGCTGGAATCACTTGAAACACACATCCCGTTCCTTGGCACGGTGGGTTCCATCAGCCCGTATATCGGTCTGTTTGGTACCGTGTGGGGGATCATGCATGCCTTCATCGCACTGGGTGCGGTTAAACAGGCTACGCTGCAAATGGTTGCACCGGGTATCGCAGAAGCACTGATCGCGACCGCAATCGGTCTGTTCGCCGCAATTCCGGCAGTTATGGCGTATAACCGACTGAACCAGCGAGTGAACAAACTGGAACTGAACTACGACAACTTCATGGAAGAGTTCACTGCGATTCTGCACCGTCAGGCGTTTACCAGCACCGAGAGTAACAAGGGGTAAACCATGGCCAGAGCGCGTGGACGAAATCGTCGCGAACTTAAGTCCGAAATCAATATTGTACCGTTGCTGGACGTATTGTTGGTGCTGCTGCTGATCTTTATGGCGACAGCGCCAATCATCACCCAGAGCGTGGAAGTTGATCTGCCGGATGCGACAGAATCACAGGCGGTAAGCAGCAATGATGAACCACCGGTTATCATTGAGGTTTCCGGCGTGGGGCAATATAGCGTTGTGGTAGAGAAAGATCGCATGGATCAGCTGCCGCCTGAGCAGGTTATTGCTGAAGCGCAGCGTCGCCTGACGTCGAATCCGAAAACGGTCTTCTTAATCGGTGGCGCCAAAGATGTGCCTTACGATGAAATAATTAAAGCGCTGAACTTGCTACATAGCGCGGGTGTTAAGTCGGTAGGCTTGATGACGCAACCGATTTAATCCTCTGCACAGTTTTTGGGAACCGATAGTGTTAAAGGCAACCGAACAAAACGACAAGCTTAAGCGAGCGATTATTATCTCCGCGGTGCTGCATGTGATTCTCTTTGCAGCGCTGATCTGGAGTTCGTTCGATGAGCATATTGACGCGTCAGCCGGCGGCGGTGGAGGCTCTTCCATCGACGCCGTCATGGTGGACCCAGGCGCGGTAGTGCAAAACTATAATCGTCAGCAACAGCAGCAGGCGAGTGCAAAACGGGCAGAAGAGCAGCGTGATAAACAGGCGCAACAGCAAGCCGAGGAGCTGCGTGAAAAGCAGGCCGCGGAGCAGGAGCGTCTGAAGCAGCTCGAGAAAGAACGTTTGCAGGCCCAAGAAGCGGCGAAGGAGCAGGCAGAACAGCAGAAGCAGGCTGAAGCTGCGGCCCAGAAAGCACAAGAGCAGCAAAAGCAGGCAGAAGAAGCGGCAGCCAAATCCGCTGCGGATGCCAAAGCAAAAGCGGACGCTCAGGCAAAACAAGCTGCTGACGCAGCGAAGAAAGCCGCTGCTGATGCTCAAAAAGTCGCAGAAGCGGAAGCCGCGAAGAAAGCTGCCGCCGACGCACAGAAAAAAGCGGAAGCAGAAGCCGCCAAGAAAGGTGCTGCCGACGCACAGAAGAAAGCAGAAGCGGAAGCCGCGAAAAAAGCTGCCCAGGAAGCGGAAAAGAAAGCCGCTGCTGATGCTGCGAAAAAAGCGGCTGCAGCAGAGAAGGCCGCTGCTGAAAAAGCCGCCGCTGCTGAGAAGGCTGCGGCCGACAAAAAAGCCGCTGCCGCTGAAAAAGCTGCTGCAGATAAGAAAGCCGCTGCCGATAAAGCAGCAGCCGCCAAAGCCGCCGCAGCCAAAAAAGCGGCAGCAGAGAAAGCGTCGGCATCTGATGTTGACGACCTTTTCGGTGACCTGAGTTCAGGTAAGAATGCGCCGAAATCGGGCGGTGGGGCGAAAGGAAACGGCCAGCCAGCTAAAGACAGCGGAACGAGTGGGGCGAATGGTGGTGCAACGGGTGCGGACATCAGTGCTTACGCCTCGCAAATCCGTACTGCTATTCAGAGCCGTTTATACGGCGCTGATCTGTACGCCGGTAAATCTTGCGTCTTGCATATCAAGCTTGCGCCAGATGGACTGCTACTGGACGTAACCCAGGAAGGGGGCGATCCAGCGTTATGTCAGGCTGCTTTGACGGCTGCCAAAACGGCCAAAATTCCTAAACCGCCTTCACAGGCTGTTTATGAGAAGGTAAAAGATGCCAAACTGGACTTCAAACTGTGATGTTTTCCCGCTCAAAGTGGGAAATACAGGCTAAGGTTTGATGCTGGGGACGGGTAGTTTTGTCTATTTGAGTTTGTTAACATTCTGCTAAATTATCGTGGGTAACGTTACCCAGATAAGGGAGATATAATGAAGCAGGCATTACGTGTAGCAGTAAGTTTCTTTATGCTGTGGGCAGCCGTGCTGCACGCAGAGGTACGCATCGAGATCACCCAAGGGGTGGACTCTGCGCGTCCAATTGGCGTTGTTCCGTTCCAGTGGGCCGGCCCTGGCGCTGCCCCTGAAGACGTTGGCGGCATTGTGGCGGCTGACTTGCGTAACAGCGGCAAATTCAATCCCTTAGATCGTTCTCGTCTGCCACAGCAGCCGGGTACCGCTCAGGAAGTTCAACCGGCAGCCTGGTCTGCGCTCGGTATTGATGCTGTGGTAGTGGGTCAAGTGACTCCGAATCCGGACGGTGGCTACACAGTGGCTTACCAGCTGGTTGATACTGGCGGCGCTCCTGGTACTGTTCTGGCGCAGAACTCGTATAAAGTGAACAAGCAGTGGCTTCGCTACGCGGGTCACACTGCGAGTGATGAAGTGTTCGAGAAGCTGACCGGTATTAAAGGTGCCTTCCGTACCCGTATCGCCTATGTGGTTCAGACCAACGGCGGCCAGTTCCCGTATGAACTGCGCGTCTCTGACTACGACGGCTACAACCAGTTCACCGTGCACCGTTCACCACAGCCGCTGATGTCTCCGGCCTGGTCTCCGGACGGTTCTAAACTCGCTTACGTGACCTTCGAAAGCGGTCGCTCTGCGCTGGTGATTCAGACTCTGTCCAACGGCGCTGTGCGTCAGGTGGCTTCGTTCCCGCGTCACAACGGTGCGCCAGCGTTCTCACCTGATGGGACTAAACTGGCATTTGCTCTGTCTAAAACAGGCAGCCTGAACCTTTACGTGATGGATATCGGCTCCGGCCAGATTCGTCAGGTCACGGATGGTCGCAGCAACAACACTGAACCAACCTGGTTCCCGGACAGCCAGAACCTGGCGTTTACGTCTGACCAGGCCGGTCGTCCTCAGGTGTACAAAGTCAATGTAAATGGCGGTGCACCGCAGCGCATCACCTGGGAAGGTTCACAGAACCAGGATTCTGATGTAAGCAGTGACGGTAAATTTATGGTAATGGTCAGCTCTGCTGGTGGCCAGCAGCACATTGCCAAACAAGATCTGGTAACGGGTGGCGTGCAAGTTCTGTCGTCAACGTTCCTGGATGAAACGCCGAGTCTGGCACCTAACGGCACGATGGTAATCTACAGCTCTTCTCAGGGGATGGGATCTGTGCTGAATCTGGTTTCTACAGATGGGCGTTTCAAAGCGCGTATTCCGGCAACTGATGGACAGGTAAAATCACCTGCCTGGTCGCCGTATCTGTAAATAATAATTAATTGATTACTAAAGGAATCATAGAAATGCAACTGAACAAAGTGCTGAAGGGGCTGATGATCGCTCTGCCTGTAATGGCAATCGCGGCGTGTTCTTCCAACAAGAATGCAAGCAACGACCAGAGCGGCGAAGGCATGATGGGTGCCGGCACTGGTATGGACGCTAACGGTAACGGCAATATGTCTTCTGAAGAGCAAGCGCGTCTTCAGATGCAGCAGCTGCAGCAGAACAACATTGTTTACTTCGATCTGGACAAGTATGACATCCGTTCTGACTTCGCTGCGATGCTGGATGCGCACGCAAACTTCCTGCGTAGCAACCCATCTTACAAAGTCACCGTAGAAGGTCATGCTGACGAACGTGGTACTCCTGAGTACAACATCTCCCTGGGTGAGCGTCGTGCGAACGCCGTTAAGATGTACCTGCAGGGTAAAGGCGTTTCTGCTGACCAGATCTCCATCGTTTCTTACGGTAAAGAAAAACCTGCAGTACTGGGTCATGACGAAGCGGCTTACTCCAAAAACCGTCGTGCCGTACTGGTTTACTAAGAGAATTGCATGAGCAGTAACTTCAGACATCAACTCTTGAGTCTGTCGTTACTGGTTGGAATAGCGGCCCCCTGGGCCGCTTTTGCTCAGGCACCAATCAGTAGTGTCGGCTCCGGCTCGGTCGAAGACCGTGTCACTCAACTCGAGCGTATTTCTAACGCTCACAGTCAGCTTTTAACCCAACTCCAGCAGCAGCTCTCTGATAACCAAAACGATATTGATTCTCTCCGTGGTCAGATCCAGGAAAGTCAGTATCAGTTGAATCAGGTTGTCGAGCGTCAGAAGCAGATCCTGTTGCAGATCGACGGCATGAGTAACGGCGGCGCTGCAGCGCAACCCGCGGCGGGCGATCAGAGCGGGGCGGCGACAGCCACTCCGGCGCCGGCAACAGATGCGTCAGCTTCGACAGGCGCGCCTGTACAGAGCGGTGACGCAAATACTGACTACAACGCAGCTATTGCCCTGGTGCAGGATAAATCGCGTCAGGACGATGCCATTGCGGCGTTTCAGAACTTCGTGAAAAAGTACCCTGACTCAACTTATCAGCCAAATGCGAATTATTGGCTTGGTCAGTTGAACTACAACAAGGGTAAAAAGGATGATGCGGCGTTTTATTTTGCCTCTGTGGTAAAAAATTACCCAAAATCGCCTAAAGCCCCTGATGCCATGTTTAAGGTCGGCGTCATCATGCAGGATAAAGGCGACAGCGCGAAAGCGAAGGCCGTTTATCAGCAGGTGGTCGCGAAGTACCCAGGCACCGAAGGTGCGAAACAAGCGCAAAAACGTCTTGGATCGATGGGTTGAGTGTCGCATGACCAGAAATCGCGTTATTTCTGGTCGTGCCGCCTGATTCGTAAGCAGTTAAGTGATCTTCGTCGAAATTTTTGTTGCGCTGAATTCTTAAATCAGTAATATATGCCGCCGTTGCCAAGGGATATCGAACAGCCCGAAAGCCGCGAAAAAAGTGGGTCGTTAGCTCAGTTGGTAGAGCAGTTGACTTTTAATCAATTGGTCGCAGGTTCGAATCCTGCACGACCCACCACTTAAGATTTTCCTGTAGTACCCAGTAGTACGGCGTTGGGTGATTAGCTCAGTTGGTAGAGCACCTCCTTTACACGGAGGGGGTCGGCGGTTCGAGCCCGTCATCACCCACCATCGGGTCGTTAGCTCAGTTGGTAGAGCAGTTGACTTTTAATCAATTGGTCGCAGGTTCGAATCCTGCACGACCCACCAATACTACAAAATTCAGGCAACACCCGAATGGGTCGTTAGCTCAGTTGGTAGAGCAGTTGACTTTTAATCAATTGGTCGCAGGTTCGAATCCTGCACGACCCACCAGCCTGAATAAAAATTTGCAAGTCCCGTAAGGGGGTCGTTAGCTCAGTTGGTAGAGCAGTTGACTTTTAATCAATTGGTCGCAGGTTCGAATCCTGCACGACCCACCAGTGTAGAAAGGCGCCCTAAAGGCGCCTTTTTGCTATCCAAATATTGTGACTTTTTTCCCTCAACGCGCTATCTTGTTTAGTATACAAAACACAATTGTCGCATCTTTCGTTCATAACGCAAAAGAGAGACATTATTGTTAAGCCAGTAAAACGAGAAGCAATGATGAGTGTGATGTTTGATCCTGAAGCCGCAATCTATCCTTTCCCGCCTAAGCCCGTGCCTTTAAACCGGGACGAAAAACAGTTCTACCGTGAAAAAATAAAGCGCCTGCTGAAGGAGCGTGATGCGGTAATGGTCGCACATTACTACACCGATCCCGAAATCCAGCAACTGGCCGAAGAGACCGGCGGTTGTATCTCCGATTCTCTTGAGATGGCCCGCTTTGGTGCGAAACATCCGGCCTCGACGCTGCTGGTGGCTGGCGTTCGCTTTATGGGCGAGACGGCAAAGATCCTCAGCCCGGAAAAAACCATTCTGATGCCTACGCTCAATGCGGAGTGTTCTCTGGATTTAGGCTGTCCGATCGACGAATTCAGCGCATTTTGCGATGCCCATCCGGACAGAACCGTCGTTGTTTACGCCAACACCTCCGCCGCTGTCAAAGCGCGTGCAGACTGGGTGGTAACCTCCAGTATCGCCGTCGAACTCATTGAGCATCTGGATAGTCTCGGGCAGAAGATCATCTGGGCGCCGGACAAACATCTGGGCAACTACGTGCAGAAGCAAACCGGCGCGGATGTGTTGTGCTGGCAGGGTGCGTGTATTGTGCACGACGAATTTAAAACTCAGGCGCTGGCACGCATGAAAGCCCTCTATCCTGACGCCGCGATCCTTGTCCACCCGGAGTCACCTCAGTCGGTAGTGGATATGGCTGATGCGGTGGGGTCTACCAGCCAACTGATTAACGCCGCGAAAACGCTGCCGCAGCAGAAGCTGATCGTCGCCACCGATCGCGGTATCTTTTATAAAATGCAGCAGGCGGTTCCGGACAAAGAGCTGTTCGAAGCCCCAACAGCCGGAGAGGGCGCCACGTGCCGCAGCTGCGCGCATTGCCCGTGGATGGCGATGAATGGTCTTAAGGCGATTGCCGAAGGGCTGGAGTCAGGCGGAGCGGCACATGAGATCCATGTGGATGCTGCGTTGCGTGAGGGGGCGTTAATTCCTCTTAACCGTATGCTCGATTTTGCGGCTACACTACGCTCCTGAGATGAGATAACGCGTATCAGTACGCTCTGGGGAAAAGATGGATTTTTTTAGCACGCAGAATATCCTGGTTCATATACCAATCGGGGCGGGCGGCTACGACCTGTCATGGATTGAAGCTATCGGCACCCTGGCGGGGCTGCTCTGCATTTGGCTCGCAAGTCTGGAGAAGATCAGCAACTACGCCTTCGGCCTGATTAACGTCACGCTGTTCGCGATTATCTTTTTCCAGATCCAGCTCTATGCCAGCCTGCTGTTGCAGCTCTTTTTCTTCGCCGCGAATATCTACGGCTGGTACGCATGGTCCCGGCAAAACAGCGCTCAGGAAGCGGAGCTACAGATTCGCTGGCTACCTCTGCCAAAAGCCATCGCCTGGCTCGCGGCCTGTGTCGTCGCCATTGGTCTGATGACGGTCTACATCAATCCGGTATTTGGATTCCTGACGCGCGTGGCAGTGTCGGTGATGTCCAGTCTGGGATTAAACGTCACTATGCCTGAACTGCAGCCCGATGCGTTCCCATTCTGGGATTCCTGCATGATGGTGCTGTCGATCGCAGCGATGATTCTGATGACGCGTAAGTACGTCGAGAACTGGCTGCTGTGGGTCATCATTAACGTGATAAGCGTTGTGATCTTCGCGTTGCAGGGCGTCTACGCCATGTCGCTGGAATATCTGCTCCTCACGTTTATCGCCCTGAACGGCAGCCGGATGTGGATTAACAGCGCGCGTCAGCGTGGCTCCCGCGCACTGTCCAGTTAATGGTGGTGATGGTGTGAATGGTCGGGCTGCGTCTCATTGAGATGGCAGTCCGGCCCACTACAGGTCTGATACTCCATCTGAATAGTGGCGTGCGAAATCTCGTAGTGGTGCTCCAGGAAGTGCTGAATGCGGCCCAGAAGCGCGTCGTGGTCGTGCGGAGGGATCACCTGGACATGCAGGGTCATCACCGGTTTCTCGCCCACCAGCCAGACATGCACATGATGAACATCGCGCACTTCCGGAATATCCCGGCACAGCTTGCGCTTCAGCGCCGAAATATCCAGCGAAACGGGCGCACCCTCCAGCAGTTCGTTCACACTCTCGCGTAACAATCCCCATGCACTGCGCAGCACCAGACAGGAGACCAGCACCGACAAAATGGGGTCGATCGGTGTCCAGCCGGTGGAGATAATCACCAGTGCCGCCACAATCGCCCCGACCGAGCCCAGTAGATCGCCCAGCACGTGTAACGCGGCCGCGCGGACGTTGAGGTTTTTCTCTGCGCTACCGCGATGCAAAATCCAGAAGGCGAGGACATTGGCCAGCAACCCGGCCACGGCAATCACCATCATCGTCGTTCCGGCGACAGGCTGCGGGTCGCGGAAGCGCTGGAACGCCTCCCAGACAATCAAAATCGTAATCACCACCAGCGCAATGGCATTGACGAAAGCGGCGAGAGTCGTGAGACGCAGCCAGCCGAAGGTATGGCGCGCGTTAGGTGGACGGCGGGAAAACTGCACGGCAATCAGCGCAAACAGCAGCGCAGCGGCATCCGTGAGCATATGGCCCGCATCCGCCAGTAATGCCAGAGAGCCAGAAATCAGCCCGCCGATAACCTCGATAACCATAAACGTGGCCGTGACGCCGAAAGCCAGCATCAGACGTTTAGCGTTTTCGTCCCCTGGAGAGTGTGAATGCGAATGCGTGTGCGCCATGAACTCTGTCCTGATGAGTAATCATTCTAAGTGTAGATTTTTTAACATTTTGCACAAAAAAGAAAGGAGAGCCTTCGCTCTCCTTCATTTATCCGATCCGACTCGTATTACTGCGTTGTGCCATCGGTTTTGGTATCGACATCGTTGTTGATCCCGTTGCCGGTTTCAACTTTCTTGTTGATGTCCGGACATTTCCCGTCTTTACACATCGAGTTTTTGTGAATTTCGTCCTTGGTCATCCCGTCATGGTTCATGGTGCCCGAGTCGGTCCCGTTCGGGTGCAGCATGGTACCGCCGCTGGTTCCGCTGCCCGTGTTGATATTACTGTTATCAACATTGTTTGGCGCCACGTTCTGTTTGGCGTCCGGCGCGACCTGGCCTGCTGCAGCTGCAGCGTTCGCCTGGCCATTATTATCGGAACCCGTAGAATCTGCTGCAAGCGCTGCGCCGCTCGCCATGGTCAGGGTTGCTGTCAGGAAAAGGGTTGCCAGTTTAGTCATTTTCATCATGCTGCTCCTGTTCTGGTCGTTATTTGCTGGATAACTTCTTCCAACAGTGCATCCGCGAAATCAATCGCTGAGTGGTCAAAGATTCCATTATCTGAACTTATGTCAGGATGGAATCACGTTTAAATGCATAAACAGAGTGGTTACATTTAAAAAGTTTAGGGCAGATCTCGTTATTCGCTACTTTGTCGCGTTTTTTAGGGTAATTCCAGGAATTATCCGTGCGAAGTGTAAAATCCCGTTTACACTTCCAGGCTGACAAGTTAGATTGAAAGGATTGCATTCATTACTAAAAATATGTCAGAGCCGGAACGATCATGAATTATCAGAACGACGATTTACGCATTAAAGAGATCAATGAGTTATTACCCCCTGTAGCGCTCCTTGAAAAATTTCCCGCCACGCAAAATGCCGCCAACACGGTTTCTCATGCCCGCAAAGCGATCCATAAGATCCTGAAAGGTAACGACGATCGCCTGCTGGTGGTGATTGGCCCTTGTTCCATTCACGATCCTGCGGCGGCAAAAGAGTACGCTGCGCGCCTGCTAACCCTGCGCGAAGAGCTGCAAGGCGAGCTGGAAATCGTCATGCGCGTCTATTTTGAAAAACCACGCACCACGGTGGGCTGGAAAGGGCTGATTAACGATCCGCACATGGATAACAGCTTCCAGATCAACGACGGGCTGCGCATCGCGCGCAAACTGCTGCTGGAAATTAACGACAGCGGATTACCGGCCGCAGGCGAGTTCCTGGACATGATCACCCCGCAATATCTGGCCGACCTGATGAGCTGGGGCGCAATTGGTGCGCGTACCACAGAATCTCAGGTTCACCGCGAGCTGGCGTCGGGTCTCTCGTGCCCGGTCGGTTTCAAAAACGGTACCGATGGCACCATGAAAGTGGCGATCGACGCCATCAACGCCGCCGGTGCGCCGCACTGTTTCCTGTCGGTCACCAAATGGGGCCACTCTGCTATCGTCAATACCAGCGGGAATGGCGACTGCCATATCATTCTGCGTGGCGGTAAAGAGCCTAACTACAGCGCAAAACACGTCGCAGAAGTGAAATCGGGCCTCGAAAAAGCGGGTCTGTCACCGAATGTGATGATCGATTTTAGCCATGCCAACTCCAGCAAGCAGTTCAAAAAGCAGATGGAAGTGGGCGCGGACGTTTGCCAGCAGCTGGCTAATGGCGAGAAAGCCGTCATCGGCGTGATGATTGAAAGCCACCTGGTGGAAGGAAATCAGAGCCTGGAGAGCGGCGAGCCGCTGGTTTACGGGAAGAGTGTCACTGACGCCTGCATCGGCTGGCAAGATACGGACGCGATCCTGCGCCAGCTGGCAAACGCGGTTAAAGCGCGTCGCGGTTAATCCTTCTTAACCCAATAAAAAAGCGTGGATTGCTCCACGCTTTTTTATATCGGGCGAATCATTACTTCGCTTTACCCTGGTTCGCTACCGCCGCCGCTTTCGCTGCGATTTCGTCAGCGTTACCCAGATAGTAACGTTTGATTGGGTTGAAGTTCTCATCGAACTCATACACCAGCGGTACGCCCGTTGGGATGTTCAGTTCAAGGATTTCGTCTTCGCCCATCTTATCCAGGTATTTCACCAGCGCACGCAGGGAGTTACCGTGAGCGGCAACGATGACGCGCTCACCGCTTTTAATGCGCGGCAGAATGGTGTCGTTCCAGTAAGGCACAACGCGATCGATGGTCAGCGCCAGGCTTTCGGTCTGAGGCAGCTCAGCATCAGTCAGTTTCGCGTAACGTGGATCGTGGCCCGGATAACGCTCATCGTCTTTGGTCAGCTCTGGTGGGGTTACCGCAAAACCACGACGCCACTGCTTAACCTGCTCGTCACCGTATTTTTCAGCGGTTTCAGCTTTGTTCAGCCCCTGCAGCGCACCGTAATGACGCTCGTTCAGCTTCCAGGATTTCTCAACCGGCAGCCAGGCCTGATCCAGTTCGTCCAGCACGTTCCACAGAGTGTGGATGGCACGTTTCAGCACAGAGGTATAAGCAAAATCAAAGCTGAAGCCTTCATCTTTCAGCAGTTTACCTGCAGCTTTTGCTTCGCTTACACCTTTCTCAGACAGATCAACATCATACCAACCGGTGAAGCGGTTTTCGTTGTTCCACTGGCTTTCGCCGTGGCGCACCAGGACCAGCTTAGTTACAGCCATATTGCACTCCTTAAGCTTATTGAATGATAACAATTCTCATTATATTGCCGTGATCGCTCAGGCGGCAACGCTTAACCCTAACCATAGCGAAAATAGTGGCCCAGTGTAAGATGCTTGTGAATTGAGGGTTATGATTTTGTCCGTGATCGACGCTATTTTCAGCAAGACGGACAAAAAAAGCCCTCAGCATGAGGGCCTGGCGGGATGTTGTTCGGGTGGCCGGGGAAACAACACGCCACCCGATCGTTAGCGGGCGATAAACTGATAAACGGTCTCGCTCACATATTCCTGGCCCGGACGCAGAATGCAGTCAGGCTGCGGCCACTCGGCATGGTTAGGGCTGTCCGGCAGAAACTCACTTTCAAGCGCCATACCCTGCCAGTCGTGATAATCACCCTGTTCGCGCGCAGGCGTACCGCCGAGGTAGTTCCCGGAATAGAATTGCAGGGCGGGAGCGCTGGTATACACCGTCATCTGCAGCTTTTCGTCGGCGGACCACACCTGAGCGGCTGGCTGGGTAGCATCTCCCTTCGCCTGCAGCAGGAATGCATGGTCATAGCCTTTCACGTTGCGCTGATGGTCGTCGCTCAGGAAATCCGTTGCGACGGTTTTCGCGCTGCGGAAATCAAAGCTGGTGCCCTCTACGGACTTCAGTCCTTCAAGAGGAATACCCATCGTATCGACCGGTAAATACGCATCGGCCAGGATCTGCAGTTTGTGATTGCGCACATCCGTCTGATCGCCGTCGAGATTGAAATAGGCGTGGTTGGTCAAATTGACCGGACAAGGCTGGTCGACCGTCGCACGGTATTCAATACTGATACGGTTATCGTCCGTCAGGCGGAAGAGGGCAGAGGCAGAAAGATTGCCGGGGAAGCCCTGATCGCCGTCGGCGGATTCCAGCGCAAACAGCACTTCGCTGTCATTCTGCTGCACGATACGCCAGCGGCGTTTATCAAAACCTTCCATGCCGCCGTGGAGCTGATTCTCACCCTGGCTTGGCACTAAGGAATAGGTTTTACCGTCCAGATCGAAGCGGCTTTTGGCGATACGGTTAGCGTAGCGTCCGACAGAGGCGCCCAGGTAAGCCGCCTGGTTGACGTACTGTTCCGGCGATGCGCAGCCGAGCAGGGTCTCGCGCACGCTGCCGTCTGGCATGGGCACGCGGGCAGAGAGTAGCGTTGCGCCCCAGTCCATCACCGTCACCACCATTCCTCCGCTATTGCGCAGTGTCAGCAGGCGATACGGCAGACCGTCAGGGGCGAGGGTTGGCGTTTCGTTTAGCACTGTCCAGCTCCTTGGGTTGCTTTGCACACATAGAAAGTCTCTTTGATACCGGTTTTGGCTTCATACTGTTTCGCCACGGCATCCTGAACGGCGGGAACCAGCTCTTCCGGAATCAGCGCCACAATGCAGCCACCAAAACCGCCGCCGGTCATACGCACGCCGCCTTTCTCGCCGATGGTCGCTTTCACGATCTCAACCAGCGTATCAATTTGCGGAACCGTGATCTCGAAATCATCGCGCATGGAGGCGTGGGATTCCGCCATCAGTTCGCCGATGCGTTTCAGATCGCCTTTCTCCAGCGCAGAAGCTGCTTCCACGGTACGGGCGTTTTCGGTCAGAACGTGACGCACGCGTTTGGCCACGACCGGGTCCAGTTCGTGCGCCACTTTATTGAATTCGTTTAACGAAACATCGCGCAGTTTAGGCTGCTGGAAGAAGCGCGCACCGGTTTCACACTGCTCGCGGCGGGTGTTGTACTCACTGCCGACCAGCGTGCGTTTGAAATTACTGTTGATAATCACCACCGCCGCGCCTTTCGGCAGGGAGACGGCTTTGGTGCCCAGCGTGCGGCAATCAATCAGCAGGGCATGTTCTTTTTTACCGAGCGCAGAAATCAGCTGGTCCATAATCCCGCAGTTACAGCCGACAAACTGGTTCTCCGCTTCCTGGCCGTTGAGGGCGATTTGCGCCCCGTCCAGCGGCAGATGATAAAGCTGCTGGAATACGGTGCCGACCGCCACTTCCAGAGAGGCAGAGGAACTCAGGCCAGCACCTTGCGGAACATTACCGGTGATCACCAGATCCGCGCCGCCGAAGTTTTTATTGCGCTTTTGCAGGTGTTTTACCACCCCACGCACGTAGTTTGACCACTGCTGGGTATCATGAGCCACAATCGGCGCATCAAGGGAAAACTCGTCGATCTGATTGTCGTAATCGGCGGCAATCACCCGCACGGTGCGGTCGTCGCGTTTGGCGCAGCTGATAACGGTTTGATAATCGATCGCACAAGGCAGAACGAAACCATCGTTATAGTCGGTGTGCTCACCAATCAGATTAACGCGGCCAGGAGCCTGTATCGCGTGGGTGGCAGGGTAGCCGAATTTTTCAGCAAACAGGGATTGTGTTTTATCTTTCAGACTCATTTATTAGACTCCTGATTCGCGGTAGTGGACATCGCTGACGGCGCGCAGACGTTCTGCCGCCTGTTCTGCCGTCAGATCGCGCTGGGTTTCTGCCAGCATCTCATAGCCCACCATAAATTTACGCACCGTTGCGGAACGCAGTAGCGGCGGATAAAAATGGGCGTGTAACTGCCAGTGCTGATTCTCTTCGCCATTAAACGGCGCGCCGTGCCAGCCCATAGAATAGGGGAAAGAGCACTGGAACAAATTGTCATAGCGACTGGTCAGTTTTTTCAGCGCCAGGGCCAGATCGTCACGCTCGGCATCGCTCAAATCGGTAATGCGCAGGACATGGGCTTTTGGCAGCAGCAGCGTCTCGAACGGCCACGCCGCCCAGTACGGCACTACGGCGAGCCAGTGTTCGGTTTCAACGACCGTACGGCTGCCGTCAGCCATCTCGCGCTGAACGTAATCCGCCAGCAGCGCTGACTGGTTTTCGTCGTAATAAGCTTTTTGCAGACGATCTTCGCGCTCAACTTCATTTGGCAGGAAGCTGTTCGCCCACACCTGGCCATGTGGATGCGGGTTAGAGCAGCCCATCGCTGCCCCTTTGTTTTCAAAAACCTGCACCCACGGATAATCCTGTCCCAGCTCGGCGGTCTGCTGTTGCCAGGTGCTGATCACGTCGGTGAGGGCGCCGAGGCTCAGCTCCGGCAGCGTTTTGCTGTGGTCCGGCGAGAAGCAGATCACCCGGCTGGTGCCGCGCGCGCTTTCGCAACGCATTAGCGGATCGTCACTTTCCGGGGCATCCGGCGTGTCGGTCATCAGGGCGGCAAAATCGTTGGTAAACACATACGTGCTCTGGTAGTCCGGATTTTTATCGCCGGTGACGCGGGTATTCCCCGGACACAGGAAGCAGTCCGGGTCATGCTGAGGCAGCGTCTGTTTCGCCGGCGTCTCTTGCGCGCCTTGCCATGGGCGCTTCGCACGATGCGGAGAGACCAAAATCCATTGCCCGGTTAACGGGTTATAACGCCGATGCGGATGATCGACGGGGTTGAATTGCGTCATGTCGGATCCTTAATCCGGATAGCCCTGGGGATGGCGTGACTGCCAGTGCCAGGTATCCTGTGCCATTTCATCCAGTGTGCGCGTGACACGCCAGTTCAGCTCTTTGTCGGCTTTGGAGGCATCTGCCCAGTACGCGGGAAGATCGCCATCGCGGCGTGGCGCGAAGTGATACGCCACCGGTTTGCCGCAGGCTTTACTGAAGGCGTTAACCACGTCCAGCACGCTGCTGCCCACGCCAGCACCGAGGTTGTAAATATGCACGCCGGGTTTATTCGCCAGCTGCTGCATTGCCGCCACGTGACCATCGGCCAGATCCATGACGTGAATGTAGTCGCGCACCCCGGTGCCATCTTCGGTCGGGTAGTCGTTGCCAAATATTGCCAGCGAGTCGCGGCGGCCCACGGCCACCTGCGCGATGTAAGGCATCAGGTTATTCGGGATGCCCTGCGGATCTTCGCCCATATCGCCTGACGGATGTGCGCCAACCGGGTTGAAATAACGCAGCAGAGCGATGCTCCAGTCCGGCTGTGCTTTTTGCAGATCGGCCAGAATCTGTTCCACCATCAGCTTGCTTTTGCCGTACGGGCTTTGCGGCGTGCCGGTCGGGAAGCTTTCGACATAAGGAATTTTAGGCTGGTCGCCGTAGACGGTGGCCGATGAGCTGAAGATAAAGTTTTTCACGTTCGCGGCGCGCATCGCGGAGATCAGGCGCAGGGTACCGTTCACGTTGTTATCGTAGTATTCGAGAGGCTTAGCGACGGATTCGCCGACCGCTTTCAGGCCCGCGAAGTGAATCACCGTATCAATGGCGTGGTCGTGAAGGATTTCGGTCATCAGCGCTTCGTTGCGGATATCGCCTTCCACAAACGTGGGCTGTTTTCCGCCGAGGCGCTCAATGACGGGCAGCACGCTGCGCTTACTGTTGCACAGGTTGTCGAGGATGATGACATCATGGCCATTTTGCAGCAGTTGCACACAGGTATGACTTCCAATGTAACCGCTACCACCCGTTACCAGAACTCGCATATTTCGCTCCATTAGGCTTATGGTATGTAATAACCATAGCATAACAGAGACGTGAAAAGTGTGACATGGGATAAAATAGTGGAATCGGTTACACTGAATCACGCACGCGAATTTGTAATGAGATGGCCCATTATAAATCAAAGAGATAACAATGTATTACTGCAGGTTGTCTGAAAAAGAGGGGCACGCCCCTCTGAGAGAACGATCAGCGAATGCGGCTTAACTCATAGCGATAGTGCTCGCCGTCAGGAACAAACTCCAGCCGGTGGGTGATACAGGACGGCGCATCTTCCGCATGGTGGGAAACGAACAGCAGTTGTGTTTCGCCTTCGCTGATTAAAACGTCCACAAAGCGGCGTATCAGCTGGCGATTAAGCGGGTCGAGACCCTGCAGGGGTTCATCCAGAATCAGCACCGTAGGGTGTTTCACCAGCGCGCGGACGATCAGCGCCAGCCGCTGCTGTCCCCACGATAAACTGTGAAACGGCGCATCCGCCACGCGTTTATCCATCCCCAGAATATCCAGCCACTCCTGTGCCAGCTTGTGCTGTTTGTCAGAAACCGCCTGATAGATACCAATGGAGTCGAAATATCCCGACAAAATCACGTTTCGCACCGTGGTACTGACGCGGTAATCGAGGTGCAGGCTGCTGCTGACGTAGCCGATGTGTTTTTTGATATCCCAGATGGTTTCACCGCTGCCGCGACGACGGCCAAACAGCGTCAGATCGTTACTGTAACCCTGGGGATGATCGCCGGTAATCAGGCTCAGCAGCGTGGATTTCCCCGCGCCGTTGGGGCCGGTGATTTGCCAGTGCTCACCGGGGTTCACCGTCCAGCTCAGCCGATCGAGGATCGGGCGATCGTTATAAGAGACGGTACCGTTTTTCAGCTCGATGCGCGGCTGGTGGTTGTCCAGCAAATGCCGCGCCGAAGGAGCGTCTGGCTCGGGGAGTGCAATACCGTCGAGTTTTTCGCTGTGTGCCAGCTGGGCGATCAGGGCCTGCTGAAGCAGCGCCTCTTTTTCGCCGGTTTCCGTCAGACAACAATCCGCCAGCACGCCCGCGTACTGCACAAAATCGGGGATCTCATCGAAACGGTTCAGAACCAGCACGAGGGTATAGCCCTGCTGATTCAGCGTCGCGAGCAGGGAGGCCAGCTGCGCGCGGGACTGTACATCCAGCCCGTCGAACGGCTCGTCGAGGATCAACAGATCCGGCTCGTTCATCAGCGCCTGGCAAAGCAAAGTTTTGCGCGTTTCCCCCGTCGAGAGGTATTTAAAGCGTCGCTCCAGCAGGCCAGTAATGCCGAAAAGTTCGGCCAGCTGCTGGCAGCGAGCAGCGTCTTTTCTTTCGTCCTGGATAATTTCTGCGGTGGTGCGGCCCGTATCCTCTTCGCCTGGGCTGAGCAGATCGGTGTTATTGCGCTGCCACTCGTCGCTGACCAGTTTTTGCAGCTGTTCGAAGGAGAGGCGCGTGATGCGGGTAAAACTGCACTGACGTTCGCCCTTAAGCAGGGTGAGCTCACCCGCCAGCGCGCGAGCCAGCGCGGACTTGCCGCTGCCGTTGGTGCCGACAAACGCCCAGCTTTCGCCGGCGCGCAAGTTGAGTTCGGGCAGTGAGAGAGTTCGTGTGTCGCTAAGACGAAACGTGCCTTGCGAAATTTGCAATGATGACATGACTTATCCCATTTTTTGCAGCGATATGCATCAGGGATACTCACTGGCGGCAGGTTTGTCAACGCACTTAGCACAACGTGGCGATAATCACCCGGTCAGCATTAAAATATGCGGTGACGTCAGCGCCTTCCGATAAATCTTCTGCTTCGGCCAGCGGGACCGTGGCGCACAGCACTTGCCCGTCGGGCAGGGTCATAAGCACTTCGCTCTGTTCGTCGCCGCGCGCAATGTGGCTGATCTTTCCGTGCAGCTGGTTATCGGCGTTTTGGGCCTGCTTTTCGTCCAGCGTAATATTCACCCACGGCGCTTTCAGCAATACCAGCACCTCTTTGCCTTCGTCCAGCCCCAGCCGTTCGCCGCTCTGCGCGGTAATCGCCACTTTGAGCCGCGTCGTGCCGTCGGCCAGCAGAATATCCACGTGCTGCTGAACCTGGTCGCGATCGCGTGCAGTCACGGTGCCAAACCACTGGTTTCGCGCGCTGGTTTGCAGGGAGAAGCGGGAGATGGCGGCCAGCAGGCTGTCGAGGGGTAACGCGTCGTCATCGCTCAGGACGTCGAAGGCTTTTTGCTGGATCTGTGCCAGCAGATCGTAGAGCTGAATCAGGCGCTGGCCGTAGCGGGTCAACATCGCGCCGCCGCCGCCCTTGCCGCCGGTCGCCCGATCCACCAGCGTCTGTTCGCTCAGGCTGTTCATCTCATTGATGGCGTCCCAGGCACTTTTGTAGCTAATGCCCGCATTCTTTGCGCCCTGGCTAATTGAACCGGTTTGTTCTATCTGTTTAAGCAGGGCAATACGTCGCGGATCGGCGAAAAGCTTCTGCTGAAGTCGAAGGGTAAGGAGAATTTCGGCCTGCATAGACGGTGTCCTAGCAAAAAGCGTATTGTGACCCAATTGCCCGACAGCGCAAAGCCTACCGCACAAAAGGGGATGTTTTTCTGACTTTTCAGGGTAGAATACGCCATTCACAGTGTCTGGAGAAAACCATGTTAGAGTTGTTGAAAAGTCTGGTATTCGCCGTGATCATGGTACCCGTAGTGATGGCCATCATCCTCGGCGCCATCTACGGCCTGGGTGAAGTGTTCAACGTCTTTTCGAACATCGGTCACAAAGACCAGCCTAAAAAGCAGCATTAATTCCTCCCAAAACGCCCGGCTAGTCCGGGCGTTTTGCTCTCAAGTTTCTGCCTCTCCCGCCGATAGTAGTTTCAGAATCAGCTTTGTTTACCCCTTAAACGGTACGATTTAACGCTAGGTTATCCCTGCAGTTATCGTTATATTTGTCTGTATATAACGACACTCACAGGAGCTACAAATGGCACGTACATGGTTACGCCTTTTCGCAGGGGCAACACTGACACTTACCGTCGCCGGACAGGTACTGGCTGACGAAGGGAAAATCACGGTCTTTGCGGCGGCGTCGCTGACCAACGCGATGCAGGACATTGCGGCGCAGTATAAAAAAGAGAAAAACGTCGATGTGGTTTCGTCGTTCGCCTCGTCTTCCACTCTGGCTCGCCAGATCGAAGCCGGTGCGCCTGCGGATCTGTTTATTTCTGCCGATCAGAAATGGATGGATTACGCGGTGGAGAAAAAATCGATCGATACGGCCACCCGTGAAACCCTGCTGGGTAACAGCCTGGTGGTGGTCGCGCCAAAAGCCAGCGCGCAGGGCGAGTTCACCATCAACAAAGAGACTAACTGGACCAGCCTGCTGAAAGATGGGCGTCTGGCGGTGGGCGATCCGGACCACGTTCCGGCAGGCATCTACGCGAAAGAAGCGCTGCAAAAACTGGGTGCCTGGGATACATTATCGCCGAAACTGGCTCCGGCTGAAGATGTGCGCGGCGCCCTGGCGCTGGTGGAGCGCAACGAAGCGCCGCTGGGGATTGTCTACGGTTCCGATGCGGTTGCCGGTAAAGGTGTGAAAGTGGTTGGGACCTTCCCGGAAGATTCGCACAAGAAAGTGGAATACCCGATCGCTATTGTTGATGGACATAAAAATGCGACGGTCAGCGCCTTTTACGACTATCTGAAAGGGCCTGAAGCGTCTGCCATCTTTAAACGTTACGGATTTACGACTCACTAATGATATTGACCGATCCTGAATGGCAGGCCGTGCTGCTGAGCCTTAAAGTCTCTTCCCTGGCAGTTGCCTTTAGTTTGCCCTTTGGGATCTTTTTTGCCTGGCTGCTGGTTCGCTGCCAGTTTCCGGGCAAAGCCCTGCTCGACAGTGTGCTTCATCTTCCTCTCGTGTTGCCGCCGGTGGTGGTCGGGTACCTATTGCTGATCGCGATGGGGCGACGCGGTTTTATCGGCCAGTGGCTGTATGACTGGTTCGGCCTGACGTTTGCTTTTAGCTGGCGCGGCGCGGTTCTGGCGGCGGCAGTGATGTCTTTCCCGCTGATGGTGCGTGCGATACGCCTGGCGCTGGAAGGGGTGGACATCAAGCTGGAGCAGGCGGCGCGTACTCTCGGTGCCGGGCGCTGGCGGGTGTTTTTCACCATTACGCTGCCCCTTACGTTGCCGGGAATTATCGTCGGTACGGTACTGGCGTTTGCCCGTTCTCTGGGTGAATTCGGCGCGACCATTACTTTTGTTTCAAACATCCCCGGCGAAACGCGGACCATTCCGTCGGCGATGTACACCCTGATTCAAACGCCGGGCGGGGAAGGGGCTGCCGCACGGCTGTGCATTATCTCCATTGTGCTGGCGCTGGTGTCGCTGCTGATTTCTGAATGGCTGGCGCGTCTGAGCCGCGAGCGGATGGGGAAATAATCATGCTGGAACTCAACTTTACTCAAACGCTCGGCAACCACTGTCTTGTGCTCAACGAAACGCTGCCCGCCAGCGGAATTACCGCCGTCTTTGGCGTTTCGGGCGCGGGAAAAACCTCGCTGATTAATGCCATCAGCGGACTGACGCGCCCGCAAACCGGACGGATCGCGCTGAACAATCGCGTGCTTCACGACGCGGAAAATAAGATCTACCTGGCCCCTGAAAAACGGCGCATCGGCTATGTGTTCCAGGACGCGCGCCTTTTTCCGCACTATAAAGTGCGCGGCAATCTGCGCTACGGCATGGCGAAAAGCATGGCCGGTCAGTTTGATAATCTGGTCACGCTGCTGGGCATTGAATCGCTGCTGGACCGGCTCCCGTCGTCGCTCTCCGGCGGTGAAAAACAGCGTGTGGCGATTGGTCGCGCGCTGTTAACCGCACCGGAACTCCTGCTGCTGGATGAGCCGCTGGCGTCGCTCGATCTGCCGCGTAAGCGCGAGTTGTTGCCCTATCTGCAACGCCTGGCGCGGGAAATTAACATTCCGATGCTCTACGTCAGCCACTCGCTGGACGAGATTCTGCATCTGGCGGACAACGTGCTGGTGTTGGAAAACGGCAGTGTGAAGGCCTTTGGACCGCTGGAAGAGGTGTGGGGCAGCAGCGTGATGTATCCGTGGCTGCCGAAAGAGCAGCAGAGCAGCATCCTGAAGGTCAGTGTGCTGGAGCACCATCCGCACTACGCCATGACGGCGCTGGCGCTGGGCGATCAGCATCTGTGGGTTAATAAGATCGACAAGCCGCTGCAATCCGCGCTGCGTATTCGCATTCAGGCGTCGGATGTTTCTCTGGTACTTCAGCCGCCGTTGCAGACCAGTATTCGTAATATTTTGCGCGCGAAAGTGGCCCAGTGTGTGGATGATAACGGCCAGGTGGAAGTACAGCTTGAAGTGGGCAGCAGAAAGCTATGGGCGCGCATCAGCCCGTGGGCCAGGGATGAGCTTGGCATCAAACCTGGCCTGTGGCTTTATGCGCAAATCAAGAGTGTCTCGATCACCGCCTGATCACAGCAGATGGGTGTAAATGTACTGCGCGATGCTGTCGGTAGTGTTGTCGCCAATGATCACGTTGGCGCGCGCTTTCACGGCATCGTCGGCATTGCCCATCGCCACGCCAGTGCCGGCAGCTTCCAGCATGCTGATGTCATTGTAGTTATCCCCGAAAGCGATCACGTCTTTCATCGACCCGCCCTGAGATTCAACAAACTGCGTCAGGCGTTTGCCTTTGCTGTTGCCTTTACGCGCGATATCCACCTGATCGTGCCAGGACCATTCGCACTCCAGCCCCAGCGTCTGCTCAACATGTTTCGCGAATGCGTTCAGCTTGTTCGTATCTTCGTCCGTCAGAGCAAACTTCCAGATAGCATCGACGTCGGCGGCCGCCTGGCGTAGGGATGACACCTGCGTAAAGACCGGACGCTGGGCCTCGGGCAGTGACAGCGCCCAGTTGCTGGTACGGATGACATGCCCGGTCGGGCGCTCATAGAGCATGGCGTTATCCACGTACATCAGGCCGTGAATGGCGTGCTCATCCAGCAGATCAATCAGTTGTAACGCCTCAGTCGCCGGCAGCGGATCGCACTCAAGAACCTTTTTTGCATGATAATCATACAAATAAGTGCCATTACAACAAATTGCAGGTGTATCTAACGCCAGTGCCTGATAAAAAGGATGAATGGCAACGTGATGTCGACCGGTAACAATCAGGAGTTGATATCCCGCTTCCTGAGCACGTTTCAGTGCTTCGAGCGAAGAGGGGAGCAGGGTTTTTTGCGGGGTTAACAGCGTACCGTCTAAATCCAGAGCAATCACACGCGAGGTCATTTGTTCTTCCGGGTTAATGTTGAATTATGGTCTTAAGGGATGGTACACCGAGAGGCGTGACCCACAAAATGCCAGGCTAAAATTCAGCATTCACCGTTAAAAAGTTAATCACTTTCACGCGCAGTGAGGAGAGGAGTATTCATGAAACAAACCGTTTATACCGCCAGTCCTGAGAGCCAGCAGATCCACGTCTGGCGTTTGAATGCGGAAGGCTCGCTCACGCTGGTGCAGGTTGTTGATGTGCCGGGACAGGTGCAACCGATGGTTGTCAGCCCGGATAAACGTTTTCTGTACGTAGGCGTGCGTCCTGAGTTTCGCGTGCTGGCCTACCGCATTGCACCGGACGATGGTGCCCTGACCTATACCGCCGAAGCGCCGCTCCCGGGCAGCCCGACGCACATCTCGACCGATCGCAAAGGTCAGTTCATCTTCAGCGGTTCTTACAATGCGGGCTGCGTGAGCGTCACGCGTCTGGAAGATGGCCTGCCGCGCGACACCGTGGAAGTGGTTGAAGGGCTGGAAGGCTGCCACTCGGCCAATATCTCTCCGGACAACCGCACGCTGTGGGTTCCGGCGCTGAAACAGGATCGAATCTGCCTGTTTACCTTGAGCGACGACGGCCATCTTGCTGCGCAGACTCCGGCGGAAATCACCACCGTTGAGGGCGCAGGCCCGCGCCACATGGTGTTCCACCCGAATCAGCAATACGCCTATGTGGTGAATGAGCTAAACAGCTCTGTTGATGTGTGGGCACTGAACGATCCGAACGGCAAGATTGAACGCGTTCAGACCCTGGACATGATGCCGTCAGACTTTACCGACACCCGCTGGGCCGCAGATATTCACATCACCCCGGATGGTCGTCATCTGTATGCCTGCGACCGTACCTCAAGCCTGATTACCATTTTCAGTATCTCTGAAGATGGCAGCGTGCTGGCAATCGAAGGCTTCCAGCCAACCGAAACCCAGCCGCGCGGCTTTAATATTGATAACAGCGGTAAATTCCTGGTGGCGGCGGGGCAGAAATCCCACCACATCGCGCTGTATGAAATCAAAGGCGAACAGGGCCTGCTGGAAGAGAAAGGCCGCTATGCCGTAGGCCAGGGCCCAATGTGGGTGGTGGTAAACGCGCACTAAGCGGCGTAAAAACAAAAAACCTCGCATTTGCGAGGTTTTTTTATGCCCGGCGTTCGGGATTACTGCTTCGGCTCTGCAACCACTTTGCTGCCCAGACCGCGGTTGTTGTATTCCCACATGCGGTTGAAGTTAGCGTCGTTCAGGTTGCGCTGCACGTTTCCTTTATCATCCATCGCGCCGGTGTTACCGGAGTAAGGACGTTTGGAGATTGCCGCGTCGGCCCATGGTTTTGCCATGTTAAAGCCTTCGTTAATCACGCTGTCGCGGATCACGACCTGACCGTTGGTGGCAGAGTCGATGTCCAGCGAACGTCCCAGCTGCGCCACGCCGTCACCGGCTGCGGTAAAGCGGCTGTTCACGGCCAGGAAGCCGTAGAACATGTTGGACAGCGTTGCGGGTGCAAACACGTAACCTTCCTGCTGAGTACGGGAGTTCACCACGCGGAATTCAGTGTTATCAAACACCACCGCGCCGCGACCGGAGACGATATCCACATCACCTTCGATATAACTGTTGGTCATCTGAGTACGGGTCAGACGGTTATTCTGCAGGGTGTTCTGCACACCGCTGTTGGTCACGAAGAAGGTGTTCTGACGACCCAGAATGTTCACGTTGTTGATCTGAACTTTGTCGCCGTCAGTACGCAGCGCCACAGCCTGATGGTTACCCGCATCCACGCTATCACCCAGGGTGTTCTGAATGGTCAGGTTCTGCAGTTGCAGGCCGTTGTTCTGCGACCAGAACACCGCCGAGCACATCATGCCGACAGTGGCGCTCTGCTTGCTCTGGCAGCTGTCGAACATATACCACGCTGGTTTGCCCGGCATATATTTACCGGCCGGGTTCACCAGGTGACGCCAGGTGTTGCGGTCGATTTCTGAGTCGATCGCCAGACCGATTTTCACGTCAATCGCTTTATCACCGGTACCGTAAATCGTAATGCTGCCCGGTGCGGCGGGAACGTAGACCGTCCCTTCGTACTCGCCTGGCAGAATTGCAATGTACTGGCGTGATGCGCTGTGTTTCGTGATGGCAGCGTCAACGGCAGCCTGAATGCTGGTGTGCGTCACGCCCTGCGTGCCTGCCGGGCCAACCACGAAGTTAGGCTGTGCAGGAACGCTAATAGAAGAAGGCGTCCACGGTGCCGCGTTCGGGTCCATGGCAGTGTAATAATGTGCAGCGGTGAAGTTCTTCGCTTCGCCAGCAGACAGAATAGGGCGAGATGCCGTGCCGGGTGCGGCCTGCTCAGAGGGCAGCTGGTCAGGTGGCGTTGAGCTGCACGCTGACAGTGTCACGCCAAAGGCGAGTGCCAACGCCAGACGAGAAATCCTGGAAATGTTCAAGGGAAAGCTCCTTGCTTCGCGAGTCTTAACGGGATGATCGAAATAGCCTGCTTTTTTATACTAAGTTGAGCGAAACGGGAAGATGAAATACGAAAAAGTTGCATATTTCACCCGCGCCCGGCGGGGAAGTCGTCACAAATAAATAACAATTTCCGTAAAGCCGGTTGACACGTGCAAACGAATGAAAATAAATGTCTATACAACCCATGACAAGCGGAAGTCCTATGCATCAGCTTCATCCCGACGATCTTATCTGGCGTAACGCACGACTGGCGACCATGAACCCTGATGAACCCGCACCTTACGGCCTGCGTGACAACGCAGCTCTGGTGGTACGCGGCGAGAGGATTGTAGCGATTATCCCTGAAAAGGAGGTCCCGGCCACGCATGCACATCAGGTCGATCTCGGGGGACGGCTAGTGACACCCGGTCTGATCGATTGTCACACCCATCTGGTGTTCGGCGGCGATCGCGCCGTGGAGTGGGAGCAACGTCTGAACGGCGTCTCTTATCAGACCATCAGCGCCCAGGGCGGCGGAATCAATGCGACCGTGGCCGCCACCCGCGAAAGCGATGAACAATCATTACTGAAGCGGGCGGAACAGCGCCTGCATCGCCTGATGCAGGAAGGCGTCACCACCCTTGAGATCAAGTCGGGTTATGGCCTGAATGCGCAGACCGAAGAGAAAATGCTGCGCGTCGTCCAGACTCTGGCGCAAAGCCATCGGGTTGAAATCAGCCCAACGCTGCTTGCCGCTCACGCCGTGCCGAAGGAGTACCGTCAGGATCCGGACGCTTATCTGACGCAGGTTTGCGAGCAGATCATGCCGACTCTCTGGCGTGAAGGGCTGTTTGAAGCGGTGGACGTATTTTGCGAGAACGTCGGCTTCACGCTGTCGCAAACCGAACGGGTGTTTCAGGCGGCCGCCGCGCTGGGCATTCCCGTCAAAGGCCACGTCGAACAGCTTTCCAGGCTGGGGGGCGCCGCATTAGTGAGCCGCTATCATGGCTGGTCCGCCGATCATATTGAGTATCTCGATGAGGCGGGGGTCAACGCGATGGCGCACAGCGGCACGGTCGCAGTGTTGCTTCCCGGCGCGTTCTACTTCTTACAGGAACGCCAGCGCCCGCCTGTCGATCAGCTGCGAAAACAGGGCGTGCCGATGGCTGTCGCCACAGACTACAACCCCGGCACCAGCCCGTTTGCCAGCCTGCATCTGGCGATGAACATGGCCTGCGTGCAGTTTGGTTTAACGCCGCAAGAGGCATGGGCAGGCGTGACGCGTCACGCGGCACAGGCGCTGGGTCGGGGTGCCACCCACGGTCAGTTGAAGGCCGGTTTTGTCGCTGACTTCGTCGTCTGGGATGCTGAGCGCCCGGTGGAAATGGTCTACGAGCCGGGGCGTAATCCGCTCTATCAGCGTGTGTTTCGAGGAAAAGTATCATGACACTCTGGCGGCCAACGCCCGCTGATCTCTGGCAGGGGCGCGACGACAGCAGCGAAGCCAGCAACGCGCTGCGGATTTTTCAGACTATCGCCCAGACCGATCGTTTTGCGCCAAAAAGTTCAGGCATTGCGCTGTTAGGTTTCGAGTGTGATGCAGGCGTGCGGCGCAACCATGGGCGGCCCGGTGCCGCGCAGGCGCCCGACGTGCTGCGTAAAGCGCTGGCAAACATGGCCAGCCACAGCGGGCACGACACGCTGACCGATATGGGCACCATCGCCGTTGCGGGCGATCGGCTCGAAGATGCTCAGCGCGCGCTGAGTGATGCGGTGCTGGCCTGCCAGCAGTCGGGCATGCGCACGCTGGTGTTCGGCGGCGGGCACGAAACGGCCTGGGCCCACGGTCGCGGAGTGCTGGATGCCTTTCCTCACGAACGCGTTGCGATTATCAATCTCGACGCGCACCTTGATCTCCGCAAGGCCGACCACGCCACATCAGGCACGCCGTTCCGCCAGCTCGCGCAGTATTGCGAGGCGCAGAACCGCGAATTTCAGTACGCCTGTCTGGGCGTCAGCCGGGCGGCGAATACGCAGGCGCTGTGGGACGAAGCGGCCCGCCTTAACGTAACACTGGTGGAAGATCTCGATTTTCGCCGCGAGACGTTACCGGTGCTGGGAAGCGTCCTGGCGCAGGCCGACCGCGTCTATCTGACCATCGATCTCGACGTACTGCCTGCCGGTGAAATGCCTGCCGTCTCAGCCCCGGCGGCGCTCGGCGTGTCAGCCCTGGATATAATGCCGGTGATTGGCGAAATCTGTCGCAGCGGAAAACTGCAGGCAGTAGATTTGGTCGAGTTTAATCCGGTTTACGATCGCGACGGACAGGGCGCGCGGCTCGCGGCGCGTCTGGCCTGGCAAATTGCTCACTGGTGGGCATAAATCATTTTAAGGAGTAACAATGTTTTCACGCTCACCGAATCCGCCTTCCGGCGCGCCAGCCCCTTTCTACGAAAAGGTGAAACAGGCCATCAGCGAGAAGATCGCCACCGGCGTCTGGCAGCCGCACGACCGCATCCCCTCCGAGGCCGAACTGGTGGCCCAGTTTGGTTTCAGCCGTATGACCATCAACCGCGCGCTGCGTGAACTCACGGACGAAGGGCTGCTGGTGCGTTTGCAGGGGGTGGGAACGTTTGTCGCCGAGCCGAAAGGGCAGTCGGCGCTGTTTGAAATCCGCAGCATTGCCGATGAGATTGCCTCGCGCAATCATCAGCACCACTGTGAAGTGCTGGTGCTTGAGGAGACGCAGGCCAGTGCGGAGCAGGCGGTTGAGCTGAATGTCAAAGAGGGGGCGCGGATTTTCCACTCGGTGATGGTGCATTTCGAGAACGACGTTCCGGTGCAAATCGAGGATCGCTGCGTCAACGCCGAACGGGTACCCGATTATCTTCAGCAGGATTATACCCAGACCACGCCCCACGCCTGGCTGTCGCAGGTCGCTCCGTTGACCGAGGGCGAACACATTGTCGAAGCGGTGCGCGCCACGCCGCAGGAGTGCGAACGACTGCGCATTAAAGAGCACGACCCGTGCCTGCTGATTCGCCGCCGCACCTGGTCTTCCGGGCAGATTGTCTCGCACGCCAGACTGTTATTCCCGGGTTCCCGTTACCGGTTACAAGGCCACTTTATGTCATAGGTTTTCAAAGCGTGATAGCTAACACAATATAACAAAATTGTATCTTTATTGTTAAATCTGACCTTGTGCGTAGTTGTCTATACAAGTATATCTGTTTGTATCTTTCATCCCGTATGAGGACCACACAATGTCGTCAGGTAAATACCGTCAGCAGGATGTCCGCGCCCCGCGTGGCACCACGCTCACCGCCAAAAGCTGGCTCACCGAAGCGCCGCTGCGCATGTTGATGAACAACCTCGATCCCGACGTCGCCGAAAACCCGCACGAGCTGGTGGTGTACGGTGGCATCGGTCGCGCGGCGCGTAACTGGGAATGCTACGACACCATTGTGGACGCGCTCACCAACCTCGAAATCGACGAAACCCTGCTGGTGCAATCCGGTAAACCGGTCGGGGTGTTCAAAACCCATAAGAATGCGCCACGGGTGCTGATTGCCAACTCAAACCTTGTTCCGCACTGGGCAACCTGGGAACACTTTAATGAGCTGGACGCCAAAGGGCTGGCGATGTACGGCCAAATGACTGCGGGCAGCTGGATCTACATTGGCAGCCAGGGCATCGTGCAGGGCACCTACGAAACCTTCGTTGAAGCCGGACGCCAGCACTATAACGGCTCCCTGAAGGGGCGCTGGGTGCTGACCGCCGGACTGGGCGGCATGGGGGGCGCACAGCCGCTGGCAGCAACACTGGCGGGCGCCTGCTCCCTGAACATCGAATGTCAGCAGAGCCGCATCGATTTCCGCCTGCGCACCCGCTATGTCGATGAGCAGGCCGACAATCTCGATGACGCGCTGGCGCGCATTCAGAAATACACCGCCGAAGGCAAAACCGTGTCGATTGCCCTGTGCGGCAACGCGGCGGAGGTCGTTCCGGAACTGGTGGCGCGCGGCGTGCGCCCGGACCTGGTCACCGACCAGACCAGCGCCCACGATCCGCTCCACGGCTACCTGCCAAAAGGCTGGAGCTGGGAAGAGTACCAGCAAAAATCCCAAAGCGACCCGGAAGGGACGGTGCTGGCCGCCAAACGCTCGATGGCTGAGCATGTGTCGGCGATGCTGGCGTTTAGCAAAATGGGCGTACCGACCTTCGACTATGGCAACAACATTCGCCAGATGGCGAAAGAGATGGGCGTGGAAAACGCGTTCGACTTCCCTGGTTTTGTCCCGGCCTATATCCGTCCGCTGTTCTGTCGCGGAATTGGCCCGTTCCGCTGGGTAGCGCTCTCGGGCGACCCGGAAGATATCTACAAAACTGACGCCAAAGTGAAAGCCATCGTCGCCGACGACGCGCACCTGCACCACTGGCTGGACATGGCGCGCGAACGCATCAACTTCCAGGGGCTGCCCGCGCGTATCTGCTGGGTGGGGCTGGAGTGGCGCCAAAAACTCGGCCTGGCCTTTAACGAAATGGTGCGCAGCGGCGAAGTCTCCGCGCCGATTGTGATTGGCCGCGACCACCTGGATTCCGGCTCAGTCGCCAGCCCAAACCGCGAAACCGAAGCTATGCAGGACGGCTCTGACGCGGTCTCTGACTGGCCATTACTCAACGCCCTGCTGAACACCGCCAGCGGCGCGACCTGGGTGTCGCTACACCACGGCGGCGGCGTCGGGATGGGCTTCTCTCAACATGCGGGCATGGTGATCGTCTGCGACGGCACCGACGAAGCTGCCGCCCGCATCGCCCGCGTACTGCATAACGACCCGGCGACAGGCGTCATGCGCCATGCCGACGCGGGCTACGACATCGCGATTGACTGTGCGAAAGAGCAGGGGCTGAACCTGCCGATGGTCGCCGCCACACAAGGAAAACACTGATGAATGCACTGACTATTACGCCCGGCGCGCTGACCTTCGCTCACTTGCGCAGCGCCTGGCGCCACCCGGTGACGCTAACCCTGGATGAAAACGCCCATCAGGCGATCAACGACAGCGTCGCCTGCGTGGAAGCCATCGTCGCCGAAGATCGCACGGCCTATGGCATCAACACCGGTTTCGGCCTGCTGGCGCAGACGCGCATCGCCACGCACGATCTGGAAAACCTACAGCGCTCGCTGGTGCTGTCACACGCGGCGGGGGTCGGCGAACCGCTGGATGACGAGATCGTCCGACTGATGATGGTGCTGAAAATTAACAGCCTGGCGCGCGGTTTCTCCGGTATCCGCCTGAGCGTGATTCAGGCGCTAATCGCTCTGGTCAACACGCAGGTCTATCCGTGGATCCCGGCCAAAGGCTCGGTGGGTGCCTCGGGGGATCTGGCGCCGCTGGCGCACATGTCGTTGCTGCTCCTCGGTGAGGGCAAAGCACGCTGGCAGGGGCAATGGCTGCCCGCCAAAGAGGCGCTGCAAAAAGCCGGATTAACGCCAATTACTCTGGCGGCGAAAGAGGGGCTGGCCCTGCTGAACGGCACCCAGGCTTCCACAGCGTTCGCCCTGCGCGGTCTGTTCGAAGCTGAAGATCTGTTTGCCTCGGCAGTGGTGTGCGGTGCGCTGACCACGGAAGCCGTGCTCGGTTCGCGTCGTCCGTTTGATGCGCGAATCCATGAGGTGCGCGGCCAGCGTGGGCAAATTGATGCAGCGGCGATGTACCGTCATCTGCTGACTGACACCAGCGCAATTGCGGATTCGCACCATAACTGCGACAAAGTGCAGGACCCGTACTCCTTGCGCTGTCAGCCGCAGGTGATGGGCGCGTGTCTGACGCAAATCCGTCAGGCCGCCGACGTGCTGCTGGTGGAAGCGAACGCGGTTTCCGATAACCCTCTGGTGTTCGCCGAGCAGAATGACGTGGTGTCGGGCGGGAACTTCCATGCGGAGCCGGTGGCGATGGCCGCCGATAATCTGGCGCTGGCGATTGCCGAAATAGGTTCGCTCTCTGAGCGTCGTATCGCGCTGATGATGGATAAACACATGTCGCAGCTGCCGCCATTCCTGGTGCGCAACGGCGGCGTAAATTCCGGGTTTATGATTGCCCAGGTGACGGCGGCGGCGCTGGCGAGCGAGAACAAAGCGCTGTCCCATCCGCACAGCGTGGACAGCCTGCCGACCTCAGCCAATCAGGAAGACCATGTCTCTATGGCACCGGCGGCCGGGCGCCGTCTGTGGGAGATGGCCTACAATACGCGCGGCGTGATCGCGGTCGAGTGGCTGGCGGCGGTGCAGGGGATCGATCTGCGCGAAGGGCTGAAGTCCAGTCCACTGTTGGAGCAGGCGCGCCAGACGTTGCGTGAGCACGTCACGCACTACGACGACGACCGTTTCTTTGCGCCGGATATCGATAAGGCGATGGAATTGCTGAAGGCGGGGAGCCTGGTGACGTTATTACCCGCGGTGCTGTAAAGCAAAGCCCGGCAGCGCTGCGCTTGCCGGGCCTCTAAAACGACGTTTTGGTGATGAATGAACCGTACAGGCCGGGTGAGGCGACGCCGCCGCCCGGCTTTTTTTACGAATACATCGCCGTAATTGACGCACTTCCCAGCGTGTGAAAATGCACGTTAAAGCCGACCATTGCGCCGCTCGCGCCTTCATCCACATCGATCTTCTCAACGTCAAGGGCATGAACGGTGAAAATATACCGGTGCGTCTCGCCCTTTGGCGGCGCCGCGCCGCCATATCCGGCTTTGCCGAAATCGGTGCGGGTCTGAATGGCCCCTTCCGGCAACGCCGTTAAATCAGAGCCGGAGCCCTGCGGCAGCACGCGCGTGTCGGCGGGCAGGTTTGCGACAATCCAGTGCCACCAGCCCGAGCCGGTTGGCGCATCCGGGTCGTAGCAGGTGACGACAAAACTCTTCGTCCCCGGCGGAACATCATCCCAAGCCAGGTGCGGCGAAATATTATCGCCCTGATAACCCATGCCGTTAAACACGTGACGCTCGGGTAATTTTTCACCGTCGCGCAGATCCTGACTGATTATCTTCATGCGATTTCTCCGTACGTAGCCATGCAAAAAGTGTACTGCATAAAACAGCATACCGAAGCTAACGCGTTGGGTTAAATCGCAAAATGTGCGGGAATGTTAACAGCCTCATTCACCGCGCGGGTCAGCTTCTGCAGTTGCTCTGGGGTGATGATGTACGGCGGCATCAGGTAGATCAGTTTGCCGAACGGTCGCACCCACACGCCACGTTCGACGAAGAAGCGCTGCAATGCCGCCATGTTCACCGGATGGCGCGTTTCGACCACGCCAATTGCGCCCAGCACCCGCACGTCGGCCACGAACGCTGACTGCGCCGCGCTCGCCAGTTCACGCGTGAGCTGAGATTCAATCGCCGCAACCTGCGTCTGCCATTCACCGCTTTCCAGAATAGCCAGACTTTCACTGGCGACCGCGCAGGCCAGCGGGTTACCCATAAACGTCGGGCCGTGCATAAAGCAGCCGGCTTCGCCGTCGCTGATGGTGTCGGCTACGTGACGGGTCGTGAGCGTTGCGGAGAGGGTCATGGTGCCGCCCGTCAGGGCTTTACCGAGGCACAAAATATCCGGGGCGATGTTCGCATGGTCGCAGGCAAAGAGCTTGCCGGTGCGGCCAAATCCGGTGGCGATTTCGTCGGCAATCAGCAGGATACCCTCCCGATCGCACATCTTTCGGATGCGTTTCAGCCACTCGGGATGATACATGCGCATTCCCCCCGCGCCCTGTACAACAGGCTCAAGGATCACGGCGGCAATTTCGTGGCGATGGGCGGCCATCAGACGGGCAAATCCGACCATATCCATTTCGTTCCACTCGCCGCCAAAACGGCTTTGCGGCGCCGGGGCGAAGAGGTTTTCCGGCAGATAACCCTGCCACAGGCTGTGCATCGAGTTATCGGGATCGCAGACCGACATCGCGCCGAAGGTGTCGCCGTGATAGCCGTTGCGGAAGGTAAGGAAACGCTGGCGCGGCTCGCCTTTCGCCTGCCAGTACTGCAGCGCCATTTTCATCGCCACTTCCACCGCCACCGAACCGGAATCGGCGAGGAAAACGCATTCCAGCGCGTCCGGGGTCATGGAGACCAGCCGACGACACAACTCAATCGCCGGCTGATGGGTGATCCCGCCAAACATCACGTGGGACATCTGGTCAATTTGCGTTTTCATCGCCGCGTTCAGGCGCGGATGGTTGTACCCGTGGATGGTTGCCCACCAGGAGGACATTCCGTCGACCAGCGTTTCGCCGTTAGCCAGATGCAGTTCACACCCGTGCGCCGAGGCGACCGGATAAACGGGCAGCGGCCGGGTCATGGAGGTGTAGGGGTGCCAGATATGTTGCTTGTCGAAGGCGAGATCGTCCGGTGTCATAATCGACTTGTAAACCATTTTGAAAAGTTTTAGGTTTACAAGTATAAACCGAACCCACAATGAACTGAACCCCTTTTTGGAGAAGCCCGATGGCTAACCCTGTACGTTGGACAATGTCGCAAGTCACCGAATTATTTAACAAACCTTTCCTCGAACTGATGTTCGAAGCCCAGCAAATCCACCGCCAGCACTTCGATCCGCGCCATGTGCAGGTCAGTACGCTGCTGTCGATCAAAACCGGTGCCTGCCCCGAAGACTGCAAATATTGCCCACAAAGTGCGCGCTATAAAACCGGGCTGGAGGCCGAGCGGCTGATGGAAGTGGAGCAGGTGCTCGACTCGGCACGCAAGGCGAAAAACGCCGGTTCGACCCGCTTCTGCATGGGAGCCGCGTGGAAAAACCCGCACGACCGTGACATGCCGTATCTGGAGCAGATGGTACAGGGCGTGAAAGCGATGGGGCTGGAAGCTTGCATGACGCTCGGTACGCTCAACGAAACGCAGGCGCAGCGCCTGTCGGCGGCGGGTCTGGACTACTACAACCATAACCTCGATACCTCGCCGGAATTCTACGGCAACATCATCACCACCCGCACCTACCAGGAGCGTCTCGATACGCTCGACAAGGTGCGCGACGCCGGGATCAAAGTTTGCTCCGGGGGGATCGTCGGCCTGGGTGAAACGGTAAAAGATCGCGCCGGTCTGCTGTTGCAGCTGGCGAATTTGCCGACGCCGCCGGAAAGCGTGCCGATCAACATGCTGGTGAAGGTCAAAGGCACGCCGATGGCCGATAACGACGACGTGGATGCGTTTGATTTTATCCGCACGATTGCCGTCGCGCGCATCATGATGCCGACCTCGTTTGTGCGCCTCTCCGCGGGCCGTGAGCAGATGAGCGAGCAGACTCAGGCGATGTGCTTTATGGCGGGCGCAAACTCAATTTTCTACGGCTGCAAACTGCTGACCACGCCAAACCCGGAAGAGGACAAAGATGTCCAGCTGTTCCGCAAACTGGGGCTGAATCCGCATCAGACCGAGGTGTTGACGGGTGATAACGAGCAGCAGCACCAGCTGGATCAGCAGCTTTTCAACGCCGACACCGAACAGTTCTACAACGCGGCAGCCCTATGACCTGGCAACACCGCATCGACGCCGCGCTGGAGGAACGCCGGGCGGCGGACGCATTTCGCTCGCGCTTGGCGGTCGAAAGCGGCGGGCGTTTTCTGACCCGCGAAACGCGCCGGTTCTGCAACTTTTCGAGCAACGATTATCTCGGCCTGAGCCAGCATCCGGCGATCATTCGTGCCTGGCAGCAGGGTGCGGAAACCTGGGGCGTCGGCAGCGGCGGGTCGGGGCATGTGACGGGCTACACCACCGCGCATCAGGCGCTGGAAGAGGCCTTGGCTGACTGGCTCGGCTATCCCCGCGCGCTGCTGTTTATCTCCGGTTTTGCCGCCAATCAGGCGCTGATTGCGGCCCTGATGGGAAAAGAGGATCGGATTGTCGCCGACCGTCTGAGCCACGCTTCCCTGCTCGAAGCGGCCAGCCTCAGTCCGGCGCAGCTGCGCCGGTTTGCCCATAATGACGCCGCCCAGCTCAACGCGCTGCTGGCAAAATCCTGCGACGGGCAACAGCTGGTGGTGACCGAAGGGGTCTTCAGCATGGACGGTGATTGCGCTCCGCTGGGTGAACTCCATGCCGCAGCACGCCAGCACAACGCCTGGATGCTGGTGGACGATGCCCACGGCGTTGGTGTGCTGGGCGCGGAAGGGCGCGGAAGTGCCGCCCGCCAGGATGTTAAACCGGAGCTGCTGATTGTGACTTTCGGCAAAGGGTTTGGCATCAGCGGCGCGGCGGTGTTATGCAGCGAATCCGTCGCGGATTACCTGCTGCAATTCGCCCGCCATCTGATCTACAGCACCAGTATGCCGCCTGCGCAGGCCGTGGCGCTGCTGGAAGCGCTGAGGGTTGTCCGCAGCGCAGAGGGCGAGCAGCGGCGACACACTCTGGCTGCGCACATCCAGCGCTTTCGGGCGGGCGTGCGCGAGCTACCCTGGCAGATGACCGATTCGCAAAGTGCCATCCAGCCGCTGATTGTGGGCGAGAACAGCCGTGCCTTGCATCTGGCGCAGCAGCTTCGCGAGCGTGACATGTGGGTGACGGCGATCCGCCCGCCAACCGTCCCGGCGGGTACAGCACGATTACGCCTGACCCTGACGGCCGCACACCACACGCAGGACATTGATGATTTGCTGGAGGCGCTGCATGACGCAGGTTAACAAGCAGGCCATCGCCTCTGCTTTCGGGCGGGCGGCGCAAAGTTATTCCCGACACGACGACCTGCAGCGCCGGAGCGCCCAGGGGCTGAAAACGCTGCTCGGCGAGGGGCGTTTCCACGCCGTGCTGGATGCAGGCTGCGGGCCTGGCGCAAACAGCCGTCTCTGGCGCGAGGCGGGCAGCCATGTGACGGCCCTCGACCTCTCCCCGCAAATGCTGGAACAGGCGCGCTACCAGCAGGCGGCCGATGATTATCTGGTGGGGGATATCGAGTCTATTCCGCTGCCGGACGCGCATTTTGACCTGGTCTGGAGCCATCTGGCGGTGCAGTGGTGCGCCAGTCTGCCGCAGGCGTTGCGCGAGCTGTATCGGGTCACGCGTCCCGGCGGTACGGTCGCCTTCACCACGCTGCTTGATAACTCTCTGCCGGAGCTGAATCAGGCCTGGCGTGCGGTGGATGAACGGCCGCACGCCAACCGTTTTTTACCGGAGCAGGCGGTGAACGACGCCCTCGCCGGGTGGCGCTACAGGGCCATCACTGAAGTCGTTACTCTCTCTTTCAGCGATGCCCTGAGCGCGATGCGCTCGCTGAAAGGGATTGGCGCCACACATCTTCACGACGGACGGGCGCGAAAACCCCTCACGCGCGGCGAGCTGACGCAGCTTGAGCTGGCGTGGCCGCGTGTGCGCGGGGAATTCCCGCTCTCTTATCAACTCTTTCATGGGATTATCGAACGTGACTGAACGCTATTTTGTCACCGGAACCGACACTGAAGTCGGTAAAACCGTCGCCAGCTCGGCGCTGTTGCAGGCGGCGCGTTTGCAGGGATTCATCACCGCCGGGTACAAACCGGTCGCCTCCGGCAGCGAGATAACGCCGGAAGGCTTACGCAACTCCGACGCGCTGGCGCTGCAACGCCACAGCACGCTTGCACTGCCGTATCAGGCGGTGAATCCGTACACCTTCGCCGAGCCGACCTCGCCGCACATCATCAGCGCCGACGAGCAGCGTCCGATTGCGTTTTCGGTTCTCTCTGCAGGTCTGCGCGCGCTGGAGCAGCAGGCGGAATGGGTGCTGGTCGAAGGGGCTGGCGGCTGGTTTACGCCGATCTCGGCGCATCAGACGTTTGCTGATTGGGTGCAGGAAGAACGGCTGCCAGTGATCCTGGTCGTGGGCGTTAAGCTCGGCTGTATCAACCACGCGATGCTCACCGCGCAGGCGATTCAGCAGGCCGGTTTACGCTTCGCAGGCTGGATCGCCAACGACGTGGTGGCCCCAGGTAAACGTCATCAGGAGTATCTTGCGACGCTGAAAAACGTCCTTTCTGCGCCGTTCCTCGGGGAGATCCCCTGGCTTGCTGAGGGCGCAGAGCAGGCCGAGACCGGGCAGTATCTCGATCTCAGCGTCTTGCATCCAGCGACATCCAGTGGGCGATAAGCTCATCATCCAGCTCGTTAACGTGGCCCTGAGCCACGTTACGCCCGCGATACAGCACGCAAAAACGATCGGCCACCCGGCGAATAAACGACAGCTGCTGTTCCGCTAACAGTACCGTCATTCCCAGCTCCCGACTCAACCGCATCAGCAGTTGCCCAAGCCGGATGGCAAAAGTGCTTCCCGCGCCGTGCAGCGGCTCGTCCAGAATCAGCAGGCGAGGGCGGCAAATCAGCGCATTGGCCAGCGCCAGCTGGTACTGCTCGTCGGGCGACATTCCCGTCGCTCTGGCGTGGCGCAGCGGCCAGAGCTGGGGAAACAGCTCGTAAATATCACTGCTCGCCGCCGCATCGGGCGCACCTTTGGCGCGCATGGCGACGTGCAGATTTTCCTCAACGGTGAGCTGCGAGAAAATACGCCGGTCCTGTGAGACATATCCAATGCCCGGCATCGCGCACTGCTCAGGTGCAGCGCTGCTCAAATTGCACGGTGGCGCGCCCGCTTCATGCCAGATGATGGTGCCGCTCTCGATGGGCAACTGGCCGGTAATGCAGTTGATAAGCGTGGTTTTCCCCATACCCGGCAGCCCGATAACGCCTGTACACATCCCTGGCGGCAAATCCAGATCGACATTCCACAGCGTGTGCTGACTTCCATAGAACTGATTAACGGCGCGCAGACTTAGCATATTTCACTCCTTAAAACGCATGAGGGATGAGACGTCTCAGGATGATCTGCAAAACCCTTGCCATAACCGATGGCGTGGTTCGATATGCTGCACTTTTCAGATTTAGCTCACAGCCGGGAAAAGGGTGGGTTGTGCACATAATGACGGAAATGTGATTAAGATCTCGCCAGTCGGTTATGCGCGGTGGGGCTGAATATCATCAAAAAAGAGCTATAAATATTTTTTACGGACATGCCCTTGGGAAAAACCGGGAATTTGCGGAGTCGCGGTCTGTACGGGCTGGAAGCACTTATCCACTATTCCTGTGGATAACCATGTGCATTAGAGTTAGAAAACCTGAGGCAAGCGAGAGAAGACGCGGCCTGCGCATGAATTGATGCGAAACGCGGCTTTAAGAAATATCTTCTATGAATTAACGAGTTAGACAAAAGCAATCATCGTCATGAAAGTGTCACTGACTGCCATAAAACTATCATTACGTGGCTTGACAAATGTTAAAAATAGAAATGTTCTGGGGATAACCGAACATTGCTGGTGTTTTATCTCGTCACAGCCTAAATTTTGGCCCCTTTCGCGCTCATCAGGAGGATGCTAATCCAGATATCCTTACACGCCACTGGTTTTACATCCAGTATTTATTACTGGCAAATTTGCCAGCCGCGAGTAAAATTACTCACCTGCCGCTTTTTCCGTCATCAGGTTGTCGCCCATGAGTAAATTGTTCAAACTGAATTCTGCTTTCCGTCCGTCTGGCGATCAGCCGGATGCGATCCGTCGCCTGAAAGAGGGGCTGGAAGACGGGCTGGCGCACCAGACCCTGCTGGGTGTGACCGGTTCGGGCAAAACCTTTACCGTTGCCAACGTGATTGCGGATCTGCAGCGCCCGACGATGGTGCTGGCGCCCAACAAAACGCTGGCGGCGCAGCTGTATGGCGAGATGAAAGAGTTCTTCCCGGAAAACGCCGTCGAATATTTCGTCTCCTACTACGATTACTACCAGCCGGAAGCCTACGTACCCAGCTCAGACACCTTTATCGAGAAGGATGCTTCGGTCAACGAACATATCGAACAGATGCGTCTGTCGGCGACGAAAGCGCTGCTTGAGCGTCGGGATGTGATCGTGGTGGCGTCGGTCTCCGCCATCTATGGTCTGGGCGACCCGGACCTTTACCTCAAGATGATGCTGCACCTGACCATCGGGATGATTATCGATCAGCGCGCGATTTTACGCCGTCTGGCGGAGCTGCAGTATGCCCGTAACGACCAGGCGTTCCAGCGCGGTACTTTCCGCGTGCGCGGCGAAGTGATCGACATCTTCCCGGCAGAATCCGACGATCTGGCCCTGCGCGTTGAGCTATTTGACGAGGAAGTCGAGCGTCTGTCGCTGTTTGATCCCCTGACAGGCCACATTGAGTCGGTGATTCAGCGTTTTACCATCTACCCGAAAACCCACTACGTCACCCCGCGCGAGCGTATCGTGCAGGCGATGGAAGAGATCAAAGTGGAGCTGGCGGACCGCCGTAAGGTGCTTCTGGCTAATAACAAACTGCTCGAAGAGCAGCGCCTGAGCCAGCGTACGCAGTTCGATTTAGAGATGATGAACGAGCTGGGTTACTGCTCGGGCATTGAAAACTACTCGCGTTATCTCTCCGGGCGTGGTCCTGGCGAAGCACCGCCGACCCTGTTCGATTATCTCCCGGCTGACGGTCTGCTGGTGGTGGACGAATCTCACGTCACCATTCCGCAGATCGGCGGCATGTATCGCGGTGACCGCGCGCGTAAAGAGACGCTGGTGGAGTACGGTTTCCGTCTGCCGTCGGCGCTCGATAACCGCCCGATGAAATTTGAAGAGTTCGAGGCGCTGGCCCCGCAAACGATTTATGTGTCGGCCACGCCGGGGAACTACGAGCTGGAGAAATCCGGTGATGAAGTTATCGATCAGGTGGTGCGTCCAACGGGCCTGCTAGACCCTATTATCGAAGTTCGCCCGGTGGGAACGCAGGTGGACGATCTGCTCTCAGAGATCCGCGCTCGCGCATCGGTTAACGAGCGTGTGCTGGTCACTACGCTAACCAAACGTATGGCGGAAGACTTGACCGAGTATCTGGAAGAGCACGGGGAGCGCGTGCGGTATCTGCACTCGGATATCGATACCGTTGAGCGTATGGAGATCATTCGCGATTTACGTCTTGGCGAGTTTGACGTGCTGGTGGGGATCAACCTGTTGCGAGAAGGTCTCGACATGCCGGAAGTGTCGCTGGTGGCGATTCTGGATGCCGACAAAGAGGGCTTCCTGCGTTCTGAGCGCTCCCTGATTCAGACCATTGGCCGCGCGGCGCGTAACATCAACGGGAAAGCGATTCTGTACGGTGACAAAATTACGGCGTCGATGGCGAAAGCGATCGGCGAAACGGAACGTCGTCGTGAGAAACAGCAGCAGTACAACGAAGAGCATGGCATCACCCCGCAGGGGCTGAACAAGAAAGTGGTGGATATTCTGGCGCTGGGTCAGGGGATTGCGAAAACCAAAGGCCGCGGAAAAGCGCGTCATCCGGTTGAGGCTGATGCGGTGGAAGTGCTGCTGACACCGAAAGCGCTGCAGCAGAAAATCCACGAACTGGAAGGGCAGATGATGCAGCATGCGCAGAATCTGGAGTTTGAAGAGGCGGCGCAGCTTCGCGATCAGCTGCATAAGCTGCGCGATCTGTTTATCGCGGCGTCGTAACTCGCGTTGCCGGGCGGCATTGCGTCTGCCCGGCTTACCGTTCGGATGCGTTGTCGGCCCGGTTAGCGTACGCCACCGGGCGCTGTTCGGTTATCCCAACGCCTGAATCGCTTTTTCCAGCGCCAGGCGCAGCAAATGCCGGTCGTGGCGATATTTAATATCACTCGCTTCCAGCTCTGTCTGTACCACCACACGGCCTTCCATTCCCGAAACATCTACCTTCGGCCCTACAACCACGCCGTCGATAATTCTTTTACCGACGTACTGCTCCATCAGATTGAGTTTATCGGCAAGAGAAAGGCTGGCGGCGGCAGGGCTAAGCTCTTTCCCCAGATTACCGATATACACCATCGGCGCGGGTGTTCTGCGCAGCGCCTGAGCCAGCTCTTTTACCAGCAGCAGCGGCATCAGGCTGGTGTAAAAACTGCCAGGGCCGATGAGGATCAGATCCGCTTCGCTGATTGCTTCCACCGCTTCGCGCGTGGCGGGAACAGTCGGGTAGGTCATCAGCTCTTTGGGGGGGACTACCAGCTGGTCAATATTGACCTCGCCGTAAACTTCATGCCCTTCCATGTCGATCGCCATCAAATCGACCGGTTGTTCCGACATAGGAATCAGGAAAGCATCCACTTTCAGCAGATTTCGGATTAAATTGATCGCCTCAAGCGGGCGTACGCTCAGGTGATCCAGCGCCTTTAACATCAGGTTTCCGAGGTTATGCCCGGAAAGTTCCCCGTTACCGCCAAAACGATACTCAAACATCGCCGATGCGACGCTTTGTTCGGTAATTAACTGGTTAAGACAGTTACGCATATCGCCCCAGGCGATACCGCCTTCTGAACGACGAATACGACCTGTTGAGCCACCGTTATCGGTGGTGGTCACGATCCCGGTGAGCCTGGAGCCCAGCGAGGATAATGACGACATAACCCGCCCCAGCCCATGCCCTCCACCGAGAGCGACCACACGGTCAAGATCCGCAAAAGTGCGATTGCGCATACAGATTCCTTATGACATTTGATCCGCGTAACAGTAACCCAACTACCCCTAAAAGACGATGCCCGACCCCTGTCAAAATGACGTATATCAATGCGAAACATTGATTTTTACGTATTCTGTAGTGAAAGTGCACGATCAGGTCGCTATATATATAATTATATAGCGAAATCGGCGAATGGCTAAAGCGCCATTTCCGCGCTACTATCGGCATAACCCACGTTTTCAAATTTGAAAACATACACTCTAGCCCTGGCGCCTGTGTCACACGATATGGCGCCCTGGCCGTGGCGGAAACGTCACCAGGGTACAGAAAGAAATGACTGTGCCTCCCGTACTGGAAAGGTGTACATGGCTTCTCAACTCACAGATGCTTTCGCGCGTAAGTTTTTCTATTTACGTCTGTCGATTACCGATGTGTGCAATTTTCGTTGCACCTATTGCCTGCCAGACGGCTACAAGCCGGGCAGCGTCACCAATAACGGATTTCTTTCCGTCGAGGAAGTGCGCCGCGTCACGCGTGCGTTTTCTGAACTTGGCACGGAAAAAGTGCGTCTCACGGGTGGCGAACCCTCTCTGCGTCGTGATTTTCCCGACATCATCGCCGCCATTCGTGAAAACGAGAGCATTCGTCAAATCGCCGTCACCACCAATGGCTATCGCTTAGCCCGCGATGTGGCCCAGTGGCGCGATGCGGGTCTCACGGCCATCAACGTCAGCGTCGACAGCCTCGATGCGCGCCAGTTTCACGCCATCACCGGGCAGGATAAGTTTCGCCAGGTGATGCAGGGCATCGATGCGGCGTTCGAAGCCGGTTTCGACAAAGTCAAAGTCAACACGGTGCTGATGCGCGATGTAAACCATCACCAGCTCGACACCTTCCTCGCGTGGGTCAAACCCCGCCGCATTCAACTGCGTTTTATTGAGCTGATGGAGACGGGCGAGGGCAGCGACCTGTTCCGTCGTCATCATATCTCCGGCATGGTGCTGCGCGATGCGCTGCTAAAACGCGGCTGGATCCACCAGATTCGCCAACGCAGCGACGGCCCGGCGCAGGTCTTTTGTCACCCGGATTATGAAGGGGAAATTGGGCTTATCATGCCCTATGAGAAAGACTTCTGTGCCACCTGCAACCGTCTGCGCGTCTCGTCTGTGGGCAAGCTGCATCTGTGCCTGTTCGGCGACGGCGGCGTGGATCTTCGCGATCTGCTGGAAGACGATGCGCAGCAGCAGGCCCTCGAAGCGCGCATTTCTGCTGCTCTGACGCACAAAAAACAGACCCATTTCCTGCATCAGGGCGACACCGGGATTACACAAAACCTGTCTTACATCGGCGGGTAATCGGCTTAAAAGGAACCAGAAAATGAGTCAGGTCAGCGCTGAATTTATTCCGACGCGTATTGCTATTCTTACCGTTTCTGAACGTCGTGGGGAGGAGGATGACACCTCCGGCCACTGGCTGCGCGATGCCGCCCACGAGGCGGGGCACAGCATCATTGATAAAGCGATAGTGAAAGAGAATCGCTACGCCATTCGCGCTCAGGTCTCCCAGTGGATCGCCAGCGCAGAGGTGCAGGTGGTATTGATCACCGGCGGCACCGGTTTTACCGCAGGCGATCAGGTGCCAGAAGCGCTGCTCCCGCTCTTCGACCGCGAAATCCAGGGCTTTGGCGAAGTGTTCCGGATGCTCTCCTTTGAGGAGATCGGTACGTCCACGCTACAGTCGCGCGCCGTTGCAGGCATCGCCAACAACACCCTGATTTTCGCCATGCCAGGCTCCACCAAAGCCTGCCGCACCGCGTGGGAGAACATCATCGCTCCGCAGCTGGATGCCCGCACTCGTCCGTGTAACTTTCATCCTCATTTGAAGAAATAAGCTATGTCGCAATTGACCCACATTAACGCCGCTGGCGAAGCGCATATGGTGGATGTTTCCGCCAAGGCCGAAACGGTGCGCGAAGCGCGCGCCGAGGCTTTCGTAACTATGTTGCCAGAAACCCTGGCGATGATTATCGACGGCAGCCATCACAAGGGTGACGTTTTCGCTACCGCGCGTATCGCCGGAATTCAGGCCGCGAAACGTACCTGGGATCTTATCCCGCTGTGTCACCCGCTGATGCTCAGCAAGGTTGAAGTGAGCCTGCAGGCTGAGCCGGAGCACAACCGCGTGCGTATCGAGACGTTGTGCCGTCTGACCGGCAAAACAGGCGTCGAGATGGAAGCCTTAACGGCGGCCTCGGTTGCGGCGCTCACCATTTACGATATGTGCAAAGCGGTGCAGAAGGATATGGTGATTGGCCCGGTTCGTCTGCTGGCGAAAAGCGGCGGCAAATCCGGTGATTTCAGGGCGGACAATCATGATTAAAGTGCTTTTTTTTGCTCAGGTGCGAGAGCTTGTCAATACCGACAGCCTGACGCTGGAGACGCCGTTCGACAACGTCGAAGCCCTGCGTGCCCATCTGGCGGCGCAAGGCGATCGCTGGGCGCTGGCGCTCGAAGAGGGAAAACTGCTGGCGGCGGTGAATCAGACGCTGGTGGAGTTTTCCCATCCGCTTAACGCCGGTGACGAAGTGGCGTTTTTCCCGCCGGTTACAGGGGGTTAATCATGTCTGATACGCGGATTATTGTTGGACCGGAACGCTTCAATGTCGGCACGGAATACAGCTGGCTGGCCGAGCGCGACGAAGACGGCGCGGTGGTGACGTTTACCGGTAAAGTCCGGAACCATAATCTGGGGGAGAGTGTTAGCGCGCTGACCCTCGAGTATTATCCGGGGATGACGGAAAAGTCTCTTGCCGCGATTGTGGAAGAGGCCCGTCAGCGCTGGCCACTTGGTCGCGTCACGGTGATTCACCGCGTCGGCGAAATGTGGCCTGGCGAAGAGATTGTCTTTGTAGGCGTCACCAGCTCGCATCGCGGTAGCGCGTTCGATGCCGGTGAATTTATTATGGATTATCTCAAAACCCGCGCGCCGTTCTGGAAGCGTGAAGCCACACCGGAAGGGGAACGCTGGGTGGAATCGCGTGACAGCGACAAGCAGGCTGCCAGCCGGTGGTAACCGGATGGCGCGGATGTGTTAATCTTAAAAAGTGTGCCCACTTAATCAGGAGTTATCATGGACCGATTTCCACGTTCGGATTCAATCGTTCAGCAGACGCGTAGCGGCCTGCAAACTTATATGGCGCAGGTGTACGGCTGGATGACCTGCGGCCTGCTGTTAACCGCGTTTATCGCGTGGTACGCAGCCAATACCCCCGAACTGATGATGTTTATCTTTTCCAGCAAAATCACCTTCTTTGGGCTGATTATCGCCCAGCTGGCGCTGGTGTTTGTGCTTTCCGGACTGGTGCAAAAGCTCAGTGCGGGCATGGCGACCACGCTGTTTATGCTCTATTCGGCGCTGACCGGCCTGACGATCTCCAGTATTTTTATCGTCTACACCTACTCCTCTATCGCCAGCACCTTTGTGGTGGCCGGTGGGATGTTTGGTGCCATGAGCCTCTACGGCTACACCACCAAACGTGATTTGAGCGGTTTCGGCAATATGCTGTTTATGGCGCTTATCGGGATTGTGCTGGCGTCGCTGGTAAACTTCTGGCTGAAAAGCGAAGCGCTGATGTGGGCGGTGACGTACATCGGGGTGATTGTGTTTGTCGGCCTGACGGCGTATGACACTCAGAAGCTGAAAAACATCGGCGAGCAGATCGACGTGCGTGACAGCGGTAACCTGCGCAAATACGCCATTCTTGGCGCATTAACGCTCTATCTGGACTTCATCAACCTGTTCCTGATGCTGTTGCGGATTTTCGGTAACCGCCGCTGATTGCTGTGCCCGGCGGCGTTTACGCCTGCCGGGCATGCCATTCGTCATTTGGTCAGTGGACCGCCACCCGGTTTTTGTTATTTCGCCATCGCTTTCTCATTCTTCGCCCGCAGCTTTTTCGCCCGACTCTCCAGAATCAAATAGCCGACCGTCGCCAGTGCCAGCGGCAGGAAGTAGTACAACATTCGATAGGCCAGCAGCGCCGCGATAATCGTGCCGTGCGACACGTGTTCCCCCGCCAGCAGGGCAATAAACACCGCTTCTAACACCCCGATCCCGGCCGGAATGTGGACAATCACCCCGGCAATACTGCTCACCAGCAGCACGCCAAGCACGAAGAAATAGTTCACCTCTTTGCCAATCAGCAGCCAGATAATGGCCCCCATCACCATCCAGTTAGCGCTGGAGATCACCATCTGTACCAGCGCGAACTTCCACGATGGCAGCACCAGTTTCTGCCCTTTGACCGTCATATGACGGCGTTTAGCGAATGCGCAGGCCCAGAGATACGCCGCGATGATCAGCAGCAGGACGATACCCAAAATCCGCAGCGTCGTTTCGTCGATATACCAGTGGGCCGGAAGCTGCACCACGCCAATGGTAAAAATCACCCCGCCGAGCAGGATATACCCGAGCCAGTTGGTGGTGATGCTTAGCGAGAAAATGCGCGTGATGGTACTGCCCGGCAGCCCGAGGCGCGAATAGAGGCGGTAGCGCATGCCGATGCCGCCCACCCAGGTGCTGAGGGTCAGGTTAAAGGCGTAGCAGATAAACGACACCAGCATGACCTGGTGTTTCGCCAGCTTATGCCCGCAGTAGGCGCGGCCCAGCAGGTCGTAGCAGCCGTAAATCAGATAGCTGACGATCACCAGCCCGACGGCGCTGAGCAGCACCAGCCGGTTGTAGTTGCGGATGACTTTCCACACCTCTTCCCAGTCAATTTTCTGCGCGTACACCACCAGCAACACGGCAACAGCGATAAAAAACAGCCAGGTGAGAATGCGTTTAGCCAGCCGCCAGCGCGGATGTGATTTGCTCATTACGGTTTCACCCCTGAGTTTTCGGCTTCAACCCGATCCTGGGTCTCCATTTCCGGCTGAACAGGCGCCGGCACCAGTGCGAGCTTGGGCGTATGAGCCGGCAGCCAGCCCACCAGCGCCGGGAAGTGGCGCAGGAAGTGGAACACCACCACGCTTTTGGTCAGATTCCACCAGGTGCGTTTCGGCACCATCGAATCATCTACCCGCACGCAATCGCGAGCGATAATGCCCGTAAGATTGTCGCGCAGGGTCTGGTTAAATGCGCGATCGTGAATGATCAGGTTTGCCTCCAGATTAAGGGACAGGCTCAGGGGATCGAGATTGCTGGAGCCAACGGTCGCCCAGTGATCGTCCATCAGCGCCACTTTTCCGTGCAGCGGGCGGCGGCGATACTCGTAAATCTGCACGCCACCTTTGACCAGATAGTCATACAGCAGCCGCGCACCTACGGTGACAATCGGCATATCCGGCTCGCCCTGAACAATCAGTTTGACCCGCACCCCACGCCGTGCGGCATTGCGCATGGCATGCAGCAGACGGTAGCCGGGGAAGAAATAGGCGTTAGCGATAATCACTTCGCGCTTCGCATTGGCGAGCATCTTCAGATAGTGGCGTTCAATATCGTCCCGATGCTCGTCGTTATCGCGCCAGATAAACAGCGCCTGCGCCTCACCGGGCTGGCGGTTTTCTTCCGGACGATGATGGCGTTTCCACCAGCGGCGCACCGCCGACTGCCCCGGCAGATTTTCCAGCTCAAAGAGCAAGATATCCTGCACCACCGGGCCTTCGACTTTCACCGCATAATCCTGCTTCGCCTCCGGGCCGTAGTCGGACATGTGTTCGTCGGAGTAGTTGATCCCGCCCACGAACGCGACGTTGCCATCCACCACCACAATTTTGCGGTGCATCCGGCGAAACACGTTGGTACGCATGCCAAACAGCGGCGGGCGCGGATCGTAATAGCGGAACACGACGCCTGCGGCGGTCAGCTCGTTGACGAAGCTGTCGCTGAGGTCGGGCGAACCGTAGCCGTCGAGCAGCACTTCGACTTTGACACCGCGCTGAGCCGCGCGCAGCACGGCCTGATGGAGCTGACGGCCCACGTCGTCCTCGAACCAGATAAAGGTTTCGAGAATAACTTTTTGCTCTGCGGCATCGAGGGCAGCAAAAACGGCGGGATAATACTCATCGCCATTTTCCAGCAGCGTAATTTGGTTACCTTCTCGCCATGAACTTTTCATAAGTGAATCTCCGCACTTAACGGGGCATGGTCAGACAGGTGACGCCAGCCGCGCAGCGCCAGGGTGCTCGGATGGCTGGCATGGGCGTTTTTGACGTAAATGCGATCCAGGCGCAGCAGAGGAAAACTGACCGGGAAGGTGCGCGCCGGGCGGCCATGCGCCCGGGTGAAAATCTCATCCAGCCCGGAATCGGCCTTCAGCGGGCGGTTTGCGCGCTGTCGCCAGTCGTTAAAATCACCGGCGATAACCACCGGATCGTTATCCGGCAGCGAATTGACCCAGCGGGTCATCATCTGCAACTGTGCCTGACGGTGCGCTTCCCGCAGGCCGAGATGCACGCAGCCCACGTGAACCGGAAAGGCCAGATCCGGCGGTTTTATCCGACAGTAAAGCAGCCCGCGTTTTTCACTTTCTCCCACCGACACGTCGTGATTTTCATAATGTTCAATGGGAAAACGTGACAGCACCGCGTTGCCGTGGTGCCCTTCCGGGTAGACTGCGTTGCGGCCATAGGCATAGTCGCTCCACATGGTATCAGCCAGAAATTCGTAGTGGGTGGTGTCTGGCCAGTTCTCGACGTGCAGCGGATGAATATCGTGCGCGCCCATCACTTCCTGCAGGCAGACGATATCCGCGCCGACGGTACGTACCGCGTCACGCAGCTCGGGTAATATGAAGCGGCGGTTAAATGCCGTGAAGCCTTTGTGTGTGTTAATCGTCAAAATTTTGAGCGAAAAATGCCGGGTTTTTTGCGTCATATGCTCCTGCCAGCGTCACTATCCTGATGAAAATAAAGTGTAGTCGGCGTCACAAAAAGATGCGGTGTTACGGAATTTTCCGTAAAGTGCGGTACTCTGAACTAGCAGAGAAATATCCTTCAGGAGAGAAGCCATGAAGTGGCAACAACGCGTTCGTGTCGCAACTGGCCTCAGTTGCTGGCAGATAATGTTGCATTTACTGGTCGTGGCGGTACTGGTAATGGGCTGGAAGAGTGGCACGCTGGTGCATGTCGGCTTGGGATTATGTGCGATGTATGGCGTGACCGTGCTGTCGATGCTGTTTTTACAGCGTCACCACGACGCGCGCTGGCGTGAAGTGGGTGATGTGCTCGAAGAGCTCACCACCACCTGGTATTTTGGTGCAGCGTTAATCGTCCTGTGGCTGCTGTCGCGGGTGCTGCATAACAACCTGCTGTTGGCCCTGGCGGGCCTGGTCATTCTGGCAGGACCCGCAGTGGTCTCATTGCTGACCAAAGAGAAAAAGCTAGGCGATATTGCGTCTAAACATCGCGTACGCCACTGAGCCTGTCGTGGCCGCTATGACCAGTAGCGGCCACAAACTTCCCCACACAATATCCAGACTCGCATCCTTCAGATAGATCTGCTTGGTGATATCGGTAAAGTGCCGAATCGGATTCACCCACGTCAGGTCTTGTAGCCACACCGGCATGTTCTCGACAGGCGAAACATACCCTGAGAGCAAAATCGCCGGCATCATAAAGACAAACACCCCGATAAATGCCTGCTGCTGCGTTGAGCAGAGCGCCGAAATCAACAGCCCGAATCCCACCAGCGACAGCCCGTAAATCAGCATGGTGAAGTAAAACAGCGTCAGCGATCCGGCAAACGGAATTTGATACGCCCAGATACCGATGCCGAGCACAATACTGGCCTGGAAAGTGGCGACAATCAGCGCAGGCACGGCTTTGCCGACGAAAATCTGCCAGGTGGCGAGCGGGGAAACCAGCAGCTGATCCAGCGTCCCTTGTTCACGTTCGCGCGCGACGGAGAGCGACGTCACAATCATCACCCCAATGGTGGTGATCATCGCGATAAGCGACGGCACCACGAACCATTTGTAATCCAGGTTCGGGTTATACCAGTTGCGCACCACCAGCTCGCTGTTATTCGGCCTGGCTTTCCCCTCCATCAGCTCCTGCTGGTAATTCTTCACGACCTGCTGCAGGTAGTTGGCGGCGATTTGCGCACTGTTGGAGTTGCGGCCGTCGAGAATCAGCTGCATCGGCGCGGTCTGGACGTTATCCAGGTTACGCGAAAAATCGGCCGGGAAACGCACCAGCAGCAGCGCCTTTTGCGTGTCGATGGTGGGCTGGATCTCCTGCGGACTTTTCAGCAGCAGCACATGGGTAAAGGCTTTGGCGCGGGCAAAACGCTGGGTCAGCTCCACGGAGTGTTTGCCGTTGTCTTCGTTGTAGACGGCGATGGTGGCGTTGGTCACTTCCAGCGTCGCGGCAAACGGAAACAGCAGAACCTGGATCAGCACTGGCAGGATCAGGATCGCGCGGGTTTGCGGTTCACGCAGCAGCGATTGCAGCTCTTTACGAATTAATGTCCATAAGCGATGAAACATCGTGTCATCCTCGCGTCGGGTGGCGCTTCGCGACCCCGACCTACAAAACCACGTCGGCCCGGCAAGCCTCTCTACCGGGCATGTTTTAGACGGCGTTTAATCCAGACGCCGTTTCGTTTTCAACCACGTCAGGCCGATAAACATCACCGCCGACGCCATCAAAAACAGAATATTGACGATCAACACCGCCGGAATATTCCCCGCCAGGAACAGGCTTTGCAGCGTGTTCACAAAGTAGCGTGCCGGGATGATATAGGTCACCGCGCGGATAATGGCGGGCATACTGTCGATCTGGAAAATAAACCCGGAGAGCATAATCGACGGCAGAAACGCCGCGTTCAGCGCCACCTGTGCGGCGTTAAACTGGTTGCGGGTGATGGTCGAAATCAGCAGGCCCATGCCCAGGGTGCTGAGCAAAAACAGGCTGGTGATCAGGAACAGGAGAATCAGTGAGCCGCGATAGGGCACCTCAAGGATAAACACCGACACCAGCATACAGAGCAGCATCGCCAGCATGCCGAGGAAGTAATAGGGGATGAGCTTGCACAGCAGCAGTTCCACGCGCGTCACTTCCGTGGAGAGCAGGGCCTCCATGGTGCCGCGCTCCCATTCGCGGGCAATCACCAGCGAAGTGAGGATCGCGCCGATGACGGTCATGATTATCGTCACCGCGCCGGGGATAATAAAATGCTGGCTGATGGCGGCAGGGTTAAACCAGTAGCGAGTTTGCACGTCGATCAGCGGCTCAAACTTTTCGCCGCGATCTTCCGCTCGCTGCATCTGCCATAGCTGCCAGATCCCCTCGACATACCCCTGCACAAAATTGGCGGTGTTTGGCTCACTGCCGTCGGTGATCACCTGAATCGGCGCATCGGTATTTGCCCGTGCCATATTGGCGGCAAAATCCACGGGGATCACCACCAGCCCACGAATTTTCCCGGCCTGCATCTTCTGGATCAGCGCCTCACGGTTATCGCTGATGGTGGCGTCGATGTAAGGCGAGCCGGTCATTGCATGGGTGAAATCGAGCGCTTCTTCGCTCTGCTGTTCCAGTAAAATCCCCACCCGCAGCTTGCTGGAGTCGAGGTTTATCCCGTAGCCAAAGATAAACAGCAGCAGCAGGGGGATCACCACCGCAATCAGCCAGCTGCTCGGGTCGCGCACGATCTGCCGCGTCTCTTTGACGCACAGAGCGCGCACCCGGCGCCAGGAAATCGCCTTAATGCTCATGGGCGTGCTCCTTATCCCAGTCGTTAATCAGGGTGATAAACGCTTGTTCCATAGTGGGATCGGGCTGCTCGTCGTCGGCCGCCTGAGCTTTTAAATCGTCCGGCGTGCCGTGGGCAATCAGCTTGCCGCGATAGACCAGCCCGATGCGGTCGCAATACTCCGCTTCATCCATAAAGTGGGTCGTCACCATCACCGTGACGCCTTTCTCCACCATGCTGTTGATGTGCAGCCAGAACTCACGGCGGGTGAGGGGATCGACGCCGGAGGTCGGTTCATCGAGAAACAGAATATCCGGCTCGTGCATCAGGGAGCAGGCCAGCGCCAGCCGCTGTTTAAAGCCGAGCGGCAGTTCGTCGGTGGCGTGCGAGGCAATATGGGTAAGACCAAAGGCATCGCTCATCCGGGCAATTTTTTCACTTTGCGCCCGCCCACGCAGGCCGTAGACCCCGGAGAAAAAGCGCAGATTCTGCTCGACGGTCAGATTGCTGTAGAGCGAGAATTTCTGCGCCATATAGCCCAGATGCTGACGGGCTTTGCCGGAGCTGACCTTCAGATCCATATCCAGCACCAGCGCTTTACCGGAGGTGGGCACCAGCAGGCCGCACATCATTTTAAAGGTGGTCGATTTCCCTGCACCGTTCGGCCCGAGCAGACCAAAAATTTCGCCGCGCTTCACGGCGAAATTGACGTTATCCGTGGCGGCGAAATCCCCGAACTTTTTGGTTAAGGATTTGGCTTCGATCACCGTCTCGCCGGGCGTACCCTCAACCGTATGCAGAATGGCCCCCAGCGGCGACTCAGAGGTGCTGGCGCCGCCAAGGAGGTCGATAAACGCATCCTCAAAGCGCGGGGCGGTCTCTTCTATCTCAATTTGCGGCATGCCCTGTGCCTGGCGGATATCGTCGGCGGTGGCCTCTTTTTTGAGGATCACGCGCACCGAACGCCCCTGAATCATGCCGTCGCTCACCTGCGGACATTTCAGTACCCGCTGCAACAGTTTGCGGTTGGTCTCATCGGGGCTATGCAGGAGAAAACAGCGCCCGGACATCTGCTGCGTCAGCGCCGTCGGCTCGCCCTGATAGAGCAGTTCGCCTTCGTTCATCAGCAGGACGTCGCGGCACTGTTCGGCCTCGTCGAGATACGAGGTGCTCCAGAGGATCAGCATTCCGTCACCGGCCAGTTCGTGGACCATCTGCCACAGCTCGCGGCGAGAAATCGGGTCCACGCCAACGCCGGGTTCGTCCAGCAATAACACTTTCGGTTCGCCGACCAGGGTGCAGGCCAGCCCCAGTTTTTGCTTCATGCCGCCGGAGAGCTTACCGGCCAGCCGGTCGGTAAATGGCCCAAGCGAGGTAAACTCCAGCAAACGGGCGAACGTTTTTTGCCGCGTTTCGCCCGTGACGCTGCGCAGATCGGCATACAGATTAAGGTTTTCCATTACCGTCAGATCTTCGTACAAGCCAAATTTCTGCGGCATATAGCCGAGCATCGCATGCAGTTCGCTGTCGTCTTTGATCGGGTCCAGCCCGAGGACTGAGGCCGTGCCTTCGTCGGGTTTCAGCAATCCGGCGAGCATCCGCATCAGCGTGGTTTTTCCTGCGCCATCCGGCCCGACCAGCCCGGTGACATAGCCTTTTTGCAGGGTGCAATTAAGGGGTGCCACTGCGGGCTTATCCATGCCCGCAAAGCGTTTCACCAGATTATTGAGCTGGATAACCGCATCATTCATGTCGGTCCCCATCGTTGAATTTCACAGTAATTGGCATCCCCTGGCGCAGCGCGTCGTCGGCATCGGTCACGATAATGCGCAGGCGATAGACGAGGTCCGTGCGCAGGTCCGGGGTTTCAACGGTTTTTGGTGTGAACTCGGCGGTCGGAGAGACAAACCCGACTTTACCGTGATAGGGCTTATCGGGACGCCCGTCGGTGTAGAGCAGCAGTTCGCGCCCTGGCTGGGCCTGATTCAGATTCGGTTCATCAATGTAGGCGCGCACCCACATCGGGCGGGTGAGGGAGAGCGTCAGAACGGTGCTGCCCGCGCTTAACATGCTGCCTGGCTCCACGGCGCGGGTCATCAGGGTGCCGTTGGACGGGGACACCAGCGTGGTGTCGTGCAAATCCAACTGCGCCTGCGCCAGCTGTGCCTGAGCCTGTTCGAGACTGGCTTTTGCCTGGGCGATATCCTGCGGACGGTTACCGGTGCGGTACTGGCTTAATTTGTCCTGGGCGGATTTCAGCGTGGCCTGGGCCTGATCGCGCGAGGAGCGGGCATTTTCCAGATCGTTTGCGGAAATGGTGCGACTTTTCCATAACCCCTGCTGACGGTTGTAGAAGTTCTGCGCGTAATCAAACGCGGCCTGCGCCTGTTTAACGGCGGCTGCGGCCTGCGCGACCTCTTCATCGCGATAGCCCGCCAGCATCAGATCATATTGCGCCTGAGCCACGGACACGCTGGCTTTGGCCTGCATCAGCGCATTTTCGTACGGTGCTTTGTCCAGCTGGCCCAGCATCTGCCCGGCGGTGATGGTATCGCCTTCGTCCACCGTGAGAGATTCCAGCCGCCCCCCGACGCGGAAGCTCATATTAAGGGTGCGGATATCCACGTTGCCGTAGAGCGTAAGACCGCGATCCTGCTGGCTCTGATACCACAGCCAGCCGCCGATCCCGGCTGCCAGTACAACGACCACCGCCAGTATGGCGACGACAGGTTTTTTCATGACTCCAGGCTCCTTTGCGTTAAACCTTGCAGGATCAGGTCGAGATGACAGGTGATGACCTGACTAATCTGCGCGGATTTATCCTCATCAAATTGTGTCCAGCCCGTGCGCAGCAGGATGGTTTCCCGGCCCAGGCGAAAAGCGAGCACTTCGCCGAGTAGCGCATGGGTATGCAAAATGGTCTGAGTGTCGTTCGCGTCGCGCCCGGTGTAGGCCGCAATCAGCTGCGTCAGGTGGGTGTGCATCGGGGCAATCACCTGATCGTGGACCCGCTGGTAGGCGGCGGTGGGCGAGAGCTGCTCCCGCGAAATAAACTTACTCAGATTCAGCGTATCGTCGTGGGTGAGCAGGGCGATCATATTGTTGCAGGCGTTCAGGATAAGCGCGCGGATGGCGGAGCGATCCGGCGATGGCTCGCTAAGCAGCGCGGTGGCGGCGGCAACCTGTTCGTGAAAACGGCTGCCAATGAAATCGGCGATCCACTGGGCGCACGCGAGATACAAATCTTCCTTCGAACCGAAATAGTAGGTAATGGCAGCAATGTTTTGCCCGGCCTGCGCGGCGATATCGCGGGTGGTGGCGTGCAGGCCATATTCGCCAAACTGGGCAAGTGCTGCTGCAATCAGCTGGCTTTTGGCCTGTTCACCTTTGGTGGTCGTCGGAGTTGGATTCATAGCGTCATTAAAAATTAATCAATCGATTGATTAAGATTATGTTTAAATTTTCACCTTGTCCAGTCGGGTGGAGCAATATTTTGTTGATGAATCCCGCCGGGATATTTTATGCGCCATGTCACAAAATCTGCTACACTCCGCTGCTTCGTGACATTGTGGTTTTTGTCCTACTCGTTTCGTCTTATCTCCCTGAAAACTACACCTGTGACGGTCGGGGCGGTTCGGAGTTTTTATGTCTTTTGATACCCTTGGCCTGAACCCGGAAATTCTGCGCGCTGTTGCAGAGCAGGGCTACGTTGAGCCAACCCCTATTCAGCAGCAGGCGATCCCTGCGGTGCTGGAAGGCCGTGACCTGATGGCCAGTGCCCAGACCGGCACCGGTAAAACGGCTGGCTTCACCCTGCCACTGCTGCAGCGTCTGGTTCAGAAAGAGCCTCACGCGAAGGGCCGTCGCCCGGTCCGCGCGCTGATCCTGACCCCCACCCGTGAACTCGCTGCGCAAATTGGCGAAAACGTACGGGAATACAGCCGTTACCTCGACATCCGTTCGCTGGTAGTTTTCGGTGGTGTGAGCATTAATCCACAGATGATGAAACTGCGCAGCGGCGTTGACGTTTTAGTCGCCACGCCGGGCCGTCTGCTGGATCTGGAACATCAAAACGCGGTCAAACTGGATCAGGTTGAAATCCTGGTGCTGGATGAAGCAGACCGTATGCTGGATATGGGCTTTATCCACGATATTCGTCGCGTGCTGGCGAAACTGCCTGCACGTCGTCAGAACCTGCTGTTCTCCGCGACCTTCTCCGACGAGATCAAAGGGCTGGCGGAAAAACTGCTGCGTAATCCGTTGGAAATCGAAGTGGCGCGTCGCAACACCGCCTCTGAGCAGGTGACCCAGCACGTTCACTTCGTCGACAAGAAGCGTAAGCGGGAACTGCTGTCCCAGATGATTGGCGAAGGTAACTGGCAGCAGGTACTGGTCTTTACCCGTACCAAACACGGTGCCAACCACCTGGCGGAACAGCTGAATAAAGATGGCATTCGCAGTGCAGCCATCCACGGCAACAAGAGCCAGGGGGCGCGTACCCGTGCGCTGGCCGATTTCAAATCGGGCGACATTCGCGTTCTGGTGGCAACGGATATCGCGGCGCGTGGCCTCGATATCGAAGAGCTGCCGCACGTCGTGAACTATGAGCTGCCAAACGTTCCGGAAGATTATGTTCACCGTATTGGCCGTACTGGCCGTGCGGCGGCAACCGGTGAAGCGCTGTCTCTGGTTTGCGTCGATGAACACAAACTGCTGCATGACATCGAACGTCTGCTGAAAAAAGAGATCCCACGCATCGCCCTCGAAGGCTATGAAGTGGATGCTTCCATCAAAGCGGAGCCAATTCAGAACGGTCGCCAGCAGCGTGGTGGCGGCGGTGGTCGTGGACAGGGCGGTGGTGGCCGAAGCCAGCAGCCGCGCCGTACAGAAGGTGGCGCACCAAAAGCGGCAGGCAAACCGCCGCGCCGCACGGGTGACGCGAAACCCGCCGGGGAAAACCCATGGCGCAGCGGGGAAGCAAAACCCGCAGGTGAAGGCCAACGCCGACGCCGCCCGCGTAAACCTGCCTCCGCGCAGTAATCTGGAAGCCCGGCTCTAACGCCGGGCTTTTCTTTTTGCGACAACCCCGCGAACGTGCCACAATGGTGGCTGTTTATACAGTATTTCAGGTTTCCCGATGGCTTTAACCGCTGCGCTCAAAGCGCAAATTGCCGCCTGGTATAAGGCGCTGCAACAGCAGATCCCCGACTTTATTCCCCGAGCCCCGCAGCGGCAGATGATTGCCGATGTGGCGAAGACGCTCGCCGGGGACGACGGCCGGCATCTGGCGATCGAAGCACCCACCGGCGTCGGGAAAACCCTTTCCTATTTAATTCCTGGCATTGCCATCGCACGCGAAGAGCAAAAAACGCTGGTGGTCAGCACCGCCAATGTGGCATTGCAGGATCAGATCTACAGCAAAGACTTACCGCTGCTGCGCAAAATTATCCCTGAGCTGCGATTCACCGCCGCGTTTGGACGCGGGCGCTACGTGTGTCCACGTAATCTGGCGGGGCTTGCCAGTACCGAAGCGACCCAGCAGGATTTGCTGGCGTTTTTAGATGATGATCTCACCCCGAATAACAAAGCCGAGCAGGAGCTGTGCGCAACGCTGAAGGTCGATCTCGACGGCTATAAATGGGACGGCCTGCGCGATCACACGGATAAAGCCATCAGCGACGATCTGTGGCGTCGCCTGAGCACCGATAAAGCCAGCTGCCTGAATCGCAACTGCCATTACTACCGTGAATGTCCGTTCTTCGTTGCGCGTCGCGAAATCCAGGAGGCGGAAGTGGTGGTGGCTAACCATGCGCTGGTGATGGCGGCGCTGGAGAGCGAATCGGTCCTTCCCGATCCGAAAAACCTGCTGCTGGTTCTTGATGAAGGACACCATCTGCCGGACGTGGCGCGCGATGCCCTGGAGATGAGCGCAGAAATTACCGCGCCGTGGTTTCGCCTGCAGCTCGATCTGTTCTGTAAGCTGATTGCCACCTGCATGGAGCAGTTCCGCCCCAAAACCACGCCGCCGCTGGCGGTGCCTGAGCGACTGAGCGCACACTGCGAAGAGATCTACGCCCTTATCGCCTCACTCAACACGATCCTCGATCTGTATCTTCCGGCCACCCAGGAAGCGGAACATCGTTTTGCGATGGGGGAGCTGCCGGATGAGATCATGGAGATCTGCAAGCAGCTGGCGAAGCACCTGGAAAAGCTGCGCGGGCTGGCGGAGATGTTCCTCAATGATCTCAGTGAAAAAACCGGGACGCATGACGTAGTGCGCGTGCATCGCGTTTTGTTGCAGATGAATCGCGCATTGAGCATGTTTGAGAGCCAAAGCAAGCTGTGGCGGCTGGCGTCGATGGCGCAGGCCTCCGGCGCGCCGGTGACCAAATGGGCGACGCGGGAAGCCAAAGACGGGCAAATTCACCTCTTCTTCCACTGCGTGGGGATCCGCGTCAGCGATCAGCTGGAAAAGCTGATCTGGCGCAGCGTGCCGCACGTGGTGGTCACATCTGCGACGCTACGCTCCCTGAACAGCTTTTCGCGGTTGCAGGAGATGAGTGGTCTCAAAGAGAAAGCGGGCGACCGCTTTGTCTCGCTGGATTCCCCGTTTAACCACTGCGAGCAGGGAAAACTGGTGATCCCGAAAATGCAGCATGAGCCGCTAATGGAGCACGAAGAGCAGCATATTGCCGAGATGGCCGCCTATTTCCGCGAGCAGGTCGAAAGCAGGAAGTATCCCGGGATGCTGGTGCTGTTTGCCAGTAATCGCGCGATGCAGCTGTTTTTAACCTATGTCACTGACCTGCGCTTATTGCTGCTGGTGCAGGGCGATCAGCCGCGCTACCGGCTGGTGGAAACCCACCGTAAACGCATTGATAACGGCGAGCGCAGCGTGCTGATCGGCCTGCAGTCCTTTGCAGAAGGGCTGGATTTGAAGGGTGACTACCTGACTCAGGTGCATATCCATAAAATCGCATTCCCGCCCATCGACAGCCCGGTAGTGATTACTGAAGGCGAGTGGCTGAAAAGCCTCAACCGCTATCCGTTCGAGGTGCAAAGCCTGCCTGCGGCGTCATTCAACCTGATTCAGCAGGTGGGGCGACTGATTCGTAGCCACGGCTGCTGGGGCGAAATCGTCATTTATGACCGACGATTGCTGACCAAAAACTACGGTCAGCGCCTGCTTAACGCCTTACCGGTATTTCCTATCGAACAACCCGACGTACCGGAAGTGACAAAGCGGCCAACGAGCGTGGCGGCGCGGAAAAAAGCGCCGGGTGCGAGACGACGAAGTCCCGGCAGAAAATAAGCAACACTATCGTTGATGGCTTTTTCAGGGCTATAGTGTGTCAATGATGTTGCCAGGAGAAATGTCGTGGATTATCGCAAAATTATCAAAGAGGTAGGGCGCGGGAAGAATCATGCCCGCGATCTGGACCAGGAAACCGCTCGCGCGCTCTACACCCACATGCTGAACGGCGATGTGCCGGAGCTGGAGCTGGGCGGCATTCTGATTGCCCTGCGCATTAAAGGCGAAGGAGAAGCGGAGATGCGCGGGTTTTATGAGGCGATGCAGGCGCAAACCTTCCGCCTGACGCCGCCTGTCGCCAAACCGATGCCGATTGTCATTCCCTCCTATAACGGTGCGCGCAAACAGGCGAACCTGACGCCGCTGCTGGCGGTGCTGCTGAACAGACTCGGTTTCCCGGTCGTTGTACACGGCGTCAGCGCCGATCCCACGCGCGTGCTGACTGAAACCATTTTTGAATTAATGGGCATTGCGCCGACGCTTCATGCCGGACAGGCGCAGGCCAAACTCGAAGGCCATCATCCGGTCTATATTCCGGTGAGCGCGCTGTGCCCCCCTCTCGAAAAACAGCTGGATATGCGCTGGCGCATGGGCGTGCGTAACAGTGCTCATACGCTGGCGAAACTGGCGACGCCGTTTGAGGAAGATGCCGCGCTGCGTCTGTCCAGCGTCTCGCATCCGGAGTATGTCACTCGCGTGGCGGGCTTCTTCTCTGATATTGGCGGTAAAGGGCTGTTGATGCACGGCACCGAAGGCGAGGCGTATGCCAATCCACAGCGCTGCCCGCAGATAACGCTTATCGACAAGCAGGGCAGGCGCGTCGTACTGGAGCGCGGTGAGGAGCCGGAAGGCGACGTCGTTCTGCCGACGGCAAAAGATGCTGAAACCACGGCCCGCTGGACCGAGCGCTGTCTGGCCGGGAGCGAACCGGTTCCGCATTCTCTGAAGCTACAGATGGCGTGCTGTTTGCTGGCGACGGGGGAGACGGATTCCGTCGAGGCTGGGCTTAAACGCGTGGCAGCGTTTTTCTAGACAAAAAAAAGCCCGTCCGGTGAGGACGGGCAAACAAAGGGTAACAACAACAGGGTCAATGAGGGTTGGAGCAACTCGCCAGAGGGTATAGCGAGCGTGGAGCATAATTCGTTGGGTTATTTGTAGATAACCGCAGTACCGCTAAGTTTGTTGTTGGTGTTAGCAGAAGTGATGGTGTAACCACTTGCACCCGCAGCAGACGCTTTCTCAGCCAGTTTTGCTTCCAGACCATCCAGCGTGGTCGCGCCTTCAGCACTCACTACACCGATTTTATTCATGTTCTGCGCCTGAGCAGAAGTCACAGATTCCGCAGCGAACGCGCCAAATGACAGAGCAGACAGGGCAACAGCGGCAACAGCATATTTGATGGTTTTCATAGTTAATCTCTCGCAGGTTATTCTGTTAAGGGGACGATGTTCCGTCGATGTGATAAGTATCACGTTTTTTTGCGAAAGATAAAATCGAAGAGAATTGACAGCATTGCTCAAAAAAATTGAATGACAAATAACTTATTGATTATTAATAAATTCAGAGCAGCGTTTTACAGTTCTTGTCGTTGCGCTTTACAGAGGGAGTAAAGAGGGCACGTTTTGCCACGCGGTCTTAAAAAAACCGTGAGCGTAAAGGTAACCGCTTGCGGCTTCGTTTAAGGTAAAGAAGAGTCAACGTAGCTGGCTGTCTTTCGATCCTCTGCGATTATATCCTGAATGTGAAGTATTTTTTGAATCTTTACTCTGCTGGCATGCGATGCACAGCCTTACGCCTGGCATGGCTTTACGCCGCGCCTCGGGAATGATCTCCCCGCACTCCTCACACTCATACAGACTTTCACCCTGCGGTATCTCACCGCGAACGCGCGCGACAGCATCTTCAATTGTACTGTTGATCTGTTCGTTCACGGCATCGTCATTTGCCCAACCGGAAGCCATAGCTCTCTCCTGATGGAAGATAAACCTTCATAGAATGAATATGGGGTTAAAAAACGTACAGTCAAGACAAGCGAAAAGAGAACTGCATCTTTTTAAACAGATGCAGTTCGATGGCGGGGAGACTATTTGTAGATGGTTGCTGTGCCAAACATACGATTGTCGCCGCTGGCGGATTCCACAACGAACCCTTTAGCCCCTTCCTGGCGGGCTTTCTCAGCCAGCTTATGCTGAAGATCGTCAAGATTCGCGGCGCCGGTTGCGGAGACTGTCCCTGCAGGACGTAGCTGGCTGGTATCGCTATCGGTCGTGAGCGGCTGAACGGACCAGGCGGGAAGCGAGGCGGTTGCAAGGGCTCCGGCAACAACGATGAGTGTCAGGTATTTTTTCATAATCACATCCTCTGAGTCTGAATGACAATGGGTGATTCAGATTAAGTTTAGAAGCATACGGAGTGTGATTTAGCGCAAAAATTTGATGGTGATCTGCTTATTTTTTGAACGATATAAATTGACAAATTATTGACAGATCATAGACATACAGGTTGCTGATTTTTGGCGATTTGTTGTGCCAGAAAGAGAGTTATTTACCGTTGGGTCATCAGAGGGTATCTTACGCCGCTGTGAAAAGGAGAATGCCATGACTGCCCAAAAGCCGGGATTACACCCGCGTAACCGCCATCGTAGCCGCTACGACATGAATGCCCTGTGTCAAAGCTGCCCTCAACTGCAGGAATTTATCGTGCAGACCCCAGCGGGTGAACCCTCAGTTAATTTTGCCGACCCGCTGGCGGTAAAGGCGCTGAATAAGGCGCTTTTGGCCCATTTTTATGGCGTTGCGCAGTGGGATATTCCGGAAGGTTTTCTCTGTCCACCAGTGCCGGGACGCGCGGATTATATCCACCATCTCGCCGATTTGCTGGCGGAAGGCAATGGCGGTGAGATCCCGAAACAGGCGACGGTGTTAGATATCGGAACCGGTGCAAACCTGATTTACCCGCTGATTGGCGCGCATGAGTACGGCTGGCGTTTTACGGGCAGCGAAACGGGGCCGGAAGCCTTTGCCAGCGCCCAGGCGATCATCAATGGTAACGAGGGATTAACCCGCGCCATCCGTTTGCGTCGCCAGAAGGATGCCTCCATGATTTTCAACGGCATCATTCATAAGAATGAAAACTACGATGCCACAATGTGTAATCCGCCGTTCCACGATTCGGCAGCCACCGCCCGCGCCGGTAGCGAGCGCAAGCGCCGCAATCTCGGACAGGCGGAAGAGGGTGCGCTTAACTTCGGCGGTCAGCAGCACGAGCTGTGGTGCGAAGGGGGCGAAGTGGCCTTTATCGAGAAAATGATCGCCGAAAGTAAGCCGTTTGGCCGTCAGGTAAAATGGTTCACGACGCTGGTCTCTCGCGGCGATAACCTGCCGCCGCTCTACCGTGCACTGACTGACGTCGGCGCGGTGAAAGTGGTGAAAAAAGAGATGGCCCAGGGACAGAAGCAGAGCCGCTTTATCGCCTGGTCCTTTATGGATGACGCGAAACGCCGTCGACCATTCTGATGCCTGTTGCCCGGTGGCGCTTGGCTGACCGGGCCTACAGGGTTGGCTCCTGCGGCGGCGGTGGTGACACCGGTGCGGGGAGCACCTGGTAGGTTTGCACTGGCGGTCGCACGTCGGCGATATCGAAGTGTTTCTTCACCATGCTGTCGAGGGCAAACCGCACCGTCCACTGCTTGAGCGGCTGGGTGGTGAACGAAACGCGCAGGGTAAAGGCGGTATTCGTCAGCCCGACAATTCCTGCAAACGACGGCTCACCGATCACCAGCCCGCGAATGTCTTCCATCTCCATAAGCTCTTCAACCGCCGATTTCAGCGCCTGTTTCGCTTTATCCGCATCCTCATGCCGATCCACGTCGTAATTGGCCACCACCGAACCGATACCGCGCACAAAGTTGGCGAAGGTGGTGATCGATGACCACGGAATGATGTGGTACGCGCCGGTGTCCTGGCGCACGCCGACGGAACGAATCGACATCCGCTCGACGGTGCCGGTTAACGGCCCAATCGTGACCAGATCGCCCGTATTCATCCCGTTCTCAAACTGAATAAAGATCCCGGTAATAATATCTTTCACCAGGGTTTGTGACCCGAAGGAGATCGCCAGACCCAGCGCACCCGCACCTGCCAGCAGCGGAGCGATATTCACGCCGATTTCAGACAGCACAATCATGATGGTGATGGTACTGATAATCACCGCCAGCGCATTGCGAAACAGGGTCAACAGCGTGCGTGCGCGGGCGCTGGGGAGCGGGCGGCCGTGAATATCGGACACCAGGCGGTTTTCAATCAGGCTGGCGAGCAGCGTCCAGCCGATAGCCGAGAAGAACAGAATCAGTGCGATGCGAATTAAAATATCCACGGTTTTTTCGCCCGCGCCGTTGTGCATCCAGTTCCAGAAATCAAACAGACTCCAGGCGCTAAGCAGAAGCATCACGGCGATGCAGACGGTCAGGATACGCGCCACTTTCAGGGAGGCGGAGATCCAGCCATTCACCCGTTTTTGCAGTTCGGGATAATTTCGCTGTACCTGCGGGGACAGGGTGATGGTTTTTGAAATCCAGCGTGAAAGCAGGCCGGAGACAAAGGCCGCGATGCCGATAATCGCCAGACTGTGGAAAGTGGCGCCCATCATAAATTTCAGGCTATTACCCGGATCGAAGAGGGAGAAGAAGCACAGCACGATGAAATAGGCGCTCGCCAGCCAGTGCCACACCAGCGCGAACGCGCGGATAAACAGGCTGAAGAATGAGAGCGAGCGGTCTGCCAGATGCAAAAGGCCGTTGGTAATCGCCTTTTTATTATGAAAAATCAGATACAGTGCCCAGACGGTAATCCCGAGCATAATCAGCACGTTTGCCAGGGCGCCAATTTGCACGTTGACCTGATTCGAGATAATGGGTACCGCGACCAGCAGGCCGTAGCCAATCAGACCGCTTAGGATGCTCAGGCGTAGCGCCCAGTATTTGGCGCTTTCGTCATTGACGGTGAACGGGCGTAAATCCGGCACGCGCGGGCTAAATATCAGGCGTAACAGGGCTTTGAAGAACTCGATCAGGGCGAAGGCATTGAGGAACAGGCTTTGCTGGAAGGCGATGGTTTGGCTTCCGGCATTAAGGTTATCGCTCAGCACCTGGCCCACAAACAGCGTCAGGGCCAGAATCAGTAAATCAATGACGAACGCGCCTGCAATCATGAGCGGCAAGTGAAGCCAGCTGCTTTTCTCACGATTTTTTCTGCGTCCCCACTCTCCCATTTTGCGGTACAGCGGCCACGCGCACAGCCGCGCCAGCCAGTAAAAAGCGAAGATTGCCCCGGCCAGCATCAGGAAGTGGCTGGCGGCGTTGCTGAAAGTTTGTGGATTAAAGGGTTTGTGCGGGGAGCCAATCAGGTTGCGGTAGAGCTGTGCGAAGCGAGCGGAGAGGGCTTCGCCGTAGTGCCGACTGACGTCAGTCACATTCTCCAGCACGGTTTTTTCGCTGGTCACTTCAGGTGGCGTAATGCTGGGGACCGGCTCCTGCGGCGGCGTTTTCGCGACGGTGCGCAGCTGGTCGATCAGTTCTTTGCGCGAGGTGTCATTCTCCAGCACGTCGGCCAGCGCGCCATAGGCAGCTTTCTTTTGCTCAACGTCCGGCTCCGCAGCAGGCGTGTTCGACTGGGAGGCAGACGCGCCGGAGGTAACGCCCGGGAGGGTAACAGCCTGAGCGGGTGCACCGAACAGGCAAAGCAAAAGCAGCAGGATCCACGGCACGGCTTCCTCCGATGAAGAAAATGTTCAGCAAAATGATAAGTATAGATGGCAGGTGGGGCAGAGAAGTTTTTGGGAACAATCCGGCATAAAAAAGCCGGGCGACAGAGCGGCCCGGCTGGTGTGAAGCAACGGCGATGATTACGACACGTGCTGCAAGAATTCCTGCAGGCGCTGGCTAGGCGGGTTAGCAATCAGCTCTTGCGGATTACCATCTTCCGCAATACGCCCTTTATCAATGAAAATCAGCCGGGATGCCACTTTCTCGGCAAAGCCGATTTCGTGGGTCACGATGACCATCGTCATCCCTTCTTCCGCCAGATCCTGCATAACCTTCAATACTTCGTGACGCAGTTCCGGGTCGAGCGCGGAGGTTGGCTCATCGAACAGCATCATTTTTGGTTTTACAGCCAGCGCGCGGGCGATAGCCACACGCTGCTGCTGGCCGCCGGAAAGCTCGGACGGATAGTGGTGAGCACGCTCGGCAAGGCCGACTTTCGCCAGCAGCTCTTTTGCCAGCTTTTCAGCCGCCGCTTTGTTGGCACCGCGCACGCGCTGTGGACCAAACATCACGTTTTCCAGCGCCGTCAGGTGCGGGAACAGGTAGAACTGCTGGAACACCATACCCGCTTCCTGGCGAATCAGACGCTCGTCCACTTTCGGGTCGTTGACCTTCAGGCCATCAACGATCAGATCGCCGCTGGTGATCTCTTCAAGCTTGTTGATGCAGCGCAGCAGCGTCGATTTACCGGAACCTGACGGCCCGATAATGACGACAACTTCGCCCTGTTTGATGTCCAGATCGATGTTATGCAGCACCTGGGTTGGCCCAAAATGCTTGGAGACGTTTTTAAATTCAATCACAGGATTTTCATCCTTCTTTCAAGGCGACGCAGAACAAAGCTCAGCAGCAGCGTAATAATCAGGTAAACAACGGCCACGGCACTCCAGATTTCCAGTGCGCGGAAGTTACCGGCAATGATCTCCTGGCCCTGACGGGTCAACTCGGCCACGCCAATTACGATAAACAGCGAGGTGTCTTTGATACTGATGATCCACTGGTTACCGAGCGGCGGCAGCATACGGCGCAGCGCCAGCGGCAGGATCACGTGGCGGATGGTTTCACGACGAGACAGCCCCAGCGCCAGACCCGCTTCGCTAAAGCCTTTATGAATCGACAGTACCGCGCCACGCGTGATTTCCGCGATGTAGGCGCCGGAGTTGATCATAATGGTCACCACAGCGGCGCTGAACGGATCAATGCGCAGATCGGTGAAAGCCATTGGCAGGGCGAAGTAGATAAACATGACCTGGACGACGATAGGCGTTCCGCGGATCACTTCGATGAAAACCAGTGCGATGTGGTTTGCAATCCAGCCGCCGTAGGTGCGAGCGAAACCAGCCACGAGGCCGATAAACAACCCGCCAACCAGACCGAGGACCGAAATCCACAGGGTCATTTTGGCGCCTTCAAGCAAGAGAGGAATGGCAGGCCAGATGGCGCTCCAGTCAAACTGCATGATAATTTCCTGTTACCGTGGTTCTAAAATGCAGGGGCGAAAGGTCGCCCCCGAGCGTACTTCTTCTTTTAAGAATAATTATTTTGGCTCAGTGCCGAACCATTTTTTGTAGATTTCGTTGTAGGTGCCGTTCTCACGCAGGGTTTTCAGCGCGCCGTTCACTTTGGTACGCAGATCGTCGCTGCCTTTCGGGAAGGCGATACCGTACTGCTGTGCTTCTAAAGACTCGCCAACCGCTTTGAATTTGCCGTTGCCCGCAGTTTTGATGAAGTACAGGATGTTTGGTGTGTCGTGCAGTACCGCGTCAGCGCGGTTGGTGCCCAGTTCCATGTAAGCGTTATCGATGTTCGGGAACTGACGCAGGTCTTTGGATTTGATGTTGGCTTTAGCGTAATCAACAGAGCCGGTGCCGCTTTTCACTGCAACCACTTTGCCGTCGAGATCTTTTACGCTTTTCACGTCGTTGTTATCAGCCTTAACCATCACCAGCAGGCCGCTTTTGTAGTAGCCGTCAGAGAAGTCGATCGCTTTTTTACGTGCGTCAGTGATGGTGATACCTGCCAGCGCAACGTCAACGTTTTTGGTTTGCAGTGCAGGGACGATACCGCTGAAGTCCATTGGCTTCAGGGTGTAATCAAGTTTAAGTTCCTTCGCGATAGCTGCCCACAGATCGACGTCAAAACCAACATACTGATCGCCCTGTTTGAATTCAAAGGGGACGAAGGCGGTGTCGGTTGCGACGATGAGTTTTTTATCTGCAGCGTGAGAGGACACGGCAAAAGCCAGGGTAAGTGCAGCCAGTGAAACTTTTAATACAGACTTCATAGCATTTCCTTTTATATCCACGGGGCGATCCCCTGCGAGAACAAACGGCTACATGAAAAAATCGTGCCAACATTGCAACTCATTGTTTTGCAAAGAGGATGATGTCATGTGTTGCACGGTAAACGGTGCAAACCGCTTTTGTTGCACCAAAATGGAGCGCTGTTTTGGTGCAGTCGGGTTTGCTTAGCCGACGGGTGGCTATTAAGCGCAGATAACGGCGATAAAACAATCTTTCGTTAACGATTTTGTGAGGTGATTATTACAACTAATTTACTTTTGCAGAAAGGGGAGAGCAAAAGTGTGCACCATAAACGTGCAAAACCCCCGCCGGGCGGCGAGGGTTTTATAGATAATTCGTATGGATTATTCGATGTTAGATTCGATAAACCACAGGAATTGATCCAGGTCGCGAGAAGCCGCGGTTAAGATATCTGCGGTGTCTTCGTCTTTGGTTTCGCCAATCGCTTTACGTACATCGTTCGCGACGATAGCGTAACGGTCAGCCAGCTCTTTCAGGTGATCCTGAACGGTGTGGATATCCAGCGGGTAGCTTTTCAGTGGCGTTTTGCTGTTAATGACCTGAGTGGTCCCCAGGGCAACACCGCCCAGCTGCACGGCACGTTCAGCCATGGTATCCAGGTGGGTCACTAACGCAGTCCGGAATCCATCCAGCATTTCATGAACGGCGATAAAGTTGGCGCCGCGCATATTCCAGTGGGCCTGTTTAGTGATCAACGACAGGTCAATGAACTGGATCACCTGGCGATTCAGCAGCTCAATCGTTGCTTTCTTATCGCTATCCGAGACATCGTTACGGGTATAAAGCAGATTAGACGCTTTCGTTTTAACCAGTTTAGCGGTACTCATAATCTCATATCCTCTTGATGTTTTATGTTCCAGGTAATTACCGGAAATAAGTATAGCACCGCTTTTATATTCTGCCGGGATGGCTGTGCCTATCGGTTTAATAGTGAAAGGGAAGATATTTGTGTAACTCATTGATATAAAATGATTATGATTTATTTTATGCGGATGAGTCTTAATTACGCCCTCTTTTCATGGGCGACAGGGGATATTTCACCGTGATGACAAAATATGTAAGAAAATAAAACCAGGAGTAAGTTGGCCTCTATTCTGCATGGCTATAAAACCATGCAGAACAGGGAGTATTAATTGACGTCGATTTTCTTGATTTTGGTTTCAGGCCGCATGGTGAGCGTCGATCCCATTGACGCGGCAATAATCGAGCACAGCGCCAGCGTCTGAGTGAAGGTCAGGCTTTCTCCCAGGAAAACCATCCCCGACAGGGCGGCGAGCGCCGGTTCCATGCTCATCAGCGTGCCGAAAATGCGGGTTGGCAGGCGCGTCAGGGCAATCATTTCGAGCGAGTAGGGCAACGCGGTGGAGAGAACGGCGACCGCAAGACCTATCGGCAAAATGGACCACTGCCAGATGGATTCCGTTGCTTGCACCATCCCAATCGGCACAAAGATGATTGCAGCGATGAGCGAGCCGAGCGCGACGGTGGCAGGGCCATGCTCTTCACCCGCACGCTGCCCGGTGAGGATATAGACCGCCCAGCAGGCTCCCGCACCGAGAGCCAGCGCGGCACCGGTTAAATCCACATGAGAGATGTTCTGCCCCAGCGGCAGCAGGAACCACAGGCCCAGCACGGCCAGCACCACCCAGACAAAATCGACCGGGCGACGGGAAGAGAAGAGCGCCACGGCCAGCGGGCCGGTGAACTCCAGCGCTACCGCAATGCCCAGCGGTACGGTCTGGATCGACAAGTAGAACAGATAGTTCATTCCGCCGAGCGACAGCCCGTAAAAGAGCAGCGGCAGGCGTTGCTCTTTTTTAAATCTCAGCCGCCAGGGTTTGAAGATCACCACCAGAATTAAGGTACCCAGCGCAATACGCAGCGCCGTGACGCCAGGGGCACCCACCAGTGGGAAAAGGGATTTTGCCAGTGATGCACCACTCTGAATGGACAGCATAGCGATGAGTATTACAACGATGGGCAACCAGACTGGCGCCTTGCGAGACATCCCAGGCATCCTTTCTCCTGTCAATTTATGTCAAAGGGAGTAAAGGTCGCAGTGTAATTGAAATAATCAGGCAGCGGTTGAGACTTTGTTGAAAAAAAATGCCGCGAAATCCGTAGAATGAGCCACTATTGATGGATTAATAAGCTAACAGATTAGGATTAATCTGGATGAATGTAATGGCGTTGACGCGCAAAATCAGCGTATAAATGTGGAAATTCAGTGTTTTTTGAACAAGATAGCTGACCTTTGAAATGTTCTGTTACATCAAAGGATCGGTTAGACAACACGAATCACAAAGAGTTTCACAAGATTTTTTGATATATTTAAAACTTACGGATTTACTTGAAGCACATTTGAGGTGGTTATGAAAAAAATTGCATGTCTTTCAGCACTGGCCGCTGTTCTGGCTGTTTCCGCAGGTACCGCTGTAGCTGCTACTTCTACTGTTACCGGTGGTTACGCTCAGAGCGATATGCAGGGCGTAGTAAACAAAGCTAACGGCTTCAACCTGAAGTACCGCTACGAGCAGGACAACAATCCGCTGGGCGTGATCGGTTCTTTCACTTACACCGAGAAAGATCGTTCTGAAGATGGCGCTTATAACAAAGCTCAGTACTACGGTGTTACCGCTGGTCCTGCTTTCCGCCTGAATGACTGGGCAAGCATCTACGGTGTTGTAGGTGTTGGCTACGGTAAATTCCAGCAGACTGAAAACGAAAGTCTGAACCGCACTGCTTCTACCAGCGACTACGGTTTCTCTTACGGCGCAGGTATGCAGTTCAACCCAATCGAAAACGTTGCTCTGGACTTCTCCTATGAGCAGAGCCGTATCCGCAACGTTGACGTTGGCACCTGGATCGCAGGCGTGGGTTACCGCTTCTAATCACTTCGGTGAGCCAGTAAAAAATCCGCCCAATGTGGCGGATTTTTTTTTACCCTCTTCCAGTGGAATAGGGTGCCAGACCGACGTCAGCTTACCTGCTTTTCACCTCAAAAACATCCGTGCCCAGATGGGTATACTCCACTTTCTGTAACTTGAAGTTGGTGATATAGACCGGCGGCGCTTTCTTGTTTGAAATGAACGAATAGCTGTTGGCGATCTCTTTTGCCGAAATCCCCGTCCATTGTGAGAAGAATTTCAGGAAATCATTGGCTGAACGACGCGCTTTGATGATGCGGTGAGTTTTGTCATCGCTGGAGAGCACCATAAACGGCACCTGGAAGTTCTGCTGGAACTTATCGTCATGGGCCAGGTACTGCACCTCTTTGCCGCGTTCTTTAAACGCCAGACCGTGATCAGAGAAGTAGACCATCGAGAAACTGTCGCCTGTGTTGCGCAGCTGGGTATAGAGTTTACTCAGCAGGTCGTCGGTTTGCGTCATGGTGTAGAGGTAGCACGACGTCTCTTTCGACTGCACGAATTCCGCGTATTTCCCCTGAGTACGATCGCACGCCTGCGGATGCGAGCCCATCAGATGCAGAACGATCAGCTGTGGCTGGGTGCGCTGGCTGGCGAAGACCTGCGACGTCATCTTCAGTAAGGCTTCATCTTTGGTATTTTTATCGGCCTCAAAATCTCCGCTCTTCAGGAACTGCGCTTCGTCCGCACGTTTGGCGATGCTGGCGATGGCCGTGTCGTATTCACCGATCTGCCCCTGATTGGAGAACCACCAGGTCTGGAAACCGGCGCGGTTGGCCAAAGTCACGAAATTATCCTGATACTGCGGTTTGCCATCGACCACACGGCTGAGCGTCAGGCCGAGCGATTTCTGCGTCGAGCCGCTTGCCGCGACATAATCGGTAAACAGGGTGCCGTTTACCGAGCTGGCAAACGGCGTGTTATCCCAGTGCCCGCCGAATGCGCCCAGCGCATCGCGGCGCGCGCTCTCACCAATTACCACCACGTAGGTGTGATATTTCGGTTTGACCGCCAGCACGTTCCAGGTGTCTTTCATGTTCGACAGCTCCGCCATACGCGTCTGCTCGTCGAGCACTTCTTTATTGTTCACCACAATATCTTTGACGAAGCGGAAAACCGGATAGCCGGTGTCTTTTAGCTTGAACACGCCGCCCCACGCCAGGTTTTGCACCGGCGCGACAAAAAAGGTCGCCACGCCGATAACCAGGCACAGGTTTTCAATCATACTCCACGGCTTTTTCTCCTGCGATTTGCGACGAACGGCAATCACCCCAAGAGCAAAAATAAACAGGCCGATGACGTAGCTGTACCACGGGAAGATCGTCAGGATCTCCGTGGACTCTTCCATATTGGTGGAGTGCAGCGCCAGCAGGGTGTTGAAGTTAGGGGCACCGTACGCCTGACCAAACGGGTAGTACATCGCCGCGACGACCGAGCAGATCCCGACCACCACTTTTTGCGCACGTGGCGCGCTGCGCCACATCAAATGCAGCAGACAGGTAAAAGCGACGGCGTAGAGCAGGCTAAAGGGATAGCCTAGCGCAAAGTTAATGAGCAGCGATTGCAGAAAGTAGAATCCCGTCCACGGGCTTAAGGCCCGACTGCGGGTAATAAATGTTTCTTTCAGGGTTAAATTCATAGGTCACTATCATGAAAACGCCATGTGCTCACCCTGGCGTCGAGGGTCAAAGCCTGCCTGACAGTGCGTGGAGAGGGAATGAGGGTCCGCTTCAGCGAGCCGCAATTGGTGCAGGGCTGCAAGAAGATAGAGCCAGTCGGCATTCAGGTCAACAGTTGCTAAGAAGATGTTTTGCGAGAGGGATTACAAATCCGTAAAAAAGATCGGGAATTGAGGGCTAACAGGGCAGTTTGCGCGGAAAGTGTGACGGAAAAATGAAGCGGCGTACCGCGACGCCGCTTAGTGGGACGGTTTATCGTTTTGCTCTGATTTACCGTTAAACATATCGCACAGCATGTTCAACAGCATCAAGCGTACTTTAAAGGGAGAGTGGCTAAACACTTTCATACACCTCTTGAATTCGTTCATGTGACCTCCTGATTTCTGATCCCTTCGATCCGTGAAGGGTGACTGCATTACATACAGATATAGCACAGGCTATATTGTATAGCTATGGCTAATTCGTTAATTTTTTGTGCTTGTAGAGGGATCGTTTACACTGTGCGCTCAAGATATATGACGCCAGGGGCGTCACCCACTGAGGAAGGACAATGAACCGTCGCGCAGGTAAGCCCATTACAAAAAAAAAGACGCAACTGGTGAATGTTGAAGAGCATGTTGAAGGGTTTCGTCAGGTGCGTGAGGCGCACCGTCGCGAGCTGATTGATGACTACGTCGAGCTGATTTCCGATCTCTTTCGTGAGGTCGGTGAAGCGCGTCAGGTGGACATGGCTGCGAGGCTGGGGGTGTCACAGCCTACGGTTGCCAAAATGTTAAAACGTCTGGCCTCGGTTGGGCTGATCGAAATGATCCCGTGGCGTGGCGTGTTTCTGACGCCAGAAGGGGAGAAACTGGCTCAGGAGAGCCGGGAGCGCCATCAGATCGTTGAAAACTTTTTACTGGTGCTCGGCGTGAGCGAAGACACGGCGCGCCGCGATTCGGAAGGGATTGAACACCACGTCAGCGAAGAAACGCTGGAGAAATTCCGCGAGTTCACGCGTAAATTTGGGTCCTCTGCTGAATGACCATTCCTGGACTGCGGGCGCTCGCCCGCGATCGCTTTTTCCATCTTCTGCTATTGATTGGCCTTGGGCTGAGCTTTTTCGTTCCCTTTGCGCCTGCGTCCTGGCCGGCGGCTATCGACTGGCATACCATTATTACCCTGAGCGGGCTGATGATGTTGACCAAAGGGGTGGAGCAGAGCGGCTACTTTGACGTCATCGGGCGCAAAATGGTGCGCCGCTTTGCCACCGAGCGCAAACTGTCGCTGTTTATGGTGCTCGCGGCGGCGCTGCTGTCGACCTTTCTGACTAACGATGTGGCGCTGTTTATTGTCGTGCCGCTGACCCTGACGTTACGCAAGCTGTGCGAGATCCCGGTTAACCGGCTGATCATCTTTGAAGCGCTGGCGGTTAACGCAGGATCGTTACTGACGCCGATTGGCAATCCGCAGAACATTTTGCTGTGGGGACGTTCCGGATTGTCCTTTGCGGCCTTCACCTGGCAAATGGCGCCCTTCGCGCTGGTGATGATGTTCTCTCTGCTGGTGGTCTGCTGGTTTGCTTTTCCGGCGAAACCGCTTCGCTATCACAGTGGCACCCAGGCTTCCCCGTGGAATGCGCGGCTGGTGTGGGGGTGTCTCGCCCTGTACATCATTTTCCTGACGGCCCTCGAACTTAAATATGCCCTCTGGGGCGCTCTGCTGGTGGCGGGCGGCTTCCTGCTGCTGGCACGGCGGGTGCTGATCAGCGTCGACTGGACGCTGCTGCTGGTCTTTATGGCGATGTTTATCGACGTGCATCTGCTGATTCAGCTGCCGGTATTGCAGGGCACGCTGCACAGCGTGAGCGGACTCTCGCCGCTGGGCCTGTGGCTGACGGCCATCGGGTTGTCGCAATTTATCAGCAATGTTCCCTCGACCATTCTGCTCATCAACTACGTACCGCCAACGGTGCTGCTGGCTTGGGCTGTTAACGTCGGCGGTTTCGGCCTGCTGCCGGGATCGCTCGCCAATCTGATTGCGCTGCGTATGGCAAATAACCGCCGGATCTGGTGGCGATTCCATCTCTGGTCCCTGCCAATGCTGGTGTGGGCGGCCGCGGTCGGTTTCGGATTATTCCTTCTCATATAGTGCGCTAATTGTCAGCTTTTCCTGGCAAATGTATAGCAACGTCCTAACTTTAGTGAACGGCATAACTGTGATGCCGTTCACTGACAGGAACGTTGTTGGCATATGGCAGAGACAAACGAAAACGCTGAACAAAACGAAAGCGCAGATCAAAACGAAAAAAGCGAGCGCAAACGCCCGGGTAAAAAGCCCCTCATTATCCTTGGGATAGTGGTGGTCATCATGGTTATCGTGGCGCTGGTGTGGTGGCTTCTGACCCGAAATGAAGAGACCACCGACGATGCGTTTACCGATGCAGATGTGGTGACTATTGCCCCGAAAGCAGCGGGCTACGTTACCGAACTGCGCGTGCGTGATAATCAGCGGGTGAAAAAGGGCGATCTACTGGTCGTTATCGATCCGCGTGACACCACCGCTCAGCGCGATCAGGCGCAGGCGCAGTTAGGGCTGGCCGTGGCGCAGTTGCACCAGGCACAGGCTCAGCTGGCGCTCTCAAAAGTGCAATATCCGGCCCAGCGGGACGAAGCGAAAGCGCAGGTGCTGAAAGCGCAGGCGGATATGGCGAACGCGCAGGCTGAATATCGCCGTCAGCGCGGTGTTGACCCGCGCGCCACCACGCAACAAAGCATTGATTCTGCGAACGCCCAGCTGCGCAGCGCTCAGGCCGGTCTGGCCAGCGCCCAGGCACAGCTGGAAGTGGCGGAGCAGGTCCAGCTCCAGATCCGCCAGCAGGAAACCAACGTTGAAGCGCGTGAACGCCAGGTCGATCAGGCGAAAGCTCAGCTCGAAACCGCCACACTGAATCTCTCTTACACCGAAGTGCGCGCCCCGTTTGATGGGTTTGTCACCAAACGTAACGTTCAGCCGGGTACCCTGGTGCAGGCCGGAACGGCGCTCTTTTCGCTGGTCTCACCGGATATCTGGGTGGTGGCGAACTTCAAAGAGTCGCAGCTTGAGCGTATGCGTCCGGGCAATAAAGTGGCGATCACCGTGGATGCCTGGCCGGACATGAAGCTGGAAGGGCATATCGACAGTATTCAGCAGGGGAGCGGCGCACGTTTCTCGGCCTTCCCGGCGGAAAACGCTACCGGCAACTTTGTGAAAATCGTGCAGCGTGTTCCGGTGAAAATCGTGATCGACAAAGGGCTGGACCCGAACATGCCTCTGCCGCTGGGCCTCTCCGTTGAGCCGAAGGTCACGCTGGAATGACGGATCACAGCCACGACAACTGGCGGCCCGCCAGTAATCCCTGGGCGGTGGCGATTGTGGTCACGCTCGCGGTGTTTATGGAGATCCTTGATACCACCATCGTTAACGTGGCGCTGCCGCACGTGGCAGGCTCGCTCTCGGCAAGCTACGACGAGTCGACCTGGGTGCTCACCAGCTATCTGGTTGCCAACGGTATTGTGCTGCCCATCTCCGCGTTTCTGAGCCGGGTGTTTGGGCGCAAGCAGTTCTTCCTGATCTGTATCGTGATGTTCACCATCTGCTCCTTTCTGTGTGGCATCGCGACGGAGCTGTGGCAAATCATTCTGTTTCGCATCATGCAGGGTTTTTTTGGTGGCGGGCTTCAGCCAACGCAGCAGTCGGTGCTGCTCGATTACTTCAAACCAGAGGATCGCGGCAAAGCCTTTGGCCTGTCGTCGATTGCGATCATCGTCGCCCCGGTGCTGGGGCCGACGCTCGGCGGCTGGATCACCGATAACTACTCCTGGCGCTGGGTCTTTTTTATCAATATTCCCGTTGGGATCGTGACGGTACTGGCGATTTATCAACTGCTGGAAGATCCGCCCTGGGAGCGTAAATCCGAAGAGAAACTGAGCATCGACTGGACCGGGATTGGCCTTATCGCCCTGGGCCTCGGCTGCCTGCAGGTGATGCTCGACCGCGGCGAAGATGACGACTGGTTCTATTCAAACTTTATCCGCACCTTTGCGGTACTGACCCTTATTGGCATTATCGGCGCGATTTACTGGCTCCTGTATGCCAAAAAACCGGTGGTCGATCTGCGCTGCATGAAGGACAAAAACTTTGCCGTTGCCAGCCTCTTAATGGCCGGAATGGCGATGATTTTGTACGGCAGTTCGGTTGTGATCCCACAGCTTGCCCAGCAGGATTTAGGTTACACCGCCACCTGGTCGGGGATGGTGCTCTCGCCCGGTGCGGTGCTGATTGTCCTGACCATTCCGCTGGTGTTAAAGCTGATGCCCGTCGTGCAGACGCGCTGGATCATCGCCTTTGGTTTTGCCTGTCTCGCGGTGTCGTTCTTCTGGTCGCGAACCTTAACGCCGGATATCGATTTCGAAACCCTGGTGCTGTTTCGTAGCGCCCAGTCGTTCGGGCTGGGGTTCCTGTTTGTTCCACTCACCACCATTGCGTTTATTTCGATACCGAGGCGGCTTAACGCCGACGCCGCCGCGCTGTTTACCATGTTCCGTAACGTCGCGGGTTCGATTGGGATCTCGCTTTCCACCGCCGCAATCACGGAGCGTGCGCAGACGCACAGCGCACATCTGGCCTATCACGCGTCGCCTTTTAATGAGCAGTTCCAGCTGGCGCTGCGGGAGTCGGCGCAGGCCATTCAGAACTTCACTACTCAGATCGGCAATCCGCTGGATATCGCTACCGGACGCATGTACCAGACCATGATTGAACAGTCGCGCTTCCTGGCCTACGTGGACGTTTTCACGATCCTGAGCGCGGTGGCGCTAATACTGATCCCGTTTTGTTTGTTGCTCTCGCCGGTGAAAAGCGAGGGGAGTGCAGGAGCACATTGATGATGTACAGACGTTTATCCCCCCTGTTTTTAATGCTGCTGTTAGCGGGGTGCGCCGTAGGGCCTGATTACCAGCCGCCCGCACCGCAGACGCCTACGACATGGAACGATCCTGGCGATGCGAGCGCGAAGTCTCAAACGCAGAGCAGCGCGGTAAACCCGCGCTGGTGGAAAACGTTTGGCTCCGCGCAGCTCGACAGCTTGGTTGAGCGGGCGATTGCCGGAAACCTCTCGCTGCAGCAAACCGTCCTGCGCATCGCCGGTGCCCGCGAACAGATAAACCAGGCGGGCGGGGCGTTTTATCCCTCGGTGAACGGTAATCTGCAGGCGACCCGCCAGCAGCTGGGACTGGAGGGGGAGCTAAAATCGCATGGCGTTTACGATCAGCTGGATGACGTTGACCCCGATCTGAAAGGGGCGCTGGGGCCGCTCACCCAGCCGATAAATCTCTATCAGGGAAGTTTTGATGCCCAATGGGAACTCGATCTGTGGGGCAAAGTGCGTCGTCAGGTGGAAGGTGCCGAAGCCCAGCAGCGTGCGGCTATCGAACAGCGCAACGACGCCCTGGTCTCACTGGAAGCGGAGGTGGCGCGGGCCTGGCTGCAACTGCGCGGGGCGCAAAGCGTGATGGCGACGCTCAATACGCAAATTGAGAGCGCACAGCAAACGCTCGATCTGACCGAAAGCCGCCAGCGTGGCGGTCTGTCACCGCAGATGGACGTGGAAAACGCCCGCGCGCAGCTGGGCAATCTGGAAGCGCAACTGCCGCAGTATCAGGCCCAGGAGCGTCAGGCGATGAACGGTCTGGCGATTCTGCTGGGTAAACCGCCGGGTGCGCTGGACAGCGAGCTGCGTTCCGTCCAGCCGCTGCCCGCATTGCCTGACATTGTGCCGACAGGTATTCCGTCGACGCTCGCCCGTCGCCGTCCGGACGTGCGTGAGGCGGAGGCCAATCTTCACGCCGCGACAGCGCAAATTGGTGTCTCCGTTGCCGAGCTGTTCCCGAGCGTGTCGCTCTCCGGCCAGTTTGGCCTGCGCAACAGTGAAACCAACTGGCTCACCGACTGGAGCAGCCATTTCTATAGCGTCGGTCCGCAGGTGTCGATCCCGATTTTCCAGGGCGGACGACTGGTTTCGAGCGTCAAAGTGGCGCGTGCGCAGCAGGGCGCCGCCGTGCTCGATTATCGTCAGACGGTGCTCACCGCGCTCGGCGATGTGGAAAACGCGCTGGTGAGCTATCGCACGGACCAGCAGCGGGAAGCGGGCTTAGGCAAAACCATCGACGCGCTGCAAAACGCGTTCGATCTGGCGAGCGACAGCTATCGTCAGGGGATCGCCAGCTTTATCGACGTGCTGGATGCTCAGCGCCAGCTGGCTCAGGCGCAGCAGCAGCGTGCGCAGTCGCAGGTGCAGAGTGCTCTCGATCTGGTGGCACTCTACAAGGCCCTCGGCGGAGGCTGGGAGCCGTATCAGCAGGTGAATTTGCCGGACTATTCGGTGTTTGGCGACGCCCCGCGCGGATAACGTTCAGAGGATTGGGCAAGAAACAAACAGGAACGCCACATTCGCGTTTTGCAGGCGCGGGGTATAACTATCCGGCACCCATCAAACGAACATTGTGAGGAACGTCATATGCGTTATCAAAAACTGGGCAATACCGGTCTGTTTGTTTCTGAGCTTTGCCTTGGCACCATGACCTTCGGCGGGGAAGGTGGCATGTGGGGAAAAATCGGCCAGCTTCAGCAGAGCGATGCGGAAAAACTGGTTGGCCGTGCGCTGGATGCCGGGATTAACTTTATTGATACTGCGAACGTCTATTCAGAAGGGCGCTCGGAGGAGATCACCGGCCAGGCGCTGAAAAACCTCAAAATCCCGCGCGAAAACGTCGTTGTCGCCACCAAAGTGTTCGGTGAAACCGGCACCGCAGGCGTTAACTCACGCGGCAGTTCGCGCTATCACATCATCAGTAGCGTCAAAGAGAGCCTGCGCCGTATGCAGCTCGATCATATCGATCTCTATCAACTGCACGGTTTCGATCCGGCAACGCCGATCGAAGAGACGCTCTACGCCCTCGATAATCTGGTGCAGCACGGCCATGTGCGCTACATCGGTGTTTCGAACTGGGCGGCATGGCAGATTGCGAAAGCGCTGGGGATCTCCGAGCGTCTCGGGCTGGCGCGTTTTGCCTCGCTACAGGCGTACTACACCATTGCCGGGCGCGATCTGGAACGTGAACTGGTGCCGATGCTGGCAAGCGAAGGCGTCGGGCTGATGGTCTGGAGCCCGCTGGCGGGTGGTTTGCTGAGCGGCAAATACGGTCGTGACGGCCAGAGCGAGGCGGGTGGACGTCGTCTGGAGTTCGATTTCCCACCGGTGGAAAAAGAGCGCGCGTTCGACTGCGTGGACGTGATGCGCACCATAGCCGAAAGCAAGGGCGTTTCAGTCGCGCAAATCGCGCTGGCGTGGCTGCTGCATCAGAAAGTGGTGAGCAGCGTTATCATCGGAGCCAAACGCGTGGATCAGCTGGATGACAACATTGCCGCAACGAATATTCGCCTGAGTGATGACGAACTGAAACAGCTCGACGCCGTAAGCGCACTGCCGCGAGAATATCCGGGCTGGATGCTGGAGCGTCAAGGTGAATATCGCCAGAATCAATTGAAAGGGTAATGGTCATTAGTCAGGCGGTACTGTATTCATTTCGCTTCTAATATCAACGAAGATGCTCGCAATGTCGGAGAAGTAACAAGTGTCTGTATAAGATTTACTATCAGGCTTAAAGAGATTGTTATCCGTACTCTCTGACAGTTGAGCGCATTGAATCAATAACGCCGCCTGTGTACTGCACCCATTTTGTGGGACTCTCAAACTTGAGAGTCCCATGTCCGGACGTAATATTTCTTTTAAGAACGCCTGGAAGTCTTTATGCGCTATTTTTCCAGCATCAAGGCTATCGTTTAACTTTAGCTCGGTTCAACATTCGCAAAGCCAGGTGAGGATCTGATTTGCAGCTTGTGATTATTGTAGTGATGAGGAATTAAGCCCAAAGGTAACGGTGTATCTATCGACAGGCATGGGAACTGATGTGAATTGAAGTAAACAGATTACGGCACAAAGAATCATGAAGTAGCGCTTTCTGGTAAAGGCAGCATCAGAGATGCTGCCTTTGTTACCCATAAATAAAGCTCAGTTCCATTTGCGCTGCCACGTTGCCGGTGGTTGCTCCCCCTTTAGGCGAAATCATCCGCGCTTTCATGGGGAATGAAGCGGTATGCGACAAAGGATCAATGCCAATTGACAGGGTCGCGCCGGGATTGAGCGCTTTACCTTCTGCCTCACTGGTCACATCAATAGCCACTTGGGTGCTTGAGCCGGTGTTTTTGTAGTACTGCGGATCTACCGGATCCGCGGTACCACTTAACGTCAGCTTCACCGTGGTGCTTGTAGCCGGGCACTTTTCCAACTCGACTTTAAATTCTACCCAGGGCGAACTGCTGCCAGCGGTAGTAAAATTTGACGATGTAAAAGAGCCCAAATCAACGTTCGGTATAGCCACCAATAGACAAGGAGAGGCCGTTACCGTTGCATTCACCGCTACGCTGGTATCCCCTCCCGCGATGCAAGGTAAAGAGGGGAGCAGTATGGCAGCCATGCAGCCGGAAATAAGCCGCGTTCTGCTATTGAATTTGCCCATAATTTACCTGCCGCTTGATGAATTAATGATAGGCGAAGGTCACATCAACGGCCGTGGTATAAACACCCGGCATGATGTTGCCACTGATGGAATGCATGCGCGCTTTCACTTTAAACTCAGCGGCATTGTTCACGGTATTCACGGTATAGGTATTTTTGGCACTAGTGATTAACGTTGCATCCGATTTCGCCAGCTGAATGCTGCCGGTGCTCACTGCCGCATTGCTCGAATCTTTCATCTGATAGCCGTCGGTGTCGCCGGAAACAGCCGTACCGCTGAAAACGGCATCCACGGATTTGGTGGTGGCAGGGCAGCCAGAGAGTGAAATCGTGGCTTCAGACGACCAGTCTGAGTTGGCGTCAGCGGTCGCCACATCGGCGGCATTCAGACTGAAGTCAATCGGAATGGACGTTGGGGCTTTGGTGGTACAGGATGCTGCGGTCACCGTTGCCGTAATATTTATGGTGGTATCGGCCGCCTGAGCATTGGCCGCTGAAATGATGCCCATCAGTGCCAATGTGGTCAGAATCGTTACTTTTTTGTCGTGCATGAGAATTCCTTTTTTACTTTCCATTCATAGATAATTAAAAGCGCTCTGTCGTGATGAGCGATTGTTGTCACAATAACGAATTAGTTATAAATAAAGCTTGCGGTAATAATCGCTTTGACTTGTCCTGGCGTCGCAGGGCCATGACCGTTGTTTAACAAACGTGCTTTCAATGGAATTGAAAGATCGCTCTGCTGCGGGTCGAGATCGAAAACCTTCAAATAGCCATTCTGATAGCTATGATTTTCTTCATCGCCTGACAGCTCAATCATGACGTTTTCCGCCGTCCCCTCATTTTTATAGAACTGAATATCCTTGTCCGGTGTGCCTGCCATTGTCATGCTTACCCGAGAACCGGGTTCGCAATCGACCAGTTCAATGCTATATCCGCTATTCCAGTCTGTGGCATCACCGAGAGTCGCCAGCGTGTTGGCACCTATTGCATCTTTAAAAATAATATCCACATTATTTGTTTTTACTTCACAGGTGGCGGCGACGACTAACCCACTGTAATTAATGGTGACAGTATTAACTTCACTTGCATGCACGTGTGCAGTAAAACAAAATATGGCTTGCAGTACGCCCGTTAAATATAATTTATTCATCATATTCTTACCTGTACTCAAAGTTTACCGTTACGGTATTGGCAAACTCACCGAGAGCGATAGCACCATCGTTATATCTGACTGGTTTAGCAACGATGTTATAATTCTTGCTGTTGGTATAAAGCGTATCTTTTCTGGCAGTTGATAAATCAACGGGTTGTCCGTTATCTTGCCATGTGAGTTTAAGACCCAAATTGTCTCGACTGGTCTTCGCTATTCCCCCGGCTGCATCATAGCTGCCGTTACCTGATGCGACTGAGATTTTGATCGGCGTCTGACTGCTGTTGCAGGTGACACCAATCGTTGCGACCTTTTCTTCGGCAAGGTTATTAATAATGTCTTTTGATGTCAGGGCATCCCAGCGAATATCAATCGTTTTATCTGTGTCTACCACGCATGAGGTCGCTATTAAATTGACTGTAAGGTTAATATTTATTTTTGTCTGATTCGTATAGTAATAATTGGTAGTTCTGTCATAAATTTCAACTCTTGCCAGCATGCCGGAATAGGTATACCTGCCGGGCACAGCCCCGTTAGAACCCTGGCCTGAAACCAGTGAAACTAACAGCGTGGAGTCTACGACGTGCTCGTGAGCATTTATTTTTGACATCGGTATATTGAGCCGATTGGACGTCGCATAATCTACCCCGCCGTCTGCATTCTCATATCCCACCATGAACGCTAATTTCTCTGTATTGGCTGTGTTGGGTAGTCGGGCATATTGTCCCTGAGCGGATGTTCCTGCGGGAAAAACGCTATTCGCAAAATTGAGTGAGTAATATGCGTCATGCTCTACCGGATCGTCTATTGAAGACACACAGTCCATATCGTGACTGGTAAAGGGCCGGCTTACGACATAATCCCCCTCACCGATTAAATCCGTATTATCCTGCGAGATATAGGCGTTTATTGTTCCGGAAAACGTAATCATTGCGGAAGCATTACATGTGAGTGCGCTCTCTGCTAATGCTTTATATGAAGGTACGAAAAACAGTAAAAGTAAAATGAGCAAAGGTGATTTTATTTTCATCAATATATCCATCATGTTATCCCTTGTTTGCCAACTGGCATTTTGCAATGACGGCAGGCAAAGTCTGCGCTATATCACCAGCACTCAACTGATAGTTAATTTTGCACTGCTGGTCAGCCCCTTTGCCCCACTGAGCAATCAGGATGCCTTTCTCCGGTAAACCACTTAAATAAGTCACACCCTGTTCGCCGACAATGCCTGCGTTGGCATCTTCTTTTTGGGTATTTTCCGCAAGCAGGGCGACGGTGGCGCCAAATGGCAATGGGGTGCCGTCCTGACGCGTTAAGGTCATCATCACGCGATAGCCTACACGTGCGTTGAAACGGGCTTTGACTACCGCACCGCGGGTAGGGATAACGTCTCTGGCGCTCTCATCGATTTCGACCTTGTCGCCGACGCTGGTGGTATCGAGGCTCACACGGGTGCGACGGTACGGGCTGATATAGGGCACGATGGCGTAGCCACGGAAATCGGTTTGCACCCCGGTGTTGTTCAGGACCCGGGTGTTATCCGCGCCCGGTGCCGCCACCAGCGCCACGGTTTCGCCCAGTGGTTGTGAGAGGGTGATGCCTTCACTGTGTGCCACCACACCGCCCTGCAAACCGTAGTTCACTCGGTGCTGGTCTTTGCTGTAGCTGTATCCAACGTTGCTGTTCCCGTACTGACCCTGATAATTCAGACTGGCATTACCGCTGTTACCTTCACCCTGATTGGTATAACCCTGAGAAACGCTGTAGTTCAGGTTGTTGTCTTCCAGAAGCGAACCGCTGATACCGGCGGTTTGTTGCACGCGTCCGTCAGAGTCATGGCTGACGCTGTAGTTGGCCCACGCCGATTTAAGCCAGCGGTCGAGCTGGATCGACACGGAAAGTGATACCTGACGGTCGTGCTTATCATCGGCCATCGAGTTATCGGAGTAGGCGATGTTATAGCTGATCCCATGCCAGGTGTTGCTGTAACCGGTTTGCAGCGTCTGCTCTTTGCTATCGTCCCAGTAATCCTGCACGCTGGCGGAAAAATAGAGCGAGCCACCGTTTTCACCGAGCTGCTGGTTAACGGAACCATCCACACGACTGCGTTTATGCGTGCGGATGTTGTAGTCGCTGTAGTCAGTATCTTCGTCGTTGAGTACGACGGAATCATCGAGGCTGTAGAAGCCGCTGGTTGAGTAGCGATAGCCTACCAGACGGAAATCAGTATCGGTCTCGGCGAAGGTCTTCGCATACAGGAAACGGTATGATTGCCCTTGCGAGGTTTCCCCTTCTGGCAGTTTGGTCCGCGCCTGGGTCACGTCAACCGAAATGGCACCCAGCTCGCCGAGGTTTTGACCGATCCCGACGGCGGCGGCGGCGTAGTTCTGCGTGCCCTGCATCCCGCCATATAGCGTGACGCCTTTACCGAAACCATGAATCAGCGTGAACTGGCCAAAGTCCGGTTTTTCAGAACCATAGCCGTTGCGGTACTGACCCGCGGTGAGGCTGAATTTGGTGTGGCCTTCGCGCTGTAAAATAGGGACCGAGGCATAAGGCTGAACGAAGGTCTGAGTGGTGCCGTCTTCTTCTTTAACTTTGACGGTTAAATCACCGCCGTCGGCGCTCGGGTAGAGATCGGTAATCTCAAAGGCGCCCGGTGTGACGTAGGTCTGGTAGACGGTGTAACCATTTTGTTCGATGGTGACCTGGGCGTTAGTTTTGGCTATGCCGCGGATCACCGGTGCAAAGTTCTTTAAGCTATCGGGCACCATGTCATCGTCAGAGGCCAGTTGCGCTCCGCGGAATTGCAAACTGTCAAACACGTCCGCATTGGAATAACTGTCTCCCAGCGTTAGCGCGGCTTTTAACGCCGCGATGGAGCGCTGCACATAAGTATTGACGTTGTTAAAGGTTCGCTCGCCGTTGTTATCATTCCAGGTGGAGTAATTGCGTAAGCGCCAGGCGCCCAGATTTACACCACTGCGCAGATTAAGGTAGTAGCTGTCCTGGTTATCGTTGCCGTTGGCACCCGAGAAGTTGTAGTTGAGCAGCAATGCTGGAATGCCTTCATCCCAGAGTGACGGGTCAACATAACCGCGAGCGGCACTGGACATCAGCTTTTGGGGAATGCTGATATCCAGGCGCTGTTGTTCAAAATCAAACGTCGTTTTCGCCGAGGGAATGGATTGCAGCAGAGAACTGCATTGTTCCGTTGATGCACTGACGGGTGACGATGTGGCCTCGCCACGTTGCACCAGCGCCAGTGCGGCATCGGTTTTTAAGCCGTAGGAGCTTAATGTCTCATCAGAGAGGCAGGGGATGAGGCCCGTGCTGTCGCCCCTTGAAAATGCACTTTTATCCGGATTGGTGATAAATTCAACTTCACGGTGATCGACGATATTCTTATTCATGTAGATATCGACCGTGTATTTACCCGGGGCCTGGCCGCCTGCCTTCGATGAAAACGCAGAGAGATCGCTGACTTCGGTATCTGAATCAATTTGCTCCAGAAACGCAGGGTTAAATCCTCCGGCATAACTGGCACCAGAAAAAATTGAAATAATAAATGCGCTAAGGGCAGAATATTTAAAACTATTCTGGGTGAAAGAGCCTAACCGTGCCGTTTGGCTCGTATGTTTTTTTTCTAACAGCAGCATGTTATTCTCTTGTAAGAAAATGGTGTTGTTTATTTCGCTTTGAAATTAATTTGCGACTGCGGTTAAAGGCTCTGAAACGCCACCAAAATCATTGATAAAGGTAAAGCTCACATTATTACCGGCACCTGCTGGCATCTCGTAATGTGTTTCTGATTTTGGCAATACCATATTGATATCTTTGACGGGTTTGCCTGAGACATTAATCTCATTGAAACTCACGGAATACGCGGTCGGGTTCTTCACCACTAAATCTTTACCCTGATGGCTCCACTGCAGATGTGACCCGGCCTCGCTGGCATTGCCATGCAGGCCTGTAGGGCGATAGAACAACTTGATCCGCGTTTTTATGGCGAGCTGAAGGGTGTTCTGCGCATCGGCGTTTTCTGGTACAGGCGGTATCGCTTTTACGTTGACGTAGAAAACGGATTCGCGATCGCCGGGTAAATCACCCGCGGTTTTCATAATGCGCATCATATTTTCTTTTTCCGCATTCAATCTGAACAGCGGAGGCGTAATAGCAAATGGGACTTTTTTATTGCCATTGGCATCATCAATCCATGACTGAACCAGAAAATACTGATCGGCATTCTTATTATTTATGGTGAGTGACGCTTCTTTGTTTTTGGCATCATATACCACGCGGGTAGCGCCTAATACAATACCACCGGAACCTGCGGCAAATGCAGACTGGGATGCAACAAGTAAAGCAAGCGAAGAGATAATTAATTTACCGAACATAATAATAACCTACAGTGAATGAAAACCGGAATCAGGACAAACGAATTCCATTCTGTCTTTAACAGAACAACGACTCCGAGCCCGGTTTTATATTTCTATGCGACGTTAAAGCACACAGAGGTTCATGTTAAATTTTACTGGTAGGTGATTGTGAAGTCGCTGGTTGCGTTCGCATCACCGGTGGTTGCTTTGCCAAATGCTTTGTAGTTCGCTGTGAAGTAAAGCGACTGGGAAGCAACGTTTGGCGTCAGGGTCATAGCGCCAGACTGCGTGTTAGGCGAAATCACGGTGCCTTTTGCATCAGAAATCTCAATCCCTACGTTGGTGGCAACGGTGCCCGCGTCGGTGCCATCAGATGAGGAGATGTTGAATAAGGTTGTATCTTCAGTTGGGCTGGATCCGCCGAATGAAATCTGTGCCGATTTCACCGCCGCAGTACAATTCAGCAGATCGATCTGGAAATTCTTAGCAGTTGAACGTTCGCCAGATGAGGCCAGATCTGCCGCCGGTACGGTGCCCAGCATCACGTTTTGGTTCTGTGACGGTATGGAAACCGTGCATGGTGCATCAGCAATTTTGCCCTGGAAATTCACAGTACCGTCTGCCGCCAGTGCGGATGCAGAAACAAAACCAGCCAAAGAGATCATGGCGCAAAGAGTATTCTTCTTGAAAGTCATAATATTTCCTTATTAGGGCATTTAAAAACCCGTTAAATGAACCAGTAACGCAAAATTAAAATTGCACAACTATTCCAGGGTGTACGGCCAAAGATGAGTAAGCGACGGAGAGAGTCATCTGGTAAGAAGATTCAAATTCGGCAGATGCAAGATAGTGGAAAGCTGAATTAAAAAATAGAGAGGAATTCGAGGTATAAAATGGTTTTTCGTAATAATCAATTAAAATCAATGGGTTGCAATTGTTTTTGTTTTTTTAATGATAACTTAAAGAATTTGTAATTATTGACAGGAGTGAGGGTGATGGCACACTTGTTCGTTCTTTTGATAAATCCTCCGCTATTCAATCTCTAATGCAACAGTGAGTTCTAATAATTACATCGCGCGAATATAGCCTGTCACGGATAATGACAGGCTTGTGTGTAATTAAGTATTTATAAATGTGTGCAATAGAAACGGAATGTATTATTTTTTCGAGAAATTTTCACTCAAATAGTCGAAAAGCCGGGTATTCATTTTTTTATTGAGATTGGTTTTGTTATAACTCATGGCGATTTCGACCGTAGGTAGCTCAATATCGCTCTCCAGCGCTTTAATATTAAAAGCATCTTTGAAGCGGTTGAGCAGCCAGCGAGGGACGATGGCCACTGAATTTGTTGATTCAATGTGGCTGAGAATCGACATAAACGAGGGGCTTCTGAGCGTGAAGTTGCGATCCGCAAGCAGCTTGTTCTCAACGCGCTGACGCGTAATCACCGCCGGCAATTCGTCTGTGTGGATATAACAGAACATTTCTGTTTCGACGTCTTTTTCTCTGAACGTTGTCTCAAGCCGTGGGTGGTTTTTCCGGCAGATAAAGACTAAATCTTCCTCGCCAATCAGAAACGATTTGGTCGACATACCGAGACTCTTGTTCACCCCAAAGACCAGGTCGACCTGCCGTAACGACAGAGAGTCGCTAAAGCTGTCAACCATATTGTCGCTCACACGGTGAACGATTTCACAGGTGATATTCTCTTTTTCGAAAAACTCACTGATGATAGGGATGATTTTTATGGACAAGTAGATAGGGCATTGAATAACCAACTGATTGTAGTATTCAGCCTCTTCAAAATCTTCAATATTGCTGATCAAGGCTTCCAGACTGTCCTTTACTTTAAGATGGAGTTTCGTCGCAATGGTGGTGGCACGCAGTTTTTGGCCATCTCGCAGGAAAAGCGGATCGCCAAAGTAATCTTTAAGTTTTTGAAGCGACTGACTAATACTCGGGGAGGAAGTATGTAGCAGGGTTGCGGCATTTTTGACACTACCCGTGGTATAAACTGCATCCAAAACCATTAAAAGGTTAAGATCAAACTTCCTTATTTTAAGAGACTCCGCGTGTTCTGGCCTCGTTTCGCTCATTCCAGACCTCATTACCTAATGGTTGATCTTTTTGTAGGTAATCATAGTAGCACTGTTCCTGGGAGCGAGTGTACCTCCATGAAAGTGATTCTGGTTACCGTTTAACTTTGCCCATTCGGTCCATCCACTGGGAAAACTCCTCTTCGTAAACATAAACGATTTCCTCGTCTAAATAGTTAAATTCACTTTTTTGTCTGTACGCCATGCAGGGGAATGAGGCGGGCAGATTTTCTTCGATCGCGGCTTCGATTTCATGTGAGTTAAGAAGGCTAGGGTACTCAGCATCATCGCCGGAACTGAGAATTTGCATATACCACTTTTCGTACTCCTCTCGATTGCCCAGAAAAGTGATGTCCATAGCCTAGCTCCAAAATTATTTTATTTAAGGTAACAACTATCCTATGGATGATGCCAGTATCAAATCAACACATAATTTCTTAATGAATCATTTCGATAATTTATCTTCAATTTTTCTTCGGAAACATAATCTATCCCGTAAGATACTTGGATGGCATTATTAATGATTCTTTAACTCCGAAATAAAAAATATCTTATTTAGAAATAAATTTATTACCTTATAATTCATTTGTCGTCACCGTAAGGCCCATTCGTTGGCCTCATGACAAACATTCATAAGCATTTTAGGATTCCATTTATATGAAAATTAAAGCATTAACCCTCATAGTTCTGGGCCTGAGCCCAATTGCGTCATTTGCAGCAGATGGCGATATCACATTCACCGGTAAAGTGACTGCATCGGCCTGTTCACTCAAAGGTTTTAACGGTATGGCGTCTACATCTTCATTGATGTCTCTGGCGAGCGTGAGCCCTGACTCCTTCAGTGGTGCAGGGGGTTATGCAGGCATGAAGGATTTCACCATCGATCTGCAGGATTGTGATATCACCACCATGAAAAATGCCCGCGTTTCCTTCAGCGGCACGCCCGATATTGTCGATAACGAAATATTGAAGAACACCGAAACCAACGGCCCTGCTGAGGGTGTCGGTATCGCTATTTTAGAGAATGATGGTGCCACGCTGGTTGATATTAACGGTGGTATACCGTCTAAATCTCAGACGTTAAGTGCGGGCGATACCGAGTTGAAATTCAAAGTGGCTTATAAAGCCAACACCGCTACTCCAGCGGTAACCGCAGGTAATGTCAAAGCCAAAACCTTCGTTGATATTACATATAATTAATATTTTTGGTTTTTAAATTTAATCGCTGGTTAATTATTTGTGATAAAAAGCAGGCCTCTTTTGAAAAAACATTATTATTCTTTATTAGTGGAAGTTTTCATTTTAGCGTCTGCTTTAGTTTCGTCTTATTCTCAGGCAGCAGCAAACGACAGCGCCTTTGACGCTGACTTCCTGCGCAAAGATTCCCAGGAAATACCCGAACAATTTTATCACCCGGACCAGGTGGACGCGGGGGTGAAAACCGCCGATATCGTGCTCAACGGCCATATTCTGTTTAAAACCAAAGTTGAATTTATTGCCACAAAAGCCGGTGAGAGCGCCACGCCCTGTCTGACCCAGGCGCTGCTGCACCAGATGGGGCTGGACACGCATCTCGACGAACTGGCGAAAGCGGGGAATGAAACCTGCTACGACTTCCTCAAAAAATGGCCGGACGCCCGGATCAGCTATGACGAGTCGATGCAGCAGCTGGTTATCAGCGCCCCGCAGGCGGCGACAAATGTTGCCGGGCAGACCGAGATGATCGACCCGTCGCTGTGGGATAACGGGGTCAATGCCCTGCGTCTGGGCTACTCCGGCTACGTGTATCACACCGACAACCACAGCGACGATGCGGGTTCGGGCAGCAGCGACAATGCCTACCTGAGCCTGAACTCCGGCGTGAATCTCGGGAGCTGGCGCTTCTACAGCTTTGATACGTTTAACAAATCTGACCTGGGCTGGGAGCAGAACCACGACCGCGCCTATGCCGAGCGGGATATTGCGGCGCTGGTCTCACGCTTCACCGCCGGGGACGTGTATGCCAGCACCTCCAGCGACGTGCTGGGGATTTTACCCCTGCGCGGTGTGACGCTGGAGACCAACGCCCAGATGCTGCCGTCGGACACCTTTAACTACTCGCCGGTGATCCGCGGCGTGGCGCGCAGTAATGCCCGTATCGTTATCCGCCAGCGCGGCAACATTATCTACAGTGAAACCGTCGCCCCCGGCAGCTTCGCGATTAAAGATTTGAACAACGGTCAGATTGGTGCGGATTTAGACGTCACGGTGGAAGAGAGCGATGGCAGCAAACAGCAGTTCACGGTGCCGTACACCGCGCTGCCGAACATGCTGCGCCCCGGCACCTGGCGCTACAGCCTGAGCGCGGGCCGCTACCGCGATGACGGGCTTTCCTGTCAGCCCCTCGTGGCGCAGGGCAGCCTGCAGTACGGCTGGGACCGGTTCACGCTGAGCGATTTGATTGTGGCGGGGGAAGGGTACCAGTCCATGGCCCTGAGCAGTGCGGTGAACCTCGGCGTGCTGGGCAGCGTGTCGCTCGACTGGGCGCTGGAGCGCCATCAGTCGGCGACCGACCGAAATAAAGCTGATGACGAAAACATCAGCGACAACGGCCGCGCGCTGCGCCTGCTGTACGCCCGGCGTTTTGACAGCACCGATACGTCCCTGCAGGTGATGGGGTTTCGCTATCAGAGCAAAGATTTTATGGATTTCCCGGACTATGCCAGCTGGCGCTGGGGCGACAGCAACACCCGCAGTCACCGCAAAAACGAGGTGCAGGCCACCCTTAACCAGGGGATGGGCGATTTCGGCAACGGCTATCTGACCCTGCAACAGGACAGCTACTACGACTCGGAGGCGCGCGACACCTCCCTGACGCTGGGCTACAGCTTCATGATTAAATTCGTGAACGTCAGTCTGAACTACAGCTATCAGAAAAATTCCGGCGCGGGTGACGATAGTGATAATGACCGCCAGTTCTCGCTGAACTTATCGATACCGCTCGATGCGGGCGACCGCAACAGCCGCACCCTGTCCGTGAGCACCAACAGCAGCAATCATGACAGCGGCTCGCAGATGGCGACGGTGTCCGGAACGGAGCTGGACAATGCCCTGAGCTATTCCGTGTCGGCTCAGCACGACAGCAGCGGGTATTCGCCCGCCGCGTCGATGGCGTATCGCAACAGCATGGTCAACATGAATGTCAGCGCCAGCACCAGCCGGGGCAGCAGCCAGTACTCGGCAGGCGCCTCCGGCGGTGTGGTCGCCTACGGTGACGGCCTCGTGCTCTCGCAGCAGCTGGGGGACACCATCGCGATTATCGAAACGCCGGGGGCCAGAGACATCAGCGTGGAAGGCCAGCCGGGGGTCTCGACCAACCGCTGGGGACGTGCCGTGGTGCCGTCGGTGTCGGCCTATCGTGATAACCCGCTGTCGCTCGACACGCGTCACGCCGCCGACAACGTTGAGCTGGTTGATGCCGGGCAGAACGTCATTCCGACCCACGGCGCCGTGGTTGTGCGCCGTTTTCAGACCAAAGTAGGACGCCGTGCGATTGTGATGTTATCACTCCCGGACGGCAAACCCGCCCCGTTTGGCGCCAGTGCGTGGCAGGAGAAGGAGCAGGTCGGCATGGTGGCCGATAACGGACTGTTGTACCTCAACGGCATTCTGGCCGACGGGAGCGCAACGCTGCATGTGGATCTGGGCAATCACGCTCAGTGCCAGTTCACATTACCGGATGCCGGCGGCCCTTCTGAGCCCTGGTACCAGCAAATTAATGCGGTTTGCCGCTAAGCAGAGAACATCATGAAACTCACTAAACTTGCCGTTCCCGCTCTGATGAGCCTCCTGTTACTGACGAATGCCGCCTCCGCGGCGGTGCGCCCGGCGCTGACCCGCGTGGTGGCCCTGGAAAGTGATAAAGAAACCTCCATCAAACTACTCAACGACGACACCACCCAGGACTACCTGGTCCAGTCGTGGGTGGAAGACCTGAAAGGCAGCGATAAAAACCTGCCGCTCATCCTCACGCCGCCGCTGTTTAAAATCGGGGCCGGGCGTGAAGGCAAGCTGCGTATGGTTATCCTGCCGGGCCGCATTCCGCAGGACCGCGAGTCGGTGTACTGGCTGTGGATCCAGGAAGTGCCGCCGGTCAGCAAAGTGAAAGGCAACCAGCTGCAGGTGGCGGTGCGCACGCGTCTGAAAATTTTCCTGCGCCCGACGACGCTGTCCGAGAAACCGGCTGAGACGGTCAGTAAACTGCAGTGGCAGGTGAGCCACGACGGCGGTAAAGCCTGGCTGGTAGTGAAAAACCCGACGCAGTATTACGCCAGCTTCTCTGAGCTTTCGGTCACGACTGGCGGCAGCGCGCAGCCCGTTGCGGATAAAAGGAGCATGGTACCGGCCAAAGGGGAAATGCGTTACGCGCTGCCGGCGGGCGTGAGCGGTAAAGCGGGCACGCTGAATTATTCGCTGATGAATGATTTCGGGGGGGAATCCCCGGTTCAGCATCAGTCCCTGACATTCTGACGGACACTGATTATGAAACTCTGGTGTGGCCTGCTGTTGTGTCTGCTGCCTGCCTTCAGTTGGGCAGGGGCGTTGCACTGTGATATTGACACCGGGGGGGCGCTGCCGTTCGCCCCCTTTACCCGGGAAAACCCGATTGCGGTGGATGAAAACACCCCCGACTACACCGTCGTGCTGTCGCTGGACTACGCGCAGTTTCTGCCCAACATGCGCCTGTCCTGTACCTCGGACGGTCAGGACCTGGACGCCCCGGCGAATTTTGACGGCAACATCACCCTCAGCCTCAGCGCGGTGAATGATAAGGCGCTGGACTGGACCGGGGAGGCGCAGACCACCAACAACGGCATCAAAATGAAGATGTACATCAAGGCGGTGTCGCTGAGCGAAGAGACCCCGCCGGACAGCTATCCGTCTGCCCGTATGGTGCTGGGGAAACGCCTCGGGGTGGAATACCCGATCATTAACGGGAAAGAGGACTCGATGCTGGTGCAGTTTGGTGCCCAGTACAACGCCGGCAAAACCCTGTACCGGTTTGATAAAAAATACAATTTCGCCATCGAATCGATGCGCGTGGAGCTGATTAAACTGGGCTGGGTGGAGTACCGCTCCGAAGCGGTCATTCCGCCGGGGGCGCACCTCACGTTCTCCATTGACGGCCTGGGCGGCGCCTCAAGCGTTGATGTGCCGCTCGGGTCGGGCGTCTATATGGCAGCGCCGTCGTGCTCGCTGGATAACAAACATCAGACCGTGGACCTGGGGGATTTCCGTAAAAGCAGCAGCGGTTCATTCCCGCGTGAAGGAAAGCTGACCCGTTTTGGCATGGACTTTACCTGCAGCAGCTACACCAACAATGTCGAGTTTACCTTTGATGAGCCCTACACCATCATTCCCGGACGAGAGACCATTTCGGCAGTCAGCGAGCAAAATGGCCAAAAGCTGAAAGGCCTCGAAGTGGGACTCTATAACAGTGAAGGGAAAGTGGTGCGAATGGGCGTGAAGCAGAATATCGGAGTGGGGCAGAAAGGTAAAAATACGGCGTTTTTCCAGGCGGCGGCCATACAGACAGCCCCCGAGATAACCGACGCAAATGACAATACCTTCTCCGGGGATTTTACGGCAAAAGTGAATGTGACGATCACGTATTACTAGGGCAAGGGTTAGCGTTCACCACTTTCTATCAATGATCGAATCCGAGAGAACCCTGTGCTGTTTTAGATAAACAGCAGGGCTTTCCGGCTTCTTTATTTCTATCCCGCTCACAAAAAACGATCCTTTCGTTTGCTTGATTTTTCATCTTTGCCTATATGACTAGTCATGAAATTTAAATGACTAGTCATATAGGGAGGGACCATGAAGCAATCACTGCCAGCTAACTTTTTATGGGGTAACTCGGTTTCCAGTATGCAGACCGAGGGGGCGTGGAACGAGGGCGGAAAAGGGATGTCGGTGTATGACATCCGCGAAGCCGGGGAAAATGCCTCTGACTGGAAAGTCGCTACCGATTCGTATCATCGCTACCAGGAAGATTTCGACCTGATGCAGGATCTGGGCATGAACTGCTACCGCTTCCAGATCTCCTGGAGCCGTATCTGCCCGCAGGGTGACGGCGAATTCAACGAAGAGGGCATCGCGTTTTACGATCGCTTTATCAACGATCTCATCGCGCGCGGCATTGAGCCGATGGTCTGCCTGTACCACTTCGACATGCCGCTGGCCCTGGCGCAGGAGTACAACGGGTTTAACGATCGCCGGGTGCTCGACGCGTTTGTGCGCTACGGCAAAAAGATGATCGACTGCTACGGCGACCGGGTGAAGTACTGGCTGACCTTTAACGAGCAGAACATTTTCCATATGCCGGAAGCGTTCAGAGTCTCAGGCTACATGAAGGGCGAGCAAACCCTGCGCGAACTCTACGAAATCCAGCATCATACGATGGTGGCGCACATGTTGCTGACGGAGTATTTGCACCAGGCCAAACCGGGGCAGTTGATGGGCGGCATGCTGGCGCATCAGCTGATCTACCCGGCCACCTGCAAACCGCGCGATATCTTCTGCGCTCAGCAGTACGACGAATTCCTCAACCAGAATCTGCTGCGCGTCTTTGCCGGTCAGGGCTACAGCCCGGCGGTGATGGCAGTGGTTGAACAGCAAGGATTTGGGGATATCTATCGTGAGGACGATTTGGCCCTGCTGGCGCGAACCAAAAACGACTACATGGCGTTTAGCTACTACGCAAGTAAAACCCTCGACAGCGACCCGATTCCGGAAGGCACGCCGGTGAACTACTACCTGGCCCACGGCGAGAAGAACAATCCGTTCCTGAAAGCCACCGAATGGAACTGGCAAATCGATCCGCTCGGTTTTCGTACCATTATCACCCGCTATTACAACGACTGGCGTTTGCCGGTCTTCCCGATTGAAAACGGTATCGGGGTGATTGAGTCCTGGGACGGGGTGAATCCGATAGAAGATGATTACCGCATCGATTATCACCGCAAGCATTTCGAGGCGATGAAAGCGGCGATCTTTGAAGACGGCGCGCAGGTGATAGGCTACCTCGGCTGGGGGTTGATCGACATTCTCAGCTCGCAGGGCGACATGCGTAAACGCTACGGCGTGGTGTACGTCAACCGTGAAAACCACGATCTCAAGGATCTGAAACGCGTGCCGAAAAAGAGCTACGCGTGGTTAAAACAGGCTATTCATAGCAACGGAAGCGAGCTGTAAGCCTTACGCTGCCGGACCGGTTTTTGTGACTGATTGATGGGAATATCCGCTATGTCTGATACAAAAATTACACCTGCGATGCAGTCGTTTGTCGACAGATTTGTTGAGTTCTCCGCGCGCCTGGCAAACCAGGTGCACTTACGTTCCTTGCGCGACGCCTTCGCCACGGTAATGCCGATCTTCATCCTTGCCGGTCTCGCTGTGCTGGTGAACAACGTGGTGTTTCCGTGGGTGTTCGAAGGGGAAACGCTCGCCCACTTTAAGGTGTGGGGTGAGGCAATTATCAACGGCACGCTGAACATCGCGGCGCTGTTACTCGCTCCGATGATTGCCTGGTCGCTGGCGCGCAACAAAGATTTCGGCAATCCGGTTTCGGCAGTGGTTATCGCCGTAAGCAGTTTTATCATTATGATGCCGATGCAGCTCCAGCTGGTGCCCGTCGGCAGCCAGGCGACGGTGAATGTCACCCAGGTGCTGACGTTCAGCAATATCGGCTCGACGGGCATATTTGCCGGGGTGCTGATTGGTCTGATTTCAACGGAAGTGTTTATTGCGATTTCGCGCCTGAAAGTATTGCACATTTCGCTGGGCGAGAACGTCCCGCCTGCGGTGAGCAAATCCTTTACCGCGCTGATCCCGACGATCATCACGCTTTCCCTGTTCGCCATTCTGGCGGCGCTGCTGGCGAACGTACTGCATACGGATCTGATTCACCTGATCACCCATTTTATCCAGCAGCCTCTCAGACTCATTAATACCAGTTTGCCCGGCACAATTTTTATCTACAGCTTCGGTAATTTCCTGTTTACGCTGGGTATTCACCAGTCGGTAGTGAACAGCGTGATTCTGGAACCGTTCCTGTTAATCAACACCAATGAGAATATGCTGGCCTTCGCCAACGGGCAGCCGATTCCGCATATCATCAATAACATTTTTGTCCCGACGTTCGGAATGATTGGCGGGACGGGCAGCACCATCTCGCTGCTGATCGCCATTTTTATCTTCTCACGGCAAAAATCGGCCAAACAGGTGGCGCGGCTGTCGCTGGCTCCGGGGCTGTTTAACATCAACGAACCGGTGATTTTCGGCCTGCCGATCGTCTTTAACCTGCCGCTGATGATTCCGTTTGTGCTGCTGCCGGCGATAGGAATTTACTTTGCCTGGCTGTGTACCACGCTCGGCCTGATGTCGCGCTGTGTAGTCATGATCCCCTGGACCACGCCGCCCATACTCAGCGCCTGGCTGGCGACGGCGGGGGACTGGCGGGCGGTGGTGGTTCAGTTGGCAATCATTGTATTTGGTGTATTCTTCTACCTGCCTTTCCTCAAGATTGCTGAGAGGGTGGCATTGAAAAACAGTGCGATAGCGGATTAATCATAAGGAAAAGGCGATGGCGGCGAAGTACATCACCATAGCGCGGGAAATTAAGAAACGCATTATTAGCCAGCAGTATGCCGCCAATGAACCGCTGCCGGACCAGTTTGCGCTGGCGGCGGAGTTCAGCACCAGCCGGATGACCATTCAGCAGGCGATGCGCCAGCTGATTGTGGAAGGGCTGGTCTATACGCGACAGGGGCAGGGGACGTTCATTCGTAAAAACTTCCTGCAGCTTTCCCAGTGGGATCTCTCCGGCAGCGACTATTTCGGCGCCACCAAAACCTGGGAACATCTGGGTACGGTGAGCAGTAAAGTGGTCCATTTCGAACTGCGCTTTCCGAACGAGAAAGAGCAGTCGTCCCTGATGATAAACGCCGATACGCCGATCTATGATTTTATTCGCCTGCGCAGCCTTAACGGTGAGCCGATGTCGCTTGATTCCACCGTCATGCCGCTGAATCTGGTGCCGGGGCTGAATAAAACCCATCTTGAAAGCTCGGTGTTCCAGTACGTGCAGGAGACGCTGGGGCTGAAAATTATGGGGTCATATCGGGTGGTGCGGGCGCTAAAACCGAACGCGCTGGATATGCAGCATCTGATCTGCGAGCAAACCGACCCGGTGCTGGAGGTGGAGCAGGTGATCTATCTGGAGGATGGCACGCCGCTGGAATACGCCCATTGCCACTACCGGTACGATCACGGTGGAATCGTCATCGTGAATAACGGGTAATAAAAAAGCGGGCTAAGCAGCCCGCTTTTTTGTTTGAAGCTGAGTCAATTAGTTCAGACGTACCGGCATACCGGAACGGTTCTGTACCGCCTGATCTACAACGGTGGTTTCAACGTCGGCCTGGCTGGTGACAGCCTGCACGTTGCTCTTCAGGGTAATCGGCACGATCTCGTTATTGTTGATCTGATCTTCGCTGGTAGACAGCGGGTTGTGCACTTCGATATAGCGGCTGCCATCTGGCTCAGAGGTCGCTTTTACCGGTTCGTTGATGAACTGAACGCGGGTACCGACCGGCACATTCTCGAACAGGAACTTGATATCGTCGTTACGCAGACGCACACAGCCGTGGCTCACGCGCAGGCCGATACCAAAGTTGGCGTTGGTGCCATGGATCGCATACAGACGACCAATGTAAAGCGCGTACAAGCCCATCGGGTTGTCCGGGCCGGCAGGAACAACGGCTGGCAGCGGCTCACCGGCAGCGATGTACTCGGCGTGCATCTTGGCGGTTGGCGTCCAGGTTGGGCCTGCTTTCTTACGTTCTACTTTGGTGGTCCAGTTCAGCGGGGTGTCTTTGCCCAGCTGACCGATACCAATCGGCAGAACGATCACGGTATTGGTGCCTTTCGGGTAGTAATACAGACGCATTTCAGCGCTGTTGATCACGATACCTTCGTGGACGGTGTCCGGCAGGATCAGCTGCTGAGGAATGTTCAGCACGGTACCGGCTTTCGGCAGATACGGGTCAACGCCCGGGTTTGCTTCGAGCATGTTGGACAGGCCCAGTTGGTATTCAGCGGCATAATATTCCAGCGGCTGGGAGTTGCCTTCCGGAACAATAACCACCTGGTTTTGACCCACCAGACGGCTACCGTCTGTCGGCAGCGGATAAGTCACCGCAGAAGCGGTATTGCAAAAACCTACTACGGCTAACGCCGCCGCAAAAAGCGTTGATAATTTCATATTCATGTTATGCGAGGTATCTTTGCCACTCTGGCGATTAGTTGATGAGTCTGAATCATTGATGGGAGCGCATTATATGTGCATTCCCTCGCGCATGGAATTCAGATGTGTACGAAATCACATTTTTTTCGATTTTGTTAAAGTTTAGTGGTTGGTTGCAACACGGGATTTCAATTCGGAATTGTGGCATAATGCCGTGTTTATCACACTTTTTCGCAGGAATCTCCCCGTGTTAGTTACCAGCAACGTCACTATGCAGTTTGGCAGTAAGCCGCTGTTCGAAAACATTTCCGTCAAATTTGGCGGCGGCAACCGTTACGGCCTGATTGGTGCCAACGGTAGCGGAAAATCCACCTACATGAAAATCCTCGGCGGCGATCTAGAGCCGACGCTCGGCAACGTGTCGCTCGATCCGAACGAGCGTATCGGTAAGCTGCGTCAGGACCAGTTCGCCTTCGAAGAGTTTACTGTGCTCGACACCGTGATCATGGGACACGGGGAACTGTGGGAAGTGAAGCAAGAGCGCGACCGCATCTACGGTCTGGCTGAAATGAGCGAAGAAGACGGCTATAAAGTGGCCGATCTTGAAGTGCTTTACGGCGAAATGGACGGTTACTCTGCCGAATCCCGTGCCGGTGAGCTGCTGCTCGGCGTCGGTATTCCGGTTGAGCAACACTACGGCCTGATGAGCGAAGTCGCACCGGGCTGGAAACTGCGTGTGCTTCTGGCGCAGGCGCTGTTCTCAAACCCGGACATTCTGCTGCTCGATGAACCGACGAACAACCTGGACATCGACACCATTCGCTGGCTGGAGCAGACGCTGAACGACCGCGACAGCACCATGATCATCATCTCGCACGACCGTCACTTCCTGAACATGGTCTGTACCCACATGGCCGATCTGGACTACGGCGAGCTGCGCGTTTATCCGGGCAACTACGACGAGTACATGACGGCTGCCACCCAGGCGCGTGAGCGTCTGCTGTCTGACAACGCCAAGAAAAAAGCGCAGATTGCTGACCTGCAATCCTTCGTCAGCCGCTTCAGTGCTAACGCCTCTAAATCCCGTCAGGCGACGTCTCGTGCGCGTCAGATTGATAAAATTAAGCTGGACGAAGTGAAAGCCTCCAGCCGTCAGAACCCGTTCATTCGCTTCGAGCAGGACAAGAAACTGTTCCGTAACGCACTGGAAGTGGAAGCGCTGGCGAAAGGTTTTGATAACGGTCCGCTGTTTAAAAACTTCAATCTGCTGCTGGAAGTGGGCGAGAAGATTGCGGTACTGGGCGCGAACGGTGTGGGTAAATCAACCCTGCTGAAAACCCTGGTGGGTGAACTGGCGCCGGACAACGGTACCGTGAAGTGGTCTGAAAACGCCCAGCTCGGTTACTACGCGCAGGACCACGAATTTGAATTCGAAAACGATCTGACGGTTTTCGACTGGATGAGCCAGTGGAAGCAGGAAGGCGACGACGAGCAGGCCGTGCGCGGCATTCTGGGCCGTCTGCTGTTCAGCCAGGACGACATCAAAAAGCCTGCCAAAGTGCTCTCCGGTGGTGAAAAAGGGCGCATGCTGTTCGGTAAGCTGATGATGGAAAAACCTAACATCCTGATAATGGACGAACCAACTAACCACCTGGACATGGAATCTATCGAATCCCTGAACATGGCGCTGGAAATGTATCAGGGCACCCTGATCTTCGTCTCCCACGACCGTGAGTTTGTAAGCTCCCTGGCGACCCGCGTGATTGAAATCACACCGGAACGCATCGTGGACTTCACCGGTAATTATGAAGATTACCTGCGTAGCAAAGGCATCGAAGGCTAACTGGTCTATCAGGCAACAGCAAAACGGCAACCCAGGGGTTGCCGTTTTTTATGGGTGTTTTACATCGCACCGAACGCGCAGGGCGGCTAAGGCGCAGCAGCCACCCGGCACTCAGTGATTACCGTGCCCACTCACTGCACGCTTCACCATTAATCAACAGTTTACGCTTCTCGCCCACCGGCAACGACACCTTCAGCGCGTTCCACGCCGGACGATAATCGCCGCGTGCCGCGACTTTCAGATTGATTGTGGTGCCATCGCACACCATCTCCCACTCCAGCCACAGCGCATTTCCTTTCTGATAGCCCCAGCTCTCGCCATCGTCCTCAAACAGCAGGCCCGACGTTGTGCCCACGCCCTTCACCGGGAACAGTTTCAGCTCGCGGGTATCATCTTTCCCGGCGCTCACATGGGTAATGCGTTCGCTGAGCGGCAGACCGGCCCCGGCGCGTACCAGCAGCGGCAGTTTTTCCAGCGGCGCATCGCAGACGATCCACTGGCCGCCGGAGAACCACTCGTGGGTGTAAAAATCGTACCAGCCCGTTTCGTTGTCCGGCAGCCAGAGGCGGCGCTCGCGCTGGCCTTGTTCAACGACGCTGGCAACCAGCAGATCGCGCCCGAGCAGGAAATCGTCACACTCTTCGAATGTCTGGGCATCATGCTCGTGATCGAGGAAAGTCGGACGCAGCATCGGCTCGTCATCGGCATGGGCCTGCCACAGCAGAGTATAAAGATACGGCAGCAGACGATAGCGCAGCTCAATTGCGCCACGGATCGCCGGCGTCACGCCCGGATACATCCACGGCTCGTTCACCGTGTGATCGTCATTCCACGAGTGAATGGTGAAGCGCGGGTGCATCACGCCGTTCTGAACCCAGCGCACAAACAGCTCCGCGTCCGGCTTATCGCCGGAGAAACCGCCGACATCGTGGCCGACGTTGAACAGCCCGGAGAGGCTCATCCCCAGCCCCATGCGGGTGTTATAGCGCAGGGTGTCCCAGTTGGTACGGTTATCGCCGCTCCAGGTCTGGACGTAGCGCTGCATCCCGGCGCAGCCTGAACGGGAGATCAGGTACGGACGTTTATCCGGCGCAAAGCGCTGCTGGGCTTCCATCGAGGCGCGCATCATCAGCAGCGGCATCACCGGGCGAATATGCTTGATGGCAATCTCCTGGCCAAAACCGTGGCAGCGCGCCTCGCCGTCCCAGACTTCAAACTCGTTGTTGTCGTTCCAGGTGGAGTCGATACCCATCTCCAGCAGCTGCGTGGTCACGCCTTCCTGCCACCATTTGATGGTCTGCGGATGGGTGAAATCGAGGTGAGAACCTTCGTCATCCCAGAAGCTTGAACGTTCCGGTGCATCGGTTTCTGAATCACGGATAAACAACCCGCGCTCCGCCACTTCGTTATAGCGCGGGTGGTCCTGCAGCAGACACGGTTTGATGTTTGCCGCGAGTTTCAGCCCTGCGTCATGAAATGCCTGACTCATCACCTTCGGCTGCGGCACTTTGTCATAGTTCCAGTTGAAGACGTAGCGCTTGCCGTTGATGGAGGTGTAACCGGACGAAAGCTGGAACGAATCGCACGGAATCGCATGCTCTTCACACAGGCGGATAAAGTTCATCAGCTGGTTTTGCGCGTCCGGTGCGTCGGTGTAGTGCATGGTCGAACCGCTGTAGCCGAGGCTCCATTTCGGGCCGAACAGCGTTTTCCCGGTTAGCCGGACAAAAGCCTTGGTCACGTCCAGTACGCGTTTACCGGTGAAGATGTAGTAATCGATATCGCCCGCTTCCGCCTGCCAGCGGCGATATGCCGTGTGATAGTTGTCGATTTCGTTACCCAGATCCAGCCAGCAGCTGCTCAGGTTGTCGTAAAACAGACCGTAGCTCACGTCGTCGCGGCGGGTGATAGTGAACGGAATATGCTTGTACAGCGGGTCGGTGCTGACGGCGTTATAGCCCATCGCGTCGAGGTTACGCATCTCGTAGCGTTTGCCGTTGCGCTGCAAATCACCCGCTTTTTCACCCAGGCCGTAAAAACGCTCGTCCTTGCGGCGGCTCAGATAGTGCGCCGCGCCGTCGCCGTGGGCATTTAGCAGGTATGCGCTGGTCGGGCGGTCGTGCGCCAGCTCCAGCCATTCACCGGCCTCATTGCGGTAGTGCCACTCCAGCCACAGAGGCTGGTGGACGGTGACGCGCAGCTGTTCCGTCGCGACAATAAGCGTGTCGTCTTGCTGCGTGAGCGTCCACGTCGGGCAGCTAAATCCGCTGAGATCGTCGCGCTGGCGGCCCTCCCACGGCACGTCCTGAGCGGGCGCGATACTCCAGGTTTTATCCAGCGACAGCTCGCCTTTGCGTTTGATCAGCACGCGGAACAGATTCTCTTCCAGCACATACAGACACAGACGGTGCTGATTATCGACGAGCAGTTCCAGATGGTTCGCGGACTGTTCAAGAAGGGTCCAGTTTTTCAGGGTTTTCATATGCAATACATCCACTATCAGGCGCGCTTGGCGCGACGTTCAGCAATAAATGCTACCAGGAAAAATGCGCCAATCAGGTCAAAGAAGCCCATGGCAATGAAGAGCGGGTTGAAGCCGATTTTGTCGGCGGTGACACCAATTAACAGAGAGAACAAGAAGCTTGCGATCCACGCCGCCGAGCCGCGCATGCCGTTGACGGTGGCCATCTGGCCTTTGTCGAACGACTCCACCACCAGGGCGCTTAACATGCAGGAGATAATCTGGTGGCCAAAACCGCCAATCGAAATCAGCACGATGGTGACGTACGGGTCGCGAGTGATCGCCACGGCGGCCAGGGAGATCATCAGGAAGGCACCGGTGACGGAGCTTGCAACGACCGAGTTCACGCGAGTGCAGCCGAACCAGCGGGTATACAGGCGGGTGAGGTAGCCGCTGGCCACGCTGCCCAGATCGGCGGCCAGGAACGGCAGCCAGGCGAACATCGCAATCTGTTTCAGATCCATACCGTGCTCTTTCGCCAGATACAGCGGTACCCAGAAGCTCAGCACTGCCCAGGCCGGTTCCGCCATAAAGGCCGGAATGGCGATGCCGTAAAAACGCTTGTTTTTGGAGACGGTTTTCAGCGCCGTCAGGAACGGCATCTTCACGGCAGGCGGTTCATTATCCTGCTTGATAAACGCCAGCTCGTCCTTGCCCAGATTCGGGTGCTGTTCCGGGTTATGGTAGAACGCCCACCACAGAATCACCCACAGCAGCGCCAGTACGCCGGTAAACATAAACGCACCCTGCCAGCCAAAAGAGGCATGGGCAAAGTAGATGATAGGCGGGGCCAGCATCGCGCCGATAGAGAAGCCAACGCCAGCCCAACCGGCGGCCACCGGACGTTCTGATTTCGGGAACCATTCGCCGATGGTCTTGGCGTTCGCCGGTGTGGCGGCCGCTTCGGACGCGCCCATAAAGAAGCGCAGCACTGCCAGATGCAGCCAGCTGCTGGCACCGGCGTGGAAAATACACATCAGCGCCCAAATCCCGGCGCACACCATAAAGCCAATCTTCAGGCCAATCACGTCGATCAGCCAGCCGCACAGAGGCTGGAAGAGGGTATAGGCAATCTGGAAAGCACCCACGATCCATGAGTACTGCTCGGTGGTGATCCCCATGCTCTCTTTCAGCTCCGGCGCGAGGATGCCTAACGAGTTACGGGTGATGTAGTTAACGGTGACGCCCAGTAAAAACAGCACCAGCACATACCAGCGCAGATTCTTGATGACGCGGCGGGCTTTGCTTGCCACGACAGGGGTATTGATGTCCTGACTCATTTTTCTCTCCACAAGACGGACGGTAGGGGGATGAACGTATCGGGTGTCACACCTGTTTTATGCCTTTGATCGTTATCAGTTTTATGACTTCAAGTTGCTATACAACTAGTATGGAAGTGGTGTGACAAGTTCACCTTAAGGGAGAAAATGAGTGGGAAATAGCGGATTTTGTGCAAGCTTTCTCATAACTGCGCAGCTTATTTTGGCATGATGCCTTTTAAGCCTGCTGTTACCGCAATCTCACGCTATGAAAATTTTTTCATTTGGCAAATGGAGCGAGATCACAAAATGGATAAAAGACTCAAAATCGCGGAAATTGCCGCCCGTACCCAGCTCTCTATTAGCACCGTTTCCCGCGTGCTGGCGGGGAAGTCCAATACCAGCGAAAAAGCACGCACTAAAGTGCTGGCCTGTGCGCGGGAGCTGGGGGTGATGGACGGCATGGCGGCCGGGCGACTGCTGCTTAACAGTCTGGTGGTCTTTGCTCCGCAGCGCGCGTTTGACGAGCGGTCCGACATCTTTTACTACCGCGTGATCCAGAGCGTGAGCAAAGGGCTGGCATCACATGAAGTCAGGCTCCGCTACTGCGCTCTGGAGGAGAACGACAGCGACGCGCAGCTTTTCCTGGCGCGTATGAATGAAGCGGATACCCAGGCGGCGATCTTGCTCGGTATCGACGATCCGCATATTCACGATCTGGCCGTCGATATCGGCAAGCCCTGCATGCTGATTAACTGCCGCGATCAGCGGATGCGGTTGCCCGCCGTGGCTCCCGATCATCGCGCCATTGGCGAGCGCGCAGCGGAGTATCTGTTCGAGATGGGGCACCGGGAAGTGATGAACGTCCTGTGCCTGCGACGCTACACCATGGAGCTGCGCCTGGCGGGGATCCGCGACGGATGGCAGGGGCATAATCTGAAATTCAATGACAAACGCGATCTGCTGGTGGTCCCGAGTTTCAGCGCCAAAGAGACCGAGCAGCAGGTGAGCGAGTGGCTAAGTCAGATGCCGGAAAAAGCGTTGCCCACCGCTTTTTTGGTCGGCGGAGATTTTATGGCGGAGGGCACCATTCGCGCGCTACAAAAGCACGGCCTGCGCGTCCCGCAGGATGTGTCGGTGATGAGTATTGACGGTTTTAATCTGGCCGCGATTCAGGATGTGCCCTTAACGGCGGTGCATGTCCCGCGCGACGAGCTGGGAACTGAAGCGGTGCATATGCTCCAGCAGAGGCTCATGCGCCCGGATGCGCCGGTTGGAACCTTATTACTGAACGGCACGCTGGCGGTGCGGGAGTCGGTACGGCGGATACGTCAGGGGAAAAGACGCACCGCCGTGGAGCGGGAAGGGCTGTACGACGCTTAGGCCATGCCGAGGGCGCGTTTACCGTGGATGTTGAGATCGTTCAGGGTAAAGCGGTCCTGCCAGTTTTTTTCGTAATCTTCGCGCGGGAAATCGCCCGGAGAAGCGCCGGTTTCCAGTGCCGCTTTCACCTTCTTCGCATAGGCGAGGTTTTTCTCGCACATCGGCGCGGCAGGAATGTACATCACGTTACCCCAGCCCTGCTGATTATCTACCGGTGCGACCGAGTGGATCACATCGCAGTGCCACCACACGGAATCCCCCGCGTCCAGTGCCGGAATGCTGGTTAACGCGTCGATGAGCAACGGATGCCACTTCTCGGAAATCGGCAGAACGCGACCCGGCGCGACGCCGCAGAGTTCGTCTTCCGGCACATCATCCAGCAGCGGACGCAGCAGAATGTAGGCCATGGCTTCCGGGATCGGCACCACGTGCAGCAGACCCTGATTCGGGATCATATCCGACAGGGCAGTCCAGCCCTGGAACGTACGGAACACCGAGCATTTGGTGGTGTTATCCACGGTGTACTCTTCCACTTCGGTGCGGTGCGCCGCATTCCACGGATCGTACTGATCGACATTGCCGTCAAACACGCGGGCAAACACCTGCTGATAGGCCGGCAGCAGCCAGCGTTCCAGCGCGCCGGAATCCGTATGCGCTCCCAGACCTTTAGAGGTGGTTCCCGGTGGGCGACGGCGAATGCGATCCGGGTAGATCACGCTGACGTCCGGGTTAAACCACTGCTTGCCGTTGCTCTCAAAAGTCCATAAACGGTTCAGGAACGACTGTACCTGCGCCATCTCTTCACTCTGACGCGCCTGCATCTGCGCCTGCGACCAGTAGATCGGGAAAATTTCCGGGCGCGACGCGGTTAAGGTGCCGAAGAAGTTGTCACCCGGCCCTTTATACACGTCGTCAAACTGGTTGAGATCGAGATAGTCGAGCATCGCGTTATCCCACGCCAGCGCCTGCTCGCGCGGGAAGTGACCTTTAATCACCGCGCAGCCGCGGCGTTTTACCGCTTCACGCTGGGCCGTGGTAATCGTTCCGTTCTTTACGTCCTCGAACGGAATCACAGGCCAGACGGTTTCACCGTTATTCTTCATGGCGTTAATTTCCGCCACGCGTGTCGCAATCTTATCGCTGAGCCGGTCAAAAACGGCCTGAACGTCGCCAATCTGGGCACGTAATTCGCGTTTTAACTGGCGAATGGCGGCTTTGTGGTCCGCAGGCAAAATTTCACTGGAGAAGGTCATAACTGCCTCGCTATCTTTCATTCGAAAGTAAAAGTATCTACAAGTGATACTTTAAGTTAAAAATAAGTTAATGCAAGTTTAAAAACTTGACGGGCAGCACAGGATGAAAAAAGAGTGAGGTGCCGGAGCGTTGCCCCGGCAGGGGGGAATCAGAGGTTAAAACGGAGCGGTTTTGTCGAGTACGGCCTGAATAACGTTCAGCGCGCCCTGGTGGTTATTGTCATCGGTGCTGAAGGTGCTGATCGTTTTGATACTTTCCGCCGCGTTGCCCATGGCGAACGAGTATTTCACCAGCTTCAGCATTTCCGCGTCGTTGCCGCTGTCGCCAATGGCCACACACTCCTGCGGAGAGACCGACCAGCGTTTCAGCAGGCGGCTGATCCCGTTCGCTTTATGCAGGCCGGGAATGATCAAATCGACGAAGCCAAAGCCGCTGGTGACCGGTTTCATGATGCCGTCTAACGAGACGTGCAGTTTGTCGATAAGACCAGGGATGTCGCTGTCCGGCAGGTTCAGGGAGAACTTGAACAGCACGTCGTCGATCTCATGGTAATCGCTAATGCGCTGTAAGCGGTGGTAGTGTTTTGACATCAGGGCGACAAACTCGTCCGGCGCGTTTTGGCTGACGTAGGCGCTCTCCAGCCCGCAGGCGACGAAGTTAAGCTGTTTGTCTTTCAGTAATTCGCCAATCACGATTTGCGATTCGTGACGCGTCAGTTCGCCGTGGAAAATCTGCTCGCCATGATCGAAGACCAGCGCGCCGTTTTCCGCCACGAAGGAGATCTGTTCTTTCAGTTCCGGAAAGAAGGAGATGAGCTGGTAATACTGGTTTCCGCTGGCGACCACGAACTCGATGTCACGGGCCTGAAGCTGCTGAAATTGCGCCATAAAGCGGTCACGATCGTACTGCTTGGCATCATCAAGGAAAGTTCCGTCCATATCGGTGACGATAACTTTTACGGTCATACATTGCTCTCCAGAATATTACTGCGACCAGCAACATTCTAATAACAATGTGACCCGAACCACAAATTTATTTCGAATGAAAGTAAACGCAAAACAGCAACCCAAGGGTTGCTGTTGTTGGTGTGCTCAGCCTCTCCCGCGTGGGAGAGGGGTTGCGGGGGGAAATTACAGCGTATGCTCGGTACGCGCAATAATGTCGTCCTGCGCATCCGGGGACAGGGCGGTGAAGAAGGCGGAATAGCCCGCGACGCGCACCACAAGGTCACGGTACTGGTCAGGGTGTTTCTTCGCTTCCAGCAGCGTTTCGCGTGACACGATGTTGTACTGAATATGCCAGCCCTTATGCACCTCGAAGAAAGTCCGCAGCAGAATCATCAGCTTCTGACGGTCCGAATCGTTCTCCAGCGTCGCCGGGTTCAGCTTCTGGTTCAGCAGCACGCCGCCCAGAATCGCCTCCGTTGGCAGTTTGCCGACGGAACCGATCACCGCCGTCGGCCCAAGGTGGTCGGTGCCGGATGCCGGGCTGGCCCCTTCCGCCAGCGGAGTATGCGCCTTACGGCCATCCGGCGTTGCCATGGTTGCGGCGCCAAACGGCACGTTCGCGGAGATGGACGACGTACCGGCGTAGTAATTCCCGCCAATCGGACCACGACCGTAGCGCGGGTTGTGATACTGCTTCAGCTCTTCGATATAGGTCTCATACGCACGGGCCAGCAGCAGATCCACGCTGTCATCATCGTTACCGTATTTCGGCGCGCCGTTGATCAAACGCTGGCGCAGCTGCTCATGCGTCAGCCCTTCGTAGTCCTCCGCCAGCGCTTTCGCCAGCTGCTGCTGACCAATCGCTCCCTGTTCGAACACCAGTTTCTTCACGGCGGCGAGGCTGTTGCCGAGGTTGGCGATACCCACCTGCAAACCTGATACCCAGTCATATTTCGCGCCGCCTTGCTTGATACTTTTCGCGCGTTCGATGCAGTCGTCTACCAGCGCCGAGCAGAGAATATCGTGCACGTTCTCTTCCAGCATGGTGTCGACCACGTACTCAATTTCAATCGATTTGCGAGTGTAGTAGCGGATCTGGTTATCCCAGGCGGCCATCACCTCGTCGAAGTTGTCGAAATTGCCCGCAGACAGCGCTTTCTCCTGCGGCAGGAACACCTTGCCGCTGGTGGCGTCGCGGCCACCTTCCATCGCCGCCAGCATCACGCGCGCGAAGTTGATAAAACTCATGCCGGTGCAGCGATAGCCCCACTTGCCGCCGACAGCGGTTTCGATGCAGCCGATTGCCGCGTAATCGTAGGCGTCCTCTTTTTCCACGCCGAGTTTAATGAACTCGGAGATGACGATTTCGTCGTTGTTAAACGCGGGCATCCCGAAGCCACAGCGGATCACCTGCACGCAGGCGTCGAGGAAGTCGTTGCTCATGCCCGCGTGATAACGCACGCTCAGGTTTGGCTGGGTGGAGCGCAGGCGACCGCAGGATTCCAGAATCGCGTAGGAGAGGGGGTTCACCGCGTCCATCGGCTCGCCGTTCACCAGTTTCTGACCGCCAATGGTGACGTTCTGATACAGCGGGCTACCCGCCGAGGCTTTAGAGTGCGAGCCGGAACGGATTTTGTTCACTTCCAGCAGCTTCAGCCAGCAGCTGTGCAGCAGCTCAATCGCATGTTCACGGTCGAGGGACTGATTCAGCTCCACGTCGCGGCGGTAGTACGGATAGAGATACTGGTCCATACGCGCGAAGGAGACCGAGTGGCCGTTGGACTCAATTTGCAGGATCAGCTGGATGAAATAGCACAGCTGTAGCGCCTGCCAGAAGGTTTTTGGCGGCTGGTGGGCAATGACATCGCAGTTTTCCGCCATTGCCAGCAGCTCGTCGCGGCGGCTTTCGCGGATCTCATTTTTCGCCATCTCACGCGCCAGATCGGCAAAGCGCTGAATGTGCAGCGTGACGGCTTCCAGTACGATATCAATCGCTTTCAGGAACTGATCGCCGTGCAAATCCTCCAGCACGGTCAGGTTGATGCGGGTACGGCGCTCCGCGACTTTTGCGCGCATGCCGTCGAGGCCTTTCTCCAGCAGCAGCGGGAAGTTCACCGCCAGATGCGCATCGCCGGAGGTCATATTGCCTTCGGCTTTGATGATGCCGGTTTCCAGCAGCCCTTTTTGCTCGTCGGTAAACATACCGTAGCAGCGATCCTGTACCGTCTGGCCGCGCCACCATGGGCAGACGTCGTGCAGCACACGCTTGTTCTCTTCGCTCACCGCAAAGCCAGCGCCCGGACGGTCGGCCAGATCGTCGATCTCTTTTTCAATCCACGAGACGGTGTATTCCGGGAAGATTGGCGCGGCGCGCACTTCGCTTGCCTGATTGCCGATAATCAGCTCGTGGTGTTTGATCCAGATGGTGCGTTTTGCCAGATGATGCGCCAGCGCCAGCGCGCGACGCACCGGGATCGGTTTGTCCATGTGCTGCTGGTACATTTCGGTGTAATGCTGCGCGCGCTCGGTACAGACCGGCGGTTTCACGATGTGCACCAGAGCGGTTTTGTGCGCCTTAATGCGGTCTGTCAGGGTGTTCAGATTCAGCTGTGTCATATCTTTATCCTCGTAGGGTCGCAGTTAACCCATTCTGGGCCGCAAACTGTTGGGCAAACTCCAGTAACTCAGGGTTATCGAGCGGTTTGTCAGGGGCAGAGTAGGGTTGGCCGAGCAGGGTGTATTTGTTCATGCCAAGGGTGTGGTACGGCAAAAAGTGGATATCGCGGACGTTCAGCTCGTCGGCGGCAAAACGGGTGATGGCTTTAATCGACGCTTCATCGGCGTTAAAGCCCTGAATTAGCGGGACGCGAATGGTCAGCTGTTTTCCGGCAGCGGCCAGGCGTTTTAAGTTCTCCAGCACCCGTTTTGCCGAGCCGTCAGTCCACTGTTTAAACACCTCGCTATCGACATGCTTAAGGTCGGCGAGGAACAGATCGACATAGGGTAACGACGGTTCGATATAGTGCCATGGCACATGCAGACAGGTTTCGACCGCGGTGTGAATGCCCTGATCGTGGCTGGCTTTAAACAGAGAGTGGGCCAGCTCCGGGCTCATAAAGGGTTCGCCGCCGGAGAGGGTGATACCGCCGCCGCTGCGATCGTAAAAAGGTTTATCGCGCAGGACGGTTGCCATAATATCGGCCACCTGTTTCTCTTCCCCACAGACCGTCAGCGCCTGGGTCGGGCAGCAGTCGGTGAGGGCGTCGAGATGGGCGTCATTGAGTTTTTCGCGATGGATGATCACTCCGTTCAGCGCACGGTCGATAATCCCTGGCGCAGCCTGCTGACACAGGTCGCAGCCTTCGAGGCACAGGCGGGCATCAAACAGCACATCCCGCGTGCGGGAGCGGCTCTCCGGGTTCTGACACCAGCGACAGCCGAGGGAGCAGCCTTTCAGGAACACCACGGTACGAATACCTGGGCCGTCGTGGGTGGAGTAACGCTGAATATTGAAGATCATATTTTCGCCTCTTGTTGCGTATGAAGATTAAATAACTTTCGAATGAAAGTTATTTTGATGTGCGTCAACTCTGAGGAAGGTTTTTACGTGGTAGTGTTACGGCAGGTTAATTTTGAGGGTGACATCATGGAATTTTATCTCGACACATCTGACGTAGCCGCAGTCAAAAAACTGGCACGCGTTTTCCCGTTAGCCGGTGTAACGACCAACCCGAGCATCGTCGCAGCAGGTAAAAAGCCGCTGGAGGTGCTCCTGCCGGAGCTGCATGACGCGCTCGGCGGAAAAGGGCGTCTGTTTGCCCAGGTGATGGCGACGACCGCAGAGGGCATGGTGGAAGACGCACGTAAACTGCGCGCCATCATTAACGATCTGGTGGTGAAAGTGCCGGTTACGGCAGAAGGGCTGGCGGCAATCAAAATGCTGAAAGCGGAAGGGATCCCAACGCTTGGGACGGCGGTGTATGGCGCGGCGCAAGGGATGCTGTCGGCATTAGCAGGCGCGGATTATGTCGCACCCTATGTGAATCGCCTTGATGCTCAGGGCGGCGACGGAATTCAGACCGTGGTGGAACTCCAGCAGCTGCTGACGCTGCACGCGCCGCACGCTAAAGTGCTGGCCGCCAGCTTCAAAACACCGCGTCAGGCGCTGGACTGCCTGCTGGCCGGGTGTGAATCTATCACTCTGCCGCTGGACGTGGCGCAGCAGTTTATTAGCTCTCCGGCGGTGGATGCGGCGGTAGTGAAATTTGAGCAGGACTGGCAGACCGCGTTTGGGCGCACGTCGATTTGACCCAGTAAACCGGGTGCTGGCGTCGCCTCACCCGGTCAGCGTTACCCCCCGCATACCTCGCAGCCAGGATTACGCATCAATTTCATCTCACGAAACTGACAGGTCATTGCGTCGTACATCAGGATTTTTCCGGCGGCAGGTGTACCGTAATGGGCCAGCACTTTAATCGCTTCCATCGCCTGCAGTGAACCGATCACCCCCACCAGCGGCGCCATGACGCCCGCTTCCACGCAGGTGAGGGCGTTCTCGCCAAACAGTCGGCTCAAGCAGCGATAGCACGGCTCGCCATCCGCATAGGTAAAGACGGTGATCTGCCCTTCCATGCGGATTGCCGCCCCGGAGATCAGCGGTGTTTTATGGGCAAAACAACCCGCGTTGAGCTGATTGCGCACCGCCACGTTGTCGGTGCAATCGAGCACAATATCGTGCTGCGCGATATGGGCGGACAGCGCGGCATCGTCCAGCATCGCATCAATGAGGGTAAAGTGAACATTCGGGTTGATCCGCGCCAGGGCATCGCGCGCCGAGATCACTTTCGGCTCGCCAACGGTCGCGTCGCTGTGCAGAGTCTGGCGCTGTAAGTTCGACACCGATACCGTATCGAAATCCAGCAGCGTCATCCTGCCAACGCCCGCTGCCGCCAGATACTGCGCAGCGGCACAGCCCAGCCCGCCAAGGCCGACGACCAGCACGTTTGCTGCTTTTAGCGCTTCCTGCCCGTCGAAATCAAACCCGCGCAGGACGATCTGACGGTTATAACGCAGCATCTCCTGATCGTTCAGCTCCACCGCCATGTTAGCCTCCGAACAGATGGTTAAAGGCTTCGACCTCAACCCATTCACCGGCTTCGACGTTGCCGCGCTCACGCTCCAGCACGATGAAGCAGTTACCCAGGCTGAATGAGCTAAAGATATGCGAGCCCTGATGCCCGGTGGTGCTCACTTCCAGCTCGCCGTCGGCGTTACGCGTCAGAATACCGCGCTGGAAATCCAGACGCCCCGGGGATTTTTTCAGTCGCGTTGCCGCCCGCACGCGCTGGCGAGGAGGCAAGCCTGAGGCGTTATCGCCGGAGAGTTTCGCCAGCAGCGGCTGCACCAGCTGATAAAACGTCAGTGCCGCCGAAACCGGATTGCCCGGCAGACCGCAGAACCAGCTGTTAGCCAGCGTGCCAAAGGCAAACGGCTTGCCCGGTTTGATCGCCAGTTTCCAGAAGCTGATTTCGCCCAGCTCATCGAGAATGGTTTTGGTGTAATCCGCTTCGCCGACGGAGACACCGCCGGAGCTTATCACCACGTCGGCTGCGTTATCCGCTTCGATAAAGGCCGCGCGCAGTTTTTGCGGATCGTCCGGAATGATACCGAGGTTGATCACCTCGCAGCCCAGCTGTTCCAGCATCAGATGCACGGCCAGACGGTTAGTGTCATAGATTTGGCCCGCCTGCAAAGGCTGGCCCGGCAGCTGCAGTTCGTCGCCCGTCGAGAAAAGCGCGACGCGCACCTTGCGCACCACGTCGATCTCCGCAATGCCAAGAGAGGCCAGCACCGGCAGCTCTGCGACTGTCAGTTTGGTTCCTGCGGCGAACACCGTTGCGCCCTGGGCGATATCTTCCCCGGCGCGGCGGATGTTCTGATTCGCTTTAACGCTGGCGGTAAAACGCACGCCCGCGTCGGTCTGTTCGGTCTCTTCCTGCATCACCACCGCGTCGCACCCGTCAGGCACTGGCGCACCGGTCATGATGCGAATGCAGGTCCCCTGTGGCCACTCACCCGCGAACGGCTGACCGGCGAAGGCTTTTCCGGCGACCGGTAAGGCATTTCCCGCCTGAATATCCGCAAGGCGCACCGCGTAACCGTCCATCGCCGAGTTATCAAACCCCGGCACATTGAGCGGAGAGACTACGTCGCGCGCCAGCACTCGCCCAAAGCCGCGCAGCAAAGGCAGCGTTTCGTGCTCTTTCAACGGGGTGACGGGGGCGAGCATCTGCGTGAGTGCCGTTTCAAGCGGCATCAGTCCGGCGGTAAAATCCATGGTTTACTCCTGCGGGATAACAGCGAAAGCGGGCATTATGACAGAAAAGTGCCCCTAACTGTATGACACAGAGGGTGTAGTCTTTACATCACCCTTGCGTCTTTCTATATTCAAAATTCGTCTGAAGATCTGACAACGATAATGATATTTATAGAAAAAGCAGCGCCTCTGTGCTGATGGGTGATGGAAATGGTTAATGCGATGATCGCAATTCACGGCGGCGCAGGGGCGATTACCCGTGCGAAGCTGAGTCCGGAGCAGGAAAAACGCTACGTTGACGCGCTTTCTGCCATTGTTGAAACGGGCCAGCGGATGCTGGAGGCGGGCGAGAGCGCGCTTGATGTCGTCACCGAGGCGGTACGTTTGCTGGAAGAGTGCCCGCTGTTTAACGCGGGCATTGGGTCGGTATTTACTCGCGACGAAACCCACGAACTGGACGCCTGCGTGATGGACGGCAATAGCCTGAAAGCCGGTGCAGTGGCGGGTGTCAGCCATCTGCGTAACCCGATTCTGGCGGCGCGTCTGGTGATGGAGCAAAGCCCGCACGTCCTGATGACGGGAGCTGGCGCGGAGCAGTTTGCCGCAGAAAACGGCATGGAACGGGTGCCTGCTGAGACCTTCTCGACGCCCGAGCGTTATCAGCAATTACTGGACGCGCGCAGCGCCGGGATCACCCAGCTCGATCACGCGGCACCGCTCGATGAGCGCACCAAAATGGGTACCGTTGGAGCGGTGGCACTGGACAAAGCGGGCAATCTCGCGGCGGCCACCTCTACCGGCGGAATGACCAACAAATTACCGGGCCGGGTCGGGGACAGCCCTCTGCCGGGCGCGGGATGTTACGCCAATAACGCCAATGTGGCCGTGTCCTGCACCGGTACGGGCGAAGTGTTTATCCGCACGCTCGCGGCGTATGACATTGCCGCCTTGATGGATTACGGAAACTTAAGTCTGGCCGAGGCCTGCGAGCGCGTGGTGATGGAAAAACTCCCGGCGCTCGGCGGCAGCGGCGGGCTGATTGCTGTGGATCGTGAAGGCAACGTCGCGTTGCCGTTTAACAGTGAAGGGATGTATCGCGCCTGGGGTTATGCGGGCGATGCACCCTCGACGGGAATTTATCGTGAATAAGGGGAGCCTGCGTGCCGCACAGTAACGATCTGGATAGCCGGGAAGTTCTGGCCGTCCACAACCTGAACATCGCGTTTCAGGAAGAGCGGCGGCCTGTCCCGGCGGTAAAACAGCTTTCGTTCTCTCTCAAGCGAGGCGAAACGCTGGCGATTGTCGGTGAATCCGGTTCCGGTAAATCCGTCACCGCCCTGTCGCTGATGCGTTTGCTGGAGCAGGCCGGCGGGATGATCAACTGTGACAGCCTGCTTTTACGCCGTCGCAACCAGCAGGTCATCGATCTCACCGAGCTGAGCCAGTCGCAAATGCAGAGCGTGCGCGGCGCGGACATGGCGATGATTTTCCAGGAGCCGATGACCTCGCTGAATCCGGTGTTTCCGGTGGGGGAGCAGATTGCCGAATCTATCCGCCTGCACCAGGGATTATCCCGCGAGCAGGCGCTGGCAGAAGCCAAACGCATGCTGGATCTGGTGCGTATTCCGGAAGCGCAAACCATTCTCGGGCGCTACCCGCATCAGCTCTCCGGCGGCATGCGCCAGCGGGTGATGATCGCCATGGCGCTGTCGTGCCGTCCGGCGGTGCTGATTGCCGACGAACCAACCACCGCGCTGGATGTGACCATTCAGGCGCAGATCCTGCAGCTCATCAAAGTGCTGCAACAGGAGATGGAGATGGGGGTGATTTTTATCACCCACGATATGGGCGTGGTGGCGGATATCGCCGACCGGGTGCTGGTGATGTACCAGGGCGAGGCCGTCGAAACGGGCAGCGTGGAGCAGATCTTCCACGCGCCGGAACACCCTTACACCAAAGCGCTGCTGGCGGCGGTTCCGCGTCTCGGGGCGATGAACGGCAGCGATTTGCCGCGTCGTTTCCCGCTGCTTTCGCCGGGCGTGGTGCAAAACGAAGAGACCGAACAAGACACGGTGGTACCGGGCGAGCCGATTCTGCAGGTGCGGGATCTGGTGACCCGTTTCCCGCTGCGCGGCGGGTTGCTTAACCGCGTGAAGCGCGAAGTGCACGCGGTGGAAAACGTCAGTTTCGACCTGTGGCCGGGCGAAACCCTGGCGCTGGTGGGCGAATCGGGCTGCGGGAAATCCACCACCGGACGGGCGCTGCTGCGTCTGGTCGACTCCCAGGAGGGCAGCATTACCTTTAACGGTGAGCGCATCGACACGTTACCTGCCAGCAAGCTACAGCACCTGCGCCGGGATATTCAGTTTATCTTCCAGGACCCCTATGCCTCCCTCGATCCGCGCCAGACGGTCGGTTATTCGATCATGGAGCCGTTGCGGGTGCATGGCCTGCTGAAAGGCGAAGAGGGGCAGCGGCGCGTCGCCTGGTTACTGGAACGCGTGGGGTTAAAGCCGGAACATGCCTGGCGTTACCCGCACGAGTTTTCCGGCGGACAGCGTCAGCGCATCTGCATTGCCCGCGCGCTGGCGTTGAATCCGAAGGTGGTGATTGCCGACGAATCCGTCTCGGCGCTGGATGTCTCCATCCGCGCACAAATCATCAACTTACTGCTCGATCTCCAGCGCGAGCTGGGCATCGCTTTTTTGTTTATCTCACACGATATGGCGGTGGTAGAGCGCATCAGCCATCGCGTGGCGGTGATGTACATGGGACAAATCGTGGAGATTGGCCCGCGTCGCGCGGTGTTTGAAAACCCGCAGCACCCGTACACCCGCAAACTGATGGCCGCCGTTCCGGTGGCCGACCCGGCGCACCGGCACGGCCACCGCGTGCTGTTGCAGGATGAGATGCCGGGCAATATTCGTAAACGCGGCGAGGCGACGGAGCGTGTGGTCCTGCGCGAAGTGGGCCCCGGACATTTCGTGGCACCGCCGCATCAACACAACGCCTTTTCACGCTTATAGCTTTTGACAGACAGGGAACAACAGGAGAATACAATGACAAAATTTGTTGCTCGTTCATGGCTGTTAGCCGCGAGCGTGACGGCCGCGCTGGCGGCAACGCCTGCATTTGCGGCTAAAGATGTGGTGGTCGCCGTGGCGTCCAACTTCACCACGCTGGACCCGTATGACGCCAACGATACGCTGTCGCAGGCGGTGGCGAAGTCGTTCTATCAGGGGCTGTTTGGCCTTGATAAAGAGATGAAGCTAAAGAACGTGCTGGCCGAAAGCTATACCGTCTCCGATGACGGGCTGGTCTACACCATCAAACTGCGCAGCGGCGTGAAGTTCCAGGATGGGACTGATTTCAACGCTGAAGCCGTGAAGGTGAACCTCGATCGCGCCAGCAATAAAGAAAACAGTCTCAAGCGCTATAACCTCTACAAAAACATCGCCAGCACCGAGGCCGTCGATCCGACGACGGTGAAAATCACCCTCAAAGAGCCGTTCTCGGCGTTTATCAATATTCTGGCGCACCCGGCGACGGCGATGATCTCCCCGGAAGCGCTGAAAAAATACGGCAAAGAGATTGGTTTCCACCCGGTCGGCACCGGGCCGTACGAGCTGGTGACCTGGAATCAGACCGATTTCGTGAAGGTGAAGAAATTCGCCGGGTACTGGCAGAAGGGCCTGCCGAAACTGGACTCTATCACCTGGCGTCCGGTTGTCGACAACAACACCCGTGCGGCGATGCTGCAAACCGGCGAAGCGCAGTTTGCTTTCCCGATCCCTTACGAGCAGGCGGCAATCCTTGAGAAAAACAGCAAACTGGAGCTGGTGGCCAGCCCGTCGATCATGCAGCGCTACATCAGCATGAACGTCACGCAAAAGCCGTTTGATAATCCAAAAGTGCGCGAGGCGATCAACTACGCCATTAACCGTCAGGCGCTGGTGAAAGTGGCTTTTGCGGGCTATGCGACCCCGGCGACGGGCATTGTGCCGCCGTCGATTGCCTACGCCCAGAGCTATAAACCCTGGCATTACGATCCGGCGAAAGCGCGCGAGCTGCTGAAAGAGGCCGGTTTCCCGAACGGCTTTAGTACCACGCTGTGGTCATCCCATAATCACAGCACCGCGCAGAAAGTGCTGCAGTTCACCCAGCAGCAGCTGGCGCAGGTGGGCATCAAAGCGCAGCTGACAGCGATGGACGCGGGCCAGCGTGCGGCGGAAGTGGAAGGCAAAGGGCAGAAAGAGAGCGGTGTGCGTATGTTCTATACCGGCTGGACGGCATCAACGGGTGAAGCAGACTGGGCGCTCTCGCCGCTGTTTGCCTCGCAGAACTGGCCGCCGACGCAGTTCAATACCGCGTTCTACAGCAATCCGCAGGTGGATAAAGATCTGACGGATGCCCTGAAAACCACCAAAACCGACGAAAAAGCGCGTCTGTACAAGGATGCTCAGGATATTCTGTGGAAAGAGTCGCCGTGGGTGCCGCTGGTGGTGGAAAAACTGGTTTCCGCCCACAACAAGGCACTGACCGGGTTCTACATCATGCCGGATACGGGCTTCAGTTTTGAAGACGCGGATTTGAAATAACAGAACTCATTCCCGCAGGCGATAGTCTGCGGGATGAGAGGGAAAGGCATGCTGAATTATGTTTTTAAACGCCTGCTGGGGCTGATCCCAACGCTGCTGATTGTGGCGGTGCTGGTGTTTCTGTTCGTCCATATGCTGCCCGGCGATCCGGCGCGACTCATCGCCGGGCCGGAGGCGGATGCGACGGTGATCGATATGGTGCGCCAGCAGCTGGGTCTCGATCGGCCGCTGTACGTGCAGTTCTGGCACTACATCACCAACGTGTTGCAGGGCGATTTCGGCATCTCGATGGTGTCGCGACGTCCGGTTTCTGAGGAGATTGCCAGCCGCTTTATGCCGACGTTCTGGCTCACTCTTGCCAGTATGATCTGGGCGATGATTTTTGGTCTTGCCGCGGGGATTATCGCCGCCGTCTGGCGCAACCGCTGGCCGGATAAGCTCGGCATGGCGCTGGCCGTCACCGGGATCTCTTTCCCGGCGTTTGCGCTGGGGATGCTGCTGATGCAGATCTTCTCCGTTGAGCTTGGCTGGCTGCCGACGGTGGGGGCGGATACGTGGAAGCACTATATTCTGCCGTCGCTCACTTTAGGCGCAGCGGTGGCCGCCGTGATGGCGCGCTTTACGCGCGCCTCGTTCGTCGATGTGCTGAGTGAAGACTATATGCGCACCGCGCGCGCCAAAGGCGTGAGCGAAAAGTGGGTGATCCTCAAGCATGGGCTGCGCAACTCGATGATTCCGGTTGTCACGATGATGGGCCTGCAGTTTGGCTTCCTGCTTGGCGGTTCGATTGTGGTGGAGAAGGTCTTTAACTGGCCGGGGCTGGGTCGTTTGCTGGTCGATTCCGTCGACATGCGCGACTATCCGGTGATTCAGGCAGAGGTGCTGCTATTTTCACTGGAATTTATTCTTATCAACTTAGTGGTGGATGTGCTCTACGCCGCCATTAACCCGGCTATCAGGTACAAGTAACATGCGATTGTTTAACTGGCGTCGTCAGGCCATTTTAAAGGCTATGCCGGGGTTAAAACCGGACCATATCCGCACGCCGTGGCTGGAGTTCTGGCGGCGATTTCGTCGTCAGCCGGTGGCAATGACGGCCGGACTGTTTGTGCTGCTGCTGATCGTAGTGGCGATTCTGGCACCCTGGATCACGCCGTTCGATGCCGAAAACTACTTCGATTACGATCGACTGAACGATGGCCCGTCAATGATGCACTGGTTTGGCGTGGACTCTCTCGGGCGCGATATCTTTAGCCGCGTGCTGGTCGGCGCACAAATCTCACTCGCGGCGGGGGTTTTCGCAGTGCTGATTGGCGCTGCCATCGGTACTGTGCTGGGTCTGCTGGCGGGGTTCTACGAAGGCTGGTGGGATCGCATCATCATGCGTATCTGCGACGTGCTGTTTGCCTTCCCCGGCATTTTGCTGGCGATCGCCGTCGTCGCAATAATGGGCAGCGGGATGGCTAACGTGATCATCGCCGTGGCGGTCTTTTCCATTCCGGCGTTTGCCCGTCTGGTGCGCGGAAATACGCTGGTGCTGAAGCAACAGACGTTTATCGAATCGGCGCGCAGTATTGGCGCCAGCGATGCGACCATCTTGTTTAACCACATTCTGCCCGGCACGGTCTCGTCCATTGTGGTCTATTTCACCATGCGTATCGGCGTGTCGATCATCTCAGCGGCGAGCCTTTCATTCCTGGGATTAGGCGCACAGCCGCCGACGCCGGAGTGGGGCGCGATGCTCAATGAAGCGCGGGCTGACATGGTGATTGCGCCTCACGTGGCGATTTTCCCAAGCCTCGCGATCTTCTTCACTGTGCTGGCCTTTAACCTGCTGGGTGATGGCCTGCGCGACGCACTGGATCCGAAGATTAAAGGGTAGGGCTGAGGGCCGGACGTTGTAACATTGTAAAGAATGTTAATCAGTTACGATTTATTGACCTGACGCATTAATCTGGTCAAAAAATGAGCTTATTCTGATCGTGCACAATGGCTGACAAGGGAGGAAATAGCATGTCCGTTGACAGACTGAAACGCGATCTATTGAACAAGCTGATCAATGCCCGGATTGACCTTGCGGCATACCTGCAGTTAAGGATGGCAAAAGGGTATATGTCAGTCAGCGAAAGCGACCATCTGCGCGATAATTGTTTTGAACTGTGTGACTACATGCGTGAAAAAGCGCCGATCCTGCGGGATTATTACGACGCTGATGAACAGCTTGTCCTGCAACGCGCGGCTGACGCGTTGTCAAAAGCTGCCGTATGCCTGATGACCGGACACCATGATTGTCCAACGTTTGTCGCCGTCAGCGCGGAGAAACTGGAACACTCCCTGACGACACTGACTCTCTGCATTATGTGCCTGAAAGAGCACGCCGCGCTCCATCAGCACTAAACTCCGGGGGAGGCGACTCCCCCTTCTGATTAAGCTTTTGTAAAAGTGCTCACGCGCCCGGTCGGCCTGGCTACTCTTTATGCCAAACGTCGAAAAAAGGAGTGCGTAATGCGCCGATCTTCGCTGATTCCTCTGTCTATCTTCTTTCTCTCCGCTTCCGTAATGGCGGCACCCGGCGCAGTCAACGTCGATGTGCTGCAAACTAAACTCGATCACCCGTGGTCGTTAGCCTTTTTGCCGGATAATCAGGGCATGCTGATCACCCTTAGGGGTGGGCAGCTCAAGCACTGGCAGGCGGGAAAAGGGCTTTCAGACCCGATTGTCGGGATACCGAAAGTGTGGGATAGCGGGCAGGGCGGTCTGTTGGACGTGGTGCTGGCTCCGGATTTTGAACAGTCGCGCCGCATCTGGCTCAGCTACGCCGAAGTCGGCAACGACGGTAAAGCGGGCACGGCGGTAGGATATGGCCGCCTGAGCGAGGATCTCTCGCGCGTCGAGGCCTTCCAGGTGGTGTTCCGCCAGATGCCAAAACTGTCGACGGGAAATCACTTCGGTGGGCGACTGGTGTTCGACGGAAAAGGCTATCTGTTTATCGGCCTGGGTGAAAACAATCAGCGTCCGACGGCGCAGGATCTGGATAAGCTGCAAGGGAAAGTGGTACGCCTGACGGATCAGGGCAAAGTGCCCGCAGATAATCCGTTCGTCGATAAAGCAGGCGCACGCCCGGAAATCTGGTCCTACGGCATCCGCAATCCGCAGGGAATGGCGATGAACCCCTGGACCGACGCGCTGTGGCTGAACGAGCACGGCCCGCGTGGCGGCGATGAGATCAATATCCCTGAAAAAGGCAAAAACTACGGCTGGCCGCTGGCGACGCACGGGATTAACTACAGCGGCCTGAAAATTCCGGAAGCCAAAGGCGAGCATGTCGAAGGCACGGAGCCGCCGCTGTTTGTCTGGAAAGTATCGCCCGCGGTGAGCGGCATGGCGTTCTACAACAGCGACGTTTTTCCGCAGTGGAAAAACAAACTGTTCGTGGGCGCGCTGAAAGAGAAAGACGTGATTGTCCTGAGCGTGGATGGCAATAAGGTGACGGAAGACGGGCGGATTCTGGGAGATAAAGGCAACCGCATCCGCGATGTGCGGGTGGGGCCGGATGGCTATCTGTATGTATTAACGGATGAATCAGACGGGCAACTGTTGAAAGTCAGCCCGTCCGGGGCGTGATTAGCTCACGGGGATCATGATCGCTTTTTGGAAGGCCGGGCGCGCTTTGAGCTGTGCGAACCAGCGCTCCAGGTTTGGATACGATCCCCACTCCAGACCGATGTTGGTCAGGTTCCAGATAAACGGCGCGACCGCGATATCGCCCACGCCAAACGCGGAGCCTGAGAGCCACGGCTGGTTCGCGAGTGCGTCATCCAGCAGGGCAAACAGTTTTTCGCACGCCGCTTTTCCGGCGTTGATCGCCGCATAATCACGCTCGGCTTCCGGGGTTCTGACCAGGCCCATCAGGATTGGGCGGTGCGCGGGGGAGAGCGTCTGGTTTGCCCAGTCCATCCATTTTTCGCCCTCGGCACGGCGGGCAGGATTGTCCACCCACAGGCGATTTTGCCCGTACTGCGCTGCCAGATAGCGCACAATGGCGTTCGATTCCCACAGGGTTAAGTCGGTTTCATCGTCGCGCAGCAGCGGCACCAGCCCATTAGGGTTCATCGCCAGATACTCGGCATCGTTATTCACGCCAAACTGCAAACCGGCCATGATCTGGTTAAACGGTAAATCCAGCTCTTCCAGCGTCCAGAGCACTTTCTTGACGTTGGTTGAATTGTTCCTGCCCCACAGCGTAATCATATTGACTCCTGAATGAGTGAAATAACCTGAGTGGTGAATCAAAGCCTGCGATTGCACATGGTGAGATAAACCTAACATTTACGCAACAGAAGACAAAAAAATCGCATCCGGGACAGCACCCCGGCCCGTTATTGCGTAAACTTTAAAAACTTTACCTGGTTTAGGTTTCTTTAGACTCATTAGTACGTTATTACTCATCGCTTCTTGCGACACGGTGATGTGACGTGATTTTTTAGAAAGGACACTCGGGTGGCATTTATGACGCATACAACTTCTTCTCTGCGCAGCCTGGCGGCAGGCTCCGCACTGCTTTTCCTGTTTTCCCCCACACTTTTTGCGGCTGAAACGGCAGCACCAGAAGCGCCGCCGGTCGACGCGCGCGCGTGGATCCTGATGGACTACGCCAGCGGTAAAGTGCTGGCGGAAGGCAACGCGGACGAACAGCTCGATCCGGCCAGTCTGACCAAAATCATGACCAGCTACGTGGTCGGGCAGGCGCTCAAAGCGAACAAAATTAAGCTCGACGACATGGTTACCATTGGCAAAGACGCCTGGGCCACCGGCAACCCGGCCCTGCGCGGCTCGTCCGTGATGTTCCTGAAACCGGGTGACCAGGTTTCCGTGTCGGATCTGAATAAAGGGGTGATTATTCAGTCGGGGAACGACGCCTGTATCGCGCTGGCGGATTACGTCGCGGGCAGCCAGGACTCCTTTATCGGCCTGATGAATGGTTACGCGCAAAAGCTCGGCTTGACCAAAACCACCTTCAAAACGGTCCACGGCCTGGATGCGCCGGGGCAGTTCAGTACCGCCCGCGATATGGCGCTGCTGGGCAAAGCGCTGATCCACGACGTGCCGGATGAGTACGCTATCCATAAAGAGAAAGAGTTTACGTTCAACAAGATCCGCCAGCCGAACCGCAACCGTCTGCTGTGGAGCAGCAACGTGAATGTGGACGGCATGAAAACCGGCACCACCGCAGGCGCAGGCTATAACCTGGTGGCGTCTGCGACCCAGGGCGATATGCGTTTGATCTCCGTGGTGCTTGGCACCAAAACCGACCGCATCCGCTTTAATGAATCCGAAAAACTGCTGACCTGGGGCTTCCGCTTCTTCGAAACGGTGACGCCAATTAAACCTGACGCGACCTTTATCAGCCAGCGCGTCTGGTTCGGCGATAAGAGTGAAGTGAATCTGGGCGCGGGTGAAGCGGGTTCTGTGACGATCCCGCGTGGTCAGTTGAAAAATCTGAAAGCGAGCTACACCCTGACCGATCCACAGCTGACCGCGCCGCTGAAAAAGGGCCAGGTGGTCGGCACGATCGATTTCCAGCTTAACGGCAAATCTATTGAGCAGCGTCCGCTGATCGTGATGGAAGCGGTAGAAGAGGGTGGATTCTTCAGCCGGATGTGGGACTTCGTGATGATGAAATTCCACTCGTGGTTTGGTGGCTGGTTCTCATAAAAGCAAAACGATAACCGCAAGGTTATCGTTTTGAGTGTTTGCCTCCTCCCCCGACGGGGGAGGGATAGAGTGAGAGCATCAGACCGCGCTGGCGGCTAACCCCGGCAAAACCCCCACTCAGTACATCAATTTAATCTGTTGCGCTTTGGCGTGCGCGACCAGCTCGTCATCAGGGCGGCAGTCGCTGACAATCGCATCAAAGCGTGCCAGATCGCCCATTCTTGCTGAACGTACTTTGCCAAATTTGCTGTGATCCACCACCAGCACATGATACTGCGCGGCGTTCATCGCCCAATGCTTCACCGTTAACTCTTCGAGGTTAAAACAGGTTGCGCCCTGGCGTACGCTCACGCCTGCCGCTGAGTAAAAGGCGATATCCGGACAGAGATTGCTCAGGGTGTCCTGAAGATTCAACGGCTTGAAAATGGCATTGCTGGCGTGAAACTCACCGCCGCAGAGGATCACCCGACACTCAGGTTTCTCCTGGAGAGCCAGAAAGGTATTCAGGGAGTAGCACACCGCCGTGAACGGCAGCGCGTTATCAATGGCTTCGATAATCCATGGCGTGGTGGTACCGCAGTCGAAAAACAGGGTCTGATGCGGTTGCACGAGGGAGGCGGCCAGCCGTGCGGCTTTGCGTTTCTCCTCAACCAGGCGGGTTTTTTGATCGCTCAGCAGATAGTGGCTGCCGCTGCGTGGCTCCAGCACGATATAGCCGCCGAGCAGCACCACGGGGGCACTCTCGCTGTTCAGGTCGCGACGGATGGTCATCTCGGAAACGCCGAGCAGAGTGGCAGCTTCTTTAAGATGCAGCTTATCGCTGCGCTTCAGGGCTTGCAGCAGCTGGGAGATGCGGTCGTCGCGTCGTGTTTCCATAGATCCTCGGGGCGAAAAGGTGAACCCCCACAATGTGGGGGTTCAAGTGTAACCTGTAGGACCGGGATTAGTCACGTATCCAGCCTTTGCGGATCGGGAGAGCAAAGCAGATACGGTAGACGCGCTGCAGCGCGCGATAAATCTGCTGCCCCATGATATTCCACAGGATTTGTGCACTCAGGCAGCCCATCATTCCGACCAGCAGTCCGCCCAGCATATCCAGCGGCCAGTGGACGCCGAGATAGACGCGCGACCAGGCAATGCCGAGTGCGATCGCCATCAGAACCACGCCCGACCAGACGCGGTGCCAGAACAAAAAGGCCAGTGCGAAGGTGAAAATCACGGTGCCGTGATCGCTCGGGAAGGAGTCGTCAGCCGCATGGTGCAGGAAGTTCGAACCGATATGATCGACAAATGGACGGTCGTGCGGGAACAGATGCCCCAGCGTCCAGGAGGCGGTCATGCTAACCGCCAGCGCCATCGCCACCTTTATCACCAGCTGACGCTGCGCGCTGACCTGCTTGCGCGGCCCCCACAGCCAGAGTATCGCGATCAGCAAGGGCACGATGTTAATCAGATCCTTCGCCACAAATTTGGCAAAAATAATCATCCACTCCGGTGACGCCGGGGTGGCATTAATCAGATAAAACAGTCCGTAATTGAGATTCTCTAGCATTCCAACTCACTCTTTTGCAAACCAGGCAGAAACAAGGCCGTAAGCCACGACCTGAGAAAACCATACCCACCAACCTGCCCACAGGTTGTGAGAGAAGAAATGGGCGCCGCGCATGACCTGGCCGAAGCCCATCGTCAGGCCCGCCACTGCACCCAGCGCCACGAAACACCACGCCAGACGAGGGCGCTCGCGCCAGAAGGCGAAAAACAGCCCCATCACCATAAAGCCGCTCGATGCGTGCCCGCCGGGGAAGCAACGACCGGGGCCGCTGCCATCAGACGTACTGCTAAACAGCGGATACGAAACCGCTTTGCCGCCGTACTCCAGCAGATCCCACGGACAGCTGTGATGGCTGGTACTTTTCAGCACACCGACCACCAGGGTGCCAAGGCCCATCAGCAGCGCTCCGGTGACCAGCGGCATGTTGCGACGAAAGGCGCCGTAAATCAGCGCCACGGCCGCCGTCGCAATCGCAACGTACTTCGCCAGTCGATGGTTCAGCAGATCCAGCAGCGCGTTTTGCTGCAGCGGGAAATGGTGGCTGGCGGCGTCATACCAGAAACCCGTGATCCAGCGGTCGAGCGTCTCATCACGCGAAAGCCAGGTAAACAGCACCGCCATCAGCAGTAGCGCGAAAAGCTGATAACCATAAAAGCGCACCGGTAAACGGTAAAGGGGTTTTATCTTAGTTGTCGGTGACTTAGATAAATCCGAAGGGGCAGTATGTTGAGCCATAATGACGTTCATTGACGGGAAATAGGCCCATCATAAAGGTGTCAACTTAAGGAAACCTTAAACGACGACGATATGTGCTTTATTTCTGTTTATCTTCGATAATTCACTATCTCGCGACCGGGCATTTCATTAAACTCATCGCGATTTTTTCATCAAAAAGAGACTGCATGTTAAACCGTTCTTCTTCCGGTAACCGTCTGGGTCGTCAGGCGTTACTTTTCCCTCTGTGTCTGGTGCTTTACGAATTCTCCACCTATATCGGCAACGATATGATCCAGCCGGGTATGCTGGCCGTGGTGGAGCAGTACAACGCCGGGATCGAGTGGGTACCGACATCCATGACCGCCTATCTGGCTGGCGGCATGTTTTTGCAGTGGCTGCTGGGGCCGCTGTCGGATCGCATTGGCCGTCGCCCGGTGATGCTGACCGGCGTGGTGTGGTTTATCGTCACCTGCCTCGCCATTCTGCTGGCACAAACGATTGAACAATTCACGCTGCTGCGATTCTTGCAGGGGGTGAGCCTGTGCTTTATCGGCGCCGTGGGGTATGCCGCTATTCAGGAGTCCTTTGAGGAGGCGGTGTGTATTAAAATCACCGCCCTGATGGCGAACGTGGCGCTGATTGCGCCGCTGCTCGGCCCGCTGGTGGGCGCGGCGTGGGTGCACGTTGCGCCGTGGGAAGGAATGTTTGTGCTGTTCGCGGTGCTGGCGGCGATTTCGTTCTTCGGCTTGCACCGCGCAATGCCAGAGACCGCCACCCGCCTGGGCGAAAAACTGTCCCTTAAAGAGCTGGGGCGCGACTATAAAGAGGTGCTCAGGAATGGCCGCTTTGTGGCGGGCGCGCTGGCGACCGGGTTTGTCAGCCTGCCGCTACTGGCGTGGATTGCCCAGTCACCGGTCATTATTATTAGCGGCGAGAAGCTCAGCAGCTACGAATACGGTCTACTGCAGGTGCCTGTTTTTGGCGCGCTGATTATCGGTAACCTGGTGCTGGCACGCCTCACTTCCCGTCGCAGCGTGCGCTCGCTGATCATTATGGGCGGCTGGCCGATTGTGGCCGGGCTGGTGGTTGCAGCGGTGGCGACCGTCGCCTCTTCCCACGCCTATCTGTGGATGACGGCCGGGCTGAGTATTTATGCCTTTGGGATTGGTCTGGCGAATGCCGGGCTGGTGCGCCTGACGCTGTTTGCCAGCGAGATGAGTAAAGGCACCGTATCTGCCGCGATGGGGATGCTGCAGATGCTGATCTTTACCGTGGGCATTGAAGTCAGTAAACACGCCTACAGCTTTGGCGGTAACGGGCTGTTCAGCCTGTTTAACCTCGCCAATGGCGTGCTGTGGCTGGGGCTGATGGTGATGTTCCTGAAAGATAAACGCGTCGGCAGCGCGTTACAGTAAGTTGTTGCCCGGTGGCGTTACGCTTACCGGGCAATTCGCGCGCTACTTAAATGGCGCTTCCCCGTTCAACGCCTTTTCGATCACGTCCAGCACGCCTTCGTCGTTATTGTGCGGCGCTTCGAAACGCGCCACGGCTTTGATATGCGGTTTGGCGTTTGCCATCGCAAAGCTAAAGCCCGCCTGACGCAGCATCTCAACGTCATTCCCGCTGTCGCCAAACGCTACCACTTCGCTATCGTCGATACCCCAGTGCTGCTGCAAAATACGCAGCCCGTTCGCCTTGTGCACGCCTGGAATTATCAGATCGATATTGCCATGGCCGGTGGTGACCGGAACCATAATGTCGCTCAGTTCCTGATGGATCAGCGCCTGCACGCGCGGGATTTCGCTGTCCGGCAGATTCAATCCAAACTTAAAGAAGATATCGTCAAGATGGTCAAAGTTATCAACCATTTCCAGGCGATGGTAATACTTCGCCGCCATCTCTTTGAGGCTGTCATCGTAAGATCTCAGGGTATAGGCGCTGCTCTTCCCGCAGGCGATCACTTCCACTTCCGGCAGAGAGCAGAGGAAACGCGCCACCGTGTCGAACTGGTTTTTGGTGAGTTCACCGTTAAACACATCTTCACGAGCGTTCACCACCCAGCCGCCGTTTTCGGCGACAAAAGCGATCTCATCGGCAATCTCCGGGAAAAAGGAGATGAGCTGGTAATACTGATTCCCGCTGGCAACCACAAAGCGAATATCTTGTGCTTTCATGCGCGCATACTGCGCCAGAAAGCGCTCGCGGTTATAGGTTTTGGCGTCGCTCAGGAAGGTTCCATCCATGTCGACGGCGATTAACTTAACGCTCATATCCCTTCTCCATTGCTGAATCTTGTGTTGTAGGTTTTGCCACGGCTTTTGCGACCAGCGCGGCGACAATGACCAGGGCTAACACCACCAGCATGGCGCTGCGTAACCCGTAATGTTCGCCGAGGAACCCGAGCAGCGGCGGGCCGACCAGGAAGGCGAGATAGCCGGTGGTGGCAACCACGCTGACGCGCGTCGGGGCGTCCGGGCCGGTATCGCTGGCCGCCGAAATGGTGAGCGGGAACCCGAGTGACGCACCGGCGCCCCACAGAATGACCGAGACACCGGCGATCCAGTCCACGTCGACAAAAATAATCAGCGCGATACCGAGCGCGCCCATCATCGCGCTGGCGCGCACCACGGCCACGCGGCTGTAACGATCGATAAACCAGCCGCCGGTAAAGCGCCCGACGGTCATCCCGAGGGTAAACCCGGCGTAAATCAGTGAACCGGAAGTAGGGCTAAAACCGTGGCCGTCGACCATTAGCAGCGGCAGCCAGTCGTTCGCGGAGCCTTCGGCAAACGCCATCGCAAGCACCACTACGCCAATCAGCATCAGCTGCATATCGCGATAAAAAGGTAACCCTTTCTCGGTCGACTTTTGCTCTTCCGCGCTGTTTTTGCCCGTGCCGTCAGGAATGAAAGTAATACCGGTCAAAATCGGCAAAATACAGATCAGCGCCGCCAGTAAAATGTGCAGGCTCGCGGCGGTCCCAAAGGCGGTCAACGCCATGCCCACACCGGCACCGGCCAGCGTGCCGAGGCTGTAGAAGCCGTGCATCATCGGCAGAACGGTTTTATTCAGTTCGCGCTCGACGGCGGCGCCTTCGACGTTAATCGCCACTTCCGCCGCGCCAAAGCTGCCACCAAAGACCATCAGACCAAAGGCAAACATTACCGGCGACGCAAACCACAGCGCGGCGCTGAGGATCAGCATGCCGACCACGGCGCTGCACATGGTGGTACGAATCACTTTACGCGTACCAAAGCGCTTCACCAGCCATGCCGAGCAGAGAATACCGCTCATCGAACCGATCGACAGCCCAAACAGCACGATGCCCATCTCTGCCGTCGAGACCGACAGAATATCGCGGATCGCGGGGGTGCGCGTCGCCCAGGACGCCATCAGCAATCCGGGGATGAAAAAGAACATAAACAGTGCCCACAGGCGGCGCTGGAGGGCTTTACGGGGAGAGATCAACGTCATTGAGGAGCACCAGAAGTACAACAATAGCGACAACACTAGCAAGTTTGTGTACATTTGTACACAAACCGAAAGGGGAAAAAATGAGCAGACGACCAAACGATCCGCAGCGTCGGGAGCGGATCCTTCAGGCCACCCTGGAGTCCATTGCAGAGCATGGCATCAATGCCGTGACGCACCGTAAAATCGCCAGCTGCGCGGGCGTGCCGCTGGGGTCGATGACCTATTATTTCGACGGGATAGACTCGCTGCTCGAAGAGGCGTTTACCGGATTTACCCAACAAATGTCGCTGCAATACCGCGAATTTTTTGCCGGTGTTACCGGTCCGGAAATGGCCTGTGAGGCGATCACCACTCTGATCCACAGCTCAGAAGTGACCACGCCGCACAATATGGAGCTGATGTACCAGCTGTATGCGCTGATGAGCCGTAAACCGGCGCTTAAAAAAGTGATGCAGGACTGGATGCAAACCAGCCAGAGCACGCTTGAGCAGTGGTTTGACCCGGTGACGACGCGTGCGCTCGATGCGTTTATCGAGGGCATGACCCTGCATTTTGTGACGGACCGGGAGCCGCTGTCACGCGAAGAGATCAGGGCGATGGTGAGGCGCATCGCAGGATTTTAGCATTAGCCGATTTCAAGAGCGGCGTTGGCTTATGTTGCAGTAAGAATTTATTAATTGTTAATAATAGTTCATCTGGGACGACCTATTATTATATTATTTGGTGGTTATTTTTTTCAGTGTCTTGTGTGAGAAGTTCTACAAATGAAATGGATGATCGACATATTGCAGTGGTTATAATTATTGATATTACAAAACTGGATAACAAAGGATTTTCTTTAGTCCACTCACTCATTGAATGACTACTAGTATCATTAATTGTATACTCAAGAAATATATATAACCCGTATGTTGTTGCACATAATGTTTCAACATTCCAAAAAAAATTTGCAGTATTTTTATAAAAATTTAAACTCTCTTTGTTTTTGTCGAAGATGAAAATAAAGAGAACTGTTAATCCAATAAAAATGCAAATGATAAAGAAGGCATTGAATTTATCATCCAGAGATACTCGTGAGATGTTTATTACAATTGTTAATGCTATTAAAAAGCCGATAACACAGGTTGTAACGACTATTTTTCCTTTCATTTAAATACCTTTTTTATTATCAGAGACTCTCAGTGACAATATTTAAACATATAGTTATTTTGCTGTTCAAGATTAAATATAGTGGATGGATTTTCTTAATTATCTCTTGTATTATAACAAGCCGAATGTAAGTGCGTTAGACGGTCATCCATGTCGCTCTCTCCTCCCTCACCAAAAAGTACCTGACTTCAATAAGGATGCAAACTCACAATTAGACGTGGATGATCACTATCACAGTGATCTAGTTTTTCAAATAGTATATTATTATCTGAGTAATAGCGGTTATATTATGCTATAGGCAAGGTTTTATTTTTTATAAATGTTGCTGCCTTTCTTCTGGTCAACCCTCTTTCATCTGCGATCTCCATTATTTGGGGTTCTGCTATGGCTTTGCTAAGCATTGCAGAAAGGATTGGTTTAAAGGGATGAGTGCTCCCTTTAATGTTTAACGGCAGCGCAATGCTGGTAATTAAAGTTTCTTCCAACAGACACGGCTTGTCATCTGCGACCGAATATACTTTTGCATTATTTTCCATCCACTGGTCCAGCCATTGTTCACCAGGGTAGTAAATATCGTTCTCGTTCCTGAGCCAACCCGGCGGAGAGAGAAATTGCTTACCGTCCCAAGCATTACACCGAGTGTTCTTCGGAGCGTAGAGCCTTCGGCATTACCACTGTAATGAGTGTTGATTCGTGTTTTAAGAGTGGCGCGGCTGTTTCGTTTCCCTTTTTTGTCGGGCGAAATACCAACATAGAGCAGGGTGTACCCTTCATGAGTCAGGCAACCTTCGGTCGGAACGCCGGGAGGGATTTCATTGAACCACCAGAAATAGACGCCATTGATGGCGGGGATAGGCGTCGGTCGGCTCATTACCTCTGTTCTACTATATGTTTTGTCAGGATAAAAATTGAACACTGATATACTCCGCGCTGATTAATTCCGGGTATTTTATGGGATCATCATATGGGAATACTTGATTTACTTAGGGGTAGATATGAGTTTGAGAATCACGACACAGCAGGTGGATACCTGGAAGAAACGCATTCAGCGGGACGGCTTGAAAGGCTCAACATATTTTTGCCAACAGAGCGGGATCGTGTGGGTTTCCGCATCAGCCGATCATCAGGCTATCTGTCAGAAAGTTCTGGGAAGGGATTCAGGAACCAGTTCTTTGGCGAGTTATTTGCGCTGGGATGATGTCGGCGCGGTTGCTTTGGTTGAGTTGTTGTACGCGATTGAAACGGCATAGAGCATCAACTTACGCCGCCATAGCAAAAGCGCTACCGCCATTTTGTCGCCACCAGGCTTAAAGATGGTGCGTAAGTGGCTGATTAGAAAAGGGCTGAATTTCAGGCAACAAAAAACCCATCAACCTTGAACCAAAATGGCGGGGTTGATGGGCTCCACAAAATGGGGGACATCAAAGAAAAGCAGTGGCAATAGTTATGACTGCCTCATATACAAAAAGTTCTGCGCATCGCGAAAATAATTCCGTGATGCGCAAACTTCAGAGTTATCCGAGCGCGGGCCAGATAATGATGATCAGCGTACCGGCCAGCGTCAGCAGGACGTTGGCGATGGCGTACGTGCCTGCATAGCCCAGCGCCGGGATGTTGCTGCGGGCGGTGTCGCTGATGATTTCCATCGCCGGTGCACAGGTGCGCGCGCCCATCATGGCGCCAAACAGCATTGCGCGGTTCATGCGCAGAACGTATGCGCCGAACAGGAAGCAGATCACCACCGGCAGCAGGCTGACGATCAACCCGGCGACCAGCATCTGCCAGCCGACGGCACCCAGACTGTGTCCGATGCCGCTGCCTGCGCTCAAACCCACGCCCGCCATAAAGACCATCAGGCCAAACTCTTTCACCATGTTCAGCGCGCCCTGCGGGATATAGCCGAAGGTCGGGTGGTTGGCTCGCAGGAAGCCGAGCATGATCCCGGCGAACAACAGACCCGCAGCGTTACCCACGCCGAAGCTAAAGTTGCTGAACTGGAAGGTGATCATCCCAATCATCAGGCCGACAATAAAGAAGGCGCAGAAGGCGAGCAGGTCGGTAACCTGGCTGTGAATGGAGATAAAGCCGATGCGGTCGGCGACGGTTTTCACGCGGCGCGCGTCGCCACTGACCTGAAGAACGTCGCCTTTGTTCAGCACGACGTTATCGTCAATGGGCATCTCAATCTGGCTGCGGATGACCCGGTTCAGGAAGCAGCCGTGATCCGTCAGCTTCAGCTGTGCCAGACGACGTCCGACGGCGTTATGGTTTTTCACCACAATCTCTTCCGTGACGATACGCATGTCGAGCAGGTCGCGGTCGAAGACCTCTTTACCGTTGCGGAAACTCGGGTCAAGGCGCGCGTGCGCGTCCGGGTAGCCGACCAGGGCGATATCATCCCCCATCTGCAGCACTGCATCACCGTCCGGGTTAGCCAGAATACCGTTGCGGCGAATACGTTCGATATAGCAGCCCGTCTGGCGGTAGATACCCAGTTCGCGCAGGTTTTTGCCGTCGGCCCAGGCAACCAGCTCCGGCCCGACGCGATAGGCGCGAATGACGGGCAGATAGACTTTACGTTTGGTATCGGTGTCCAGACCGCGCTCGCGCGCAATCTGCTGGGCGCTGGTCTGGAGATCCTGATGCTGGAGTTTAGGCAGGTAACGCGCAGCGACGATAAGGCTCACCAGCCCAATCAGATAGGTCAGGGCGTAGCCGAGACTCAGGTGGTCGAGCGCCAGCGAAAGCTGACCGCTCTCCATACCCGAGTGGCGCAACGTATCACCCGCACCGACCAGCACCGGCGTCGAAGTCATCGAACCGGCCAGCATCCCGGCGGTTAAGCCGATATCCCAGCCAAACAGTTTACCCAGCCCTAACGCTATCACCAGGGCGCTGCCGACCATCACCAGCGCCAGCATCAGATAATTTTTGCCGTCGCGGAAAAAAATTGAAAAAAAGTTCGGCCCTGCTTCCACGCCAACACAAAAAATAAACAGCATAAAACCGAGATTAAGCGCATCCGTGTTAATGCTGAAATGCTGCTGGCCTAATAATAATGAGACCACTAAAACGCCAATGGAATTACCAAGTTGAACTGAACCCAGGCGTAATTTACCCAGACACAGTCCCAGTGCCAGTACAACAAATAATAACAGGATGTAATTCCCATTTAACAAATCTGCGACGTTTATATTCACGGAGGCTAACTTCTTGTTTACCGTTAAGCTGTTGAAAGGATGGGGGATTTAGGCTACTGTTTTATCCCATGTGAGTGAAGGGATTCTCCCTTTCGCCCATACAGAATATATCCCACAGAACAATAACTGGCCGATAGTCTAATCGTATTAGATATCCAGGGCCAGAAAAGATCGCGTAACAATCTATGAGCTTTGGCAAGGAATGCCACATTGCATTATCTGACTGGGCGTCCTCTGGACGAATGTGTATTCGATAGTGATGGAGTCAGGAGGATTTTTGAACATCAAGCGGAACTGGACAGGTGTCGTCTGCTGTTTTCTACTGTTTATCGCCGTATGCCTTTCTTTAGCCTTCCATGTGAAGGGGGCATTCAGGGCATCAGGCCATCCTGAACTGGGTTTACTCTTTTTCATTTTGCCAGGTGTGGTGGCGAGTTTCCTCTCGCGCGGGGGAGAAGTGGTCAAACCGCTGATTGGCGCGATGCTCGCGGCACCGTTATGTCTGGTGGTGATGCGTCTCGTTTTTGTCTCGCCGCGCTCGTTATGGCAAGAGCTGGCGTGGCTGTTGAGCGGGATTTTCTGGTGTGCGCTGGGGGCGCTCTGTTTTATGTTCGTGCGCAGCCTGGTGTATCGCTGGCGACACAAATAAAAACGCCCTCCTGAGAGGGCGTTATCGCGTTACTGGGCTGCAAACAGTCCCAGATTTTCTTTCGCGTAGGCTTCGAAATCGGTGAAGCCGCCAATGTGCGTCTGATCGAGGAAAATCTGCGGAACAGTTTCAACAGGTTTACCCACGGTTTTTTCCAGATCGGCTTTGCTGATGCCTTCCGCATGGATATCCACGTAGCGGAAGTTAAAATCATCGCGCTCGGCGGTCAGTTTTTCTGCCAGTTCTTTAGCGCGGACGCAGTAAGGGCATCCCGGACGTCCAAAAATCACTGCAAACATATCTCTCTCCTCAAAACGTAAGCCCGACGGCGAATGGCGCTTAGTGTGCCCGATAACCCTTGCTCATGGAAAGCAGGTTTTACCTGTCGCTTTAATACTTACAGACTATGTTTTGCCAATTACATCACACTTTTCTTTGCCTATACTGGCTGTCAAACCGCGTTCAGACAGACAAAAGAGAGACCCAATGACGCCGACTATTGATACCATTCGCGCCCACCGTTCCATCCGCCATTTTACCGATCGGCCAATCAGCGACGCCGAGCGCGAGGCGATTGTGGACAGCGCGAGAGCAACCTCCAGCTCCAGTTTTTTGCAGTGCACATCGATTATTCGTATCACCGACCCCGCAATGCGTGAAAAGCTGGTGACACTCACCGGCGGACAACCGCACGTGGCGCAGGCCGCGGAGTTTTGGGTGTTTTGCGCCGACTTCAACCGCCATCTGCAAATCTGCCCGGATGCCCAACTGGGCCTGGCGGAACAGCTGCTGCTTGGCGTCGTGGACACGGCGATGATGGCGCAAAATGCGCTGACGGCGGCGGAATCCCTGGGATTAGGTGGCGTGTACATTGGCGGCCTGCGTAACAATATCAACGACGTGACCGAACTGCTGGCGTTGCCAAAACATGTTTTACCGCTGTTTGGCCTGTGCCTCGGCTGGCCGGCAGATAACCCGGATCTCAAGCCGCGTATGCCAGCGGCGATGCTTGTGCATGAAAATCATTACCAGCCGGTGGATGCGCAGGTTCTCGCCCAGTATGACGAAGAACTCGCCAGCTACTATTTGTCGCGCGGAAGCAATAATCGCCGCGATACCTGGAGCGATCACATTCGTCGCACCATCATTAAAGAAAACCGTCCGTTTATTCTCGACTATTTGCATAAACAGGGCTGGGCTGTGCGTTAAGTCCATTCATCCTGTGCCAGCCTGCGTGTATGATACGCAGGCTTTTATCGAGTCTTTAGAGAGGTGCAGGGTGAAAATTGCCATTTTGTCCCGGGATGGAACGCTCTATTCGTGTAAACGTCTGCTTGAGGCAGCTAATAAGCGTGGCCATCTGGTTGAGATCCTCGATCCGCTGTCGTGCTATATGAACATCAGCCCGGCGGCGTCCTCGATACATTACAAAGGCCGCCATCTGCCGCACTTCGATGCGGTGATCCCCCGCATCGGCTCGCAAATTACCTTCTACGGCACCGCCGCGCTGCGCCAGTTTGAAATGCTCGGCAGCTATCCGCTGAATGAATCCGTCGCTATTACCCGCGCGCGTGACAAGCTCCGCTCCCTGCAACTGCTCGCCCGTCAGGGGATCGATCTGCCTGTCACTGGCATTGCCCATTCGCCAGACGACACCAGCGATCTGATCGACATGGTCGGCGGCGCGCCGCTGGTGGTAAAACTGGTGGAAGGCACACAAGGTATCGGCGTGGTGCTGGCCGAAACGCGCCAGGCTGCCGAAAGCGTGATCGACGCCTTTCGTGGTCTCAATGCTCACATTCTGGTGCAGGAATATATTGAAGAGGCGAAAGGGCGCGACATTCGTTGCCTGGTGGTCGGCGACGAAGTGGTGGCTGCCATTGAACGTCAGGCCAAAGACGGCGATTTTCGCTCGAATCTGCACCGGGGCGGCGTGGCGCGGATCGCTGACATCAGCGATCGCGAACGCGAGATTGCCATCAAAGCGGCGCAAACCTTGGGGCTGGATATTGCAGGCGTCGATATTCTGCGTGCCCATCGAGGGCCGCTGGTGATGGAAGTCAATGCATCACCCGGCCTTGAAGGCATCGAAAAAACCACCGGAATAGATATCGCCGGTAAAATGATCTCCTGGATCGAACGCCACGCCACGCCGGGCTTTTGCCTGAAAACGGGTGGTTAGGGCTGCATTTTTTGCGTAATCTAAGCGAAGTTTTTATTTAAGAGGCTGCACTGCTATGGATTTACAGGTCGTTCCAACACTGGATACGTTACGTCAATGGCTCGACGATGCAGGCATCACCTATTTTGAGTGTGATTCCTGTCAGGCGTTGCACCTGCCACATATGCAAAATTTCGACGGCGTGTTTGATGCCAAAATCGATCTGATTAACGACGTTGTGCTTTTCTCGGCGCTGGCGGAGGTCAAGCCCTCGGCATTACTGGCGTTGGCGTCTGATTTGTCGGCCATTAATGCCGGTTCTTTGACGGTGAAAGCATTTCTCGACATACAGGATGATAATCTGCCAAAGCTGGTGGTTTGCCAGTCTTTATTCGCCGGGGCAGGGGTGTCGTTTAAACAGTTTGCCTGGTTTATGCGCCAGAGCGAAGAGCAGATTTCCATGGTCATGTTGGAAGCCAGCGCGCACCATTTACTCTTTACCACGGAAGAGGAAATGGAGAATAACGATTCACGCGAATCGTTCCTGCACTAAGCTTTTCCGACCTGAACGCAGTCGCTGCCATGGCGGCTGCGCATCACAAAATTTTCCTCTGGCTGTAACCTTTCTTTAAAGAATTATTCACCTCACTGCAGGCCATTTCGGCTTATCACATAGACAGATCCTGCATAAAAAATTGATAAAAGGCGTTTTTTAATCTGGGCTATAGCCTGGGGCACGGGCTACAGTTATTCTTGCGGAGCTTAAAAAAGCGAGCAAAAACTGCCAAAAGATTTTTTCTTTTGCGTCAGGCAGAGCGACAAAGTATGCATGATTCTTGCATATCACCAATTGCATGGTTGTAGTTCGTTTGTTAACAACAGTTAACGAGCTTTCATAAGGAATAACGATATGATCGCCTTGAATAAAAAATGGTTATCGGGTCTGGTTGCGGGTGCTCTGATGGCTGTCTCTGCCGGCACGCTCGCTGCGGAACAAAAAACGCTGCATGTCTATAACTGGTCTGATTATATCGCGCCGGACACGGTTGCGAATTTCGAAAAAGAGACCGGGATTAAAGTGGTTTACGACGTCTTCGACTCTAACGAAGTGCTGGAAGGCAAACTGATGGCAGGTAGCACCGGCTTCGACCTGGTCGTGCCGTCAGCCAGCTTCCTTGAGCGTCAGCTCACCGCGGGTGTGTTCCAGCCGCTGGATAAAAGCAAACTGCCGAACTGGAAAAACCTCGATCCTGAGCTGCTGAAGCTTATCGCCAAACATGACCCGGAAAACAAATTCGCCATGCCGTACATGTGGGCGACCACCGGCATTGGCTATAACGTCGACAAAGTGAAAAAAGCGCTGGGTGCAGATGCGCCGGTGAACAGCTGGGATCTGGTGCTGAAACCAGAAAACCTCGAAAAACTGAAAAGCTGCGGCGTATCCTTCCTTGATGCGCCTGAAGAGGTGTTCGCCACCGTGCTGAACTACCTCGGCAAAGATCCGAACAGCACCAAAGCCGATGACTACACCGGCCCGGCGACGGATCTGCTGCTGAAGCTGCGTCCAAACATTCGTTACTTCCACTCCTCCCAGTACATTAACGATCTGGCCAACGGTGACATCTGCGTGGCGATCGGCTGGGCGGGTGACGTCTGGCAGGCGGCGAATCGCGCGAAAGAAGCCAAAAACGGCGTGAACATCTCCTATTCGATTCCAAAAGAGGGGGCGATGGCCTTCTTCGACGTCTTCGCGATGCCTGCGGATGCGAAAAACAAAGACGAAGCCTATCAGTTCCTTAACTATCTGCTGCGTCCGGACGTGATTGCGCATATCTCTGACCACGTCTTCTACGCCAACGCCAACAAAGAAGCGACACCGCTGGTGAGCGCGGAAGTGCGTGATAATCCGGGGATTTACCCACCGGCTGACGTGCGCGCCAAAATGTTCACTCTGAAAGTGCAGGATCCGAAAATCGACCGCGTGCGTACCCGCGCGTGGACGAAGGTGAAAAGCGGTAAATAACAGCGGTTATGCAGGCCGGGCACGCGTTGCGCTGCCCGGCAAAACGCACCGTTCGGGTGCGTTTGCACTATTTTAGATTTCTGCCGGAGAGCACCCCGTGAATGAAACCATCCCCCGCCCGCAGGCGAAAACCCGTAAAGCGCTGACTCCGCTCCTCGAAGTCCGTAATCTGACCAAATCGTTCGATGGCCAGCACGCCGTGGACGACGTCAGTCTGACGATTTATAAAGGCGAAATTTTTGCACTGCTTGGCGCATCAGGCTGCGGGAAATCCACGCTGCTGCGCATGCTGGCCGGATTTGAACAACCGACGTCCGGACAAATTATGCTGGATGGTGTCGACCTCTCCCGCGTTCCACCTTATGAACGCCCGATCAATATGATGTTCCAGTCCTACGCGCTGTTTCCCCACATGACGGTGGAGCAGAACATTGCCTTTGGCCTCAAGCAGGACAAGCTGCCGAAAGCGGAAATCGCCGCGCGCGTGGCGGAAATGCTGAGCCTGGTACACATGCAGGAGTTTGCGAAACGTAAGCCGCATCAGCTTTCCGGCGGCCAGCGTCAGCGCGTGGCGCTGGCGAGAAGCCTGGCAAAACGCCCGAAACTGCTGCTCCTCGACGAACCGATGGGGGCGCTCGATAAAAAACTGCGCGACCGCATGCAGCTCGAAGTGGTGGATATCCTTGAGCGCGTCGGCGCGACCTGCGTGATGGTCACCCACGATCAGGAAGAGGCGATGACCATGGCCGGACGTATCGCGATCATGAATCGCGGCAAGTTCGTGCAAATCGGCGAGCCGGAAGAGATTTATGAGCATCCGACCACCCGCTACAGCGCCGAGTTTATTGGCTCGGTCAACGTCTTCGAAGGGCTGCTGAAGGATCGTCAGGAGGACGGCCTGGTGATTGACTCGCCGGGGCTGGTGCATCCGCTCAAAGTCGATCCGGACGCGTCGATTGTCGACAACGTCCCGGTCTACGTGGCCCTGCGCCCGGAAAAAATCATGCTTTGCGAAGAGCCGCCTGCGGATGGCTATAACTTTGCCGTCGGCGAAGTGGTCCATATTGCCTATCTGGGCGATCTCTCGATCTATCACGTGCGCCTTAAAAGCGGGCAGATGATCAGCGCCCAGTTGCAGAATGAACACCGCTACCGTAAGGGGCTGCCGACCTGGGGCGACGAAGTGCGCCTGTGCTGGGATGCGGACAGCTGCGTTGTGCTGACGGTATAAGGAGTGGCCATGAATACACTTGAACCACCGGCCCGCGTGCAAAAAACGGGCGGTTTCGCGCAGTGGCTGACGCGTATGCAGATGGCGCATGGTCGTAAGCTGGTGATTGCCATGCCGTACGTATGGCTGATCCTGCTGTTCCTGCTGCCGTTTTTGATCGTCTTTAAAATCAGCCTCGCGGAGATGGCGCGCGCGATCCCGCCGTACACCAATCTGATGGAGTGGGCCGACGGCCAGCTGTCGATCACCCTTAATCTCGGGAATTTTCTCCAGCTCACGGACGATCCGCTCTATTTTGAAGCTTATCTGCAGTCGCTGCAGGTGGCGGCGATCTCGACGATCTGCTGTCTGGCGATGGGCTATCCGCTCGCCTGGGCGGTGGCGCACAGCAAACCCTCGACACGGAACATCCTGCTGCTGCTGGTAATTTTGCCGTCGTGGACTTCGTTCCTGATCCGCGTGTATGCCTGGATGGGCATTCTGAAAAACAACGGGGTGCTGAATAATGTCCTGATGTGGCTCGGCGTTATCGATCAGCCGCTGACGATTTTGCACACCAATCTGGCGGTCTATATCGGGATTGTGTACGCCTATCTGCCGTTTATGGTGCTGCCGATTTACACGGCGCTGACGCGGATTGACTACTCACTGGTGGAAGCTTCGCTGGATCTCGGCGCGCGTCCGCTGAAAACCTTCTTCCAGGTGATTGTGCCGCTGACCAAAGGCGGGATTATTGCGGGGTCTATGCTGGTCTTTATCCCGGCGGTGGGCGAGTTTGTGATCCCGGAGCTGCTCGGCGGCCCGGACAGCATCATGATTGGCCGCGTGCTGTGGCAGGAGTTCTTCAATAATCGCGACTGGCCGGTGGCGTCGGCGGTGGCGATTGTGATGTTGCTTCTGCTGATCGTGCCAATCATGTGGTTCCACAAACATCAGCAAAAACAGATGGGAGATCACGGATGAACAACTTACCGGTGGTGCGCTCCCCGTGGCGAATTGTGATTCTGGCGCTCGGCTTTACCTTCCTCTACGCGCCGATGCTGATGCTGGTCATCTACTCATTTAACAGCTCCAAACTGGTGACGGTCTGGGCGGGCTGGTCGACGCGCTGGTACGGGGAACTGTTCCGCGACGACGCGATGATGAGCGCGGTGGGGCTGAGTCTGACCATCGCCGCCTGTGCGGCGACCATGGCGTCGATTCTCGGCACGATTGCAGCGATGGTGATGGTGCGTTTTGGTCGCTTCCGTGGCTCGAACGGCTTTGCCTTTATGATCACCGCGCCGCTGGTCATGCCTGATGTGATTACCGGTCTATCGCTGCTGCTGCTGTTTGTCGCGCTGGCGCACGCCATCGGCTGGCCGGCTGATCGCGGCATGCTGACGATCTGGCTGGCGCATGTGACTTTCTGTACCGCCTATGTGGCTGTGGTGATTTCGTCGCGCCTGCGCGAACTGGATCACTCCATCGAAGAGGCGGCGATGGATCTCGGTGCAACGCCGCTGAAGGTCTTCTTCATCATTACGCTTCCGATGATCATGCCTGCGGTGATTTCCGGCTGGCTGCTGGCGTTTACCCTGTCTCTGGACGATCTGGTGATCGCCAGCTTCGTCTCCGGGCCTGGGGCGACCACGCTGCCGATGCTGGTCTTCTCCAGCGTGCGAATGGGCGTTAACCCGGAGATCAACGCCCTGGCGTCGATCATCCTCGGTGTGGTGGGTATTGTCGGTTTTATCGCCTGGTATCTGATGGCGCGGGCGGAAAAACAGCGTGTGCGTGATATCCAGCGTGCAAGACGCGGCTGAAGCATTTAAAATTCTCAATGAAGTGCCGCGCCTGTCGCGGCACTGTTTTTCAGGGAAGTAAAAACATTGGGACTGTTTACCAAATCACAACATTCGCATGCGCGCCTCAATGTACCTGCACTGGTGCAGGTAGCTGCGCTCGCCATTATTCTGATTCGCTGCCTGGATTTGCTGATGGTGTTTAACATGCTCGGCGTGCGGGGCGTGGTCGAGTTTATCCATCGCAGCGTACAGACATGGAATCTGACGCTGGTCTTTTTCGCAAGCCTGGTGCTGGTGTTCGTCGAGATTTACTGCGCCTTTTCCCTGGCAAAAGGGCGCAACTGGGCGCGCTGGGTCTACCTGCTGACTCAGGTGATCGCCACGGGGTATCTGTGGGCCGCCTCGATTGGATACGGCTACCCTGAGCTGTTCAGTATTGCCGGGGAGTCGAAGCGGGAAATTTTCCGTTCGCTGGTGATGCAGAAATTGCCTGATCTGTTGGTGCTGTTCCTGCTGTTTGTCCCGGCATCCAGCCGACGGTTCTTCCGCCTGCAATAATGTGTATAATCGCTGCCCTCGCGAACAATGAGGTTTTCCTATGCAGTGCGCACTTTATGACGCCGGTCGCTGCCGCTCCTGTCAGTGGATAGAACAGCCGGTTTCCCAGCAACTTACCGCCAAAATGGCCGATCTCCAGCAGCTGCTTGCTGAACATCCGGTCGCGGAGTGGTGCGCGCCCGTCAGTGGACCGGAGCAGGGCTTTCGCAATAAAGCCAAAATGGTGGTCAGCGGTAGCGTCGAAAGGCCGCTGCTCGGCATGCTGCATCGCGATGGCACGCCGGAAGATCTCACGGATTGTCCGCTCTATCCCGCCTCCTTTGAGCCGGTGTTTGCCGCGCTGAAACCCTTTATCGCTCGCGCCGGTCTGACGCCTTACAACGTTGCCCGTCAGCGCGGTGAGCTGAAATATCTCCTGCTGACGGAAAGCCAGCTCGACGGCAGGATGATGCTGCGTTTTGTGCTGCGCTCTGAAACCAAGCTTGAACAACTGCGCGCAGCGCTCCCCTGGCTGCAAAAGCAGCTGCCGCAGCTGAAGCTGATTACCGCGAACATTCAGCCGGTGCATATGGCGATCATGGAAGGGGAGAAAGAGATCTTCTTCACTGAACAGCAGGCGCTGGCCGAGAATTTCAACGGCGTGCCGTTGTGGATACGTCCGCACAGTTTCTTCCAGACCAACCCGGTGGTTGCCAGCCGACTGTATGCCACGGCGCGTGACTGGGTGCAGGCGTTAAATATCGATCACATGTGGGATCTCTTCTGCGGGGTTGGCGGGTTTGGCCTGCACTGCGCGACGCCGAACATGAAATTGACCGGGATCGAGATCTCCGCCGAGGCGATTGCCTGCGCGAAGCAGTCTGCCGCCGAGCTGGGCTTAACGGATCTCCATTTCCAGGCGCTGGACTCCACGCAGTTTGCCACGGGGCAGGGCAGCGTCCCGGACCTGGTGCTGGTGAACCCTCCGCGTCGCGGCATCGGTAAAGCTCTTTGCGAATACCTGAGCCAGATGGCGCCAAAAACCCTTATCTACTCCAGCTGCAACGCGCAGACCATGGCCAAAGATATCGCGATGCTGTCGGGCTATCGCGTCGAGCGGGTACAGCTTTTCGATATGTTTCCGCATACGGCGCACTATGAAGTGCTGACGCTGCTGACTCGCAGATAAAAAAGAAAAGTCGGGTCAGCGCAGCGCCGCCCGACACCCTCCCGTACAATCTTCAACAAAATGTGAACTCTTCCATGCCCTAAAATCAGGTAAGCTTGAACTATTCACGATGAAGTAAGGCTTACCGATGAAGCACATCCTGCTGGTGGAAGACGACAGCGATATTGCGTCACTGCTGCGATTAAACCTCGAAGACGAAGGCTATGCGATCACGCACGAAGCGGACGGGGCGCGGGCATTACAGTTGCTCGACCGCACCCACTGGGACGCGGTGATCCTCGATCTGATGCTCCCGAACGTGGACGGCCTGGAGATCTGCCGCCGCATCCGTCAGCTTACCCGCTATCTGCCGATTATCATCATCAGCGCCCGCAGCAGTGAAACCGACCGCATCACCGGGCTTGAAACCGGCGCCGACGATTACCTGGCCAAACCCTTCTCCGTCCAGGAGCTGATTGCCCGTATCAAAGCCCTGTTTCGCCGCCAGCAGGCGATGGGGCAGGCGCAGACCAGCGGCACAATCGTTGCGCACGGGTTAACGCTCGATCCGCTCGCCCGCAGCGTGCGTCTGCACGGCAAAGAGGTGGATCTCACGCCGCGCGAATTCGAGTTGCTCTGGTTTTTTGCCCGTCACCCCGGCGAGGTCTTTTCCCGGCTGGCGCTGCTGGAACAGGTCTGGGGTTATCAGCACGAAGGCTACGAGCACACCGTTAACACCCACATTAACCGGCTGCGGATCAAAATCGAAAAAGATGCCGCCGAGCCGGAAATTATTCGCACCGTCTGGGGCAAAGGCTACAAATTTGCGGAACTGAACCATGATGCGACGTCTTAGCCTCAGTCAGCGGCTGACGCTGCTGTTTATCCTGCTGCTGATCCTCTGTGCCACCGTGGCCTGTGTGGTGCAGCTCTACGCCAGCAAACAGTACGGTAACGCCATGGTGCAGCGTCTTTCCAGCAGTCTGGCGCAGCAGATCCTTCAGCGCGAGCCGGTGCTGGACGCCGAAGGGGGCGTTGACCGCAGCCGCCTGAAACCGCTGTTTGATCGGCTGATGACCTTTAATCCCAGCGTTGAACTGTACGTGATCTCACCCGATGGCGATCTGCTGGCCGACGCCGCACCGCCGGGCCATATTAAGCGGCAAAAAATCGCCATCGCACCGCTGCAAACTTTTCTCAGTGGCACCAGCTGGCCGGTGTACGGTGATGATCCGCGCAGCCTGGATAAACAGAAAGTGTTTAGCGTAACGCCGCTGCGCCAGGACGGGGAGCTGCGCGGCTATCTGTATATTATCCTGCAGGGCGAGGAGTTTAACGCTCTGGCGGATATGGCGTGGCACAAGACGCTCTGGAGCACGGTAATGTGGTCTCTGCTGCTGGTAGCGGGCTTTGCCCTGCTGGCGGGCGGACTGGTCTGGTACTGGGTCACGCGGCCGGTAAAAAGGCTGACGGCGGAAGTGTCCGGGCTGGAGCAGGACAGTATCAGCGCCATTAAACAGCTGGCAGCGCAAACGCCGGTGCCGGGTTCGGCGGATGAAGTGACGCAACTGCGCAATACGTTTATCGAGCTGGCGCACCAGATCACCGCGCAGTGGGACCGGCTGGCCGACAGCGACCGGCAGCGCCGGGAATTTATCGCCAATATCTCTCACGATTTACGCACGCCGCTGACGTCGTTGCTGGGCTATCTGGAAACCCTGTCGCTTAAATCCGCCACCCTGAGCGCCGCGCAGCATCAGCAGTATCTGGCGACGGCGCTCAGACAGGGGCAAAAAGTGCGTCATCTCTCGCAGCAGCTGTTTGAGCTGGCCCGGCTGGAGCACGGCGGCATCAAGCCGCAGCGCGAGCGTTTTGCGATGGCGGAACTGATCTCTGACGTGGCACAAAAATTCGAACTGACCGCCCAGACGCGCCAGCTTCAGCTGCATATCGACGTGCCGGGGCCGCTGCCGCTGGTGTTTGCCGATGTGTCGATGATCGAGCGGGTAGTGACGAATCTGCTGGATAACGCCGTGCGTCATACACCGTCGGGCGGCGATATCCGGCTCTCCGTGTGGCAGGAGAACGAACAGCTGCAGGTAGAAGTGACCGACAGCGGGCCGGGCATTGAGGCGTCGTTGCGCGAAGAATTGTTCCAGCGTCCCTCGGCGTTAAGCCAACAGGCGTCGCGGGAGAATCGCGGTGGGTTAGGGCTGTTAATCGTGAAAAAGATGCTGGAGCTACATGGGGGCGGGATCAGTCTGCTGGATTCTGAACCGGGGGCGACATTCCGCTTTTTTGTGCCGCTTTAAGAAAAACCGGGCGGCGCAAGCGCCACCCGGCAATATCATTTTAAAATTACTGCGGGAACCACTGGTCGCTAATTTTCTGGTAAGTTCCGTCAGTTTTAATCGCTTTCAGCGCGCCGTTCAGTTTTTCCAGCAGGGCTTTGTTATCCGGGCGTACAGCGATACCCAGACCGGTGCCGAAATACTGTGGATCGGTCACTTTCTCGGTCGCGGTACCCAGCTGTGGATTGGTTTTCAGCCACTCGTTCACCACCGCCGTATCGCCAAAGACCCCGTCAATACGGCCATTTTTCAGGTCGATGATCGCGTTCTGGTAGCTGTCATAGGCCACGGTTTTCACTTCCGGATGCTTATCCTGCAGGTATTTCTGGTGCGTGGTGCCGTTTTCCATCCCGATGCGTTTGCCTTTCAGCTGATCGAAAGAGGTGTAAGCCCCTTTCTTCGCAATCACCACCGCGGAGTTGGCGTAGTACGGGTCGGTAAAGGAGACTTGCTTGCTACGCTCTGGCGTGATGTCCATACCGGAAATCACCGCGTCATATTTTTTGAATTTCAGAGACGGGATCAGGCTGTCGAACGCGTGGTTAGTGAATGTGCAGTCGGCCTGCATCTGTTTGCACAGCGCTTTGGCGAGGTCGATATCAAAACCCACGATCTGATTGCTGGCATCCAGCGATTCGAACGGCGGATAAGTTGCTGAAACGCCGAAATTGATTTTATCTGCAGCCGATGCGCCTGCGGCGAATGTTGCCAGTAATGCAGCCAGAACTAACTTTTTCATTTTAATGCTCCCGTCTGTCAATCTTGTCATTATGCGCCGTGTCTGCGGCATGGACGTACAATGCCAGCTAATGAATTTGTATGCAATATTTATGATTAAGTATTTTTATTGAAATAAAAAAAACGGGCAGTCGTTAGACTTACCCGTTTTCGTGATGCAGTTATTATGCAGTTAGTTTCGACGCTCAAAGGCCAGCGCTTTGTTCTCGATAAGACGCATCAGCAGGGTCAGCAGGCCGTTCACCACCAGGTAAACCAGACCGGCTGCGCCAAAGACCATCACATCATAGGTGCGTCCGTACAACAGCTGCCCGTGGCCCATCACTTCCATCAGCGTAATGGTGTAAGCCAGAGAGGTACTTTTAAACACCAGCACCACTTCGTTGGAGTAGGAAGAGAGCGCGCGCTTAAACGCATACGGCAGCAGGATCGCCAGCGTATCTTTCTTGCTCATGCCCAGCGCCCCGCAGGACTGCCACTGGCCTTCCGGAATGGCGCGAATCGCACCATAAAACAGTTGCGTGGTATACGCCGCACTGTTCAGGGAGAGCGCAATCAGCGCACACAGCCAGGGTTCAGACAGCAGATGCCAGATAACCGGGTAGTTTTGCAGCGACGGGAATTGGCCCGGTCCGTAGTAAATCAGGAAGATCTGCACCAGCAGCGGCGTACCGGTAAAGAGTGTGATATAGGCGCGAACCACCCACACCAGCACCGGCGTTTTCAGCGTCAGCACGATGGTGAAAAAGAGGGCCAGAATCAGTGCCACCACGATAGACGCCACGGTCAACGTCAGGCTGGTGTGCAGCCCTTTCATTAGCTCCGGTAAATACTCAAGCATCAGCCTGGTCTCCGTTCAAAACGCGTTGCGCGCAGATCAACACGTTTGAGAACGTATTGGCTCAGCAACGTGATCACCAGGTAGATAGCCGCCGCAACGATATACCAGGTGAAAGGCTCCTGGGTGCGGGTGGCGATGCTTTTAGTTTGCAGCATTAAATCGTTCACACTAATCAGGCTCACCAGCGCGGTGTCTTTCAACAGCACCAGCCACTGGTTGCCCAAACCTGGCAGGGCATGCCGCCACATCTGCGGCATCACCAGGCGGAAGAAAATGGCGGCTTTCGATAAGCCCAGCGCCTGGCCGGATTCCCACTGACCCACGGGCACCGCTTTCAGCGCGCCACGCAGCGTCTGGGACGCATAGGCGGAGTAGAGCAGAGAAAGGGCAATCACGCCGCACAGGAACGGGCTGACGTCAAAGTTTTCAATCTGCATCTGCACCGGGATTTGCGCAAAGCCGAGGTTAAGGGTAAAGCCGTCCGACAGCGTTAGCAGCAGCTGTGAGGAGCCGAAATAGATAAACAGAACCACCAGGATTTCCGGCAGCCCGCGCAGAACCGTCACCAGCGCTGAGCCCGCCCATGCGACCGGGCGCCATTTGGCTGACTCCCACACCGCAAAGAACATCGCCAGCACAAGGCCGATAATGAGTGCGCAAACGGCAAGGCCGACGGTCATCCCGGCGGCACTTGCTAAAGGAAAAATTTCGTTCATCAGATCTTACTTCTGGAACCATTTGGAATAGATGGTTTCGTACGTGCCGTCTTTTTTCACTTTATCCAGCGCAGTATTGAGCTTCTGCTGCAGGTCAGTGTTGCCCTGACGAACAGCGATACCCAGACCGGTACCGAAGTAATCTTTGTCCGTCACTTTATCGCCGATAGCGGCCAGTTTCGGATCGGCTTTCAGCCACTCGGTGACCACGGCAGTGTCACCGAATACGGCATCAATACGACCATTCTGCATATCCAGCTTGGCGTTCATGTAGCTGTCGTAAGGCACAACGGTGATTTCCGGGTGCTTGTCGGTGATGAATTTCTGGTGCGTGGAGCCGTTCTGCATACCGACTTTTTTGCCTTTCAGCGCGGCGATATCAGCAATTTTGCCTTTCTGACCGACGAACAGGGCCGAGTTTTCATAGTACGGCTGAGTGAACAGCACCTGTTTTTCACGTTCTGGCGTGATGTCCATTCCGGAAATCACCGCGTCGAAACGACGGAACTTCAGGCTTGGGATCAGGCTGTCGAACGCCTGGTTGGTAAAGGTACAGGTGGCGTCGATCTCTTTACACAGGGCGTTCGCCAGATCCACATCGAAGCCCACGATCTTATTGCTGGCATCCATGGATTCAAACGGAGGGTAAGACGCTTCCATGGCAAAACGAATCGTCTGTGCTGCGGTAGCGGAAAGGCTGACGCTGGCAAGCAGCGCGGCTATCAGTACTTTTTTCATTGTCATTTTCCCTAACACATCAGTGAGATAAATAGTTTTTAAAGGCGTCGGTTTGCGGAGCGGTAAAGCAGCTCGCATCACCTTGTTCAACAATATGACCGTTTTCCATGTACACCACGCGGCTGGCGGTTTTGCGCGCCACTTCCACTTCATGGGTCACGATCACCTGTGTGATATTGGTTTCGGCCAGCTCGCGGATGATGCTGACGATCTGGGCGGTAATTTCCGGGTCCAGCGCGGCGGTAGGCTCATCGAACAGCAGTACCTGCGGCTCCATCATCAGCGCACGGGCAATGGCGACACGCTGTTGCTGTCCACCGGACAGGTGCAGCGGATAGCGATCGCTGTAAGGTTTTAAGCGCAGACGTTCAAGCAGCTTTTCAGCGCGGGCGAGGGCCTGATCTTTGCTTAAACCCAGCACGCGGCAGGGCGCTTCAATCAGGTTTTGCTGCACGGTGAGGTGCGGCCAGAGATTGTATTGCTGAAACACCATGCCGACGTTCTGACGCAGATCGCGGATCGCTTTATCAGAAGGGGCCTTGGCGAAATCGAAATGATTTCCGGCAATCGCGAGCGTGCCGGAACGTGGCATTTCAAGCAGATTGAGGACGCGCAGCAGTGAGCTTTTGCCCGCACCGCTTGGGCCGAGCAAAACCAGCGTTTCGCCCTCTGGGCAGTTCAGCGTGATGTCGAACAGCGCCTGGTGTGCGCCGTAGAAGCAGTTAATGCCGTTTAGTTGAATACTCATCGGGGCAGTCTTTACTCATCCAGGCAATCTATAGCAATTGAGGCCGCAGATAGTACCGTTGACAGAATAGTTATGCAATATTTATGCGTTAAAAGTTAAATATAAACCGTATTCACGTTTAAACATAGCACAAAATAGCGAAGGGCATAGGGGGCGAGAATAAATGTCGGCATTCCTCTCGAAATGCCGCACATTTTACGGGGGAAACTTTTTTGAACTAACGGTTTTCTATCGACTGGCGAAGCGTACCGGCTGGGGCGTGGACGCTGCCGCCGATGTAGCGCACGTCGTCGATGGCCCAGCACTGGCCCTCACGGATCATCAGCACTTCATCCTGCCAGGTCTGGCTGCCTTGCGTCAGTTTGACTCGCAGCGGGATGTTGCGCGCATCGGTGTTCGGGATGGTAGAAGCGCTGGAGACGTCTGCGCGGTCAGGCAGCGTGGTGCGGCTGGAGAATGGATCGGATTTCAGCAGCGCGTTGTGCTGTGGATCGCGCGAGGCATCGTTAAGCAGTTTCGCCAGGTTGTCACTCAGGTACGGGCGCAGAGCGGTGAGATCGCTGCTGCGATGCGAAATGCGGTAATCATAGAACTGTTGAGCCACGGCATCCGGGCCGCCGTCAATGCACGGACCGCTGCGTGTCCCGATATCCTTAAAAGCCGGTGTCACCGTGGTGGTGCAGGCGCTGAGCAGCAGCGCGCACGGCACTAAAAGCGTCAAAGCAGAATAGCGCATGTTGATTTCCTTAATGATTAACTATCCTTTCAATAATAGCGTAACGAACCGATAATGCGGCTGAGTTAATCCGCTAACGCATTGAACGTTAAATAATCGTCATACTTCCGCATGCCGATGCATTTAACGCGTTCGTTCACCCGTTCACTGACTCACGTCAGCTACGGGGGATTGTCTCACGTGCCGCCTTGTGACTACGTGACTATTTTGAGTATTGAAGGAGATAAACATGCAATTTTCCACCACCCCGACTCTGGAAGGACAGCCGATTGTCGAGTATTGCGGCGTTGTCACCGGTGAAGCCATCCTTGGCGCGAACATCTTCCGCGACTTTTTTGCCGGGATCCGCGATATCGTCGGTGGGCGTTCGGGTGCCTATGAGAAAGAGCTGCGCAAAGCGCGGGAAATCGCGTTTAAAGAGCTGGGCGAGCAGGCCAAATCCCTGGGCGCGGATGCCGTTGTGGGCATTGATATCGACTACGAAACGGTCGGCAAAGACGCCAGCATGCTGATGGTGAGCGTCAGCGGTACGGCGGTGAAAACGCGCCGATGAAACGTTTGTGGTCCACGCTCCTGCTGGCGGTGTTGCTGGCAGGCTGCGCAGAGAAAGGGATTATCGATAAAGGGGCCTACGAGCTGGACATGCGGCATCAGGCGCAGGCGGCGTATCCACGGATCAAAGTGCTGGTCATTCATTATACCGCCGATGATTTTGACAGCTCACTTGCGACGCTCACGGACAAAAACGTCAGCTCCCACTATCTGATTCCGGCCAGACCGCCTGAGCCGTCCGGCAAACCGCGCATCTGGCAGCTGGTGCCGGAGAAGGATTTAGCCTGGCACGCGGGGATCAGTTTCTGGCGCGGAACGAACCGCATCAACGATACCTCGATTGGTATTGAGCTGGAAAACCGTGGCTGGCAAAAGTCGAACGGCGAGAAAATCTTCACCCCGTTTGAACCGGCGCAAATCGCGGCGCTTATTCCTCTCGCCAAAGACATTATTGCCCGCTACGACATCAAACCGGAAAACGTGGTGGCCCATTCGGATATTGCCCCACAGCGTAAAGACGATCCCGGCCCGCTGTTCCCCTGGCAGCAGCTGGCACAGCAGGGCATAGGTGCCTGGCCCGATCCCGCCCGCGTGACGTTTTATCTCAACGGAAAGTCGAAGTATGAGCGCGTAGAGACGGCAGCGTTGCTCGATCTGCTGGCGCGCTACGGCTATGACGTGCCGGAGAACAGCACCGAGGCGCAGCAAAAACGGGTGATTATGGTCTTCCAGATGCACTACCGTCCCCAGCTGTGGAACGGTATTGCCGATGCAGAAACGCTGGCGATTGCCAGCGCGTTGTTAGAGAAATACGGCCAGGGGTAATTACCGGTGCAGTTTGCCGTGGTCGCGCAGCCAGGCCGCTGTGCGCACGATCCCTTCATCCAACGTGACGATGGGCTGATAACCCAGCTCGGTTTCAGCGCGCGTGGTATCCAGCGTAAAATCAAAGTTTAGCTTTGACACGCCGTAGTGGGTCAGCGCCGGCTCTTTCGCCGATTTATTGCCAAAGCGCTCCATGCTGCGGGCGATCATGTCCAGCATCGGGTAGGGCACAGAACGAATGCGGCAGTGAATGTTCAGCTCATCGATCAGGCGCTGGACGATGCTGCGCAGCGTCTGCGGCTCGCCGTTGGTGATGTTGTAGGCGCGGCCGGACACCAGATGATCGCACTCGGACTGACTGGCCAGCCACATCGCGTGGATTGCGTTCTCGTAGTAGGTCATATCCACCAGCGCATCGCCGCCGCGCGGCAGCAGCACGCTGCCGTAGTGGTGCATCATCTGCGCCAGACGCGGGATAAACACTTTGTCGTGCGGCCCAAACAGGCTCTGTGGACGCAGAACGGTGAAACGGGTGTGCGGGTTTGACTGCGCCAGCAGATCGATCACCTCTTCGCTGGCCGCTTTGCTGCGCGCGAACTCACAGGCGAAACGCGCCGGGCGGAAATCTTCCTGAATATCGCGATGGTGGTGATAATCAAAATAGAGCGACGGGGAGGAGATATGCACAAAGTTGCGTACGCCCCAGGCAACGGCCCATTCACCGAGGCGGCGAGTGGCGCGAACGTTGGCCAGGTCGAACGCCTGCTGCGTTCCCCAGGGAGAGGTAAAGCTGGAGCAGTGCCACAGTGTATCGATTCCGGCGAGCATGACTTTGGCCTGCGAAGACACCAGCTCTGTCAGATCGGCGTGGATGAATTCCGCGCCCATTTTTTGCAGGAGTTTACCCATCGCTTCGTTGCGACCGGTGGCTCTGACGCTGATGCCTTTCTGACGCAAAAACTCGACCGCATTTCGGCCTAAGCCGCTGGTGGCGCCGGTAACCAGTACCTTCATATCTATCCACTGTGTTGAAAAGAATTTCGTGCGCATTCTTCCGTGAATTACGTCACGATGCAATGGGAAAGGTGAAAGAATCAGAGTTTAAATCAGACTTTTTCCGTGATTCCTTCTGCAAGATGCGCAATACGCTTTGCCATCCCCCGGAAGATAAACAGGTGCGCCGGGATCATGAACAGCCAGTAGAACAGCCCTGGCATTCCGTGCGGATGCCACCAGGCGCGAACGTCCAGCTCCCGGTGATCGCCTTTGTCTTTTAGGGTAAAGCAGAGGCGGCCCAGACCCGGCGCTTTCATGCCAAACAATAGCGCCAGCTGTTTTTCCGACTCAACGATGATCACCTTCCAGCTGTCCACGCTGTCGCCCGTCTGCAAGTATGGGTGCGCAGGTCGGCCTTTTGGCAGTTTATGCCCGACCAGCAGATCCATCATCCCGCGCGTTTCCCAGAGAATATTGCCGAAGAAATAGCGCTCTTTGCCGCCGATCTGGTTGATCACCTCCCACAGCGCCCCCAGGCTGGCGGTTGTTTTCACCGTGCAACCGGCCTGTTTCGGGTAATAGCCGTATTCTGGCCGCCAGCGGGCAAAGGCCTGAGCGTCATACCCCCAGTCGCTGGAGTTCATCAGCTCCTCTTCCTCTTTGAGGGTGTTGCGTACCGCATCGTCAAAGCGGATCAGATTTTGTGGAATCAGCGCACGCAGCTCGCGGTCGTCGGCCAGCAGATCGTGCTTCAGCCCTTGAATCAGCGCTTTGGCGGTTGTGGGTGGAACGGAGGTGATGACATTCAAAAACCACACCGAAATCCAGCGGGTCGGGAAGGGGACGGGCACCAGCCAGCGACGACGGCCGCTGACGGTCATAAAGTGTTCGAACTGCTCCTGATAGCTCAGCACCTCCGGCCCGGCGGCTTCGAGCACGCGATGGCTTTCCGTCGGATGATTCAGCAGTTCGACCAGATAGTGCAGCAGGTTTTCCAGCGCAATCGGCGTGGTGCGTGAGCGCACCCAGCGCGGCGGCGTGAGCACCGGCAGGTTATAGACCATATCGCGCATCACTTCGAAGGCCGCAGAACCCGCCCCGACGATAATGCCCGCCCGCAGTTCCGTCAGTGGGATCCCTGCGCTACGGAGCATTTCCCCCGTCAGCTGACGGGCGCGCAGGTGATCCGATTGTTCATGTTCCGGGGCCTGTAAGGAACTGAGAAAAATAATCTGCTTTACCGGCGTTTGCAGCAGCGCGTCACGCACGTTCAGCGCCACCTGACGCTCATGGGCGATAAAGTCACCGCCTTCGCCCATGCTGTGTACCAGATAATAGAGCGTATCGACGCCTTCCAGCAGCGTCGGTAGCTCTTTTGGCCAGTTGAGATCCACCGTGTGACAGGTGACGTTGGGCAGCGCGAGTTTTTGCAGCCGTTCCACATTGCGTGCCGCCGCCAGCACCTGATGTCCGTGCTGGCTGAGCGCCGTCGTCAGATGCTGACCGATATAACCGCTGGCACCGAGCACCAGAATACGTTGCGGCACGTTGTGCTCCTTAACGCTGTAAAAAGGCCTGCCAGTGTTTTACCACTTCCGCCAGCTGCTCGCGGCTCACGTCGAGATGCATCACCAGACGCACAACCGGCGAGGCGTTCATCAGCACGCTGTGCGCTTTCATATACTCACCCAGCGCCGCCGCGTTCTCTTCGCCAACGCGAACAAACAGCATATTGGTGTCGTGACGCATCACATCCGCGCCGATCTCGCGCAGCTGCGCCGCCATCCATGCCGCGTTATCGTGATCGTCTTGCAGACGGGCAACGTTATGTTTAAGCGCGTACAGCCCCGCTGCCGCCAGAATTCCGGCCTGACGCATGCCGCCGCCGGTCATTTTACGCCAGCGGTTGGCGCGCTTGATGTAATCCGCATTACCGATCAGCAGTGAGCCGACCGGCGTCCCCAGCCCTTTTGAGAGGCAAATAGTGAACGAATCGCAATACTGGGCGATCTCTTTTAGCTCGCAGCCATACTCCACAACGGCGTTAAAAATACGTGCGCCATCAACGTGCAGACCCAATTTGCGCTCGCGAGTAAACTCCCATGCGGCTTTCAGATACTCGCGCGGCAGCACTTTGCCGTTGTGGGTATTTTCCAGACTCAGGAGTTTGGTACGGGCGAAGTGAATATCGTCGGTTTTGATTTTGGCGGCGACTTTGTCCAGCGGCAGGGAGCCGTCGGGCGCGGCATCAATGGGCTGTGGCTGAATACTGCCGAGCACCGCAGCGCCACCGGCTTCATACAGGTAGTTATGGGCACCCTGGCCGACGATATACTCTTCGCCGCGTTCGCAGTGGCTCAGCAGCGCCACCAGGTTCGCCTGAGTGCCGGTTGGCAGGAACAGCGCCGCCTCTTTACCGCTTAATTCGGCGGCGTAGCGCTGAAGTTCGTTTACGGTGGGATCGTCACCGTAAACGTCATCCCCGACCGGGGCGGCCATCATCTCTTCGAGCATGGCGCGGCTCGGACGGGTTACGGTATCACTGCGCAGGTCTATCATTTCACATCCCTATAGTTTTAAAGGTGATGTGAGATGTTTTACCTGAGCCAGTTGGTTTTTGCCAGTTCGATCACTTCGTCGCCGCGCCCGCTGATAATGGCGCGCAGCATATACAGGCTAAAGCCTTTCGCCTGCTCCAGTTTGATCTGCGGTGGGATCGCCAGCTCCTCTTTGGCAACGACCACATCCACCAGCACCGGGCCGTCGATGGAGAAGGCGCGCTGCAGCGCTTCATCCACGTCCGCGGCTTTTTCCACGCGGATGCCGGGAATCCCGCAGGCTTCGGCGATCTTCGCGAAATTGGTGTCATGCAATTCGGTGCCGTCCGTCAGATAGCCCCCGGCTTTCATCTCCATCGCCACAAAACCTAACACGCTGTTGTTGAACACCACGATTTTAACCGGGAGTTTCATCTGCACGACGGAGAGGAAATCGCCCATCAGCATGCTGAACCCGCCGTCGCCACACATGGCCACCACCTGACGCTCCGGTGCAGTGGCTTGTGCCCCCAGCGCTTGCGGCATTGCGTTTGCCATCGAGCCGTGGTTGAACGAACCGATCAGGCGCCGTTTACCGTTCATTTTCAGATAGCGTGCCGCCCAGACGGTGGGGGTGCCCACATCGCAGGTAAAGATGGCGTCGTCGCTGGCGAAATGGCTGATCTGCTGCGCAAGGTACTGCGGGTGAATGGCTTTGTCGCTCGGTTTGGCGAGATCGTCCAGCCCTTTGCGCGCGTCACGGTAGTCGCTCAGGGCTTTATCGAGGAACTTGCGGTCGGTTTTCTCTTCCAGATGCGGCAGCAGGGCGGCAAGCGTGGCTTTGATATCGCCCACCAGCGCCATATCAACCTTACTGTGCGCGCCAATGCTGCCGGGATTGATGTCGATCTGAATGATTTTTGCGTCGCTCGGATAGAAGGCGCGGTACGGGAACTGGGTGCCGAGCAGCACCAGGGTGTCGGCGTTCATCATGGTGTGGAACCCGGACGAGAAACCAATCAGGCCGGTCATGCCGACATCGTACGGGTTATCGTATTCCACATGCTCTTTGCCGCGCAGCGCGTGAACGATGGGGGCTTTTATTTTCCCGGCAAATTCGACTAACTCTTTATGCGCGCCCGCACAGCCACTGCCGCACAGCAGCGCGATATTGCTGGAGTAGCGCAGCAGCTGCGCCAGCTTTTTCAGCTCCTCTTCCGCAGGCGTTACCACCGGCTGCGGGGCGTGATACCAGTGGGTGCTGGCCCCTTCGGGTGCGGCTTTGAGCGCGACGTCGCCCGGCAGAACCACCACCGACACGCCGCGATTGAGGATCGCCTTGCGCATGGCGATCGCCATTACCTGCGGGATCTGCTCCGGTGTGGAAACCAGTTCGCAGTAGTGGCTACATTCACGGAACAGCTCCTGGGGATGCGTCTCCTGAAAATAGCCGCTGCCAATTTCGCTCGACGGTATATGCGCCGCAATCGCCAGCACAGGGACGTGATTACGGTGACAGTCGAAAAGACCGTTAATCAGATGCAGGTTGCCCGGCCCGCACGAACCCGCGCATACCGCCAGCTCGCCCGTCAGCTGCGCTTCCGCGCCTGCGGCAAAGGCCGCCACCTCTTCGTGGCGCGTCGGCATCCAGTCAATGGTGCCCATTCGGTTGAGGCTGTCGCTTAAGCCGTTGAGAGAATCGCCGGTGACGCCCCAGATGCGTTTGACGCCAGCTTGTTCCAGGGTTTTTGCTACGTAGGCCGCTACGGTCTGTTTCATGGTTGTCCATCTCCGTTTTGTGATAACGCTTACAAGCTTAGAAGAAACTGGGCGTTATGCCCGTTTAATCCCCCTGATTAATAGTGACTTTCTTTGTACAACCTTTCGTCATACTCTGATGGCCTACAGGGTGAAAACAGGAATCATTTCAGATGGTTAAATCATTGTTAATTGCTGTTAATAGAACGCTAACGCATGATGATTTTGGCAAATTGTTATTACGTCTGGCGGTCGGCGGGTTGATGCTGTTTCACGGTTTACACAAGCTGTTTGGCGGCGTGGGGTTTATCAGCGGCATGCTGGTGGAAAAAGGGCTACCGGGATTTATCGCTTATGGCGTTTTGATTGGTGAAGTGGTGGCACCGGTTCTGATTGTGCTGGGGATCCTGACCCGTCCGGCGGCGCTGGTGCTGGCGTTTACGATGATCGTTGCCTGGCTGATGGTCGGCACCGGCAAAACCTTTGCGCTGGATGCGGTAGGCGCATGGGCGATTGAAAGTCTGGTCTATTTCTTCATTGGCGCACTGGCCGTGGTCTTTATGGGAGCAGGGCGTTATTCACTGGCGCGCGATCCGGCCTGGCGTTGAGAATAAAAAAAGCCCGGTAGCCTAATATCTACCGGGCCAGAAAAGGTTAGGCCGGGCAACCGCAAAGCTGCCCGGCACATTGTGCACAGTATATGGTGCACAGTTTATGCCAGAACCAAATCACCCTGCGGATGACAAGAACAGGCCAGCACGTAACCCTCGGCAATTTCCGCATCCGTCAGCGTCATCGTACTGCTCACGGTGTAGTCGCCAGAAACCACTTTCGTTTTACAGCACCCGCACACGCCCGCGCGACAGGCCGCAACGACCGGAACGTTATTGCTCTCCAGCGCTTCCAGCAGCGTGGTACCGACGCGGCCGAAGAAGGTCTGCGCAGGCTGCAGTTTAGTGAATTTCACCCCGCTGGTGGCGGCTTCGGCCACTGGCGTGAAGAACTGCTCCTTACAGAAGCGGGTCACGCCGAGCGCTCTCACCTCGTTCTCCACGATTTCCATATACGGCGCCGGGCCGCAGGTCATCACGGTGCGCGAGGCGATATCTGGCACGCTTTGCAGCAGTTCGCGGCTCAGACGGCCCGCGACAAATCCGTGAGTCGCGTTATTCTCGGCGACCAGGGTGACCGGATAATTGCGCCACTCGTCGGCGAAAATCACATCCTCCGGAGAGCGAACGCTGAAAATCACCTGTACGTCAGCCTGCGGACGGTTCTTCGCCAGCCAGCGACGCATCGACATCACCGGCGTCACGCCGCAGCCCGCCGCCAGCATCAGGAATTTATCGTCAGCTTTATCGTCGCAGACGAAATCCCCCTGGGCGTCGGAGAGCCAGAGATAATCCCCGCGCTTCACTTCGTTCGTCAGCCACTGTGAACCGGCACCGTCATCGATCCGACGCACGGTGAGCGTGATGTACTCACTCACGCCCGGCGTCGAGGACAGGGTGTAGGCGCGAAGGGTGTCCGCGGAATTGCGGACACTCACCAGCGCATACTGACCGGCGCGATACGGGTAAAAATCATGGCACAGTAGCGACAGCGTCCACACATCCGGCGTCTCCTGATGGATGTGATGAACCTGCATCCGCCATGGGCATTGTGAGGTAGGCATCGTCATGAAAAACTCCTTACGCGCTCAGCAGTTGCTGCATGTCTTCTTCTACGGTGGTCACGGAACGCAGACCAAATTTTTCGTTCAGCACCGCCAGCAGATCCGGGGTCAGGAAGCCCGGTGCCGTCGGGCCGGTCACGATATTGGTGACGCCCAGCGACAGCAGCGTCAGCAGGATCACGATCGCTTTTTGTTCGAACCAGGAGAGCACCAGTGACAGCGGCAGATCGTTCACGCCGCAGCCCAGTTTCTCGGCCAGCGTCACCGCCAGAATGATCGCCGAGTAGGCATCGTTACACTGACCGGCATCAATCAGACGCGGCAGGCCTTCGATATCGCCGAAGTCCAGTTTGTTGAAGCGGTATTTCCCGCACGCCAGGGTCAGGATCAGGCAGTCCTGCGGCACGCTGGTGGCGAAATCGGTGAAGTAGTTACGTTCGCCGCGCGCACCGTCACAGCCGCCGACCAGGAAGATGTGACGCAGTTTTTCGCGGCTCACCAGGTCGATCAGGGAATCCGCCGCACCCAGCAGGGTTTCGCGACCGAAGCCGACGGTGATCAGATGTTCTATTTCGCTGAACGGGAAGCCTGCCATCTGCTGCGCCTGGGTGATGACCGGGGTGAAATCATCACCTTCGAGGTGGCTTACGCCCGGCCAGCCGACGATGCTGCGCGTCCAGATACGGTCATCATAAGCACCGACGGTCGGATCGATGATGCAGTTGGAGGTCATGACGACAGGGCCTGGGAAGCGGGCGAACTCCACCTGCTGGTTCTGCCAGCCGCTGCCGTAGTTGCCGACAAGGTGCTTAAATTTACGCAGCTCCGGGTAGCCGTGGGCAGGCAGCATTTCGCCGTGGGTGTAGACATTCACACCCGTGCCTTCGGTCTGTTGCAGCAGGTTGAAGAGATCTTTCAGGTCGTGGCCGGAGATCAGAATACATTTCCCGGCAGTGGCTTTGACGTTGACCTGAGTCGGCGTCGGATGGCCGTAGGTGCTGGTTTCGCCCGCATCCAGAATGCTCATCACTTTGAAGTTCATCTGGCCGATTTCCATTGAACACTCAAGCAGCGCGTTCATGTCGGAAGGCCAGGTGCCGAGCCACGCCATGATTTTGTGGTACTGGGCATAAATGTCGTTGTCGTACTGACCGAGAACGTGGGCGTGTTCCATATAGGCCGCCGCCCCTTTCAGGCCGTACAGGCACAGCAGACGCAGGCCGAGAATGTTTTCGCCAATCGCCGCTTTGTCTTTGTTCGGGGTGAATTCCGCCGCCTGACGCTGCAGTTCGCCCAGATCGTCGCTCACCAGTTGCAGCCCAGCCATAGGGTTATCGACGGCAGCATTCGCGTCCACGCTCAGGCTTTGCGCTTTCAGCGCTTCACGCAGGGCGATGGCTTCGCGCGCGTAGCCCACGATGCGAGGAGAGTCGAAGTTAACGTTGGTCAGCGTGGAGAAGAATGCGCGCGGGGCGAAGTTGTCGATGTCGTGGTCGATAATGCCGTATTCGCGCGCTTTTACCGCCCAGGCGGAGAGGCCTTGCAGGGCTGCAATCAGCAGATCTTGCAGGTCAGACGTTTCTGCGGTTTTACCGCACATGCCCTGCGCGTAGGAGCAGCCGTTGCCAGCTGGGGTACGGATGGTTTGTTCACATTGCACACAAAACATAATCACACCTGTTAAAGTTATATTTTAGATACATGTTTAAGGTTATGCCTGTGACCGGACAGAGAAAAGGTCTTTCTTCGACAAAGTAAAGGGAGATTGATTTAACGCAATTTTGGCGGCAGAAGCCTACCGCCAGAGAGGGATTAAGCGGTGAACAGCGCCATCAGAATCGGCACCAGCAGGCTCAAAATAAAGCCATGAACGATGGCGGCAGGAACCAGCTCAAGCCCGCCGGAACGCTGCAGAACGGGCAGGGTAAAGTCCATCGACGTCGCACCGCACAGGCCAACCGCTGTGGAGCGGCTTTTACGCACCAGCCCCGGAATGAGCATAATGGCGATCAGCTCGCGGCCCAGATCGTTAAAGAACGACGCGCTGCCAATCACCGGGCCAAAGGATTCGGTCATTAAAATCCCTGACAGGGAATACCAGCCAAAACCGGAGGCCATCGCCAGCGCGGTTTTCAGCGGCAGGTCGAGAATAAATGCGTTAATCACGCCGCCAATCAGCGAACTGCCCACCACGACCACCGCGATAATCATTCCGCGTCGATTGAGCACAATCTGTTTCAGCGTCATGCCGTTATTGCGTAATTGAATACCGATCAGGAATAACAGGAAGATGAGGGTATATTCGCTGGCTTCGGTGGCGTGTTGTAAAAACGCTAAACCGGTCAGGCCAAGCAAAAAGCCGAGCACGACCACGCCGCACAGTTTTAATGACTCCAGCGCCATGGCAATTCGCGAGGGTAATTTTTCCTGTTGATGATGGTTTTTCCATGGCAATGCGCGCTCAAGCCAAAATAGCGCCGCAATATTACACAGCAGAATCACCACAATAGTAACAACAGAATAATGGAGAATAGAGAGTAAATTAGCGGCCAGGTTATCCAGGAACGCGAGGCTTATTCCCATAAAAAACAGGATGACGTAGACAATCCAGCTGAGAAAGCGATTAATGAGTTTTAATGCCGACTCATGATGGAGGGGAATAAGATAGCCCACTACCAGCGGCAGCAGAATGATTAAGAGTCCTGAAAACATGAACAGCCGGGTCCTTTTGTGTGTCTGAATAGCGCCAGTGACACTACCCAATTCCGGTCTGCCAGTCAAAGTACAAAATAAAGGCCGGGTGGCGGCGACGCCTTACCCGGCCTGGATGACTGCACCTGTTAGCCGGGTTCGCGACGTGCCACCCGGCATCACAGCCGTACACTCAGTCGCGTTTTTCCAGCAGCGTACGATACAGCAGCCCGCCGAGGATACCGCCGACAATCGGCATCACCCAGAACAGCCACAGCTGCTGCAGCGCCCAGCCACCCTGGAAGATCGCCACTGCGGTGCTGCGCGCAGGGTTCACGGAGGTGTTCGTTACCGGAATGCTGATCAGGTGAATCAGGGTCAGCGCGAGGCCGATAGCAATAGGGGCAAAACCGGCAGGTGCGTGTTTGTCAGTGGCACCGTGGATCACCAGCAGGAAGCCCGCGGTCAGGACGATTTCAATAACAATCGCAGACAGCATAGAGAAGCCGCCCGGTGAGTGTTCGCCATAGCCGTTAGAAGCAAAACCGCTTGCCGCCGCGTCGAAGCCCGCTTTACCGCTGGCCACAACGTACAGGACCGCTGCCGCAATAATGCCGCCAACCACCTGCGCCACAATATAGCCAATCACGTCTTTCGCCGGGAAACGACCGCCAGCCCACAGGCCTAATGTCACGGCCGGGTTAAAATGCCCGCCGGAAATATGGCCGACAGCAAATGCCATCGTTAATACGGTTAAGCCAAAGGCTAATGCCACGCCCGCAAAACCAATACCTAATTCCGGGAATGCCGCCGCCAGAACGGCGCTACCGCAACCACCAAACACCAGCCAGAATGTACCAAAGCATTCTGCCGCTAATTTTCTAAACATAACCACCTCGTTAATTTCCGCACGCGGTCCTGCGCGCGGGCTACTAAATCGCCTAAAAGGGATGACGACTCAAAGAGCCATTATTTTAAAAACCAACAACACCCCTTCGCCAGTTAAATAAATCTGTTTAATTTGATTTATGGCAATGTGATGTTAATCCTTGTTCGGACTGGATGGATTTAAAGCATAGTCCAATTCGGAATGCGAAGTATCTTATGCCGGAAAATATGTTTCAAACGAAAGTCGTGGTGTAAATTCTGAATTTTAGGCTCCGTCCTGAAATAATCCGTCGATCTTAATGTGTCCTGTCACACCGCCTGCCGCTATACTGCTGATAACTTGAAGGAAAAAGTGAGCATTTCAGGGGGCATTATGTTTCTCGAACGTGTGGAGATCGTCGGGTTTCGCGGCATTAACCGTTTATCGTTAATGCTGGAACAGAACAACGTGCTGATCGGTGAAAACGCCTGGGGTAAATCCAGCCTTCTGGATGCGTTGACCCTGCTGCTTTCGCCGGAGGCAGACCTTTACAGCTTCGTTCGGGAGGACTTTTGGTTTCCGCCGGGGGATATTCAGGGGCGCGAGCACCATCTGCATATCGTTTTGACCTTTCGCGAGCTGGAACCCGGTCGCCATCGCGTTCGCCGCTACCGGCCACTCTCTCCCTGCTGGACGCCCTCCGATGATGGCTATCAGCGTATCTTTTATCGCCTGGAAGGCGAGCTGGCGGAAGATGAGAGTGTAATGACCCTGCGCGGGTTTATGGATGCCCGTGGGCAGCCTATTCCGCTGGAGGATATTGACGCCCAGGCCGCCCATCTGGTGCGCCTGATGCCGGTGCTGCGCCTGCGGGATGCGCGCTTTATGCGCCGGATCCGTAACGGCTCGGTGCCTAATTTGCCCGACGTTGAAGTCACCGCCCGCGAGCTGGATTTTCTGGCGCGCGAGCTGGTGGCGCGTCCGCAAAATCTCACGGACGGGCAGATTCGCCAGGGGCTGTCGGCGATGGTGCAGCTGCTTGAGCACTACTTTTCCGAACAGGGCACGACACAAACCCGCCACCGGCTGATGCGCAGGCGCTCTCACGATGAGCAGCGCAGCTGGCGCTATCTGGATATCATCAACCGTATGATCGACAAACCCGGTGGGCGCGCGCATCGGGTGATTCTGCTGGGGCTGTTCTCCACGCTGCTGCAGGCGAAAGGGTCGGTACGGCTGGACCGCGATGCGCGTCCTTTATTGCTGGTGGAAGATCCTGAAACGCGGCTGCATCCGATCATGCTGTCGGTGGCCTGGCATCTCCTGAATCTGCTGCCCCTTCAGCGCATCACGACCACTAACTCCGGGGAATTGCTCTCTCTGACGCCGGTGGAGCATGTCTGCCGTCTGGTGCGTGAATCCTCGCGCGTCACCGCGTTTCGTCTGGGGCCGGGTGGATTAAACCCTGAAGATGGCCGCCGTATCGCGTTTCATATCCGCTTTAACCGTGCGTCGTCGCTGTTTGCCCGCTGCTGGCTGTTGGTTGAGGGGGAAACGGAGACCTGGGTGATCAACGAACTGGCGCGTCAGTGTGGACACCATTTCGACGCCGAAGGGATCAAAGTCATTGAGTTTGCCCAGTCGGGATTAAAACCGCTGATCAAATTTGCCCGCCGGATGGGGATCGAATGGCATGTGCTGGTGGATGGCGATGAGGCCGGGAAAAAGTATGCCAGTACCGTACGCGGTTTGCTGAACAACAACCGGGAAGAGGAGCGGGAGCACCTCACGGAATTACCGGCGATGGATATGGAACACTTTATGTATCGTCAGGGGTTCGACGATGTGTTTCACCGCGTGGCCATGATCCCGCCGGGCGTGCCGATGAATATGCGGCGGGTGATCGCCAAAGCGATTCATCGCTCATCGAAGCCGGATCTGGCTATTGAAGTGTCAGCGGAAGCAGGACGGAGAGGGGTCGAGGCGGTGCCGACATTACTGCGTAAAATGTTCTCCCGCGTGCTGTGGCTGGCACGCGGGAAAGCTGACTAGCGGCGGGTTGCCTGATTGATCTGCTCGATCAGGCTATCCAGCAGTTCATAGCGGCGACGGTACTCGGAGCGTTTTTTGCTCGCGATCTCTTCCATCGGTTTGCGCGCCATCTCGAGCGGTAGCTGGAAGTAACCGCTCGCCAGCGGTTCGCCACTCATTGAGCGCCAGAAACTGTCGTAATCCGCCAGCAGTTTGCCCTCTTTTTTCTTACGATAGCGCCAGCTGCGATAGATATGCGTGGCGTTGCTGACGGCCAAAATCTGCTCCACCGGGAACGCGGTGCCCAGCGTCATGGCGGCTTCCACCAGCAGACGTTTCGGGAACAGGCCATGACAGGCTTTGGTTGCCCCCTGGATCAGCTCGTGAGGCACAAAAGCTTTTGCTCCTTGCAGGCCGCCGATAAACAGGGTGGTTTTCTCGTCGAACTGACACAGGGTGAAGGTCATCTCGGCCAACACCGTATTCTGGTGATCGCAGAAGGCCAGCGTCGCTTCGCCCTCTTTATCGAGGAACGCATCGGCACACAGGCGGATCGTAAACTGGCGTTCGTCTTTGCCGGTCAGCGTTAACAGGGTGACACCTTGTTTTGATAAATACCCGTTCATCAGCGATGCCGGAAGGGTTTTGCTCATGGTCTGGTAGTGCCAGTTCAGCGCCTCAAGCGCGCTCTGACGGCTCATGTCTACAGAAAGCCATGGGCGGTGCAGACGGCACGGCAGCCCAGGCTGCACTTTCAACATTTGCATTAATCGCGGTTGTTTTGCCAGGCTTGCCAGCAAGCGCGCAGTACTGAAAGGTGCCGCCAGCGAACGCAGCATGAATTTACGCCGATAGGAGGGGTTCTGCCACGCAAGCCCCGGTGTTAATTCGCCTGATGCAAGGCTCTGGAAAAGCTGCCATCCTGATTTTGGCTGCGACGGCTGTGAAGAAGGTAGATCGGCGATGGAAGACATGATTATTCCTGGCTTCTGGATGAGATCTCTATTTCAGCAGCCATTTAATCAACATCTCGTCAACAAATGAGGTGAGAGATAAAAAACGGGGGTTTCGTTGAGGAACAGTTTAGATAGAATCGACATTTATAATTGCCAGAACATTTATTTGGAATATTTATGAATCTCAAGGGAAAACGCAGGAAGCTGTTTTTACTGTTGGCCGTCGTCGTGCTGGTGGGCGGATACTGGCTGTGGCAGGTCCTCAACGCACCTGTGCCGCAGTATCAGACGCTGATTGTGCGGCCGGGCGAGCTGCAACAAAGCGTGCTGGCAACCGGTAAGCTGGATGCTCTGCGAAAAGTCGACGTCGGTGCGCAGGTCAGCGGTCAGCTTAAAACGCTGTCGGTTGAGATTGGCGACAAAGTGAAAAAAGGCCAGCTGCTGGGGGTGATCGATCCTGAGCAGGCAGAAAACCAGATCCGCGAAGTAGAAGCCACGCTTATGGAATTACGCGCCCAGCGCAGTCAGGCCGAAGCCGAGCGCAAGCTGGCGCAGGTGACGCTTGGACGACAGCAAGCGCTGGCAAAAACGCAGGCCGTTTCCCGTCAGGATCTGGATACCGCGACGACGGAACTGGCGGTAAAACAGGCGCAGATTGGCACTATTGACGCGCAAATCAAACGTAACCAGGCCTCCCTGGATACGGCCAAAACTAACCTCGATTACACCCGTATCGTGGCACCGATGGCCGGGGAAGTGACGCAAATCACCACCCTGCAAGGTCAGACGGTTATCGCCGCTCAGCAGGCGCCGAACATCCTGACGCTGGCGGATATGAGCACCATGCTGGTAAAAGCGCAGGTTTCCGAGGCCGACGTTATCCATCTCAAGCCCGGCCAGAAAGCCTGGTTCACGGTGCTGGGCGATCCGAATACCCGCTATGAAGGCGTGCTTAAGGATATTCTGCCGACGCCGGAGAAGGTCAATGACGCGATTTTCTACTATGCCCGCTTTGAAGTGCCAAACCCGAAAGGCGTGCTGCGTCTGGATATGACCGCGCAGGTGCATATTCAGCTAACGGGCGTGAAAGATGTGCTGACCGTCCCGCTGGCGGCGCTGGGCGAACCGGCAGGGAACAACCGCTATAAAGTGAAAGTGTTGCGTAACGGCGAAACCCGCGAGCGCGAGGTGGAGATTGGCGAGCGTAATGATACGGACGTTGTGATCGTCAAAGGGCTCGAAGAGGGCGACGAAGTGGTGACGGGTGAAAGCCAGTCCGGGGCCACGAAATGACGGCACTGCTTGAACTGAACGATATCCGCCGCAGCTATCCTTCCGGGGAGGGGGCGGTGGAGGTGCTGAAGGGCATCACCCTGCGCGTCGAAGCCGGGGAGATGGTGGCGATCGTCGGGGCGTCCGGCTCCGGAAAATCCACCCTGATGAACATTCTCGGCTGCCTGGATAAACCAACCAGCGGCACCTATCGCGTGGCGGGGACGGATATTTCCACCCTCGACAGCGATGCGCTGGCCAAACTGCGTCGTGAACACTTCGGCTTTATTTTCCAGCGCTACCATCTGCTTTCGCATCTGACAGCGGCGCAAAACGTGGAAGTCCCGGCGGTGTATGCCGGTGTGGAACGCAAGAAGCGCCTTGAGCGTGCCCATGCGCTGCTGACGCGTCTGGGTCTGGCCGAGCGTGTCGATTATCAGCCGTCGCAGCTCTCTGGAGGCCAGCAGCAGCGCGTGAGTATTGCCCGTGCGCTGATGAACGGCGGGCAGGTGATTCTGGCCGATGAACCGACGGGCGCGCTGGACAGCCATTCCGGGGAAGAGGTGATGGCGATCTTGCACCAGCTACGCGATCAGGGGCATACGGTGATTATCGTCACCCACGATCCGCAGGTGGCGGCGCAGGCGGAGAGAATCATTGAAATTCACGACGGTGAGCTGATAAGCAACCCGCCGGCGAAAAAAAATCACGTCGGTGTGCAGAAAACGATCCTGCCGCCGCCGACGGGCTGGGGGCAGTTTGTCAGCGGATTCCGCGAGGCGTTAACCATGGCCTGGCTGGCGATGGAGGCGAACAAAATGCGCACATTGCTGACTATGCTCGGCATTATCATCGGCATTGCATCGGTGGTATCGATTGTGGTGGTGGGCGATGCGGCGAAACAGCTGGTGCTGGCAGATATCCGCGCCATCGGGACCAACACCATCGATGTCTATCCGGGTAAAGATTTTGGTGACGATGAACCGCAAAACCAGCAGGCGCTGAAGTATGACGATCTGGTGGCGCTGCAAAAACAGCCGTGGGTGAATTCGGCCACCCCAGCGGTATCGCAAAACCTGCGTCTGCGCTATGGCAATATCGACGTGGCGGCCAGCGCCAACGGCGTGAGCGGTGACTATTTTAACGTCTACGGGATGACCTTCAGCCAGGGCGCAACCTTTAACGCAGAGCAGCTTGCAGGCCGCGCGCAGGTGGTGGTGCTGGACGACAACTCGCGTCGTCAGCTGTTCCCGAATAAAACCAACGTCGTCGGTGAAGTGATTCTGGTCGGCAACATGCCCGCGACGGTGATTGGCGTGGCGGAAGAGAAGCAGTCGATGTTTGGCAGCAGTAAAATACTGCGCGTCTGGCTGCCGTACACCACCATTTCCGGGCGTATCATGGGGCAGTCGTGGCTTAACTCCATCACCGTGCGGGTGAAAGAGGGTTACGACAGCACTCAGGCCGAACAGCAGATCGAACGACTGCTCACCCTGCGCCACGGGAAGAAAGATTTCTTCACCTGGAATATGGACGGCGTCTTGAAAACGGCGGAAAAGACCACACGTACTCTTCAGATGTTCCTGACGCTGGTGGCGGTGATTTCGCTGGTCGTCGGTGGGATTGGGGTGATGAATATCATGCTGGTGTCGGTGACGGAGCGCACGCGCGAGATTGGCATCCGCATGGCGGTTGGCGCGCGGGCAAGCGATGTGCTGCAACAGTTTTTGATTGAAGCGGTGCTGGTTTGTCTGGTGGGCGGTGCGTTTGGTATCACGCTTTCGATGCTGATCGCCTTCACGTTGCAGCTGTTTTTACCGGGCTGGGAGATCGGTTTCTCACCCTTTGCGCTGCTGACGGCGTTTTTATGTTCGACGGCGACGGGCGTGCTGTTTGGCTGGTTACCGGCGCGCAATGCGGCGCGGCTCGATCCGGTGGATGCATTGGCTCGCGAGTGAGTTTTACCGGGTTACGCGCCGTCGCGCGACCGGTGCTGGAAATAAAAATGCCAGCCGATCGGGCTGGCATTTTGCCGACAGGATGTACACAATGAATCAGAGGGCTAAGCGACAGCTTCTGCTTCAATGGGCACAATGACACTGGCATGATTGCCTTTTGGCCCCTGGTGAACATCAAACCGAACCGACTGTCCGGCTTTTAGTGTTCTGTATCCATCCATCTGAATGGTGGAATAGTGAGCGAAGATATCTTCGCCGCCGCCTTCAGGGCAGATGAACCCGAACCCTTTGGCGTTGTTGAACCACTTAACAGTACCCATTTCCATGCTTCGACATCCTTCGTATATATTATTAAGTAAGATGGAATGAACCGGTGGTGGAGTGGGGGCTGTTCAAAACCTCGCCAACTCACGCTTGTACAATTTAGATAAACCAGCCTTATCGTCAAGTGTCAGGCGCTGGAGTTGGGACAATAATCAACCAAAATTTGAAGCAGTTAACGCTATTGACGGGAATGTGACAGACATCGCGGATGGCAGTAATAGATGTTTGTTATCTGATATCTGAGGTAGATTCAGAATATGTATCAATGCCTGTCAGCGAAAAATGTTCTGCCGGAAACCGTAACCGATGATGACGACTGACAATGGGTAAGACGAACGACTGGCTGGATTTTGACCAGCTGGCGGAAGACAAAGTGCGCGACGCGCTAAAACCGCCATCTATGTATAAAGTTATGTTAATGAACGATGATTACACGCCGATGGAATTTGTTATTGACGTGCTACAAAAGTTCTTTTCTTATGATGTTGAACGTGCAACGCAATTGATGCTCACCGTTCACTATCGCGGCAAAGCCATCTGCGGCATTTTTACTGCCGAAGTAGCCGAAACCAAAGTGGCGATGGTGAACGAGTATGCAAGGGAGAACGAGCATCCGTTGCTGTGTACGCTGGAAAAAGCCTGAAAAGGCATAAAATTGGGGGAGGTGCCTATGCTCAATCAAGAACTGGAACTCAGTTTAAACATGGCTTTCGCCAGAGCGCGTGAGCACCGTCATGAGTTTATGACCGTTGAGCACCTGCTGCTTGCACTGCTCAGCAACCCATCCGCCCGCGAAGCGCTGGAAGCCTGCTCCGTGGACCTGGTGGCGTTACGTCAGGAACTCGAAGCCTTCATCGAACAAACGACACCGGTGCTGCCCGTCAGCGAAGAGGAGCGCGACACTCAGCCGACGCTCAGCTTCCAGCGCGTGCTGCAGCGTGCGGTGTTCCACGTCCAGTCCTCTGGCCGTAGCGAAGTGACTGGCGCAAATGTGCTGGTTGCCATCTTTAGCGAGCAGGAGTCGCAAGCTGCGTACCTGCTGCGTAAACACGAAGTCAGCCGACTCGACGTGGTGAACTTTATTTCTCATGGAACGCGAAAAGACGAGCCTAATCAGGCGTCGGATTCCAGCAATCAGGTCAATAATAATGAAGAGCAAGCAGGCGGGGAGGATCGTATGGAAAACTTCACCACCAATCTTAACCAGCTTGCTCGCGTCGGTGGGATCGACCCGCTGATTGGCCGCGATAAAGAGCTGGAACGCGCGATTCAGGTCCTGTGCCGTCGCCGTAAGAACAACCCGCTGCTGGTGGGGGAATCGGGCGTGGGTAAAACCGCGATTGCTGAAGGGCTGGCCTGGCGTATTGTACAGGGCGATGTTCCGGAAGTGATGGCCGATTGCACCATCTACTCGCTGGATATCGGTTCTCTCCTGGCGGGCACCAAATATCGCGGTGATTTCGAAAAACGCTTCAAAGCCTTGCTGAAACAGCTGGAGCAAGACACCAGCAGCATCCTGTTTATCGATGAAATTCACACCATCATCGGCGCAGGTGCGGCGTCTGGCGGCCAGGTGGATGCGGCTAACCTGATCAAACCGCTGCTCTCCAGCGGCAAGATCCGTGTAATGGGATCGACCACCTATCAGGAATTCAGCAATATCTTCGAGAAGGACCGTGCGCTGGCGCGCCGCTTCCAGAAAATTGATATCACTGAGCCGTCCGTTGAGGAAACGGTGCAGATTATCAACGGCCTGAAACCGAAGTACGAAGCGCACCACGACGTGCGTTACACCGCCAAAGCGGTGCGTGCGGCGGTGGAGCTGGCGGTGAAGTACATCAACGACCGTCATCTGCCGGATAAAGCGATTGACGTGATCGACGAAGCGGGCGCGCGTGCGCGTCTGATGCCGGCCAGCAAGCGCAAGAAAACCGTTAATGTGGCGGACATTGAATCCGTGGTAGCTCGCATCGCGCGTATCCCTGAGAAGAGTGTCTCTCAGAGCGACCGCGATACCTTGAGAAACCTCGGCGACCGCCTGAAAATGCTGGTCTTTGGCCAGGATAAAGCCATTGAGGCCTTAACCGAAGCCATCAAGATGGCCCGTGCCGGGCTGGGACACGACCATAAACCGGTCGGCTCCTTCCTGTTTGCCGGTCCAACCGGTGTCGGGAAAACCGAGGTAACGGTGCAGCTGTCTAAAGCGCTGGGCATTGAGCTGCTGCGCTTTGATATGTCCGAGTACATGGAACGCCACACCGTCAGTCGTTTGATTGGTGCGCCTCCAGGATACGTGGGCTTTGACCAGGGCGGCCTGCTCACCGATGCGGTGATCAAGCATCCGCACGCGGTTCTGCTACTCGATGAGATCGAGAAAGCGCACCCGGACGTGTTCAACATCCTGCTTCAGGTGATGGACAACGGGACGCTGACCGATAATAACGGGCGCAAAGCGGATTTCCGCAACGTGGTGCTGGTGATGACCACCAACGCCGGTGTGCGTGAAACGGAACGTAAATCGATCGGCCTGATCCACCAGGATAACAGCACCGATGCGATGGAAGAGATCAAGAAGATCTTTACGCCAGAGTTCCGTAACCGTCTGGACAACATTATCTGGTTCGATCACCTGTCTACCGAGGTGATCCATCAGGTGGTGGACAAGTTCATCGTCGAGCTGCAGGTCCAGCTGGATCAGAAAGGCGTATCGCTGGAAGTGAGCCAGGAGGCCCGCAACTGGCTGGCCGAGAAAGGCTACGACCGTGCGATGGGCGCACGTCCGATGGCGCGAGCCATTCAGGACAACCTGAAAAAACCGCTGGCCAACGAACTGCTGTTTGGTTCACTGGTGGATGGCGGCCAGGTGACCGTGGCGCTGGATCAGGCGAAAGGGGAGTTGACGTACGACTTCCAGAGTGCGCAGAAGCATAAACCAGAAGCGGCACACTGAGTTATATCGCGTAAATAAAAGCCGGGTGAAAGCCCGGTTTTTTTATGCCTGTCATTTACGGGAGGACGCATCTTGGACGCGTCAAGCTGTTGCATCTGGCAGGGAGGATATAACGCAGGCGGTGGCGAGGTCTCTGACGGTAATAGATTTTCGGCCTGGCCCGGTTTATAGCGGAAATAAAAAAGGCCGGGGATTCCCCGACCTTTTTAAATATCTCTACGCCTTTACTGGCGAAAACAATTAGCGACTACGGAAGACAATGCGGCCTTTGCTCAGGTCGTACGGGGTCAGCTCAACAGTCACTTTGTCGCCCGTCAGGATACGGATGTAGTTCTTGCGCATTTTACCGGAGATGTGCGCGGTTACCACGTGACCGTTTTCCAGTTCTACGCGGAACATGGTGTTAGGTAACGTATCAAGTACGGTACCCTGCATTTCAATATTGTCTTCTTTGGCCATCTAATCCTCTGGGGTATCACTACCAAGTTTTGAACCGGCAAGATAATGCCGAAATTCATCAATTAAGTAAAGAATTGCGCGTTTAAAACGCAACAAAACAGTTTCGGCGTATTGCCCAGTCGTCACGGTATAACCGTACGAGAAGCGCATTCGTAAAGGGGAGGCGACAGGATAAACGCAAGGACGTTATCTGGTGCGAAGGATTCCCAAACGGCGGCGGGGCAACAGGCTGAACCTACTCTGCGGCACCAATTATAACACTCCTCATCGGAAATGGGCGGAAAACATTTATGCCTGAGAGATAAAGAGCGTTCTGGGAACCCAAAAGTTCTGTGGCAGCTTCTGCAAACGCATGGCATCCAGCTGTTCCAGATAATGTCGACGTGATATTTCAACGGCGCCCAGCGAGGCGGTGTGCTCGTTCAACACCTGACAATCGACCAGTTGACCACCGCGCAGAGAGAACTCCTGGCAAAAGACCAGCAGGGCCGTTTTGGAAGCGTTAATGGCGCGGCTGAACATCGACTCACCGCAAAACAAGGTGCCTTGCGCCACGCCGTACATGCCGCCAACCAGCGCCTCGTTTTCCCACACTTCGATGGAGTGGGCGTGGCCCAGTTCATGTAAGCGATGATAAGCGTCGATAATGTCGTGCGTGATCCAGGTGCCTTCATGACGATCGCGGGCGCACCCTTCGATCACCTGCCCGAACGCGTGATTGAGCGTCACCCGATATGGGGATTTAGCATGGAAGCGCTTCATGCTGCGACTCAGGTGAAACTGCGCGGGAAGCAGCACTGCGCGAGGATCGGGCGACCACCAAAGAATAGGATCGCCGGGTGAGAACCACGGAAAAATGCCGCGCTGATAGGCCATCAGCAGACGCGCCGGGCTTAAATCACCACCAAGCGCCAGTAGCCCATTGGGTTCACGTAGCGCTCCCTCTGGCGAAGGGAACGCAATATTATGACGAGAAAGCTGGACCAGGCGCATGACTGCGAAACTCCAATACGCGAGTTAGGATCGGTTCAAATATAGTCTACAGACGTTGTTTAAACTGGTAATAGCGACCCTGTTTCGCCAACAGCTCTGCGTGACTACCTTGCTCAATAATTTGCCCGTTGTCCATTACAATTATTTGGTCAAAATTCGCCAGTCCGCGCAGGCGGTGTGTCACCATCAGCACGGTTTTGTTTTTCATGACTTGCGCCAGTAAATCTAGGATTTGGCTTTCTGTTGTGGCGTCCAGACCTTCCGTCGGTTCATCCAGGAGCATCAGCGGCGCGTCATGCAACAGAGCACGTGCTACCGCCAGACGACGTAACTCTCCACCTGAAAGCTGACGACCTCCTTCTCCGAGCCAGCTGTTTAGGCCGTCATCCTCCAGCAGTTTTTGCAGGCCGACCTGTTCCAGCACGGCGCTTAAGTCCCTGTCAGAGGCTTGCGGCGACGCCAGCAGCAGGTTATCGCGCAGCGTGGCGCTAAACAGATGCACGCGCTGCGGAACTACGCTGACAGCCTTACGCAGGGCGGGCTCGCTAAATTCCGTAAGCGGTGTGTCGTTAAAGCGAATTTCGCCCCGACTCGGGTCCCAGGCGCGGGTCAGTAATTGCAGCAGTGTCGATTTACCGCAGCCGGTTCTGCCGAGCACGGCAACGTGCTTGCCGGCCGGAATTGTCAGGCTGATGGCATCGAGCGCGTTTTGCGCCTGCCCGTCGTAGGCAAACGTCACGTCTTTCAGCTGCAGCGCCACGGACTGAGGAGCCACATCGTGCTGTGCGTCGGTGAACGCCACTTCCGGCTTCTGTTCGGTAATCTGAGTAATGCGTACCGCCGAGGCAATCACCTGGCCGAGGTGCTGGAACGCGCCGGTTACCGGCGCGAGTGCTTCAAACGCTGCCAGCGCACAGAAGACAAACAGGGCGATCAGCGCGCCGGGCTGCGTATTTCCGCCCACGCCGCCTGATGCCATCCACAGCATGGCGATCACCGCAACACCGCCAATCAGCATCATCACCGCCTGGGACAGCGCCGTCAGCTCGGATTGTCGGCGCTGGGCTTCGTGCCAGCTCAGCTCCGTGCTTTCCATCTGAGCACGATAGCGGCGGCTGGCGCCGAAAATCGTCAGTTCTGCCTGGCCTTGCAGCCAGGACGTTAATTGCTGGCGGTAGTCGCCGCGCAGACGAGTCAGGTTTTCACCCGTGGATTTCCCGGCGCGATAAAACAGCGGCGGCAGCAGGAGCAGCGTGAGCAGCATAATGCCGCCCAGGGTGAGAGCGATAGGCACGTCGAGCACACAAAGGCCCAGCGTGACGGTCACGATCACCACAAACGCGCCAACCAGCGGGGAGATCACGCGCAGATAGAGATGATCCAGCGTATCGACATCGGCCACCACGCGGTTCAGCAGTTCACCCTGACGAAAACGCGCCAGCCCGGCAGGGGAGAGGGGCAGAAGTTTGCTGAAGGTGAAAATACGCAGGTGTTGCAGAACGCGGAAGGTGGCATCATGGCTGACCAGACGCTCAAAATAGCGCCCGGCGGTGCGGGCAATCGCAGTACCGCGCACGCCCGCAGCGGGCAACATGTAGTTAAAACTGTAGAGTCCGGCAACGCCCGCGACGGCAGAAGCCGACAGGAACCAGCCAGAGAGTGTTAATAATCCGATACTGGCCAGTAGGGTGACGATAGCCAGCACAATGCCCAGCGTCAGCATCCATTTATGGCGTTTATACAATGCGAGGTACGGCAGCAGGGCGCGCATTAAATATCCTCCTGACGATTAGCCAGCAGAGAGGCAAATGGCCCCTGCGCGGCGGCGAGCGTGGCGTAATCACCTTGTTCGACAATACGCCCGTTTTCCATTACCCAAATCTGATCCCAGTCGGCAATACCTTCGAGCTGGTGCGTGACCATCAGCGTCGTTTGCTGGCGAGAGGCATCATTCAGCGCCTGCATGACGCGCTGTTCACTGTGGGCGTCAAGGCTTGCGGCAGGTTCGTCGAGCAGCATTAACTGGCTTGGATTCAGCAATGCGCGCGCTACGGCGATACGCTGGGCCTGGCCGACGGAGAGTCCTGCAGCCTGATCGCCGACAACAGTGTCGACGCCGTTTGGCAGCAGCGGCAGAAACTCGCTGACCCAGGCGCGGTCGAGCACCGATTGCAGCTCATCTTCTCGGGCGTCGGGGCGGGCCAGCAGGACGTTTTCACGAAGCGTCGCGGCTGGCAGCTGTGGGTTTTGTCCCACCCAGCTTAATTGCCTACGCCAGGCATCAGGCTCAAGCGAGCGCAGTTCCGTTCCGTTGATCTGCAGCGAGCCGGTATACGCCATAAAGCCGGATAACGTATTCAGCAACGAGCTTTTCCCCGAGCCGCTGATGCCAACCAGCACCACGCGCTGGCCCGCCGAGAGTGTAAAGTTGAGCGGTCCGGCCAATACTTTGCCTTCCGGCGACAGGATAGAAAAATCTTCGGCGTGAACGGTGATTGGTTCTTTGCTGTTGAGCGTGATATCTCCACGCTCCGGGTGTGCCAGCGGCGTTTCAAGGAAGGTTTTCAGGCTGTCAGCCGCGCCCACGGCCTGCGCTTTGGCGTGATAAAACGTCCCCAGATCGCGCAGCGGCTGGAAGAACTCAGGCGCCAGGATCAGGGCGAGGAAACCGGCAGACAGCGTTACCGCAGTGCCGTAGTGGCCAAAATCCAGCGCGCCAAGGTAGGAGAACCCAAAGTAAACCGCGACCAGCGCAATGGAAAGTGAGGTGAAAAACTCCAGCACGCCGGAGGAGAGGAACGCCAGACGCAGCACTTCCATGGTGCGCTGACGGAAGTCCTGTGAGGCGAGACGGATATTATCGATTTCGGCTTCGCCACGACCAAAGACGCGCAACGTCTCCATTCCGCGCAGGCGGTCGAGGAAATGCCCGCTCAGGCGGCCCAGCGCGAGGAAGTTACGGCGATTGGCATCTGCCGCGCCCATGCCGACCATCGCCATGAACATCGGGATCAGCGGCGCGGTGCCGAGCAGAATCAACGCCGCCACCCAGTTAGAGGGGAAAATCGCGAGCACGATCAGCAGCGGAACACAGACTGCCAGCGCCATCTGGGGCAGATAGCGGGCGTAGTAGTCGTGCATATCGTCGATCTGCTCAAGGATCAGTGTCGCCCAGCTACCGGCTGGTTTGCCCTGAATCCAGGCCGGGCCTGCTTCCTGGAGACGATCCAGAACCTTACGGCGGATTTCGTAGCGAATATTTTGTCCGGCGTGGAAGCCCACTCGCTCGCGCAGCCAGACCACCCAGGCGCGAAGAACAAAGACCAGCACCAGCACGACAAACGGCATCAATAATGCCTCGCGTGGAATGTTCTCCATAATCATATGGTTAAGAATGCGGGCCAGCAGCCATGCCTGGGCAACAATCAACAAACCGCTGATAAGACCCAAAAGACGGGAAATAGTCAGCCAGCGGCGGGAAATAACGCTTTGCTGTTTAAGCCAGCGAGTTAACTCTTGTTGACGGGTTTTTTCCATTACGCGCTTTGCAGGTGAGTTATAAGAAATTAGACAACCGCATGTTACACGTGGGAAAAAATAAAGGCGACCAGTGGCCGCCTTTATTTACGTTTGTTACTGACTTGTAAAGATTATTTACTTAATTCAGCCAGCCCATCCAGGTAGCGTTCCGCATCCAGTGCAGCCATACAGCCGGTGCCTGCGGAGGTGATTGCCTGACGGTAAATATGGTCCATCACGTCGCCTGCGGCGAAGACGCCTGGGATGCTGGTCTGGGTCGCGTTGCCGTGAATACCAGACTGCACTTTGATGTAGCCGTTTTCAAGTTCCAGCTGACCGTCGAAGATAGCGGTGTTCGGGCTGTGGCCGATAGCCACAAACAGACCCGCCACTTCCAGCGACTCAATGTTGTCGCTGTTTTGCGTATCACGCAGACGCAGGCCAGCAACGCCCATCTGATCGCCAGTGACTTCTTCCAGCGTGCGGTGGGTGTGCAGCACGATGTTGCCGCTCTCCACTTTATCCATCAAACGTTTGATGAGGATTTTTTCCGCGCGGAAGGTGTCACGACGGTGGATCAGATGCACTTCAGAGGCAATGTTTGCCAGATAAAGCGCTTCTTCAACCGCGGTGTTACCGCCGCCGATCACCGCCACTTTCTGGTTACGATAGAAGAAACCGTCACAGGTGGCACAGGCAGAGACGCCACGCCCTTTGAACGCCTCTTCGGACGGCAGACCGAGATAACGCGCGGACGCGCCGGTTGCGATAATCAGCGCATCGCAGGTGTACTCGCCGCTGTCGCCTGTCAGACGGAACGGACGGTTTTGCAGATCAACCTTGTTGATGTGATCGAACAGGATTTCGGTTTCGAATTTGATGGCATGCTCGTGCATACGTTCCATCAGCAGCGGCCCGGTCAGGTCGTTCGGATCGCCTGGCCAGTTTTCCACTTCAGTTGTGGTGGTCAACTGACCGCCTTTTTCCATGCCGGTGATTAATACCGGGTGCAGGTTAGCGCGTGCAGCATAGACCGCTGCGGTGTATCCCGCAGGTCCAGAACCAAGGATTAGCAGCTTACTGTGTTTAGCCGTGCCCATGAGATCCCCATTGTTGTTGGCAGACATTTGCTCGGATTGTAGGGAATTTGTTGCCTTAAAAAAAGAGCACAGCAATTTTGTAAACGATTTGTGTAATAGCCGGGGACGATGAGGCGGCCTTTTTGGGCGTAATAACATCACACTATCGGTGAAAAACGGTCGTTTATACGGCGTCAGAATGAGGATTAATACCCGGTCGCAATGAATAACTGGCATGTTGTACTAAAAAACGATGTTTTGCTTTGACAATCCCCTGCGCTTTTGCGAAAACATTGAAGGAAGAAAAAAAAGCCGCGCTAACGTTGTGTCGCATAGACATGCACGGAAACGCCATTTTTACCGGGTCAGTGAAATCTACGCATGGTGTGGACAGATGCCATGCGTGATGTCGGTGACAGCCTTCTGGCAACGGTCTTCTCACCGTAGAACCCGAATCTGCATCGCGTACAAATTATAAAAGGCGATGTGATAAGCAACGGGTACAGGCTCTGAACAGTGATGTGCACAGGGTCCAGGCAGGAGTAGGGAAGGAATACAGAGAGACAATAATAATGGTAGATAGCAAGAAGCGCCCTGGCAAAGATCTCGACCGTATCGATCGTAACATTCTGAATGAATTGCAAAAGGATGGGCGTATTTCCAACGTCGAGCTTTCAAAACGTGTGGGACTTTCTCCGACGCCATGCCTTGAGCGTGTGCGCCGACTGGAAAGACAGGGTTTTATTCAGGGCTATACGGCTCTGTTGAACCCGCATTATCTGGATGCCTCACTTCTGGTATTTGTTGAGATTACTCTGAATCGTGGCGCGCCGGATGTGTTTGAACAATTTAACACCGCAGTGCAAAAACTTGAAGAAATTCAAGAGTGTCATCTGGTTTCTGGTGATTTCGACTACCTGTTGAAGACCCGTGTACCGGACATGTCAGCCTATCGTAAACTGCTGGGTGAAACCCTGCTGCGACTGCCTGGCGTGAATGACACCCGCACCTATGTGGTGATGGAAGAGGTCAAACAGAGCAATCGTCTGGTTATTAAGACGCGCTAATACGGAACAGGTGCAAAATCAGCGTAATTTGATTACACTCCTGTTAATCCATACAGCAACAGTGCCGGGTATCCCGGCGCTGTTGTCCGTTTTAGCAAACAGGCAGGAAATGCCTGGTACCTGGAGAGCCTTTTTTGAGCCAGGAATATACTGAAGACAAAGAAGTCACGTTAACGAAGTTAAGCAGCGGGCGCCGACTCCTTGAGGCGTTACTGATTCTTGTTGCCCTTTTTGCCGTCTGGTTGATGGCCGCCTTACTCAGTTTCAATCCTTCCGATCCCAGCTGGTCACAAACGGCATGGCATGAACCGATCCATAATTTGGGCGGGGTGCCTGGCGCATGGCTGGCGGACACGCTGTTCTTCGTGTTTGGCGTGATGGCCTACACTATTCCGATCATTATTGTCGGCGGGTGCTGGTTTGCCTGGCGTCATCGTCAGAACGAAGAGTACATCGACTATTTTGCCGTTTCGCTGCGTTTGATTGGCGCGCTGGCGCTGATCCTCACGTCCTGTGGGCTGGCCGCGATTAACGCTGATGATATCTGGTATTTCGCCTCCGGTGGCGTGATTGGCAGCCTGCTGAGCACGGCGCTTAAGCCTATGCTTCACAGTAGCGGTGGTACCATTACTCTGCTCTGTATCTGGGCTGCCGGGCTTACCCTCTTTACCGGCTGGTCGTGGGTGAGCATCGCCGAGAAACTTGGCGGCTTTATCCTCAATATTCTGACTTTTGCCAGTAATCGCACCCGTCGTGACGACACCTGGGTGGATGAAGAAGAATACGAAGATGACGACTATGAAGAAGAGACGTCATCCGCTACTCGTACTGAATCTCGCCGTACGCGCATTATGCGTGGCGCGCTGGCGCGTCGTAAACGCATCGCAGACAAATTCACCAATCCTGTGGCGCGTAAAACGGACGCTGCACTCTTCTCCGGCAAGCGCATGGATGATGACGAGCAGATCTCCTACAGCGCGGGCGGTGTTGCTGCCGATCCGGATGACGTGCTGTTCTCCGGCAATCGGGCGACGCCGGGTGATTTCGATGAATACGATCCGCTGTTAAACGGTCATTCCGTTACGGCACCTGTTGCCGCTGCGGCTGTTGCGACGACGGCTGCGCAAGCCTATGCCGCACCTGTCGAAGCTGTCATGCCTGCTGCGCCGGTGCAGACACCCGAGCCTGCAATGCAGCAGCCTGTAGTCGACTGGCAAACGGCGCCAGGCGTTCACACGCCAGAACCCACCATTGCCCCTGAGCCAGAAAGCTACGTGCCCGTTCAGCCGCAAGAACAGTGGCAGCAGCCGTATCAGCCGGAGCCGGTTTACGAATCAGAAACTTATCCGCAGTATGCTGAGCCTCAGGTTCAGACTTATCAGGAATACACGCCTGAGCCCGTCGTCGAGCCGCAGGTTGAAGTCGAAGAGGTAAAACCGGCCCGTCCACCGATGTACTATTTTGAAGAAGTGGAAGAGAAGCGTGCCCGTGAACGCGAGCAGCTTGCGGCCTGGTATCAGCCTGTGCCGGAGCCAGTGAGTGAGCCTGTTGTCACGCCTTCTGCGTCGCCTGCGTCTTTTGGTACACCCGATCTCGACCCGACCGCATCCGTGGCACCTGTTGCGGCTGGTATTAAGCAAGCGACTGCATCTGCGGCAGCGACAGCTGCGGCCGCCGCGCCAGTGTTCAGTCTGGCAACGGGTGGCGCGCCGCGTCCGCAGGTTAAAGAGGGTATCGGTCCGCAGTTGCCACGTCCAAATCGTGTGCGCGTTCCGACCCGTCGCGAGCTGGCGTCCTACGGGATTAAACTGCCTTCCCAGCGTATGGCTGAGGAAAAAGCGCGCGATCCTGATGACATAGATGATACCGACGAAATGCAGCAGGACGAACTGGCCCGCCAGTTTGCTGCTCAGCAACATCAGCGCTACGGCGAAGAGTATCAGCCGGGTGTTCAGGACGACGAAGATGATGCCGCCGAAGCGGAGCTGGCTCGTCAGTTTGCCGCCTCGCAGGAGCAGCGTTACTCTGGCGAACAGCCAGCCAATGCGAATCCTTTCTCTCTGTCGGATTTTGAATTCTCGCCAATGAAAGATCTGGTGGATGACACGCCGAGTGAGCCGCTGTTTACGCCGAGTGTTATGCCGGAAGCTGAACCGCCGCGCCAGCACTATGCGCCTGCTCAGCCTGCGCACGTTCCACAACCTGCCGCTCCACAGCAATATGCGCAACCGCAGCAGCCCGTTGCTGCGCCACCGCAATACGCGCAACCGCAGCAGCCTGTCGCACAGCCGCAGGAGAGCCTGATTCACCCGCTGCTGATGCGCAATGGTGACAGCCGTCCTGTGCAACGACCGACTACGCCGCTGCCGTCGCTGGATCTCTTAACCTCTCCGCCGACGGAAGTTGAGCCGGTGGATACCTTCGCGCTGGAGCAAATGGCGCGTCTGGTTGAAACGCGTCTGGCCGATTTCCGTATCAAAGCGGATGTTGTGAACTACTCACCAGGCCCGGTTATTACGCGCTTCGAGTTAAACCTGGCGCCTGGTGTTAAAGCGGCACGTATTTCTAACCTGTCACGCGATCTGGCACGCTCACTGTCAACCGTGGCTGTGCGTGTGGTAGAAGTCATTCCAGGCAAGCCGTACGTGGGCCTGGAACTGCCGAACAAGAAACGCCATACCGTTTATCTGCGCGAAGTGCTGGATAACGCCAAGTTCCGCGATAATCCCTCGCCACTCACCGTGGTGCTGGGCAAAGATATCGCGGGCGAGCCTGTGGTGGCCGATCTGGCGAAAATGCCGCATCTGCTGGTTGCAGGGACCACGGGTTCCGGTAAATCCGTGGGTGTAAACGCCATGATCCTGAGCATGCTGTACAAAGCGCAGCCGGAAGATGTGCGTTTCATCATGATCGACCCGAAAATGCTGGAACTGTCTGTCTATGAAGGCATTCCGCATCTGCTCACCGAAGTTGTGACCGATATGAAAGATGCCGCCAACGCACTGCGCTGGAGCGTCAATGAGATGGAACGCCGCTACAAGCTGATGTCGGCTCTGGGCGTGCGTAATCTTGCCGGTTATAACGATAAAATTGCTGAAGCCGCGCGCATGGGTCGTCCGATCCCGGACCCATACTGGAAGCCGGGCGACAGCATGGATGCTCAGCATCCGGTTCTGGAAAAACTGCCGTATATTGTGGTGCTGGTGGATGAATTCGCCGACCTGATGATGACCGTGGGCAAGAAAGTGGAAGAGCTGATCGCCCGACTGGCGCAGAAAGCGCGTGCGGCAGGTATTCACCTGGTGCTCGCGACGCAGCGTCCATCCGTTGATGTCATCACCGGTCTGATTAAAGCGAACATTCCAACGCGTATCGCCTTCACCGTTTCGAGCAAAATCGACTCCCGTACTATCCTCGATCAGGCCGGTGCAGAATCGCTGCTTGGCATGGGTGATATGCTCTTTTCCGGCCCTAACTCCACGACGCCAGTGCGCGTTCACGGTGCTTTCGTGCGCGACCAGGAAGTCCACGCCGTGGTCCAGGACTGGAAAGCGCGCGGTCGTCCTCAGTACATTGACGGCATCACCTCTGAAAGTGAAAGCGAGAGCGGCGGTGGCGGTTTTGATGGTGCGGAAGAGTTGGACCCGTTATTCGACCAGGCAGTTAACTTTGTGACGGAAAAACGTAAAGCCTCGATCTCGGGCGTACAGCGTCAGTTCCGCATCGGCTACAACCGTGCCGCACGCATCATCGAACAGATGGAAGCGCAAGGCATTGTGAGCCAGCAGGGGCACAACGGTAACCGCGAAGTGCTGGCACCACCGCCGTTCGAATAATATGTCGCCGATTGCAAAGATGGGTAAATCAGCAAAAATTAAGCATTTTCTTCTGTCGCCTGCCTGCGGGCAGGTCCAGAATAGAGGACAGAACCCCATTCGGGGATGACGAATTTTAAGGATTAATAATGAAAAAAATCGCAATCGTCGGAGCACTACTGACCAGCTTTGTTGCCAGCAGCGTCTGGGCTGATGCCGCAAGCGACCTTAAAAGCCGCCTGGATAAAGTCAGCAGCTTCCATGCCAGCTTCACACAGAAAGTGACGGATGGTAGCGGTAATGCGGTGCAGGAAGGTCAGGGCGATCTCTGGGTGAAACGTCCCAATCTGTTCAACTGGCACATGACGCAACCGGATGAAAGTATTCTGGTTTCCGATGGCAAAACCCTGTGGTTCTACAATCCGTTTGTGGAGCAGGCGACTGCAACGTTGCTGAAAGACGCGACCAGCAATACACCGTTCATGCTCATCGCCCGTAATCAGACCAGCGACTGGCAGCAGTACAACATTAAGCAGAATGGCGATGATTTTGTACTGACGCCGAAAGGCAATAACGGCAACCTCAAGCAGTTCACCATTAATGTGAGCAGCAACGGGACTATCAATCAATTCAGCGCCGTTGAGCAGGATGAGCAGCGCAGCAGCTACCAGCTCAAGTCTCAGCAAAATGGCGCTATTGACGCATCGAAATTCACCTTTACCCCGCCGCAGGGCGTAACGGTGGACGATCAACGCAATAAGTAAGAGGCGTGAGTGGGCAACCTGTCGCTCGATTTTTCTGACAATGCGTTTCAACCTCTGGCCGCGCGTATGCGGCCAGAAAATTTAGCGCAGTACATTGGCCAGCAGCATCTGCTGGCTTCCGGGAAACCGTTGCCGCGCGCTATCGAAGCCGGGCATCTGCACTCGATGATCCTCTGGGGGCCTCCCGGTACGGGTAAAACTACGCTGGCCGAAGTGATTGCTCGCTATGCAGATGCGGACGTGGAGCGTCTTTCTGCCGTCACGTCAGGCGTGAAAGAGATTCGTGAAGCCATTGAGCGCGCCCGTCAAAACCGCAATGCCGGTCGTCGTACGATCCTGTTTGTCGATGAAGTCCATCGTTTCAATAAGAGCCAGCAGGATGCGTTTCTGCCGCACATTGAAGATGGCACGATCTTTTTTATCGGTGCGACCACCGAAAACCCCTCTTTTGAACTCAACTCGGCGCTGCTGTCGCGTGCGCGCGTCTACCTGCTAAAATCGCTCACCACGGACGATATCGAGCAGGTACTGACTCAGGCGATGGAAGACAAATCGCGCGGTTACGGCGGACAGGATATCGTTCTGCCGGATGATACCCGTCGTGCGATTGCCGAACTGGTCAATGGCGATGCGCGCCGGGCATTAAATACGCTGGAAATGATGGCCGATATGGCCGAGCTGGACGCATCCGGGAAGCGGGTGCTGAAGGCAGAGTTACTGACCGAAATTGCCGGAGAGCGCAGCGCGCGTTTCGACAACAAAGGCGATCGTTTTTACGATCTCATTTCGGCGTTACACAAATCCGTACGAGGCAGTGCGCCAGATGCTGCGCTCTACTGGTATGCGCGCATTATTACCGCCGGTGGCGATCCGCTCTACGTCGCGCGCCGCTGTCTGGCGATTGCATCCGAAGATGTCGGTAATGCCGATCCGCGTGCCATGCAGGTGGCGATTTCTGCCTGGGACTGTTTTACCCGCGTAGGCCCGGCGGAAGGCGAGCGCGCCATCGCTCAGGCGATTGTCTATCTGGCCTGTGCGCCGAAAAGTAATGCTGTCTACACCGCGTTTAAAGCAGCGATGTCCGATGCTCGCGATCGGCCGGACTATGATGTGCCGGTGCATCTGCGTAATGCGCCGACCAAACTCATGAAAGAGATGGGTTACGGTCAGGAATATCGCTATGCCCACGATGAGCCGAACGCCTATGCCGCCGGTGAGGAATATTTCCCGCAGGAAATGGCACAAACGCGCTATTATCGTCCGACTAACAGAGGTCTTGAAGGCAAGATTGGCGAAAAGCTCGCCTGGCTTACCGGACAGGATCAAAATAGCCCTATAAAACGCTACCGTTAGCGCGATCGTTGCGGTAATGTTGGCAATGTATCCCTGTGACCGCAGGCTGTGGTCACTTTTCCTCATTTAATTCGATAAGCACAGGATAAGCATGCTCGATCCCAATCTGCTGCGTAACGAGCCAGACGCAGTCGCTGAAAAACTGGCACGCCGGGGCTTTAAGCTGGATGTAGATAAGCTGCGCGCTCTTGAAGAGCGTCGTAAAGTTCTGCAGGTACAAACTGAAAATCTGCAGGCTGAGCGTAACTCTCGATCGAAATCCATCGGCCAGGCGAAAGCACGCGGGGAAGACATTGAGCCATTGCGTCTGGAAGTGAACAAACTGGGTGAAGAGCTGGATCAGGCGAAAGCTGAACTGGATGTTCTTCAGACCGAAATTCGTGATATCGCGCTGGCGATCCCGAACATTCCTGACGATAGCGTTCCTGTCGGCAAAGACGAAAATGATAACGTTGAAGTGAAACGCTGGGGTACCCCGCGTGAATTCGACTTCGATGTGCGCGATCATGTCACCCTCGGTGAAATGCACGCGGGTCTGGATTTTGCCGCTGCAGTGAAACTGACCGGTTCTCGCTTTGTGGTGATGAAAGGCCAGATCGCGCATCTGCACCGTGCGCTGGCGCAGTTCATGCTGGATCTACACACCGAGCAGCATGGTTACAGTGAAACCTACGTTCCGTATCTGGTTAACCACGATACGCTGTACGGTACTGGCCAGTTGCCGAAATTTGCAGGCGATCTGTTCCACACTCGTCCGCTGGACGAAGAAGCAGACAGCAGCAACTATGCGTTGATCCCAACGGCTGAAGTGCCGCTGACCAACCTTGTTCGCGATGAAATCATCGACGAAGACGATCTGCCAATCAAACTGACTGCACACTCTCCGTGCTTCCGTTCTGAAGCGGGTTCCTACGGTCGTGATACCCGTGGTCTGATTCGTATGCACCAGTTCGACAAAGTCGAGATGGTTCAGATTGTTCGCCCGGAAGAGTCGATGGATGCGCTGGAAGAGATGACCGGCCATGCAGAGAAAGTGCTTGAGCTGTTGGGTCTGCCGTACCGTCGTATGGCGCTGTGCTCGGGTGATATGGGCTTTGGTGCCTGTAAAACCTACGACCTGGAAGTTTGGGTCCCTGCGCAGAACACCTACCGCGAAATCTCCTCCTGCTCTAACGTCTGGGATTTCCAGGCACGTCGCATGCAGGCGCGTTGCCGCAGCAAATCTGACAAGAAAACCCGTCTGGTTCATACCCTGAACGGTTCTGGTCTGGCTGTGGGCCGTACGCTGGTTGCGGTGCTGGAAAACTACCAGCAGGCAGACGGCCGTATTGAGATCCCTGAAGTGCTGCGCCCGTACATGAAAGGCCAGCAGTACATTGGTTGATTTGCCCTAAAACAAAAAAGCGCCTGATGGCGCTTTTTTTATGCCTGCGTTTTGACTCCAGACAATAACTTATCCTCCTAAAGTAGTAATACTCACCTCACTCATTATTAGCATAAAAATCTAATAACGAATCAAATCGTTATATAAAAAACTATATAGCGGCGTGTGCCGCACCTTTATTTATTTGTGAGCAACCAAAGTGAGTTTCTATGAAAATCAAAGCGCCTGATGCTCTTCTGGCTGCCGAGGTGAGTCGTCGCGGGTTAGTCAAAACGACGGCGATTGGTGGCCTGGCCGTTGCCAGCAGCGCGTTCACTCTCCCTTTTTCACGGATGGCAACCGCGGCTGAAGCTATCGCGCCGCTGAGTGCCCCGGATAAAGTGGTCTGGAGCGCCTGTACCGTCAACTGTGGCAGCCGTTGCCCGCTGCGGATGCACGTTGTCGATGGCGAAATCAAATATGTCGAAACCGACAACACCGGGGATGATAACTACGAAGGGTTACATCAGGTTCGTGCCTGCCTGCGTGGTCGCTCGATGCGTCGTCGTGTTTACAATCCGGATCGCCTCAAATATCCAATGAAACGCGTGGGCAAACGCGGTGAAGGGAAGTTTGAGCGCATCAGCTGGGAAGAGGCCTTTGATACCATCGCCGGGAATATGCAGCGACTGATCAAAGAGCACGGTAACGAATCCATCTACCTGAACTACGGTACCGGCACGCTCGGTGGCACCCTGACTCGCTCATGGCCACCGGGAAAAACGCTGATTGCCCGTCTGATGAACTGCTGCGGCGGTTATCTCAATCACTACGGTGATTACTCCTCTGCGCAAATCGCCGAAGGGCTGAATTACACCTACGGCGGCTGGGCCGACGGCAACAGCCCGTCCGATATCGAAAACAGCAAACTGGTGGTTCTGTTCGGCAACAATCCGGGTGAAACGCGTATGAGCGGCGGTGGGGTGACCTATTACCTCGAGCAGGCGCGCGCCAAATCTAATGCCCGGATGATCATCGTCGATCCGCGCTATACGGATACCGGTGCCGGTCGTGAAGATGAATGGATCCCGATTCGCCCCGGTACCGATGCGGCGCTGGTGAATGCGCTGGCGTGGGTGATGATCACAGAGAATCTCGTCGATCAGCCATTCCTCGACAAATACTGTGTCGGGTATGACGAGAAAACCTTGCCAGCCAGCGCCCCGGCTAACGGTCATTACAAGGCGTATATCCTTGGACAGGGCAGCGATGGCGTGGCGAAAACGCCGCAATGGGCGTCCACCATCACAGGCATTCCCGTTGAGCGTATTGTGCAACTGGCGCGTGAAATTGGCTCGGCGAAACCGGCCTATATCAGCCAGGGCTGGGGTCCGCAGCGTCATGCGAACGGTGAAATTGCCACTCGCGCGATTTCGATGCTCTCAATTTTAACGGGCAACGTCGGCATCCACGGCGGTAACTCCGGCGCGCGTGAAGGCTCTTATTCTTTGCCATTCGAACGCATGCCAACGCTGGAAAACCCGGTGCAGACCAGTATCTCCATGTTTATGTGGACCGATGCGATTGAACGCGGCCCGGAAATGACGGCCCTGCGTGACGGGGTGCGCGGCAAAGATAAACTGGATGTGCCGATCAAGATGATCTGGAACTATGCCGGTAACTGCATTATCAATCAGCATTCAGACATCAACCGCACGCATGACATCCTTCAGGATGACAAAAAATGCGAGATGATTGTGGTGATCGACTGCCATATGACCTCGTCGGCGAAATATGCCGATATCCTGCTGCCGGACTGCACCGCCTCTGAGCAGATGGACTTTGCGCTGGATGCCTCCTGCGGCAACATGTCGTACGTCATCTTTGCCGACCAGGCAATCAAACCGCGCTTTGAATGCAAAACCATCTACGAGATGACCACGGAACTGGCTAAACGTCTCGGCGTTGAGCAGCAGTTCACGGAAGGCCGTACTCAGGAAGGGTGGATGCGTCATCTGTATGAACTCTCCCGTAAGGCGATGCCTGAACTGCCTGATTTTGACACCTTCCGTAAGCAAGGGATGTTCAAACAGCGCGATCCTGAAGGGCATCATGTGGCTTATAAAGCGTTCCGCGAAGATCCGCAGGCGAATCCACTGACTACGCCGTCTGGCAAAATCGAGATTTACTCTGAAGCGCTGGCAAAAATTGCCGCCAGCTGGGAGCTGCAAGAAGGGGATGTCATCGATCCATTGCCGATCTACACCCCAGGTTTTGAGAACTATAACGATCCGCTCACCGCCAAATACCCACTGCAGCTCACCGGTTTCCACTATAAATCGCGCGTTCACTCTACCTATGGCAACGTCGATGTGCTGAAAGCGTCGTGCCGCCAGGAGATGTGGATGAACCCGATGGATGCGCAGAAACGTGGCATTGCCAATGGCGATCGCATTCGTATCTTTAACGATCGCGGAGAGGTGCATATCGAGGCGAAAGTGACGCCGCGTATGATGCCAGGCGTGGTCGCGCTGGGGGAAGGGGCCTGGTACAACCCGGATGCCAATAGCATCGACCAGGCAGGCAGCATTAACGTGCTGACCACGCAGCGCCCGTCGCCTCTGGCGAAAGGCAATCCGTCCCACACGAACCTCGTTCAGGTTGAAAAGGTATAAGGAGTAACCGATGACTACCCAGTATGGATTTTTCATTGATTCCAGTCGTTGCACCGGTTGCAAAACCTGCGAGCTGGCGTGTAAAGATTACAAAGACTTAACTCCTGATGTCAGCTTCCGCCGTATCTACGAATACGCAGGCGGCGACTGGCAGGAGGACAACGGCGTCTGGAATCAGAACGTGTTTGCCTACTATCTGTCGATCGCCTGTAACCACTGCGAAGATCCCGCGTGTACCAAAGTGTGCCCAAGCGGCGCGATGCACAAGCGTGACGACGGTTTTGTGGTGGTGGACGAAGATGTCTGCATCGGCTGCCGCTACTGCCATATGGCCTGCCCGTACGGCGCGCCGCAGTACAACGCTGCGAAAGGCCACATGACCAAATGCGACGGCTGCCACAGCCGCGTCGCAGACGGTAAAAAGCCAATCTGCGTCGAGTCCTGCCCACTGCGCGCGCTGGACTTTGGCCCGATTGAAGAGCTGCGTCAGAAACACGGTCAGCTAGCCGCTGTCGCGCCGCTGCCGTCTGCGCACTTCACGAAGCCAAGTATCGTTATTAAACCGAATGCCAATAGCCGTCCGACGGGTGATACCACCGGCTACCTGGCCAATCCGAAGGAGGTGTGAGATGGGAAGTGGATGGCATGAATGGCCGTTGATGATATTCACCGTCTTCGGACAGTGCGTGGTGGGCGGGTTTATCGTCCTCGCTCTGGCATTGCTTAAAGGTGATTTACGCGCTGAGCAGCAACATCGTCTGATACTGGGTATGTTCGGCCTGTGGGTGCTAATGGGGATAGGCTTTATCGCCTCCACGCTCCACCTCGGCTCGCCGCTGCGCGCATTTAACTCCCTGAACCGTATCGGCGCCTCTTCGCTCAGTAATGAAATTGCGAGTGGGGCGATCTTCTTTGCTGTCGGTGGTCTTGGCTGGCTGCTGGCAGCACTGAAGAAGTTACCGGCAGGGCTGCGCGGTGTGTGGCTGATCGTGACCATGGTGCTTGGGGTCGTATTTGTCTGGATGATGGTACGCGTCTATAACACCATCGATACCGTTCCTACCTGGTACAGCGTCTGGACACCAATGAGCTTCTTCCTGACCATGTTTATTAGTGGTCCGCTGCTGGGCTTCCTGCTGCTGCGCGTGGCGGGTGTCGATGGCTGGGCAATGCGCCTTCTGCCGGCGGTATCACTGCTGGCGCTGGTGATCAGTGCAATGGTTGCGCTGATGCAGGGCGCTGAGCTGGCGGCTATCCATAGCTCTATTCAGCAAGCGTCGGCGCTGGTACCGGATTACGGTTCACTGATGGCCTGGCGTATCGCACTGCTGGTTGCGGCTCTGGCCTGCTGGGTAATCCCGCAGGTGAAAGGGTATCAACCGGCCGTTCCGCTGCTGTCTCTGGCTTTCGTGCTGGTACTGGCAGGGGAGCTGATTGGTCGCGGTGTGTTCTACGGTCTGCATATGACGGTAGGTATGGCTGTCGCCAGTTAAACGATCGTTTGGTTATATCGAGCCGGGGCAATCGCTCCGGCTTTTTTATTTTCTATCATGAAATTTTTCAACTGAGCGCGGCCGTTAATTTGCCTCAGAGATGAATAAAAACAATCAGATAATTATTACGCATTGTATTGGCTGCGCACGGAGGATGAATTTTTTAAATCGACAGCGAACAAATCGTGCGAGGCCGCTAACTGCATGGATTGACTTTGTTTTTGCCGGTGGCATGATGCGCTCGAATCTTTACTTCCTCACGGTTAAAATCCATGACCACCTACACCCGCCCAGTGCTGCTCTTGCTCTGTGGCCTGCTTTTGTTGACCCTGGCGATAGCGGTATTAAATACGCTCGTCCCGCTTTGGCTCGCCCATGAAAACCTTCCGACATGGCAGGTGGGGATGGTCAGCTCATCCTATTTTACCGGTAATCTGCTGGGTACTTTGCTGACCGGTAAACTGATCAAACGCTTCGGGTTCAACCGCAGTTATTACCTGGCTTCGCTGATCTTTGCGGCCGGTTGCGTGGGTCTGGGCGTGATGGTCGGATTCTGGAGCTGGATGAGCTTCCGTTTTATTGCTGGCGTCGGCTGCGCGATGATCTGGGTGGTGGTGGAAAGCGCACTGATGTGCAGTGGGACATCCCGCAATCGTGGCCGCTTACTGGCGGCGTACATGATGGTCTATTACGTGGGGACGGTGCTGGGTCAGTTGATGATCAGCAAACTGCCTACCGATTTGATGAGCGTCCTGCCGTGGGTGACCGGTATGGTGCTGGCGGCGATTCTGCCTCTGCTCTTTACCCGAATTGTGAACCAGGGCAGCGAACATCAGGAAACGACGCAGGTCTGGCCGATGCTGAGATTGCGTCATGCACGCCTGGGTATCAACGGCTGTATTATCTCCGGGATTGTACTCGGCTCGCTGTATGGCCTGATGCCGCTGTACCTGAATCATAAAGGTGTAAGTGATTCCGGTATTGGTTTCTGGATGGCTGTGATGGTCAGCGCGGGCATCGTGGGGCAATGGCCTATCGGTAAACTGGCCGATAAATTTGGTCGTCTGCTGGTGCTGCGCGTGCAGGTTTTCGTGGTGATCATGGGTTGTCTGGCGATGCTGAGCAATGCGGCGATGGCCCCGGCGCTGTTTATCCTGGGGGCTGCGGGCTTTACGCTCTATCCGGTAGCGATGGCCTGGGCCTGTGAAAAAGTCGAGCATCACCAGCTGGTGGCGATGAATCAGGCACTGCTTCTGAGCTATACCATCGGCAGCCTGCTGGGTCCGACGTTTACGTCAATGCTGATGCAGAGCTATTCCGATAATCTGCTGTTTATCATGATCGCCAGCGTGTCGTTTATCTATCTCCTGATGCTGCTGCGAAAAGCAGGGGAGCATCCGACGCCAGTGGCGCATGCCTGATACAAAAAAGCCCGGAGCACACTGCCCGGGCTTTTGTCATTCAGACCTCTTTTAGTACATCACTTTGTGACCATACTGTTCGAGAATGCCTTTGACGCGTTCCATCGTCTCTTTCTTAGGTGGTTTAACGCCGTCGAGTTTGTATTCTTCGCCCATCGCCACCCACTTGTGTTTGCCCAGCTCGTGATAGGGCAGCAGCTCGATTTTCTCGACATTGCCCATGTCGCGAGTAAATTCGCCGAGGCGATGCGCGGAGTCGTCATCATCTGACCAGCCCGGAACCACCACATAGCGAATCCAGGTTTTGATCCCTTTATCGGCAATGTATTTGGCAAATTCCAGAGTACGGTGGTTCGAAACCCCAACCAGATTCTGGTGGATCTCATCGTTCATCTGTTTCAGATCGAGCATCACCAGATCGGTCACTTCAAGCAGTTCATCAATCACCGGATCGTAGCGACGGACAAAACCGTTAGTGTCCAGGCAAGTGTGAATACCTTCTTTGCGGCAGGCACGGAACCAGTCGCGAACGAATTCCGCCTGCAGGATTGCTTCGCCACCTGAGGCCGTCACGCCACCACCGGATGCATTCATAAAGTGGCGATAGGTGACTACTTCTTTCATCAACTCTTCAACGGTGATCTCTTTGCCGCCGTGGGTGTCCCAGGTGTCGCGGTTGTGGCAGTACAGGCAGCGCATCAGGCAGCCCTGGAAGAAGGTAATAAAGCGGATGCCTGGGCCGTCGACGGTGCCACAGGATTCAAAGGAGTGAATGCGACCAATTGTTGACATTGCGGTGATATCTCCAGATTCGGTCCGTCCGGGACCTGTTTATGTGCATAGCTCATCGGCTATGTCGAGTCTGTTTTGGCTGTTATCCATTAAGTATATAGATAGCGGACAAAAGAGACTGGTGTGGAGAGGGTGTTAAAAAGGCCCCACTGACGTGGAGCCTTTATTGTACGCTTTTTACTGCGTGATTTCAGTCAATTCCAGTTAGATGGATTGAGTGAAAGTACGGGTGATAACGTCCTGCTGCTGTTCTTTAGTCAGGGAGTTAAAACGTACTGCGTAGCCAGATACACGAATGGTCAGCTGCGGATATTTTTCCGGGTTTTCCATCGCGTCGAGCAGCATTTCACGGTTCATCACGTTCACGTTCAAGTGCTGACCACCTTCGATGGAAGATTCGTGATGGAAGTAACCGTCCATCAGACCTGCCAGGTTGGTTTTACGCACTTCGTCGTCTTTACCCAGCGCATTTGGAACGATGGAGAAGGTATAAGAAATACCATCTTTCGCGTAAGCAAACGGCAGTTTAGCAACGGAAGTCAGAGAGGCAACAGCGCCTTTCTGGTCACGACCGTGCATTGGGTTAGCACCTGGACCGAATGGAGCGCCAGCGCGACGACCGTCTGGGGTGTTACCGGTTTTCTTACCGTACACAACGTTAGAAGTGATGGTCAGAACAGACTGAGTCGGGATAGCGTTGCGGTAGGTAGTCAGTTTCTGAATTTTCTTCATGAAACGTTCAACCAGGTCAACGGCCATGTCATCGACACGAGAGTCGTTGTTACCGAACTGCGGGTATTCGCCTTCGATTTCGAAGTCAGTCGCCAGACCATCTTCGTCACGAATTGGTTTAACTTTCGCATATTTGATAGCAGACAGGGAGTCAGCTGCAACGGACAGACCTGCGATACCACATGCCATGGTGCGAACCACGTCACGGTCGTGCAGAGCCATCAGAGAAGCTTCGTAGCTGTACTTGTCGTGCATGTAGTGGATGATGTTCAGGGCGGTGACATACTGCTTAGCCAGCCAGTCCATGAAGTGATCCATACGGTCCATCACTTCGTCGAAGTTCAGAACGTCGCCTTTGATTGGTTCAGATTTAGGACCAACCTGGATTTTCAGTTTTTCATCAACGCCGCCGTTGATTGCATACAGCATGGTTTTCGCGAGGTTAGCACGAGCACCGAAGAACTGCATTTGCTTACCAACAACCATTGGGCTTACGCAGCAAGCGATAGCGTAGTCGTCGTTGTTGAAGTCAGGACGCATCAGATCATCGTTCTCGTATTGAAGAGAAGAGGTATCGATGGAAACTTTAGCAGCGAATTTCTTGAAGTTCAGAGGCAGTTTTTCTGACCACAGAACAGTGATGTTCGGTTCCGGAGACGGACCCATGGTGTACAGGGTGTTCAGGAAACGGAAGCTGTTTTTGGTTACCAGAGTACGGCCATCAACGCCCATACCACCGATAGATTCAGTTGCCCAGATTGGGTCACCGGAGAACAGCTCATCATATTCTGGGGTACGCAGGAAACGAACCATACGCAGTTTCATGACCAGGTGGTCAATCATTTCCTGTGCGTCTTGCTCGGTGATTTTGCCTGCTTTGATGTCACGTTCGATGTAAGCATCCAGGAAGGTGGATACGCGACCGAAGGACATTGCTGCGCCGTTCTGAGACTTAACAGCAGCCAGGTAGCCGAAGTAAGTCCACTGGATAGCTTCCTGAGCGTTGGTAGCAGGACCAGAGATATCGCAGCCATATTTAGCAGCCATTTCTTTGATCTGACCCAGCGCACGGTGCTGTTCAGAGATCTCTTCACGCAGACGGATAGTCGCTTCCAGGTTTACGCCGTTTTCCAGGTCAGATTGCAGTGACAGGAACTGTGCGTATTTGTCTTTCAGCAGGAAGTCGATACCGTACAGTGCAACGCGACGGTAGTCACCGATGATACGGCCACGGCCATACGCATCTGGCAGACCAGTCAGAACACCGGATTTACGGCAGTTCAGGATGTCTTTGGTGTAAACGTCAAACACGCCCTGGTTGTGAGTTTTGCGGTAGTCGGTGAAGATTTTCTTCAGCATTGGGTCCAGCTCGCGATTATACGCTTTGCAGGAACCTTCAACCATTTTGATGCCACCGAACGGGATAATCGCACGTTTCAGTGGTTTTTCAGTCTGCAGACCAACGATTTTCTCAAGGGCTTTGTTGATGTAGCCAGCGTCGTGAGAAGTGATGGTAGAGGCAACGGAAGTATCGAAATCAACTGGCGCGTGAGTGCGGTTTTCCAGTTTGACGCCTTCCATAACATTGTCCCACAGCTTGGTTGTTGCGTCAGTAGCACCAGCCAGGAAGGATTCGTCACCTTCATACGGGGTATAGTTTTTCTGAATGAAGTCACGTACGTTGACTTCTTTCTGCCAGTCACCTTTCGCAAAACCTTCCCAGGCTGTGGCTAACTTTTCATTAAGCTCGGACATGTGATACCTACCTTCTTAAGTGGATTTTTCTTTACTGCCTGAGAAACCATCAATGATGATTGTCGCCACGCAGGTAAATGACCCAGTATGTCAACCCAACCAGCAGACCCCCACCGATAATGTTCCCAATAGTGACAGGGATCAGGTTATCTGTGATGAAGTTCATAATAGTCAGGTGAGAGAAACTTTCCGGGGTTGAACCAACTGCGGTCCAGAACTCCGGGCTCGCAAAGTTGCGGATTACGATACCCATCGGGATCATAAACATGTTTGCGATACTGTGCTCAAAGCCGCTGGCAACGAACATCGCAACCGGCAGAACCATAATCATGGCTTTGTCCATCAGGCTGCGGCCAGAGTAGCTCATCCAGACTGCCAGGCAGACCATCAGGTTTGCGAGGATGCCGAGAGCGACGGCTTCGATAAAGGTGTGATGCATCTTGTGGTCAGCGGTTTGCAGGACGTTGAGTCCCCAGCCACCGTTGGCGGTCATATACTCGCCGGATAACCACATAAGCAGTACAAAGAGCAAACAGCCAATCAGGTTGCCAACGTAGACATTAATCCAGTTGCGCGCCAGCTGACCCCAGGTGATTCTTCCGCTCGCTTTTGCCACCACGATAAGCACCGTTGAGGTAAAGAGGTCAGCGCCGCAAATGACGCACAGAATCAGGCCCAGTGAGAAACAGATACCGCCAATCAGTTTTGCAATACCGAAAGGCATCGCAGCAGTACCGGTTGTCGCAGTGATGTAGAAGACGAAGGCGATGGAGATGAACACACCAGCGGTAATCGCCAGATAGAACGTCGTCATCGGGTGTTTCGTTGCTTTATAGACACCCGCTTCTTCGGCAACTTTGGCCATCGCAGCTGGGAGTAATAGATCAAAAGGGTTGTCAGCTTTCACACTAACTCTCTCTTTATTAAGTCGGCGACGAGATACTAACAAAGCATTATAGAAGAGAAATTGATATAGATCATATCTCGCCTGGCTTATAGGCCCGCAAAGCGCATGGTTTTGCAACAAATGCGGAGTAAGTTATTGATTATCCGTATAAAAATAAATTTTAAAAGTTATGAAAAGAGTTGAATTATTTCCTGTAACCTCTCCCGAAGCAGTTAATTAAAATGGAGTAATTACCCTAAAAAGTAACAGTAAAGCCCAGGTAAGCATAATTATATTTACCTGTAATTAACTTTATTATTACAATCAAAATTCATTGCAAAAGAAATAAAAAAACGGGGCAATGAAATTGCCCCGTAATATAGCCCAGACGTGGAAATACGCCTACTGTATGTAATGCTATGTGCGCTTATTTTGACCAGTAGGCCGCTTTCGCGCGCTGCAGTTTGTCGTAAGCTCTGAGCAGTGACTGATGGGCCGGGAAGGCTTTCAGATCGCTATCGACAGCCTGAAGGCCATAGAATGGCGCTTCACCGCTCAGTGCGGCGCTGGCGGCTTCAACAGCGTCGGCACCGTACATCCGCACGAACGCATTGAGATATTGCAGCGGCTGACGATCCTCTTCCTGAGACAACAGCAGCAGGGTTTGCAGGCAACGATAATAGTTAGCGCGCTCCGGGCTGAAGACCGACTGGTTGTACTCAATGGTCCATTCCGTCCAGGCCAGAGCCTGATCCAGATCGCCACCGGCCAGGGCCAGCATGGATTTCAGCTCGCCCACACGCAGGGTGTACCAGCCATTGTCTTTGCCGGTTGCCAGGCCCAGCAGCTCGCGTACGCGGGTAAGATCGTCGTGGCCTTCGTCGTCCAGCTGGGCGATCAGGTTCAGATAATCCTCTTTTTCCCACTCACTACCCGGCAGAGCCAGCAGCGTTTCGCGCAGATGGCTGCCCATGCTGTTGTTGGCCAGCCACAGATCTTCTGCCGGATAAATGTCGGACATGCCTGGCACGATAATACGGCAAGCGTAGACGCTCAGATGCTCATAATCGGCGATGTACACTTCTTTATCTTCTGCTTTGAAGATTGCCATCAGCGTGGCGAACTCTTCTTCCGTGGTGCCGGAGAAACTCCAGTCCACGAATTCATAGTCGGCGTCCTGCTTGAACATATCCCAGGAGATCAAACCGCTGGAATCGATGAAGTGCGTTTCGAGGTTGGTGTGTTCGCCCACTTCTTCGTCGTCAAACGTTGGTGGGGTAAAGACGTCAAGATCTTTCAGGCTACGGCCCTGAAGCAACTCGGTAACGGTACGTTCCAGCGCCACGCCGAAGTCAGGGTGGGCGCCAAACGACGCGAAGCAAGTGCCGTTCGCCGGGTTGAACAGCACCACGCAGATTACCGGGTATTTACCGCCCAGAGAGCCGTCGTAAGCAAAAATTGGGAAACCTTCTGCTTCCAGTTTTGCGATAGATTCCACCACGCCCGGATAGCGCGCCAGTACCTCGCTCGGGATTTCCGGCAGGCTGATGGACTCGGCGATAATACGGTTTTTGATATGACGTTCAAACACCTCGGACAGCCCCTGCACGCGGGCTTCGTTACGGGTATTACCTGCGGACATGCCGTTGGACACGTACAGGTTGCCGACGATGTTCATCGGGATATAGACAGTGTGATCGTCAGACTGACGGGTAAACGGCAGGGCGCAAATACCACGCTCGTCGTTACCGGACTGCAGATCGACCAGCATACCGGCGGTCAGTTCGTTATCCGGATCGTAGAACTTGCGCAGACGCGCATCCAGAATGCCTTCCGGCAGCGTGTCATCTTCCGTCAGCGGGAACCACTTTTCGTTCGGGTAGTGTACGAACGGGCCGTTGGCGATGGTTTCGCCCAGCCAGAAATCGGCGAAGAAGTAGTTGGTGGACAGGCGCTCAAAATACTCCCCCAGGGCAGAAGCCAGAGCCGCTTTTTTGGTGGCGCCTTTACCGTTGGTAAAGCACAGCGCACAGTCGGTGTCGCGAATATGGACAGACCAGACGTGAGGTACCGGGTTGAGCCAGGAGGCTTCTTCGATATTAAAACCCAGGTCGGTCAGTTTCTGCTGGAAGCGAGCGATGGAATCTTCCAGAGCGGCGTCTTTGCCGGGGATAAATGTTTGAGTCATGGCGATCACTTTTATCGTACGTAAAGCGCGCAATGATACGGGTTTTGCGTGGCAGGCGCTATCTTCGCGAGGAGAAGAGCGAAAATAAAAGACTCAGCTATGCTTATCAGCAGTAACTTACTGTTAAGGCGAATAAAAATGAAAGCGTTCGATCTTCAGCGGATGGCGTTCGACAAAGTCCCGCTTGAGTTCTTAGGGGAAGTAGCTTTGCGCAGCCTCTACACCTTTATTCTGGTGTTTCTGTTTCTCAAAATCACAGGGCGGCGCGGCGTAAGGCAGATGTCGCTGTTTGAAGTCCTGATCATTCTGACACTCGGCTCTGCGGCCGGTGACGTCGCGTTTTATGACGATGTGCCAATGATTCCGGTGTTGATCGTTTTTGTCACGCTGGGCTTGCTCTATCGGCTGGTGATGTGGCTGATGTCGAAAAGTGAAAAGATCGAGGATCTGCTGGAAGGCAAGCCGGTGGTGATTGTCGAAGAGGGGCAACTGGCCTGGGAGAAGGTTCGCAGCGCCAACATGACTGAATTTGAGTTTTTCATGGAGCTGCGCTTAAACAGCGTGGAGCAGCTGGGCCAGGTGCGGCTGGCGATCATGGAAACGAACGGGCAGATTAGCGTCTACTACTATGACGACGATGACGTGAAACCGGGTTTATGCATTTTGCCGGATGAATACGTGGAACGATTTACCACCGTCCCGGAGGCGGGAGAGTACGCCTGTCGACGCTGTAGCCATGTTCTGACGATGCAGCCGGGCGATCATCAACTTTGCCCTCGCTGTGCGAATCCAGTATGGACGAAGGTGAGCCGGGCTAAACGCGTCACCTGACAGCCAATTTGTCGGTTTTGTGACAACGTGCTGGCAGATTGTTTTGTGTGAGCGGGGACACATTTTCCCGGTCATAAGTTTTAGACATTGCGGCGCGTGTCACTGAATGATAAAACCGATATCCACAGTTATAACTTATGGCTTTTAGCGTGGTGAGGGTAAATGGCTCAGGTCTTTAATTTCAGTTCAGGTCCGGCAATGCTACCGGCGGATGTGCTTAAACAGGCTCAGCAGGAGCTTTGCGACTGGCAGGGTCTCGGTACATCGGTGATGGAAATTAGCCATCGTGGAAAAGAGTTTATCCAGGTGGCGGAAGAGGCAGAAAAAGATTTTCGCGATCTGCTGAATATTCCCTCGAACTACAAAGTATTGTTCTGCCACGGCGGCGGGCGCGGTCAGTTTGCGGGCATCCCGCTGAATCTGCTCGGCGACAAAACCACCGCAGACTACGTTGATGCCGGCTACTGGGCCGCCAGCGCAGTGAAAGAAGCCAAAAAATACTGCACCCCGAATGTTATCGACGCCAAAATTACTGTTGATGGCCTGCGCGGCGTGAAGCCGATGAGTGAATGGCAGCTGTCCAGCGACGCGGCCTATCTTCACTACTGCCCGAACGAGACTATCGACGGGATCGCCATTCACGAAGAGCCGAACTTTGGCGATAACGTGGTTGTCACGGCTGATTTGTCCTCAACCATTCTCTCTGGCCCGCTGGATGTCAGCCGCTACGGCGTGATTTATGCTGGCGCGCAGAAGAACATTGGCCCGGCTGGTTTAACGTTGGTGATTGTCCGCGAAGATCTGCTGGGCAAAGCGCACCAGGCCTGCCCGTCGATTCTGGACTATACCGTTCTGAATGATAACGACTCCATGTTTAACACCCCGCCGACCTTCGCCTGGTATCTTTCTGGCCTTGTCTTCAAATGGTTGAAGAAAAATGGCGGTGTAGCGCAGATGGACAAGATCAATCAGCAAAAAGCGACCCTTCTGTACAGCGCGATTGATGGCAGCGGCTTCTATCGCAACGACGTGGCCAGCGCGAATCGTTCTCGCATGAACGTGCCGTTCCAGTTGGCTGACAGCAATCTTGATAAGCTGTTCCTCGAAGAGTCCTTCGCGGCGGGTCTGCATGCCCTGAAAGGCCACCGCGTGGTCGGCGGCATGCGTGCTTCCATCTACAATGCGATGCCGCTGGAAGGCGTCAAAGCGCTGACTGATTTTATGGCCGACTTCGAACGTCGCCACGGTTAATTGCGAGAGTTTTTCACCCCTGTAGCCTCGCTGCGGGGTTTTTATTATGTTGATTTGAGAGTTAAGTTTCATGGAATCCCTGACGTTACAACCGATCGCGCGGGTAGATGGCACCATTAATCTGCCTGGTTCAAAAAGTGTCTCGAACCGCGCCCTGCTGCTGGCTGCTCTGGCAAATGGCACCACTGTTCTCACTAACCTGCTGGATAGTGACGACGTTCGCCATATGCTGAATGCGCTGAACGCGTTAGGTGTTCAGTACACGCTGTCAGCCGATCGTACGCGTTGTGAAGTGACGGGCAACGGCGGTGCGCTGCAAACTGTCGACGAGCTGGAGCTGTTTCTCGGCAACGCGGGTACGGCAATGCGCCCTCTGGCGGCAGCGCTGTGCCTGGGCAGCAACAATGTTGTGCTGACCGGCGAGCCACGCATGAAAGAGCGTCCGATCGGTCATTTGGTGGATGCCCTGCGTCAGGGCGGCGCGCAGATTGACTATCTGGAGCAGGAAAATTACCCACCACTGCGCCTTCGCGGTGGATTTACGGGCGGCGACGTAGCGGTAGACGGTAGCGTTTCCAGCCAGTTCCTGACGGCGCTGCTGATGACGGCACCGCTGGCATCTCAGGATACGGTAATCACCATCAAAGGGGATCTGGTTTCCAAACCCTACATTGATATCACCCTGCATCTGATGAAGACGTTTGGCGTCGAGGTGGAAAACCAGGCGTATCAGCGCTTCGTGGTGCGTGGTGCGCAGCAGTATCAGTCGCCGGGCCACTATCTGGTGGAAGGGGATGCGTCGTCCGCCTCCTATTTCCTCGCCGCCGGTGCGATTAAAGGCGGCACGGTGAAAGTTACCGGTATCGGGCGTAACAGCGTTCAGGGCGACATTCGCTTTGCCGACGTGCTGGAAAAAATGGGCGCCGTCATCACCTGGGGCGATGATTTTATCGCCTGTACCCGCGGTGAGTTGAACGCGGTCGATATGGACATGAACCATATTCCTGATGCGGCGATGACCATTGCTACAGCAGCACTGTTTGCCAAAGGCACCACAACGCTACGTAATATCTATAACTGGCGCGTAAAAGAGACCGACCGCCTGTTCGCGATGGCGACGGAGCTACGTAAAGTGGGCGCTGAAGTGGAAGAGGGCGAAGACTACATTCGCGTGACGCCACCAGCCAAACTGCAGGTTGCAGAGATCGGTACATACAACGATCACCGTATGGCGATGTGTTTCTCGCTGGTGGCCTTGTCCGATACGCCAGTGACCATTCTGGACCCGAAATGCACCGCAAAAACGTTCCCGGACTATTTCGAACAGCTGGCGCGCATTAGCACACTTGCCTGATTCTTCCCTGGATGAGACGAAAAAGCCGACCACGAGTCGGCTTTTTTTATGTCCCGTTTCAAACTTTTTTCAGGACGCCGTGGAGTGCTATCTTCCCGTGAACGTTGTGGGTTAATCCATAATTTTTCAATATGTTAATCAACGGAAGATAGATATGAAAAATCGTAAACTGCTTTTATCTCTGGCCATTGCCGCTACGCTTCTTGCTGGCTGTAAAAATATGAACGGCGTCGATCCTAACGGGATCGCGAGCGCCGGTATGTCGGCCTATAAAGCCGCGACGCTCTCTGACGCCGATGCCAAAGCCATCGCCAACGGCGGTTGTAAAGAACTGGACAGCCAAAATGAGATTGCGGGCGCTTCAAGCAAATATACTAAGCGCATCAATAAAATAGCGAAGGCGCTTGGGAACACTACTAACGGCACGCCGGTTAACTATAAAGTCTATTTGACCAGCGACATCAACGCCTGGGCAATGGCCAATGGCTGCGTTCGTGTGTACAGCAGTCTGATGGATATGATGACGGACAATGAAGTCGAAGGGGTGTTAGGCCATGAGCTGGGGCATGTGGCGCTGGGCCATTCCCGCAAAGCGATGCAGACGGCCTATGCGACTGTTGCCGCTCGCGATGCTGTTTCGGCAACCAGCGGGGTGGCGTCTCAGCTCACGCAGTCTCAGTTAGGTGATATTGCGGAAGGGGCGATAAATTCTGCATTCTCGCGCAGTCAGGAGTCTGAGGCAGATGATTTCTCTTACGATTTGCTCAAAAAACGTAAAATCAGCACCGCGGGTTTAGCCAGCAGTTTCGATAAACTGGCTGCCCTCGACAGCGCCCACGCAAAATCCCTGTTTGATTCTCATCCGCCATCGACAGAACGTGCGCAGCATATCCGCGATCGTATTGCGGCAGATAAGAAGTAACGCTATGACTTACGGGCTGGTTTTACGCCAGTCCGTCCTTTGATGCCTATTTCTTCTACACTCACCTTCAAACATTCCGTTATTTGCAAGCAACATTAACGGTTGCGGGCAATGGCGCGTATAATGCGCGGCGTTTATGTAACTGACGCCTTTAATGAAGGAGAGAACGATGACAGCAATTGCCCCGGTAATTACCATTGATGGGCCAAGCGGTGCGGGTAAAGGCACCTTGTGCAAAGCGATGGCGGAAGCATTGCAATGGCATCTTTTAGATTCGGGCGCGATCTATCGCGTACTGGCGTTAGCGGCGTTGCATCATCATGTGGACATGGCTTCTGAAGAGGCCCTGGTGCCTCTGGCTGCGCACCTTGATGTCCGCTTTGTGTCGACCAACGGCAATCTTGAAGTCATCCTTGAAGGGGAAGACGTGAGCGGTGAAATCCGCACCCAGGAAGTGGCAAATGCGGCTTCGCAGGTGGCGGCGTTCCCGCGCGTTCGTGAAGCGCTCTTACGTCGTCAGCGCGCCTTCCGTGAAGCGCCGGGTTTGATTGCGGATGGTCGTGACATGGGAACGGTGGTGTTTCCTGATGCGCCGGTGAAAATTTTCCTTGACGCTTCCTCGGAAGAACGTGCGCAACGTCGTATGCTTCAGTTGCAGGAAAAGGGCTTTAGTGTTAACTTTGATCGCCTTTTATCCGAGATAAAAGAGCGCGATGACCGCGATCGTAATCGTGCTGTAGCGCCACTTGTTCCGGCAGACGATGCCTTAGTGCTCGATTCTACCCGATTAACTATTGAGCAAGTGATTGAAAAAGCGTTACAATACGCGCGCCAGAAATTGGCACTCGCTTAATCGCGACATATTCGTAGTGCCCCGCTGCAATGGATTGACGGTGGGTATGTGAAACAACCCCATCCGGCATGGAGCCAGGTGGACGTTATATTAACCTGAAGATTAAACATGACTGAATCTTTTGCTCAACTATTTGAAGAATCCTTAAAAACAATCGAAACCCGTCCGGGTTCCATCGTTCGTGGTGTTGTTGTTGCTATCGACAAAGATATCGTACTGGTTGACGCCGGTCTGAAATCTGAGTCTGCCATTCCGGCAGAGCAGTTCAAAAACGCCCAGGGCGAGCTGGAAATCCAGGTTGGTGACGAAGTTGACGTTGCACTGGATGCAGTAGAAGACGGCTTCGGTGAAACTCTGCTGTCCCGTGAGAAAGCTAAACGTCACGAAGCTTGGATCACGCTGGAAAAAGCTTACGAAGAAGCTGAAACTGTAGTCGGTGTTATCAACGGCAAAGTTAAAGGTGGCTTCACTGTTGAGCTGAACGGTATTCGCGCGTTCCTGCCAGGTTCTCTGGTAGACGTTCGTCCGGTTCGCGACACGCTGCACCTGGAAGGCAAAGAGCTTGAGTTCAAAGTAATCAAGCTGGACCAGAAGCGTAACAACGTTGTTGTTTCTCGTCGTGCCGTTATCGAATCCGAGAACAGCGCAGAGCGCGATCAGCTGCTGGAAAACCTGCAGGAAGGCATGGAAGTTAAAGGTATCGTTAAGAACCTCACTGACTACGGTGCATTCGTTGATCTGGGTGGCGTTGATGGCCTGCTGCACATCACCGACATGGCGTGGAAACGCGTTAAACACCCAAGCGAAATCGTGAACGTTGGCGACGAAATCACTGTTAAAGTGCTGAAGTTCGACCGCGAGCGCACTCGTGTATCCCTGGGCCTGAAACAGCTGGGCGAAGATCCATGGGTCGCTATCGCTAAACGTTACCCAGAAGGTACTAAACTGACTGGTCGCGTTACCAACCTGACCGACTACGGCTGCTTCGTTGAAATCGAAGAAGGCGTTGAAGGCCTGGTGCACGTTTCCGAAATGGACTGGACCAACAAAAACATCCACCCATCCAAAGTTGTTAACGTTGGTGATGTAGTGGAAGTGATGGTTCTGGATATCGACGAAGAACGTCGTCGTATCTCCCTGG